>BNJT01003190.1_pt1 | contig 131194 bp, 148 predicted proteins | sample 8540491 | NCBI WGS metagenome assembly BNJT01 (sample SAMD00202455, study PRJDB9452) | human saliva metagenome | host: Homo sapiens | reverse complement strand
TACTTTGCAAGCCGGCTTTACGCGCTTTACCTAAGGTACTGATACGGTCGTCAAAACGGCGCGTGCCAATCACTTCGCTGTAATGTTCCGGTGCGGTGTCTAGGGTTGTGATTGTAGTAATCCAAACCCGCGTCTTTTAATTCTTCCGCCATGCCATCTTGCAATAAGCCGAAGGTACCGCAAGTTTCCATACCGAGGGATTTCACCGCTTTGATAATTTCCGTCACTTTGGCGATGTCTTTTCGGTTTTCGGGCCACGCCACGCGGCGCCCATGCAGAAAAACGCTGCACCACGGGCTTTGGCGATTTTGGCTTTCGCAACGATTTCTTCTACATCTAACAATTGCTGATTTTTGCACGCCTGTTTGATAACGCGCCGATTGCGGACAATAACCCACAATCCTCAGGGCAACCGCCGGTTTTTAATCGACATTAAGGTAGAAAGCTGAATGACGCGTGGGTTAAAGTTTTTTGCGATGAGACTTGCGCCGCACGATAGACCAAATCAAAAACGGCGTTTCAAACAGCGCTTCCACTTTGCACACAGACCAATATTCCACGCTTGGGTGAGGGGTGATAGAGTAAATTTGTAGAGTACTGCTTAACATAGTTTTCCTTTAAGTGAAAGCACTTTTTAAAAGTGCGGTACATTTTATGCGTATTTTTATTCTTGGGTTATCCGACCATTTTCCAGCGAATCATCCGATCAACATTGCCTTCCAACTCGGAAGGTTGATGGGTGACAGCAATGAGGTCAGATTTTTGCGTTGGCAAAGTTGGTCGATTAAATCCAACATTTCGCTCCGCAAAGCCGGATCGAGCGCACGCGGAGAACGGCTCAGTCCAACAATAAAAATCGGCTTATCGCGCAACAAACAACGGGCCAAGGCGACACTGTTTTTGTCCGCCGGAAAGGCTATTTGGCTGACGAGTTCCATCCGTTAAAGCCCACAGCAGCAGCTGCTTGTTCAAGCTGTTGTTGCTCAAGTGCGGTCAATTTTAACGATGTTTTTAAGCCTAACGCCAAATTTTGCCAAACGGTTAGAGTGCGGGAACACATTGTTCTCTTGAAACAAAATAGACACAGGACGTTCATAAGGCGCGCTTTGCGTATGATTTTTCACCGTTTGAGCCAAATCTCGCCACGGGTGGGCAAACACGAGCCGGCAATCAAATTTAAGCAAAGTGCTTTTGCCTGCACCGCTTGGACCCGATAATGGCAATACGCTCCCCTGCTACCACGTGCAAATCAAACACCATTGGCATGGTGTTATCGGCTAAAAAAATACCTTATCTAAACGAATCATACTGTTCCTTTTTGATTTGTTCGTCTTTTGTTGCTCAAACAAGCGCAAAATATGCGCCGCACAATAACAGCAAAAATGCCTGCGGTAACTGCCGCTTCTTGCGTTGACGATAACTGCCTAATTGTTGATACAACAAATGTGGGCAACGAGGTAAAATCTTGGTTGCCGAACAACGCAATGGCGGTGAAATCCCCTCAACGATAGCGCGAAATGCCAAAGGCAAGTGCGTATTTTATCGGCGCGCGCAGATCGATGCCATTCAATTAAAACGAAAATCGTTGCCAGCCTACAATGCCAAGGGAATTACACAGACGTTCGTAATATACATATTGTTGTTAAACGGCTCAATTAAAATGCAGCACAAAGGGCATCGCACTTAAGGCGTTACAAATCACCACAATGGCAAATAAATAAGCGTTGCTAAAAGTCACATTTCACGCAACAATAAAAATAACCCCATCGCGAGAACTAAAATGGGAATCGCCAAAATCACCATGCCTGCATTAATAATAAAGTGCGCGGTTTTTACATAATAGAACCATTGCAAACGACGGGATAACAACAACAATGCCACTGCCATAAGCAACGCCAACAAAGGCGGAAAGCCGGCGCGATAGTTAAAGAATAGGTTAAAGCCTTCCAAAGTTGCGGGTTTTGCCATGCCGGCGAGCCATTTTTCCGGATGTTAGTGCGCCAGATAATAATATTTCAACAACGGCGACAACATAAATAATCACAAAACAGGGCCGAGCACGTGGAAAAAAATTTCACCGCACTTTTGCGGTCGGGCTGAGCCAACGATACGCCCTGCTCTAACCGGTTTGCGTTGTACGGCTGAAACCAACTGCTCACACTAAACAGTAACAAACAAAAACATAAATTGTAACAACGCAAACAGGGCCGCTTTCGGCAAATCAAACTCAAATAAAATCGCCTGATAAATAGCCGTTTCCAGCGTGGTATATTGTGGCCCGCCACCGAGCGTCAACACGACATTGAAAACTGGTGAAAACAGAGCATGAAAATCAGGCTGAAACGTCGGCAGAATTTGTTGGCGCAGTAATACCATTCCACTAAGCGCACAAAACGCCATCCACGTATATTTAGCTGTGCCGCCAGTTGGTGTTGTTGATAAGGAATCGCTTCCAAACTTTGCAGAAAAGAGTTTGGTCGCAAGCGGAATGTTAAAAAAGACATGAGCAATTAAAATGCCCCGACAAGCCGTAAATGCTCCCCGTCCCAAGTGCGGTCAAAAATGCAAGATTTGCGCAATCAACCCGACGCGCCATACACGCCGATTAAGCCCGAAAATGGCGACCAACACCGGCAATACAAAAGGTGAGCGACATGATTTTTCAGCAAAAAGGTTTTTGCCGATAAAATCCACATAATAAAAAGCGCGTGCCAGCAGCACTGCCGAAAAACAGAGACAACAATGCCGAAAGCAACGCCTGCCCTAAACTAAAGGCAATAACGTGGGATGCAAATAAGCATCATGAAAAATCAGTCGCCACTCGATCAGCTGCCATCCGCCAACACAGCACGCAACGCACCCGCCATAAAACAGCGTGATAAATAAAATAACAAACATTCCGCCCAGATAATGACGTGGCGGAATTGTGGCTGGAAAAACAACGACTAAACATGATGGATTACTGTTGTTATAGGTGGTTTGCCATTGGTGATCCATCTTTTAGCACGTCCGATGCTGCTACTGAAGTGTCCAAAAAAGACGTTTCTTGACAGTTTTTTTGCGCTTTTTAAGGCATCAAAGTGCGGTTCCACCGCCTCTTGAATCACCGGGAACATCACATTGCGCTGACGATGTGTTTTTGCGCTTCAGGCGTGATCAAATACGCCATAAAATTGATCAGCACATTGATTCTTATGCTCCACCACCCGTGCGGCCAATTCTACTTGCATCACATTGCCTTCGGCAAACGTGGTTGCCGCATAATTTTCTTTATTTTCAAATAATTGATGATATAACGGCGATGTGCTGTAGCTCAACACCACATCCGCCTCACCTTTCAGAAAAGCACCATAAGTATCAGACCAGCCTTTGCCCTACAGTCACTGTGTGTTTGGCCAATTGTTGCCACGCCTGTGCCACTTGGTCTGCCGGGTAAACCGTATTCATCCACACCAATAAACCCCGACCGACACTGCTGGTGCGTGGGTCTTGATAGATGACACGCAAATCTTCACGCTCGACCAATTCTTTTTAAACTTTTTCGGCGGATTCTTAACTTTATCTTTGTCGATACACAAACGCATAGGTACCGAAATCGTAAAGGCAGGAAGGTATTGTCTGTGCCATTGAGTCGGCAAGCTGAGTTTGGCTTAAATCCACATGATTGATGTCAAACAGTTTGCTTTTTGGCCTCTTCCAACACAAAATTATCCAAAGCCCTAACACAATGTCCGCCTTGGTTTTATGCCCTTCCAGACGCACGCGATTAAACAGCGTACCACCACTTTCAAAAGGCACTATAATTCACTTTGCAAAGCGGGTATTTCTGCTCGAACCCTTGTTTTCTAGTTTTTCGGACCCTGCACCCCAGTCGGAGGTGAAGGAATCGTAGGTATAAATATTCACGTTTTTGCGCCTGTTGGCCGAGCTAAAACGGCAGTGGAAAAATGAAAGTGCGGTCAAAAATATAACGTTGTTTTTCATAACAAGTCCTTAGTGTGATTAAATTGACGTTAAATTAAACCTTTGTCTTGATATGCCCAGTGATTGGTCGGCCCATGTCCGTGGCCGATATTTAACGGGATGGCTAATGGCGGCACCGTATATATGCCTTGGCGGTTTTGCACGGCGGATCAGAATATCCGCCCCTTTGGCTAACTCCGCAGTCAGAGCAAGCGGAAAACGTGCAACCTGTACCGTGGGTGTGCGCGTCGGATAGCGTGGTGATTGCAAAACAAAATGTTCATTAGGGGTAAAAATCCCAATCGCGACATCCGCGCTTTGCGAATGCCGCTATGTCCACCTTTAATCACCACCGTTTTTCACACCCATGCGCCTGCAAACATTTGCGCGGCTCGTTGGGCGCTTTGCTCATCCACAATGTCCATGCCGGTTAATGCCATCGCTTCCGGTAAATTCGAGTAATCACCTCCGCCTGCGGCAATAAAAAATGTATCAAAGAATCCACCGCACTTTGTTGCAACAATGGCGCACCGCCTTTGGCAATCATCACGGGATCCAACACCAACGGTCCAAAATCATACTGCGTTAATGCCTCAGCGACACACTCGATTAATTCTGCCGTGCCTAACATACCGATTTTAAAGGCGCTAATCGTGAAATCATCGGCAATAGCTTTTCAGCTGGCTTTTGAATGGTTTGTAGGGGAATGGCGTGAATATCAAACACGCCCAATGTGTTTTTGCGCAGTGACTGCCGTAATCACCGATGTACGAAACACGCCACGCATTTGAAAAGTTTTTAGAATCTGCTGAATGCCGGCGCCACCACCGCTGTCCGAGCCCGGCAATGGTTAAAGCCTGAACGATGTTACTCATAATATCCTCCGCGATTTAACGAAGAGGAAACACATAAAACCATATTGCATAATTGTTCCTTTATTTAAGGAAAAGAGTGAACTGAGCAATAATGACGAATGAAAAAGATGAGAAAAAGAAAGGAAATTTGATTTTCTCGATTAGTTTCCTACGTCAGTATTAACTGTATCAGGTTCACGGGTATTATCTCAGCATCGAAGCACCCTGACTAATAACGGCTTTCAGCTCTATCGATTTTTGACTATGCGTGGCAAGAGGGTGATAGAATTTTCATGGAAAAATCAATTGAAGAGAATGAGTTAAAAAGCGCGGTCAGAAACACATTTATTTCTGACCGCACTTTTTATCTGATTGGTAGATAAGTCTGATTACTTACCGACTTGGCTACCGATTAAGCCACCCTAATGCCGCACCACCGAGGGTTGCGCCGGTTGAGCCACCGATTACATTACCGGCCACACCACCAACTGCAGCACCAATCGCAGTATTTTTCTGCGTTCTGCTTAAATGTGGCAACCGGTTAACGCGACAGCTAAAGTAACAATACCGAGAATTTGAACAATCTTTTTCATTTTAAAACCCTCATTAGTTGCTTAAATGATATGAGTAATGTTCTTCTTTATACTCAGCACATTAGACTGGGCTTTTTGCTAAAAAGTTTTTACTTTTTACGCAATGACACCCTCGCCGGCATTAAAGTACCGAACGCCATCTTGCGTCATTAAACACAAATGGCCACTGCTATTTTATTCCTTGATCAATGCCGGAAATCACGCTCTTTCAGTAATCACATTCACTTCTGTACCGAAATACGCATCATGCTCCAACCATTGTTGCTGCATTTCCGCGTCAATACCGTGCTGCTCAAAATGAGACAAATAACGATAAATGGTTTTCACCATTTGGATAATGATCTGTTCACGATCGATATCGGGAAAAACTCGCTTAATTCCGCCCACGGCTGATCGATATGCTTTTTCCTGCCCAAGTGAAACATTCATGCCAATGCCCTATGACCATTTAATTTACCGTTTGGGCGATTGATAATTTCACAAAATGCCCGCCAGTTTTCGATCGTTAACCAAAATATCATTCGGCCATTTCACTTGAAAGCCGTACATATCTAATTCCACCAACGACTGTACTATGGCAAGCCCAATCACGGAACTCAAGCCATCTAAAGGTTTTTAGGGATCTAACTGCCAATAAAAGCTTAAAAATAATCTGCCCGGCAAAAGGGGAAATCCATTGCCGTCCACGACGCCCACGCCCTGCACTTTGGTATTCTGCCAAGCAAAGATCACCTTTTGCAGCGTTTCAATATTATCCAATAAATACTGATTGGTTGAGGAAATCATCGGCTTTTAACGTGACACGATAAGGCTGCAAGGCTTGAGCTAAGCGCTGTTCATTTAGCAGTGGTAACTCAGGAATCAAATAAAATGATGATCGTCTCCAGTTCAAAAACATAAACCTTGCTGTTCCAGTTGTGCAACCTCATTTAACAATTCTGCTTTGTTACAGCCTCAAAAAGTGCGGTCAAATTTTTCCAATGAATTTTCTACGCCACCTGTAAGAAGTTCGATTAATTTTTGCCATGTGTATTCCTATAACTTGGGTTGGCTAATGCATTTTATCGGCGGTTATCATACGCTAAAATTCCCGTCTTTTTACAATTTTTCTTTCCAAAAGCAGGGGTGAATCTGTATAATCCGCCCGCAATATTTTTCATCATTAATCATAAGAGAGATATTGCAATGGCATTACGCATCCTAAAAAGAAGCACTCACGTTTGACGACGTTCTTCTCGTTCCCGCTCACTCTACCGTGTTACCTAACACAGCGAACCTTTCCACCCAATTAACGTCCACTATTCGCTTAAACATTCCTATGTTATCTGCAGCAATGGACACCGTAACCGAAGCGAAATTAGCCATTTCTCTCGCACAAGAAGGCGGAATCGGTTTCATTCATAAAAATATGACGATTGAACGCCAAGTAAATCGCGTCCGCAAAGTGAAAAATTTGAAAGCGGTGGTTTCCGATCCCATCACCGTTCCACCAAATTTAACTATCAGTGAGCTTAAAGCTATTGCGCAGAAAAACGGTTTTGCAGGGTATCCTGTAGTAGATGCCGACAAAAAATTTAGTAGGTATTATCACCGGCCGTGACACGCGTTTTGTATCCGATACAACTAAAACCGTAGCCGATTTAATGACCCCGAAAGATCGCTTTAGTAACTGTAAAAAGAAGATGCCCAACGGGAAGAAATTTTTCCAATTAATGCACGAACACCGTGTAGAGAAAGTATTAGTTGTGGACGATAATTTCAAATTGAAAGGCATGATCACCTTAAAAAGACTATCAAAAAAGCCGAACAAAAACCGAACGCTTGTAAAGATGAATTTGGTCGTTTACGCGTTGGCGCAGCCGCTGGTGCGGGCGCCGGTAATGAAGAACGCATTGATGCCTTGGTGAAAGCCGGTGTGGACGTCTTTAGCTTATCGACTCCTCACGGCCATTCCGAAGGCGTGTTACAACGCGTACGTGAAACCCGCGCGAAATACCTGAATCTACCGATTATTGCAGGCAACGTTGCCACCGCTGAAGGCGCTATTGCCTTAGCTGACGCCGGCGCCAGCGCCGTGAAAGTGGGGATTGGCCGGGTTCCATTTGTACCACCCGTATCGTCACCGGCGTGGGTGTGCCACAAATACCGCGATTTCCGATGCGGCGGAAGCCTTTAAAAAGATCGTGGTATTCCGGTGATTGCCGATGGCGGTATTCGTTATTCCGGCGACATCGCCAAAGCCATTGCGGCCGGTGCAAGCTGCGTGATGGTAGGTTCAATGTTCTGCCGGGACGAAGAAGCGCCGGGCGAAATTGAATTGTATCAAGGTCGTGCATTCAAATCTTATCGTGGCATGGGCTCTCTTGGTGCCATGGCGAAAGGCTCAAGCGACCGTTATTTCCAATCCGATAACGCTGCCGACAAATTAGTACCGGAAGGTATTGAAGGCCGTATTCCTTATAAAGGCTTGCTCAAAGAAATCATCCATCAACAAATGGGCGGCTTACGTTCTTGTATGGGCTTAACCGGTTGCGCCACTATCGACGAATTACGCACCAAAGCCCAATTCGTACCGGATCAGCGGTGCCGGCATTAAAGAAAGCCATGTGCATGATGTTACCATCACCAAAGAAGCGCCAAATTATCGCATGAGCTAATTTCGCATATAATAAAAAGTGCGGTCGGTTTTAAAAACGTTTTTAAATCGACCGCACTTTTATTCCTCATCCTCAAATAAACGCGTCAATTCTTTTTCTCGTAACAATAAACATTCACCGCACTTTATAATAAAAATCAAATCGTTTTAGTTCATGTTTAAAAACTTGCCTAAATTACTGATAAAACAATATGTTGTCTGATTTATGTAAAAGTATGTAATTTAGTAGAGCTATAATTGAACTCGCCTATAAAACCGCTATAATTACGCGAACTAAATCAATTTTTACTGTATGTTTTTATACAATTTCATCACCTAATTACCTAGATATAAAGGCCAATTTATGAATAAAAGTATTTAAAGTTATTTGGAATCACGCCACGCAATCATTCGTTGCTGTTTCAGAATTAACCAAAGCCCACAAAAAGTAAAATCCTCTCAAGATAAACGTCTATCAATTTCTACTATTCTAAAAACTTCCTTGCTAGCCTCCGTAACCCTTATTGGGGCAGGAAATGCCATGGCTGCAATTCCCGAGGGAACAGCCGCAACCGACGGAGTTAGCAATTGGTACTTCATCAAAGGCATCCGCCACCGGAGGGATTGCTTTAGGAAAAGTTCCACAACAGCTGCAAATTATGGTATTGCTATTGGTCTAAATGTAGTAGTGCCGAAAGGTAACGGTCAAAGTATCGCTATTGGTGGTGGCCGTGTGTCATTCGAAGGAGCAAAAAGCATTAGGGCGATCAATCGATTGCTATTGGTGGAAACACAAAAGCGAAGGGGCACTCGTCTATCGCTATCGGTGGTGATGACGTTGAGAGCGCTGCAGACCAAACAACCAAATATACTGATCCAGCAACAAGGGGAACCGAAGTTTCCGGCAAAAGTAAGTCAGGCATTTACCGCCTTAACCAATAAAAACCTTCAGATACCACAGTATTCAGATACTACTAGTGGTCACGCCGCCATTGCCTTTAGGGATGAAAGCCACAGCAGGTGATATTGCTTTGGCAATGGGTACATTAGCAACCGCATCAAAGACTAACTCTATTGCTATCGGTACTGGCGCAACAGCAAATCGTGATAATGCCGTAGCTATTGAGGGGCGGTGCAACCACAGAAAAAGCAGGTACTAAGCAAATCGAAAAATCCTATACCGTAAACGGTACGACCCATAACATTCACTTGGGAGGGCGGTGCAAACACCTTACCAGGGGATATTGTTTCCTTCGGTTCCGAAGGCTATGAACGCCAATTGAAGAATGTTGCTCCCGGTGAAGTAAGTGCTACATCAACCGATGCGGTAAATGGTTCACAATTAAATGCGGTAGCCAAAAAGTTGCGGGCGGTTGGTTTGTAACGGCAGGAAATATAGCCGGAGGTACCTCCAGTGGAGAATCCAAAACAAAGCGTCAAACCTGAAGACAGTGTGACGTTAAAAGCCGGTAAAATATGGATATCGCGCAAAGTAGTGGAGATTTTACATTCTCTGTTAGCCTAACCTTAAACGATATTTCAAGTATCAGTGGTCAAGGCACTAACTTGAATTTCACCGCTAACGGCTTAGGGTTTAAATAATAAAAATCACCGGTGTAGCAGGATGGTAGCGCGGCAACGGATGCGGTTAACGTACAGCAATTAAATGCCGTTAAAAACAACCCTATCACCTTTACGTCCAATACAGGGACAAGTGCGGTCAAAAATTAGGTGAATCTTTAAAAATTAAAGGGGACGGCAATGATATTACTGGTGTTTCTGCAGCTGATGACATCACCTGGCCTTAATAAATCAACAACAGTAAGTCAAGGTGATAACAAAGTCGTTACCGGGATGCGGTTTATAACGCGATTCAAGCGAGCCAAATGCGCTATTTCTCCGTGAGTTCTGCAAAACTAGGCAATAAAGACAACACGGGAGCAACCGGCAATGATGCTGTTGCTATCGGGCCTGAATCCACTGCCGGGGATTACGCTGTTGCTCTAGATGTAAACAGCAATTGCAAAGTCATGCCGGCTCTATTGCCGTGGGTTCTGAAAATAAAGCAGAAGCAGAGACGGTATCACAATCGGACGTTTTGCCTCTACAAATGGTGCAGACAACTCACAAAAGCATTGCCATTGGTGGAGGAAACTACCCTAACGCGGGAGCAAAATGCAACAGGCGATCAATCTATTGCCATTGGTGGAAATACTTATGCCAAGGGTAACTCCTCTGTTGCTATTGGTGCGACGATGTAGATAAAAGCGCAAAGACACAAACCAAATATACTGATCCAGCAAGCGGAACCGAAACGCAGACACAATTGAACAAGCCTTTAACGCCATTACCGGTAAAGCATTCAAAATGAGTACAAATAGCGATGGCCGAACAGGCAATATCGAAATGCCACAACCGGTGAATCCTCAGTTGCTTTGGGTACCAAAGCCATTGCCGGCGATATTGCCTTAGCATTAGGTACTAGCGCGGAAGCTGCTAAGACCAACAGTATTGCAATCGGTACGGGTGCAATTGCAAATCGCGATAACGCTGTGGCAATCGGTGGCGGCTCAACCACCGATAAACAAGGTACAAAACAAACCAACGATGACCCAAAAATGGTTTTACCTTAAACTGGGCTGCCGGCGATAAAACCTTACCGGGTGACATAGTTTCACTGGTTCTGAAGGTTATGAACGCCAATTGAAAAATGTGGCTGCAGGCGAAGTCACCCAAACATCAACCGGTGCAATTAATGGTTCCCAGCTTTTGCTGTCGCGCTGAAAATCGCTACTGCGGTTGGAATATTACCGCTGAAGCAGCGATGGTACGGCTAATAACCCCTGCTACAGTAAATGTCAAACCAAAAGACTCGGTGAAATTAAAAGCCGGGAAAAATATGGTGATTGATCAATCAACCAAAGATTTCAAATTCTCTGTTTCTCCTGCCTAACCGATATTACGAGCGTTTCCGGTGCGGGAACTACAATGGCCTTAAGTGCCAGCGGCATTACCTTAAACGATAAGAAAAATTAGCGGCGTAGCAAACGGCGTGGCTGACAAAGATGCGGTGAATGTATCTCAATTAAATGCCCTTAGTAATAACATCCATAAAATTGGGTGGTAATACCGGCACAACTAACGCACAAACATTAAACAAACAAGACGGTTTACAATTTAACGTGAAAAGGTGCTAATGAGCAACGACAAAAGCATCCGGTGCTGAAAGTAACCGTTGAAATGAGACGCTGACACCAAAAGCCAAAATCGATAATGCCGCAGATAACAACTTAGCAACATTACACCTAACGGCAAAAGTCATCACTGATTTGGTGGATATGGAAAACGGCGATAACACTGTTGTAAGCAATACCACAAACGCTGCCACCGGTAGAAAAAACATTTAAAAGTAAGTAAATGTAACTACTACGGCGTTAAGTGTAGATGAAACTAGTGGTACCGTGACTGCCCCTGCAGCAACAGATGCATCTAAACCGGTCACTGCAGATTCCAGTAGCAACTGCGATTAACAACGTAGCATGGAAAGCAGCAGGTAGCGGCAATGGCGCGACAGGTGATGTAACAGATACCATCAAAGCCGGCAATACAGTTACATTTGACGCAGGTGAAAACCTTGTGTTGACTCACACTGCCAATAAATTCGGTTTTGCTACTGCAAAACAAGGTTAACTTTGATAAAGTCACAGTAGGCACTGCAAGCATTAGCAAAGACCAAGGCATTGACGCCGGCAACCACAAAATCACCAATGTAACTGCCGGTGTTAATGATGCACTGACGCGTAAATAAATCACAACTAAACGAAATTGGCAAACAAAGCCATTACCTTTACCTCTAATTCAGGGTACAAGTGCGGTTAAAAATTAAGTGAAACCTTGCAAATCAAAGGAGATGGCACAGACATCAGCGGCGTATCTACAGCAGATGATATTACATTCAGCTAAACAAAGCTACTTCTGTCACTGCTAATGATGAGAAAGCTGTCACCAGCAAAGCGGTACACACAGCAATTCAAAATATCAATTTGAACACTGCAGGCAATAATGGCACAGGATCTGTGAACTTAGCCACTCTACGCTTTCCATTACAGGCGAAAATGGCATTACCACCACTGCAGCCAATAACGGTATCAAAGTAGGATTAGACGCTGATACCAAAAGCCAAAATTGATAATGCTGCAAATCGAAAATTTAAAGCATTACTACCTAACGGCAAAAAGTCATCACCGATTTGGTGGATATGGAAAACGGCGACAACACTGTTGTAAGCAATACCACAGACCCTGCCACCGGTAAGAAAAACATTTAAAGTGAATGTAACTACTACGGCGTTAAGTGTAGATGATAAACTAGTGGTACCGTGACTGCCCCTGCAACAACAGATGCATCTAAACCTGTCACTGCAGATTCCGTAGCAACTGCGATTAACAATACGGCATGGAAAGCGGCAGGTGGCGGCAGTGGCGTGACAACCGATGTAGCAGATACCATCAAAGCCGGCAAGACTGTGACATTTTTGACGGCAGGTGAAAACCTTATATTAACTCACACCGTCAATAAATTCAGTTTTGCTACTGCAAAACAAGTTAACTGATAAAGTCACCACCGGCAATACCGCGATTGATACCAATGGCTTGAAAGTTGGTGATATTACTGTGACCAATGCGCCAATTACTGTTGGTGGCACAATCGTGAATAATGTTAATGACGCCATTAATAAAACCGCAGAACAAGCCTTTTAAGACTTGACTGTCACCGGGTAACACAAATAACGACACCGGTAACGGCACTCAACAAAATTAGGGCTCTACTTTCAGCCATTGACGGCGGTTTTAACTGATGCTGCAAAAAGCGTCTACTGCGAAAAATGTTCGTACGGTTGTTACAGACAATAAAGTAGAAATTCAAATTGCAGAAAAACCGGGTTTAAAGAGGTTCAATTAGTTGATGGTAATAATGCCGTAAACTTAGCCCCAACGGCAGACGGTTTGAAAGTGAGCAAAGCTGATGGTTCGGACGCGAAAATCGGTGGTAGCTGAGGGTACCGAAGATAACGATGCAGTCAATGTTAAGCAGTTAAATAACCTGAAAGACAGCCCGTTAACCTTTGCCGGAGATGCCGGTACAAATGTGAAACGCAAATTAGGTGAAACCATCAATATCAAAAGGTGGGTAAACTGACGACAACAAACTTATTGACGGCAATATCGGTGTCATCGCAGACGGCACAGACACATTAAAGTGAAATTGGCGAAAGAGTTGAAAAACTTAACCAGTGCACAGTTTGTTGATGGAAATAACAATAATACTGTTATCAACGGTAACGGTATTACTATTACCCCCTGCAAACGGCGGTACGCAGTAAGTCTAACCAATACCGGTTTAGAATAACGGCAGTAACAAAATCACCAACGTTGCCGATGGCAAAGTTGCTGCAGATAGCAAAAGATGCTGCATCAATGGAGGCAATTACACTAAAAGCTACTCAAAGACCTAACTACCTGAGGTTTTGGTTTGAAAGCGCAAGACGGTAAAGAGTCTAAGAAAGCATTGGGTAATACCATTGAAGTTGTTGGTGATGATCAAAACATCTCCACTGAAATTGATGAAACCGATGCTACTAACAAAAACTTAAGTGAGAGTTATCTAAAGACTTGAACATCAACACGGTGACAGCAGGAACTGCCAAGTTGGATAGCAATGGCTTGAAAGTTGGTGATATTACCGTTACCAATGCGCCAATTACTGTGGGTGGCACAATCGTGAATAATGTTAATGACGCTATTAATAAAACCGCAGAACAAGCCTTTAAAGACTTGACTGTCACAGGTAACACAAATAACGACACCGGCAATAACGGCACTCAACAAAAATTAGGGCTCTACTTTAGCCATTGACGGCGGTTTAACTGATGCTGCAAAAGCGTCTACCGCGAAAAATGTTCGTACGGTTGTTACAGACAATAAAGTAGAAATTCAAATTGCAGAAAAACCGGAGTTTAAAGAGGTTCAATTAGTTGATGGTAATAATGCCGTAAACTTAGCCCCGACGGCAGACCGGTTTGAAAGTGAGCAAAGCTGATGGTTCGGATGCGAAAATCGGTGGTGTGGCTGAGGGTACCGAAGATAACGATGCGGTCAATGTTAAGCAGTTAAATAACCTGAAAGACAGCCCGTTAACCTTTGCCGGAGATGCCGGTACAAATGTGAAACGCAAATTAGGGTGAAACTATCAATATCAAAGGTGGTGAAACTGACGACAACAAACTTGTTGACGGCAATATCGGTGTCATCGCAGACGGCACAGACACGTTAAAAAGTGAAAATGGCGAAAGAGTTGAAAACTTAACGGTGCACAGTTTGTTGATGGAAATAACAATAATACTGTATCAACAGTAACGGTATTACTATTACCCCTCCAAACGGCGGTACGCCATGTAAGTCTCAACCAATACCGGTTTAGATAACGGCAGTAACAAAATCACCAACGTTGCCGATGGCAAAGTTGCTGCAGATAGCAAAGATGCTATCAATGGAGGCATTACACAAAGCTACTCAAGACCTAACTACCTTAGGTTTTTGGTTTGAAAAAGCGCAAGACGGTAAAGAGTCTAAGAAAGCATTGGGTAATACCATTGAAGTTGTTGGTGATGATCAAAACATCTCCACTGAAATTGATGAAACCGATGCTACTAACACTTAAAGTGAAGTTATCTCAAAGACTTGAACATCAACACGGTGACAGCAGGAACCACCAAGTTGGATAGCAATGGCTTGAAAGTTGGTGATATTACCGTTACCAATGCGCCAATTACTGTTGGTGGCACAATCGTGAATAATGTTAATGACGCCATTAATAAAACCGCAGAACAAGCCTTTAAAGACTTGACTGTCACAGGTAACACAAATAACGACACCGGCAATAACGGCACTCAACAAAAATTAGGCTCTACTTTAGCCATTGACGGCGGTTTAACTGATGCTGCAAAAGCGTCTACCGCGAAAAATGTTCGTACGGTTGTTACAGACAATAAAGTAGAAATTCAAATTGCAGAAAAACCGGAGTTTAAAGAGGTTCAATTAGTTGATGGTAATAATGCCGTAAACTTAGCCCCAACGGCAGACGGTTTGAAAGTGAGCAAAGCTGATGGTTCGGACGCGAAAAATCGGTGGTGTAGCTGAGGTACCGAAAGATACGATGCAGTCAATGTTAAGCAGTTAAATAACCTGAAAGACAGCCCGTTAACCTTTGCCGGAGATGCCGGTACAAATGTGAAACGCAAATTAGGTGAAACCATCAATATCAAAGGTGGTGAGCTGACGACAACAAACTTGTTGACGGCAATATCGGTGTCATCGCAGACGCGCCAGACACATTAAAAGTGAAAATTGGCGAAAGAGTTGAAAAACTTAACCAGTGCACAGTTTGTTGATGGAAATAACAATAATACTGTATCAACGCAACGGTATTACTATTACCCCTGCAAACGGCGGTACGCCGGTAAGTCTAACCAATACCGGTTTAGAATAACGGCAGTAACAAAATCACCAACGTTGCCGATGGCAAAGTTGCTGCAGATAGCAAGATGCTATCAATGGAGGGCAATTACACAAAGCTACTCAAGACCCTAACTACCTCATGGTTTTTGGTTTGAAAGCGCAAGACGGTAAAGAGTCTAAGAAAGCATTGGAATACCATTGAAGTTGGTGATGATCAAAACATCTCCACTGAAATTGATGAAACCGATGCTACTAACACTTAAAGGTGAAGTTATCTAAAGACTTGAACATCAACACGGTGACAGCAGGAACTACCAAGTTGGATAGCAATGGCTTGAAAGTTGGTGATATTACCGTTACCAATGCGCCAATTACTGTGGGTGGCACATCGTGAATAATGTTAATGACGCCATTAATAAAAACCGCAGAACAAAGCCTTTAAAGACTTGACTGTCACAGGTAACACAAATAACGACACCGGCAATAACGGCACTCAACAAAAGATTAGGCTCTACTTTAGCCATTGACGGCGGTTTAACTGATGCTGCAAAAGCGTCTCACCGCGAAAAATGTTCGTACGGTTGTTACAGACAATAAAGTAGAAATTCAAATTGCAGAAAAACCGGAGTTTTAAAGAGGTTCAATTAGTTGATGGTAATAATGCCGTAAACTTAGCCCCAACGGCAGACGGTTTGAAAGTGAGCAAAAGCTGATGGTTCGGATGCGAAAATCGGTGGTATAGCTGAGGGTACCGAAGATAACGAGTACGGTCAATGTTAAGCGGTTAAATAACCTGAAAGACAGCCGTTAACCTTTGCCGGAGATGCCGGGTACAAATGGAAACGCAAATTAGGTGAAACCATCAATATCAAAGGTGGTGAAACTGACGACAACAAACTTGTTGACGGCAATATCAGTGTCATCGCAGACGGCACAGACACATTAAAAGTGAAATTGGCGAAAAGAGTTGAAAAACTTAACCAGTGCACAGTTTGTTGATGGAAATACAATAATACTGTTATCAACGGTAACGCATTACTATTACCCTGCAAACGGCAGGTACGCCGGTAAGTCTAACAATACCGGTTTAGATAACGGTGGTAACAAAATCACCAACGTTGCCGATGGCAAGGGTTGCTGAAGATAGCAAAGACGCAGTCAATGGCGGACAATTACATAAAGCCGTAGATGACTAACCAACAAAGGCTTTGGCTTAAAAAGCCGAAGATGGTAACGAAGTCAAGAAAAGCTTAGGCGATACCGTCGAAGTTGTTGGCGCCGATAATAACATTTCACCAAAGTCGCTGATGGCAAAGTTCAGGTTGAGTTAGCGAAGAACCCTTGATCTCTGGTGAAAACGGTAGCGTGAAAAATGGGCGACACCACCGTTAATAAATGATGGTCTGAAAGTGGGTGACAAAGTTTCCGTGACTAAAGATGGCTTAAATGTTGGCAATGATGTAAAGTCACTGAAAACGGCTTAAAAAGCAGGGTGATATCGAGATCAATAAAGATACCGGTATTAATGCAGGCAACAAGTGATCGCTAATGTTGCTAACGGTAAAGTGGATAAAGACGGCAAGGAAGCCGTAAACGGTAGATCAATTACACGAAGTGAAAGAACTTGCCGCTCGTGGTTTGGGATAACCACTTCCGCCACAGGTAGCGGCACCGTTTCCGGAACAACCGTAACAACGGTAAAACCGGGCGATATGGTCACTTCCCACCGCAGGCAATAACATTGCTATTACGCAAAACGGTACACAAATTACCATTGCTACCAACGATGATATTCAGCGAAATCTATCGTAGAGATACAGTCAATGTAGGCGGTAAAAATACGGATGGTACCAATGGCAAAGATGGCGTGTTAACCGTTGATAGCGCAGATGGTAAGAACGGTGTAGCGCTTAACGGCAAAGATGGCTCTATTGCGTTTAAAGGTGCGAATGGTGTCACAGCTCTATTAGCGTTGCCGAGGCCCTGCAGGTGTAGATCCGCAAGATAGCAGCCAATAAACCACGTTTGAAAGTGGGTAACGAAAATGTTGCTACCCTAAACGATGGATTAAAATTCGGTGCAAATAGCGGTGATGTACATTCTGCTAAATTGAACACCCAAGTGAACGTAAAAGGTCACAAAGACAATTCCGATTGGGGTAACTTCGATGAAGGCAAAAAAATGTCATGACCAAAGTGGAAGGCAACACAATTACCGTCGCTATGGCGAAAGAATTGAACGTTGATTCCGTCACGACCAAAAGGTGGCACACGCATTGGAGACAATGGTTTGACCTTCGTAGATAAAGACGGTAATCAATTGGCAACAGTCCAAGTGTTAGCGCTAAAGGTATTAATGCAGGCAATACGCGAGTGACTAACGTTGCGCCGGGTCGCGTCACCAAAGACAGCAAAGATGCAATCAATGGCGGTCAATTACGCCGCGTTAACTGACGATGCTGTATAAATACAACGCGCTTGCCGGCCAGGTAAACCAAATGGGTAGACGTGTGAATGCTGGTGTGGCCAGCGCATTAGCAGACATCCCAATTACCACAAGCCTTCATGCCAGGTAAAGGCATGGTGTCTGTGGCAGCCGGTAACTACCAAGGTCAAAATGCTGTTGCAGTAGGGGTATCGAAAGTTTCTGATAATAGCAAATATATTATCCGACTTTCTGGTACTAGTAACTCCCAAAAGCAAAGTTGGCGCTGAGTAGGCGCCGAATGCATTTTTAATCAATAACTTATAGCAAAAGGCATGATAATTTCTGTGCCTGATAAACAACAACGAAAGTGCGGTCATTTTTGCTTCATTTTATTAGCCCCTTCTTATTCAAGATCTCTATCGACAACATTCATAATAAAAACCCACCGCACTTTTTCACGTTTGTTTTTAAAAGACAAAAGCAATCGTTTGCGCGAAAACTAAAAATCCACCAAAATTTCGCCCTTATTATTCTCTCTACAATTTTTCCCTCAGGATCCTCACATGGAACATGAACAGCAAACTGCCGAAGCGGATTTGGTCTATCGTTTAGAAGACAAACCGCCCTATTAATGCCCCTAGTCAGTGCCATTACGCATTTATTAGCGATTTTTGTCCCCATGGTCACCCTGCCCATATCGTCGGCGGTGCTCTTGGTTTACCGGTCCACATGACCGCTTATTTGGTCTCCATGGCCATGGTAGCGTCCGGTATCGGCACCTATATTCAAGTGCATCGTTTCGGTTTTATTGGCTCCGGCATGCTTTCCATTCAATCGGTAAACTTCTCTTTCGTCAGCGTAATGATCGCCGTCGGGATAAGCATGAAAGACAATGGTATTGATGAAAACACCATGATTTCCACCTTTGCTTGGCGTGTCTTTTTGTCGGGGCGTTTTCTTGTGTGCGCTGCCGCTTGGGTTCTACCTTATTTAAAGCGTGTTATCACCCCAACCGTCAGCGGTGTGGTCGTGTTATTAATCGGTTTAAGCCTGATTGACATCGGCATCACCGATTTCGGTGGCGGTTTTGGCGCCAAAGGCACGGAGGCGTTTGGTTCGTTGCAAAATATCGGCTTAGCCTCTTAGTCTTGGTTGTCGTACTCATTTTTAACTGTATGCGCAACCCGTTTTTACGCATGAGCGGCATTGCCGTAGGACTCATTGCAGGCTACATCGTAGCATTAACCTTAGGCATGGTTGATTTTTCACCGTTAAAAGACGTGGACTTTTTCACCATCCCTATGCCGTTTAAATATGGTTTTGCTTTTTGATTGGTCAGCCTTTTTGGGTGGCGGCCATCATCATTTTGTAAGCGTTTTTCGAAGCCGTTGGCGACTTAACCGCAACGGCGATGGTTTCCAGTCAGCCTTATGAAGGCGAAGAGTTTCCGTCAACGTTTACGCGGCGGGGTCTTTGCTGATGGATTAGTTTCTGTGATTGCCACCGCGTTAGGGTTCCCTACCGCTTACCACCTTTGCCCAAAAATAACGGCGTGATTCAAATGACGGGCGTAGCTTCCCGCCATGTAGGGAAATTTATCGCGGCTATTTTGGTGTTATCTGGTTTATTCCCGATTGTCGGTCGCGCTTTCACCACCATTCCAAGCCCGGTACTCAGCGGCGCTATGCGTGTAATGTTTGGTCTCATTGCCATTGCCGGTGTACGAATCATCATGACTCACGGCATCAACCGATCGTGAAGCCGTCATTGCTGCAACGGCCGTCGGCGTGAGGCTTAGGTGTCGCTTTTGAGCCGGACGTATTCAAAAATGTTGCCTGAAGTCTTCCGTAATGCCATTGCGGCAGGCGGAATTACGGCAGTGGTGTTAAATTTAATTCTGCCGCGTGATAAACAGGATAAAAAGTATTTATTTGACCGAAAAATAAACGAATAGTACGATAAAAGTGCGGTGATAAAAGCATCTAAAAACGTTGTGATTTATCACCGCACTTTTCTATGATCTATTTTCAAGTTTTTCCATATAAAGCCGTTTACAACCGCTTTATTTTTCGCTAAATTCTTCCGTAACTTATTTAAAACCTAAGGAGATATTATGGATTTAATCATCGGGTTAGTGGCGATTATTCTGGTCGCTTACTATATCGTGAAAGGCTAGTTCCGCTACGGGCGTGCTCATGTTCGGCGGTTTAGTATTGTTATTGATTTCTGTGTTAATGGGACATTCCATTTTGCCGGAAAACGTGAAAAGCACCGGCTCAGCCTATTTCCGACATTCTTGAATATGTAGAAATATTTGCTTTCCAACCGCAGTGGCGGGTTAGAGCTTAATGATCGCGATCTTATGCGGTTTCTCCGCCTACATGACCCACTTAGGCGCCAACGACATAGTGGTAAAAATCGTTTTCCATGCCGTTAAAAATATCCGTTCCCCTTACATTCTTATGGTATTCGCGTATTTTTCTCGCCTGTTTGATGTCCTTTGCGGTGTCCTCTGCAACGGGCTTGGGCGTGTTATTAATGGCAACCTTATTCCCCTGTTATGGTCAACATGGGCATTTCTCGTGGCGCGGCAGCAGCCGTTTGCGCATCACCAATTTCCATCATCTTATCGCCAACCTCCGGCGATGTGTGGTGTTGTCGGCGGAGATTTCAAACAATCATTAGTGAATTCGCTTTTCCACCAGCCTGCCGGTGTCCATTGTAGCGATTTGTGGTATTGGTACCGCCCATTTCTTCTGGCAACGTTATTGGATCGCAAAGAAAAAGTGGACGCAAAACCGGTCGACATGTCCGAAATCAGAACCGATGTACCGACCTTTTACGCTATTTTGCCATTATTACCTATCATCGGTGTAATCCTGTTTGACGGTAAATGGTTTAACTTACCTGAATTACACATCGTCACCGTCATTATTCTTTGCTTTGTGATCACCGCAGTCATCGACTTCATACGTAATTTCAGTGCGAAAAACCTTCGACAATTTAGTGATTGCCTATCGCGGCATGGCAGATGCCTTTGCCGGCGTGGTGATGTATTGGTTTGCCGCCGGCGTGTTCGCACAAAGTTTGCACCATTGGCTTTATCACTAATCTGATTAATTCTGCCCAATCCTTCGGTGGCAGCGGAATGTTTATGATGTTAGTCTTGGCGGTGATTACGATTTTTAGCCACCATGGCAACCAGCTCGGGCAATGCGGCATTCTATGCCTTCGCCGAATTAATTCCAAAACTTGCCACCCAAATGGGCGCAAATTCAGCCCTATTTAACCGTGCCAATGTTACAAGCCCAACTTAGGTCGCGGCTTATCCCCGGTGTCCGGCGTTGTGGTTGCCGTATCCGGTATGGCAAGAATTTCCCCATTTGAAATTGTCAAACGAATGTCCGTACCAATGGCTGTCGGTTTCATTTTGCGTGATTATCGCCACCAATTTCTCATTCCGGCGGCTTAATCGCCTGCACTTAAAGTGCGGTGAGTTTTTCGCAGCGTTTCGACATTATGCAGCAGTTACACAAAGCTGAAATGACGGTCACCGAGCTTGTCGAAGTGTAAGTCATTTCAGTCGATAAAAATGAATGTCTTCGACAAGCTCAGCAAGCGTTTTGTGCATTTCTACATAATACCGCAACGTTTTAAAAACGCGCCGAAAAACCCACCGCACTTTTGTGTATAATTCCCGCTCGATTCCTTTTTCATTATCTGCAGGTACTCAAATCGCTTTGCCGCCATCCTGTTGGTCATCGGCTGTATTTTATTCGGACTCGGCAGCTTATCGTCAAAATTTGTCCCCTGTTGGTGCCCTACGCCATCGCTTTTTGGCGTTTGCTTATCGCATCGGGGATTTTTGGGTATTAATGAAACTTTCACCGTAAGCCCATTCCCAAAGCGCCAAAAGCAATATTGGGCAGCTGCTTCCGGCGTGATTTTAGCGTTTGACTTTTAGCCTTTTGGCATGAGAGTATTACGCTGTCGGCCCGGCATTTCACCTTGCTAAACAGCCTCAAATTTTTCTTTCTGGCATTTATCGGTTGGTTGTTTCTTTCCAAGAACGGCAAAAGTAAATTGCAACGGATAAGTTTGTTTTATCGCCACTATCGGTGTCCTGCTTATTACCAGTCCCGAGTTGCAACATAACTTCAAAGCAGGCAGGCATTTTCATCGGCCTACTCTCCGGCGCCTGTCTCGCCGCCTCATGCAGCCATCCGCCAAGCACACAGCATTGAACCGATTTCCATTTTTCCATTAATGTGGCTTATCAGCTTCAGCGGCGCTGTAGCGTTACTATCCTGCGCTTATTTTTAATGCCGATTCCTCTACCCAACCACGCTCACTGACATCGGCTTTAATCCTGATTTATGGCGTGGTTATGCAAATGTATTGCCTGGGGTATGATCGCCTCACAACATACCTCTACTCAGCCTAAGCTAACAGGATTATTGTTACTCACCGAACCCGTCGCCGCTCTCGCCATCGACGCCTTTTTATTACACAAACCCATCAACACATGGTCAATGGCTCGGCGCCTTTTTAACCTTAGTCGCAATTTATTTGGGCTCATTAAAAACAAGTAAAAAACAACCGCACTTTATGCACAAAACGCCGCAATCGTTTACGTTAGATGGGGAAATGGTAGAATGCGCCACCGCTTTTGGTGCGCGATACAGTGTGTTGTCATAAAAAGTGCAGCCCAAATTTAATCCAGAATACATAGAAATTTTTAAGCAAGATTCATAATATCAATTGTTAGAGATGACCAACATCCACGACCATAAAATCCTCTATCCTCGACTTTGGTTCCCAATACACCCAACTTATCGCCCGCCGTACGTGAAATCGGTGTATTGCGAGCTTTGGGCGTGGATGTCACCGAACAACAAATTCGTGATTTCAACCCAACGGGGATTATTCTTCCGGCGGCCCGGAAAGCACCACAGAAGAAAAACAGCCCGCGTGCCCCTGAATATGTCTTTAGTGCCGGTGTTCTGTACTAGGCATTTGCTACAGTATGCAAACCATGGCGATGCAGCTTGCGGCTTAACAGAAACCTCGATCATCGTGAGTTTGGTTAAGCTTCCGTTTTAATGGAAAATCCGACCGCACTTTTCGCCCATTTAAATGATGGCGACAGCAAATTGACGTGTGGATGAGCCACGGCGATGAAAGTCACCCGCTTGCCACAAAATTTCCAAATCACCGGCACCACGCCGACCTGCCCGAATTGCGGCAATGTCTGATGAAAGCCGTCATTTCTACGGCGTGCAATTCATCCGGAAGTCACACACACTAAAAGGGCTTGGAATTATTAACTACTCGTAGTGAACATTTGTGGTTGCGAAACCAAATGGACCGCCGAAAAACATTATTGAAGACGCTGTTGCCCGTATTAAAGAGCAAGTGGGCGATGACGAAAGTCATTTTAGGTTTATCCGGCGGCGTGGATTCTCTGTGGTAGCCTTATTATTACATCGTGCTATCGGTAAAAACTTACACCGCGTATTTGTGGATAACGGTTTACTCCGCTTGCACGAAGGCGATCGGCGATGGAAATGTTTGGCGACAAATTCGGTTTGAACATCACCCGCTGGATGCTGAAAGCCGTTTCTTAGGTGAACTTGCAGGCGTATCCGATCCGAAGCAAAACGTAAAATTATCGGTAAAGTGTCGTGGATGTGATGATGAATCGAAAAACTGACAAAAGTGAAATGGTTGGCACAGGGCACCATTTATCCTGACGTAATCGAATCTGCCGCCAGCAGACAGGGCGAAAGTCCCATGTCATTACAATCCCACCACAACGTAGGCGGCTTGCCTGATTATAGTGAAACTTGGCTTAGTCGAACCGTTGCGTGAATTGTTCAAAGATGAAGTGCGCAAAATCGGCTTAGCGCTCGGTTTACCGGCTGGAGATGATCAATCGCCACCCATTCCCGCCCGGCTTAGGCGTACGTGTACTCGGTGAAGTGAAAAAGAATACTGCGATTTATTACGCCGTGCCGATGCGATCTTTATCGAAGAATTACGCAACAGCAGTTGGTATGAAAAACCAGCTAAAGCCTTCAGTGTATTCTTACCGGTGAAATCTGTAGGCGTGATGGGCGACGGACGTAAATATGACTGGGTGATTTCCTTTTACGTGCCGTAGAAACGATTGATTTTATGACCGCACATTGGGCACATTTGCCTTATGATCTGTTGGGAAAATCTCCAACCGCATCATCAATGAAGTAAACGGTATTTCCCGCGTAGTCTATGACATTAGTGGCAAACCGCCTGCGACGATTGGAGGGAATAATTTGCGCTCTGTAATATATAAAACCCTGAGAATTCAGGGTTTTTATATAAAATGCATAATCCAAGTTATTTACACCCGAATCTGTTATTGAATAAGATTCGCACAATAAAATCTACTCTATTTATTTCAATTTATTCACTAAGGAATCAGTATGTTAAAACCCTAACTCTGTCGAAAACTCAAAAGCATTTGTAAAAATACGGTTTTGTTGCTTTAGGAGCAATGGCTATTATTGTGGCGTTAAATCCTATTTTACCGTAGATGCCGGTGAAAAAGGCGTTATTCGCCGTTTTGGCGAAACCATTCAGGTAGTTGACGCCGGTTTGGGATTCAAAATTCCTGTTGTTGATAGTCTTATTACACTTTCTACCCGCGACCAATCATTGTCATTTGCTACTCGTCGTAAAGATGGTGAAGTGGGCCACGGGTTAAACGCTTATACACGAGACCAACAATCAGTAAATGCCGCTTTAACCATAACTTATACGTGACGGATCCTATTGGTGTTTACGATCGCTATCGCACTATTGAAAATATGGTAACTCAAATTATTGAGCCGCGTGTACGTCTCAAGTTGAAACAACATTTGGTCAATTTACCGTACAAACTAGCATTACCGAGCGAGCCAGACTGTCCGACACCTTGCAAAAATAACATTAGAAAGGCCTTAGAAGGTCAGCCTATCAGTGTAAACAGCGTACAGCTTTCCGAGATTAAATATTCTGATGCTTATGAAAAAGGCATTGAATTATCTATGTAGAAAAATATTGAAATTCAAACAAAAGAACGTCAATTAACCATTGCCCAAAAAGAAGCGGAAATTATTCGCACACAAGCTCAAGCAGAAGCCGATGCACAAATCATTCAAGCTCGTGCAGAAGCAGAAAAAGTGAAATTACAAGGTGAAGCGGAAGCACAAGCGATTAAAGCGAAAGGGGAAGCGCTAAGAGAAAATCAACAGATTGTCTCCTCACTGCGGCGGAAAGATGGGACGGCAAGCTCCCTGGAAACTATAGCTTCCAAATAGTACAGTTCCTTTTATTCAAAATGCCAAACAATGTAGCTAACAACAAGTTATCTAAATTAAAATAGGCACAGAAACGTGCCTATTTTATTCATAAACAACAAAAATTAAATATGAAGATAAAAATTGAAAGTAACGGAAGAAGTGAAATTTTGGATTAGGCGGTGAACTAAGCAGAATTGGTCTTAACAGTAAGCGGTTTATCATGGTCGCATCCCTGCGGGTTTTCTACCAGTCCACCATTGATAGAGGATGATGGTTTGTAGTTGCGACATAAAACTCATACCAAAGTGTTTTATACCTTAGCCGCTTATTTCAGGAGACCAATCCTGGACTTTCAAACATCTTATTCTGAAAGTAGTTACATCATAAAAATCGTTTTTAGCCGATTGTCAACCGTGCTTTAATATATATTTATGTTAATTTTTCATAGTTCTTTTTGAATAATAACAATAAATTACCGTGATTACAGAGTGTTACCTGGTGTAACCAGATGAATTTTTATGACTTTTTATGAAAAACACATAAAATAATCGGTCTAATTGCACCGCCTTTGAAATCTTGTTAAAGTGCGGTACAAATTTTTCACAAAATTAGGAATCACATGAGTCAAGAATACTTAGATTTTGAATTACCCATTGCCGAACTCGAAGCGAAAATTGAACTTACGCTCCGTAGTTGACCAAGATAACGAAATTAATCTTGATGATGAAATTGCCCGCTTACAGAAAAAGTATTGAATTAACAGAAAAACCTTTGCTAAAATTTAGATGCGTGGAAGTTTCAAAAATGTCCCGCCATCCAAAACCGTCCTTATACTCTTGACTATATTGAACATATTTTTACCGAATTTGAAGAACTTGCCGACGATCGCGCCTTTGCTGACGATAAAGCTATTGTCGGCGGTTTGGCCCGTTTAGATGGCAAAACCGGTAATGGTTATCGGCCACCAAAAAGGTCGCACGGTAAAAGACAAAGTGAAACGCAACTTTGGTATGCCGGCACCGGAAGGTTATCGCAAAGCGTTGCGCTTAATGCAAATGGCTGAACGTTTCAAATTGCCGATTATTGCTTTTTATCGACACCCCGGGAGCTATCCGGGTGTGGGTGCGGAAGAACGCGGCCAATCTGAGGCAATCGCCCGCAACTTGCGTGAAATGTCCATATTAAAAGTACCTGTAATCTGTACCGTGATCGGCGAAGGCGGTTCCGGTGGGGCATCAGCTATTGGTGGGCGATAAAGTCAATATGTTGCAATATTCCACCTACTCCGTTATTTCGCCCTGAAGGCTGTGCATCTATTTTATGGAAAAGTGCCGACAAAGCATCAACCGCAGCTGAAGTGATGGGTTTAACGGCCACGCGCTTAAAAGAATTAGGCCTGATTGATAATATCATTACCGAACCACTCAGGCGGTGCTCATCGCACTATGCAGAAATGGCACAAAAATCTGAAAAACGTCTGCTTGCTGATTTAGAAGATCTGAAGTTTTAGATGCCGAAAAATCTGTTGGATCGTCGTTATCAACGTTTAATGAGCTACGGTTACGTGATAGAAAAATAATAAAAATAAAACCGTATTTGCTGTTTTTAAAGGGATTTAAAAGGAGAAAATAACAATGAAAAACGTACTTTCAATTCAGTCTCATGTGGTTTACGGCTATGCTGGTAATAAGTCGGCGACATTCCCAATGCAGCTCCTTGGTGTAGATGTTTGGGCATTAAATACCGTGCAATTTTTCTAATCATACGCAATACGGCAAATGGACGGGGATCGTCATTCCGAAAGAACAAATTGCTGAAATTGTGCGTGGAATCGATGAAATTGATGCGTTGAAAAGATGTGATGCGGTAGTTTCCGGCTATTTAGGCTCTGCAGAACAAATCGATGAAATCATCAGCCGTGCATAAAAATTAAAGCCATCAATCCTAATGCGCTTTATTTATGCGATCCCGTTGGGCCATCCGGACAAAAGGCTGTATCGTTGCCGATGGTGTGCGCGAAGGCTTAATCAACATCGTATCGGAAGCCGATATCATTACGCCGAACTTGGTAGAGCTACGTGAATTAAGTGGTTTACCGGTAGAAAATTTTTGAACAGGCACTGACTGCCGTTCAAGCCATCTTGGCGAAAGGTCCGAAAAAGAAAGCGTTAGTGAAACATTTGAGCAAAGTAGGCAAAGACGCGTCTCAATTTGAAATGCTATTGGCAACCTCAAGGTGTATGCATCTTTCCCGTCCATTACACCCGGTTTGATCGTGAGCCGGTAGGTGTGGGCGATTTAACCGCCGGTTTATTCTTGGCCAATTTGCTGAACGGAAAATCAGATGTGGACGCTTTTGAGCATATGGCAAACGCAGTCAATGAAGTCATGCGAACCACGTTAGGAACGTGGCGAATAGTGAATTACAAATCATTGCAGCCCGAGATCTCATTATCAACCCGCGTAGTCACTAAAGCACATCGCGTAACGCTTCAACTTCCTCCTGTTCCACGGGAGGAAATTTTATCCGCCTATGCTTCTTGAACAATTCTCACAGCGACTCCAGCAACTTGCCCCGAACCAAACACAATTTCTTGATCGGTTTCAGTGGAGGACTGGATTCCACTGCACTCTTGCCTTATTCGCAAAAACCCGTGAAAATCAACCGCACTTTCGTTGCGCGCCATTCATATTCATCACGGGCTAAGTTCAAACGCCGATGCTTGGGCAACCTCATTGGTGAAAATCTCTCGCCGACATCTCCAAATTCCGTTGTTGATCCAACGGTCAACGTGAATATAGCGAACGGCATTGAAGCCGGTGCCCGTCAGGCGCGTTATGGAAGCCATTGCAATACATATTTTTGCAAGAATGGTTGGCTCACAGCACATCATCTGCAAGATCAGACGGAAACTTTTTCTTGCCTTAAAAACGCGGTAGCGGGTGCAAGGCTCTGAGTGCAATGCAAGCCCAAAGCACGGTTTTACAATGTGCCGATTTTTCGTCCACTGTTATCTTTTTAATCGTCAGCAACTGCTCAATTTTGTGCAACAACAAGGGATCACGTGGATCGAAGACGCAAAGCGCCGACAATCAATACGATCGCAATTTCTTACGCAATCATCCCCGCCCGATTTACGTCAACGTTGGGGGCATTTTTGACTCGGCCGTGCAACGTCAGTACAAATATTGTTAGCGAACAGCAGCAACTGTTAAATGAATTACTGGCAGAGGAATATCAAAAACGTTGATAAACTGACCGCACTTTTAAAGTGCAACACTTTGCCGATTATTCGGCGATTAAACAACGTGCCCCTGTTGCGCTTTGTATACAAGAATGCGGCGTTGCCATGCCGTCATTGGTGCAATTAGAACACCCTAATTTCCGATGTAGTGCCAAGCCTGATACACAAACCCACAATTTCGATTAGAAAATAACATTGTGCGTCGGTATCAACACAAGCTGTTTCTCACACCGATTTTCGCCGACATTTCATCAAAACGATATTGAAGCGGAATTGATAAACCCATGGCGTTGCCCGATAATCTTGGAACGCTTCGGCTGCACAAAACACCGCAGAAAATGACCGCACTTTGGCATGATGAAAACGGCAACATATATAAAGAAACCTTGAGCGTTACGTAGAGGAAACGAAAGTTTGATTCGTTTTTGGTTATTCGGGCAAAGTGAAATTAACCCTCAAAGGGTAAGTGAATCAAGATATTAAAAAAAGTGTGGCAGAATTTGAACGTGCCGCCTTGGCAACGCCAACGGATTCCGCTGATTTTTCTACGATGATAAGTTGCAAAGTGCGGTCGGTACCGTTTCCCAAGATTACAGCAATAGGCGCATACCATGCGCCTTTGTTGCTCTTTATCAAATGACTTAAATCGCCCAACCACAGCGTAGAATGCCACTAAAACAACGGCAATCACCACTGTGCCGACGTTTAAGCGTTTCGCATCGCCACCACATCTCGACCGATAACCAACGTTGCAAAACCCAACATAATGCCGGTGACAATATTGGCGGTTAATACGATGAACACCGCGCAAATTAAACCGCTCATGGCGCCGACAATATCATCAAAGTTTAACTTGCTCACGTTACTTAACATGAGTAACCCCTACATACATCAACGCCGGTGCGGTGGCGTAATTTGGGACTAAAAAGGCTAACGGTTGGAAGAACAACATTAACAGGAACAATACGCCGACCACGATAGCGGTAATGCCGAGTTTTGCCCCCGGCGGCAGTGCCTGCGGCAGATTCAATATAAACCGCAGCAGGCGCCGTACCGAAAAATACCGGAAAATAAGCTGCTGATGGAATCGGAGGTCAAGGCTTTCCGCCATTGATAATTTGACCGCTTTTTATCTAACAAACCTGTCGGCCTGCCACCGCACGAATGGTGCCGGTAGCGTCAAAAACAACAGTCATCACGAGGGCGAATACGACAGGTAAAATTGCCGGTCGTAACGCGCTAAGCACATCTAATTTTAAGAATAGGATTCATCACCAAACGATGGCATTTTAAAAATTTTACCGTCAAAAGTCACATTCGGATCGAAAATTAAACCAATAATGGTAATGGCAATAATTACCCATAAAATACCACCTTTAACTTTTCTTTTTCCAACCCACTAATCAACGCTAAACCAATTAATGACATCATGACAGGAAATGCGGTGAAGCTACCTAATTTCACCGGCAAACCATCTGATTGCCAACCACTAAGCCTCACGCCATTGGCGGCGATTAAAAGCAAGAACAAACCAATACCGATGCCCTGCACCATGTGCAACACCTATCGGTAAATTACGCAAAATCCAAGCACGAATCCCCGTCGCGGAAATCAGAGTGAAAAACACCCATTAAAAAGACCGCACCTAACGCCACGGAATACTGACTTCGCCCAATAACCAAACTAAAAAGCAGTAAACGCAGTAGAAATGGCACAACCGATTGCCATCGGCGCATTTTGCCAAAAGCCGATTAAAAATGGAGCCAAGGCCCGCAACCAAACGAGGTGGCGATAAAGACGGATTCCGCCGGAAATCCCGCCGCACTTAACATATTCGGCACGACAACAACGGAATACACCATGGCAAGAAAAAGTGGTTAAACCGGCAACATATCCCTTTTGCGACACGGTGGAGTCGCGTTTAGTCAACTCAAAACGTTGTTCTAACGCACTGGATTGTGAAGATGACATGAAAATTACCTTTTTAAAATGAAGGAAAGATTAAGGAGGCCGTATTTTACCGAAAGCAGGAGAAGTAAACGTTTGCGCAAATATTCTCGCATAAAATTTTACGTTATTTCGAAACGTCTCGCAACCCATTGTAGTCCAAAAGACTTGTATGCCTTGGATAGGGATAATTTTTCTGATTAAAATCAATCGGTGCGCATACTGACGGGCAATTTAATCTTCATTATTTAAAAGGAAATAGAATGACTGGTTTTAGTAACAGGCGGTGCCGGCATATCGGTCTGGCCACACAGTCGTCGAATTATTAAAATGCGGGCAAAGAAGTGGTAGTTTTAGACAACCTTTGCAACTCCTCACCGAAATCGTTAGAGCGGGTTAAAGAAATTACAGGAAAGACTGTGAAATTTCTAGTGAAGGGGGATGTGATTGATCGTGCATTGTTACAAAAATCTTTTGCCGAAAATACAATCATTCGGTCATTCATTTCGCCGGCTTAAAAGCAGTTGGCGAAAGTGGGCAAAACCTGCTGAATATTATTTAAACAACGTAAACTGGCTCCCTCGTCTTGGTACAAGAAATGAAAAAGCCGGCGGTGGAATTTTGTATTCAGTTCTTCCGCCACCGTTTATGGCGATCCCGGGAAATTATCCCGGATTACAGAAAGCTGCAGTAGGCGGCACTACCAACCCGTATGGCACTTCCAAGTTTATGTAGAACAACCCTGCGCGATATGCCAGCGCGAACCAAAAATTCAGTATGACCATTTTGCGCTATTTCAATCCTGTGGGGCGCGCATGCAAGCGGCTTAATCGAGAGGACCCAAATGGCATTCCGAACAATCTCTGCGCTTACATCAGCCAAGTAGCAATCGGTAAGTTACCACACTTTCCGTGCTTTGGTAGCGATTGATGACCCCACGACGGCAGGTGAAAGCGATTATATTCACGTTGCAGATTTGGCCATCGGTCACGAAGTGCTGGATCGCCATCAAGACGATGCCGGTTTGCACATTTATAACTTGGGCACCGGTAGGGTTATTCCGTGTTGAGATATGGTAAAACGCCTTTGAACAGGCGAACGATATTCAAATTCCGTATAAATTGGCTGATCGTCGTCCGGGGCGACATTGCCACTTGTTATTCCGATCCGAGTTTTAGCGGCGAAAGAATTAGGCTGGAAAGCGGAACGAGGATTAACAGAAATGATGAAAGATACATGGAATTGGACATAACCCGAAAGGTTATAGAGATTAATCGCCATGCACGAGCTCTCTTTGTGCCAAAAACATCATCGAAATTGTTGAGCAACAATGCAAACAGTATATCGTCAACAAAGTGACCGACCTCTGGCTTGAGGTCGGCGCACTTTTCTAGCATTGAACCGAGCGCCTTGGAATTTAGTTTGAATGACCATAAAGGCACTCCTGCCGAAAATTGCAAACCGTACGCATTTAATTCCTATCCCGGCTATGCTTGCGTTGGAATTGCAAAACACCTGTTGAAATTCAAGCCAATAACAGTACTTTCGCTCAAATTGCGGCGTGGTAGTATATTTGCAACGCCAGTGAGCATGAACTACGAATCAAAGAAATTGCTGTTGAATAACCCATGACAACTCCAGCCTCTAACCCAACCCTTGTAAGCCAAATTTTCAGCCGTAACATGTTGATTTGTGTTTTACCGACTTTAGCCCAGGTCTCCTCATTTGTTTTATTGCAAATGTTGCCGGTAGTGGCTGACGGATAAAGGGCTTTCTGTTGAACTGATCGGCGTAGTGACGGGGGTTACCCTTCCCCGTCACGGCTTCAATTTTTATGGGCCCCCTTATCGATCGCTATTTTCCAAACTTTCTAGGGCGGCGGCGGAACTGGCTGCTTATTTCTCAAACTCATTTTACTGATTTTACTTATGCCATTAGCCAATCTCGATCCGGAGTTCACAAATTAACTATTGTGCGAATATCGCTTTTCTCATTGCTTTCTTCTCAGCAACCCAAGATATTGTACTCTGATGCCCATCGACGTGAAATTTTCAACGGACAAAGAACTTGGCTTGGGCAACACCATCCACATTAATGCTTTCATCGTGCCGCGGGCTTAATCTCGGTGGGCTGTCTTTATCTCGCCACCCGCCTCCCCTTTGGGAAACGGTTTTTATTGACCGCACTAGCGCTATTCGGTTTGTTTATGACCTTATTTCTCGCCAAAGAACCGAAAACTGCTGTTCAGATCGCGACAAAACCATTCTATCTTGCTCTCATCCCGCTTCAGGAGTTCTTCAGCGGTGTGGCACAAGCTCGGGCTTTTTGTTTTCCATTTTATATAACCGGTGATTCCTTCGCCACCACGCGCAAAACCAAATTTATCTATGATATGGGCTTTAGCAAGATGACATCGCCATCGTAGTAAAAAGTACGTCACTCTGCCAGCATTTCCGCCGGACTGCGGGCGCGGCACTAGCGATAAAACTCGCAACAACCGTGCGCTGTGGGTCTTTGCTCCTAGCAATTAATCACCATCGGCGGATTTGTTTGGTTGGCAGGATTCGGACATTTTGCACAAAATTACCGCTGTCGAACTATGGAAACCTCGGCTTCGTGATTGCCGCCGAATACATCGGCGTGGGCTTCGGGAACCGCCGCTTGTCGCATTCATGGCACGGGAAACCAATCCGCTTTACACTGCTACACCCAATTGCGTTGTTCACCAGTCTTTCCGCTGCGTTACCAAGCGAGGTCGGCATGTTGTCGGCTATTTGGTCAAAGCGGTGGGCTACTATAATTTCTTCTGGATCTGTTTTATTGCTTGCTGTACCCTGGAATGCTTTGTTTATTCTCGGCAGCTCCGTGAATGAGAAAGAACAACTCTCCGGCTAGAAGGTTGACTTTAAGGGCAAATTAGGCAACCATATCGGTGATTTTATAAAACATCTTCGAAACTCACCGCACTTTTCTTACCATTCAACCAAAAGTGCGGTCATTTTTGAAACTGTCATTTAAAAGAGGACAATATGAAAATGATTTCATTAGGCGCGCCGGGCGCGGGAAAAGGCACTGTTATCAATTATCATGAATAAGTCACATCCCGCAAACTTCTATCTGGCGATATGTTACGACTCCGCCATCAAAGCCGGTAAAATCGAATTAGCAAACGTCAAAACCTGAATGGATGCAGGTCAGCTCGTACCGGATGATTTAATCATTTCTCTTGTGAAAAGAACGCTAGCACAACCTGACTGCGCCAAAGGTTTCTTTGCTTGACGGTTTCCTCGTACCATTCCGCAAGCGGACGCATTAAAATCTGCCGGCATTATATTGATTGCGTGTTGAATTTGATGTGCCTGATGAGCCATTAGAACGCATGAGCGGTCGTCGTGCACACCAACCGTCCGGCTGTTCTGACCACGTTATTTACAACCCACCGAAAGTGAAGGTAAAGATGATGTCAATGGCAAGATCATCATCCGCGCGATGACAAACCGGAAACCGTGTTAGACCGCTTGAAAAGTCTATCACAGCACCACCAAACATTAGTGGACTACTACAAGCAGAAGCCAAAGCGGGCAACACTCAATATTTCCGCTTAGACGGTACCCAAAAAGTAGAAGATGCTCAGCAAAGAATTAGATAAAATTTTAGCTGAATCAATAATAGCCATTCCTCAAAGGAATGGCTTTTGTCATTAATAAACAAGGAAAAACAAAAATTTAATTTTATTAATAGGGAATGTGGCTGGGGTACTAGGATTCGAACCTAGAATGCCGAGATCAAAACCCGGTGCCTTACCGCTTGGCGATACCCCAATAGAAAGTGTACTGAAAATAGAATTTGAAAATAGTATGGCTGGGGTACTAGGATTCGAACCTAGGGAATGCCGAGATCAAAACCCGGTGCCTTACCGCTTGGCGATACCCCAACAACTATATTGATATCAATGAAATGAATGGTGCGGGACGAGGGACTTGAACCCACACACCTCGCGGCGCCGGAACCCTAAATCCGGTGCGTCTACCACTTCGCCAGTCCCGCAATATGGTGGCTATGACGGGATTCGAACCTGTGACCCCAACATTATGAGTGTTGTGCTCTAACCAACTGAGCTACATAGCCATTTATTTGCATATCTCATTGACTTTTGCGGAGCGTATTATGCGGATATAGACCCTATTCGTCAACCATTTTTATTAAAAATAAATATTTTCGGAACATTCGAATCGAGATTAAACAAATCGTATTAATTTTATTCATAAGCTCGCGATAGAAACCTACTCATTCCTTTGATCTGTTGATAAAGCCAATATCTCAAAAACATTGTTTTGACCGCACTTCACAGCCTGAGTGTTTTTATTCCTCAATCAAACGACGCAACAAACTGCCGTCATACAATGCACGCTTAACTAAAGCAAAGGCACCGATGACATCTTCATTGTCTAATTCGGATGCTTCTAACGGCGTATTTTGCACAAATGCAGGTAATGCATGACTTTCTAAAGTGTGACGAATCGCCGCAAATAACACATTTTCGCGCGGGTAATTTCACCGGAAATCACTATTTTTTTCCGGATTAAACATATTTACGCTCATCGCCAACACACGCCCGATTTGCACGCCAACATGTTCGATTAGCTCCGTTGCCACTATCGTCTTGCTTTATTGCTGGCTTTACAAATCGCTTCAATATCATGAGCCTCTAAAGAAAGCCATTTGCTTTGATAGCCATCTTCCAATAACTCCGACATTTTATTTTCAATCGCAGAATTACTGACAACCGTTTCCAAAGCAGCCCACATTACCGCACATACAACGCTTTTGCCTAATGGATCTCACCTGAATATGTCCGATTTCACCCACATTATTCTTTATAGCCCGAAAACTTCATGGTTAATCACAATTCCCGCACCAACGCCTCGATGAATACGCAACAACAAAGAATCATAACAATCTTTGTCACGCCAAAATAATGCTCGGCAAGGGCTAAACTGCGCACATCATGGCCAATAAATGTTGGTAAGTTAAAAACGTGCCGTAATATGATTGGCCAAATCCCAAGGCTCATTGAGCTCAAAATGCGGTACTTGTTCAATCATATTACTTTTTCATCGTCCACAAATCCCGGCACAGTAATCCCGATAGCAATGAATCTTGCTACTGCGTTTTTGATTAGCTTGAATGAACGCTTCAAATGTTGGAATAAAAACGCTTCAAATTCTTTGTCGGAGACTGATGGGCAGGTAAATCAAACACCTCTTTTTGAGCAACTTAGTGGATAAATCCATAATTGCTAAAGTTAAATGTTCACGCCCTAAGCCGCATTAAAAATGGCACGAAAGATGCTTTATATTCGGCTACGATAGAGGTTGCGCGACGACCGCCGGTCGATTCTTGCTGTTCCACCTCTTTAATCAGACCGCGCGCCAAAGTAAATGACGGGTGATTTTAGTCACACTTGCCGGCGCAAGTTGACTGGTTTTCGAAATTTGAATACGAGAAATAGGCCCTTGTTGATCGATAAGTTTATAGACCACTGCACTATTCATCTGTTTCACTAAATCAACATTTGCGATTTGATGACTTTTTCTCGCATTTTATTCTCCCACAAAATATGACTTGAATTATTTTAAAGCGGATTTTCAAACACATAGGAAACTAGTTATTCCTGTTCCATGCCTAAGGGCTTTGGAAAACATTTGTAAACCGGTGGCATTGCCGTTTTTACCATCGTCTGCATGGCTTGCGTCGGCGAATGAATTAACTTTATTCATTAATTTATAGCTTAATTCTTGCACCACAAGTTCCGCATCTTCACCCTGTTGTATTGCGTTCAAAGCTCTTTTCCAATAAAAACTTGTCGGGTCTGATCCGCCTTTCACGGTATCTGCGAATCAAATTAGAAAAATTGATGTACTTTTTCAACCACTCAAAGAAATCCTGACATTCCGCCTGAATAATCTTTTTTGCTTGCTCGGAAGCCTGTTCCCGCCGACTTAAGTTATGTTGGATAATATTTTTGCAAATCATCTACAGTGTAATGATAAACGCTGTCTAATTCCGCCGCACTTTCTTCAATATCACGGGCACCGCAATATCCACCAACAACATCGGTTTATAATCCCGCTGTTGTTGCGCCATTTCCACCATTGTTTGCGTAATGAGCACGGTTGGACTACCCGTTGAACTAATCACGATATCCGCTTGATTCAATCCTTCTTGCAACCGTTCCAGACCAATCGCCTGAACATCTTTGCGGCCGCTCTAATTTGTCCAATAAGGTTCCGCACGGGCTAAAGTGCGGTTGGTAAAGCATCAATGTTTTTACACCATGGCGCAATCAAATGGCGGCTAACCAATCCAATCGTCTCACCTGCACCCACTAACAAAAATCGTTAGCTCGCGTAAAGACTCAAAAATCTGACGCGCTAAAGCTACACGCAGCATAAGCAACGGACACTGCACTTTCGCCGATATTGGTCTCAGTGCGTACCCGCTTTTCGCCGTCGCAAAGGTTTTTTTGGAATAAACGGGAGAGTTCGCCGGAAATGGACTGATGTTCGTGTTGATAATGCTTTCACTCATTTGATAGGCTTTGTTTCACCTGTCCCTAAAAATTTGCGGTTCGCCCAAAAATTAGCGAATCCAAGCCACAAGCCACTTCCATTAAATGATTTACCGCCGGCAGTTTTCATGAATATAAATACAACGATTAAGCTCAGCTAAATCCAGCTGATGGATCGTCGAAAACCATTGCACTGCCTGTGAATCCAACTTTGTGCTTCTTGCGGTGAAACACGTTTTATTGTGTAAATAGACTTCTGTTCTATTGCAAGTGGACAAAATAACCGCACTTTCCGCCAATTCGGTTTGCTGAATATTACGCAAGGCAAAAGCGCGCTTTTTCGTCAGAAAAACGCAACTTTTTCCCGTAACGCAACAGAAGCGGTTTTGTGATTGATACCCAGAACTAAAAATCGTCATAAAAATACATGAAAAATCACCGCACTTTCTCTTTAAAACATACAAATGCGGCGAAATTTGTCCCACAGAAAAATAAAAAGATAGAAATTAAAACGGGCATATTCTAGCTGAATTGCCAAGTTTTGAGCAAATTGATGTAAGAAAAAGCTATTAATCTGCAATTTTATTGCGTACCATCAAAATAAGTGGGCACTGGTCAAAAACAGAAAAACCGATTAACACGGTGATTAGTTATAAAAATTCACCTAATCTATTAAGGCCTTTTGACGTCGCTATTTGCCTCTTATCCGCCCTAAATTTTTATTTACCCTCAACTCGCTAAAACTTATCTTTTTGCCTGGCGTAATTGGGTGCAATTGCGCCAAGTTGGTTGCCGTTAAAAATGGATTAATTTGTTTTTCAAGCCTATCGTGGTCGGGTAGGCTTGGTTTATTTTCAGCACGTAACTGCGTCACCAAAACGCGATGATTTTCCACCGCACTTTTGTTTGCCCAAACGTTTTTGCACAAACGCTAAATTGCTTAACGTATATTCATGTCCCGGGCAAACAATGGTGTCCTCAGGCAAAGCCGCGAAACGCTGCATGGTGGCGAACATTTGCGCGTAATCACCGGTAAATACCCGCCCGCAACCGGCGGAAAATAAGAGCATCACCACAAAATAAATGCCCATCCACCCAATAACTCACATGCTGTGCCGTATGCCCGCCACTGGGTAGCACTTGAATTTGGTAATGTTCGGTGATAAGGTCGCCTTCATTAATCACCTGCGTCAGCCCACAAGCAGTACACTCTGCCGGACCATAAATCGGTACTTGCGGGAAACGTTGTTTAAACGCCGCAACACCGTCCGTGTGATCCGCATGGTTGTGCGTGAGCAACAATGCTTCAACGGAAAAATGTTGTTCTTCCAACAAGTGAAATAGCTTGTCGGTCTCGGGCAAATCAACAATGAGCAACGGTAAATTTTTCCCGTGCATGCAAGCCAAATATAATTATCGTTTAACGCAGGAATCGGAATTAACATGGGACCTCGGGTTACCATGATGTGGCGTGCTAAATATGAAAAGTCACTGGCGATGCCCACCGGTTGGCAACAACTGCCAAATGGGCGCGCTTATTGTAACGCATTAAACGCTTATTTTGCCCCTTGGTTTACAAAAATTTGTGGTTATCAGATTCTGAAAATTGGCGGACTTAGCGCAGAAATTCAATGTGATTTGCCCTTGCGCCACCAAATTAGCCTCAGTGAAAAAATAACGGAAAAATTTGACCGCACTTTTAGACGATCATCATTCTGTTGTGCAAAGCCAAGCTCACCGAACTCCCCTTTATTCAACAGCAGTTGGATGCTTGTGTGCTGACTAACACGCTGAATTTTGTCCAAGATCCCCATCAAGTGTTTGCGCGAAACCCACCGCGTTCTCACCGATGACGGCTATTTGTTTCTCAGTCTGTTTAATCTGCTTAACGGCCTATTTTTAAATCCAAAACGGGAGACTTCCCTTCGCGTCATTATTGCATTTGGCGGATCATTGATTGGTTGGGAATTACTAAACTTTGATATTTTTGGAACAGCGGGAATTTGGCGCTATCCCATCAAACCGCCGGTTGGTTTTCCTCGTTAACGGTTATCGTGGCGCAAAAACGCACCTACCCGTTGACGCTTAATCCGCAAAAAGTGCGGTCAAAAATCCCAGCGTTTTTACAACCGGCAGAAGCGTTGAAAACAAGCGGAAGATCTTTAGAAGAATAAGAAAACCTGTTTTCTAATTAACGCTCTGTTTTAGATATCGGCACCGAAGTGCCGATAGTCTCAATTTATTACTGTATGTTATGCGGTAAGATCCCTGAATATCTTCGCTAGACGCGTTATTCATCACGGATTCCATACCTTTTTGTGTCGCCGCCTGTGAGGAATAATATTGGCTACGACCGATTTCTGGTGGTTGGCCGCTTTCAACACGAAATACGGTTGATCGCTTTTTGGTAATGCGAAACTCAAAGTTTTTCTCATCTACACCGTTTTTCTGCACGGAAGCAATACCATTTTGCGCAGAAGCTTTGGTTTTATAAAGCTCGCTGGTTAAAATGACTTGTCCGTTAGTAGCGATCGTTGAACATAAATTGACCGTCTTTTGCTATTTTTAATTCATAATGTCCTTGTGCCATGTTTATTCCTCCTAGGGTTAATTCAATGGTGTTAACCGTCTAAAATTTAATTCGACAAAGGAGAAAAATAGCTTTTGCAAAATAGGAATTTTTAGACATCTTTAAATGTATAGCACGTTCATAGCAACAGCCAAGAGTGAAAATGTGCTAAAATGCGCGCCCAATATAACGCGACAAAAACACTGACGGAGGAAAATTAACATGGCTGGTATTTATCAACTGAAAGGCTGTATTCAACCTTATGTTTGGGGTGGAAAACATTATATTGCGAACTTGCTAAAATGTCACAAATACTCAAGAACGCATACGCTGAATACTGGTTAGGCGCACACACCACAGCCCCGTCACAGTACTTATCACTAACGGTGAAATATCATTACTTGATTTTTACACAAAAATCCCACCGCACTTGGTACACAAAGCCGTCAATTGTTTGGTGATAATTTGCCTTATTTGCTGAAAATTTTAGATGTCGCCAATCTCTTTCTATTCAGTTGCATCCAAACTCAAAAACAAGCTGAAATTGGCTTTGCGCAGGAAAAATGCCGCAGGCATCCCGTTAAATGATCCGAAGCGCACCTATAAGGACGATAACCATAAGCCGGAAATGATGATTGCTTTGTCCGATTTTTGGCTTTTACATGGTTTTAAAACCAAAGCCAAAAATTCTCGACACCCTACGCCAACGCCCGTCACTTGCGGATCTGGCAACAAAATTGACCTCGCAGAATTTAGCGGATTTTATGCTGACATTATGTTGTCAACACAAGAGCAATTAGCATAATGGCTCTTGCCGATTATTGATGACCAACAGGAGGCTTACGAGCAAAAATCAACTTGCTATGCAGGATCCTGATTACTGGGTGCTTTACACATTGCACGCCATGCAGATTTCCCGAGACAAGTTAGATGCGGGTTTAATGAGTTTCACCTGTTCAATATTGTAAATTTGCAGGTCGGCGAAGGTATTTTCCAAGCAGCCGGTGTGCCACACGCTTATTTACGCGGACAAAATATTGAACTAATGGCCTGTTCGACAATGTCATCTCGTGGCGGTCTAACGCCAAAAACACGTTGATATCGAACAATTGCTAAAAATCATTGATTGTAGCGAAATCGTCCCTCAGATTATCGCGCCGGCGCCTAAAAATCAGGTTTACACCTACCCGACGCCCATTGCCGATTTTGCCTTGAGCAATATGCCTTACGCACACCGAGATTTCCGACCGTACTTTAAACGGCACGATTCTCTTTAGTGATGGCGGGCGAAATCACATTGGAAGCCGCACAACAAAAACTCACTTTGAAACAAGGACAAGCGGTGTTCATTGAAGCAGATACAGACTATCACGTGTATGGTATGCAAGAAGGTTATGCCGTGCTCGCCGGGCTGCCGCTTTTAAATTCAATTTATCTTCCCTCGCCTATTTACGGAGAGGGAAAACGCCTATTTTCTGGGCGATTCAAGAAAAAGACGTCAAAAGGAACATTATGACCGAACAAACTTTTTATTCCCGGCAAAGATGCCGCCCTTGAGGAAAGTGATTGAAAAATTTCAGCAAAACTCGACCGCACTTGGCTTTAACATTGAAGAAGCCTCGTGGTTAAATCCCGTGCCAAACGTGTGGTCGGTACATATTCGTGACAAAGACTGCCCGCAATGTTTCACCAACGGCAAAGGGTGCCAGTAAAAAGCGGCATTAGCTTCCGCATTAGGCGAATATTTTGAGCGTCTTTCCACCAACTATTTCTGGACGGATTTCTATTTGGGGCAAGATATTGCCAACAGCGATTTTGTGCACTATCCGAACGAAAATGGTTCTCTATTGAAGATGAAGCCCTATTGCCCCGTGGTATTTTAGACGATCATTTATTTGAACATTTCGATCCGAATCAGGAGCTGACTCCTGAACTTTTAGTGGATTTGCAATCGGGCAACTATGAGCGAGGTATTGTCGCGCTGCCTTATGTACGCCAATCAGATCAACAGACGGTGTATATTCCGCAAAAGTATCATCTCTAACCTCTATGTTTCCAACGGTATGTCTGCCGGCAACAGCCAATTTTGAAGCCCGCGTACAGGGATTGTCGGAAGTGTTTGAGCGCTATGTGAAAAATAAAATCATCGCAGAAGCGATCAGTCTAGCGTTAATTCCGCAAGACGTGATGGCGCGTTATCCTTCCATTCAAGCCTCTATCGACAAACTGGAACAGAAGGTTTCCTGGATTTTGGCGCATGACGCCTTCTTGGCGGTAACATCATCCCGGTGATTTGTGTCATTTTGCTCAACCCGACCAATGGCACGTAAGCTTTTGCTCTTTCGGAGCACTCAACAAATTCCAAGTGGCATTAGAGCGCACCGTCACCGAATTATTACAAGGTCGTAGCCTAAAAAGAGTTGGACGTTTTTCGCCCCGCCGTCATTCAATAACGATGATGTGGCCGAACACGCCAATTTGGAAACCCAGCTTTTTATTGATTCCAGCGGTTTAATTTCTTGGGATTTATTCAAAGACACACCTGATTATGGAGTTCGCCGATTGGAACTTTCTCGGGCAAAGATACCCGCGAAGAATATGATAACCTCATGACGATTCTCCGCGGGGAAAGCAAAGAGGTTTACATCATGGATTATAACCACTTAGGTGTTTACGCCTGTCGCATCATCGTGCCGGGCATGTCCGATATTTATCCGGCGGACGACTTAATTTACGCCAACAGCAACATGGGCATGGACTGGCGCGAAATCCTGCTGGATTTACCAGCACTCCACCACGACCAAGAAACCTATCAAGCACTGTGGAGGAACTGGATGAACAAGGCGTTGACGATGCCACCCGCGTACGCGAATTTATCGGCATCGTGGCACCGGAAAGCCAGCGGTTGGACAACCTTGCGCATCGGTGAATTAAAATCCATGCTTTATCTCGCCTTTTGAGGCGACTTGGCAATGGCGTTAGACTGGGCGAACTGGACGATCAATATGAACAGTTCCATGTTCACTGCCGAACGCGCCAACTATTATCGTTGCTTAATCAGTAGCCTTGAATTATTTATGGACAGCAACGCACGCCACAACAATACCGCATGGTATTCGAAAAATGTACGGCAAAGACGCGGTGGCATTTGCGTGGGGGTGCGATTCAAGGTGGAAGTCCGTTCTATAACCTGCCTGCACAGCGACGAAAACTCGCTAACTTTTAGTGAACACCAAAAATTATTAGCAGCCTATGCTGAAATTGCAAAAGGCAAAACGTGAAAATTGGCGTAAAGTGCGGTCATTTTTTCAGCAGTTTTATCAGGGGTGAAGCACCAATTCTTTTTATTTCTGTGAGGGAATGTAGAAAAACCCATCAACTCATTGAATTAACAAAGACACTATAATCGAAAAGCTACACAACGCCTCACATATTCAATAACCTAGGAAAATTTTATGATACTCGTAACAATATCAATAACCATATTATTAAACGCTTGTGCCACTTTGAAACCTTAGATAAACCTAAATTTTACAGTGGTACACGAATGGATATTCAGGCGCTGGAATGATCGTTCTCGATCTCGCGGAACATCGGCTGATTTAGCAGATGCATTCATAAAAACCGTTGTATTTACTAGATTTACCATTTTAGCTTGTAGCCGATACTGCCTTTGTTACCAATTAAAACTATTCAAGTTTTAGCAAGTAGCGATGAAGAAGATAAAACTCAACGTTCGGATGTGCCACCTCATCAATAACCCAAATGACCGTTTACTAAGTTGTCATTTTTATGAAAAATTTTCGTTCTGTGATTCAACACATAGAAATACAAAAACGTTCAAGCTATGATGCAACCAATTGTTTCACATAAACTAGAGGAGGTTATTTATGCAAAGTTGGACAACTGAAATGTGCGCAAAGCGGCGTTAATCGGTTTAGTGGTTGGTTTTCGTTATCGGTTATATCGCGATTAACCAGAGTCCGCCAAAAACAAGTGAAAACCGAAGCGAACTACGCGCCGCAAAGAACAGTTGGAAAAATCAAAAACAACAATTGAGAAACATTTTTCGGAAAGTGCCGATTTGTTGAAATCCCTTTGCGCAGGATTATCCACTGTATCAACACCTGCACAATCCTCCTAATCGGTTATTGCCGAACTCACTGACAAGGCATTGTTCCAACATAATTTATTGGATGACAAAGGGAATCCGTTGCCGACAAATTCGTGACGATCGTTTTGAAAGACTATTCCGAGTGATCTTCAGGATTTTCAAGGCAGAAAAAACAGTTGCTCGATCTTCGCAACATAAAAAGTGCGGTCAGAAAAACAATCATGACTCGCACTTTTATTCCTCTATCTAAAAATATTTATGCGGGGATAATTCGACATTTTAGTGTCCTAGCCCTTACCTTACACAAAGGTTTCAACTCTATTATTTTCTTTACACTAAAGGAGCTTTTATGCAATCTCGTATTATGTTGACAGCAGAGAAGAATCGTTACTTAGCACGCACAAAGTGCTGCGCAACACGTATTTTCTTTATTGGCGTTAACATTAGCATTTTCCGCCGTGGTGGCTTATGTTTCTGTGGCAGTGGATTTACTCGCCCGGGGTTAACTCGTTCTGCTTGTGGGTTTCTGGTTTGCTTTTCTTAACAAAACGCCTTGGCGAATAGTAGGGTTAGGTATTTTGGCTGCGTTTGCATTCACCGGTTTCGTTTAGGGTTACACCATTGGGCCCAATTTTGAATATGTATGAGCGCGGGTTTTGGGTGATGCTATCGTGGTCGCGTTAGCCGGCACAGCAATTACCTTCTTTGCCTGCTCGCTTATGTGTTGACCACCAAAAGACATGTCTTTCTTATCCGGTACAATGCTGGCGTTATTCGTTGTATTGTTGTTGGCATGGTAGCGAGTTTCTTCTTCCAATTTCCGGCACTTTATGTGGGCATCAGCGCGCTATTCATCGTATTCTCCACCATGGGGATTTTGTATGAGAACAGCAACATCATCCACGGCGGAGACCAACTATATTCGCGCGACCGTAAGTTTATTCGTGTCTATCTATAACCTGTTTATCAGCTTATTAAACTTGCTTTCATTCTTCTCTTCCAGAGATTAATTATTAATTTGATAGATAAATTCAACGCCCCTTCTTTTGGGGCGTTTTTGTATAATCAAACCCATAAAACAAAAGGTTATCACCGTGTTGAGTAAATAATAAGCACATTGAAAACCGATGCGTCAGGCTATTTATTAAATAGTAATGATTGGGACCTCGGATGTGGCATAGCTATTGCAACATTAGAAAATTTAGAACTCACCGAAGCGCATTGGGAAATTATCCATTTTGTGCGGGATTTTTATCAGGAATATAAAACCTCTCCTGCTATTCGAATGCTGGTAAAAGCCACTGCACAAAAACTGGGTGAAGACAAAGGGAATAGCCGCTATTTACAATCGTTGTTTCCTGAAGGTCCTGCCAAAACAGGCCACCAAACTTGCCGGGACTGCCAAAACCGGCAAAATGTTTTATAAAATTCAAATATTTTATTTGAATCATTTGCATTTATAAAAAGTATATAATACCCACGCAACTTATGTTGTTATTCTATAACTAAAAACTAAGGAGAGAGATCATGCGTTTACTCGCAACCCTCATCAGCGTACTGGCATTAAGTTTAAGTAGAAGCTTATGCAAAATTCAAAGTTGTTACCACCTTCACCATCATTCAAGACATGGCGCAACATCGCCGGTGATGCCGCTACTGTAGAGTCCATCACTAAAGCGGGCGAAAATTCATGATTATGAACCGACACCCAAAGATATTGTGAAAAGCCCAATCGGCCGATTTAGTCTTATGGAACGGTTTAAATCTTGAACGTTGGTTTGAAAAATTCTTTCAAAATGTGAAAGATAAACCGGCGGTTGTTGTTACTGACGGTATTGAGCCGATATCCATTCATGAAGGTCCTTATACCCGGCAACCTCGAAATCCGCACGCTTGGATGTCTCCTTCCAATGCATTGATTTACATTGAAAACATTAAAAATGCGTTGGTCAAAATACGATCCGCAAAATAAAAGCGAAACGTACGACGCCGCACTTTATGCACAAAAATCAAAGAGTTGGATAAACCGTTACGTGAAAATTGGCTCAGTGCCGGAAGCCCAACGTTGGCTGGTTACCAGTGAAGGCGCATTTAGCTATCTCACCCGCGACTACGGTTTTAAAGAACTACTCATGGCGATTAATGCCGAACAGCAGGGTACACCACAACAGGTTCGTAAAGTCATTGAAACCGCTAAAAGCCCACAATATTCCGGTAGTTTTTCAGTGAAAGTACTATTTCACAAAACCGGCAAAACAAGTGGCGAAAGAAACCGGCGCGAAATACGGTGGCGTAGCTTTATGTTGGATTCCCTTTTCAACAAAGGGCTCGGTGCGACTGACGTCGATTTGTTGAACACCACCGTTTCTACACTATCGCAAAAGGATTTGAAAATAATGTCGTCTAATATTGCCTCGATCTCAGTTGCGAAGACGTCACCGTTTCACAGCAATAACGACAGTGACGCTATCCACGATGTCACGCTTTCGCTTTTAGAAGGCGGCGACCTACTTGCGCTCTTGTGGGCGTAAATGGAAGCGCAAAATCAGCCTGTTTAAAAGTCTCATGGGATTGGTCATCCGCAACGAGGCAATATTACGTTGTGCCATTTGCCAATTAAACAGGCCTTAAAACAAAACCTGGTCTCTTATGTACCTCAATCGGAAGAAAGTCGGACTGGCACTTCGGTGTCACCAACATGATGTGGTACTGATGGTGCCTGGCGCACGTTACGGCTATGAAAGTGAATCCTGCGCCGCCCAAAGTGAAACCGATAAGCAAAAGTGCAAGAAGCCGTGCAACGGGTGAACATTGAGCACTCGCCCACCGTCAAATTGGCGGAAGCTTTCAGGTGGTCAGAGCGCGTAGTTTAGCTCGCTCGCTCTTGCCCAACAAAAGTGAGATTATTTTATTGGACCGAACCTTTCACCAGCGTGGATGTACAAACGGAAAAATGCCATCGTTGATTTACTCGGGCAATTACGCAGCGAAGGGCCAGCTCATTTTGGTCTCCACGCATAACATGGCGGTACCGGATGCGATCAGGGTGGTCGACGATTAATCGCACCGTGCACTCGCCGCCAGCTCAACGAACACCACCTTCAATCGACATAACTTTGAACTGGCCTTTAGGGTGGCGTATTGCGCCACGTTACTGGATGCTCGGTTCAGACCTGCATGATGACGAAGATCCGCGAGCCGTGACCGTCCTTACCGCTGATGATGAGCGCGCGGCGGTGTTCTACGAAAAACCAAAGTCGATCCGCTGCGCGATTGCCAAAACACTGTAAACTCGAGGAAAAACGTAATGTTGAGATCTCTTACTGGAGCCTTTTCCCATGATTATATAGGTGAAAGCCATCTTGCTCAGTTCACCGTGTAGTGGCGTCTGTGCTGATCTGCCCATTTGATGCTGAAAAGGTTGGTCGCCTCAGTTTTGGCGATGCCCTTTCCCATTCCGTTGTTCCCCGGTGTTGCCATCGCTTAGCTCGCGCGCTCTCTCTCGCTTTGCTTACGCCCTTAGCGCGCTTCTTTCTCCGGCATTTTAGCGGCTGTGTCCATTTTGTGGGGTGAAAATCCATTACCAAACTGCGGGAAGATGCGGGATTCCAGTCGGCTTTCATTTTTACCACATGCGCTCGCTTGATTGATCATTTCCCTCAATCCAGACTCCGTCAATGTGCGAGATATTGTGTTGGGTAACATCCTGCGCACGTGCGGATGAAAGACTCATTCTTCAAGTGGCGATTATCATCGGCATTAGTCTGATTTTATTACTCATTTTCTGGAAGATCCGTTATTAATTTTCTTTGATGAAGTCCATGCCACCTCCGCAGGGCCTCACACCGATTTATTACAGAGCGCTGTACGCTATCGTCAGCGCGTGTGTGTCGTCGCACGCCCGTTTACAAACCGTCGGGCGCGATTTTAGCTCATCGCTTATGGTCATCACGCGGGCGCACCGCGTATTTGCTTTCACTGATCGCTTTACAGCCCTTGCCATGATCGCGCGCGACTATCCCAGGCATCCCTTTCCAGCGCCATTGGCGTTTATATCATGCCATTTCTTGGATGGCGCGACCGGGCGCCGTCATTGTCTGTATCTTTCAGACCGCACTTTTCCTACTGTTGGCCTTTTCGTTTTCCTCGCCAAAATACGGCAGAGCAATCCGCGGCGTAAACCGATTACGCACACGAAGAGGTGCAACAATGACCGCCATTTATCCGTGCGGTTCACCGAGCCTTTCGCATCCGCTGTTTACGCAAAAGCGCATTAATCACAGCGTTATTAGTCTCCATTAATATTTGCGCCATGCTCTCCTGCTATTTAGTGTTGAAAGGCTGGTCGTTGATGGGAGATGCGATTTCTCATGCCGTTCTACCGGGCATTGTGGTGGCCTTCTGGTTAAGTTTGCCTTTAGCTCTCGGTGCTTTTGTCGCGGGATTGCTCTGTTCTGTCTGCGTGATATTTAAAGAAATAGTCGCATCAAAAGAAGATACCGTATGGGTATCTTCTGTCAGGGGATGTTTGCGCTCGGGATTGTATTGTTTACAAAATTGAAACGGATCAACATTTAACCCATATCTTATTTGGTAACTTGCTTGCGTGAGCGATGCAGAAATAGCTTCAAAACACTGAGTCACGCTAAGTGCGGTCATTTTCTCGGTTGTTTTTAGCGTCGAAAAAGATACTTTATTGTTTTGATTCTACCCAAACCAAAATCGTTGGTCTATCACCTCGAACTCTTGCATTACAGCTTACTGATCCTCCTCGCCTTAACTATCGTCAGTACAATGCAAGTTGTTGGGCGTTATCTTAATGTTGCTAGTTAATTTCTCACCGGGCATTACGGCATTTATTTTGTATCAAAGCGGTTTGATCATATGATTGCCATTGCGTTGGTGACCTCAATCAGCACCAGCATTTTAGGCACGTTGTCAGTTATCACATTGACGGTGCAATGCCCTTGTATTATTTTGCTCCAAGCAGTAGTATTCGTAATTGCGCTTGTGTGTAGCAAAAATCAAAACTCAGATCAATGTAGCACCTGAAACTCGGTAAATTCCGTTCGCTAAGGTAATCCCCTCTACAAAAACTTTGGGTTACCTTTAGCCGTACGCGGTCGTGATCACCCATGCCGAAAAGGCTTCAATTTTGCGCTTCGTGCACCACAAGCTACCACCTCCACAGAACCATCCCATAAATTTCGCACAAACCCCAACACGCCAATGTGCTTCGTTCCAAGTAAAATAACGAAACCCGACGCCTTGTACCCGACCATAAACAAGAAAAGCGTTTCTTCTGCATGTCTCCTTGATGTCGTACAAAAGCAAAAATCCAGCTAATCTAATTTTCTGTTTTTCATTTTGCCCTAATTTGAATAGCATACAGGCTACGCTTTATGCTATAAGAGTGTCATCTAATTTCTAATGAATGTCCTTCAAAAACAGGGTAAATGAAATTTCGTTTCGCTGCATTAGCTGCAACACTTTTTAGCCAGTACTGCGAGCTTTGCCGTGTGGTCAACAGGTTCATCAAACATTGATTTTCTTAGCCATTGACGGCCAAAAACCGAGCAAATCCTCTTAAAAGAAACTCCGCCTTTCAATATCAACGATGCGCAAAAACACCAAGTGGTGGTACGTGTATCGAAATTATTCAAATGGGTTCTGACCGCTCTTTATTTGAATCCGATCCAATCGTGGTGACTTTCCAAGGGTTCAAATCCGAAGACATCGCGATTTCTGCGCGCGCGTTTGCAAAAATGAACGCGATACATGCTTTCATCGATCATCAGCGTAAAAACCCAATCAGGCGCAGAGATGTTGCTAATCAACAAGAATATTTAAAACAGGGAAGGTTTCTTCCTGCAACGAGCTTAATCAAAGACTTGGGTGAATATAATGCCTCCGGCGCAGCCAGCCGCCGTGCCGGCATTCGCAGGCGCAACTCGCAGCGCCTGCCGCAGCTGTTGTTGCTGCCGGTGGTGCAGCAAGCGGAAAAGTTAATAAAGGTAAAGGGACTTTACAAGGTGAAACGTTTCAGAACAAATGTTGTAATATTGGTATCAATGACAAAGAAATGCCCTATTGATTGGCTAAAAAACAAAAAATAATCGGTGATCTATTCCGTTACATTTATTTGCAAAGTGAGCCTGCCCGCTCACTTTTTATTTTAGGAGCAATTATGCAAACAACCTATCGTACATTACCGGTAAGTACATCGCATTAGTGGCTCATGACCACTGTAAAGCAGACCTCATAACTGGTGTAAACCCACTGCACTTTATTGGCCAATTACACCTATATGGCACCGGCACCACCGTAATCCTATTCGTTAGGAAACCGGCTTAACGGTAAACAGTTTGCCCAGTGGCCTATGGGTGGTGATCAACAATTAGGGTGGGTTAATCGCCGAAAATAAAATTGATTTAATGGTTTTTGATCCCATGAATGCGGTACCATGATCCCGATGTGAAAGCGCTTATGCGAATCGCAACAGTGTGGAATATTCCGGTGGCAATGAATATCGCCAGTGCGGATTTTTAATTACCTCACCATTATTTAATAGTAACAGCGGATATCCGTATTCCCTGACTATCAAGGTTATTTAGCTGAACGTTTGAAATAGTAATGCTTATGAACTTAAGTTTAATTTTTAAATATTTGAATTTCGTCCCGGGGGCTTTATAACGACATTAGTTGGTTATTTGGTTACTGTCATGAGTGCCGCATTGATTATCACGCTTCCTTACACCCGTAGTTGTTGGGAATTTGTAAATGTCGCTCCCCTTCGGCAATGATTTGATTCATGTTAAATATTTAGAACCCAAAAGTGCGGTGGGAAATTCCATTGATCGTTGCTTAATGTTTTTGGTTTATTTTTTCGGTTGGTGGCTGGTTTATCTTCCATATTCTTTGTGTATTTCCCCAATGTCTTACGATTATCGGTATCCTCGACCGGTTGGCTCATTTCAACATTGCCAGAATCGTTATTTCCAGGGCAACGGTCATCCTCTTAAAGACATGGCAGAGCTTAATTCGTCAACGAAACACAATACGATCGTTTTGCAATAGTGCAGAAGAGCTAAGGTTAAGAATCATTGGTTTAATGCAAAAGTCATCGCTCCATTCCATCTTTTATTGCCGTGAATCTGGCAATGATTGCCATTTGGTATTTCAACATTTCCGGAGCAAAGTATGCCGCTAGTGTTGGGTATTATTTTGGTGGTTTGCGGATTTGGATAACCGCTTAACCGGCCGAATTAAAAATGGCCTATACGCTTCGCCTTTCTATTTCTTCTATCAGTTCAACTCCAGCATTAATCACAACTGGCACTTATGCCAGCACGACGGCGATGACCTTTGCCTTTACAGCTTACTCCAGGCGCTTATTGGCCAACGTTATAATACTATCGTTCGGCACCTTGGTTGTGGCGTTATACACGACATTAACCTATATTTCTGCCTTGAAAAACCGTTTGGTATATGAACTGCTTATGATTTTGTGCGAATACGTTGTATAGCGGTAACAACCCTATGTGTGCATTTATTTTTCCCTAACCGCCCCGTCCAGAAAAAAGCGTAGCAAAATCGTTTATTGCGTTAGCAACTACCTTAATGCGAACCACCTTTTTCGATCCTGGACGATATCGATCAGATGAGAATAAGAACAACATGGCAATGAAAAACAGAAGTGAGCTCATTAATGCGTTTACGACGCCAGAACCGCGCTGTTTTATCGTATTCGGGGCAAGACGTCACAGTCGTAATTAATGAAAATGATTCGCTATTATTTCTCCGCACAAGATATTCACGAGCGAATCAGTTCAAGCCATTTTAATTATCAAATGCTGGCTGAACACTTAAAAAATACCGATTGATTTTCCGCATTCAACGCCTACTGGAGCCACAAGCACAGGCGTGTCGTGATATTGCGCTCAGCTTGCAACAAAACAAAACCTATCGTTACGACTCCTGCGGTGGAAAGCCATTAATGGCTTAAACCAATCTTTTGAGCTTTACTAACACACGGCACAGAAAAAATGAGATCCGATTAATATCCAAACTTGTTGGATAATCAAAAAGCGTGGACTATCAATTACGCCATATCGATCAAGAAATAAACGAGCTTGAATAAACCGACACGGTCACAAATTTAGCGGAACAAATTACCGGCCTGAAAAATATTTTTATTCACCATTCGTAGCCATTTTAATTTTAATTACAAATTGTCTCTGCCATGCCGTACGTTTATCTATTGTGGTTTTTATTTGTTGGTAATGATCGGTGAGTTCTTGCCGTTAGATCGCGGCTATTGGGTATTACTCACCGCAGTGTTTGTTTGTCAGCCTAACTACAACGCCACCAAGTTGCGGCTTAAGCAACGAACTCGGTACTATTCTCTTGGTGTAGTGTTCGGTCTTTACTCCCCATGCCAACCCAACCTTAGAATTACAATTAGGGCTCATTGTCCTCACTAGCACCCTATTCTTCTTTTTCCGTACCAATAATCTTTATAGTTTTTCCACCTTTTCATTACGCAGGTAATTTTCAGTTTTGACGATGGGATTCGATGTGGAACAAGCGCTATCTACGGGTGATTGATACACGCTCATTGGCGCACCATTTCATGGTTTGCCGTTTCTTACGTAGGGCCGGATTGGAAATATTTAGCAATTGAGCAGTGAGTCGTCAAGCGATAAAAGCAATGCCAACATTTTGTTGGCTATCGTCAGCCAACTGCAATTTGGTAAAGGAGATAATCTAAAATATCGCATTGCCTGGCCGTTATGCCCATGGAACATGCGGCGGCATTAAGCGCCACAATATCCAATATGAAACCACGAACTGAAAAATATCACGCACATTTGCAGGCGGGGTTTGAATTATTAAAATTACCTCATTCTTTTGTTGAAGCATTTCCACCCTCGGCGCTTATCGTAGCAAAATGAAGCGACAGCAACAAAGCACATTCTTTTAGCCGAATTCTACCCGGCGGCGAAGAAATTATTTATATTTTTGGAACATATTGAATAGTTGCCACCGGCAATTTTGATGTTACAACAAGCGATTGAAACCTGCCTTTAAAAGAGGCGCAAACCACTTAGCGCAAAAAGATAAAGCCACAACAATCGGGTCCCATATTCCCATGCAACAGCTCAACATGATAAATCAGATTTTGCCCCCGCTTTATCGTGCGATTCAGCAGTTTGACCAAACATCAATTAACATCAAAATTGCCGCATCACCGCCCCACGCTTTCGGGGCTTGGTGCAAGGCGCGTACTTTAGGTGTTGTACCAACCAACGAGGAATTTGACGCTTTAAGGTGTAAGTGCTGCATCCGTCATCACACTGGCACAATAAATATGCTCTTTCTCACAAGTCTGAATTAATGCCGCTAATTCCAGCTTCGCCCGCTCGCGGGTTAAGCCGTGAGATCCAAAAATCTCGGGCGAAAAATCCCCCCGCCGCAATTGTTTCCAACAAATGGGAGTCTTCATTTTCACGCAAAATATTTGACCGCACTTTCATCATTTCCAACAGGGCTCCGCGATTCATCAGAAAATAAACAGCGTGTCCTGCTGTTCACGCATGTCCTTCAAGGTAATTTGAGCTTTCTTTTGCTCGCCGAGGAGGCAAAACCATCTTGTTTTAACTTTTAACGCCTTCATTTCGGCGCGAAAAGAGAAATGTCGTTCATCCAACATTTTTATTTCCTATTTCAAATATGATATAACTAGCCCCAATTTTAACATTGATAAGAGAAAATCTATGGAACGAAATTACCTTTAATCAGGAATTGATTGACGATATTTATTCCTCCAGCGTACAAACGACCTATACAGCATTAAAGATTTTCTACGCTGGACTTACACTGTTTTCAACCGTGCCGATATCTTCACGGACATGGCTATGACAACCCTTGGGACAGAAGGCTACAACAACTGCTGGCAACCTTACACCTACCGCCGGATTTTCCAAGGAATTGTACGATGCCCGTTTAACCATGGCGGAAAATCAGAATTAATTCGTTTAGTCGATTCGTTTGGAAAAAACGCGCGTCCCTATTGCTTATATTTAATTCATCGCATGGTTCTGGTTTAGAATTTTATGCGGACGAGCGGGTCATCATTCCATCGCTCACCGATTGGCGGTCTCATCTTTAACAGCGCTTTGCAGGACTATTAAACTACGAACCAAAACGAATTTTAGACATGTGCACCGGTAGTGGTTGTACTTCGCCATCGCTTGCGCCGAACAATCTTCACAAGCCGATGTAGATGCGGTTGATTTGTCTATTGATGCGCTCAATGGCGGAAATGAATATCGAACGCCATAATCTCAGTCACTGTGTTTTCCCAATTCAACCGGATTTATTCTCTCATTTATTGGAAGAACAATACGATCTCATCGTTGCTAACCCGCCTTATGTCGATTTCCAAAGACCTCCGATATGCCGGAAGAATCATTATGAGCCGGAAATGGCACTGGTCTGGGCAATGACGGCCTAGACATTACCAAAGAAATTTTACGCATGGTACCTAAGTATCTCTTCGCTGACAACGGTCTTATTGATTTGCGGTCGGCAACAGCATGGTGCATTTACTAGAACAATACCCCGATGTCCCATTCCATTGGCTGATCCTCAACGGCGGCCTCGGCGTATTTGCCCTCACCAAAGCGGAATTAACGGGCATATCAAGCCGCATTTGCTGATTCATAAAAGTGCGGTCAGTTAAAACATTTTCAAACCGACTGCACTTTTTATTTAATCTCACTATCTGCCTTTTTGAATCACCGCCTCCAGTAAGCCTTTTGTATTTTTCTGAATGGCTTCACTTTTCAAGGCCCTACATCTTCTCCTCTAAATAGACAAAAGCTATGCCGGCAATTTCAAGGGGTATCTTGTGCTTTATTTTCCATATTTTGTCCATCCCAAACACCAAGATCCCAATGATTTAAGACGTCTTTTTGGAGCAAAGCTCGCATCATGAGAAAGCGTTGAAGAGGTTTTAGGATTTATATAAAGATAATAAGAATTATACTTAACACGGTAAAACCTTTTGACCAATTCCGCAACTTCACCTGCAATGATGACGTCGATTGCTCGCTCTTCATCTTTCCGTGTATCACCGTCATACCCAGTAGGTACTTCAATGTTAGGTTTAACGATCAACGGTATTTTTTAATTAAAACCACGTTCCAAATTGCCTTTAACTTTTCCTCTAAAAAGTAGCCAATCTATTGGCATAGGCACAACTAAGGATTACTATTTTCATCATAACCAAACTCATCACCGCCAATATGAAAAATGCTTGGTGCTATCGCCAAAGGCATGAATTACCTCAGCTAATAAAGATTGCATGAAGCAATACTGTCCGGATTGGTAATGTTAATTTCATCATTTTGTGGTGATTTTAACGATTGAAGATAATTTTTCTTTTTCTTTTTAATAACGTAAAATCGTCAGTCATGTGATTCGGGCTATCTAATCGGGAATTAGGCTCAACGCCTTTAATTTTGCATATGCTTTTGAATATCATCAAGCTGTTGGTAACTCAAAAACGGCTTATTGGTGTAAGGATTAATATAAATTCTCTTTTATCTTGAATCGCATTTTCCACACGCTGATTCAGCAACCGACTTCTAAAGCATACCTTCGTGATCGGAAAAAAATGTAAATGCAGAAATGTCCTGCCCACTGGCTAATAGTATCAATAAAAGATTTAATAACTTCAGGCGGATAAAGTGCCTTGCAATATCCAGCATTAAATCCGCTTTCCTTTAAAGTTGTTTCTTTTTTGCACAACCGGCAAATTAATATTGAATTAGCCAGAAGACATCTTTACATCAGCCGCACTATTTAATGGGTTCAACAAAAGTAAAGATGGAAGGAAGAAAATCATTTTTTATATTTTCATATAAAAGCCTCAAAAGGAAAAATAATGCAATAAAACACCTTAATTTTCTTTTCACCGCACTTTTAATCTATTTTATTATTATTTAACTGACATAAAAATGGATTTATCTTAATGATAACTGCAGAACACACTTGCAAATAGCCGCCTTACAGCACCTAAAAAGACAACCTAAATAAGACAAAAGTAATCGCCAAATGTTGATATTTTTTTCATTGCGTGAGATGAGCGTCACACTTATCCTCCCTCAAAAATATTAAAAATCTATCACAACGTCCCTTCATGGACAAATAATTTATCATACAGAAATAAAAATTTGCTTTGTTATCAAAATACTATAAATAAATCACATAAAATCCATACTGCATTGTATAATACGCCCGATTTTCAATTTGTAGTTCGCAAACCTCCTACATACAAAAAAAAACTAGGTATCACATGACATTTCCTCTTTCTTTCCAACCAATTCTCAGACTCGCCGATGATGTTTTATGTTAAGCGCGGTTGTCGATCATTATTAACACATTAACAGGCTGATTATGCTGTCTGAAAGTTTCTAAAGAATTCTAGTTTTGATATGGCTCATCTATTGGATGGCATGACGGAATGCCAAAATCTGCACGGGCATACGCATAAATTATGTTGAAGTGTGCGGTAATTTATATGCAAGCGGTGCCAAACAGGGTATGGTGATTGATTTTAGCGATCTCAAAAGCATTGTAAAACGTGCCAGTTTTGAGACTCTAAGCGGATCGCGCCTTCACTGCCACTCAAACCAGCGGAGCGGGAGCAAAATCGCCACATTGTTACAACAGCTGAATGATTCCAAAACCTTTGGTGTACCGCCTCGCACGACGGCCGGAGCAGCTTAGCGCGTGTTTATTTATCGTCGTTTGAGACGAAGAAAATCTGCTGGTTTCGCCATCCGTCTAGCGGAAACCCCAACGCCGGTTTTGTGAATAAGGAGGAATAAGTGCAGTGCACGATGCTTTACGCCTTCTTAAGCAATATCGCTGAGATGAGAGCTGTGCAAGGTGAAGGGTTTAACACCGGTATGCCGAGTATTTTGCACGCTCGGCAAATGTGACCTCGCCTGCTCCTGGTGATGCTGCGCGCGATAATTTATCTCTAATCAGCGCAATAAATCAGATAAAAGCTATTTTTACGCACACTGAAACGAAGTTACACGGATGTTTACACTTTAATCGGTAACGCTACATCAAATCTGAAATTAAACACCTATCATTAACTGCACAAATTAATACCTACTCGCTAACTACTACATAACAAAACAGCAGGAATTAACCCTGCTGTCTTTCGTTTTGTTATATTGAATAAGTTTCTAGGAGTACATTTCCGCTCGCGATAATTTCTTTCCGCCTTTGCAGACTTTGAATCGAACATTATACTGCCACATCTGGCTCTTAGTCGTAAAAAGTATCTTGGCTCCATAGTTATCCTTGGCATATATTAGCATTAACACTCGGATAGTCTTTTTCCGGGCGTTACTTAGCTTGCTATAGCTCATTGTTATCCTCAAATATCAAAAACCTCACGATTATAGCGAGCATTTACCGGCAATCAAATCACTCAAATTTTAAACATCTATTTTCAACTGCGTTAGTCGGTAAGTCTCGGCTTTGATTTTGACCTCGCACTTTGTTGCGGACTAGCAAGATTTGATACCGCTGTTCCAAGGCGTCTCTATTTTGCCGTCACCAATGGCTTGATAAACTTGAGCCGCCGTGAGGTCGGAAGCATTTTCAACCTCTTTACAGCCGTTGATTATCATCACCGCAGCCACAACATCCAAAGTACCTTTTTCGGCTAGTTTTTGCTGCTCTTTAACGGTAATCTGGGCCATGCTAGATAATAGTGTTTTTGTCCGGCATAATTAACGAGCGCAAGGCGTGTGTCCGAGCTGATTTGCCGCGATTAACGGGATAAGTCATCATGCCGTGGGCGTAACTCGCTTAAATCCTCTCCACGCTCCTCTAACTCTTCCGCGTTGCCGCAATGATACAAGGTATTCACGTCATAACGGCTAGTGTTTCGGCATTACCCGCCTTTAAATCTTGCACTGTCATGCTTCTTTAACGGCGATAATATCAAAACCATTTGGTCTTTGTTGCGAAACATCTAATAACCCTTTGTGCCGGCTGGTTAATTCATTAAGGGCCCTTCTCTGTCCATGTTCAAAGCAGCTTTGTGCGCGTTGGATACCTTTTGATATTCCGCCCACTTTTGCGTGATCCAATCCTGACTGCTCACGCTTTTGGCTTTATGCCGACGTTGTATTGCTTGATTTGATCAAGCCTCCAAGCCGCCCAGCTTTCTACGCCGTCGGTTTGCTATCCTAAATCTCGCGCTGCTGTTGCGCCTGTATCTCAGCTTTTATCCCGCCATCGCTGAGCTTGATAAACTTTCCGTGGCTTGATACTTTGGATCCGCGCCCGTCTATAATGTTCTTTGCTTTGCGCCCAAAATGTTCGCGTCCTCGTTCAGGATCGGCTTTTCTGTCTCGCGGCCTCACGTAAGGGCTGGTGCAATATTTAACCTCGGGCCCTCGGCGATCCAGCTTTGGCGAGAAAGTGCGCATTTTGGATATTGTGTATCTTCAACTTTTCAGCACTTCACATACAGCAAGTGTTTTCCGCCCGCGTTCCTGGCGGCACCCTTTTGGCCGTCAAACAACACACAATCAAGATTACAGACAATATTCGCAGCTCGAAAGTACGACCGCTTCAGCCCGCCTATATTGATAAATCCTTCCGCACTGTGGGCATGGTCTGTGTAATTGGTTGGTTTTAATCCCCATCTTCGCCGCTCGCCCATTACACGCGCGACGGCACTCAAGCCACGGCAAATTGCTGCGCTTTGCGCCATCTCCTGATAATCTGTCGAGTGCAGTGTCAAACTGCGGCAGCGCCAGAGCGAGTGCACAAGTCGCCGCCCAAATCAAACGGCAAGTACTGCAAGGCGAGTTAAACCACTGCCAGCATAGATCACTGTATAACTCAACCCACCAGCTTGAATGAGAGCCTCGGGCCTCTTCTAGATCTTTGCTAAGTATGCCAACTGCTCAAACGCATTATTAATGTGTGCCGATAGGCCCTTTTGCTCGCCCTGTGGTGTGCGGATCTGTGATGTATTGCCAGGCATTATCTGATAAATGCACTGCTGTTTTTGCCATTTTTCTAAACTCAATCGTGCCCTTTGCGGGGCTTGTTATTATCTTCTGCGCTTTCGCCAAATTCTTCATCAAGTGCCTGGTGGATTACATCTGTGTAGTTTTCCAAATCGACATAACCGCTACCTGACTCCATAACAATCCAATCAACTCTACTGCCGCCAAATTCCATTCTTAGGTTTTCGATTCTTTCTTTCGAGGTCATCCATGCTATACTAACAATGCTTTCCCCACCAATCAAAGTTTTCTTTGGCTTGCAACAAATCTCCTGTTTCTAATCCGTCTTCGTCGGTTTCTTCCGCAAATCCGTATTCAGGATCGTCGCTATATCCGTCGCGATTGCCGGGCAAGTCATAAACCAATCACAACCAGTTTTGCTATCGATAAGTAATAAATAGTTTCACTTTCGCCTGTTTCTTTAATTACGATTTCCATTTTGATTTTCCTCTGCCCCTGCCGGTTGGTGGGGTCTGTCGAAAGCCTCTTTAAGCAGCCTGCATCTTTGGCTAAGGAGTGTATATTAGATAACACACGTTTTATTTTGCAACACCATTTTGTCAATTTTAGGTAATATTCAAAAGCCTTTAAACTAGTTTAGCGGGCTTTTGAACAAGTGTTACCGACATTAATGTCGACGAGCATCAGTAACTTGTGGCCACCATATTGTCCCTCGTACTCGCCTTTGATAATTGGAGGCTTTGTCTGCGACCATACGCGCTGCGCTGCGCGCCGTCGAACGTCTCGCTGCCAGTTATCCACCTTATCTTTGTTGCATGTACTGATAAACCGCACAAACCTGACGTAGCCGAGCGAGTGAATATACGGCGGCGCGGTGATGTTGACTCAATCGCAAGAAGTCGAATAAGTCAAAATAATGCGCCCGCCTGTAACCTCTTTGCTTAGTGCATAGGCAGTGGGTCAATGACGCAATACTCGCCTGTGGGTCGGCCGTGAAGCGTGGCAGAGTGTGAAACGACTCCGAAACCACCCTACGCACGCCGTACGATAACCATCGGCGGACGGTAATCAGACGCGCGCACGCGCGATGCCAGCGTAAATCCTTTTTACACAACCTCACCGGAAACGCGCTGACTTGTTGCCCGGAAAACAACAACCAGCCTGTGAGACTTGCTAAATCAATGAACGTAGCGTCAAATGCTTTGATTGTATCAATAATCTGCGCTTTTTAGCGCTTTATCGGTGACGCTCCGCGCGCGAATACCCGCCACAGCCGCAATTTAGTGCGCGAGCGGTTAATGTCGTCGAGAGAGCTTACCGCGCTTCGGCGTAGCCGGTCGAAGCTCGTTGTAAATCACACGGGCGCGGGGTTTAAGTTGTTTTGCAGCATGACTAAGTGCCGGACATCCGAATGCCGTCAATAATCGCCCAGCCTCACCATCACCCGGAATCTGCTCGTTTAAAACGCCTTTAAAAATGATTTACATGCGTGACCGACAAACGGTAATGGGGCTTGCTTTAAACATATAACGGCACTTTCCTTGTTTGTTTGTTTGTTTGTTTGTTTGTTTGTCGGTTTGTTTGTTTGCTTTGTTTGTTTGTTTGTTTGTTTGTTTGTTTGTTTTTGTTTGTTTTGCCTGTTTCCGTTTGTTTGTTTGTTTGTTTGTTTGGCATTGTATCTATCCTTGGTTAATGTCAACTACACCACTGCGGGCCTTTGTGCGTCCGCGTAAAATGAGCCGTTAGCGTTGTGCCAGTGCGTCGGTGGTAGCTTCATCGCCGCTATGCCTCGGCTATTAATAGCTTGCCAAATTGGCTCTCATAGACAACGAGTGCCGCACTGCCGTTGCGGAGGGTGACTGTTTTATCTTGGCATTGTTTAATCCTTATTTGAGGTTGTTGTTACACTGTTTTTCATTTTAAAGTGCAGTCATTTTAGACGTTTGAAAGCTACTCCTCCCCAACCTTGATATAGTAATATCTCTAAATGCTCGCGCGTTAGTACTAATGCCAGGTTGAGCCGCGAATCTCATCGAAAGTGGTTGCCAGACCTCAGGCAAGCGTCACCCGATACTTGTTGCGTGATGCCAATCGTCTGTTGGCCAGTCTCCCATCAACCTGACCTCGTGTGATTGCAACGCACGCTTTGCGCCGTTGAGCAGTTGCATCACGCCTTGCACCTGCCACTGCGGCGGTTATACGTCAAAAACTTATAATCCAGCACAGCGGGCGTGGTATTGCCCCGCCGGCACGGTGTAATCTCATTGACATCGTAATTTGGGTGAGCCACCACTTAACATCAAATAACCCCGCCCTACCACAGCCACCATTGTAGCGGTTAAAAACGTTATCGCCCGACGTCCAACGCGCCTGATAATTAAAACCACATGAAGCAATGCCATTGCACCGCCAACGCGGGAACAGATAACGATGCATGCTTTCGCAAGTCATCTTTTGACGCCATAGCGCTATTTGGCCAAATTGCTCACCATCTACCTTTTGGCGTCCGGGTAAACAAACTCGGTCGAGGTAGTATTAATAGACCGCACCACGGTGTTGCCGTCCAGTAAATCTACTTTGTAGCTGACATCCTTGCCCAAAAACGGTGCTATCGTCCGTATGCGGAATCAACTTTATCCGCCTGCACATCACGGTCACGGTGCGCCCAGTGGAGCTTAAATGCGGATTTATCGCTGTAATGGTGTTGCCGTAGCGCCACCAATTTGCACTCTACCCGGTGGATAAGGGCGGGCTGACGCCGACGGTGGTAAGCCATGGAAGCGCTCTCAGTCTTAGTCCCATCAAGCGTTTGTTGTGCAGTCCGGGTGGAGTAACTGACTGTACTTTTCGCCTGGGGCGTATTTGGTCTCATCTATCCCAGCAGATACTCGAGCACACCCGCCAAGGCGCCTCGCCTTTGTGTGCTTGCGGATAGTATCCGCGCCAACCGCGCCCCACGGTCATTGTGCCGGTACCAAAATCCACAGCATCAATCTTGATAACTCCATCGCCTGCAACGCGTCGAGTGCCTCAGCACCTCGAGAGAGGGCTGAATACTCAGCTTAAACTAATGCTAGTCTGATATGGCGCGTAACATCACCGACAATCTCCACATACGGCGTAAAATGACCCTGTCGCGGTTTTTGCGAAGTCTGCTCCGCATCTACTTCAACATGTCAAAACCGACGGAAAGTGCGTGGTCGGTTGTGCGGCTAAGCTCCACACATAACAATCGGTCGGCTTAATATATGCACGCCTTCCTGCGTCAGATAACACAAGCGGGTAACATATGATAAGGCACCTCAAATAACCGCGCGGGTGGTAATTGGCTCGCAGTGTAATCAGGCGGAATATAAAGCGACTCCCCTTTGGTGGAGTAGCTGAGCTGACGGCAGTCCAAACACATCTTGCAGACAGGTAGCCAATCTCGCCCTCATTGCCATTTTGAGCTCGCTCCACGCGGAAGACTACGTCTACAATGTCACGCTCCGGCAGATTAACCCGGATAACATCGCCCGGGCGTAACTCACTGCCGCGCATATCAAATGTGATTTTAAGTCGCTAAGAATCACTGGCAATCATCTCTAAATCACGCTGAGCCACACGCGCCGCCAACCCAAAGGTTGGAAACTTTGTACTCAACTGTCTTATTAATTACGCTGCATTTGCACGGCCGCAATATTGTTAGCACAGCTCGGTCGTCCGCTCGTCACTGGCTCACGATATTTGATGATGATTTGATTGGCCTGTTTATCAGTTGCCGCGCTGTCGTCATCGAGCATTGCAGATAGAACTGTTGTCATAGGTAAACAACGGCAAGTCCTCGACTTGTAATCGTGTCGAATTAATTTTAATTGCCTGTTTACTGGTCCTGATGTTGTCTACATTGCGCCGCGCTGATATGGCTCAACAATTTGCTGGATGAACTCCCTTGATGGAGGTTTGGTGGTTGTAGCGGATACGATGTCAAGCCTCAGCATGGCGCCATCGGCGCTTTTTGTAGCCATCTAAATCCAAATCGGTGAGGTTCTTTTACCGCCCCCAACTCTTATTCGTGCGCACTCAACCAAGATATGTGCCGGATTCATGGCGTGATCTGACGTACATTTTGCTCCTGCCCGGAGGTTAACCCAGAGATTTTGAGATTATCGTTAGTAGCAAAATTTTAGCTTTTTCGTACTACACCACGCCGCCGTGCCAGCCTTTGTTTGTTCGGCGTACACGGTAACTATGCTTTTTGGGATAGGCGTTTATAGCAACCAATCAACCCGCCAAACACTGTCGTGACAACCTCTAAACCCTGGATTTGGTCGCTTGACTCCAACTTACCGGGCAGTCACATCACCAGGCGTAAAAAGACAGTTGAGGTGGTTTTTGCCCTTTACGGCGACCAAAACCATAGGGCCTTTAGGGCGATGGGAAGTGCCGTTAGCACACCCTTAAGCAAATTAATCAGCATTTGCGTTGAGTTTTTGGTCGGCCTCACCCATGAGTATCTCCATTCGCCCCCTGAATCCCACCCTCGCCACTGTATTATCACCGCCAAATAAGTTGGCTTATCAATATAAATCGCTTGCGAGCGCGTAAGCTCACCAGGCTTGCCAACATACGCCGTCTTATCATCCACGCGGAGCTCGACAATCTCGTCCACCGGCCCGCGCCCAAGCCCCTGACTGTATATCCCAGTATTAACGGTAACCAACCGTGACCTCACCGCCCTTTACGTTTGCCACCCATTATTTATCTCTTGACGCGCCGCAATGGCGGCATTAATACATTTACGAGCAAACACACTGCCCGGTGTTTAAAAGCACATCAGAATCAATCCTGCAAAGCTAAAAATCGGCATAATCCAAGCCTCGCGCACAAAAACGCTTCCACGCCTGCCGCGCAGAAATCTACCCATGCATGTCTCATTGTGATAGTCATCTTGTCCATAACTCTAGCCTATCTCGGTCGTGCGGTAATTGCCATACGCCAACACTCTGCCAGTCCTCAGTCCAACAATCACTAAAAACACGCACTGTGGCGTGCCCTCGTCGATTTGCGGAAAATTCCAGTTCGCACCCACGGCTTCGGGGCCGTTATTATTGCCTCGTCTATTGTTAAGCGCTTGATTAATGTAATAACTGGCAACCGCCCGCGACGCATTTTGACGATTGCCCATGCAATTGACTCATACATAATTAACCCCCTAGAATACCCGCGTGTGAACCGTCACACGGCGAGCTTGCGTCGGCATGTGTGGTACACCGCCAAAATTAAGCATATTGCGAAACTTATTAAGGTGCATGTCGCGCGCGCATCACACCCCCGGATGGCACCTTTTACGATTGTGCCGATAGACAGCCTTTGGGTGCCACCCATGAGCGTGTTAACTTGTTATTTTGATGAACGGTCACCGCACGCACCTTCGCGCACGCCAGTCGTCCACCCACTCCACATAAACGCACTTAAACCAACCCTGCGGGCAAGCTTTTGCGGTAAATCAACAGTGATAGATACACACCCTGTCCATCGCGCTTATGGTGAGCTCCCGCTACAAAGTTGCCGGGCTTAACTTTTGCAATCTACGTCATACAAGTGTATAGAGCAGTTACGCCTCCAAGTCAGGCGCAATCCTGCGCTTATCCATGCGGGTAAGCCGACAGTGCCGCGGAGGTGGGTGATTGGTGGTATGTATATCCAGCGACTTGCCTCCAAACGTGTGCCAATCCATACAATGCTTTGGATCTCTTTGTCATCCCTCATGCAAGCAGCATATGAAAGTGAGCTTACTGAGTTTGACTTGGCGGCAAACTCCACGATAGCAAGCGCGCCACGTTGTTACTTGCCATGCGAAGCGTTGGCGATTGCCGTCACCTCCGCCGTCACGGGCATCACTGGATATAGCGGAATGCCAGCCATTTTTCGCCGTTAATCTCAAATCCTTATCGGCACTGCAAAAATCGCCAGATTTTCCTCGTTTTCGCCGCACAAGCAAATTGATATGCAAGCCAATTGGGCGACCGGCGTGACGGAATGCGGTTTTCAATCTAAATAGCTCATGTTTTAAATCCTGTTTAAACCTCTCTTTAAAGTGTGTGTGACCGTTTTAAAAATGTTTTACTGGTTCTCAGCTCGTCGCGCAAGCCGCGGAAGCTCATCGTCACCGTTGCCGCACCGTCTAGCGTCTGTGTGATGCACCCAGCTTACTGTGTCACTCTACGCCGGGAAAGCGTCAAGTATGAAATTTTGAGAATATCTCTTCGCTTTTGATAGCTGGATAGTGTCACCGTCAAATGCGAGCTGCCTCAGTAGCAGAGCTAATCACTGCGGATTGACAGGATACGGCAAGCATAAAAATCCGACCGCCGGTAAGCACCTTTAATGCGCAGCCGTCTTGGCGTCCCGTTTGTTTTTGCAGTGCGCCGGCATAGTTGATGTAGGTGGCAACATAAGGTTTTCCGCTGACAATATCACCCACGTGGTGTCGGTGATCTGTGCTTTTGAGGTTGCCACCCAAATCGCACGTTGACTTTGGCCGCGCAAGTAGTAAAACAGATTGCGGAGCTTGGCATTGTTCTTCCCGGGCTCCGCTTTCGCGCGCAAAGCGGTGCGCGTGATTTGCATGGCTTTGTTTGCGGTATCTAAGTAGTACGGCAAGCCTGTCTCGTTATCCAAATGTCTTAATCAGCCGTGTTATTGCAGGTGGTGATGCCCTCCGACCACCTCGAGGTCGGCTCCAACACCGGGTGATTGCGATAGATTCTGGCAAAATGGCTCACATCATCACTCCACGCATGACGCCCTGTGCAGTTGCAGGCGGATCTGCGCAGCGGTTGATACGTTATCGCTTAAAACGGCGCACCTGCGGCGGCATCTCAGAGCACCGCGGAACGCAACGGATACAAATGACTGTAAAGGACTGATCGTAATTAAAGCCAACAATAGGGCGCGTTTAACAGAGACTTTTACTTGGCTCTAACGCAGTGATCCCAACCACTTCCTTGTTGCTTCCAATCACCGAAAATCGTGCGCTGACCGCCGACAGCACTCACAGCCCACCGTGCTAATAGAAGCAAATCCACTGCGCCTTGTTGCACGGGCGTACAGTTCCTGCGCAGTCGGTAAAAATCGGCATTGACTACACGCGAGAGCTGCAGCCATAAAGCGCGGATTCAAATTGTTGGCGCTCAATGTCGGTAAAACTCACTTTAAACTCAAAGGTGCGGCGCGGGCTCAATCGACGCGCAATGCGTTGTTCTGCTGCGGTTACGGATTGATGCACGCGGGTGAGCCACTCTAGATTTTCGGTCACGTCTTCCGACCAGTCGGGCGATAAACGACCAGTCGGTAGACCGCGAGCCGGTAATGCGTAAGGTGACAGGACTTTTGCCTAAAAAGTTAAACGTCACGACGCAATCAATCACCGGCGAGCCTTGCATGCTGACTTTAACCGTCCATTTTTTAAGGGCGAGCGCGTTAAACGTGCCGGATGTAGGGCCGACAAGCTCTATGCCCTCACCGCCGACGACGGAAACAGATAAAAAGTTTTACTGCACTTTTATGGCATTCCAGACTCTGCACGCGGGAAAGCGTAAGCGGAGATTGAGTCTAGATTGACGATATGTGGATGACATAAATCCGGCCGTATAAATCCGTGTGTAACAGTTGTGCAATGTAACCTCGCCGATTAAGTGCCGCAACATCCGCATCAACGTTTTGGATAAAATTGGCAGAGTTGAATTTTAACGGGGCTTTAAGCCGCCATTTGTCGCTGGGCTGATAAGCGTGACTAAACTCTCAAGCCTTTAACATTACCGCACCCGCGGTTAGACGCGATAAAAATAGCCATCAGATTTGCCATAGCCTACTCCACAAGACGATACGCTACGCCATGGCGACCGCTAGAATCATCCAATTTCTTTTAACACGCCAATCCAAACCATTAGATAACCGCTTGCCGGGATAATTAACGCTCTCTCGCCGTTAATAGCGAAGATTGTGCGATAATGCCGTCATATTGACATGATAACGGTCAGGCACAATCCCCTGGCAGGAGGTGAGTGTCATTGCTGCGGCAGTAATCACATTAGGATTTGGCATTGCAACCTGTCCTAATGTTGAGTCTGAGATACCGGTTAAAACATCATCAGCGGTGTGACCGATATCACGGTCTAGCATTGCACCGGTGTTCGCAAAATGCGCCCCCGGGATGTACTCCTTACGGTCGGCGCCACAAAATACCACGGACTGCGTTTCACCAGCCAACCCCCGGCGCGTAGAACGGAAGAAAACATCATAGCCATGCCCCATGCCATACACGCATAGTTTACTGTTCTCGCTGGACCGCTGTTGATTATAAAACCAAGTTCCATAAGCGCATTCGCCCTCAAAATCCACCTCCTTTTGGCTAATTGCCCTAATCCAAAATGGCGAGATACAGACGCGCTTCGCGCCTCGAACACCACGTGAATATAATCTTGCTGTCGCCATAAAAATCGTAACTGACAAACGGGGCCATCGGTAAAAAGATTAACGGAGGTCTCCATCTGTTGGTATGCATTATTTGCTCGATTCGACTGCCGGCTTGCTCAAGAGCGCCTTTGCCGTTATCGATTCGGCATATGGCAATGTATAAAACGCCTTTACGCTCGGCGCGTCCGGGTTTGCGCGCGATATTCAATCGCCCAAAACTTGTGTGTTTTAAGTTGCTCTAGGTACAACTTAGTTGCTCGACTGATGGACTACCCGCCAATTAAGCGGCGTAATAAACCCTGCTAATTTTTGTAAAAGATTAGCGATATTGCTAGCTGTACCGGTTTGATAAGCCATTACTCAATCTCCATTGCAAAATAACTAATAGTTAGGAACCGATAGGCGTCGCGATACAAATAAAGTTTACGTCCATCTTTTTGTTTTAATCTTATCCAATGCCAGTCGTACCGATGCCGGTAGCCACAATGCCATCCATTGCCCCCAACGGTTTTGCACCCTGAGATGAGCTAGGGGTCGAGCAAGCTCAACCCGAGGCGGATAGCGTTATTAGCTGATTACCGCCAGCTTACTCAAAAATATCTTTACTATGCGTGCTATTACTGTAAATCGGATGGATGCCTTGCTTTTTACTGTCGGCATTTTTACCTGAGACGTATTCGCTGTAGCCAAAATCCTCGCCAGCTTCTGGTCTGGTGCTAACAACCAACACTCTTCTTGCGGGCGGACGCGATATTTGCGGAGAGATATCATCACCCGCCTCCGAAAAACGGGTTAGCTCCCGCCCGGCAGAGCCTGCCACATGCGCGGATACGGGTATTCCGTCGGTGGCACATTAGGCAAAATAAACCCACAATACGCCGTGTACAACAGACCTTCCTCGATTACCGCCAAAATTTTAAAATGACGACCATCCGCCACGATGCGGAGATAGGCAAAATCACGCCCACTGGTACAGCATCGCTACCCTCGCGAGCAATTAATAATACCATTTAATACAAAACAATGGATTAAGCTACCAATCTGCCTGTTAGGTGCCGCCATAAAATTAATGTTGAAAGTGTCTCGCAATGTTATTGATGGTTTCCTGCGCTGCTGATATAAAATAACCTGCTCAACGCCTGTGCCGGTGTGGATTTGCCACGAATCTGCCGCCGTTCGACCTCTGTGGGCCGTGGCGGTGATTTTGACGGTCAGACGACACCGTCATCACGCCTGTCACCTGTTAGCAACTAACGTCGGGTCGGTGGTAAGCAAAACTTACTGAGTATGTCAGCAACGCGCTCCATTTTGTGCGGTGCCGCTTTGTAGCGCATGCGATATAACCCCTTAATTTAATAGAGCCTTTTACGGTTTGTCGGTTGGCGCGTAGCATGGTGATTACCGCTTTTTGCCCTCGTTGGTTTTGATCCCCGAGGTAACAACCCGCGCCGTCAACGGCGAGTGTTTGCCGGATGCTGACCGGAGGCTACCACCTGCGTGCCTGTGCGCGTCCGCCACGACGAGGACCACTTAAAACCCGGCCTCGCCGTAGCTTGGCACAGGCGGACAGATACCGCCGCCTCGCGAAAATGGAGCGTAGCTGCCGGCGGTCGATAGCGCACAAAGCCAACACCATGAGTGCGCCACAGAATCCGGCTTTAACTACAAACTCACCATTGGATAGGCGGGAGCCGATGAAACCCGATACCGTGCCGCAACACGGATATACTCGCAGCGGCCGTAACGGCACCGCTGGAAAAGCGCGCCAGCAATCGCACTCCACCAACCGCTTGTCGCGCTTGCTGCCCGTACTAGCGAGCTGTTGAGCGGCAATATTAATCATTGCGTGCTTATGATGGTATTGCGAGATTTAACACCGCTTCCGCAAGGTCATTGTCCCGTCCTTTTTGGCAAGCCCATAATAGAGGTTTGTAAACTTTCGGTTAAACCTCTTTAAAGGTCTTCTCGAGGTCATTCCCTGCGCTTTTTAAAGTTTCGGGCAATAGCTTCATATCTTCTAGAGTTTTTCGCCGCTTCGCCTTTGCGCACACCCGGCATTTGGGGCGACTTTTCGAGCACTGGAATTTGTTTTTCAAGCTCGGCGACCGTTGAGCCGTACAGGGCTTTTAATTGCTGTTGTCCTCAAGGTGGCTAAATTAACTTACCTGCACCCCTGTGCCTGGATACGTTGTTTTGCGTGCTTTGGTCTTTGATACAGGGCGGTTAATTTCATTTTGCACGCCGTCCACCTGCTGGCTTTTGGCTCAAGTGGTAAAGATAATCAGATTAATCCCCGTCCACATTGGAGTGCTCGGCAACTCGCCATAGCTTGTTATAACGCCCCTCAATGTCGGTGAGCTGGCTTCACCTCCTGCCCGGTGAGACGCAAATACCGTACGTTAAGCGCAAGATTTTTGTCTGTCGCATCGTATTTTTGTTTTGATGACCGGGCGGATTTCTTAAGCTTTTCGCCTCGTTTGATGCAGCGTATTGTGCGGCGAGTTTGCGCCGCTCGTCGTTTAATCCTTCTTTTCCGTCGTCATACATAATCTTCTGCGCGGTGCCCATGCTGCGGTCAGCCGCGGCTCGGTCTTTTTAAAACGGTCAAGCTAGGATTCTGTTTTTGCTTTGCCTGCTCAATTTGTTTATTAAGGTCAATCATCATGGCATTAATGCGGGCGATAAACGGATCCATTTCTGCTTGCCGCATTGCTCGGCTTGTTTGCTTAACGCGATAAATGCTTGCTTCATGTTTTCGGAGTTGTTCGGTCGCCGTCATGGTTGGCTGTGTCAACTCATTACGCAGTTTTTCTCAGTTTGCGTCAATTCGCCGCTCATGGATTGTATTTGCTCTTCCGCGGCTTTAATAGCTTTTAAGCTCTCGGGTTTCTGCTGCTTCTAAACCGCCAAGGTCTTTTAACCGTTCGGCAAATTCGCCACCTGCTTCCCATCGCGGCGTTAAAATGCGGCGGTGAGTTGCTCTGATTGATGTCAGCCAACTCTCCCGTTGTCTCGCCTGCCAGTCATTAACAGTGGCTTGAAAGTGTCTTAATTTGCGCATTAACTTGATTGACTTCATCTGCATTAATTAATCCGCCCATCACGCTGCAGCGGTTTTTATTGAGCAATTCATCGCGGCGGCTTAATCAGCTCATCGGCTGAGCTTTGGCTCCTCGATTGCTTTTATTGTTGGTTTCGACTTGGCTCACGCGCTACTACAATCCGCCACTCTCGCCCAGCTCCCTACAGGGCTTGATTAATGATTGCGCCTTTTTCGGTGTTGGATTGGATGCTATTGGCCGTTTGTTGGTATTGCGCATCAAGCTCCGCCTCTTTGCCTTTGATGTATTCATACGCCGCGTACAATCCAAAATAGCGGTATATAGCCAGACCGATAGGGCCACCTGCAAGAGGAGTAAACTCTGTCCCTAGTCCGCTAAACGTTGCGGCACGTACAGCCACGGCAGCTGCGGTTAGCTAATGCAAGACGTTCTGTGGCCAGTGCTGCCCCTGTCCGTTGACGCAGCCATCGCCACTGATGCCCTGGGCGGCTTTTAACCTCAATGGCGGCAGGCACGCGCGACCAGTGTGTTGTTGGACGCCGCTGTCACCGCGGTATTGCGCGCCATAGCCACCGCACTTTGTACCATACCGGCGACAGCGGGAGGCGGCCACTGCGGCAACCATAAGCGCAACATTGCCAAACAAATCTGGGATTATTGGCAAGCCCACTAATTGCGGCCGCTACTGTTGCAGTTAAAGAGATAGCGTTGTCGGTTTTGTTAAGGTATTCCGTCCAGAGCATTACCAAGATGTGAGCCGGCGCGACCGATAGTCAGCTGGCATGGATTCATATTGTTTTTCGATTTCAGCGGCGGCTTCTTTTGTCGCAGCTCAAGATAATCTGTGGTGTGGACTCGCCATCTTCGGCCATTTGTGCGTAGTTCTGCGCGGGTTTTGCTGAGGATTTTTGTAACACCTCTAAAAAGATAGGCATTTGCTCGGCGACGGAGCAATTCCTCGCCGCGCAAGCGGGCAGGCTAACCCCGGATGATACTGATAATGGCGGACTTAGCTTCTTCCCGTAATGCCTGAGACGACTACCATTTGTTGCAATGTGCGGTAATTGAGGAGTTCCGCGCTGTTGGCCTTTATCACCCAAAGCACGGTAAACGCGTGCTAAGCTCCGCAGCGGGATTTAAACGCATTGCCCGTCCTGTTAGAGATGTCCATGAGTTCGCGGAACGTGCCTTTTGCCTCGTTGTTTGTGCGGAGACAAGTTTTAATGCGCGCTGATAGCTAGTCATGGCATCAGCATCAAGTAAGATACTTTTAGCGCCAAGAGACACCCTGGCAATAGCGGTAAACCCTAACAATTGGGATTTAAACCCGTTTTAATTGTTGGCTGACACCGTTTAATTCCGTCTTGGTTCTTTTCCCAGCTTGTTGTTGTTGCTGCCCGGTGACAGTATCCAGCACGCTAAACCTTGCGCACCCGCTTTACCTTGCGCGTCCGGGCTGATCACGCGTGCCAACGCCGTAATCTCGGTTTTAAACTGCTTAAATTCGCACCGCCGCATCCATATCGGCTTTAACGCGCACTGCAAGCGTCAGGGTATCTGCTGCCATAAATTCTACCTAAAATTGACCGCACTTTATGCGGTCAGGTCGTTACATCTGCGGTTAAGTCTTTGCCGCCGCTAAATCCCACGGCGCAATCTATTGTCGTGCGGCGCGTCACGGCGGGCGCGGAGCATGGATTTCTCATAAAACAAGATGAGTTGCTGGGCGGTGTATTGCCCGAGCTCATTAAATTGATGACCGTTAGCCACTAAGTGCTCAGTGATCGCCCCAATCAGGGCGGCGCGATTGGTCTGTGCCATTTGCTCGACTAGCGGTTGTACCCGCTTTGCGGGTAAAAATTACTGTTGACCGCCCACCACAACAACGTCAAATCTTCGCCTTCTTGGGCATTTAGGTTTTGCAAACAAACTCACAGGCTTGTTAATGGATAGGCAACCAGCTCAATAATGGCCTCATGTTATCGGCAAGCGCCTCCAGTGATTTCATCCCATCGCGCGTTTTCAGGTTTATCAACACTGGCCTAATTGGTCGCGCAAAGTTACAATAAACCCGCCACCTTTGGCGTTATGTTGCATTTGTTGGATAAGCGTGTATTCCTTTATGTGACGGTTTCGCCGCCCACGGTGATGTCGCGATTTGGGTAGAGGATGTCAAGTTCAGGTGGCTTGATTTCTTTGCATATTTATTGCTCTTATATTTTGCTTTTGAGAGTTCCCGGGTATTACCCAGGGAAGGGGATTATTGCGGATTTTAATCACGCGTCCAAAACGACCAAGCGTTACATCGCCTACTTTGGTGGTATCGGCGAGCACCGTGGCTTGGTACGTAGCGCATCTAATGAGTTTTCATTATTGATGAGGGCTTAAGGCTTCGGTCGGGGTAAAGTTGATTTTGCATAACTCAACCACATTCCACCTCATTATTTTCGGCTAAGTATGCCTCATAGCGCAAAAACAGATCTTTCGGATCGTGGTAGAGCATAGCAATGATTTGACTTCGCCGTATTTATAAGCTGCTGTGTCGGTATTTTGCAGACATCTTTTGCTAGAAATTGACTGCACCAAAATCGGATCTACGGTGTAATCCGTACCTTCAACCAATGAGCCGTATTTTTACGCGCTCACATCTTGATGCGCTAATGTAATGCGGTCACCAGCTTTTAATCACTGCTGGCAATTTTTCGCCCGTGACACTACCGGCAGAAACAGTTACTTCTTCGCCCAACAATAATAAGGCAAGATTTGCTGCGCTAAATTCGTGGAATTTTAGCCGATACTCGCCTGTTCTACTAGTGATAATTTTGCGCACTTTTTGGCGTGCTGCCGGAATAGGATCTGCGCTGTGTTCCGAAGCTTTCTACGGTTAATGAGATGAGATAGCTCGATACATCACCCACCCAGCGTTGCGCGCCGATATTGCGCATCGCGTCACGCACGGCAAGATAGAGCTCCTTGCCCGCAAGAATACGTCTCTAACGCGCCTATTATTGTTCTCCTTTGATTTTATTTTCGGTTTCACCGTCGGCGGATTGGTGGGATTTCGGCGTTGTCGCCGGGCTGTTGTTCGGATTGCGCGGACTGTTCCGGAGGCTACTTGCTCAGTTGGCTTATCGGCTTCCTCCGATTTTTGTTACCGCACTTTTTCCGCTTACGCCCTATTTGATGACGGATGAGATATGCCGCGTCAGCGTCTGTTACCTCAATCACATCACCTGCGGCATAGCTCAATACCGGCGTGGACATGCGGTTGGTCGAATTTGATTTGTTTCATCGGTTTCTTCCTATGATGATTTTGGTTCTGGTAGGTCTCCATCCAAACGAGATAAGAGTTGGTAATCCACAATGTCACCACGGACAGGTTTCTTTTTGCTCCCGGCACCGGTGGACGCCACCCCATTAACTGCTCGCGGATTTTGCCGATAACCGGATTACTTTACGCTCAAATGCGGCGTTTCAACGTTGTACTGATACGACTGCACAATCACGATAACCGAAAAAACGGACGGTGACCATTTGACGTATCGCCACATCATTGAGCGTTCACCTCACCGTTTGGCACGACAAACACCGCAGGCGTTGCCAAAGCCCGCCAAACTAACATCACTGATAGAGCGATATTCGGCGGTAGATCCCAACGTGTGGATGTAGTCCGGCTGGAGCGGCTTTAGCTGCTCAATAACATGTTTAATGTCAAACGGTCCGTATTGCATTAGTAATCCTTCAGGGTTTCAGCGGTAAACACGCGGTCACGTTTGGTAAATTTCGGTAGCCGGAGGCGGGCACGAGCTCGTCCTCAAAGCCAAGTGAAAACTTTACCTTCCGCAAACCAACTGCAACAATTTGAGCGTATCGCGGTAGTCGCGCACAATCAGGTTATCCGCTTTTTGCCGGCAAGTGCTGGCGCAGGTAGTAACGGACCAGACTGCGCGCCCACGTGGTTAAAATGCGCGGCGTTTGCTTTTAAACGGCAGCCTATAGCCGCGTTGGCGCAAATCAGCCGTCAATTAACGCACTGGCGTCGGCAATTACTTCGTTAATGCGGGCGATTGCCCGCTGCGCTTTTTTCAACCGCTACCGGTAGTTCACCGGCGACATCTTCGCCGTCAATGATTTTGCCGATAATGCAGCCAGTCGGCAGGTGGTTGCCCCACCTGCGCGGGTAACTTGCGCCAGCTCCATCACGCCAGGCTTCTCGCCCAATTGTTGCAGTGTGATATACATGCGGCGACCTTAAATAACGTTTTTCAGGAAGAAGCCCTAAACCTTCGCGGTGATCAACTCTTTGACGGATTCACCGACGCGGTGACGGTTACCGCCGCGCATACCGATGTCATTGTCAAAGATAGTGCGCACTTCGCGGGTACCGAATTGGGCGGTCAAGCCGAAAGTGGTGCCGTGTTGGGTGTCGGCTAATACATCACGATAAATCAGTGAGCAGTGACTCGCCCCAAGCGTTCGCCAGCACCGGCTTTTTAGCGAGGTTCACGGTATTTACCAGCGTCTGACCGACTAAAATCTTGTCGAGCTCAAACAACTCCTCGCAAAAACTCTAACGGCACTAAGCCGGAATCGCCCAACGTACCGCGTTGTACGCTTTGATGATTTTTGTTGGTACGCAATGCGGTTGCCGCTTTTTGCCCCAGAATCATGATATTCGGGCGCATAATCGGCGTATCTAATGCTTCTAATAACTGATGGATAGGGTCTGCATCGTCATGGGTCCACTGGTCGTTACCGGATAGGGTTTTTGACGTCGCTGCTGACATAGGATTTTTCGTTAAACACCTGCCTGCGGTGCGGATTTCGCGTGCCAATTCAACTCAGTTGATGGTTTGCTTTCTACGGCGCGACCGTCCGGGTCGTAATTTGCCGGCGCATTTTTCGCGTCAACTACCGGCACTGGTGCGTCTAACGCGTGGTCTTCGGTAGAGGCGGTTAATCTGCGGCGCCAATTCCACTTGATTCGGCGCGAGGTGCGGCTGACAAATGGTTTTAGGCACCGTAAAACCTTCGGCTAAATCATGTTGCAGATATTTAAATTCTTGTTTGCCCACATCGGTGCGAGGTAACACTTCGTCGGCAATCATGCGGCGGTTGCGGTAAGCAATCGCAATGGCAGTTAAACCGGGTTGACTCGGAAAAATTTGCTTTTACTCATTTTTAATCCTTTTTCAATAGATGAAAATTAATTACAGTTTTCGCTTAATTTTGGTGAACGGGTTATTCTGGCGGCAAAACCCGCGATGAACAGGGAGCCTAAATCACCTTCCGCGCCGTCTTCTTCGGCGAAGCCGATGTAGGCTTGTTTTGCAGTGGCTTTCACGGCGCGACCCTGTGCGTCGGTAGTTAATGCGTCGCCGCGTTTGATTTCCGCGCCGTACATCACCGGATACAAACCGCTGCGCACTACATCCACATGTTCGCCCGGGTCTTTCGGCACGCGGGTAGAAATGCCGATCAGTTTGTCGGTGACGGCAGTGGCTTGTTTTGCACTGTCTTTTTCTTCACCGAAAGCAACAATGCGATAACCTTCGATTTTTGCCTTCGGTGACGTAAGCAATGATTAATTCAGGGTGTTGCCTCATTTTTGCGCTCCTTTCATGATGTGATTAACGGCATCGGTCATTGTGATTTCAACGCCTGCTTTCGCTTGTTCCGCTTGATATGCGGTCGCCGCTTTGGCGATAGACGCACCGTCGGCAAAGTCCACCCGCGTCTTTGTCTTTTTCGCCCGGCTCACCGGATTTTTCCGAAAAATCCACCGGTTTAGCGTTGAGCACGTCTTTTAATACGTCAATCGACGATTTAGAGACGGTTTGATTGCCGTCAGAAAATGACACCGGCGCGTTGCCTAATTGCACCATCACTTCAACCAAGCCCGCTTTATGTGCCGGCAATACTTTGCCCGCTTTCACTAAGCTATCGGCAAAATCAGTGGCTTCTTTCTGTCTTTCCGCTTCCGCTTTGGCCTTTTTCATTCTCAGCGGCTTTTTACTTTGTCTTCACGTTCAGCAATGGCGGCTTCACGAGCGGCAAAGTCGGCTTCTTTTTCGCCACTTCATCGGCTGCCACCTTTTGCGGCGGCGGCTTCAATGGCGGCTTTTTGTTCTGCTTCTGTCATGGTTTTCTCCTGTGTTGATGGGTTAGCAGAGTCGGATTCGTCAAAGGCAAAGTCGGCAAACGCATTGTCGCCGCCTTCGCTTTGCGCAAAGTTCACGTCTGCCAAGCCTTTAACAGCGGGCGGCACTGCGCCCAAAAAGCCCACATGACGTAAATAATGATGACTGGTTTAGGGGTTGCCGGGGGTTTCCGGCAGAAAAATGGATGCACTACGTTTTTGTAACGTCCGGCATTCACCGCCTCGGCGAAGGCTGCGTCAACTTGTCCCACGTGGGCGTAAAGTATGCCGTCCTCCACACTGGTCTGTTTCACCCAGCCGTAAGCCGGGGCGGTGAGATTGGGTGTGACCGATAAGCAATCGGAGATTCGAAAAGTTTTGATCGATTGTGCACGTAAATCATTTAAATCAGCTTGCGAAAGAGCTAATTTCGCGACCGTCCATTGCGGTATGGGTGCTGACGCGCATAATTTCCATTTTGGTGAGTTTCACAGATAAATAACCTCGGATGTGTGTTTTATGGCCACAGTATGCCGAGGCGACGGAAATTTGTATTTTTCCGCGTTTGGAATTATTAAACGGGGTAATTTTGCAAATGCAGGATTATTTAGAGGGATTATCGTTTTCTAGCGTGTTTATAAACGTTTATAAACACGCTAAAACGAATTCGAGGATATAGTTTATCGTTTTTCATTTAAAACGCCGTACGCGCGTTTTACGCGTTAAAAATCGTTTTTAGATGTTTTCGGGCAATATCAAGTAATCGTTGCTCGTCGGCGGCGGATAACCTGAGCCATGGGCGCGCCGGAATCGTTACGCGCTTTCACCCGGCGTCCGTGCACATTTAACGCTTTGGCATTTTTGCGGTGATCGTTCCGCCGAATTGGTGGATTGCCGCATAAAGGGCGGTCGGAGCCAAACACCACGCCAGAATCATCTGCTTGCTAGCGCAGTGTACCACTTAAATGCCCGTCAAGCGTTAAAATTTTATCGGCGTTTTTCTTTTTGGTGTCGCGATACCAATCCTGCAAAAGGCACCCAAGGCGTGCCGTCCGGGGACTTTCTGCGCAACAAACCGGGCAAAATGGATTGCTAACAGCTCTTCGCCCATTTCGGCAAACATCAGCTTAGGACGATTTAATTTCGCTAGGGCCTTATCAATCACGCGGCTAAGCTCGAAATATCTAGTTTAATGTTGACTGCGGTCATATTTTGTCCTATATTGATTTTTAGCGCATCGGGTGGGCAGTCCCCGCCAGGACCTCAAATCCACACCCGGCGAGACTCACTTGTGGCGGCGGGTGAGTTTTTAATCTTCGTCGTCCCGGTAATACAACATCACACCGGTGCGCACCTGTTCTAAGTATTCGTCTTTGTCCGGCGCAAATATCGTCACGCCGTCCCAACCATCACTGCCCACATCAAACTACCGCGCAATGCCGGAATATTTGTTTTGATACCATCAATTTTAAAGCGGGCAATATAACGGCGTCGCACAACCATTTTATCAATATTCAGCCAGTGCTCGGTACGCGTCCAGATTTCATCCGGTTGTTGTAACGCTAGCGCAAGGAGTTTCAAGTAAACCTCACGCCCGCGTTTTTGAGTTTGGAGTGCCCGCTGCGGGAAGTAAACAACGCGTCGCTAATCACCAGACTTTCACCCAGCACATCTTTAAATATCGCGGGTTTTTCCTGCGTCGCGCCAAACTCAGATAAAAACTCGTTAATGTAAAATCCGTCTTCCTTGCCTTCCGGCAATAATAAAACTACTGGATACCTTGCGCGGGGTCGGCATTGGGATTGGTGTATCTTTGCGGTGCGGGTAAAACGCCACGCGGCGCGGTTGTCCGTCATTGGTCTAACGGCGGCGGGTTTGGCTAGTTAAGCGTGATGCGCCGATATGCTCAAAGCCGGGGTCGATACCTTTCGGCACTTTAACAATCCGCAGATTCAAGCCGCGCGCCGACAATGCGCTCCTCCCACTCAATTTTTGGTGCCTTATCCACTTTGAGTCCGTCGCGGTCCATGTGAGACGGCTACGCCCAATCACGGTGCATTGACAGCCCCATGCGTTAATGGGGAAATGGGTTTGCCACCACGGATCATCGTGGCGCAAAAATTAAACCATCCCAGTGCATATGCTCAATGCGCGGATGGCTTACCGCGTCACTGTGGACGTACTCAGTACGGCATCACATCTTTAAGCTCTTGCAGTTGGGCGTATCTGCCCGCCTGATAGCTTGAGCGCAGGTTGGTTTCATAAATTACGCGCGGCTGCGCCGGTTGCGCCCGCCGTGATAGTCCCACCCGTATTTGCAGCAACGATATTGTCAAAATCCTTGCGAAAATCCTCTAACGTTTTGCCGTTAGCGATAAAGTCGTTAATACGGCGGCAAGTCTTCAATGATTTCACGGCGATTGGCGCCTGCAACCACCGCCGCGTAATCTATGCTCAGCGTTGTAAATGTCCGTCCATGTAGCGGTGGGTGTCGGGATTTTGCGCTTATAAAACTCAATTTGCTCGTTAAACGGTACGCTCCCGTAAGTCGCTTTTATTCATTGTTTGCCTCGCTTGCCGCCGCTTCGCCGCCCGCTTAAATTCGCCGCGTTGAGTGCTAGCGCCATGGCGGCCGTGTATTGCTCCAGGCTCATATCCGGCATCAAGGTTAACAGCTCATCGCGCATTTGCTCTAAAGATTCCGCGCGCTCGGCGAGAGCGCGCACATGGATCAACCAGTTATCAATTACCAGCGCAAGATTGTTGTCGAGCTGGTCAACCATGTGACCTGGATGTCTTTTTCCGTTTCGCCCGCAAAATCTGCGTCTCTTAGCGGGTTCTTTTTGGTGCCGGGTCATCATTATTCTGGGATTCTGCCTTTTTCCACTCGCCGCCGTAGGACGCTTGGATTTGCCCCAAAGTCGGACGGTAGCCGGTGAGTCTCAAAAACGACCTTGTCGCGGTTGGCTTTTTCGTTCAAGTCTTCCGCCTCGTCAGATACCCTAAACACACGCGGTGGGCGAGCATTAGCAAAGTTCATCGCAGTTAGCCATGCCACCGGGGCCACGATTAAAAAGATTCGCAGATGACGTCAGAGTCTGCTTTAATGATGGATTCTAATACTTTTTTTCTTGCAGATCATCATTTCCTAAGCGACCAGCCGATGCCACCGGATGATGAGGTTTGTCCGAGTACGACGCGTTGGATCCGCTTCGTTCATGGTATCACATGAGCTCTTTGTAGGATCCGTTACCGGTGCGCCTCAGCTCAACAGCTCAATAGGCATATCTAACGGCAACGCAGTGCCACTGTCGGACTGGATAGATTCTATCGCCTCAATAGTCTTTTTCTCTGGTCGGCTTCGCTGGCGTTTTTACCGTAACGCCCAAGCACCGTCGGCATGCCGAATTTTTCCAAATCAGCCAAAATTTGACGCCGTTACGTTTAAACAAGCTCAACCAGTAGAAGCCAGTGCGTGCGCAATCACCGTACGGCTCGTCGTCGTGGTCGGCACCGGTGCAAAAACTCCAAAAATACGGCGCCGGACACTCAATGCCACTGGTTTGATTGGCGCGGGTAAGCAGGCGCAGCTCGCCTGTAGGCGTGAAGCGGAAGCAGCGACGATTGCGCACTTTGACGTCCGCCACATATTTACCGTCATCATTGACACGATACACCAGCTCCGCCACGGCGTAGCCGCCAAAATACCGTAGTGCATTAGTTTGGTAATGCGATCAAAGCCGATTTCTGCCGCCAGTTACGGATAAAATCCGCCGCTTCCACATCTTGCGGTTCGTCGCTTGCCGGCTCTACCGTCCACTCGCGGGAAACCAGCGCGATCTTGGCGTTGGGTAAAGGTGCGTTTGACTTCTTCGTCGCTTAATACTTTTTCATAAAAGTGACAGGTCACCATTGCCGCGTCCACGGAGCACGCCATCTTCGGCTGTGCCAGCTCGCCTATGTAGGGCTTTGGTGATGTCCTGCCGTCGCCGGTGCTTGCGATAGCGCGGTTGGTTTCCGGGTTTTGTTTTTACTTTTAAACCAATCTTTAATGCCCATAATTAATATCCTCTAAAATTATTGTGTCCGCGCACCGTACGCAAATCCATGCGCGGAAAATCCCGCACTTGTGCCGAATAAATCCGCGCTTATCGCGCCGTTTGCCTGCTTTAAAGTTAATTTCAAATCCCTCGTCAGTGCGATAGGCGTAATAGAGCAAGAGTTTAGCTATGCCTGCGTCACCGTGGCGTTGCGTGCCACTGGTGCCCGTGGTGCGTTTGTCGAGGGATTCGCGGTGTACCTTTAATCACCTGAAAGGCGCGTAAATCGTCGAGCATATCCGCGTGGCGCGGATAACGTGAAAGGTGCCGTCTTCGAGTGCGGCTTTAAACGGTGGCGCGTGCTGGGCGTACCAGGATTCGCTTAACATCACCGATTCAACGACTTGTCCGTAACGGTCAAATGCCGCCCTCGGATAAAACTGAGCCGTTACCGCGTCCATCATTGGCCGCTTTGGATAAGCGCGGTAGGCGGTCGCCGATGTAATAGTAAATTTGTTCCTGTTGCTTAAAATGGCACCTTGGACATTTCCAGTACCAACGCTTCTTTTAGCGTTAAATCGGGCTGTTCCTGTCCTACCAAATCACCGACAAGTCACCGCTACGCGCAAAGTCCTCGCCGATGTAACTGCGTTGTCCGTTCGGTAAGGTTTGTAACACCGGGAGCAGGTCTTTCTCTGCACTGTTCCTCAATTTCTGCAGCGCACCGGCTCGTCGATTTAGCTAAATTCGTCATTTTTGGTTAAGCGGATGAGCGGAGTATCTTTTGCTCATGCGGCTTTCAATGAGTGCGCGGGTAGCCACGCGCCACCGGAGTTACGCGGGATACAATCTAACTCCTTTCGGAGGCGGCATCACCGTAAGACGCACGGATTTCTGCCACCCAGGCATCTTCCATTTCTTGTGTCCATTCGCGGCCCAAGCGTAAGCAAATGCGTTGATAAAGCCCGTCTTGGATAGCTTCATCGAAATGGAATAGTAGTGTAAGCTATAAGGTTTTGCCCGCTTTGACGTCGCTTATCAGCTCGTTAAACGGATTATCGACGCCGTTGTGGGTGCTGATAATGTGTACTTTGACCGCCCCACATTAAAAGCGCCATTGCCGCTTTCATCAGTTCCAAGCCAAATCTCGTGGAACGCGGCTTCATCAATAATCACGCGCCCTTGTTTACCCCGTGTTGACGGGCGGGAAGATAGTGCGGTGATACGCCAGCCACTGGCAAAAGCGGATGATGTAGGCTAAAATCGCTTTTTCTTCGTCGCCTTCCTTAAAGATTTCCTCGGCTTCTTCGATTTCGCCCGCTGCCAGCCCGCGAGGCTTTCGCCCAGTTACCGCAGTCGCGGATAAACTCTAACGCCATTTCTTTGTTGTAGCCGATATACCATGGAGTCCATGCCTCTGCTGAGATGCCGCTAGAGAGTGCGGTATCGGCGGCTTCACCACGACAGACCGATACGCCGTGACTCTCACAGACTTTCACGGCGGTAGTATCAGCGCACCATTTTTGCTGATATGGTAACTAACACGGCGGGCGTGCGGGCGGTTTCGGTGAGGTTTTCCATTTGCAGTGATCCCTAAAATTTGCTGACGGATTTGGTCTGCCGTATCGGCAGCTCAAGCCACCTTTTTCACCAGTGTGTCCACTTCCTTCGCAGCGGCTTCGGCGCGGGCTTTGATTTCGGCTTGGTATTTTTGAGATTGATACTGGCGCCAATCAGCGGACTGATGTTTTTGCCCACAAACGACAAGGCGGCAAGGCGTTTCATCGGGTCGTCTTCTTCCTTGATTTCTTCAAGGTTCATCAAGGCGTGAAAGACTTCGCTTTGGATCATCTCCAAAATGGCGTCGCTTTGCGTGCCTTTGTCGTTGCTGATGTTATCTGAGATGATTTTTCGCCGCTTCGGTACTGGCTTTGCACAGACGCCAAACGACGTTCTAATCGCTTGCCCATAGCGGTGCACCGCACCTGCGTGAGATGTCATAACCTCGGGATTTTAGGGCTTCTTCCAGTGCGCTGTAATCGCTAAAGTTATTTTTCAACAAGGGCGGCGTCCAGCCAATCTTTGACGTTTTGCGGCAGTTGTTTAACGGTTGAGCGTTTCGGCATGGCGACTCCTTACCAGTATTTTTCAGGGCGGGCAATGCCGTTGATAGATTCGCAGTGTACTCGACAAAATCAATGCCTTCCGAGGTCAATTTGCCGTGCCAGCGGGCGGTATCGCGTCCGCGTAACTCAATCAATTTGCGTCCGGCTAAAGTAATCCATTTCGCGGCGTAATTCAAGGAGACGGTCAGTTGCATTGGCACGCTTTGGATGGTGGTTAAAATCAGGCTTTCCGCCGCACCAATAGGCGCGCGCATGGTCGAGCGTTAATAAAATCAACCAGCGCACGTGTTCGCGTTTGTTTTCAAATTCAATCATGCTAGTTTCTTCCATACACTGCAAAAGTCAACTCTATCTAACTTTTCATTGATGGCATCAAACCGCGCTGAATTAACGGTCTCGCATGAATTGCGTCGTCGCGTTTTTGGTAGTCCTCCGGCATTTTTATCTTTAGTTCCATAACAATGTTATTGGCTGTCAGATAATCTCGCGCCTCTTTGATGTCTTGGTGGAGCTGCTGATATTGGCTATCGGTAAAGCGCAAAATTTTCGTTCAGTTTGATTCAAATTGTGCAAGCAAAAATCTTGCTGAAGCCGATAAGCATACCGATGATAGTAATGACCAGGCTCACAAAAAGGTGATGACCTGCCACGTGCTGACTTCCGTCATTTTTCTCCCCTTTTGCACATAATTAATTAAAATCTACGTCAACCCGGCACAAATGCCGTAAAGGTCATACATTTCCTTTAAGCGCCACCAAAACCGCGTCACTGTGATTTTGCGGGAGCGGTGGCAGGGAGCTCGGCACGGTACCGCTAATGCCGACGTAGCGGTTTTGGCTGCGCGAGCGCGGGCTTCGGCGAGTTTACAGCAGGCTGTCAGCAGGATGGCGGCAATCGCGACGGCTATGCCCGTTTTTCGTAAGGGTTTGCTGTAGTTCATAGGTTGTTTGGTCTCCTTCGGTTTGGTAATCGGCAAGTTTGGCAATAGTGAGCTTTGGCTGACGATAGTTGCGGCCATAATGTCACGCCCAAGACGGTCTAACTGTCCCTTAATTTCCGTTTTTCCCGCTTGTTCGTAGGCGGCTTTGGTATCGGCAACACCCGCGCTCATAGGCTTGGTAGCAACTCCAAATAGTAAACAGCGTAATCAGCACGGCGTTTAAAATGGCTCTGCCGATGTCGGTTTTAGTGCGGTTAACCCTTTTATAAAGCGTGCGGAATCCCCAGTTGATATAAAGCGGTTGCCAGCGGTAGATAATCTGCTTTGATGGCCCCGATTTTCGGCAAAATTCGCACGACTGCGCCCCGCTGTTGACAAGTTCCACGCTTTGCCAATAGGTCAGCGGGTCAAGCCCTTGCGCCTTTGGCTTTGCGTTTATCACGTTGCACCCAACCCAAGCCCCCGTTATATGCCGACAACATAAACGCCATACGGTCGCATCTCGGTACGCGCATTAATCTGTCTGCATAGTTGTAACGGTTATAACGTACTAACGCCCGTAACGCCCAGTCGGGGTTATAAGGCTGATTGTCGGCAAGTTCGGGATACAACGCCGAAATCCAGTCAGCGGTTTTTGGCATAAACTGCGCCAAGCCTTGCGCGCCGACGGGCGAAAGTGCGGTCGTTTTCCACTGCGATTCTTGATGGATTTGGGCGGCAAACACCGGGATTGGGGCATTTAAGCCCCAAACGGCATAGCTTTCGCGGGTTAAGGTGCGTTGGTATTGCGCTGCCTGATTCGGCGCGCTGAAGGCTAACGGCACGCATAACACGGACGATAGCGAAGCAGCGCCACCAAGGCATAGGCGCAAAAATTTCGAAGCACTTATTGGTGCGATGGACAACGCGCATAGTTATAGTCCTAACGTCACACCCAAAATAACCGCACCGACAATGAGCGCACGGCGTAATACCACTCATGGCAAAGACGTTCAAATAACCGTCGCAAATCGGATATTCCGGCTGATTTTCAGGGCGCAAGGCGAGCTTGGATTCGCGTTTATTCCAACGCTCACGCAAATAACTGCCGGGGCTCGAATACGGAAACAAGGGCGCGGTCGAGGGTGGTAACCGATAATGGATGCAACATAGACACTAGGGCCAATTTATACAACACTACTGGTAACTGCGCAGGTGAAATAAGGCCAATGATCGCAGAAGTAAACAGCAGGGCGGAAATGACCCAAGATAATAGGCGACCATGCTTTAATGCGTTAAAAACCTTTCATAAAAACTCCTTAGTTTTTGATAAATAGTGGTTTGAGTTTTTAGCAGCTATTTATGAAGTGCGCGTATTTTGGACGCGTTAGAATATTTTGATGCACGGACAGGCAAACTAGGCATACCGAAAAACAGCAAGAAAAAGGATCTGACAATGTATATGTATCAACCGTTTGCTCAGCTAACCCCTGCGGCAAGCCTTTATGACCTGCGCCCTTACCAAACACACCCAAAACGAGGAAGAAAAATGGAAAAATTAACCTACGAACATACATTAAACTCCGTGATTAAAACAGCTGACTACTTACAACACGGCCAGCTGACAGTCTGCGTGTTGACACTACAAAACGGCTTTACTGTGACAGGTGAAAGTGCAGGCCTTAGCTTGGCAACGTGCGACATTGAAGTCAGCAGAAAGTTGCTTTTGATAATGCGGTAGATAAAGTTTTGATGTTGGAAAGTTATTTAGCAAAACAGCGGATGTTTGAAGCGACGTAGGGTAATAAAAACAGGGCGAAAGCCCTGTTTTATTAACATTATTTTTAGTGCAAGATAAGTTATCTTATCATCGCCAAAAACATATTATGATACAGCATGATACCGCATGCAATATGTTGTTCCTTTTCTTCCGAATCTTTCCGTATAGAGTTTTCTACTTTTGCCTTCTTTAAATTTCTAAGTTCCGGCATCTCTTGCTTGTAAATCAGTTTTAATCGAGCTAACATGCTTCTTTTCTTTCGATTTCTTCGTTTGTTTCGACTGCTTTGATTTCGCTTTTTAGGGACTTTTCGAGTTTTAACAACAAGATCTTCAATTTTCTCATGGCGGGCAATAAAGCAAATAGCTACGCCCTTTTTGTAATACGTTTTAATTCATCACGATAGTCAGTATAATAGGTATATAGCGCAACAATTCAGCCCCTCGTTCACCATGCGTTGCTTTATGATATTGGTTAATTTGCTTTGCAGAATGGGCCTTGAGCTTGTCGAATTTGAGAAATAACGAGTTCCAGAATATCCCTATACATTGGGTCATCCCCTGCAAAATGGCAACTTCTTTTGAGTAAATGCCTCTTTTCCAGTTCGCTAAAATTATTATAGAGGTAGGCAACTTTCTGATATGAACTTTGCGAGTGATAATCTCCCATTCTATAGAGCTAATCGCTTTCATACAGTAACTCTCATCAACTGCACTATTTCCTTAGTTAGTTAACTTACTGATTTATTCCTGCGCCTTCGCCCAAAGCGCCATTAATAGCAAAGCCTAAAATAGTCATGATATGCCCGGACAGGCCGGAAAAATTTGATTTTTGCCATATAACTGCCAGCGATGATGATCACCACCGAAAAATAAAGAGTTTAAACAGTCTCGATTTAATCTAGCTTCGATACGGATTTCTTGTTGTCTTCGTTGCTCGTCAGCCATCCCTTTTGCCTCTCTATTTCGGCAAATGCAGTCTATCGCCGTAAGTACACGGCCCATTCCTGCACACTATTAAAATCTGCAGGGTTGCCTTATTACACCAGGCACAACACCCTGTGCGGGTGATCTAATGGGATTTCTGCGGTGTGCTGCCCGTGGTAGTGGTTTTCCGTTGGTTGCCGCTGACTTGAGTGTATTGTTTCCTTGATTGTCATCGTCATAGCCATAATCCTCCATGTTGTGTTTAGCTAATGAGACTCTAATCTTTATTATTTTCGGCTTTTCCTTGCGATTTGTAGCATTGTTATCGCTTTGATTTCCATTATCAGCGTCTGTATGGTTGTGTTGTTGGTTATGATTGCTTCAGTTTCTCAGTGCTGACGAAGAAGCTTATCCCGCCTAACATAAACTGGCGCACAGCGGTGGCGCGGTGCGAAATGTTTCAGTAGCAGTTGTTCTTCTGATGTTAGTTCAGCGTTTGAACGCACCCCAAAAAGAAGATATAATTAACATCAATTCCAATTTTTGATATTTCAATTAAATATTCTGTGACAGCGTTCTTACACCGCTTTCATACTTCAACTGCGCTCGTTTTTGAATGCCACCCACGGCACCGCAATGCCGCCTGTGTAAGACCTATTCTTTTCTCCTCTCTTCTTTTAATCTTGACCTATAGACATAAAAACCTCAAATACTCAAAAACTGTTGACAGGTACTCAAATGAGTACCATAATACATTAAAACTTAGCAAAACATTTCATAAATCTTTAATCAACAACAGGAGAGCTAATAATGACACCAGAAGCAGTAAAACGCAAATTTAAACAAAACGGTTGGACGTTCGCGCATGGGCTAAAGAACACGGTTACACGTGGAAGTTTCCCGCGTGTTGAACGGATTCAAAGGTGACTCGTGGCAAGGCGCATGAAATCGCCTTTTAAAACTTGACTCAAAACCAATTAACTAACGAGGTGCCATAGGAAAAGCCGACTTATCAAACTACACAACCGCTTTTAGCCTGTCAATACCGCGCCGTTAAAGCAAAAACGTCATCAGCAACCAAGCCATCAAAAATAACGGCCGTAATCGTGATGCACGCTGATATTGCCGAAGAGTTCGGCGTATCGTTATCCGTTGCCGCCTGTTTTGCGAAATAAGGAGTGTGACATGGAGAAGGTCAATTCCGCCTCAGCGTGCTTTAAAGGGTGATTAAAGTGTTACAAAAATATCATTCAACGGGTTAAGCAATAAAGAACTCGCCACTGCGCTGAGATGAAAGCCCGGCAAATATCAGTCGCACCTTTGACATACCTCAAAAATGAAGGTTTTGTGATTAGGTTGGAAAAGCGGCAAGTTTGCATTCAGCCCCTTTTTCGCCCAAATCGCCATGCGCCACGCCGCCAATATGGACAAGGCAAGTGCGCAAATTAACGAACTAAACAACGCTTAGGGCACTGCCGCCACTAAGATAAAACCACGACAGATTTAACAATAGAACAACAACAAAGTGATCAATCGCAGTTAAACAAATGACACAAGATAAGGCGCAAGCGACAGGAGCTATTGGCAATGATTAAAGCATTTGATTTTACTCAAAAACTGGTGACCGTCACCACTTTGAAGCTATTGAATCAAGTTAAAGAATCTAAGAATTACAAAGTGTTAACCCTTTTCTAACAAAGAAGGAAAACTGGTGACCGTCACCACTTGGGAGGATGTTTTTGTATAACTTTTAGGCTTTAGTCGCGAGCAAATGGACGAAAACCCTCAGAAAACCTTAATACATTTGGTGCAAAACTTCCTAGAAACTAGTCAACGACTCGGCTGAGGCTACGCGAAATGCGCAAACTTCGCAAATTACCGAAGATGCCCGAGCCGAAATTGTGGATACCGAATTCTCCGAAAGTGCCGACAAAGAAGAATTGTTGGAAAAATCGAAGAATTGACCTGCAAAACACGCACAAGAAAAACAAATCTTAGAGGTCACTAAAACAAAGCCATGCCAACTATGAAGCGCAAAGCAAGGTGTTAAAACAAAAACGATCGCATTAATCAGCCGACATCGAATTGAGAAAAAGAAAAACCCACATCAACACATTAAGCCCGGACGAAAAAGGCGGCTTTTGTTGCGCAAAAGAAACCCTCGCAACTGGTTTACAACGCGGAAAGCCATTTTACGGGGCAAGTGTGGAAAGCCTTTGAAACGTTGGATAGTCACACAAGAAAGCGGCATGACCTACAAACAATTTATGGTGGGTACGCTTGCGGAGATTGAGTTAGTGCTAACGAGTTGCGCACTGCCTTTAATTTGCTACGCTTGGCGGACGGTGACAACCGCCCTGAATGGGCGCGAGAGGTTTCCGAAGGCAAAAGACTACGACGCGGGAATTTAACGCCATTAAAAATGGTAAAAATCAATAAGGATTTACGTTATGGCGATTTTACCTGAAAAACTTCTTGAAATTGCGCAACAAGCCGCCAATGCCCCGCACGGCAAAAGGGCGAGGTGTATGCGCGCTGTGAGTTACTCAATCTAGCTCATGCACGTTAATGCGCGAACTTAAAAGTCTATCGCCCAAAAGCGCGCAAACAACGCAGTGATAAAGGCGCGGTGGCGCTAGAGCTGGACGACGCAAAACCATATCCGCTTACTGGCTGGCTTGTCGGCGCGGGTCCACAATAAAGTAATGTCGAGCTTAGTAAGCTGTTAGAGGTGCTGCGCGCGCCAACGGTGAGATCAAGGCGGGAATACATCGACGAAAGCACAGGGGAAGTGCGGTTGCTCTCAGAAAGTGCGCGTTAGCCGCGCATTACGCGCTTATAACCTACACCCGAACAATCTATCCTGTCCAGCACCGGTGAATGCCATGAAGAGTTTACATCCGAATCATTGTTGGCAAATCTGACCCGTCTTTGTGTGTGTTGTGATACCTCAAAGAGCAAGCGGACGGCGGTAACGGCTTAAAACATTATGGAAGAAAAGGAGTTTTACAAAACAACCTGCCAACATCAAAAAGTGGAAAACCAACGGGTGTGGCGGTATGTGATTACCGACCATGCCTCCCGTAATTTATGCGCAATACGTGTATGGCGGCGAAAGCGCGGAAAACCTATGTAACTGCTTTATTAATGCCATGCAAAAACGCGATACCAAAGATCCGTTTTGTGGTGTGCCAAAAATGGTGATGTTGGACCCGGGCTCGGCGAATACCTCCGCCATGTTCGCCCAGGTGTGCAAATCAGTCGGCATTAAATTCAGTTAACGCGCTGGGCAAACCGCGCGCCAAGGGGCAGGTGGAAAAAGGCAACGATATTGTGGAGCGGCAGTTTTGAGAGCGGTTTGCGTCACCCGTGTGAGCGGGTTGACGAACTGAATCAACTGGCGGGACGTTGGATGACGTATTTTAACGGCACCGCCATGCCACACGCCACAATAAAACCTGATATCAAGCCTGGCTTGGGATTGCCGCTGAGCAATTGAGTGATGGCTCCAAGCCTTGCTATTTGTCGCGAAATTGATGGTGACCAAACTCACCACCCGCAAAAGTGAGCTCAGAATTAACAGTGAGCTTGACGCCAAAACCTGTGATGTACACATCACCGAAGCTATGGTGGGCACGGAAATCACTATTGGCAAAACCCCGTTACCGTCCCGACTGCATTCAGGTGCAACGAGTGGATGATGAAGGGCAGCAATACTGGACGGTGGTTGAGCCGGTGGCATACGACGATCACGGGTTCGCGTGGACGCGGCGGTTATCATGCTAAGAGCAAACCGCACAGCCAGAGCGTGTTTGAGTACAACAAAGAGACCGTAGAGCGCATCGCATGTGACGCTGAGACGGAAGACGAAGTGAAAGCTGCCAAGAAAGCCAAAGCGCCTTTATTTGGTGGTCGCATGACCCATTCAAAGTGGTGGAAAGAACACGATTATGTGGATTTCTGCCCGAAACGCGGACAAGAGCACGAATTGACCGCCAACGCCAAACGGGTTGAGCTTCGCTCTCAACACGATTGAGTGCAAAACGACTTAAAGCCCGTTTCGACCATGAATACACGGCTGACACGATGAAATGGCTAAACTCAGCGTTATCCAAACGGCATGAGCGAGCAGGAATTGGAAGCATTACTTGCGCAAGATCACTTACCGGCAACTGCGAAACCATTGCGTCAGTCAACGCATAAAGGACGGCATTATGTTGAGAGCAAGCAATTTTAGAAGAAAGGCATTTTCTCAACGCAACTGGCAAGGCTGTTGCTAGTTTCCGGCGGTGATCACCAATTTAGTGAACTACGGCTCTGATGATTAAAAACCAGCACCGAGCAATTTTAAAAACACGGTTGACCGAGGTGTTAAAAACACTGGGGATTTCTACCGCACTTTCTGAGCTTTTATCGGAAAGATTCGCAGGCGGCAACGCCTGCGGAGGATTCTAACCTTGACGAGCAGTCAATAACAACAGAGGAAGACACTATGTTACTCGCAAAACCAGGCTTTATTTCCAGCCGCAAAACATTTTTCATTGTTGAGTAACCCATTCAATCGACGTGAAGTGCGGTCGGCAGAGGAAGTGTTTCTTCGATGTGCGTTATGTGCGTGAAGCGTTATTCCAAAGACCGCACGCGTTTCGGCGCGGTTTGCGGCGGTGGTCGGCGAGCGGTGCCGGCAAATCCACCCTACGCCGGCGTGATTTGATTGAGCGTCATTAATCACGACGGCTTGCCGGTGATTAGTGATTGGGCCGCATAACATCTGCCATGGAAGACACCGATCCCAAAGGAAAAACCTTAAAAAGCCGCACACATCGCGGAAAGCACTATCAACACCCGCGCCGCTGGAAAACGTGAAGCGCTCACCAGACGCGCTTTCGCCAGTTACACCGCGTATTAAAAGACAGTGCGCGCGGGCAATCAGCACATTTTAATCATCAGAAGAAGCCCACAGACTGCGCCGGTGCCGACATTAAAACACCTGAAAACGCTGAGCTGGAAGACGGGTTTAAGAAATTGCTTTCCATTGTGTTAATAGGTCAGCCGGAGCTTAAACAAAACTCTCGAACGCAACTTTGAGGTGCGTGAGGTGGTCTAACGTTGCGAGGGTGTCGAGCTTGCGCCGTTGGATAACCGCCTCGAAGAATACGTGGCGTGGCGATTGAAAAGCGGTGGGTCGCAAAACTGCCGATATTTTTGACCGTGACGCGTTGGACGCGTTACGCAACCGCTAGTGATGACTAATAGCCGGGCAAAAACCCAACACAGCCTGTTATATCCACTCGCGGTGGGCAACCTTATCACCGGCGCAATGAATCTCGCCGCCAGATTTGGGTCGCCGTTAGTCAGCGCCGATGTCATCAAAGGGGTTTGAGATGACCGCAAAACCAGACAAAGCACCTAAAACAAAAGCCAAGGTGCAAAAAGCCGTTAAGTTGTAGCCCGATGCACGCTTTAAGCCAGCAATTTAGCCGAAAAAGCCGTAATGGGTGCAACCGAGATCGAGCATTGTCGTACGCCATGTATTTTTGGCCACCGTGCCGATTATTACGCGTACGACACAACGCATTAACCCGACGCTGGATTGCCGAGGCAAGGCAGAGGTGGTAATCCAAACCCACGAGGAGACGACAGCATTGTCTGCACGGCCGAATGCATGATTGCGGGGTGCAGAATTATGTTTTCGTTTCTAAAACACGACATCAACATCACTATTCATTCGGGAGGTTTTTATAGCTAAATCAGCTACCCGAGTTAAAAGCAACTGCACAAATCTATGTACCGCAAACCCGCGAAGATGCCGCCGGTGATATTAAAACCATCGGTGATTTAAACCGCGAAGTGGCGCGCCTGAAACGGAGATGAACGACAAGATCGCTGCAGATCACCGAAAGCTACAGGATAAATTTGCACCGCTGCAAGAACGCATTAAAACCCTTTCTAACGGGGTGCAATATTGGGCAAGCAAATCGTGACCAAATCACCAACGGCGGCAAAATCAAAACCGCCAATTTGGTGACGGGCGAGGTGTCCTGGCGGGTGCGTAACCCGAGCGTGAAAGTCACCGGGGTGGAGTCTGTGTTACAAAACTTACGTATTCACGGGCTTGAGCGCTTCATTCGCACGAAGAAAAATCAACAAAAGCCATTCTCAACGAGAAAAGCGCGGTCGCCGGCATTGCGGGCATTAAGTGATTAGCGGCGTGGAAGACTTTTGCCGATCACCCCATTTGAACAGGAAGCGGCTTTAGTGCTTACGGGACCCATTGACGTACCTTATTATCGGCGCCATCTTTACCGTGATTTTCGGCTTGTTGGATAAGGCAGGATATTGAGATGAACGAGATGTTACAAACCCTTTTATTGTTTTACCTGGCCTTTTCATTAATTCTCATTGTTATGATTAGCCGCTTTTTGGTAAGCCCTCCAAGTTTCCGCCTCGACGCGGCTTACTCTCCTTTCACTCTTTACTTTTCATTTACAGTCTAGGTATACGCAGCAGTTGTCAGGCACTCAAATGAGTACCATAATACACTAAAACTTAGCAAAACGTTTTTATAAACATTTTAGCAAATAACCATAACAAAACCGAGAGGAAATATGAGCGACGAAAGACGAAAATGTATCGCAAGTTAAGCAACGATGCCGCCCAATGGGAACGGGCAGGCGAATATGCCCTGCGCTTACAGCGGTTGGTTAAAGGTTTGCCTTACCACTGAAAAACTCAGACGACACAACTGGTGCTCTGCACGCGCACAGCACTGCAACAAAATGGCAAAAACCCAACACTAGAGGACAACATGCCGAAATATGTAGCACGCCTTTATTGCATGGTTGAAGTCACCGTGGAGCGGAATCTATAAGCGAAGCGTTAAACAAACTTGATTTAAAATGAGATTGATGTTAACGCCATGCCGCGTGATCACTGAAATTGATGATGTAGTTGGAAACGGAGAGATCTGATATGTGGCACCCGGAAAAACATGAAGCGGAACGCGCCGAAAAATTGATTCTAACCGGCAAAATTATCCCCGCAAGAAAAGAAATCAATGTCAGCCATTATTCATGCACACAAAACCCAACAAACCAGAGAACTGGTTAGACCGTGCAGTATTGATGGCGCTTGAGGAAAAATATGCAAAGGGCAACTTGCGGAGCTTTGAAAATGAGCGATCAAAGTCACCGAACAACTGGCGCACATCCTCGAACAGTTGGAAATGGCGCAGAAATGGATTGACGACAAAAGAACAAAATTGCTTGCTGATGTTACAAACCGCAAGCCGAGAAATGAAAACAGGTAGCCTGGGAAATTACGCCGGTGTTGGAGCAATAAAGTGAGAATTCAATACAAAACAACATTTTGGTATCTGCTACTCCTAACCATAAAACAAATAAGGTGGACACGCACAATTGAAGAAGACCTTGATCGCGACAACACACCGGCATTCTGTGCAAAACAAGTAACTGAAGCTATGTTTATGCTTGCCCGGATTGCCTATGTATTAAACCCTTTTAATTATATCCGACTTACCTGAGTTTAGAAGACGGATGTAGCACTAAATCGAAAATTCGAATTTATTAACGAAGATGTCACCGACAAAGAAATAAAAAGTAAAGGGCTAATTCAAACAATATGGCTGGCGCTGCTTCTCGCTCATTGTTAGAAATTCGCAATAAAAACCCGGACCATAGAGGCTTTTGGATTTAGCATAATTTAATCAACCAACAAAAGAGGAAAAACTATGACTTACTTTTAATCGCTTTCTCACGTGGCATCGGCAATCAGTACACGCAGGCATTAATCTTGACACAGGGCGGCCGCTACCGGTGATCAATCTGTTGCGATTAGCGCACTTATGCAAAAGCCAAAAGGGAATCAGAAACACCGCTATCGGCAATTACACGGTGGCTAATGATTACCGCAATGTTGCTATCGGCGACCATGCACGTACTGGCCAAACTGACGGTAGCTATCACGGGCACCGCTAACGGTAACGCGTCAGTGAGCGTGCTTGGTACGGTCGTGGGGATTTATCTACGGCAATCGGCAACACTGCCACGGTGCGCCGCTAACTACGGTACGGCGATTGGCGTGCAATCTAAAGTAACTGCTGACACAGGCACCGCGAGTCGGTGACGGCGCAAGCGAGCGGATACAGCGCACAGCGGTTGGCACATTAGCCAACGCAAAAGGCATTAAAGTGCGGCATTAGGTCGTGATGCACTAAGCGAAGGCAATAACTCTATCGCTATCGGCACGAAATCCAAAAGCCACGCAGAACGAATCAAGCGCCGTCGGTGAGCGCACGAAGCTACCGCTCAAAAATGCCTCAGCCTTTGGATCTGACACTAAGGCTAGCGGCGTGAGTTCTTTAGCCGTGGGGACAGGTTCACGCGCCACAGCCGACACAGCGGTTGCTTAGGTAATGATCCCGCCACCACAGCAAAAGTGCGGTCGCATTGGGCGGTAGCGCACAGGCAGGCCATACTTTCGGCGTGGCATTGGGCGACAGTTCAAAAACGCAAGAGGCAAAAAGCGGTTAAAAGTGCGGTTGTAAATGGCGTTAATTATGGCAGAATTTGCCGGTAGTGAGCCGACAGCGGTGGTTTCCGTCGGTGATGACAAGTTAAAACGTCAGATTGTTAATGTTGCCGCGGGTGAGGTCAGCAAAACCTCCACGGACGCTGTCAACGGCAGTCGGCTTTTATGCGGTTGCGGGTCAAGTTTCTGCCAACTTACACCAAATTCAAGCCAACAGTGACCGAATTAATGCCAACGCAAGCCAAATTCAGGCCAACAATAGCCAAATTAATGCCAACGCGCGCCAAATTCGAGCCAACAACAACCAGAAATTGCGACCAACCGCGCCGAACATTAACAAATTAAGTGCGGCTTGGCGGACACTGACAAACGCATTGAGCCGTGTCGCCGGTGATGTTGCGAAAAATCGCAAGCGTGCCAGCGCTGCGCACTGCTTCCGCGCTCGCGGTTGCAAATATCCCGCACGCGACACACGGTGGTTATAGTGCGCTCGGCGTTGGGGTTGGCGGCCACGCAGGTCAGCGCAATCTATCGCGGTGCGTTACTCAAAAATGACCGATAGTACAAAATGGATCGTAAGCGCGTCAGTTGCGGTTAATACGCAAAATGGGGTGTCTTTTTGGTGCGGGTTTGACGAGACAGTGGTAGCAAAATGGCGGATAAAATCTACGAATTCCGAAATGTAACAGATATTCTGGAGCTTACAGACGAGCAATTTAGAACGATTTCTAGAGGATTTTTAAGATTTGGTTCAATTTCAAAAGAAGCGCGAAAAGAAATTGGCTTATTTAAAACAAATTAGGAGTTCGTCAATGTTCGTTTGTCTGACGTTATTCGGTGGAATGATGACCATCAAACAGGAATTACTCGTTTAATGGTGAAGTAAAACGTGACAACCACGAAGTTTATGAGTAATCATTAATAAAATCAGGAGCATAAAATGAAAAATATTTTGCTTATGATGCGTTAGAACGTGAGTTCACAACTCACTGAAACTCTAGAAGAAGCTAAATCACAAGCGCAAGACTGTGTCGACCAGACTTTTTGAATTTGGCACAAATGATGGATTTGATACTGACCTTGAAGATGCCATAAAGAGGGGTGTTTTTGGGGGTTGTGTTAGGCGGGTTTGATTTACCGACCAGACCACTCACCGAAGAGGAAAAAGAACTCTATGCGATGGGTTCACTCACATGGTTGAAAATCCGCGCTTGTTGAGTATCCGCAAAATGAGTGGATTAAGTGTTCGGATAGATTGCCAGCCATATTTGAGTGGGTATTAATTTACTGGCGGACAAAAGGAGAGAGAACGGCAAGATGTCGCAATGTTATCTAAGGATAAAAGTATGTTTGGTTTTGCCACTGAATTTGCGGTGTGCTTAACATTTCTCTTGAGCAAAGTCACACATTGGCAACCAATTCCACAACCGCCATCTGATTAGCTTTTTATCCTTAAAATCTAACATATCATTCAGCCTTCTCTCGTGAGAAGGCTTAGTCATATGACGGGAGAGGGACATGGAACAAAAAGAAGCAAGAAAGCAATTAATTCAGCTTATTCATATTGGGAAAAGTAAGTTACAGATGGATAGAGGTGTATCGCCTTTTTCTTGTTAATACAGTGGGCAAAGATAGCTGCACGCAAATGAATTTGATTGAGTTAAATAAGGTCGTAGATACCATGCAGACGCATGGTTTTCAGGTTTCCGGAGGGCGTTTTAAAGATGGTAAACGCAAGTCGCCGCCAAGTTCCGCCCCAGTGGTAGCAATATCGTTAAAAGATCCGCGCGAAAATGGATCGAAATGGCGGACGCCGGCGATATCCGCGACCGCAGTGAGGACGCGGTTTGAATGCGTTCGTTAAAAATATCGCTAAAATGCACAAGGCGAGCCGATTCCATTCGTGAGTTGGCTCAACAATGAGCAGGCGTCGATTGTGTTAGAGCGCGCTTAAACAATGGCAAAAACGAATGATTAAGGAGTAATTTATGAAAGAGTCGCTAATGCAAATCCGCCGCACGAATTGCTGGAAGAAATCAATTGTTGGTGATTGCGCTGTATAAAAATTACAACTTAGGGCAGGGACATTTGTGAGCAGATTTGGCGTCAGCGTTGCCAACTGTTTAAGTGAAGAATATACGCGGGCAAGTTATATGCTTTCCTAAAGATTACAGATATAAGATTGCTCAACGTGACATGATATTTATAACAGTTTCAACGGTCGTAACTGGGGCGAACTTGGACGTCGTTATAATTTGACAGAGAATGCTTTAAGAAAGATTGTTAAGCGTGTGCAGGATAGGATAATTCAGAGGAAAACAACCTGATATTTCATATAAAAATATAATGGCTCTACTGATCTAATTTTGTAGAGCCTTTTTGTGTTTATTTTATGATTATTCTTTTCACATACTGTAACAGCTTTTCATTTTCTTCGTCCCACTTCAAGGATTATCCCCTAGTCCCATTTATGTCGCTTAGACTATATTATTTATATCACTATGGATCACCTTGGTGCGACACTAATTACAATCAATTTTAGCGCATGCCTATGGCGCAAATCATGGAAGAAGTGCGGTCATTTTCAGCAAAGAATATTATTTATCACCGGTGGCGAGCCGACCATTGTGCCGAATATTGAGCTTCTGCTGGATCAAATGAAATCGGAGGCTATTTTTCTTGCCATTGGGACTAACGGCGAAACCGATTCCTACACAAATTGACTATATCGCCACCAGCCCGAAACGGTTGCCATCAACATAAATATGAACAGTGTTGCATTGAATTTGCCGATGAAGTACGCATTGTTGCAGACGGCGATGTCAGTGAGTTTTTGTGCGTTGATTGGAAAGAGAACATTCAGGCGACTCGCTGCTACCTTTTCCCTTGCGAAATCAACGGCAAAATGAATTTGCTCGAAACCATTACCCAATTAGGTTTTATTAAAACCAACGCCCCAACAAACCAAAGTGGTTATGTAAACCTGTACAACGCATAAATTAATTGGCATAGCATAAATTTCTTGTCGAAAAACTTAAATTTGGCTTGATCGCCATATAATGGTGTATAATGAAGTCGTATTTAGAGATAGTCGTCATTCTTAAACACAGTGGCCCGGTGCAAAGCACTCCCCACGTCTTTATCAAAGATATTCGCACCGGCCATCTTCTTATTCCTCGCTAAAGTCATTATCATTACCCATTCTTTTCTTCATTCAAGAGAACGTTTATCAAAATTTAGCCCTAGAAACCCATGCAATCAAAAGCTCAATAGCATACTCATCAACGACTTCGCTAATGAAAGCACAAGTGGAGAGAGCAAGGTCGAAGTCATCATCACCGGCGTCACCGCCAGCCAAGCCTAATTGATTATGCCGTTGAACAAAAAGCCGATGCATTACTCGTTCATCACGGTTATTTCTGGAAAAAGCGAAAATCGCGCGTCCGCGGCATGAAGGCAAGCGAATCAAAACCTTATTGGTCAATGGCATCAATTTATATGCTATCATTTGTACCTTTAGATGTTCACCCCGAACTCAGCAACAACGCCCTACTCGCCCGCTTAGCGGCATTGAAAATCTTCAGCCGTTGAACAAAACGCTATCAGCATTCCGGTGTGGGGCACCTTAAAAGGAACCGTTAACTGCCGAACAATTTGCCGCCGAACGCATTGAACGCGTGTTAAACCGCAGCATTGATTTGCAGAGAACGGACCGCGCTTTTATATGAGTAAAGTCGGTATTTGTACCGGCGGCGGACGGATATCGATCTTGCGCGGCACAAAGGTGTGACGCTTTTATCACGGGTGAAGTCTCTGAGCAAACCATTCACTCCGCCAGAACAAGGGATTCAGCTTTTTGCTGCACCATGCCACCGAACATTTACGACATTAAAAGCTCGGCGATGGTTGGCAAAAGAACACGGTTTTGACGGTAGAATTTAAGGATATAGATAATCCGGCTTAACTGGTCTGTTCCAAAACCGCCACATTGCTCAAGGCCAGCAAAACAAGTATAATCTTGCCGCTTTTTAACTCAAACAATTAGGAATAACTATGGGTTTCTTAACAGGTAAACGTATTTTTAGTCACAGGTCTCGCCAGCAACCGTTCTATCGCTTACGGTATCGCTAAGGCCATGAAAGAACAAGGTGCAGAATTAGCCTTCACTTATTTAAATGAAAAATTACAACCGCGTGTTGGAAGAGTGCACAAAGAATTTGGCGCAAACATCGTTCTTCCGTTGACGTTGCCACCGATGAAAGCATTCAAAAACTGCTTCGCAGAATTAAGCAAACACTGGGATAAATTTGATGGTTTTTGTACACGCCATCGCATTCGCACCGGGCGATCAATTAGACGGCGACTATGTGAATGCGGCAACCCGTGAAGGTTATCCGCATCGCCCACGATATCAGTGCATACAGTTTTTGCAGCAATGGCGCAAAGCGTGCACGTCCATATTTGAATCCTAACGCGGCATTATTAACCCTCTCTACCTAGGTGCAGAACGTGCCATTCCAAACTACAACGTGATGTGTTTAGCCGAAAGCCTCTCTTGAAGCGGCAAACCCGTGTGATGGCAGCAGATTTAGGCAAAGACGGCACTTCGCGTGAACGCCATTTCCGCAGGCCCGATTCGTACCTTAGCGGCTTCCGGTATTAAAAACTTCAAGAAAATGTTGGCAACCTCCACGAAAACCGCTGCATTACGCCGTACCGTGACCATTGAAGATGTGGGCAACTCCGCAGCGTTCTTATGCTCTGATTTGGCATCCGGCATCACCGGTGAAAATCGTCCATGTTGATGCAGGCTTTCAGCATCACCGCCATGGGCGAATTAGGCGAAGAATAATCTTCCTTTATTTTATCGGCAGGTTTTTAACCTGCCTTTTCTATTGTAAGGTGGTTTTAATCCGCCGTTTATCGACGACTTCGGCGGACTCACTCTGCCCTATGACAAGAATAATTATGTTCTCAAGATAATCCATTACTCGCACAACTCAAACAACAAATTCACGATAGTAAAGAACGCGTGGAAGGCACGGTAAAAAGCACCGATCAAAAGCTTATCGGCTTTTTGGAATGCGACAAAAAGCTGCTTTCATCTCCCCTGTCGCCATGAAAAAGTGATGCACGGCGACAAAAATCAGCGCCACTATCGAAAAACAAGGCGATAAAGAACAAGCGGAACCGGACGCCTTAATCGAGCCGATGCTTACCGTTTTATCGCGAAAGTGCGGTTCAATAAAGACAGAAATTGCAGGTACTTGTTGATCCACTAACATTAATCAGCCCATTGGCGCTGCACAAAGCAACGCCGTCAAAAGAAGAATTACAGGAAGGCGATTGGGTTGTGGCAGCCTTAAAAACCCACCCTTTGCGCGACGATCGTTTTTCTATGCGCAAATCACTCAGACTGATTTGCCGCCGATGATGAACTGGCACCTTGGTGGGTGACCCTTGCGCGTCACGAACAACCGCGTGAACCGGTACAAGGACAAGATCACTATGAAATGCGGGATCAAAAGAAACGCGCGAAAATCTGACCGCACTTCACTTCGTCACTATCGACTCTGAAACCACGCAGGACATGGACGACGCCTTGTATATTGAGCCTATTGCACTCAAACGGTGAACAAACCGGCTGGCAATTAGTGGTGGCAATTGCCGATCCAACTGCTTATATCGCTCTGCATTCACAAATCAGAAAAAGACGCCAAACAACGTTGTTTCCGCAATTATCTACCCGGCTCAATATTCCGATGTTGCCACGGGAACTTTCTGATGAGCTTTGTTCCTCAAAACCTCGCGAAACCCGTCCGGCGATTGGTTTGTTACATTGAAAACAGACTTACAGGGCAACATCACTCGCACCAGCAAAATTTGTGCTAGCCGATGTGCAATCAAAAGATAAATTAACGTACAACCAAGTTTCCGATTACTTAGAAGGCAAAGACAATGCTTGGCAGCCGGAAAATCCGGAAACAGCACAGCAAATTCAGCCGATTGCACCAATTTACCCTAACCAGAACGCAATGGCGCAAAACCCACGCACTGCTTTTTAAAGAAAAACCAGATTATTCTTTCGTGCTGGCAGAAAACGGCAAAAGTGCAAGATATTAAGGCGGAGTATCGCCGTATTGCCAACCAAATCGTGGAAGAACCATGATTATCGCCAATATCTGCGCTGCCCAATTTTTATATGAAAACCTGCAATGCGGCATTTTTCAACACGCACAGCGGATTCGATAAAAATTCTTGGAAAACGCCCACAATTTCTTGTTAGCCAATTTTCAGCCAATGATGAAAACAAAACGGACTTGCAAACCCGTTATGCGCATGAAAATCTTGCAACCTTAAACGGCTACCGCCAAATGCGCCATGATATTGGAACCGATTGGAGGGGATTATTTGGATTCCGTTTGCGTCGTTTCTCACTTTCGCAGAATTTTAAAGCGGAATTGGCACCGCACTTTGGCTTAGAGCAGGGTTACGCCACGTGGACGTCGCCAATCCGCAAATATTCCGATATGGTGAACCATCGCTTAATCAAAGCTCATTTAGCCAACCGCGATTTTGCCAAACCGGAAGAAAACGGTACTTACCTGCTTGCAAGAAGCCCGTCGCCAAAAATCGTTTGGTGGAGCGTGATATTGCCGATTGGCTATATTGTCGTTATTTGTGGCGGATAAGGTGGAAAGCAAAGTCGAATTTGAAGCTGAAGTACAAGACGTCACCCGCGGCGGCTTGCGTGTCATCCGCTGTTGGACGGAGCCCTCCATGTTTATCCCAGCATCCACACTCCGCGACAACCGAGGAGGAAATCACCATAAATAATGATGAAATAGCGCTTCTACATTAAAGATCAGCGCCAATATAAAATCGAGCGATCTTATCCGTGTGCAACTAACCGAGGTAAAAAGAAACCACGCGAAGTATTATCGGAACCGTGCTTAAAATAACAGCCAAAAGTGCGGTTGAATTTTGAGATGTTTTATTCTTTAAAATACAATATTCACCGCACTTTTTAACAAAAATCCTGCGCTAACATGCGTTAAAGCAGGATTTTTCTTTTCTAGATGGGATTAATTAACCGCGGCAGCTGGCTGGCAACTTGGAACATCCAGATCAATTTTTCTTGTTCTTTGATGTAGTCACTCATTTGTGATGAGGTACCTTCATCATCCGCATCAGATGCCAAGCTTAAAATTTCGCTGTTGCTGGCCAAGTAATACTTTAAAACCGTCCAATGACCTTTTAAGCCACCCGTTGCCTAGTGCTAACCGCAATCTCTTCTTTAATACGAGATTGGCTTAAATATTGACTCAAATCCGTTCGCCGGCGTGTGACCTAATGTTAAGATGCGCTCGGCAATTTCATCAACTTTTTCTACAAGATCCGTGTAAATTTCTTCAAATTTTGCATGAGTTCAAAAAGTTAACACCTTTGATGTTCCAGTGATAACCACGTACATTGGTGTGAAAACTTGATAAGTGGCTAATAATTCATTTAACTTGGTCGCTAATACTTCTGATTGTGCTTTATCTAAACCGATAGATGTTTTTGACATAATATTTCTCCTCTAGGATTGTGATTTATGTTTGATTGAAAATAAAACGAGTAAAACAAATGCCGTGTTTCTCGTTTTTGTTGGCGTAAGTATAGAAAAAGCAGATAATAGCGGAAATTGTTACATTCAATAGAATTGATAGTTTATGCATAGAATAACAAAAATTCTAACAATAAAACCTATCAGCGGGACACTCCATGGAAAATAACGCTGAAACAGAATTAACCTCCGAGCAAAAACAAACAAAACGCAAAAAGCATTCGGCATTTTCTTTTTCATCCTAATCATCACTACTGCACTTACTGCTTTATATTGGTTCTCTTAAAGATTATCAAAGCACGGAAGATGCCTATGTCAATGGCAATCAAATAGTGATTTCATCACAAGTCGCAGGCAATGTGCGTCAAATTAATGTTGAAAATATGGATTTTTGTGCATGCGGAGATGTGTTACTTGAGTTGGATGATACGGATTACCAACTGAGTTTCAGCCAAGCGCAAAATACTTTGCAAGTGCGGTACGCCAAATTTCGCAGCTTGGCTACACCGTTAAACAACTGGAAGCAACTGTTCAAGCCAACCAAAGCGGCGTTGACGAAAAGCACAAGGCGATTTGAAGCGCGCCGTGAACAGTTAGGGAAAAGCGGGAGCGATTGATAAAAGGAATCGTTACAATACATGCCAGAGAAGCGGTAATGACAGCGGAAGCCAGCTTTAAAAGCCGTTAAAAACCAACTTGCAGTAATAAATCCTTGATTAATGAGATGTACCACTGAAAGAACAGCCGGAAATTCAAAAGCCATCAGTTCCGTAAAACAGGCGTGGCTCAATTTACAACGCACTAAAATCACCAGCCCGATTGATGATGGCTAGTGTGGCACGCCGAAGCACGCAAGTGGACAAGAGTCGCCGTGGGGTGCTCTGATGGCGGTCATTGCCAACGACCAAATGTGGGTGGATGCCAATTTTAAAGAAACCCAACTCAAAGATATGCGAATTGGGCAGCCCGTGAAGTTATCTTTTGATTTATACGCCATGATGTGAAATTTGATGGCAAAATAGAAGGTATCGAAATGGGCACCGGTAGCGCATTTTCTGTGTTACCCGCACAAAATGCCACCGGTAACTGGATCAAAGTGGTACAACGTGTCCCTCGTTCGCATTAGTTTGGATCCGCAACAAATTACCCGCTACCCGCTGCGCTTGGCTTATCCACCTTGGTGGAGTCAATATTGCCGATACAAAGGAGAAATGTTATCGCAGCAAAACGTACGGCGCCACTTTATGCTTTGTCTACCAACACGCTCAGCTACGATGAAAGTGCGGTGGAAAATTTGATCGATTATTCGCGATAACACAAACTAGGATTTGGCATGATGCAAAAACCGGTTGAAGGTGTCGCTCGCGCATAATGACATTAGCACTATCACTTTGCAAACCTTTATGCAAGTGTTAGATTCAACTATTGCTAATGTTGCCATCCCAACAATTTCAGGGTGATCTTGGTGCCTCATCAAGCCAAGGCACTTGGGTTATCACCTCATTTGGGGTGGCAAATGCTCATATCTATTCCCATCACAGGTTGGCTCGCCAAACGTTTTTGGCGAAGTAAAATTGTTTTTAATTGCCACCGCACTTTTTATATCGCTCTTGGTTATGCGGCATTTCCCATAGCTTGGAAAATGCTCATTGACTGTGTCGTGTTCCAAGGCTTAGGCAGGTCCGATTATTCCGCTGTCAGCAGAGTTTACTACTCAATAACTACCCACCGGAAAAACGGGGCATGGCATTGGCATTTTTGGGCAATGACTGTCGTTGTCGCACCGATTTTCGGGCCAATTCTCGGCGGTTGGATCAGTGATAATTTACACTGGGGATGGATATTCTTTATTAACGTACCGTTGGTCTCATTATTATTGGTGCCAGTTGGAAAATTTTGATGCCTCGGGAAAGTAAAATTCAGCATAACCCTGATTGATATCGTAGGATTAGTGCTATTAGTACTTGGTGTCGGTTGTTTACAATTAATGTTAGATCAAGGGCGTGAACAGGATTGGTTCTAACTCCGCACTGAAATCACTCATTCTTGCCGTCATTTTCCGCCGTAACGTTAATCGCATCGTCATTTGGGAAACTCACGGACGACAACCCTGTGGTGGATATTTCCTGTTCAAGCAACGCAATTTCAGCGTCGGCTGTCTGTCCACCAGCCTTGCTTTTTGGTTTATCTGGGGTCTGTGGTGCTCATTCCCTTGCTGTTGCAACAAGTTTACGGTTATACCGCCACTTGGGCAGGTTTAGCATCAGCACCTGAGGGCTTATTTCCGATTTTATTATCACCATTAATCGGTAAATACGGCTATAAAAATCGATATGCGAATTTTAGTCACCATCAGCTTCATTGTTTATGCCATCACATTCTACTGGCGCGCCGTCACGTTTGAACCAGGGAATGTCTTTCGCCGATGTGGCATTACCGCAACTTGACGAGGCCTGGCTGCGGCTTGTTTCTTTATGCCGTTAACCTCAATCACCCTCTCAATTTACCGGCTGATAAAATGGCCTCCGCCTCCAGTTTATTTAGACTTTTGCGTACCTTGGCAGGATCTGTTGGAACATCATTAACCACTTTCTTATGGTACAACCGCGAAGCCGTACACCATAGCCAACTGACTGAAATCGTGACAAATTACAATCCAATCGTCCAACAATACATATCAAACAATGGAACGTTTCGGCATAAGTGAAGAACAAACTTCCTCCATGCTTGCCCGTAATATCACATCGCAAGGTTTTTATCATCGGTGCCAATGAAATTTTCTGGTTATCTGCCATTATGTTTTTAGTGTTGTTCTATTTTGGTCTGGTTTGCCAAACCACCTTTCGGAAGCCGTCAATAAAGTGCGGTCAAAAAGAAACTATTTTTCATTTTTATTTTACAAATCAATTACAAACACCTATAGTAATGCGCGTTAGTCAGGGGTGCTCCGTTATTCAAATAGCGATGCTGAGAAATACCCGTGAACCTGATACAGTTAGCAGCGCTGACGTAGGAAACTAATGCACTTCACTCTGCTTTTCAATGGGTTTATTTTCAGCCCGTTTTCCCCCGTTTAGATGTTGACTGGTTTTGTTTTTCAATCTAACCGAGGATTAAATCAATGACCAATCTTTCTAAAAATTATTCACCACTAAAAACATCCTTAAAAACAACCGCACTTTGCTTGCTTCCGATGCTATGTTTTATACGCACAACGCCCAAGCGGAAGGCAAACTCACCGTTTATTGCAGCGTGCAAAATGTTACCTGCGAAAAAGTCACGAAACGCTTTGCCGAAAAATACAATGTCGATGCCCAATTTGTACGAAACAGCACCGGCACCGTGCTCGGTAAAATCAAAAGCAGAAAAAGAGAATCCACAGGCGGATGTGTGGTTTGGCGGTGCCGCTGAACCGCACCTACAAGCCGCCGACCAAGGTTTTACTCGCGACCTATCGTTCTCCGTTACAAAAACATCATGCCGCAGTTTTCAAGAAAAATTAATGGATGAACGAGGCGATTACACGTCGATCATCTATCAATGGAAGTCGCCATCGGCGTGAATACGGAAAAATTAAAACAGCTCAGTATTCCGGAACCGAAAATGCTTTGCCGATTTTGCTCAAACCGGAATTCAAAATCAAATTCAATATGCCGATCTCGCGTGTCCGGCACGGGCTATTCTTTTCTGACGACATTAGTGCAGCTTTGGGGCGAAGAAAAAGCGGTTTGATTACTTGAAAAACTCAATGCGAACGTGGCCAATATTCCAAAAGTGGCTTAGCCACCGGCAACTTAGCGACCGGTGAAGTGAGGCGTTGATATTGCCTTTATGCATGGCTATGTACGTGAAAAAGGCAAAGGCGCACCGGTAAAGGCATTTTGCCTTGTGAGGCGTAGGCTATACATTAGGATCGGTAAGCATTATCATCAAAGCGCACGTAATCTAGAAAATGCCAAACACTTCGTGGACTTCGTCCTTGACGCGAAGCGCAAGAAATCCCATGGCAAGAATCCGACTCTTACCAACTTCCAACGAATATCTATGCAAAAAGTGTCACGATCAGCGATCCAACCAAATTAAATTTATTGGATATTGACTTCATCCACTTCGGCGCTGACGCAGAAAAGCAAACGCCAAATTGAGCGCTGGGTTGAAACGGTAAAAAGAGAAAAATAGACGTGAGAAAAGTGCGGTGGAAATTTTAATCATTTTACAAATTTATATCTCAGAGATATAAAGAACAAATTTATACTTTACAAGATATAAAATCAAACTTTTATACTCCATAGAGTATAAAAGTGAATTTTCTATACCTATACGTATAAGGAGTCATAAATGGTTATTACCACCGCAAAAATGCTTTCTCATGTAATTCGTGAATTTCGCTATCAAGGCGATCTGTCACAAACTGATGTTGCTAAACTCGCTGGGAACGACCCAAGCTAGAATTTCCAGCGTTTGAGAATGAGCAGAGCGTACTAAATTGAAAACGCTGTTTAAAATTCTGGCTGGATTAGAGCTGGAAGCTTGTTGTGCAACCACGCAAAAAGTCATCTGATATCGCTCTATCAATCAAAGAGCCAACTGCAACATACGATGACGATGAGGCATGGTGATGAGTAACTCGATTCTAAACGTTGCCATGAATGGCTTGTTAGTCGGTGAATGGCGAGAAACTCACCAGTGGTGCAACCGAATTTCAGTATGCTGAAAAATGGCTTGAATCCGTGCGTTCGCGCCCTATTTCATTGTCACTGCCCTTTGTCGCACAAAATTTATCGAGGAGATTCCGTTTACAATTTCTTTCGATAATCTCCTCCCGGACAACGAACAGATCCGTTCACGCATTCAACAACGTTTCCAAACCTCAACGAAATCCCCATTTGATTTGCTTTCCGCGATTGGACAGGATTGTATCGGCGCAATTCAGCTTTATCAGGGCGAGAAAGCCGCTCGGTACGTCAAGTTTATGCAGAACCACTAAATGACAAAGAGGTGGAAAACGTGCTGAAAAAACTACCGCACTTTTTCCTCTCGGTATGGAAGAAAGCGAGGTTTCCGAATTTCTTTGGCCGACGCTCAGGAAAAAACAGCGCTGCTTTATTATCAGAATCAATGGCAGCGCCCTTTGCATTCCACCGCGACCAGCCATATTTTTAAACTCCCGATTGGTATGGTGGCACAAGGGCAGCTTGATCTTTCCGGCAGCTGTGAAAAAATGAATGGCTTTGCTTGAATATTATGAAAGCCTTTCGGTCTGCCAGTTCCTCGAAAGCCAAATTCAGTATTTCGGTGAAATGAAAGTACTGATTGTGGAACGCTTTCGATCGCCGTTGGTCTGAAAACAGGGTTGGCTAATTCGTTTACCACAGGAAGATATGTACCAGCACTCAACATCGCCCCTGCGCGAAAAATATGAAAATGACGGCGGGCCGAGCATTCTTCAAATTATGTCGCTTCTCAACGGCTCATCCAACGCCCAAACGGATCGCAAGCAGTTTTTAAAAGCACAAATTGTTTTCTGGCTACTTTGTGCCATTGACGGCCATGGCAAAAATTTCAGTCTATTTTTGGAACAAGAGAATCGCTATCGTCTAACGCCTTTTTATGACGTGATGTCAGCTATCCGCTCATCAAACACAACGGACTACAAAAGCAAAAAGTCAAAAAATGGCAATGGCGTGGCACGGCGAAAATAAACATTATTTATGGGATAAAATACAGCTCGCCACATTTCAACACCGCTAAACTCACAGGCTTGGCAGGAAACTGTAGAAGATATTTTTGCATGAGATCAGTGACTATATCCAAGAGTCAGTGAAATAAATACCCATGGATTGCCTGATGAAATTGTTGAGCCTATATTTAATGGGATTAGAAATGCAGATGAAAAAGATAAGTTAAAAGTGCGGTGGAAATTCCCGCACTTTTTACTATGAATAAAAGACCTCATTATAAAAACTGTAATAAAACAATTTCTTACTTTCTTTTAATGGAAAAACCCAAACATTTCGCAACAATCCATTCATATCTTTTGTTTTTCTTGGTAAGGTTCATCTGCCAAATAAACTTCACCAATATAGCTATATATAGTTCAAACACCTCAAGGTGAACCTTAACTCATTTGTTCTTGATTCAGTAGCGTTTTATTTTGATGAAAATCAAGGCATTGATCACCTTCCATTCCATTCCTGTATAATGTAACGTATCACCTTTCCATACATCGTCATAAAGATGTTTTAGTATGATCAAAAATAAGAACTAAAGAGTTAGTTTTCTTAGAACGTCGCATTCCACCAGTGTTCGCACGTTTAAATACATCCATTAACTTGATTTTGTTAACTACAGTATCAATTTTTAGCTTTTCTAAAATCCTCAATAATTTTCTGTGTTATTGGAATATCAGCTGGCAATAGCTGATAACTAATAACTCATTATATTTCCCATTTCATACCTTTATGAACTATTAAATTCGGGCTCACCAGAAACAATACGGCAATAAAAAGCAGTTAAATTAACAGATATATTAGGATAATGTTGGATAACATCTAAACAGTAAGATTCAACTTTAACAAGAACATTTAACTCTTTGCTTTTAATTCTCTGATAATAGCCTGTTCGGCATTTTCATCTCTAATTTTCCACCAGGAAATTTCCCATCCTGAAAAATCTTATCTGTTGATATTCTTTTCAGTTAGCAAAATTTCTTTTCTATCATTCAAAAATAATTCCAGCAGAAACACTAATTATGTTCATATTTTCCCTAGTAGGCATGATGCCCACTCTTTATGTACAACGCTTCAATCGCCTTCTCTGCTCACGAATCTAATCCACGGATTGGTATTCATTGTTTTTGCGTTCTTTGGCGATAACGCTTCCGGGGCTTTGAGGACGAAGGCTTCGTTGCTGAGTTTGCTGTCGATGCGTTTAACTTCGTTTTGATATTTTTTCAATCTCTTTTGGTTAAACGGGCAAGCTCGGCTCTTTGTTAATGAAACCTGCCATCGGCACGAGGATTTCGGTGTTACCGACTCAACTTTCGCCACCGCCAACGGCGCTTTTTCACCCTCTTTAAAGCACGCTGATGTTGTCTCACTTCGCCATGGCTTTGTAAAAAGTGCGGTCTGCTTTTTTCCAGTATTTTTGCTCGTCCGCAGAAATATTACGGAATAACAGATCGAGACCTTTACTTGGTGGAATCTTGCATTCAGCACGGATGTTACGTACGGCAACAATCACGTCTTTAACCAATTAATACTATTTTTCCGCGTATTCATTGATTGCATCTTCTTTCATTTGGGAAAGGTTGAAGCATAATCTCTCCCCTTCACACCAGCAAAACCTTTCACTTTTTGCCAGATTTCTTCAGTTATAAATGGAATAATTGGATGAGCCAGACGTAACTATCTTTCTATAGCATCAACTAACGTATGGCTAGCACACAATTTTACTTTTGTATCTCCACTAACAAATACCGGTTTAGTAAATTCTAAATACCAGCCACAGAATTGGTTCCAGTAACATTCGTAAATAATATTTGCGCATAAGTCAAAACGGAATTGACTTGACGCCACTCGAAAGCCGCCTCTACGCACGATCAAATTTCTGATTGGATCCATTCATCAGCAACAGAGTATTCAACTACACCGTTATGTGGCAAATCGAATTTGTCATTGGTGAGCACGAAACGGCTTGCATTCCGCAATTTGTTACAGAAGTTGCGGTAGCCTTCTAGCGTTTTCATATCCCAATTGATATCGCGACCGTTTGAAGCCAATGCCGCTAGTGTAAAGCGCAATGCGTCTGTGCGCGTGAGCCGCAATACCGTCTGCAGATTCTTTTGCGAGTCGCTCGCGCAATTTTCTGCCAACTGCGGTTGCACTCATGTTGCCGGTGCGTTTTTCAAGTAAATCTTCAAGGCTGATGCCGTCAATCATGTCGATTGATCAAGCATCGCTGCCTTTCGATTTCGACATTTTTGCCTTGCTCATCAGCAGATTAAGCCCGTCACACACACGGTTTTGAATGGCACTTGCGGGTTTGCCGTTTTCATCTTTTTGACGAAGTGCATCGTAAACATAACTCATACGAGCAGCGAGAAGATGATGCACAAAGCCAGTGGATTACACATCCGTTGGATGGAACATTTTGAGTTCTTTGGTTTGCTCCGGCCAACCTAAGGTGGAGAACGTCCATAAACCGAGAGGAGAACCACGTGGCTCTAACACGTCTTCATCTTGTTTCAGTTCAACTGCAGAATCTCAAGTTGTATTTTGACCGCACTTCAGCTTCGTTGCGTGCGACATAAACGTTGCCTTCTGCGTCATACCACGCCGGAATACGGTGTCTCACCAAAGTTGACGAGAGATACCAATCTTGAATATCACGCATCCAAGAGAGAAGAGGCTGCATATTGTTTCGGCACGAATTGAATTTCGCCGTCTTCTACCGCTTTAATCGCTACATCGGCAAGCGGTTTCACGCTCACATACCATTGGTCGGTTAACATCGGCTCAATCAGCACGCCACCACGGTCGCCATAGAAGGCACCTTTCAAATCGTGCGGTTTGATTTCGTCTATCAAACCCAGCGCTTCAAAATCTGCCACGATTTTTCTTACGTGCAGCAAAACGCTCTAAACCACGGAAATCAGCTGGATTGTCGCTTCACTAACCTGCAAGTGGTTTGCCGTCTGTGCCGATAATTTCCGCTTCATCGCGAATATCTCGCATTTAAGGTTGGCCACGTTGACTATCGGCAGCTGTGACGTTTGCCCACTTCATAGTCATTAAAGTCGTGCAGGGGTGATTTTTCACTACACCGGTACCGAATTCACGATCACATATTCATCGGCAATAATCGGAATTTCACGGTTAGATAACGGCAGAACCACGGTTTTACCGATTAAAAGATTGATAACGCCTCATCTTCGGATGCACCGCCACCGCCGTATCGCCCAACATAGTTTCCGGACGCGGTTGCCACCACTAAATAATCTTTACCATCTGCCGTTTTTGCACCGTTTGCTAACGGATAACGGAAATGCCAAAGGGAACCTTTGCTCTCTTTATTTTCCACTTCAAATCGGAAATCGCGTGTGAAGTTTTGATCCCCAGTTCACCAAGCGTTGCCACGGTAAATCAAACCTTCTTCGTGCAAGCGAACACAAACACTTCTTTTACAGCGTTAGATAAACCATCGTCCATGGTGAAAACGCTCACGTTCCCAGTCGATTGAGTTACCTAAACGGCGCATTTGTTGGCTAATTGTGCCACCTGAATAGGCTTTCCAATCCCAAATTTTGTTGATAAACGCTTCACGACCATAATCGTGGCGTGTTTTGCCTTCCTCTGCGGCAATTTTACGCTCCACCACCATTTGAGTGGCGATCCCCGCATGGTCTGTCCCCGCTTGCCATAAGGTGTTATGCCCTTCCATGCGGTTAAAACGGATTAAGGTATCCATTAGGGTTTTGTTGGAAAGCATGCCCCAGTGTGTAGGGAACCGTTACGTTCGGTGGCGGAATTGCAATGCAATAGCTCGGTGCATTTTTCATTTTCAGACGGTTTAAAATAACCGCTCTCTTCCCAATGTTGATAAAGGGCTTGTTCTACCGCAGACGGATTAAAACGGTCTGCCATTTCAATTTTTGTGTCATTTATTTTTCTCTTGCTTTGGTAGGGTGAGTATAAACACACCGTTATATTAAATACTTGGCACGTTTATACGCACCCAACAACTGATTAATTTTCTTTCTTTCTATCCAAGGATGCTTGTTATTCGGATCGCCATATTGTCCGCTATAATGCTCTTGCTTCTTCATCCGAGTGAATAGTAACGCAGGAATATTGATAGGTAATAATGCTGTATCAACAACAAAAGACAAAGGCCAATCAATCTAAATAGAATGGACGGGTCATATGCTAAACGCCAACACCATCATAAAAATTTCCAGTAAACCTATATTGTAATCGTATCGAGTTCCAATATAAGGGGCAAGGATCCTTCAGTGTAGTTAAAGTTCCACATCCATAGAGAAACATACTAATAATACAAGAACGATTTTTTCATTTTAATTTTTCCAGCTCACAAAGTTCTGTTGAAATCTCAAATTGATTGGGACCTGTAAATGTACCTCACTAAATTTATTCATTTATTAAATTGTAGTATAAACTCAATCACATAAAAGCCATTCTTCACTTGGATAAATCCCGAATCACCTCTTTCAATTCCTCCAACCTCCATATTTTCCTGCTTGCATTTGTTCCGTCAGTTCATCCAGAGTAATCGGCGATACATAACACTTCAATAGTGCAGAAATATTGGACATCTTCAAACCGCCCCACACGCAAAATGTCACCTGCTTTCAAAATGGCTTTTCAGTTTATCCCGAATGGTGATGGTTTTCGCGCCCGGCGAGAATATCGACTTCAAAGCGTTGATAGAAAGTAATGTCGTTCATAAAAGTGGGTCAATATAAGTGTTTTTGTAACCCCCTCTTTTCTAAAGAGAGTTTTTATATCGTTATACCTGCTCTGTGCTCAACGCCCAGCCTAACTGTCTCAGTTGTTTATAACGCTCACGCGCTAAGGCTTTTGAGTTGTTCTTCCACAGGAACAAAGTCGATAATTTGGTTAAAACTATTAATATATTCCGGCAGTTGCGGTTGCAGATTAATCAGCAAATCACGGCTTTGCGCGTTACGCTTGCGCCGTCCAACTAATCTCAATGGGCGTGGCACACGTAGTCAGCTTCGCCGGAAAGGTTGTGCGGAACGAACTCGTCGGGTTCCTGCCGCATAGAGCCTCGTCATTTTCAACGCCTGCGCCGCTTTCACACGACCAACAAGACTCGCTTGCCAAGTCGCCATGCAGAGGCGGCAAGATCGCAAAGCCAAACTTTCCACAGCGGATAAATTTGGTCGGACGGGCGAGGTGTCGGTAAGTAAGTAAAATTGTGCGTTTTTGCGCATAAAAAGGGTCAAGAAATGAGATTTTAATCGCAAGATTTTGGCGAAATCGGCCCAAATAGAAAAGTACAATTTCGGAAACATTTTGCAAACCGACCGCACTTTATGATCTAAGTCACAAAACTCGTTTTTCTGTTTACGATTTCAGTTCGTAGATTGATCTGCCGGTGTTAGAATCCAACTAACTTTTCATTAATAATCAATAAGAGGTAATTACAATGGCATTTCGCATTGAAAAAGACACGATGGGTGAAGTTCAAGTTCCTGCAGATAAATACTGGGCTGCACAAAACCGAACGTTCTCGTAACAATTTTAGAAATCGGCTCCTGAGGGCTCAGTACCTCGTGAAATTATCAAGCCTTTGGTTATTTGAAAAAGCGGCGGCATTCGCCAACCATGATTTAGGGCGTGTTATGCTGAAAAACGTGATTTGATCGCACAAATCTGCGATAAATTTTTAGCAAATAAATTAGACGATCAATTCCCGTTGGTGATTTGGCAAACCGGTTCCGGTACAATCCAACATGAACGTGAGACAGAAGTAGTAGCAAACCACGTTTTACCTTTGAGAGCAAATTAGGGGGATCTTTCGTTCACCCAAATGATGAGGTGAACAAATCCCAATCTTCTAACGATACCTTCCCAACCGCTGATATTGCTGTATACAAAAAGTGGTTGAACACACTATTCCTTGTGTAGAACGCTTTCGCAAAAAACCTTTTGCGGCAAAATCTGAAGCCTTCAAAGATGTGGTGAAAATCGGTCGTACGCACTAATGGATGCGACGCCATTAACATTAGGTCAAGAATTCTCTGCTTATGCGGCATAATTAGACTTTTGGCTCGTGCGTTAAAACACACTCTTCCGCATTTAAGTCAGTTAGCCCTTGGCGGCACAGCGGTAGGTACCGGTTTGAAACACACCCTGAAAGGTTATGATGTGAAAGTGGCGGAATATATTGCAAAATTACCGGACATCCTTTGTGACCGCAGAAAATGATTTGAGCCTTAGCCGCGCATGATGCCATTGTGGAAACCACGGCGCATTACGTCAACTTGCTATGAGTTTATTCAAAATTGCTAACGACATTCGTTTATTGGCATCCAGTCCGCGTTCGGTATCGGTGAAATCTTGATTCGGAAAATGAACCGGGTTCTTCCATCATGCCGGGTGAAAAGTCAATCCGACGGAAGCGTTAACTATAGTGTGTGCACAGAGTATTCGGTAACGATACTCACTATTGCTTTCGTTGGCTCCAAAGGCCACTTCCAATTAAACGTGTTCAACGGTTATGGTGGCAAATTTCTTACAATCTGCGCAATTATTGGGTGATGCTTGCGTATCGCTGATGAACACTGTGCAGTCGGCATCGAACCGAACTACCCTCGCATTAAACAACAATTGGAAAGATTCATTGATGTTAGTGACCGCACTTAATACGCATATCGGTTATGAAAATGCGGCCAAAAGTTGCGAAAACCGCACACAAAAAACGGCACAACCTTACGCGAAGAAGCCATTAATCTCGCTTGGTGTCAGCCGAAGACTTCCGACAAATGGGTGCGCCTCCAGAAGACATGGTGGGTAGCAAAGGTAAGCCTCCCAAAAGCAAAATGAAAAAGACGGATCAACTTTCTCGTCTTTTTGTTATAATCGCCCACATAACATCTGACGGATTGTTTATGGAAACTGAAATCATTGCTGTTTATTTTAAAGTTTTACCGACCGCACTTTCCGCGCATGTGGGTGAATGTAGGGGAATGCCGATTATAACTGGGGACCGTTTTGGTGTATTCCATCAATTTGGCGACAAAAAGTGGCGAATACAAAGAAAACCAACTCCCAATGATGCTTTTCGTTCCAAAATATGAAAAACCTGTTGAAGGCAAAAATTTTAGCCATTAAGCAATTAAAGAAATGGAAACATTTGAAAGTAAATAAAAGTGGTTTGTACAAAAAGCAATGCAAGAATTTTCCCCGATTTCTCGTCAAAATGCCGTATTGCGCTATATTGCTTTGCCCGACAGGGTTATTTCATTTTGAATGATTCCATTTTGGATCAGTTTCGAACCAGAATTTAGCCAAATGCTATCAACATCTGGTTATCGCCGGAGAGTACGTTTCATCAAATTACAACCGCACATTGTGGGTAAAAAGAAAAAGGATCAACTTCGCCGGATGAGTTTAAAACCGAGCGGAAATTGATCCGATGGGTGAAGACGATGCGAGCCTCAACTGCCACCGAATTTCCCGCTGGATACGTTGAATCCTGAGGGCGGAGGACTAGACAAAAAGAGTCGTGTTTAACGACCTATTGAGTTACGCCCTTTAAAGAGCTTTAATCTGTTGCAAATGCTGGGAAATCTGCTTTGAATTTCAGTGGTTTCACGGCATCCCAAATCAGTCTAATAAGGCGATAGAACCTTGGCACGCGTGTGGGAATCTAAAACGCCGTCTTCCACGGACAGCTACCAAACAATGGGCTTTATTTTTCAAACGGAAAATTTTCCACGCACTTGGTCGCAATGTCTTCATATTCTTCCGGACGATCGATTTTTGCCGCTCCATATTTTCCCTGCGGAATAAATTCGGGTTATCAGCTTGTTTAATGCCACACAAAAACCAATGCGTTCCGCCCACAGTCGACACCACTTTAACGGTTTCTATCTCGATTCGGATCAGGTATGCACTGCTTTTTAAAAGAAATTGCACTATCGTGACGCAGGTGCAATGTGCTGTAATTAATAAAACGCACTCATCATCGATAAATTTTAGCTGCAATACTTTTTCGTGATTGCCCGGGCTACTGGAATCAAAACCGTGTAAATAAATAATCATTTTCATTACTCCAACCTGATTACGAATCTTTTTGTTCTAAATGTAAGATCATCTGCAAGGCAATATCAATGCCACTGGTTTTCTCGATCATTTCAAGCCCCGGACTGGCATTGACTTCCAATACCAACGGGCCATTGGCTGAACGGATTAAATCCACGCCTGCCACGTCCAAGCCTAACACTTTTCGTTGCGTTTAAGGCAATGTGTTTTTCCTGTTCGGTTAATACAACTTTTTCTGTAGTGGCGCCACGGTGACAATTTGCACGAAATTCACCATTTTGCCCGATGCGTTGCATGGTTGCGATAATGCGGTTTCCACCACAAAGCAACGTAAATCGGCGCCTTGGGCTTCCGCAATAAATTCCTGCGCTAATGCCGGCACATTTCGCCTGCTTTAATGTTTCTAAAATACTGACCGCACTTTGTGACCGTTCCGCAAAATCACGCCGATGCTTTGCGAGGCCGCTTAGGGTTTTCAAAGATAGTTGGCGCACCGATATGTTGCACCGCACGATTGGCATCCACTTCCATGCCGGCAAGTAAAGAATCCGGCACGCGCAATGTCGTGTTGCAACAACATTTGCAAACTCAGCCATTTATCTCGCGCATTGCAAAAAGCTTCACATTATTCAAACAAGCACACCCAAGCCCTGAAAATAGTGCAATACACGACAGCCCATGAGCATACTGCCTGTGCCAAAGCGGGGTAATACCGCATCATATTGCGGCAATAATTGCGCTTCACTTTCCACATCCGCCTGATAATACAAAGCAAAGTGCGGTGGATTTCTACGGAGTTTTATCAAACACGATTCGGATCGAGAATATCCAGTTTGATGGCCGTTTTCTTCCGCCGCCTGTTTTTAAACGCCGACAGCTATACAAACGCGGTTCACGGCACAACATGTATGGTTTCATTGATATATTACTTTTTAATAAAACCTTGTTGCGAAAATAAGCCAATACTTTCGGGCGAATCGGCTTATCCAAACTCTTAATCACATTACGCGACCAATCCATGTCGATATTACTACGCTGACGGTAATATTCCGCCACGGTTTGGTTATATTCGCCCAATTTGGTGGTATCCAACGGTTGGTAGGCATTTTCAAAGAATAAGGTTTCTTTTTGGTAACCGTGGTTTACTCGGCGGATCTTTGATCAGGATAGCTCAAACACATGCCGACCATTGGTAAAGCAATGTTCCGGCAAGTTTAACAGTTTGCCGACAGCTTCCATTTTCATTACGCAAAGAACCGATATACCCCGCCAAGTCCTAAACTTTCCGCCGCCAACAACACGTTTTGCGACATAATACCGGTATCCATCGCGCAATGAGCAACACTTCCGCATAATCTAACTGCATGTCTGGGCAAATTTGTTTATGTTTATGAAAAATCCACACAAAATACCCAAAACCCGGTGCGCTTTTCACATATTCCTGATTAGAGCTATACACCATCATCTCGCTCACGCAACGCAGGATCGGTAATACGCACAATAGAAACGCATTGCAAAATGGTTAGAGGTGGACGCAAAACGGGCCGCATTGACTAATTGCTCAATGACCTTCTCTTCTATTGGTTCAGGCGTGAAACAACGAATAGAACGATGGGATAATATGCAATCCTAAAGTGGAAGACGTATATCAGACATAAAATTTCCTTATACGACGGCGTTAAAATTCGCTGTATTTTACACCAACCGCCTCAAAATCACTTCATTCTTTTTTCGTGCACGCCGTAAAATCAGCGTTTATTTACTACACAAAAGGAAAAATGATGTTTTGTGATAATTTATGGCCGCCCTGCTGCCCATACTGCGTACGCGCTAAAAGCCTTAGCGGAAAAATTAAAAACTTCGGTGGATAATTTTTGATTATCGCTATATCGACATTATCGAGCAAGGTCTAAGCAAAGACGATATTGCGAAAATTATCGGCAAACCGGTACAAAACCGTGCCGCAAATTTTAGTTGATGAAAACACATTGGCGGCTGTACTGACTTCCAAGCCTTCGTGCGTGAACAATTTGGCATTGACTACCACTCAGTGTGATAAAATAAAAGTGCGCGGTTACAAATAAATTTTAACCGCACTTTTTATTTCACCAATTTATCAGTTAGGCACCGTCACATCGGCAATCAATTTCAAATCCGGGTTCACATAAAACCACACGGAAATCATCACCTTGTTTTACCATGCCAGCATTTTGATTTTGCGTTGGCAATCCCGAATAGGCTTGCGATAAGCGTAGGTTCGCATTCTGTCATTGAGCTTAATTTGTGGCTCAAATCCATGACCGCTATCAAGCATTTTACACATAACTGCCCGGGCCTTGGTGCACCGAATTGTTCTACGGTGAAAACATAACTGCCATTTGGCATTTGGTTACGACTCTTCGCCACAATATTTTCCACCGGCGAGGTGAAATTCCGTTTTTGCTGCCGCAACCTACACCATTCATATCCACGTCAAGCACAGCATAGCCGTTAGAACATTTTCATTGGCATGGGCGTTTAACGTATTTAATTGTAAGTCCAAATCTTCGCCATTATGCCATGCCAAAGAAGCACGGAAATCACTGTTCGGGTTACCGCCGGAGGCTTTTGACTCTTTTTCCGCAATGCTATTATCAATTTCTGGCTTAGGTGGCTCTTCTTTTTGGTTTTTCCTTCACCGCTCAGGCTTTTTCACCTCTCGGTTCCGGTTTTGGCGTTTCTTTCACCGGTTCGGGTTTCGCTACTTTTCATCAGTTCAGATTTAGGCGCTTCTTTCACCGGCTCCGGTTTAGGTTCCTCCTTCACCGGCTCGGGCTTTGCTCTTCTTTTTATCGGTTCGGGTTTTTGCCCTTCTTTCGGTGGTTCCGGTTTTTGGACCTTCTTTCGGCGGTTCCGGTTTTGGCCCGGTTTGGCAATTTCAATTTTTACCGGCACTGCTCGTTCCACTTTAATCGGCTCCGGACGGAAATAGAACCACCATGCTAACTCGCCTTGGCAACAATAACAATAATGGCACAACCAGCCACCAACGGGGCTTTTTCACCACAGGTGCAGGCAGCCAACAGGCATCGGCTTTTTGCCCAAGCCCCAACCGATAATCACAGGTTGCTTGTTCACCATAAAGTTTGGATAGAATCATGTTGCGCCGCCTCGACCAAGCTTTCCAATAAAGCCGCTTGTTCGGTGGTAATCGTGCCTTTTTGTAACAAATCCGTACGCAATTTATCCACTGCGTCCAAACGTTGAGAAATCAGTGTTTCCGCTTGTTTGCGGGTTGCATTTGTTCCCTGTTCGGTATTGCTCTAACAACATGAAGGTTGTCCTTGCAACTCGGAATACCATCCACCACATTACCATTAACTTGTAGTGCAAGCATAGAAGCCGTACTGGGTGGTAACATACCGACTTAGCAGATCATGACACCCATCATAATGGCATAAATAACCTCGACAGCAGTCGGATTTTGCTGTTCCAAATTGACCTCGCAAGACGTTGCACAATCTCTCCAACTTCAAAAACGCGCGGTGAAAAACGACCGCACTTTATCACATTATTTACACTCTTCTTTTTCCACCATCGGCTTAATAGCTCGTTAATCACACTAGTGACTCTGTGCCTTGCTATTGGCGGAAACACTTTGCCTTTGGTCGCTGTGGCCAAACAATTTGCGCCTTTAGTGCCCCCAATATCCACTACATTGATAGTTTCGGTTTATGCTATTTGACGCTAGACCGCACACATCATGCTCGACTTCATTACAGAAATCATCTCCATCACTTAATACCAAAATAGCGCATCACGCTTAACGCCATCAACCATTGAGGCCGCTTTTGCTGTAACCACTATAGAGCGCTGTGCCGGTGCCCTGATCACTGCTCCTTTCGCTGCACGCACGGACTTTGGCTTTTTAACGCTTCCGTTTACTGGGACCGAACATACCATGGTTTCTGGCACCGGGGACAAATTTTTAAACTCACCAACCCAATATCAATATTCGGATCAATCTTATCAATGATTGCGGCAGCAGATTTCTTCGCCGTACTAATACGAAAGTCGGCTCACGACGGCATAAGTAATCAAACTCGCGTCTGCGGAAACGGCATGAATCAATAAAAACGCTGGAACAGACGCCGGACTTTCCAATAATGAAACAACATCGACAAGGAATCATCAACACAATCACCATTTGCGGACGCTGGAGCCGTAAGATGGTTTTCAGTGCAATATTTTCGGTTTTTCCGGGTTTAGGTGGCTCCTCCACTTTCAACGGCTCCCTCAACCTTCGGTGGTTCTTCCACTTTTGAGGTCTCCTACTTTTTGAGTTCCCTACTTTTGAGGTTCCTCTCACTTTTGAGGTTCCTCTACTTTTGGCGGTTCACCTCTACTTTTGGCTCTTCCGGCTCCCGGAATAAACTCAAGCCGCTCTGGCTCGCTTCAGTTCCTCTTTTGGTGGCTCCGGTTTGGAAATTTCAACTTTCACAGGCTCCATTGGTTGAGATTGAACCAGCTCAGGGCGGAAGAACAACCACCAGCCAAACCACCTAGTAATAGCAATAATAATGTAACAACCACAGCCACCCGAGGGATTTATCGGTACAGGCACAACTGGTGGTGGGACTGAAATCGGGCTTTTACCCAAGCCCCAACCGGTAATCACGGGTTGTTTGTTGACGATATAATTTGATGGAATCATGCTGTCGTCATCAACCATGCGCTCCAATAAAGTCGTTTGTTCTGCACTGATACTGCCCCTTTTGCAACAACTCCGCACGCAGTTTATCTACTGTAGCCAAACGCTGTGAAATCAAGCCCTCAGCCTGTTTTCTAGCCCATGCTGTTCCCGTTCGGAGTTACCTAACAACATGGTTGTCCTTGCAACTCGGAATACATTCCACATATACCATTAACTTCAGGTCGTGCAAGCATAGAAGCTGCACTGGCGGTAAATACTGATTTAGCAGACTGACAATTTCATCATAATGGCTAAATAACTCGACAGCAGTCGGATTTTTGCTGTTCCAAATTGACTCGTGCAAGACGTTGTACAATCTCTCCAACTTCAAAAACGCGGTGAAAAACGACCGCACTTTTATCACATTATTTACACTCTTCTTTTTCCACCATCGGCTTAATAGCTTGGTTAATCATATTAGTAACTTGTGCTTTTACTGTTAGCGGTAAACACTTTGCCTTGGTCTCCGTTGCCAAACGGTTTTGCGGCTTCGCACCACCAATATCGACGACATTAATTTTCAGTTTTTGGTTTTTGTTTGGCTAATTCTTGTGCTATAGCACACACATTAGTATTACCTTTATCACAACTTTCCTCACCATCGCTCAACACTAAAAAATAAAAGCATCACGTTTAACGCCATCTACCATGGCTGCGGCTTTGTCGCAAACCGCCATGAAGCGCCGTACCTATATTCTCCTCGCCCTCTTTTTGAAACAATCCTCTAATTTGAGCTTTTAGTGCTTTACGCTACTCGACCGAACATACCATGATTTCTGGCTCAGGCATCTTCTTAAACCTACTAATCCAATATCAATATTAGGATCAATCTTATCAATAATATCTGTAGCCGCTGCTGTAGTAAGACGACGTGGTTCACGGAACATATGTGCTTTTTCCTCTTCCGAGATTATCTCATTATTACGCCAACGATCCCAAAATGCGTTAATTACTGCACTGTTTTCATTTTAAACTAGCCAACATAGATAAGGAATCATCAAATACAATTACCATTTGCGGACGTTGAGCCAGCATAATAGTTTTAGTGCAATATTTTGGTTTTTCCTGTTTAGGGAGGTTCTTCCACTCTCGGAGGATCCTCAACCTTTTGGAGATTCCTCTCACTGGTGGTTCCTCCACTTTCGTGGTTCTTCTACTTTCCATGGTTCTTCCGGCTCAGGAATAAACTCGCTGCTGAGGTTCCGGCTTCGGTTCCTCTTTGGTAGTTCGGTTTTGGTTCTTCTTTCGGTGGCTCCGGTTTAGAAATTTCAATTTTCACCGGTTCTATCGGTTCGGGCTGAATAGGCTCAGCGCGGAAGAACAACCACCGGCCAAAACCACCTAGTAATAGCATAATAATAGTAACAACCACAGCCACACGCGGGATTTACTTGGTACAGGCACAACTGATGGCGGAACAGGAATCGGCTTTTGCTAAGCCCCAACCTATTACGGGCTGTTTATTCACCACATAAATTTGAATGGAATCATGCTGATGTGCATCAACTAAGCGAGCTTTAACTAATGTAGCGCGCCTACGCTGATGCCAATTTTTGTAATAGCTCTGCACATAACTTATCTACTGCCGTCAAACGTTGTGAAATGAGTGCCTCTGATTGTTTTCGGAGATGTTGATCGCGCTCCGAATTACCTAATAAATATGGCTGACCTTGTAGCTCAGAAAGTACCATTCCACGATATTCCCACTTTTACTTGACGCGCAAACATAGCCGCTGTACTCGGCGGCAGATGATGGCAAAAATCGTCATGATGTCATCGTAGTAATGAAATAACTCAACGGCTGCTATATTTTGTTGTTCTAAATTGATTCTGCTAGGCGTTGCATAACTCCTCCAAAGTCAAAAACGCAGTAAAACGACCGCACTTTATTGTAAATTTCTTGTTGTACCGGCTTCATGGCTTGGTTTAATCGCATCGGCACTTTTCGGCCAGTCATGTCATGGTCAAAAATCTGCCCGCCTGTAGCCTTTTGCCAAAGCGAGTCTGTGACATTCAAGGGGAATTGATACTCACAATATTCACTTTCAATTTTGGCCGCTCTTTTGCCATATTTTCCATTAATGCAGATTTTTCGCTCAGCAATCACCGTTACCCTAGTAATCAACACAATCAAGGCTTCGCGTTTTTACCATCAGCAATGTTAAGGCTCAATACCCTCATAAATAGGCGTGCCCGGTACACGGTGGTCACGTACCGCCATATTTTGTACTTTATTTTAATTCCGTACGTTGTGCACCAGTAAAAATGCCATGATTAATCGCCGCGGATACATCAGGTGATTTTCGGCTGACACAACTTTGTAGTTCAATCAAACCGATATCTACAGCATTAGAATGTCATTAATCAATGTGTAACAGCTGCCTTGGCAGCGACAGAACGATTTGGTTGACGATCCATATAATCAATGTCGGATTGTGGCGGGATTTGTTGTTGCAATATCAAATGCATTGATTGCCTCTTTACTTTCCAGCGAGTATATTTCATGCCGGTAGCGTTATTAAAAATAATCGCTAACTGTGGAATATCGGCTGGCTCCTCCACTTTTCGGCAATTTTTCGGCACAATTGGCTCAATTTTTACAGTTTCAGGAAACAGATGGCGTTACAACCACCCCAGGAGTCCTAAAATAGCAAAGGTGAAAAAGTAGTAGGCAATAACCAACGACGGGATGTTTTTGCCTTTATGACAGACGGTGTCTGCCTCAACAGTGATATCTTTTTCTGCCCCCAACCGATAATCACAGGTTGTTGGTTGACGCTGTAAATTTGAATATCGTGCTGTTTTTACGATATGAGTGAATTGTTTTAAATACGCGGCAATAGCAGGTTCAATCGCCTCTTTTTGCAATAACTCGAACACTAAGGCATCAATGGAAGCTAAGCGTTGCGTAACAAGGGTACTAGCTCTCACATAGTGGCTTGAATGAGCGTCTAATAATTGTGGCTGTCCTTGTAAATTCGAAATACCATTCCACCATATTGTCCTTCACTTCAGGGCGCGCTAACATGTTTGCCGTGCTAGAGGCAAATAATGATTTAATACTTTTACGATGTCATCATAATGGTGAAACAACTCGATCGCTTCCTGGTTGTATTGATCCAACCAATCCGTGCCAGACGTTGTATAGTATTCCTTAAAAACATCCCCAAAAAGTCACCGCACTTTTAGGATTCAGAAAGAAAAGAAGGCCACCAACATTGTTGGTAGCCCTCAGTATTCGCATTATAAGCCCAATGCTTTTTGTGAGATTAGATAACTTGCGTTGTAATTGTTCTAATTCGCTTGTTTTTCCATTTCAGAACCGCTGCTGTTATTGACGGCTTTCATTTGTTTCTACTTCGGCAATTTCCGCCTGCAAATCTTGTCTGCCTTTTGGCTTTTGTTTTTAACTCGGCTGTGAGTTTACCCACAGACTGGTCGAGCTTTTAGCCTGTTGCGCTTTTTCTCGTGCAATAGATTGGTTAACAGATTTTTGTTGCTGCTTTAATATCGGCATAAATTTTATTAAATTTGGCATTTCGTCTTCGCATCTAACACCAATTTTTCTTTTGTTCAATACGCTTGTCATAACTTCCGGAAAAACTGGCAGCGTTTGCTGAACATATTGAGTTCAACACTCGGATCGCACTCTTCCGGCGTGTGTGGTGCAGGCAGAAAGCAACACAGCAGCACCTAAAAGTGCGGTGGTTTTTAACAATGTTTTCTACAGAATCTCTCAACCGACATTTAACGCATTACGTTGCTGCGATACAACAGCGATCTGTTTTTCCAAGGCTGCAATTTGTTTTTGATATTGGGCGATTTGAGAATCTAATTTTGCTACATTCTATACCGCTACCACGCTCTTTTGCGCTGACATCTTTCCAATCTCTCTCGCTTTCTTTTCATCAATTTGTCATTTAAGTAGCAATGTTACTATCAATTTCTTTCAACTGACGTTTAGCTTCATCTTTTTGGATGCTGTTATCCTTTAATTTACGATTCAAATTAGCCAACGTTTGTTGGTTTTGGGTCAACACTGTTTTTGCGTTGAATTTGCTAAAGTTTTAGCTTTGCGTGTTTTTGTTTAAATCTTTTAGGTAAGCACTGAGACGTTCTTCTTTTATTAGCATAATTTGCACGTTGTTGTTCCAAAGATAGTTCCCCTCATTAAGATCCCGCAACCGGCCACTGCGGCTACCGCAGAACACAGCGTAGCATTATCTGGTTCCGCTTAACAAACATGTTCCTACACCTGCCGCGCACCGGCTGCATACAGGCGGTTAACCCTGGATTTACTAAAGAATTCTGCTTGATTGCCAGGAGGTTAAACGCTTGTCCACATGAGAAGAACCGAAACTGGCATAGCTTACAACCGGCTAAAGCTAGCGTAGCCGATAAAGTCAAAAATTCCAGCAATAGATTTTTAGATTGAAGATTAAAGCATAAGATGCTTCCTTTTTGTTTTAATAAGGTGAGTTATTTTACTTGACGGCAGCTTTTTAACCAAGCGTCGCGGTCAACTTTTTCCGTCTTTATTATATTGAGATAATTGTTCCCACTATGATTGAATAAATTGTGCGGCATTATTTTTCTACGATTTTTGTAAACGTTGTTTTGAGTTATCTCAACTTGTTTCTCAATCGTCGATGCATTATATAAAGTCGCATTATCAACTAAGGTGTGCATAATATTTTATGGTAAATTTCAACGCATTTTCTGCTTTCAATTTTTCTCATTGAGATTATTAATTTGATCTTTCAGCATACAAACCTTCTTTTTGGTGCACCATCGCAGGTTTGTTTTGATATTTTCCCGCCAGACTCAACGCGTTTTGGTAAGTATTATCTCAACCACCACATTGCTACACAGAACCCGCCCAAACGCAATGAGGCTTGAATAGCTGAATCACGCTGTTCATCACGGGCTTGGTTAGCCTGTCGCAAAGTGTCGTTCAATTTTTCAGTTCTTTTTCCAACTGTTCCTTGGGCAATAGTTTGATTTTGCACGTCTTGTGCCAATTTTTCCAATTGCCCAACCACATTGGAACCCGCGCTGTGCTTATCATCTTTGTTATCATCACGGCCCAGCTTAACCCATTCTTCTTTCAAGTCTTTAATTCGTTGTGCGGAGGTCAACATGGTGCTACCATCGCCACGCGAAAACCGATATCTTTAGCTTTGTCCGCATTGCCATTGGGATATAAAGGACGCTCAATACGATAAGCATTAGTTAAACTTTCTGCCGAATTTAAATAACTGCCGCCACGCACGGTGACACCGCCACTTTTGCCCGTGGTAATGATTCAAACGGTTGAGTTTGAAAGCATCAAACATCATTTCTGCAGCATTACCCAAAGTGTCAAAACAGGCCTCAGCGGATTGCCCTCCAACTGCCCGGTGAGCTGAATTTTGCCATTGGCGTTTTTGTTACTCCACACATATTTCTCCGCGCCATCTTTCATTGAAAAAAGCGGTTCACGAAACTCGGAAGAAGACACCGCCGCACCACCCGCGCTGCGTACTCCCATTCCGCGTTGGTCGGCAAACGGACAAACCCTTTTGTGCCATCTTCACTTGGTAATTTATCTGCCGCATTTTTAGCAACCATTCATTATATTTGCGGGTAAATTCCACGCATCAAACCAACTCACTTCTGTCATAGGCAAACGCGCTTTCATGTTGGCTGAGGGGCACTGTTCGTTCATTACCGATTGATATTGCAACTGTGACACTTCATATTTAGCTCATTATACCGGCCCTGAGACTTGTCGCCAAAACTGCCGGCAATAGCATTTGGGTTGAATGTTCGGCAATTTGTTCGGCAGAATTGTCACTGCCCAAAATGATGCTTTTTTCTTCCAACGGCGAATGGGTTTCCGTTTTTACCATGCGAAAAACCATACTGCCTTCACAAGGCATAGGTAAAATCACATCGCCTTCCAAAGGTTTCGGATTATAAAATTTTTCTTCCCATGGAGCCGCATAAGCAGACTGCGCTACCAATTGCGTCAAAAGTGCGGTGGAAAAATCGCTATTTTTGTCTTACGCCTGGTTGTTGCATTTTGTTGTGTTAGACATCTCGTAAACTCTCCGCCGGTTGATTTTTCACCGCTTGTCGCGCACCGATTCCCGCCACAATGGCAGCGAGGCGATAACGCGATCGCAAAAAGCGATGAATAAATGAATAAAATTCAAGCTACTGATAAAAATATCGTTGGATAAATTCTGACCTAATACGAAATTAAATACCTGACTGCCTGATAAGAATAAGAAATATGACAGTACAAAAAGCGAAACTGCTCAAACACAGCGCTTGCATAATTAAATATAAAAATCACCGCGCCGCTTTGAAAACCGAATAGACGTAGCAGTGCAATTTCTTTCCGCTTACGATCGATATTGGCCAAGAACGCACCTATCAGCGATAATGCACAATCCCAACACCGCTGTCGCTGCAATGACCATAAAAATCACGTTGAGTACACCGTCAATGGCTTTGACGTTTTCAATAGCTTTAGCTTCTGTAGAGGTTTCGATATTTTTCTGCCGTAATTTTAACGCCAAAGGCGCTACGTCATCTAAGCTATTGGCATAAATGCGGGCGCGGGCAAAGTGTTCCCACCGTTGCGGGACGGACGATCCTGTTGATTGGCAAAGATAGCGGTTTGGTAACCATCCCGAAAAATCCTCCATTGCCATATAAGGTGTCCAACTGCACAAAGGCACCCGAACGGGCAAAACGGGTTTCAGGCACAATACCTTCCACCACCAATTCGCTAATGGCTTTTTCCACCTGATTATTTTGCGAACGGGTGACCACCAAATTGATTTTATCGCCTTGTTTTTACATTTAATTTCTCTGCGGTTAAGGCGACTTTAATAGCACACCATTGGGTTTACTTTAGTGCTTGTTCCGTTAAAGGATCGTTAATGGCAGTCGGAATCACTTCACATCCTGCACAAATTTTTACCACCATTTTTGATTGGCGGATAAATCGGCAATGGTATTTAAAGAACGGGTCAACGGCACCACAAAACGGGTTTCCGGCTGTTGTTGTAACCAGTCAAACCAGTTCTTATCTAAAATTGAGATTGCCGATAATTTTTAATTTCAAGATTGCGCGGGTCATTAATTAACTGATGGCGTATCTGGGAAAACCACGCCGAATTTCAAGCTGAAAAAGCAACAATAACGGCGCAATTACCGCAATAAGAGAGGCAATGATACAAAAAGACACTTTATGCGATCGTAATACAAATCCCGCAACGCTAATTTGCCCAAGAACATATAAGACAGATTAACTTGCTGCATGATGCATTTCTTCTGGTAAAAACACCGCTTGCGCCGGTGTGGATAAATCTGCATACAGACTTGGCAAATGATTATTTTCCACCAAATCCCAATCATGGGTAACTAAAAGCGCCGTAATTTTTGCTCTTCCGCCAATTTAATCATTAATGAAAATAAGGTTTGTGCATTATTCGGATCAAGCGCGGCGGTAGGCTCATCAGCCAATAACAGGCTTGGTTTGTGAATCACCGAACGAATAAAAGAAACCCGCTGCCGCTCTCCAATAGAAAGATGACGCGGGTATTTAGTAAGCAACGATTGAATATTTAAGGCATCCGTTAAATACAAAAACCAGTCTTTATCCATGGCGCTATTTAACATTGAACAAGGCAATTCAATATTCTGTTGTACCGACAGAAAAGGCAATAAGCCTCCCTGTTTGCAACATGAAACCCAACTTTCCTGCCCGTAGCTTAGAAAGTGCGGTCTGATTTTTGTAAAATTAACGGTTGCAAATCCACTACATCACCGGCATCCCCTAATTGATAGCGAATCAAACGATCGGGTTTGCAAAATCAACCCGATCATTTTCCAATAAGGTACTTTTTACCACAACCACTGGCACCTTGAATGGCCAAAATCTCGCCATCCTGCAATTCAAGTTTAGGCAACAACACATTAAATTGTTGGCTCTCCTGCCCGCGCTGAATCGCCATTTCTTCAATAAATAACACCGCACTTTTTCCTGTTATGTAAATGAATAAATTATGGTAACGCCTCAAGCGGTACAGGATAAACATAATCGCGCGCGGATCGCTGCCTTCCGATAAAGAAATCCAGCGGGATTGGTCCTCGTTAAACACGCGGTAATGACGTAACTTGCTGTTTAAATCACGAATAAATTCTTCTTGCTCCAGGGCACTCATACCTTTCCAAATTTGTTCGTCCAATCCGGTGACTTGGCTTTTATACGGTATGCCGTCCAAATATTCTCCTAACAAGCCTAACTCGCCCAGTTTGGGAGTTTTCTTGTTTTAATTTATTCGGGTCTTGCCCCCATTGCCGCGGCAACAGAACGTAATTGGGCAAACATCGAATCCGGTGAAATTAACCCTTCATTCGCGGCATCGGCAATTTTCTTCACTACATCGCTTAAATCGCTTAATTGCGCTTTAGTCATCAACACGCGGGCTTCTGCTGTCGGAATCGTTGGTTTAAGAAACCTTATCGCTAATCCAAGCTTTAATACTGGCGGCGCTTTGGCGCCATTTTTATCACCTAAATAAGCCAACTGCATTGCTTTTGCCCAATAATTCCGCATCTTGCTCAATTTCAGTTTTGGCTTTTTCTGCTTAGGCTCATCAACGATCGTGCCTGCAGCATTTTTCCCCTTGGTATGCCAATTTCACTTGCGATGTCAAGGCACGAGCCAAAAGCACCTCACTTTTTCACCAAACTCATTCACATCACCGGCATTCACCGCATAATACAAGGGCTTGTTCAAGTAGTTATTGAAAGATAAATCGCTATATTGGGCTTCGCCTGTTCGTGATTTTTACCCCAGCCGGAGTTTTTAGCGCAAGGTATAAATCGCCACGCCACGATGTTGTGCTTCTAGGCGCAATTGTTTTGCGTCCATTCCGGTGGAGGATAATGGATTATTACCGTCTAATGCCCCCCGCATCGGTCACCAACACAATGTAGCGACCACCGAAATTGTTCCAGTTAATTTCATTTAACGCTCAGAAATGCCGGCGAATGAATCTTCGCTAAACTCTTTACTGGATACTTTCGCCTGTTTTAATTCAGCGGCTTTTTGCAAGAAATCTTGCGTATCTTTCACCGTACTTGGATCAACAAACATTTTAGAGACGTATTCCAATCCCGGTACCGCCTTGGTACTGGAACGGAATCTGACCAAACCAAACTTAACCTGTTTGCCCTAAGTTTTCTTTTTCAATTTGTTCGGAAACTTGTTTAATCACATCACGGGTACGATTGATGTAAGGGTCCATGGAAATACTGGCATCCACCACAAACACCACCGCAGCACTGAACCCGGTCAACACTTGCGGTTCACTTTTCGGATCAGGCTTATTGGCTTTCGGATCGGTTTTTGATTGTGTTGCCTGTTGAACCACAGGCTCCGTTTTACTCACAGACGCCACTTCCAAAATACGTTCATAAAAAAACCTTGCGAGTTCATGACTTCTTCACCTTTGCAAAATAGGCAAGAGATAGAAATTCTTTTGGAAATCAATAAACTCTTTTGGCTCTTGAGCAACAATTTGTGGTGGTGTTTTATTATTGGCTAAGTCGGCACGAATCGGCTCCAAGATTTTCTTCGCATCATCGGCATTCACCACGGTTTCAATGTCTGCCTTGTTCTTAAAGAATAGTAACGGTTGGCGATCGACTGGGCTGGTAAAGGCCAAAGTCATCTGCATATTCCAAGCGACCGTACAATCGGCATCCAACCAACCCACGGTTTTACCAAAGCTGTCCGGACCTACTTTTAACCATTCTTTACCATTAGCCGTTTGGCGCTGATACACATAAAAACGGGAAAAAAAGCAGGCTGTTTTTACCTGCCGTCGCACCCGCATTATCCACCAATTGGCAACTTGGCGTGCTTAACACCCGTTGATAAAGTGTTTTTACCTTCCTGTTTTAACGGCTCATCCGCCAATGCGACATTTGCCATAAATCCCATTAATAAAGCAATTGAGGTGACTTTAAAAGACTTCATCATTTTTCAATTCCGCTAAACGTTGTTTTTGCTCGGCTAAATTCGGTTTAGCCTCCAATGCGGTTTCATACCAATAAATGGCCGTGCCTTTGTCGGCTTTTGAAACAACTGCTGTTGGCATTTTCTTCATATTCTTTTGCGTATGCCAAAGCAATATCGGCATTTCCGCT
>BNJT01001179.1_pt1 | contig 131318 bp, 145 predicted proteins | sample 8540491 | NCBI WGS metagenome assembly BNJT01 (sample SAMD00202455, study PRJDB9452) | human saliva metagenome | host: Homo sapiens | reverse complement strand
TGGATATTTAAAATCCCTTTTAATCGAGAGTTTTAGTAAGTTCTAGAAACTCTGCTCCAAATCCTGATAGTGCAAAAAGAGCATCCTTATCAGTGAAGCCTCATATTAACAAAAAGCCGCATTCAGGTTCGCGCGCGAGTCTGCCACCTTACCCACAAACAAATCCCCCACTACATACTCACTATCTTGTTCCTCCAGTATGGAGTTCGAAGAAGTCTTCATCTTCTAGTAGGCAATTTTTAGAAGCCCTCTCCCTCATGTGATGATGCAGTTAACTCTTTCTTCATTTTCTTGGCTTTCTTAATAATACTTTTATTTTACTAAATAAACAGAAATATAGTCGGCTTAATTTTCAATAAATAAAACACTCAACTATATTCTTATGTTTTTCTACTGAAGACTATTTTTCTCTTTCTTATGTCTGTTTAGTCTTCTTCTCTTTTTCTCTTGTGGGTAGCCACCTATGTCTTTTTCTTTTCTTTCCACTTGGCATAGCTTCAACGTTTTTATTCTGTTATTACTCAGTGAATTATATTTATTTTACTTTTACTTTTGTTTTTACCTTTTCCGAAAGTCTTAGAAGAGCTTAAATGCTGGGATAGTGTGTGCAGGAATCTGGATCTGCAGTATTTTTAGAAATATTTCTACCGAGTTTTCCGCTGCTCTTGTTTTGATAATAAGATCCAAATCCTCTAAGATATACATTATCACCATTACACATAGTAGTTCTTATCTCCCTGCATGAATGCTTCACTATTCTTTGAGTTCTCGTTTTTCTCAGTTCCCAACTTATTTGGCAATTGCATTTTACTAACTCTGCCTTTTGTCATTTCCTTTTTGTTTTTATTTTTGGTGTGCAAATATATATATTTTTGAAAACAATTAAACAAAAATTCTGATTTTCTTCATTGGTCAAAAATATTACCTGGTACGCCCAAAATGCAAGAATTTTTGCCATGGAGATACCTCCCAAAATCCATATAATGCTGTGGTTTTGAAGTTATCCTCCAGCAGACCCGCGTGGAACAGGGTTGGAATATTATATAAATTTTTACCAACAGATTTTAGAAGATATAGAATCGCCTAAGGCCGATATAGACGAGGTTCTATCTACTGGAAAGGCTGGGCTATTATTCTAGAGCGATTAATCTGCACGAAAGGCAGCAACGCAAATCATGCAGGATTATCAAGGTGTTTTCCAAATACTACTACGAAATTTTAAAACTAAAAGGCATCGGAAAATACACTGCCGCCGCATTTCCAGCATTTGTTTCAGCGAAAAAGACCTGCTGTGGATGGCAATTTTACCGTGTTTTATCCAGGGACTGCTGATGATTTTGATGCTTCAAAGACTAAAGCTCATGATTATTTTCTCAGAATTAGCCCCTTTTTGATAATGCCTGAGCAGAGATTTCTGGCGATTTTAACCAAGCGATACGGATCTGGGAGCAAATATCTGCAAACCTAAAGTCCTTCCCGTGACATTTACCCTGTTCATTGCAGATTGTCTGGCTTTTCAGCTCGAAAAACTGCCAATTTCCCGTAAAACACAACCCGAAGACATGAACCTCATCTATTATCTGTACGATACGAAAAATTCTTTTCTTATCAAACAGCGAGATGACAGCTCTATTTGGAAAAACTCTACGACTTCCCGATAAAATCGAATTTTTAGAGAAAATTTATCATAAAAGAAGATGAAATTTCCCACAAACTAACCCACAAAAACCTTAATATCAAGATTTACAGCATCATACTGAGTGAGCTGCTGTTTATTCCAAAATTTCAGAAGAGACGAGTTTTAGAAAGTACTAGATTTAAAAGATTTCTGACCAAAATCCTTCCCAAAGCCTTTAGAAAAATTTATTGAAGATCTAGTCAAAGTCTTTAATTTTGAGAAATTTTACCCAAATTATGCCCTGCAACATTTTATTTTACTATTCATTGTAATTTATAATGCATGTTTGGTTCCTAAAATCAAAAACGTAAATATAACCTTAAAAATGTGATTCTACCTACAAACTCTACGAAAGAAAATGCCGATATGGCGCTTGTACGCTCACTTATATAAGAATAACCCTCAAAAAGGTTTTTAATTTTACAAAAACAGACTTTCTTTGAAAATGCTTTTTAATCGCTGGACATTGTTCATTTCTTAATCAAAGAAAACATACATCTATCATCATTATTACAAAAAGAAGATATTTATCGCCAGTTTTTCCTTTTACCTCACAATTGCAGTTATAAGCAATTTAATCCAAATTCTTTTTAATGGAGATGTTTATATAGAATATAGCAAAATATTTAATTTCGTACTTAACTCTCAGATTAAAAGGAATTTTGATGAATAGAGAAAAAGTTAATTTCTTTTGAATAACCTATTGATTAACAATCAACAGCCACATCACAAAATACTCACTTTATTTTTCTTATTTTTAAGAAATTCCCAAGCGATAGGCGCTCATCGTGTTCCTACTGGTAAACACATCATCCACCAATAGAATGTGCTGATTTTCAATTTCTTTTGCCAAGAGATCATATTTGGTTTTCTTCTCTGTGGATTTATCTTTTTGAGCCTGCGCTTGGCTGTGGCTGTTTTCTTTTTGAGTAAATTATGGTCAAACGGAATTTATATTCAGAAGACCAAAACCTCCGTAAAAAGATGTAACTGATTTGTATCCCCCGTTCTTTAAGTTTCTTCGGATGAAGCGGAACGCTGACCAGCAAATCTGGCTTTTCTCCTTTTAACCTAAGATTTTTCCACTACCCATTTCGCTATTCTCCGCCAACTTTCTCCTGATTTCGAGTATTTCAGCTGGTGGATGAGTTCCTAGAAAGTCCCTTTTATCGAAATACATAAGCGCATAAGCCGCCTCCAGGAAACAAGCTTTTCTGCCTTTTGTTTCAGAAGATTTTCTCCAGGAATCCCAATGCGTGAAATGTATTTTATCCAAACATTTCCACTCAGACAGTTTCATCTTTTGGGAATGATATCATCACAGTTTAGGCAGGATTCGAAACAATACATCCAATAACATCCGTTCCTAATCTTGATACACCATATTTAGTTCTTATCTTCTCAAAATCAGAAAGCCCTTTCTGCCATGTTTGTCGGATTTCTGCTGGATTTCCTACTGTTATCTGCTTTTCAGAGTTCATCCGTCCTGCCAAAGGTATCAAAACCAATATTTGCCCTTGCATCTTTTTAGGAAAAAATGATTTTTGTGGATTTTTATAGTTTTTATAAGCCTTTATCACCATTCCAAAACTAAAGCTCATGCAGGTCTCTGTCATAGTTTCTCAAATCCTCTCCATAGCACAGCCGACCATTTAAGAACGGATTTTTAGAACCAAAACTTGGTTTCAGGTGAATTCATATTTCATATTCTTTAAATCCAGAGCAGAACCATCAGATTTGGAAAGGAACTATCTGTCCCACGCCCCACGGAAACTTCGGCCCTTCAAAAGAAGCTGACAGCCCTGATAAAGACTTTCGTATTTTGTCATTTCGGCAGGTTAGGCGACAGCTTTTCCAAAAGCGGATAGCAGTGGTTTCTTGTGGTAGCCTTTTCATTTTTATGAGTGTATATTTCTGCCTAGAACTTTATTTTTAAGCTCATTTTTCGCCATTTACCATTTTTCCATACTCTCCATGGTAAGCCCATAGACCACAGGCACTGGATGAAGCCCCACAGAAGTCCATTTCTTTTTCTCAGCGCGGCCCGTCTGTCTGAAGCCGTCATGCGGATTGGGTCTCATCCAAAACGATGATTTTCCACACCGTTTTTCTGCTCCTGCTTCCATTACATAAGCAAGCGTAGATATATAAAGTATAAAACCTAACTCCCACATCCTGAATATCAAACAAAATAACATCCAAATCTTTCCTATGAGCAAGGCGTAGGTTTTTAGTATTTGCATAAAGCGAAACTATCGGAATGCCTGTCTTGGTATCCACTCCATTTTTCTAACTTCTCCAGCATCTGCCACTCCACGAAAACCGTGTTCGGAGCAAAAACTCTTTTCACGGCCACTCCATTTTCTTTCAAAAGTCTACGATGCTTTGTTTTTCTTATTAATAGTCACCAGCCCTGTCCGATTGGTCACCACTCCACAGATTTCCTTTTAGCAGCGGCAAGGGTATTTTTCTGGCTGGTCTGCGCCTGTTACAAATTCCTCGTTTTCGGCATTTTTGATTTTGTGCATTAAAAATTGATTATTTACAAAAGCATTAGTATAATCAATACAAAATTTTTACTTTTGGCTCTTAAATTCATTATTTTTGAAGTTTCCTATTTATTTTTCTAAAAATTGCGTTCTCCAAAGATAATAAAAATAATCTTTCACGCATAATAATTTTTCATCGGAAGGCTGTCCGTTGCTCTAGGGATAGTGGTTTCACTGATTACCATATCCATGGTCTCGGCTCTAAAAAGCCATCAAAAAGCAAGATGGGCGATTTCAGCGGACATATTTCCATAAAATCCACGAAATCAAACTCTTCTTATAATTCTTCGGTTTTAGACCAAGAAGAATTTTGATATAAAGGAACCATACCCGAAGTAGAAACGGCACAATCTACGCCCTCTCAGCGGAATCCTCAGAACCAAAGAGAATTTTGCTGGAATTATCCTAAAAGGTGTAGGCAAGGATTTTTGACAAAAATCGTTTCCAAAAATTCATCACCTCGGGCGAAATCCCTGATTATACAGAAAAAGGATACACACGACATCATGCTTTTCTGAGCAAATTCGCCAAAAGGCCCGCATCTGAAAGTAAATGACAGCATCACGGCTGTTTTCTCCAAAGAAGACCAAAAACCGATTTATAGAAAATTCGTAGTAAAGGCAATCTACAACACTGATATCAAACTCATCGATGAACCATTGTCATCGGCAGATATCAACCATGTCCAAAAATCCAGAATATGGAAAAAACCGACATCGGCGGCGTGGATATTTTCCTAAAAGATTTTTGATAAAACTGACGTTGTTTTCCCACAAATAGAAAAAATCATCGGCTATAAAACTCACACCGAAAAACCACCACTGACAACACCCTCAAATCCTGCAATGGATAGAAATTTTTGACACGAATATCTCTTTAATCTTAGGCATTATGCTGGTAGTAGTGGTTATCAACATCATCATGGTGCTGCTGATTTTGATTATTGAAAGAACCAACTCCATCGGTGTACTGAAAACCTTAGGCGCAGACAACAACCAGGTCCGTGCGATATTCATCAACTACACCCTTGCTCATCGGCTATCCCTGGACTGATTGTAGGAAATCTTATCAGTATAGGTTTGCTATTGATACAGAAATATTTTCGGTATCAGTAAACTTAATCCAAGAGAATACATCAAATGCACCGTGCCAGTGGATTTGAATTTAGGCCACATTCTGTGCTCTTTCACTCGGAATATTGGTAGTTTCTGCCATATCGCTACATAGTACTGAGCTACCTTATCAGTAGAATTTCTCCTGCGAAAAGTAGTAAAATACAATTAATCAGCCATGAGTAACCGTTGATACGCCAAGCATTTGGTCTACTACTTCCTCGACAGTGGGGGTACAGGAGGAAATATCCATAGTGCGGGCGTTGTAGTTTTCCGGATAGAAGAATAACGAACTGCCCTCGGGTGAGGTAGCATTCCGATCGAAGTGCTCCATTAGCCCTCTTGGCGCTCATCATCGGTTTCTTCTATAATTTGGTTCCCTAATTGTATGAGTTCTTCTCGGGTCATTCGGGTAAAATAAGTTTTTATACTATTTAGAGGCAAGTGGGTTCCAGTGCCTTTTACAATATACTTGGTTTCTTTGGTAGGACTGTGCGCTGCCAACGCTCACAAAGAGCCGTTACGAAATCAGGACGGGTTTTTGCTGGCATCGTTCAGCCAGTTCCCTACGCTATCTTGTACATACTTTGCCTTATCCGACTTCACTTATCTAATATAGGCAAATACACCTCTGGTTTTCTTTTGAAGGCTTCTGTATGAGCACACCAACACCCTGTGGGGCGCAAGGCTTCTGCTACTAAACCTGCGTATATTCCTCATCTTCACTTTCTGCCCAATGGGAAAAAGAAAACCAATTGAAAAGTCTAAATGCTCGTCTGCATTTCGGGAGCGTAATGCCATCCAAATAATCTCATAGAACGCCAAAATGACTATCGGCTACTAAAGGTTTTAGTTTGTATGTCTTATCTTCTAAAGGGATTTTCGGTATGCAAGCCACCAACAATCAAGCATAACAGCGCACCGAATCGGATAATGCAGTGCTGATTTGTCAAACAAAGACTCATAAAAGGTCAGTATTTGCATATTTTTCGTATAACAATGCCCCTATGAGCTTAATCGTATTCATTGTAGAAGGGTTCTCTTTTTGCTGATTGATTTGGCAAAACCAACTCTTCAATGATATCTTTATCCATCCCCAAAGCAGGAAAAACAGATTTTACCAGCTGAGAATGATCCACAGCCATGCCATTCGTAAGGTTTACCGTTTCTATACGACCCGCATTTAATAGCGGAAAAGCACTTCAACAGGGATATCTACCGCCTTTTTGAGCTCCTTTTCTGTTTTTTGATAATTTCTATATCCATATAATAAATTATTCCTCCTCATCTCTATCCACAGGCTCTTTAGTAAGAAGATTTTGGAAATCAGAAAAGTTTTAGGCTATCTTCTCACAAAACATATCGTGATACCAAATCCAAAGCGAACCATCGTACAGGTTGGATAAACACAACTTCTTCCGTTTACAGAGAACCTATAGCAAAGGCTGATTGGAGTTCTTCTGGCGTTAAAGTGTCTTTCACGAGTTTGAAGCATCGAAAATCAATATCATCACGAGTAAAGAAAGCGTAATTGCAGAAAGATTTGCTATAAGTGTGCGACAAGAGATGCTCTTTTGCTCCATACTCAATCTCGGTACTGTGTTCGTATTCTGTATGAGGGAACATTGTGAGCCATTCGGGAAGGACTCTCCTTTCAATACTGTTTACATACTCTTTTTGGGAGCCTTCTCCAAATATGTTGTAGGTAATGTTTCAGTTGTTCATCTTTTTATTTTTAGTTTTTATTATTAGTTCGTTACACCATTTGCCCAAAGTACAAAAGCATCATCAGTATCTTCCTCGCCCATATCCACAGGAGTTACAATCTCTGTGCCCACCTTTGAATGGTCGTATGAAAAAGCATGCATTACCCATTCTTGAAAGGTAAATTAGGTTCTACTTGCAGTTCTTCTTGTATACTATTAGGAGGTAAAGACAGTATATCATCCCAGCAAATCTCATCGTAACCAATCGCTAAAAAGACGCAAGAAATCAAGAGCATTAGAAGCTGAATGTACAAAGCATTTGCGAACCTGAACCTGACCCTCAAATGCACAATCCGAGTTATTCCTCGTCATCCACCCAAAGGCCTCCCATAGAGCCATCTGCTCCGTTCTACAAAAACAAGCAAACGGCGGATATCTCTTCACTATCGTTACCAAAATAACATTCTAATGTCTCATATCTCGCATTGACTTTGGCTCCATTGAGAGTATAATAATTGTACCTCCTTTTTCGCTCATCATCTGTCCAGCTTTTCCTTAATTTATCTTCTGGATATAGAGTAGCCATAACGCACACCATCTCTGTCAGTATAATGGCTGTTGTCCTCTATCCACTGATAGAGTTTGCGAGCTCCTCTGGGATTTGTATTCCTTCTGGGAGGGCATTTTCTAATTGTTGTAATAGAATATTGGGCATCATTTCTAATTCTAAGAAATTATTCTTTATGAAAAAGAGCAAAGAAATCTTCAATAGTATTAGCAATCACCCGCCAAATAAGCTCCGCATCATCCCAGAAGATAATACGAGGGTTCCTCTCCTACACTAAAATCCATACAAAAGCTGACAGTCTGCACCATCTACGCCAAATATGAATATCTTAGAAAAATCGGTAATATACCCTAAATCGTATTCATTAATACGCTCTGTGTCGCATATTCTTCAGCCTCTTCAGCGGGGGAAGTCTTCCACAAGTTCTTTACTGTGTTTTATTATTTGTTTTTCAGTTTTGTAGAATATGTTTTAGTTCTAGTTTCTATTGATTTCAAACTGATCTTTGTCAGCTACCCAACTATCATCGGAGTTGCTATATACTTTTTAACTAATGCAAAATACTTTTCTGAGATTTTCATTTTTCTTATATTATTTTTATTGATAAGTAGAATAGCCTTTACCCCTACGAATAATCAAAGTGAATAGCACGATACGGCTACAGGCTCATAAAACATAATGATACCATCAATACCGCCATCATACCAATCGTAGCTTGCAGTTTCTGCAATGAAATAAAAGGATTTCCTTTATAAGTTATACTAATCCCATCGTCAGGAAGTCCTTTCTCTCGTCCAACTTCATATCAAATGCCTTCGGATACTCATCACTTTCAATGGAAGTTGTCCAATTAGAAAAGAATTTTCCCTCCTAATCTATTTAAAACTAATTTTGCTTTTTCTATCTTTCCATCATATTCTAAAGCAAATATATTAATCAATGTACCGTATTTCTCAAAATTTGCTTTGCTCTTTATAGCTTTTTCTGCATTTTTGGAAATTCTTTTCTTCTTCAGAATCAAAATCCCAATCGTGAATAACAGTTCGCTCTAAAATATCCTTCCTTGCCGAGGAACCCGAACTTATTATCCTCAGTCAGGCGGAAAGCCAGCCAGTTAGGCGCGGTATATTCGTTGTGATATTCAGTGGTATTATCACCAATGTCAACCCTCGTAAGGCTCAAACGGAGCGGAGCATATACACCTTTTGCCCTGCCCAATCAGGGGTTGATTTCAGCTAAACTCGATACTCATCAGGGGCAAAATGATTTTTAAAGCCATTGTTGCTCTTTTACAAAAATGTCTTCTGCTTTGGGAAACGCCTGCAAATGGTCGTTCAGTTCTTGGATTTCTTCTCTGATTGCATAATGATAATTATTTAATGTTTCTGAATTTAGGCGAATGCTATTCGCCCTCACACTCTACCACAAAAGCGATGCTACTAATAATCGAAAGTAAATAGCACGATACGACTTACAGGCTCATAAAGCATAATGATATAACCACCAGAACCCTATCCAGTCGTAAGCCCCTGTTTCAGCTACGAGATAAAAAGGATTTCCTTGGTAAGAGATGTCAAACACTCACATCATCCTTTCCGTCTTCTATTTTCATCTTTCAAAAGCCTTTGGATATTCTTTCCTTTCAATGCTGGAACTCCAGTTACCATATCTATCTCTCCTCCCAATCTTTCTAAATAGTTTTCTTATTCAGCTTACCTTCATGTTCAGGATAATGCACATTCACCAATGCACCGTATTTCTCAAAATTTGCTTTTATATTTCTCTAGAATTGCTGCATTTTTTTGAAATTCTTTTTCCATTTCAGAATCAAAATCCCAGTTGTGAATAGCGGTTCGCTCAAAATATCCTTCCTTACCGAGGAACTCAAACTTATTATCGTCAGTTAAGCGGAAAGCTAACCAGTTAGAGCGGTATATTCGTTGTGATATTCGGTGGTATTATCGCTCATATAACCTTCGTAAGGCCTGCAAAGGGCACAACATATACACCTTTTTGTCCTGCCCAATCAGGGATTGATTTCAGCTAAATCGAGTACTCATCAAGGGCAGAAAATGATTTTTGAGCCACGGTTGCTCTTTTACAAAAATATCTTCTGCTTTAGGGAACGCCTGCAAATGGTCGTTCAATTCTTGGATTTCTTCTCTTGAATTCATTAGGTTTAATTTAAAAATATTAAAATTTTAGTTCTGCATTTACTTTTTCTTACAGCATCAGCAGAGGCATGGAATTTCTCTTTTCGTCTCCATTTAGAGATAGTTCCATTGTTTTTTCTATTCCATTTCTACCAATGATACACGGCACCCCTATGCTGATATCATGCTCGCCATATTCCCCTCCAAAAAAGGGGCAGAACAAGGAATCATTTTCTTTTGGTCAGACAAGATAGAGTGCACCAGCGCAGCCACACCTGCCCCAGGAGCATACCACGCGGAAGTCCCAAAAGCTTCACTAAAGTAGCCCCGCCTAGTTTGGTTTCTTCCACTATGCTGTTTAGTTTTTCTTTATTCAAAATTCGCTACACAGATACCGTTTCTAGTAGCTTTTACTGATGAGAGGAAGCATCCCTGTGTCCGTATGAGCAGCGATCACTATACCATCCACATCCGAAACGGGACATCCCAGAGCCTCTGCCAGACGATATCTAAATCTCGCTGTATCCAGCGCCCTCCCATACCTATAATTCTGTTTTTAGGAGTTGGAATTTCTTATGAACAAGGTGAGGACATGGTATCCACGGGATTGGTCACCACGATGATAATGGCATTAGGAGTATTTTAGTACATTTTTCTGTAACTCCTGACACGATATCCGCATTTACGCCTCATCAGCTCCTCTCTGCTCATCCCTGGTCTTCTAGGCATCCCAGATGTGATAACCACTCACATCAGAATTTTCTGTTTTGGCGTAATTATTAGTCACGCCTATGATACGAGTTTCAAAGCCTTCCACAGCAGACATCTGCATAAGGTCCATAGCTTTCCCTTCGGCGAAACCTTCTTTTTATGTCTAATAATACCACCTCACTCGCAAAATTTCGCATTGTCTATATTCCGTACAGCTCTGCTCCACGGCTCCTGCTCCTATTACTGTTACTTTTCATTTCATTATTAGATTTAAACTCCACATTTAATAATTTATTCATTACTCTCCTATCATTTACCTCAACCATTGAGAAAATCTATTTTTAAGATTTCATAAGTTTTTGAAGAGAATTTCTTATCATTGCATGATTTTAGTTTTTACAAATTATGCAAAAAGAATTTTTAAACCATCTCAGCAGTGAGTTACAAAAACCGAAAAATATGACTTGGATAAACGAAAAATAGAAAAACTTTCATTGATTCTTTTTCGTTTCGTCTTCTTTTTAGAATACCAAAGGTGTAATTCCGAAGCAGAAATTCACCTCAGATTAGAAAGTTTTAAACTTGAATTTCAGCAGATTATCAATTCTGTAATAGAAGACCCTGATATGAAAGCAAAAGCGGCGAGCTGCTTTTTGAGGCTGTTCCACATGTTTTACAAACCTGCTGGAAAAAGACGCTCAGTTTTATCCTAGACAATGACCCTTGCTACACTCACATAGAAGAAGTAATGGTCTCTCACCCAGGGTTTTATGTTATTTCTATTTATAGATTTGCCCACCAGCTGTATCTACAGGGAGTGCCGCTCATCCCAAGAATCTGGACAGAGCTGGCACACAGCAAAACAGGAATAGACATCCACCCTGGCGCTACCATCGGAGAATGTTTTTTCACAGACCACGGAACAGGGATCGTGATTGGCGAAACGACTCGTGATTGGCAATTTCGTTAAAATCTATCAGAATGTAACCTCTGAGCTTTTAGCAGTTTCAAAGATATCGCCAACACAAAACGCCACCCTACGATAGAAAATAATGTAACAGTGTATGCCAACACCACTATTTTTAGGCGGGAATACTATCATTCGGGAGGGTTCTACCATCGATGCGAAATGTATGACTTACAGAGAGTATAGAGTCGCACAGCTTGGTATATTATAAAAAACAAAAACCATCATCCGAAGCAAAGAAAAACCAAACGAGCCTATTAATTTTTCTATTTAAAAATTTGCATTTTCAAAAATATTATTAGATTTGCATTTATATTTATTCCAAAAAGAGATGACAATAGTAAAACAATATGATGTGTTGCTATATTCTAACGACTTCAGTTTTCTTGATAGCGTAGCAATGCTGTATTGTTATTCGTATATAGAGGGCTGAAAGATTTCACGCCCTCTTTTATTTTTAAAATTTTTAAATCAATCATATTATGAAAATTCAACAATGTATTAGAAACCATCGGTAAAAACACCAGTAGTAAGGCTAAATAAACTATTCCCAGACTCATAATGTTTGATAAACTAGAAAGAAGCAAACCCAGGAGGAAGCGTGAAGGACAGAATAGCTCTAGCCATGATAGAAGCAGTGGAAAGAAGGGAAAATCAATAAAGATACTAAAAATCATAGAACCCACATCAGGAAACACAGGGAGTAGGTCTTGATGGTAAGTGCTGTGAAAGTGATATGATTTTGACTTTGGTAATGCCAGAGAGCATGAGCGTAGAGAGAGAGAAAACTAATGTCTGCTTATGGCGCAAAAATCGTCCTTACGCCAAGAGAATTAGGAATGAAAGGAGCGATAGCAAAAGCTCAGGAATTGGCTGAAAAAGAAAGTAACTCTTGATTCCTCAGCAGTTCGAAAAACGCTGCCAATCCAGAAATCCACCGTAATACTACAGCTCAGGAAATTCTAAATGATTTCTCAGAAGGTGTGAGACTACTTCATCTCGGGAGTTGGAACAGGAGGACATATTACGGTATTTCAGATTTTAAAACAAAATTCCTCAGCTCAAAGCCTTTGCAGTTGAACCAGAGCAGTCGCCTGTCATCAGCGGCGGTGCACCTGGCCCACATGCTATCCAAGGAATCGGTGCTGGTTTCATCCCTACTGTTTTGAATACAGAAATTTTTAGAGGGTGCTGTCCTTGTTGGGAAAGAGGAAGCATTCAGTTTCGCACAAAGATTAGCAAAAGAAGAAGGAATTTTAGCTGGAGTTTCCACAGGAGCTTCACTGGCTGCCATGCTAAAATTAGAGAAATCCCACAAAATGTATACTTATTCTGAGCCATCAACTACGACACAGGAGAAAGATACTGGTCTGTGGGATGGACTTTTCGAAGAAAATATAATTTCGAATATCTTAGTAAAACCTTTCCTGTTGAAAGGTTTTTGTTGTCCAAGGGCTAAGATATATGTATATTTACCAAAAATTTATTAAAATGAGAATTATTGTTAATTTGATTATCACCGCAGCAGTTGCCTATTTTCTACCAAAGATGCTTAGCGGAGGCATTTCTAGATTTTAGTTCAGCATATGATTTTGCAGTGGTTTTGAGGGTTGCTGAATATTTTCCTAAAACCCGTCTTGAAGATTATCAGTTTCCTCATATCAGTGATTACTTTTGGCTTGTTCTCCTCGTTGTAGAATGCTGTAGTGGTTTCTGGCAGATTATTTCGTGGATGGAATGGTAATCGATGGATTTGGCTGGACTCTGGCTTTTTAGTATCTGTTTATCTATTCTGACCTCTATTTTGTCAATAGATGAAGATTAGAATCACAATATTTTTAAGAAAAACATTATCTTTGCCAATTATTTAACAAAAATATGGAAGAAGAAAAAACCACTCAATTTCATTGAGCAAATTATAGAAGAAGATTTGGCTAATGGACTCAGCAGAGACAAAATTCGTTTTTCGTTTTCCGCCAGAGCCCAACGGCTATCTGCACATAGGACACACCAAAGCGATATGCATCAACTTCGGTTTGGGTGAAAAATATAACGCTCCTGTGAACCTTCGTTTCGATGATACCAACCCTGAGAAAGAAGAGCAAGAGTTCGTAGATTCTATCAAGAAAGATGTGGCTTGGCTCGGCTTCAAATGGGATAAAGAGCTCTATGCATCAGACTATTTTTCAGCAGCTCTATGACTGGGCTGTACAGATGATAAAAAGATGGCAAAGCGTACATAGATGAGCAGTCTTCGAAGTTATCACGGAACAAAGAAAAAACCCTGCAGAACCTGGATAGAATCTCCATTCCGAAACAGACCCTGTAGAGGAATCACTAAATCTATTCGAGCGAATGAAAAATGGCGAGTTCGAAGAAGGAACAATGTCTCTTCGTGCCAAAATAGATATGACTTCGCCTAATATGAACATGCGTGACCCTGTGATGTATAGAATCCTGAAAAAGACCACACCACAGGACTGGCAACCACTTGGAAAAATTTTACCCCTATGTATGACTGGGCTCATGGAGAGTGACTACATAGAGCAGATTTCGCACCCCTTTGTTCATTGGAGTTTGAGAACCACAGACCGCTTTACGACTGGTATCTTGACCAAGTCTATACGGAAGGAACTATAAGAAACAAACAGCGAGAGTTTGCCCGAATGAATGTAACTCACATGATTACTTCTAAGAGAAAACTCAAAGGCTCGTTGCCGAAGGTGTGGTTACAGGCTGGGATGACCCGAGAATGCCTACCGTTTCTGGGCTTAGAAGAAAAGGCTACACGCCTGTTGCTATCCGAAATTTCATTGAAAAAGTAGATGTGAAAAGAGAAAAATTTAATAGACATTCAGCTGCTAGAATTCTGCGTAAGAGAGGATTTAAACAAAACTGCCAAGAGAATGATGGTGGTGATGAATCCTGCAAAATTGATTATAGAAAACTACCCAGAAGGCAAAGAAGAATGGCTAGAAACAGAAAACAACCCAGAAGATGAAAACGCTTTGAATGAGAAAAGTTCCTTTCTCACGAGAGCTATACATGAGAGAGAAGACTTCAAAGAGGAAGCAGACAAGAAGTTTTTCCGTCTGAAACTCGGTGGTGAGGTAAGACTAAAATCAGCCTATATCATCAAAGCTGAAAGAGTAGAAAAAGATGAAAACGGCGAGATTAGAACTATCTACGCTACTTATGATGAAAAATCTAAATCTGGAAGCGGAACAGAAGAAAGCCTCAAGAAAAGTAAAAGGAACGCTGCACTGGGTTTCTGCAAACCACGCCCTGCCTGTGGAAGCGAGAGTTTATGACAGACTTTTTCACTACCGAACAGCCAGATGCAGAAAAGGAAACTGACTCCTAGAGTTTGTAAACCCTGAATCTCTGAAAGTGGTAACTGCCTATGCAGAGCCAGAACTGAAAGATGTAAAAGTGGGCGAACCACTGCAGTTCCAGAGAATCGGTTACTTTACAAAAAGACCAAGACAGCACAGACAGCAAATTGGTTTTCAATAGAACAGTAACTCTGAAGGATTCCTACAAGCATGAAAAATTAAACAAATGAAAATTAAACAAATGAAAAAAATATTTTTCTTTTGTCTTTTTGGGGATTTTTATTTTTGTTTTTCTCAACAAAATTTAAAAAGAGATATCACAAAGATTATACAAGGCAAGAATGCCCTTGTGGCAGTATCTGTGATGAACCTCAAAAGGGAAAACAGAAGTAAATATTAACGGAAACAAAAAGTTCCGATGCTTAGTGTGTTCAAATTTCACATTGCATTGGCAGTTTTTGATTTGGTGGACAGAGGTATTTTTGGATTTGGAACAAAATATTTTTGTCAAGAAATCAGAACTTTTGGAGAATACTTTTGAGCCCATTCGTGATAAATATCCGAATGGCAATGTGAATATCCCTTTGAGAGAAATCATAGAACACACTGTTTCTCAGAGTGATAACAATGGTTGTGACATTCTGCTGAGGTTGATTGGAGGAGTTGATACTGTCCAGAAATTCATCGAGGAGCAAGGGTATCAAAGATTTTGCGATAAAATACAATGAAGAAGAAATGAATAAGAATGGGAAATCCATCTACTCAAACTATACAACCGCAAACGCCTCCAGCAGGCTTCTGCAAAAATTTTATAATGGTGAGATAATTTCGAGTCTTCCAGAGATTTTTATTCAGAATCATGTATGAGACTTCTACTGGAGCAGACAGGCTCATATCCCTTGCTTTCCTCCAGATGTTATCGTTGCCCATAAAACAGGGACTTCTGGTATTGTATCTGAATTCAGGCTGCCACCAATGATGTGGGAATCATCATTTTACCTGATGACGAATACTACACAATATCTGTTTTTGTGATAAATTCCAAAGAAAATACATCAACTAACGAAAAATAATTGCTGATATATCAAAAACAGTGTGGGATTATTATTTTCGAAATAAATAACTAAAATGAATCTTTTAGATAAAAATAAAACAAAATCCTGAGGAAATATCATTCGATGAAGTGATTGCTTATATTGATGAGCATTATGACTTTGTCCCTACGGCTTTTCAGAATGGAGAAGTTCTCAACGAAGAGAACCAAAAATAATGAGCTCTTGCAAAAATCTTTTGCGAAAAATTAGGTTTAAATGAGAAAAAATACATTATTTCTGTTTGGTGATTTTTACAGAAAAAGATGTTTTAGGAGATTTGCAAGGGACTAATCATCAGAACATTAGAAATTTCATGAAAACAGGATGGGAAGGAATCAATTTTCATCGTGAAAGTTTAATAGAAAAATAAAATATAATTAGATTAAAACTATAAAAAAATGAAGAGAAAAATTTTATCGCGGGACTATTCCTTGGAGGAGTAGCAGCCAGTAATCTATCGGCTCAGAAGTATCTGGGACTGAGCAACAGTAACTATTCAGGAGTTTATGGGTCACAATACAACCCGGCTAAACTTACTGATGAGAAAGTAAAAAGTAGCTGTTAATCTTGTGTCTGTGAATGGGCTGGTTAATAACGACTATTACAAGTTTAAAAATTTGAACTCTTTCGGTGGTTTCACACTAGATGAGCTAGGAAATGGAGCTTCTCACAATGGAGGAAAATGGAGCTTTGATAAACTTGGGAATTGTAGGTGAAGTTTTAGGGCCGTCTTTCCAGTTTACAGTGAATAACAAATTAGGCTTCGGATTTTCTTCAAGAGTAAGACTTTTTCGGTCAAGGGAAAAACATAAATTCTGCTTTCCTTAATGCCTTAAACGGGAATTTAGGGAACTGACAACCCAGGCCTTGCTACTATTCCATTGGTTGATAATACAGGATTTGGTATCAATACTACTGCACTTACTGATTTAGGTGTAAAAGGTGCTTATGCTGTGATTGATAACAACGACCTAAAACTATCATTAGGTGCGAGTGTAAAACTATACAAAAGGAGCTGGACTAAACAGATTCGAAAGTAATGGATATAACTCAATCTATAACAATAACCCGTCTAACCCTACCATCACAGCTACTAATATTAACTGGGATCTTTATACTAACTTAAACCCTGATAAATCACTAAACAATTATGGTTTCTCTGACTTCTTCGGTGGAGCGACAGGGTTTGGTGGTGATTTCGGTGCTGAATTGACCCTGAAAGAAGCATCTGGTGACAAACCTTATTTCTTAAAAATTCGGTGCAGCAGTTAATGACATCGGTGCTATCAAATACAAAGATGTTCACAGACTGCACATCATAGGTACAGGTGCTGCAATAGACCCTAACGAAAATAGATATTTTTGACCTAAACTCTACTGCTAACTACCTTAGAACGAGAGGTTACAGCGCCGCTTTGACTACATCTTCTGTTAATCAAAGCCTTCCTACTAACCTAAATCTACATGTAGACTATGCTATCACGAAAAGATTTTTCGTTAGCGCTAATGGTTTGGTTAATTTAGCAAAACCAACTCTACTAACCCTTACTACCATAGTTTCGTAGGGCTTGTTCCTAGATTCGAAAGCAAGTGGGTAGATGTATCTGTTCCTTTGACTTACAACTTCATGAGCCAAGATTTCAAACCAGGACTTGCTCTTAGATTAGGACCATTGTCAATGGGTTCTGATGATTTGAAAATCTTATTCACTAATTCTAAAGGAGCTAATATCTACGCTGGGCTAGGTTTCATCCTATATAAAGGTAAAAACCTGAAGCTGTAGTTGTTGATACTGACAAAGATACAGACGGAGACGGAGTTCTAGACAGACATGATGAATGCCCTACTGTTCCTGGACCGATAGAAAACAGAGGATGCCCATGGGGAGATACTGATAACGACGGCGTTCTAGACAAAGATGACAAGTGTCCTGAAGTTCCTGGACCAGTAGAAAACGATGGATGTCCTTGGAAAGATACAGACGGAGATGGAATTCCAGATAAAGATGACAGATGTCCTACTGAAGCTGGATTGCCAGAAAAACAAGGATGCCCTAAAACTCATGCTGATATCGCAGGTGAAGTTACTTCGGCTCTTAAAAACATTCTATTCAACCTAGGTAAAAGCTACTCTAAGACCAGAGGCTATGCCTAAACTAGACGAGGCTGCTAAGATTATCAAATCTTCTAACGGAGGAACATTCTTAGTAATCGGACACACAGATAGAAAAGGGAAATGCTGCGCTTAACCTTAGACTTTCTAGAGAAAGGGCTGCTGCAGTGGTTAAAGCCCTTGAAGAAAGAGGTGTAGAACACAGCCAGCTAAAATCAAAAAGGTGTAGGCTTTGAATTCGCTGAAGTGCCTGTAACTGCTTCTGATGCTGAAAGAGAAAAAGACAGAAAAGTAGAAGTAAAAACATGTCACAGGAAGCGAATGGGATGCATTGACAAAAATCTGATGTACCTGTTGCAACTCCTAAAAACTACAGTAAAAAAATCCGTAGGAGCTAAAAAGCTGTATACAGAAAGCCTGTTGCTAGAAATAATCTAAATATTTCTATAAAAAGGAACTCTAAAATAGAGTTCCTTTTTATTCCATCATTTTTAAAAAATTCCTGCTCATCCAGAATGGTAATCGTGCCTATCTCCTGCGCCTTCTTGAGTTTGCTTCCTGCTTTCTCTCCCACTACTAAATAGTTCAGGTTTTTGGACACTGCAGAGATATTTCTTCCGCCATGTTTTTCGACCATTTCTTCGGCTTGTTCACGGGTAAAAAGAGATAATTTTCCTGTAAACAAAAAAATGTTTTCCCTAGCTAAATTATCTGACAATACCTCCGTAGATACTTCGTCTCTTTCCAGCTGGATTCCATACTCTTTGAGCCTTTCTATTAGCTTTCTGTTTTCTTCATTAGAAAAGAATGCCGCGATGCTTTCGGCTATTTTATCACCTATATCTTCCACTTGGATGAGTTCCTCCACAGTTGCCCTGCTGAGCTCTTCTATCGAACCAAAAATTCTTAACCAATTTCTTAGCAATGGTCTCACCGATGTGTTTTATCCCAATGCCGTAAAAGCACTCTTTCAAAAAGGAATTTGCTTTGATTTTTTTCTATCCCATCGATGATGTTCTGCGCAGATTTTTCCGCCATTCTTTCCAGCGGCAAAAGTTGTTCTTTTTCAAGGTATAAAAATCAGCCACCGTTTTTATCAAACCTTCACGATAGAGCTGTTCTATAGTTTCCGAACCCAAATTTTCTATATTCAAAGCCTTTCTGGAAACGAAAATGTATCATTTTTACCGACCACCTGCAGGAGGGCAGTGGATTTCATTCGGACAGAAATGAAGCGCTTGGCTTTCTTCCTTTATCAGCTCCGTATCGCACTCTGGACAGCGTGTTATATAGTTAATCTGTGGAGACATTGCTTCCCTTTTTCGGTATTTACGCCTACTATTTTAGGAATGATTTCACCGCCTTTTTCTACATATACAAAAATCATTTTTCGTGCAAATCCAATTTCTTGATAATATCCTCATTATGAAGAGATGCCCGTTTCACAATAGTTCCCGCCAAAAGCACTGGTGACAGATTGGCAACTGGCGTGATTACTCCTGTTCTACCAACCTGATAATCGATAGACAAAAAGCTGAGTTTCTACTTTTTCAGCCTTGAATTTATGAGCCGTCGCCCAACGTGGTGACTTGGCTGTATATCCCAAAAATCTGCTGTTGTTTCAGGTCATTGACTTTGATTACAATTCCATCAATATCAAAACCTAAATTCTGCCGTTCTTTATCCCAAAAATTGATAAAATCTTTTCACTTCCTGCAATGATTTGCAGAGTTTGCTGTACTGCGAAACCTTGAAGCCCACAGAACTCATCTTTTGGAGCAGTTCCCAGTGCGTTTTTCTGTAACATCCTGTGCTACAAACTGATACAGCACCGCCGAAAGTCCTCTCCTGCTCACCTCCGTGCTGTCCTGCATTTTCAGACTTCCAGAGGCTGTGTTCCTAGGGTTCATGAAGATATCCAGCCCTTCCTGCTCCCTTTCCTGATTGATTTTATCAAAAGGCTTTTCGTGTCAGATATATCTCGCCGCGCATATAGAATTTTTTTCTGGAAAAATCGCCATACAACTGCAGCGGAATGTCCTTTATCGTTTTTACATTGGAGGTGATTTCATCGCCCTGAAACCCATCACCACGAGTAACCGCCTGAACGAATTTTTCCTGTTCATAAAGTATAGAAATAGAAGCGCCGTCGTATTTTCAGCTCGGTCACAAATTCTATTTCATCCGTTTCCAATATTTTTGGTTCGGTTATACCACTCCTCCAAATCCTCAAAATTATACGAATTATCCAGTGAATACATTCTAAACTCGTGAGAAACCGTAGGAAAAACCTTGGTCACCTCTCCACCCACACGCACCGTGGGAGAATTTGAGTCATAGAATTCTGGATTTGCCGCCTCCAGGGTCTGCAATTCTCTCAGTTTTTCATCAAACTCAAAAATCTGAAATCGTAGGATTATCAAGAACATAATAATTATAATTGTGCTGATGAAGCTCTTTTCGGAGGTTTTTCTATTTTTTCTTTTACAGACATTTTCTGTTTTTAGTCTATTTTACTTCCTGTTTCTATTTCGTAAGGCTCTTTTCCCTTGCTCAAAGATCCGTGTGAGCTGACTGCCCTGCACTGTGATTTCATCGCCTCATTCTTCTAATCCAGTTTCCTTCGCGAAGACCTACCACTTTGATATTATTTTGTGTCAAAAAATCTTTAATTCTGGTCTCTCTCGTTTCGCCATTGTGCTTCAAATCTGGATTTGGGTCTAGATAGTGAGGATTGATATTAAAAGGCACCAGTCCCATAGCCTCAAAAACTCGGCGGATAGACTATCGGCATGTCGTTGGTTGTCTGTATGTTAAGCCCGCCTATATTGCTCCCTTGCACTGCATCCTAAATATGGCTTTCCTTTTTTTCTACATTTTCTTTCAGAGCTTTCATCAGATTTTCATGAAGAGTTTTGACCAAAAGAAAAAGTATTCCCACCACCTGTAAAATATGCCTTTGCAGCAGCAATAGCTTCTTGTGGGTTTTCAAATTCGTGGATTCCTTTTTATTTTTATGCCAATAGTTCCGAAAAACTCGCGCGCCTTGTCCGTGTATTCTTCGTGAGAAATTCCGCTGGGTCTGGCGTAAGGAATAAACAAAACCTCATCTATTCCGTGATAAAGTTTCACAAGTTCTTCTCGTAAATATTCTAAATATTTTCCACCAAAAAGTGTAGAAGTGGATGCTAAAATAATGTTCATAATTGTTCTTTTAAGCGTGTCCCAAAAAGTAGTGTTTTTATGATTAAAAGTCAAAAAAATGTAAATAAAACGATTTACAAAAATTGACCACTATCTACCACAAAAGTTTCCCATCATAATCAATGAAATAACTTTCATAATTGAAATCTACCAGCTCTATTCCCTTTGGCGTAAGGATAAAAGAGGGCGTACGCTCTATAGGCGAAACGAAAATATCCTTCCCGCTGAACTGCCAGAGGATTTTCGCCCTGCTTGTTTAGGGCGTGATATCTCCACCTCGCCGTGGGTAATGTAATCATCCTGATAGGGCGACTATCTGAAAGCAAGTAGCCATATCTACCTGTGTATGCCAAAGGAATTCTAAAGAAGGCAAGAGAATACAAAAATACTTCATAGCCGCAAGCCACCAAAAAGTCTATCATTATCCAAAAGAATCCCTTTCTCATTGAGCACATTATAGGTATCAGCCACGAGCAATACTTTTGTCAATGGGTTCTTCATTTTCATAGAGCCGAATGCCTATCAATTGGTCATAGTCGCCTACTTCTCGGTCGTAAGGCTGGCGTTCTTGGTAACGAGTAAGGGCTTTTTGATTATCATCAAGATTGGTTTCATCTATAATCTCTATCTGATAAGAATCTTTATAAAAGCCAAAGGGTGTTTTTTTCATAGTGTGTTTTTAAAAAGTTTTCTTCTATTACTTTTTCAACGAGTTCCTCTACTTTCTTAAGTTTCCCTCCAAAATATTTTTTGTCTTCTATGATTTTTCATAGATATCCTCTATGCTATGAGCGGGTGAGAGTATCCATAAACTATAAGGCTTTTAATTGTACGGTGCCTATCTTCTGGAGGGAAGGCAGTATCGCTCCTAAATCTTTATGGTTAAACCAACAATCGGTTTTGAGGGCAAAATCTTGGTTGTTTTTCCCACAAGGTATTTCACTTTTTCAAAAATCGTTCATTGTAGGATAGATAGGGTATAAATATCGTGTAGGAGCAAGATGATACTCTATCTTTCTCGGGCTAATATCTACCGAAGAAACCAAAACAAATTCCATAGTTTTTCGCCTATGGAAACTGCCAATACATCTCCTTTTTGGAAATAAGAAGCTTTTAGTTTTCTTTAGAGCAGGTTTAGCAAGAGGTTTGGGGTTGTCTTCTTGCAATTGTAGTTTGAGCTTGTCAAGCGCTTTCTGTCGTTGTTTTTGGGCTTTGCTGTCTATCTCATTCCAGAGTGGTGTTGCTCCTTTGTTCGATGAGCTGTAAAGCTTTGGTGCGCACCCTCATCGTGGGGGTAACCTATTTTCCAGAGAGCGTATGCAAAAGCCGTCCAATAGATTTCTGCAAAAAGTTCATCAATACAAAAATTAGTTTCCTCATTAAGCCAATCCTGTCTTATTTTTTTCTATATCCTCACCGTCTTTATAACGCTCGGTGATATTGTTATAAATGTCATAGCCACTATCGCTATCTATTATTTTTACTCCGTCTATTGCCATAGTATTGTGTTTTTAAGGTCGTATGATTGTTTCTTCTACTTTGCCTTTTGATGATATTTTCAAGGGCTGTATAGAGATCGCCTCCGTAGAAATGGTAATAGGTCTTTCTTGGCACCCAAGAGGTAAGGTCAAGCACGCCCCATACACTGCCCTACACTATCGATGCAGAGAACTTCATCGGCATTGACATCACCAAAGGGAATAAGCTCGGTAATACCTGCATCCGATTCCAAGGCTTGTATTTTTTCGCGAGTGGGGAGATTTTGCGAATATATAAAAACCATATAGCCGTCGTTGCGCTTGATATCCTTGCCGTCGAATATGGTAAGGAAAGTGACGAGTTCGTGAGGCAAATCGTCATAACCTGCCTCGCGATAGCGCGCTTTGATAGTTTCGGTACGAGCGCGTCGCTCTTCTTTAGAGAGGTATTGAGTAAGGTAATACCTTGTTTTTCTAAAAGGTTTTTCCAAGGAGTTTTTATCATAACTAATAAATATACTGATCAATATCAATCCAGCCATTTAACTGATGAAGTAGGTCAATAACCGAGGTATCAAAAGACAAAGCAAGGGATTTCTTCATTGTATATATTTACACAAAATTGGAATAATGCAGTAAGCTGATGTGTTTTGATAAAAGCCGATAATTCTTTCAAAAAAACGGATGCACTTTTTGCTCAAAAACAGCCAAACAATCACTTATATACAAAGTTTCAATAGGCGCAAACTTATATTCCCAAAAAGTTTCTTCGCTAATGCGATGCTTCAAAGCATCTCCCTTATACGCCTGCATCGTAGGAGGAAAACCTAGCGATACGAGTAAGTTCTTCAAGGTCAAAACACTCACCATAAACACAAAAAGTAAGACCAATATTGGTAAGTTCTTTTTCATTAATTTCTCTATCTTTTACCACTCACATATCCCCTATCTCCTGACATCTGCCCCTAAATCAAAAAGAAGCCTTATCAATATGTATAGCAATAAATTGCTTTTTCCTCCTCAATCATAGAATCCAACTTTTCAATAGGATAAGCTTCTGAGCCACCCATTGCCCGCATATATAAAAAGTTCTTCAAACTGTAAAAATCTCCAAAAGATTTCTAATTTCAAGTCACCTGAATCTTGCGCTCTTTTTATCTCTTCAAGGTAGAAACCTTCTCCATTCATTACCCTTTTTGAACACTTTCATATTTACCCTTTTGTCTATCTTCATCTCCATAATACAAATATACATCTTCTATAGTTTTTTTCTACATATTTTCACCTTCTCATTCTCACCTCTTTTTAGCATAAATAAGACTCTCTACAGTTAATACTCCATTCACATTCATCCAGATACGCATATCTCCCTTGTATTCAAAGCTTATCTATTAAATTCGCTACTTGTAAAGCTAACTCCTCTTGATCCACTATATAAAGAAGTGAACATAATTCACGGATACTTTGCATCGTATCTTTTACTTTTTAAAGCTATACTTCTTTTTAATTTTGCTTTTATCTTTTTGGCAAAAATTTTTCTGAGGACAGGTTACTAATATGCTATCCAAAAAGCATTTCTACTTGTGTATCCATTTTATTATTTAATTTTTATATTCATTAAGTTCTAAAGCTCACATTCCTTTGATGAAAGTATCAAGATATTGTTCTTTTTTTCATTGTTTTTCTATCTTTTTACCACTCGCGGTATTCATCGGTGATATCCACATTTTCGGCTAATTCTAAACCTGTTTTGCGGATAATAATATTCATCCACTCGCAAAGTTCCTCGCGCTCCATTGTTTCTATAAGTCCGTATTTATTATTGATTTTATTGAGTTTTTTTACCAATTTGCCCATAGAGTTATAAACGGTAGTCGCATTTTTCTTTTGCGCCGCTTCACAAAGTGTTTGCACATATTCCGTAAGGGCTGTTTCTACAGCGGTAATGCTTTCTTCTGAAAACATATCATCACCCTGAGCCATACGCTTGCGCCACTGAGTGATAGGTGTTTCGGAAAAGGAAGGCTTGTATTTCGGGAATACGATCGGGGTCTATATTCTTGTTTTTGTGATTTGAGGAAGGCTTTAAGGCGGATGCGCTCCTTTTCATATAGTTCTAATTTGAATAATATTAGTCTACGCAATTGTTCCTTAGGATTCAGAACCACTAACAAGCGAAATTCCTCAAATAAAACATCATAAGCAGAGCCATAATCACTCACTGTTTTACCCGTAAGTTTCTTGCCTATTTTTCTGTACAATGGTTGTTTTATCATCGCCAATATTCAATCCAAAAGGCAGGTTTTATATCAGAAATTTTTTTCCATCAGGGTGCATTTTCGGAATCAATGGTGATTTGATGCAAAATGAGTTGGTCTTTTTCCTTGTTATAATTGCCAATAGGCTCTCCATAAGCGGGAGCATATCTCACATACCCAGTAAAAAGGCAGCGAATGGTCTTTTTCTTCATTATTAACTGGTACCCAAAACAAGTTGCCGTAAGCATCATATTCAGGATTAGGGTTTTGAGGCAAATGATATTTTTGCAAAAAAATTCTTTTTATTTCAGGGAGAATGGATAGGTCGCCCTAATAAATCTTGGATTTCCATAATCATTTAATTTTTTATTAAAAATTGACTTTATTTCCTTGCCTCCTCTACGGTGAGACCAAAAGGCTCTAATGCCCATTTGAGATTGGAAAGGATATAATCCTCATCTTCAGAAAAACGCTTAGCTATCTGCTTTGTAATAAGGCAGCAGGCGCTCATTCTTCATTCCTGCAATGGCTTTGTATAACGATGCGAAGGACATCATTATCAGTCTCTTGTAGTCCTTTAATGAAAATATCAAGATACTGTTCTTTTTCTGGCTTTTGCTGAATGCGCTGGAGTTGTTCTTTCATTTTAGATATTAGTTTTTTAAGGGAGAAACCTATCCAATTAGAGGATAGGTTCCACTTTTATTGATGAATTTGCACCTGAGGGAAAGGAATTTCAATACCTTCTTGGTCAAATCGCATTTTTAACAGCTTCAAGGGTTCGAGAGTAACAGCCGAAAGTGGTCTGCATTCATACACCAATAGCGCAGAGAGATTTACTGAGCTGTCCGCGAGTTCTTCTACATACACCATAGGCTCAGGAGTAGAAAGGGCTTTAGGCTCGTCTTTGGCGATTTAGCAACAGGATTTGGCGCACCTGCTGTATATTAGACCCATAGCCTACACTTACCTTCACAAATACGCGTCGTTTTTCTTCTCGGCTATAATTGACTATACTATTACTAAAAAGCTGAGTATTAGGAATAATGGCTTCCTCGTTATCCACCTTATTAAGCGTAGTAGCAAAAGAGCCCAATGTTTTTCACTGTTCCTTTTGCCCTGCCCTCTATCATGTCTCCCTAAACGGAAAAGGCTTTGAAAATCAATATCATTATCCCACTCGCGAAGTTTGAAAAGCGACCCTTGTAACGCCAAACCTACGGCAACAAACATGCACTGGTAATGATAGCGATAAACTGAGTAGCCGGCAGACCCTATAATCTGTATCGTAGTAAGGAATAGAGCTACATAAAACACCCATCTCACCACTTGCAGCAGGAAAGACTGCAAAACGACATCCACCTGACGGCGCACCATTAGTTTTTGAGGAGTTTTTAAGATAAAACTGAATCGCATAGCGCCCTACAATATGTAGTATAATAGCTCCAACAAGAGTTGGAGTAAAATTGATAACATCCGTTATCCATCCTTTTACAAGGCCTTCAAAGTCTATAGATGAAAATTCTTTCATAATGAGTTATATTTTTAGAGACAAAAATACGCCATTTTTTCCGTTACCGAAAAAAACAACCAAAAGTTAAATTTTTGTCAATTTTTTTATAAAGTTTCGGCTGTTCTTTTTGAAATTATCACTAAAACTTTCAATAAAAATTGATAATTATAGTTAAGCTTTTACCAAAGTTCTATTCGCTGGTTTCTTATAAATTCCCGTACACTTCTATATATGCGCAGGCTGGGATTTTCTCTTCTAAATCGGCTACGACTCTCTGTATAAAGGCTTTTACTTTTTCATCACCAAAAGTATGCTGGCGCAGTTGGGCTATGATTTTTCGCAAACCGAAGGTTCAAAAAGATTTCTGGCTCGTAGCATCAAAATGGTCTTCAACCCTATCCCACTGAGGCTGATACAAGGGAAACACAGCCCGAAAATCTTCTAAAAGATACTCATCAAAGTCTTCCATTGGTATAAAAACAGAACGCTTGGAAACACACTTCATATCAGCATCCAAGGCATTGATAAGATAGCCCATTCCCTCTCAGGCGCTTCTTTCTACCATCCACACTAAAAAGCAGCGAAGTGCCGTATAGGTGTTTTTACAGCCTTTTCTACATCGTGACCGAAACGCTCATAGGCGCTCTCTGCTTCCCACTGCTCACACTTGGTTTCCGCCATGATGGTTTCTAAATTCTCCTGATGATACAGCGCTATAGCCGACGCAATATCTCCCTCCGTCTGTTTGAGCAGGGCGGCAGCTTTCTGCATCGGTATGGAAAACCTTGTTTTCAGGGCTTGTATTTCTTTGAGATAGTTCATTTTATTTAAATAAAATTCCAAAAGCAAAAACTTACTCTTTTCATCTTTGGGCGAACGAATGTTTCTTGTCAAAAGCCTTTTGCTTTCTATTTTAAGGTCATTGGGCAGTTCTGGCGACTGCTCGGCTTGGGTTTTAGATAAGAAAGATACTGCGCTATGTTTTGCCATACAAAATCAGGGTCGAGATAAACGCCCAATTCCTGCAAATTCAGATAATGAGTCGCTCTATTTTCACTCCTATAATCTCTGTTAAAAAAATAAGCACCAGCGGCTGGTTCAATTCAGAAAAGGCGGATTGTCTTTTTAGATTAAAAACATTATCCTCGCGCGAGGCTTCCAGCTGTTTTATCAAAGTATCACGAGAAGAGGACAGATAAGAAACAAGCCTTATTTTCTTGCCATCATTCATCAGCACAGAGAGGTCACCATGCCACAAATCATATATTCTATAATGCAAATCCTCAGGGTCAGCAAAATCCCAATGGGTATAAACCTTCGAAGGTGTAGCAAAAAAGATGCACGAGTTCATTGCCTACATACAAAAACCGAGATGCAGAGCTTCATCATCAGTCGCATCATCTAAAGTAATCCAGCTCCTTTGTGGAGTACCGATACCCACTCCCTGCAGGCAAACGGCGGTCATAGACGAGATTTTCATCCATGCCGTATTCAGCGACTTTATAATCGTAGTAATCTTTGAATTTAGAGATGATTTTTCATTTTTCAATCTCTAAGTATTCAAATCTGGGTAATCCCAAGCGTTATAGGTATCTGTAAGGTTGTCGTTCTCCTCGCCTTTGCAGCAGAGCCATTCCAAACCTGCACGGCGCTCCATCACGATACCTTCATCTATCCCTGCTGGGTCTGAGCCATTCACACGGGCATTGACTGCTGCCCAGTGGTAACGATAGTGCAAATCCAAGGCTTGCAGGATTTCTTCCACAGGGCGCAGAGTGGTATTTTGCCATAAAGTCATCAAGATTTCTGAAGCGTTCCATAGTACCCATCACCAAATCACAATCACAAATCTGATTTGGGAAAGACAATTCTTCCACCACGCCCAAAGCCCATAGCAGAGCCCAAATAGACTCATATTTCCAAGCAGCATTTATCGCTTCTGCTTCGCTCACATTACCTGATATTACTTTTTGTTCCTTTGGAGTAAGCAGGTCAAGGGCGCCGTATCTGGCTGAAAGAAAATCTTGTGTCATATACTCTCTATCCTCCTCAGTATATTCATTTTTGCCAATGGATAAGGCGCACATTATAGAAGTAAAAAGAACAGGCAAGTCGCTCGATGACTTCCTTTTTTATCACGAGGAATCACTTCATTGGTTTCATAGCGTAAAGGCAAATGCTCTATGAAAGGGACATTTTGTGTTTGTAGTATCTCAATACTTCTATTTTTACGCTCTTGTGCGGTAATTGTTTTATTATTCATAAGATTTAGATATTAAAAATTTTTCATTTTATTCCTCAAAAATGCATTTCATCTATAAAGCAATACTCCCTATCCATAAGCATTTTGAGGTAATCATCAAAGCTATCGGCAATCACATCCATAGCATCAGGGTCGTGTACAAAAACGAACTACCTGTCCTACTTTTTCCCCGTAGCAGAAGGCGAAAAAAATCTATAAAAAGCTGTGAGGTGCCGCCATTGTTCATACAATCGGAAAAATGCAGCCAATTAAGTTGAGAAGCATCACTCGTAATACGGTCATCAATAGGAACTTCCTCGTGCTACGATTGATGTAATCCGCATAAAAATCAAAAGGCTTCATTTTGAGTTTCTACAATCTCCTGAGCCGAAAGCAAATAATAAGGATAATCCCCCATAGCTTCATCAGCTCCTAAAATCAGGTCACCGATGGTGCCTTTTCATATTCACGCCAATAAGTCCCATCAATGTGGCGGAGTAAGTCTATCAAACTCTCTGGCACTTGTGGGTAACGACTACGAAGGGCTTGTAAATCAGCATCGCTAGCACCGTGAGCTGTATCCATAAGATTTTGCCACGCTTCTTCTCCGCCGTTATCAAGATAGGCTTCTTTCAAGCCTTCTAGGTATTGTTCTACTAAGGTCATAATATTAAATTTTCAATAAGAATTTTTATTTATTTTTATATTCATCTATTATTTTTTATCCGCTTCCGCGAGAAAAAGTCTTTAGTAAATGGTAGTCATCAATACTCAACTTTATGTGCAATATACGCTCTATTTTTGAGGTATAAATCTGCATACGAGGATGTATTCTCGTAGATTTTCCTTGCTTTTTGGGCAAAAAAAGTGAATGTGATGAATCCTATTTAAGGGAATAGTATCGGTAAGTATTTCTTTATCAAAAATATAAAGTGACTCATTTCGTATTTCTAAAAGCATAAAAAGTACCGTTATAATTCCTTATAAAATCATAAACAGATGCTACTATAATAGCCATTAAAATAACTATTCTAAATACTCTATAAAAGATATGTTTTTCACCTTTCTGTTTCTCCATAAAATCTTGTATTGCCTCCCAAAAACAACATCCCCCAAAAAGCACAAAAGAAAACGAGCGACAAAACCTGTATAATTCTATCATTCACCGCTTTGACTTTAATAACAGAAGGTAATTCCTCCTTTGTATATTTATTGTAGTTGATACGCCTATCAAGCGCCCATAAATAAACAAATAAATATAACAATACAAAAAGACCAACGGAGAGAATAAATTAATTATCTCTCCTATAAAATCATCACCAAAAACTGATAAAGGCTTCTGTAATAAAGCATATGATAGATAGAAAATCACCGCTACAATTAGAATTATGCGTGTTATTTTCAGGAATTTTTCGCAAAAAATCCATTGATTTTTAGGGTCTTCTTTCCTCTTGGCACTCATTGTTATAAATCTTTTTACAACTTATAAGCGTAATTGATAACTTTTTCACTAATATTTATAATTCACTTTACCTAAGGCAATAGGCTGGGGATTCTGTACGACCCAAGCTGTCGTCAATTCGCATAGGCGTTGGGTGCCAGTGCCGTCGTCTTCAAGATATGTTTTTGAATATCGGATACTTCGGCGAGTTCACTCTCCGAGAGAGGATTACCTTGTTGCGAGATAACCACTAATAGCATTCAACATCTTACGGTATTCCCTATCCCAGTTGCCCATAGCATTTCGCAGAAGTTCATCATTCACTTTTACCTGCTATACGCACTACCTCGCCTTGCATTGTGGAAGCCTTATCTCTACTCGGCACTCAAAAGTTCCCACGCCTGTTCGTAGCGTTTTTCCCAAGTATCGCCAGTGAGTACAATAGGCGATTTGCCATCGTGTTGTATACGGCGTGGCACAGGAGGCACATCAAAGAGTTTGTATAATTGTTGTAAAGCCTCCTCCTTTTTTTCCACCCATTCAGTATCGGAATCCTCACGGTGAAATTCAAAGTCCTCGCCTACACGAGTCACTTGTTCTTTGGCATACTTAGTGGGTTTTTAGTCCTGCTTTTCAGATAGATCTCAGCGGCTTTGACTGCTCTCTCGATATAACGGCTATATAATCTAGAAAGCAGACGCTCCATTACATTATGTCCCCTATTGTCTTTTGCTTTGATATCAGCGCCTTTTTCAATGAGTAGTTGGGCTACTTCGGCATTATACTCAGCAAAGTGTAAAGGGTATTCTTATATTTATCTTGTGCCTCTATATCAGCACCTCTTTCCAAAAGAAGAGCTACTCTTTCTACATTATTCACCTGAGCGTGATAGTGCAGCGGTGTGCGGTCGTATTCATCTCTTGCATTAATGTCAGCCCTTGGGTGATAGAGCCAGTCCATTAGCTCTAAAGAAATATCATAAAAAGAAAGCGCCGGTTTTTGAACGAATATCGGTCGTAAGCATTCAGTTCACATTCGTTAAACACTGTTTTAAGCGCTTCTAAATCATTAGCTTCTAAAAAGCTCTCCAAAGTTTGCTGGTAGGGTTTTCTTTTTCTTTACCATACCACAAAGGTAGAGATAATTTGCCAATAAACTCATGCATTCACCGACAAATCACCTCATCTTTTTACTTGTCCATTCTCACAATTCTCGGCTGGAATGACCCAATGATAGCCACTAAATCCCTCTGGGAAGCCATTACGGTTTCTATGTTTTTATACGCCATAGGAGCTTCTTCGGCATTACCTCCGATGAGGGTAATTTCTTTGGCTTTCAAGGCTGATATCCGACTGCGTAAAGTGGGTTTTGCTCTCATTACGAGAAAAGCACGCCCTGCCCCATGTGAAGCTGAACTAAAAACTCTCGGCATTGCCCTTTGCCACGCACGATGTAGCCAGTGTCAGTCATCGAAGCAGGAATAATGCCCAGCACGCCCTCGCCCGCAGGGTAGCCCCTTTGCGGTGCACTATCACCTCTTTACCATCGTGAATTTCTTTCCACGCAAAATTGTGATAATTCTCAATGCGTGCTTTAAGCCTTCCTCCAACAGCGCGAATAAAGCCGTCTGTGGATATCAGCGTGACAAGCCGAAGCATAATCGCCTGCAAGATTCATCGCTGTCCAATACTCTAAACCCAAATGAGTGCTAAAGATCAAGCCACGCAAACTGCTGGGCTTCTTTGGGTAGCGGACATTGTTCGGCTGCCACGCGTACATAATACTGAGCGATTTCCGCCCCAAAACCACGCGAACCACTATGCGAAAGAATACCGAGGTATTTTCCTTTGGGTAAGCCAATCTGTGGGTCGTCTTCTAAAAGTTCCACTTCGCCAAACTCCACAAAGTGATTGCCACTGCCCGAAGTACCCATCTGCTTAATCGCTTTTGCCCTTTAATCGTTTGAGGATAGGAATCAGCGAAAAAGTATCACGGTCGAAAATCTCGTGGTCAATGTGTGATTTGTGGGTTTCGTACATCCCAAATTTCGTATGTTCGGCAAGGATTTTCTCGTACTTATCTCTTGCCCCCGAAAGGTAAGATATAGGTATATCCAAGATACTGAGGCACATACGACAACCGATGTCCAAGCCTACGCCATAAGGAATGACGGCATTCTCCACCGCCAGTACGCCCCTATGGGCAGCCCATAGCCGCTGTGCGCATCAGGGCATCAATGCGCCGCCCACTGAAATAGGGAGTTTGAGAGCCGTGTAGAGCTGTGTTTTTGCCTCCTCGGTGATGTCCTCGCCAAAGATACGATAAGGCGCGCGCAAGCTGTTGAGCTGTCGTTTTTCAGTTTTAGTAGACGAAAGCAGTGCTTCGGCTATCTGACCAAAAAGTAAGATGCCCTTCGTACTGCGCAGGATTTTTAGAATATCTTCAAGTACGGATTTTACATACGCCAAGTTTTTAGTAGCGTAATTGCGTTTCATTACTTCTAACGCTACATTGATAGATTGATTATTCAGGGAAGCCTAACTTAAGGAGGTCTTTTCCCTTTGAGTTTTTAAATTTGCCATAATTTGCTAATTAGATAAATAAGGAAGTACGATTTGCTGAATATCGCTCAAAAAGGCTTCTCTATTCTCTTTAATTTTTTTGTTTTTCGTTTAAAAAAATATCGACAATAGTGCCAGAAAAACTCATACCAAATATCGCCATTGCCTTTGATATCACCTATACGCTGTGTATTATCATCAGGATAGAAAGAGATAGGCTCCTTATAAGGGGCTTTTTGATATTTGCAGTGAAATAGATTTCATCAGCACTGCCATAAGCGCCTTTTTGAATAGAAATCATTTGCAGGCTTTGTTCCACTACTCGGTAAAAATGGAGTGCTTTTTCTTAAATCCTAAGGGTTTTAGTATTTGATAGAGTTCTTTTACCATCTCGTCAAACTCAATTTGTGTAGCTGTTTTTCTTTCATAGTAGATTTGCTAATTGTTCTTTTCTTTCTCTCCATTTTGGATAATCAAAGACAAAAGTGTATTGCTCTCCCACTTCTTTCTCTAAAAAGTTCTGCCGAAACAAGCACGCGATTTTACAAAGATATACTCACTTACGGCGTCTTTGAAATCGGATTCAGGAGGGTAATTATCATTGAAAAATCTCTTGATACAAGTGATTGAGTTCTCTAATTCTTCTTTTTAGATACGGATTGATATCCAAATCCGCAATCTCCACATTGCGAGGAGTAGGATTCTTCACGTTTTCCTCTATCCAAATAGGGGAACAAAAGAACTCAAATTGGTATTTAAATTCAAATTTTTCATAGGATTGATTTGTCAATTTAATAATTTACCAATCGGCAACGACTGACTTGAACTTCTTCCTTTTCCTTTTTATCAGGGATACCTGTATCGCTGTTCCATCGCTGTACGAATTTCTCAAAAGAATCGTAGGCTATTATATAGGGCGAAGGCTCTGGTAGGGATTTCTTAGAATTGCAGTACCTATCCGCTCCAAGCGTTCAGCAAAGAGCAACAAGGCTTTATGACTCACCCTACGCACATCACTGAGCACTTCCCTTCTCACCATCTCCCATCAGCTGAAGGCGCGCCTCCATTAGCGATTCCATCGTTGGCTTTTTCAGTACTTTTTATATAATAGTTCCACGAAAGTATAATGTCCGTCGCCCTCATAGTTATCAGTCCTCAATAGCCATACCGCACCATACTGACCTCCCAACAAGGGTACGCTCAGCACTTCATAAGGCACAAAAGGAAATCGGTTACCTTTTGCCAATGTTCGCGTGCAGGCACTGCTGTATTGGCAGTGGCAAGGCGAGAGACAGTCGTACTACTTGCTGTTGTCGCTTTGCATAGCTCATCTGGGGGTATCAGTACCAAACTGCTGTAGCCACTTTTTAGAAACTCCTTTTTGTACCAACTGTTGCAGGGGAGCTACCTCCTCGGAGCGCAACCACCCATACTGCCACAAAATAGCAAGGCGAAGGGTCAAAAAATATTTCCTTCTCCAAAGCAGTGCGTACAGTTTCCTTGCGAAAAAGTGTCTATAAGAGAGCGTATTTCAGCTTCTGTAGCGCCGTAGTGATAAGCATCTTCTACTATGCTATCCAACTCATTAGCGAGATCGCTTTCAAAAATATGAACACCGTAAATATCTCTATTTCTCATAAAACAGTTGTTTTATTGTAAGCCCACTAAAATTAACGAATTTAAGTTTCGCAGGTCATTTTTAGGTTATAATTGGATTTATAATTAGTTAATAATCAATATATTGCAAAATAAACCTCCCCTACCCCTCCAAAGGGGAATGAGATAGTTTATGATTCTCAAGAAGTTAGAGAGAGACATTTTCCAGATTGATAGACAATTTTTATCTTTTTCAACGAATTTATTCCCCCTCTTGGAGGGGTAGGGAGAGGTTTTTGAATATCAATAAATTACAGAACTAACGAAACTTAAATTAACGAATTAAATCTGTTAAGGTATAATCTGTTTTCAGTATATCACTGTCTTCTATCTCAAATATATAAAAGCGAACTATTGTCCTGACTATCAACAAACAAAAATGCGTTCATTCTCATACCCTATGGAAAGGCTTTTGTGACAATCTTTCTAAGGAGAAAGAACCTTCTTCATAGCCTACCTCTTGCAGTGTAGCAGCATAAGCTTTTAGCTGAGTAATGATAGTACATCGATGCTTGTCAATCGTTATCTCTTTGCAAAGTTCTTCCAATGAATACAACACAAATGGCGTTTCCTCTGAAAAGACAGGAAAACAAACAGTCTCTTTCTGTGCTTTTTAGATAGTTTATATATTCTTGGGATAAGATTTAACTTCCTTATTCCGAAGTAATGACCTTAGCCTTTTTAGGCTTACTTGTATGATTTTTCCTTACTTTGAGATAGTGCAGAAGGCGATATCCATTGCATAGGATTAAAAATCAAACATAGCCGTACAATGGGGGCAATGTAAAAACATAAACTGCATTTTGCTTCCCCGATAGCTTCTTTTCAAAAATTAAAGTCATAATCAGAAAGTGTTTCAGGCAGGAAGGTTCTGTTACAATTAGGACAAGTAAGTTCTTTCATTATATTGCTTTTTAATTTTGTTCCAGAGGGTTAGTCATTAATTTATACATAATCTTGGCAATGTTATAAGCATCATCTTTTGCCGCGGTGGTGGGTTCCTACAAGGGGTAGCTTGAGATAGTTCAATGCCTGATGCATTCCCAATCGCTTGGGGTGCTGGGTTACCTCTTGGAAGAGTTCCTTTACATTGATATGCTCATTGCGCATTGGATAAGGCAGTTTCCTAAGGGCTCATTGCTTTTGGAGCATATTCCTATCATAATTCCCATAACTCGCCCAAGTGTACTGATAGGCTTGGTATTCCTTTTTAAGGATTTGCAAGGCTTCTTCAAAACTTACTCCTTCCCGCGCTACCAGTTCAGGGGGTAAGGGGTGGTAAGTTGGGTACAAAAAGGACTAATTTTGGAATGTGTAGGCTTTTACCAAAATACCTCTGTTATCGCTAATCTCACCTGTAAGGGGTATCGAGCAGGCAAATGCCAATTTCTATAATTTCGCTGACTTCTCCTTTTGGAGAGTATTCCTCCCAACAAGTCGCTTCTAAGTCTATAATAATGATTTTGTTTGTCATAGTTTTAATTTCCAATTTGTCAATTATCCATTATCAATTTATTCATTTCCCTCTTCGCTTCTGCGCGTTTCTTTTTATAGCTCTTTTCTACATAATTGCTTTTCAAATCATGTGCCTTTGAAAGTGCGCACAGGGTTGCCGCGCTGCACTTGGGTGTGATTATTCCAATGGTTCTGCGCCTGCTCAGCGAGTTGCTGAAGCTCCATTTCAGCAAGTTTTCTTTTAGGCGCGCAAGGGCGAGTTTCTTATTCTCCAACTGCGAACGCGAATCCTGTGCAAAAACACTTACGCCCGTAGGCAGATGAGTGGCGCGCACTGCTGTATTTACCTTTGTTCACATTCTGTCCGCCATTGCCTTGTGAGCGAGTGGTTTGGAACTGTACATCGCGCTCTGAGAAAGTCTGGCGTTGCAGTTGGTCGAGCTCAAAAACACCTATATACCAGTTGCTGCGCTGGTGAAACTTGCGAAAAGTACTCTTACCTACCCAGCACATGGTGCCGAGCCAACTTTTTCAAAAAACGGCGCTAACTCCTTGCCTTTGAGCTGTAGGGGTAACCGATTTTTACCGTAAGATTGGCATCGCCTTCCTCTCTGCTGAGAATAGTATAACTGATGCCCTCTTGAGCAGCCTCCTGCAAAAAGACTTTCAGCACTTTGGCTACTACCCACTGGCATTCTAATGGCCCTTTTTCCTGATGTTATTTGTATTATCTTTTCCATTTTTATGTTTTTCTTTTAATAAAATTTACTGTCTAATAATATTTCTGTCATTTCCAAAGCAGAAGCATTGGTTCTAAACTCTGCCATTTCCTTTATCAAAGGGCGTTTGTATTTTGCCTTTGGTACCCATCGTTTCTGAAAAACGGTTCCACGAATAGCCACCGTGATACACCTTTTTGAATAATTCCCCAGTTTTTTTATAATCATCCAAAACCTTATTCAGCCCAGCCAATTCGTTTTCTATTTCAAAAATCTATCGGGCGGTAATACGTGATGATATTAGGTCTAATTCTCAAAATGAAGCGCCAAGGTTCCGCAAATTCATAATAGGTCTCAAACTCCTTACAATCAGGATTATAGCGCTCCACTTTCAGAAAATACTTACGCTCCTCCTCTACAAGTTTGCCCTTCTCTATCGCGTACTCCCATTCCCTTTGTCTGAATGATAACAATTCCTGTTTTCTGGGCACATAGATGCGTCTGCCTCTGCGTTTTTCTTCTTTTGGAATTTTCGGTTGTCGGCGTATTGATAAGTATTGATTTTTAGTCAAAAGATTCTCAAAAACTCCCCTAATCCACTGCGTTTCACATCATCACGAACCACAAAAAGCGTACATAGCCCTTTTGATAAGGTTTTTCAAGCGGCACAAGCGGCAGATTCCATTTCTGTTTTTCTAATTCAGAATGGCGATCACTACACTCGCGCAGATATTTCTCGTAATCAGTTTTAGCAATGCGTTTACGAGTGCGTATATTACGCAGGCGAGAACCTTGGATATATGAATTTCCCATTTGTATAATGATAATAGTTTGGTAAATAATCGGGAAAATTTGAAATAAAAAAACCCGAAATCTCACTGACTTCGGGTTTTGCATATCATTATACTATTATTCTAACAAGAAGGCATAACACGAAGCCTTACCCCAGCGGGTAAATAAAAACTCGATATGTAGACTTTGATTTAGCATTTTTACTTCGTGTATGTTAAAACTCTATTATTACTCGTTAATTTTGATTGCAAATATACAAAAAAATTTAATTATCTGCAAAAATTTTTCAAGAATTTTTTTAATAAATTTTCGGATTCCACTTTTTCTGGATACTTCGGCGTGAAATCTTTGTAATAGTCCTGAATTTCGTCCATTATGCTTTTCAAAAGAGCGACTTTCCAAGTCTTCCACGCTGATTTTTCTCCCGATATGAATTTTTAGTTTTAAAATCTGCCCCTCCAAAAACTATCGGAACCCTCGCACTCAGCGCCATATGGTAAAAAAACCGAGTTTCCATTTTTTTCCACTCGGGAGCGCGTTCCTTCTGGGCAAATCACCAAGCTGAAATCCTCCTTTTTTTAAACAAATCTGTAACAGAGTGCACAAGATTATTCCTTTGGGAACGATTAATCCCTATCCCGCCTAAAGCCCTGACAATGAAGCCATACCAAGCCTTAGTGTGAGTGTCTTTTATGATGACCCTCAGCGGTTTTTGTATTTCAATAAACTAAAATTCCCCAAAAAGGTATTCAATGTTGTCCGTATGTGGCGCCACGATAAGCACACAGCGGTTCAGATTCTCCAAATCCCTTCCAGTACTACCTTCCAGCCCAGAAGCTTCAGCAGTAATGATCCTATTATTTTTCTCATGATTAAAAAGTTAAAGGAGCAAATCTACATTATTTTTCAAAAAGCATTATGCACGCTTTATATTTTCATTGATGTTAAAAATAATGTTCTGCAACTCTGCAAAACATTATTTAAAAATACTTTGTAATTTAGTTTAGTTAATATTTTCTACCTGTTGATACGGTGTCTGATTCCAGCTGTGGTTCTGGCTGATATTCTCTTTCTTCTCTATAAAATCCGTGTTCATCTCCGTGGATATCCACTCTGCCATCAGCTTAAATCCCTGATTTCCATCGTTTCAGGAATGACCAGTTCATAGTCCACATCATAATCCCGAAATCTTTGGTCATAGGAATAACTTATATAGTTCGGCAGCAATACCACATTACCAGAAACTTCCACAGGAACACTCAGACCGATAGGGATATTATAGCCATCGGCTTTTTTTCTAATCATGATATACGGCTGTTTTACATCATTTCTTCTTGTAATATAGACATCTGGTTCATCTTCTTTATAGATTTTTCTTATCCGAGAAAACATCATCTCCATAGGCTCTAAAGTTCTGCGGAATCTCTACCCGCTTCAAATCAAGGGTAAGGACATTCGACTGGGTATTGATAGAAACTCGCTCTTCCTGAACATTATTTCCGCTGTAAATCAGTTGTTTTTTTGATACTAAGAAACCAAAAATAAATACCTAAAACTAATAGACAAATAGTAAGAAATCCTACTGAAAAAAACTCCAATATTTTACTTTTTGTTTTAGGCGAAAACAATATGATACTCAATTCTGTAAAAACAACTATAGGAATTAAAATTGCGAAGATTACAATTGCTATGAAGACATACCTTGTTTTCGTCATTTAAGTCAAAAATAAAATTGAACTCATCCAAATCCTCATACATTCCCAAAAACTGAAAAATCCCAACCTCCTAAAAGAACCAAAAGTGATAAAAAAATAAAGATATCAGAAACTTAACAGCAAGAATAGCCATTATACCTCCTAAAATAATTCGGATAACTTTCCAGATACCAGCTCCTGTTTTTGGCTATTTCTGATTTATTTTTCGTTGTAAAAAGAACTTACCCTCTGCCCTGCTTCTTTAAGGCTGTCAAAATTGATGGGTTTTCCCTGCATTTTCAAAAATCTGATGCCGTTTCTGCCTCTGGAAGCACTATCCACAGAATGACATAGGCTACCACGAAACAAAGCCCACAGTGAAAATAAACACCAAAATCAAATAATCCTCATGAGCGAAATGTCCATCCCGAAATACTGAGCCAATCCCGCGCAGACACCTGCTATCTTGCCTCTTTTCATATCTCGGAAAAGTTCTTTTCTTGTCTTTTCTTGGGAAGTTTCCTGCCCTGTATTTTCTTCATTTTTGCCCTTCTATGCTTCTGGAGTTCCTATCTGGGCGATGACTTTCTCCACATCATCACTATTCACCACCTCTCTTTTATCAAGATTTTCTCTGAAAAATTTCTGCTATTCTGATTTCTATATCATACATCACTTCATCGGCCTCATCTTTTCCAAAGAATTCCGAAGCGCTTGTAAGTATTTGTTTAGTTTCTCGTAGGCCTGCTCTTCTATAATGAAGGAAAAACCTGCTAATGAGATAGATATTGTCTTGTTCATGTTATTGATTTTTGTGATTTGTATTACTGATTCTGTTAACTGGCTCCATGTTTTTGTCTAACTCCGCTATGAAAAGCTCCCCTTTCTCCGTGAGTTTATAATACTTTCTGGGCGGCCCTCCTGTGGATTCTTCCCAGCGGTAAGAGAGGATTTCTGCATTTTTCAGTCTTGTCAGCAGTGGATAGAGCGTCCTTCCACCACTTCCATATCGGCTTTTTCAGCTCTTCCATCAAATCCAAAACACTACATCTCTCTTCTCTTAATAAGGCTCAGAATACAAAATTCCAGTATTCCTTTTCCTCATCTGCGCTTTCGTGTTTTCGATATTCATTCTTTGTTTTTATATAGTTAATGATTGGTGTTCATCTTATTTTACACCACAAATATACGAACAATAAAGTATTATGCAATACAAAGTAGTTAATTTTTAAAAATAAATAAACTAAACCATTGATTATCAGTATTAAAATTTTTCATTAAATTTGTTTTTAAATTACATTATTATGAAAAACCCTATCTTCATTTTATCTGCGATGTTTATTTTTGGGAGCGTGCAGCAGCGAATCAGCTAAAAAGCATACAATGACAGTTTCCGTAAAACCTTTATAGAAGAAGGCGTGAAATCTTGTATCGAAAATTCTGGATTAAAAAGAAAGCGAAGCAAGAGAATACTGTGAATGTGCAATGAACAAAATCAATGAGAACCTCAGTAATGATGAAATCAGTTGATATATCTATGGATAATCCTCCCAAGGATTTTGGATGAACGCATAGATAAAAGCGATTTCAGCTGTATTGGAAAGTAGTTTTTCAATTGAGTATACAGAGACAAAAATATGTGTTTTGTCTCTGTAATATATTAAAGGATAAGCATTTATAAAAAGCTTACCTCATAAAAACAAGTTTATTTTCTGTGGAAAGTTCATCGTTTAGGAGGTATCCTCTTCGCCAAAGGCTTTCAGCTCTTCAAGGAACGAACATTGTTTTTCTGCACAGAAGCGCACCTGAGACCTCTGGCGTGTTTTGTATAAACCACTATGGTTTTTGGAGCTTCCCTGTTTTTCATTTCATAGAACTCAAAATCAACCACTTGGGCGTGAAGTTTTTGATTTACTACTTTAAAATATTCATTGCTCGCCAAATTGAGCAGAAGTTCGCCTTCATTTAGCTCAGAATTAAGCTGTTCTGTAATCTTGTCCGACCAAAATTCGTATAGATTTTTATACTTATCAAACTGAAATTTCCGCCCCATTTTCTAGTCGATACAGCATAATGCGGTCAGAAGGTTTCAACAGACCATACAGCCCGAAAGCATTCTGTAATGCTCCTGCAGATAATCAATCGCCTTTTTATCCAAACTCGGCGCGTCCAACCCACGATAAACCTCGCCCGTAAAGCCAACAAGGCTGGAGCAGACTCGTTTTTCGGATGGATTTTTTCAGTTTTGGTTTCTTTCCCAGTTTTCATCAGCTAATTTTGGAGAAAGCTCCATCAGTTCCGCCAAGAAATTGGGCGTTTTTCCTTTAAATAAGACTGAATAAAAAGCCGAATCCTCTATAAACTGAGGGCTCTGTAGGTTTTATAAATTCCGAAGAAACCCCAACTTTCATCAGTTTAGCTGAAGTAAGTATTTTCATATTGATTTTTCGTTAGATTTTTCAAAACGGAAATTCTCTCCAAGATAAAGCCTGTCTTACCTGCGGGTCATTCGCTCAAATCTTCTGGAATGCCCTCTTTCAAGATTTTTCCTTCAGAACATGATGTATGTTTTATTAGTAATAGCAAGGGTCTGCTGGACATTGTGGTCGGTAATAAGCACCCTATATCTTTCTTTACAAAGGGAACGGATGATTTTCTGGATATCCTCCACTGCAATAGGGGTCTACCCCCGCAAAAGGCTCATCCAAAAAGGATAAAATCTGGATCTGTCGCCAGACATCAGGGCGATTTCGTTCTTCTTCTCTCCCCACCAGAGAGCAGGTCTCCCCTATTTCTACGCACATGCTGTAAGGAAAACTCATCCAAAAAGCTCTTCCAGTCTGTTTTTCTGCTCACTTACTGATTTATTGGTCAATTGTAAAAACCGATAAAATATTATCCTCTACTGACAATTTTCTAAAAATAGAAGCCTCCTGCGCCAAATACCCCACGCCTTTCTGCGCTCTTTTTGTACATCGCATCTTGTGTGATGTCCTTTCCATCTAAGGTTATTTGCCCAGAGGTAGGCTTTACCAGACCTACTATCATGTAGAAAGTGGTAGTTTTTCCCAGCTCCATTCGGACCCTAGAAGCCCTACTATTTCGCCTTTTTTTCACTTCCAAACTTACCCCTTTTTACTACTTTTTTTAGGGCCGTATTCTTTTTATCAAATTGTCTCCTCGTAAAAATCATGAAAACAAAAGTAATATTTTTATTTAATACATCTTCATTTTTAGGAAACGGTTTTTGTAGATTTATAGTTAAAATTTATTTTTTAATTGTTTTTATTTTTATATTTTTTATTAATTTTTGGTGCAAATTAGAATGAGTTAAAAGTATGAGGAAATTTTTATTTTTGTTTTTATTCGGTATTATAGGGTTTTGGGCAGATGAAGGCTCAAAGTTTCCAGATGGGAAAATCACCACAAGCGGCGAATGATAAGGAACTTATTGCCTATCCTAACCCTGAGAAGATTTCCTATATCTGAAAACCACAGACCCTAATGTTAAAGATAAAAATTTGCTACATTTTACTCTATTTTAGGAAATGTAGTCGCAGATGTCCAAATCAATGCGAACTATTCTGAAATAAGAATAGATAAACTAAAACAAGGAAGATACCTGATGAGAGTATGTGCTGAGTAACAATACTCAAAAATCATTCAAATCATTAAACAATAAATAAACACTTCTCTTTAATAAAGAGAAGTGTTTATTTTATATCAATTTACTTAGACTTTTCGCAGTTTCTCTCTCGCTGAAAATCATCCAGTCTAATCTGCATAATGACTATCGGTGTCAGCACTGCCACGCCCAGTCCTATCAAAGTTTTTTTCATAGATGGCCTTACTCTTTTTAGAAGTGCATTGCTCAGCAGTTTAGCAGAACCTATCTTCAAAGAAGGGAACAAAAAAACTTATCCGCTAGAGCATTTTGAGCTAAACTAGAATCCATCATTCCTCCTAAATACTTCTCCGTGACTCCATTGGTAATCACTCCAAAAGCTTTTTCTCGGATTTTTCAAAACTCAGCACAGATTCTATCTCCTTTTGATTTCTGCTCTGAGTTCTTCTTTTTTGATTTTTTTAAATCTTGAAAAATTCTTTATTTTTCCCATCTTATTCCTCATTGTAAATAATGTTCACCAAACGCTCTTTCACTTTTTCTATGATACTTTTCTTCTGAGAAAAACCACCAACAATCCTACCAAAAATATGCTCGCCATGATAAGCATCCCATAAGCATAATTTCCCAGCAAATTACCAATCACAAGCCCCAGCCCAAAACAGAAAAAAACGCAAAAAACAAATCCCAAAAGTGACCACCAACAGGATATACACTGCCATACTAAGCACTTTTACGGAGGTTTCCGTCGTTTCTAGTTTTAAAGAGACTGATTCTTTTTCTATATAATTTTTAAACAAGCCTATCATCTTCCTTTCTCTTTTGAAAACTAAAAGGGGACTTTTTATAAATCCCTCTTTTTAAATCATCTTATTATTAAATTTCTGTGTCTTTTGGAGACTAGCTATTTTTATAGTCTTCGTAGCTTTCTTCATCATCATCACTACTTTCTCTGCTCCTTGTTTTACTTTTTCCAGAAATCTTCTCATAGTGCTCTAGAGCCCCATCTCTAAAATGCTCATAATGATCCAAAGCTTCATCTCTCAAATCTTCAGCTTTTCTTCTTATTTTTCTTCTAGTTTCTACTCCTTTTCTGGAGCGAATAATACACCTAATAATGAACCTATTGCAGCACCTGCTAATATACCTAGCACAATACCTGAATTTCTTTTCTCTTGACATTTTAGTAAATTTTTTTAATGTTAATATTTATCTCTAATAAATAGCTCTCTGCTATTTTACTTTAGTAAAGTTACGATAAATATAACTAATAAACAATTCTTTTCTGTTAATTATTTCTTAATGTACGACAAAATTAAATCTATGGTTTCTTCTTTATTTAGGTTTGTATTGTCTATAAGTATCGCATCCTCAGCCTGTTTCAGTGGAGAAATTTCTCTTTCGCTGTCTATTCGGTCTCTTTCTATGAGATTTTGTTTCACTTCCTCTATAGTAGTCTCTATACCAAGGCTTTGCAGCTCCAAGAAATCTTCTCCTCGCGCGTTCATCCGCACTTGCAGTAAGGAAAAAAATTTATAGTCAGCATTGGGCAGAACCACCGTTCCTATGTCCCTGCCATCCATAATCACGCCTTGTTTTCTGCAATATCCCTTTGCAAAACGACCAAACACGCCTTACCTCGGGATGTTTTCGCTATAAAAGCTGACATTATCAGACACTTCCGTAGTACGGATTTCCTTACTTACATTTTTCTCCATTTAGATAAATTTCTAATTTTCCGCTATTTTCTCTAAATTCTAATGAAATTTCATTCAAATTCTGAAGCTAATTTTAGACAAATCTATCTCTTGTTTTTCGTTCTTGAAAATTTCTCAGCCCAAAAAGCGTAATCGCCCTATACATGGCACCTGTATCGATATGGATAAGTCCCAAAGTATCTGCTACTACTTTAGAAATAGAACTTTTCCTGTGGATGAAAAATCCATCAATGGCTATAACCAAACCTTTCTTATTCATAAAGCCAAAAATTAAATTTTTATTATCTCATAATCCAAAAATATTCTATTATTTTTCTTTCTGATTTGTTTATATTTGCATGAATTTTTGGATGCTTTAAAGACTGAATCTTTATCAACCATAAAAATAAAAACATTATAAGACAATGAAATACAAACGAATTCTACTAAAAATTAAGCGGAGAAGCCCTTATGGGAGACAAACAATACAGTATTGATACTGAGAAGCTTAATGAATATTCCCAAGAAATCAAAAAGTAGTGGACAAAAGGCTGCGAAGTTGCCATAGTAATCGGCGGCGGAAACATCTTCGAGGAGTTTCTGGAGCAGCTAAGGGAATGGATAGAGTTCAGGGCGACTACATGGGAATGCTCGCTACGATAATCAATGGAATGGCTCTACAAGGCGCTTTGGAGGACATCGGTCTGAAAACCAGACTCAGACAGCCATAGAAATGGACAAAAATAGCAGAGCCTTTCATCAAAAGAAGAGCTGTAAGACACTTAGAAAAAAGGAAGAGTGGTCATCTTCGGAGCAGGAACAGAAACCCTTATTTCACTACGGATACAGCCGCTACGCTCAGAGCCATAGAAATAGGCGCTGATGTAATCCTGAAAAGGAACCCGTGTAGATGGTATCTACGACAGCGACCCAGAGAAAAACGACAATGCTATGAAATTCAATAGCTTATCATTCAATGAAGTTATTGAGAAAAAACCTTAAAGTAATGGATATGACTGCCTTTACTCTAAGCCAAGAAAACAATCTCCCTATCATTGTCTTTGATATGAATAAAGAGAATAATCTCCTGAAAAATAGTAGAAGGAGAAGATATAGGAACTATCGTAAACTAAATGTGTAATTTATCAAATTTTTCAATATACAATGGAAGAATTAGAACTTATCATAGCATCTGCTAAACAAGAAATGGATGCAGCGATAAAACATTTGGACCATGCTTTCCAAAAAATCAGAGCTGGTAGAGCTTCTACAGCTATGGTGCAAGATGTAATGGTGGAATATTACGGAGCAATGACACCGCTTTCGCAGGTTGCCAATGTCTCTATCCCTGATGCCATGACCATCTCTATCCAGCCTTGGGACAAAAACGCCATAGGAGCGATAGAAAAAGCGATTATCGTTTCTAACCTTGGTTTTGCACCTTCTAATAACGGTGAAAAATATCATTCTAAATGTACCGCCTCTAACGGAAGAAAGAAGAAAAGAATTAGCAAAAACAAGCCAAAGCAGAAGCTGAACAAACGAAAAGTAACTATCCGTAACGCAAGACAAGAAGCGATGAAAAGACCTTAAAAAATTAGAAGGAGTTTCAGAGGATGTTATCAAAAGATACAGAAAGTAAAAATTCAGGAATTGACTGATAAATATGTCAAAAAGTTCTGATGAACACTTGAAAAGTAAAAGAAGCAGACATTATGAAAAATATAATGTAAAATCGGTCTCAAAAGACCGATTTTTATTTTATAACAAGAGTAGATTGATATCATTAAATTTAAGCTCAAATTTATCACAAACCAGCTGTTTGGTATGGCGTCCTTTGTACATATAAAATCCCTGTCTGCAGTCGTTTCCTAATTTTAATACATTTTCTAAAACCGCCTTCTTCATTGATTTTCAGAAGATAACTCAAAAAAAGAAATTACTAATGGCTTTACTGGTGGTTCTTGGAATTTTGGAAGTCAAATTCAGTAGTCCAGAATGCAAGATTCCATGTTTTTCTATATAAGGTTTCTCAAAATCAGTAACTTCCGTAGTTTCACACATTTCCCTGTATCTATGGTCAAATCTACGATGACACTTCCCTGTTTCATCAGTGTCACCATTTTTCTGTCACGATAGGCGGTATATTTATTCTCGGAATAGTTCCTATCAGCACATCGGCTCTTCGGAGGCTTTTTGGTCAGTTCCTTTGGGTCTATCATCGAGGTGGATATTCGGCTGCCTATGAAATTTTGGATATTTCTAAGTTTGGATAGAGAATTATCAAAAACCCTCACTGTGGCACCCAGCCCTATCGCTGCTCTTACTGCATATTCTCCCACGATATCCGCTCCCAAAACCACCACTTCCACAGGGCGCACTCCTGTAATTCCGCCCAGCATAAGCCCTTTTTGAAACGGCAAGCATCTCCGATGCGCAAAAGCACTGACATTCCGCCTGCTATCTCGCCTATCAGCTTTACCAGCATCTGCTCTTTATTTTCATCCTCTATGAACTCGTAGGCTATGGCATTGATTTTCTTTTCAGAAAGTTTTTGAAAATACTCTTTTTCTCTAAGATTAATCTGTAATGCACTGATTATATATGAATTAGGTTTCAATAATTCTATTTCCTCCAAAGAAGGCGCACTTACTTTCAGCACCAAATCCTGCTCAAAAAGCCTTAGCTTTATCCACGATAAAAGCTCCCTGCTTCAGAATACTCCAAATCACTGAAAAATGCCTTTTTGCCCGCATCAGACTCTATCATGAGTTTATACCCATATTGCGTCAAAAACCTGCACAGCATCGGGAGTTATCGGCACTCTATTTTTCATTCAGAGAGGACTCTTTCGGAACGCCTATGGTCATGATTCCGCCTTTCTTTATCACTTCCAGCCTTTCCTCTTGCGGTACCAGCTCTTTCTCGGTAAAAGGAGTAAAAAACACTACTATTCATGGGATATTTTTTTAAAACTATTTATTACAGTCAATCATTTTTGATGAAAAAGAAATTTTCCTTGTACTTCCTGTATTTTCTATTTTTCATCTCGTGGTATGGGATATCGTAGAGTTCCTCTTCATAAATCTCTGGCCACTCTATAATGGACAAAAATCCGTTGTCTATATACTCCTCTATCCCAATGTCTTGGATTTCTTCCACGCTTTTCATTCTATAAAGGTCAAAATGAAAAACCTTTCCTTTTAGCGTATTGTATTCATTTCACAATGGAATAAGTGGGAGAATCCACACCGTCTGCACTACCCATTTCCTCCAGCAGATATTTGTAAAAGTGGTTTTCCCTGCCCCAAATTGCCTTTTTAACAGCAAAATATTGTGCTTCAAAGTGTGGAAAGAATGCTTTTTATAACTTCTTTCCAGCCATCCAAATTATCAATCTCAAAATCCATTACATAAAAACTTATTTTTCAAAGATAAATATTTTTTTCTATCAAGAATCGAATAAATTTAGGCTCAGACTTTTAAATTTATCTTCGCAAATCAAGTAACACTTTTATAATAGTTACTGCATATTTACTCAAATGACATATCAGACAAAAACATAATATCTTTCACGAATAACCTTCCTTTAATAGGAGAAAATAAAGTCTGATAAAAAACTATAGTATCGCCTTTTTATTTCCCCTCTCTCTTTTATAAAAACCACTATCACCACATAAAAATATTCTACCTTTATTTTATTACCCTCTACTCGCCAGTAACCAATGTTGGGAGCATTTTTCCCAGTTTTTATTAAAGGTATCGCTTGGCTTTTATTGTAAAACCATCTTGAGAAGTAAAGAAAATCAGTCTTCCATCCGAGTAAAACTTAAGAGCAAAAGATGTAGTTTGTTTTTACCTAAATAGCTTTTTACTAAATACAAGCAGATTGGTCTCTTTAAATGGCGTTTTGAGCAGTTTAAAATTCGGACGCTTCGGTCTGCACATTCCATTTCCCCATGTCCCTTTATGCATACAAGAATTACAACAACGCCCCAACAAATAATAATACTAATTTTTCATACTTACATTCACTTTTGGATTATAAACAAATCCCCTTTCTCTAAAGCAATTATCTAAAATCTTTCATTTTTGAGATTAATTGAAAAATATAAATTTTATTTATACTTTTCATCTAATCTATTCTCTAACATTGTATAAAATTCGTATACCGCCTCTCCTGTTTCCTTTTTCTTGCTAATCTATTAGCTGTTATATAAAGTGACCATATACTGTTAAGTAAACCCTTTTCCAAAACCTTTTTATTACCATATGCCCTTTGTCCATATGATATTTACTACGAGTAAGATATTGCTCCCATTTTTAAGCCTTCATGATTCTTTATAAACACCTCTCCAAAATAAATCCCAATATCCACAGCCAACGAGCGGGTCTTTATTGTGATGTCCCAGTCTTGTATTTCTATATAATCTGGCACAGCAGCTCTCTTTTTCTTTATATTCTTCCTCTGAAAGTTTCTCTGTTTCTACATTCTCCTCAAACCACTTTCCAAGCATTTTCAAAGATTCTGGGCTGTAGTCTGCCTCCCAGTTTTCATAGCCTTTTGTAGTTTTTACTGCTTTTATTAGCTCTTGTAGTCTGTTTTTCTTTATTTTCTCAAACCATTTAGCGTATAGTTTCAGTTCTTCCTTCGTCTTAGATTGAAAATCATAATCAATCAGCAAATTGTTTATTACTTGATACATAAGATTATTTGCTATATTTTTATTATTTGGTAAATATAAATGTTTTCCATTAATCAAAGCAATTCAATGAAGATAAAAAAACCAAAACCCTTAGTAAACGAAAAACCTCTTTTTATCAAACGATAAAAAAAGAGGTTCAAAAATAAAAACTGGCGGCGACCTACTCTCCTGCCTCGCAGTACCATCGGCGCTAGAGGGCTTAACTTCTGTGTTCGGAATGGGAACAGGTGAGCCCCTCTGCTAAAACCACCCTAAATAACTTTATATTTAGCGACAAAAACTTTCACAAAGACAAAACCTTTCTTGCACTCTCAAGTACCTAATAGGCTATAAATCTACGGGTAATTAGTATTACTCGGCTATGATGTTACCACCTTTACACCTGTAACCTCATCAACGTGGTCATCTCCCACGACCCTTAAAAAGATATCTCATCTTGTGGCGAGTTTCGCACTTATATGCTTTCAGTGCTTATCTCTTCCAAACTTAGCTACTCAGCGGTGCACCTGGCGGTACAACTGATACACCAGAGGTTTGTTCAACTCGGTCCTCTCTGTACTAGAGTCAACCCCACGCAAATATCTAACGCCCGCAATAGATAGAGACCGAACTGTCTCGACGACGTTTCTGAACCCAGCTCGCGTGCCACTTTAATGGGCGAACAGCCCAACCCTTGGGACCTTCTCCAGCCCCAGGATGTGACGAGCCGACATCGAGGGTGCCGAACCTCCCCGTCGATGTGAGCTCTTGGGGAGACTAGCCTGTTATCCCCGGAGTACCTTTTATCCTATGAGCGATGGCCCTTCCATGCGGAACCACCGGATCACTATGTCCTGCTTTTCGCACCTGATCGACTTGTTGGTCTCAGCAGTCAAGCACCCTTATGCCATTACACTCTACGCACGGTTACCAAGCGTGCTGAGGGTACCCTTTGAAAGCCTCCGTTACTCTTTTTGGAGGCGACCACCCCAGTCAAACTACCCACCACGCAATGTCCTTCTTACTCTTATTCAGAAGTTAGGCTCCAAGTAAGCAAAGGGTGGTATTTCAACAACGGCTCCACCAACACTAGCGTGCCAGCTTCACAGCCTCCCACCTATCCTACCATTACTTACTCAAAGTCAATACGAAGTTATAGTAAAGGTTCACAGGGTCTTTTTCGTCCCATTGCGGGTAATCGGCATCTTCACCGATACTACAATTTCACCGAGCTCGTGGCTGAGACAGTGCCCAGATCGTTACACCATTCGTGCAGGTCGGAACTTACCCTGACAAGGAATTTCGCTACCTTAGGACCGTTATAGTTACGGCCGCCGTTTACTGGGGCTTCAGTCAATGCCTTCGCTTACGCTAAGCACCTTCCTTAACCTTCCAGCACCGGGCAGGTGTCAGACCCTATACAGCATCTTTCGATTTAGCAGAGTCCTGTGTTTTTGATAAACAGTCGCCTGGGCCTCTTCACTGCGGCCAACATCGCTGTTGGCGTCTCTTATTCCGAAGTTACGAGACTATTTTTGCCTAGTTCCTTAGCCCGACTCACTCCGAGCACCTTAGGATTCTCTCCTCGACTACCTGTGTCGGTTTATGGTACGGGTTGCTTCACTTCGGCTTTTCTTGGATCCAGTTACTCTACAACAACTTCGCCCGTAGAGCTAGGGTCTTGACTATTCCGTCAGTCTCCAGTAGTCTGGCTGAACCGTCCCCTTTATTCGTGAGCAAGTATGGGAATATTAACCCATTGTCCATCCACTTCCCTCTCGGGTTCGCGTTAGGGTCCCGACTAACCCTCAGCTGATTAGCATGGCTGAGGAACCCTTAGTCTTTTCGGTGAGCAGGTTTCTCGCCTGCTTTTATCGTTACTTATGCCTACATTTTCTTTTCTATAAGCTCCACAACACCTCACAGTGATGCTTCTGCGCCGATAGAATGCTCCCCTACCCAACTTTTCGTTGCCATAGCTTCGGTAATATGCTTATGCCCGATTATTATCCATGCCGAACCGCTCGACTAGTGAGCTGTTACGCACTCTTTTAAATGAATGGCTGCTTCAAGCCAACATCCTAGCTGTCAATGCAGTTCAACCGCGTTGTTTCAACTTAGCATATATTTAGGGACCTTAGCTGTTGGTCTGGGTTTCTTTCCCTCTCGGACATGGACCTTAGCACCCATGCCCTCACTGCTGATCATTATTTATTAGCATTCGAGGTTTGTCAGGAATTGGTAGGCGGTGAAACCCCCGCATCCAATCAGTAGCTCTACCTCTAATAAACTAAATCAACGCTGCACCTAAATGCATTTCGGGAGTACGAGCTATCTCCCAGTTTGATTGGCCTTTCACCCCTACCCACAGGTCATCCGAAGACTTTTCAACGTCAACCGGTTCGGTCCTCCACACTGTGTTACCAGTGCTTCAACCTGCCCATGGGTAGATCACAAGGTTTCGCGTCTAATCCCACTAACTATTCGCCCTATTCAGACTCGCTTTCGCTCCGGCTCCGGTACTTAATACCTTAACCTCGCTAGTAAAATTAACTCGTAGGCTCATTATGCAAAAGGCACGCCGTCACAGTATATAACTGCTCCGACCGCTTGTAGGCGTACGGTTTCAGGTTCTATTTCACCCTTCTATTCGAAGTGCTTTTTCACCTTTCCTTCACAGTACTTGTTCACTATCGGTCTTTCAGGAGTATTTAGCCTTGGAGGATGGTCCCCCCATATTCAGACAGGATTTCACGTGTCCCGCCCTACTCTTTCTTCATCTATATATGCCTTTCGTGTACAGGATTTTCACCTTCTTTGATTGCTCTTTCCAAAACATTCCACTAAACATATATAAACTTTTGGGCTAATCCGCTTTCGCTCGCCACTACTTACGGAATCTCTTCGATTTCTTTTCCTCCGGGTACTTAGATGTTTCAGTTCTCCGGGTTCGCTCACCTTACGGTGTAGTAAGTCTTCAACTTACTGGGTTGCCCCATTCGGATATCTACGGATCATTTCGTGTGTGCCAATCCCCGTAGCTTTTCGCAGCTTACCACGTCCTTCTTCGCCTCTGAAAGCCCTAGGCATCCGCCATACGCCCTTAACGATTTCTTTCCTATTTTTACTCAGCACTCGAAAGTGCTCGGTTTTCTCTTTGTGATGTCTTTATCGTAAATGTCAATGATACTTCTTCTCTGAATTTAAATTCTTTTTATTAAATATAAAAACTATAAATTCATAAATCGTGGAGAATAAAGGGAGTCGAACCCTTGACCTCCTGCGTGCAAGGCAGGCGCTCTAGCCAGCTGAGCTAATTCCCCGTCAATTAGTAGTCTCAGGGCAGGCTCGAACTGCCGACCTCTACATTATCAGTGTAGCGCTCTAACCAGCTGAGCTACGAGACTAAAAACATATAATTATATTATTTTTTTCTACATATTAGGTTTTCTTAAAAACAATTATAGAACTCTTAATACCCAAATCATCTATGCTATACTTTTTAAACTTATCTGAAATATTCAATAATTTAAGTGAATCTATTTCGTCTTTATTTGGCAAATTTAACTCTACATCAACAATATCAAAAGGCGTTTTTAATTATATTCATATGATCAACATGCCTAAGTCTATTCTGGTAATGTAAAGAAGGATTATATTTCTCCCAATGACTATCTGAATATTTTTAAATAATTATAAATAGTTATTTTTCCTATCAAAAAGCCCAATGATCTCTATAATCAATTTTTCAATATAAAAACACCTCCTGGCTTTTAATATATTATATGTCTCAAAACAATATATTATACAAATCCTTCTCAGGCACATGTTCAAAAACTTCAGTAGAACTAATAAAAATCAAAATAATTTCTTTCAAACCCCGTATCTCTAGCATCTCTAGGTGCATAATAATGAAAATTCTTTGCTTTGCTCTAGAAATTCTAAAAACATCCCCAGACCTATATCCAAACACTTGAAACAATTTTTCTTATATTATCATTACCAGTAAAATTATCAAGTCTATGCAACGAATCAATTATTAGATCTTTAAAAAAACCAACCTCCTTATATCAATACAAGACACATTAAAACCTAACGCAGACATAGAAAGAGGCGTTAACAAATCCCATCCTGCACCAAACTCATAATACCTTTTTGTGTTTTCTGAAAGTAAATTATACTTCTGAAAACTTCAAAAACAAATTATATGAATAAAAACTCTTTGTTTAAAAACAATTCAGAAATAGGCAAGCTTTTTGTAACATATCTTTGAAAAATAATTTAATACTTCACCTTTTATATAGTCTAGAAAACAAAACTTGCAAAAACACTTGTACTTAAAATTCATATTTTGTATTTAAAAAGATTATAACAACAAGTAAAAACCAAAGCGAAAAATGAATGAATCATAATTTATTTTAGTATAAAATACTCTAAAATGAGATGTTCCAGCCGCACCTTCCGGTACGGCTACCTTGATACTGACTTAGCCCTAGTTACTCGTTTTACCCTAGGCAGCTCCTTTAACGGTCACCGACTTCAGGTACCCCGAACTTCCATGACTTGACGGGCGGTGTGTACAGGCCCGGGAACGTATTCACCGCGCCATGGCTGATGCGCGATTACTAGCGATTCCAGCTTCATAGAGTCGAGTTGCAGACTCCAATCCGAACTGAGACCAGCTTTCGAGATTCGCATCTATTCACATAGTAGCTGCCCTCTGTACTGGCCATTGTATTACGTGTGTGGCCCAAGACGTAGAGGGCCGTGATGATTTGACGTCATCCCCACCTTCCTCACTGCTTGCACCAGGCAGTCTCACTAGAGTCCCCAACTTAATGATGGCAACTAGTGACAGGGGTTGCGCTCGTTGCAGGACTCAACCTAACACCTCACGGCACGAGCTGACGACAACCATGCAGCACCTTGAAAAATTGTCCGAAGAAAACCGTATTTCTACAGCTGTCAATTCCCATTTAAGTCTTGGTAAGGTTCCTCGCGTATCATCGAATTAAAACCACGTAATCCACCGCTTGTGCGGGCCCCGTCAATTCCTTTGAGTTTCACTCTTGCGAGCGTACTCCCCAGGTGGCTAACTTATCACTTTCGCTTAGTCTCTGATTCCTAAAAACCAAAAACGAGTTAGCATCGTTTACAGCGTGGACTACCAGAATTATCTAATCCTGTTCGCTCCCCACGCTTTCGTCCCTCAGCGTCAGTTGTATCTTAGTGACCTGCCTTCGCAATTGGTGTTCTAAGTAATATCTATGCATTTCACCGCTACACTACTTATTCCAGCCACTTCAAATACACTCAAGACTAACAGTATCAACGGCAGTTCTGCAGTTAAGCTGCAGGATTTCACCGCTGACTTATCAGCCCACCTACGGACCCTTTAAACCCAATAAATCCGGATAACGCTTGACCCTCCGTATTACCGCGGCTGCTGGCACGGGTTAGCCGGTGCTTATTCCTATAGTACTTTCAGCTACTCTCACGAGGGTAGGTTTATCCCTATAAAAGGCAGTTTTACACCCAGGGCAGTCGTCCTGCACGCGGGATGGCTGGATCAGGCTTCCACCCATTGTCCAATATTTCCTCCTGCTGCCTCCATGGGAGTCTGGGCCGTGTCTCAGTCCCAGTGTGGGGATCACCCTCTCAGGCCCCCTAAAGATCGTCGCCTTGGTAAGCCGTTACCTTACCAACTAGCTAATCTTGTGCGTGCTCATCCCTTATCCGCCGTAGCTTTTTAATATGAGGATGACCATCCCATATGTTATAGGGGTATTAATCCGGATTTCTCGGGCTATCCCCTTGATCAAAGGCAGATTGCACACATGTTCACACCAGATACGCCGCTCTCATTATTAGTTAGCAAGCTAACCAGCAAATCCCGCTCAGCTTGCATGTGTTAGGGCCTCCCTTCGGCGTTCATCCTGAGCCAGGATCAAACTCTCCATTATATGTTCTTCCTTGACTCACTCAAAGTTGCGACTCGCTCTGGTCTTTCCTTACTTGGTTGTTCTATATTTAATATCTTAATGATCTCTTCTCTGTTCACAAACTCAAAACCGTTCCGTTTTTTCGTTTGCGAGTGCAAAAGTAAAAACTTTTTGAACTGACAAAAATATTTTTAATTTTTCAAAAATATTTTTAAATCACTCATTTTTAACTAAAAACTTCTACTCTCCTGAACACCTCTGTTGGTAATTCAGACTGCAAAAATAGAAAACTTACCCATACCACGCAAGTACTTCTTTGTATTTTTTGCACATAATTATTTAACTCCTGATTTATAAGATGAAAAATTTAAGGCTAATTTCCTATTTACCAGTCCGAAGGGTATTTCTTCCAGTCTTCAGGAATCTTTTTCATCAGATTTTTATAAACAAAACATATGTACTCATTTCTTGGAACCAAGAAATTATCATCAATAGGAATATATAATCTCCTTCTATTTTTTTAACTATATGTCCCTTTAAAAATATCTCCAGATTGATTAGCAAATTGGGTATCTATTTTTTATTTTACCATTTTTCTTATATATAATCCCTCTTCTTCCTGTGATTTCTGGATTGGGATCTGTATATCCAAAACTAAAAATCTCACTCTTCCATTTTTATAAAATTGAATACTTCTTCTACATCTTTTCCTATATCTCGTAACTTTTTATAATTTTTATCAGCCATATAATAATCAACTTTTTATATAAAAATTAACATCTATTTCATTAAAAAATATTAGCATCAAAGTATTTTATATTTTTATATTTACTTTTGATAACCTTTCTTCCATCAGCTAATCTATAGTAAGGGAAGGAAAGCAGGATATTATTACGAATCCCAACAACACTATTAAAATTACTCTTACCATGATGTAAAAATATTATCGGTTTTAGAAGGTATTATTTCATTTTAATTTTTCTCTGTGAAAATATATCTCTTCCCTTCTTTTATAATGATTAAAGTATCACTTTTTCTCTCTTTGATTAGTCTAAAGGTGGTGTAATTCTCCTCCACAATATCTGTTCATCAATAAGTTCTTCCGTATTCCTATAATTTTCAATCAAAGCCCTAACTTCTTTTTCATTTTTAGGGTAATATACAAACATAGTATCTGTATTTTGATAGTAGGTTTTATTTCCTATTTTTAAAAAATAGTAATCAATCACCATATTTTCTTTTTATACTATCATTAAATTGATGATTTTCGAATTTTTAATGCATTGGGATTTTTCTAATTTTTCTCGGAAAAATACAAAAAACAATACCTCCTGCTATAATAACCCATAAACAAAAGAATTAATTGATATTTCTTTACTTTCATTTCTTATTTATTAAATTTTTAATTCAAAGTCAGAGTCACTTTTTATCACATTAATATCTACAACCCCTATCTCAGCGCTTCAAAATGTATTTCCTTGTCTGATATCTCCTGTATTTATATCCTTTCATAAACCATTCTTTTCTCTGTGCAGGAAGAACCGTGCGTAAAGGCTTCTTGGTTTACATAGCCTTGGGAACGCTTCTGGATATTGTCATCTCCCACCGCTTCAGCAGCACTGATGGCAGCATCTATATCTTTTGGAATCCAAGAAATTTTCTCTGTTATTGCTTCTTCTAGCCCATACTCCTGCATAAAAAAATCCGCCTGAAGCTCTACGGCAACAGAATTTTTATTGATTTCAGCTTCTGAAAAACGACCGCTTCTTCTCTATTTTATCAGATTTCTGTAAAGTCCCCAAAAGATTTTTGAACATGGTGCCCCACCTCATGCGCCATAACATACGCCACCGAGAATTCCGTTACTTTGGCTCCATATTTACTTTGAAGCTCATTAAAAGAAACTCATATCCATATATATGTCTCATCAGCTGGACAATAGAACGGCCCCATCGCAGCTTGGGCTGTCCCACATCCTGACTGGGTAACCTGCTCAAACATCACCACTTTTGGTTTCTGTACTCCAAACCATGTTCCTCAAAAACCTCTGTCCAAGTTTCCTCCCGTTCTGGCAGTTACCATTCTCACAAATTCATAGGTTTTAAAGCTCTTCTTCGGTCAGTTCTCTTTGCTCTGTCTGTCCCTGACCTTGCATAATAGCGCTGTTATTCAGCACCGTAGAAGGGTCGCCTCCTAAAAACATCACTATCAATGCTATAACTACCGTTCCAAGTCCGCCGCCTATCATCATTCCCTTTACCGCCGCCCTGTCCTCTGCGGTCTTCTACATTGTCACTTCTGTCGTTTGTCCATTTCATAATTTAATAATTTTTAAAATTTCTACTTTTTATAAAATACCTAAAAACCAAATATTTCGTTTGATAATAATTCTTTTTCTGAAACTTTGCTCTTCTTCTAAAAACTTTCTGGGAACTGAACATAAAAACCCTAAATGCCCCTTTGAAAACTGCCCAAAGATGCGAAATTCCCTCTTTATATGCAAAATAAATGCCAGCCGCCACATCCAAAGCCAATCGTAATGGAATTATCCAAAACAATGCTCAAAAGGCAGGTTCTTGACCAACATAGAAAGGTTATTCCTTATATTCAGAAAAGTTTTTCTTGGATTTTTGTTTTGTTTAAAGTTCCTCCGCCTACATGATAAATCGTTGATTTTCCCTGTATAAAATATTTTTACCCAAATTTATCAGCCACAGCAAGGTCTATTTCCTCCTGATGGGCAAAAACGCTCATCAAATCCACCAGCCAGCCAAAAATCACTCTTTCTTATAAAAACAACAGCCTGATGCCCAGAAAAATCTCCGTTTCGTCATCTACTGTCCCTTTATCCTTCTCCAAATCATCAAAACACTGCCCTCGGCAGTAGGGATAGCCCAAATTATCTATCAAACCGCCTCCTGCTCCTGCAAATTCAAAGTAATTTTTCCTGTCATAGAAAGAATTTTTGGGCTGAATAGCCGCTATTTCTGGGTTTTGCTCAAATAAATCCAAAACAGGTTCCAGCCAGCCCTCTGTGACTTCCCACTCAGAATTGAGCAGGCAGTAGATTTCTTCCTCCACCTGTTTCAGCCCTTCATTGTATCCTCCTGCAAATCCCGAATTTTCGGTATTTTTGAATCACTTTTTACCGAAGGAAAAATTACTCTCAAAAACGAAACGCTGTCATCCGTAGAGGCATTATCCACGACATAAATTTGTGCAGATTCAGAATATTTGAGAACCGTAGGCAGAAATTTTTTTCCAGCCAGCTTTTCCCATTCCAGTTTAGGGATTACAACAGCAATTCGTTTCATCAGAAAAAGTATTTATTCCTCATATTTTTTTGATATCGTTCTGATATTTCCATCTTCAGGTGAGACCAGAGCCAGTTGTCTGGGCGCTCGTTAATGGTTTCTTCCAGCATTTTATGGAATTTTCTCACCACTTCATATTCTTTAAACTGCTCTCCATCAGGGTAAATTCGGTGATAGCTCACTTCATAATAGCCTCGTTTCACCTTTTTCATTTCACAATAGATAAAAGCCAAATCCAGCCTTTGTGAAAAGCTTGTCATAACCGATGAAAAAACAGGAGTTCTCTGATTTAAAAACTTTAATCCGTAATAAACCTCGAGAAATGCGGCGTCTGGTCAGCCACGAACATATACGCTGAATTCCCATCAACGGGAGCGTTCTCAATATATGTCTGATAATTTCACGAGAGTTCAGCGCCTTATTCCCGAAACGATTTCTAATAAGTTTCACTTTCTCCTCCCAAAAAATCATTGTTACCTTTTCTATAAACAGGGTGGCAGTTTTTCCTGCGGAATGATTTTTCGTAAAAGCATTAATCCACTCCCAGTCAAAAACATGCCCTGCCAAGATAATCACATTTTTCTTTCAGCTTTGGCTTGATGAAAAAGCTCTTGGTTAATGTGTTTCACACGCTTTCCAGCTCTTCTTCACTTATTGTCATCGCTTTCACCGTTTCTACGATGTAATCAGTAAAAATTGCGGAAAAATTTCTTTTGGATTTGTCTAAGCTCCTTTTCGCTTTTTGTCAGGAAAAGAGTTTTTCAAATTTTTCGTAAACGATTTTTCGGTAACCGATGATATAATAATTAATGAAAAATAACATCCGAAATGATATACAGCACGCCCATGGCAGCGCTTTTGATGCAGAATAAACAATATGAAAAAGTAAATTATTCAATGTATAAATTTTGGGTACGAAGATACAAATTTTGTTAATTCCATTTTTATTACATTTGAAAAATTTTTTATTAATGAAAAGATATTCGTAAAAACTTGCTTTTTAGGTGTTTTTGATGCCTTCATTATATTACGCTCAGACTTCTGAAACAAGCCCACAGCAGGAAAAAATCATCTCCCAAAACCATACAGAGAAGAGGATAACGCAGAATTAGAAATTCAAAAATTAGTAAAACTAGCCCAAAAAGAAAAACAAAAACATCATCTTGCAGGCGGGTGGAAACTGGTGCATCTGGTGTCTGAGGTTTAATAATTTTGTGAAAAACAACTCCTGAACTAAATAAAATAGTTGATGAGAATTTCCTTTATTACCATCTAAATTTTTTTCTCCGAAGAATAAAAATGAAAAAGTTTTTGCTAAAATACGGCAACCCTAGGAGAAATTCGGTTATCCTGTTTTTCATCATTTTTAGATAAAAACGGAAAACAAATCCATACGCAGAGCAGTGAGGGTTTTCGAAGAGGGAAAAGGCTACAGCCTAGAAAAAGTAAAAATTTCTTCAAAGAATGGATTGCTAAAAACTAAAAAAACTGCTCAGATTTGAGCAGTTTTTATATTATTCACTGGTAAGACCTCGTCCTAAAAGCTTCTGGTGCATTGGCATAAGTGTTTCCATATCGCCTGTCTTTACCGTGCATTTGCCTTTATAATGTACCAGCATAGTGCATTGCTCTGCCTGTTCCAGTGTGTGCTTACAAACTGTTATAAGAGACTCTATCACAAAGTCAAAAGTATTGACATCATCATTGTATAGAACCAGCTTATTTTCTTCATTTTCCTCCTCCAAAAAGAAGGACATCAGTTTGTTTCTCTGTTTGTGAATTTCCGCAGTATATATTATATTTTCTCTGTCTCTTCATGCGTTTCTTCTATATTCTGTGGTTCATATTTCAGCTCTACCATCTCTACGCTTTTTATTCTGCATTTTCAAGATTTTGAAAGCATAATCACACAACCTAAACTCCTGATTTTTCTTCTGGAATATCTGACAGCTGATACATAATATATCCCGCCAAACTATTGTATTCAGAATCCTCTGGCAGTGGCGAAGGCAGGTACTCATTTATCTCATCCAAAGGCTGTGTAGCATGTATCCAGAATGTATTTTTCTGCTACCTCATCTACTAATTTTTTGTTCATCATCTTCCTCGTCTTGGATTTCGCCTACCAGCTCTTCCAAAATATCTTCTAATGTTACGATTCCTTCCGTTCCTCCGAATTCATCAGTACAATCGCAATATGCTGTTTTTCTGCTGAAAAACATTCATCAATTCGGATATTTTCTTACTTCCCACCACGAAAAACGCCTCACGCAAGAACTTTCTTAAATCTACATCTTTGTTTTTGATGTACTCACGATGATTTCTTTTGTGTAGAAAATCCCTATGATATTGTCTATGGGTTCTCATATACAGGAATTCTGGAATATCCACTGTCTATTATTTTACTTAAAAATCACATCATTATCCTCGCTGATATCAATAGTAATGATATTCTGTCTCGGCACCATTACCTGTTTAGCGGTATGGTCAGTAAAATCAAAAAGCATTTTTGATGATTTCATAATTTTCTTCCTCTATCTCCTCCTCGCGGCACTTTGTTTCACCAACAGCTGAAGCTCCTCTGTGGAGTGTATCTCATGCCCAGCCACAGGGTGAATATTGATAAGTCTTAGGAATGCGTTAGAAATCGCGTTCATCAACCAAATAAAAGGGCTTGAATATGTTGTAAAATAACAACAAAGGCCATGCAACAAACAATGTCGTTGCCTCTGATTTTTCTAATCGCTATTGATTTCTGGAACCAATTCTCCGAAAACGATATGCATCATCGTTACAACAAGGAAAACTTCCTGCCAAAGCCATCGTAGAAAGGGGTCTTTGGTGCAATGTCAATACTCAGTTTAGAAAACGCTGCTTCTAAAATATGATGCATCGTGCTTTCTCCTATGAAACCGAGCGCCAGACTGGCAAGCGTAATTCCCAGCTGTGTAGCAGAGAGATAAGCGTCTAAGTTTTTGATGATTTTTTCAGCTTGTTTTGCGAGAGCATTTCCTCCTTCTGCCTTGATTTGAATTTGAGGTGGCGCACTTTAACTATTGAGAATTCTGCTGCCACGAAAAAGCCATTAAGTATTACAAAAATAATGCTAATAAAAAGTTTTAATAAACTATCGGGGTCCATTTACTTTAAATTGTTAAACAAAAAAATAATATGCAAATATAACTAATAAATATTTATCTAACCAAACTTCTTGATTTAGGTCAATGTATTTTTAATGAAAATATACTTTATATTTGCTGTATCAATATTAATTAAAAGTATGAAAGCAGAAGTAATTACAAAAATTGGCGCAGAGAAATATCTAATGAACATCTCTGCTGGTAAAAACAGCATTATCGGTGATGAACCCGCTGCTAAAGGCGGACAGGAAAAAGATTTAATCCACTGGAACTTTTTGGCTTCGGCTCTTTCATCATGTACCACTGCAACTATCAAAATGTTTGCAGACCGCAAAGAATGGGATGTAGAGGAAGTTTCTGTAAAAGTTCTTTTTGATAACGAAACCAAAGAAGGCGTTTCTCAATTCATCATAGAAATAAAAGAAATCTTACCGAGGAGCAGCGCAACATACTGCACAAAACAGCTCATGCCTGCCCTATTCAGAAAATCCTCACGTGAAATTGCCATAGAATCTGAAATGCTTCCTTAAAAACTATCAGAAACATCAGAAATCTTCAAAAGGATTTCTGATTTTTAATGAATATTATATAGCTCAAGGGCTTTTTCTCGTTGTTTTCCATAAGCAGCTCCACTGGATTTTCTATAGCTTCTTTCACAGCTACCAAAAATCCTACGGACTCACGACCATCGATTATTCTATGGTCATAGAAAAGCGCCAGATACATCATCGGACGGATTTCTACCTGCCCATTGACAGCCACAGGGCGTTCTAAAAATATTATGCATCCCTAAAATCGCACTTTGTGGTGGATTGATAATCGGGTAGAAAGCATAGAACCGAAAGTCCCACCATATAGTAATGGTAAAAGTTCCGCCTGTCATCTCATCTACAGAAATATTCCCATCACGAACTTTAGTAGCTAAATCTTTAATTTTCAGCTCAATACACCCTTTAAAGGACAAAGTCTCTGCATCTCTGATAATCGGCACCATAAGACCCTTTGGTCCCAGAAACTGCCACAGAAATATCACAAAAATCATAATTGATTTTTTTGGTCGCCATCTATCGCCGCATTCACATCTGGATAAAGTTTCAAATGCTCTGGTAACCGCCTTTGTAAAGAAAGACATAAAACCAAGCCCTACACGCAGTGTTTTCTGTGAAAAATTCTTCTTTATAAAGTTTTCTCAGCCTGAAAAATTTCGCTCATATCCACCTCATTGAAAAGTAGTAAGCATAGCGGTTTCATTCTTCACGAAACCAATCTAGCCGCCAGTTTTCTCCTTAAAACAGAAAGTTTTGTAACGGTCTGTTTTGCGGTTTCCTTGCGTTCTTCCCATCTGCTGCGACAGCTTTTATAGCATCTTCTTTGGTGATTTTTCCGCCCACGCCTGTTCCTGTAACTTTATCAGAATCAATGCTGTTCTCCTTCAAAATCACTTTTTGCTAATGGAAGATGGATGAGATTCCTCTTTTTAGGCTCTTGTGCAGGAGCAGCCACTGTTTGTGTTTCCACTTTCATTTCCGAAAACAGGTTTTTCTGCTCTTCACGGCTGACCCTTGTGCAGACATATCTATAAGGCAGACTACCTGCCCTACTTTTTACTACATCTCCTTCCTCGGCTTTTTAGGGTAATTACTCCTGACTGCTCGGCTGGGAGTTCTAGTGTCGCCTTATCAGAATCTACCTCTGCTATCAGCTGGTCTTTTTCTACAAAATCGCCATCTTTTACTAACCAAGATGAGATTTCTACTTCTGTGATGGATTCGCCTGGTGAAGGCACTTTCATTTCTAATATAGACATAGCTCTAAGTCTTTATTTTTATGTTAATAAACTCTATTGTTTATCTTATTAAATTTTTCCAAAATCAAACACTCGCTGGATTACCTAGTTTTTGGTTTTTATCAAAACCTTTGTGCGTTCCTGGAGCAGGCGTACCGCTGGACACTGGCGCGATTACCTCAATTCCTGTATTTCTCAAGTTTCTCAAAATATACGCCCTAAGCTCCCATGTTTTCAGGTTCTTCCTGCACCCATACTATTTCTTTATTGTGGGCATATCTGTTCATTATCCTGCAAGGTTTCCTTATCCAAAGGATACAGCTGTTCCAATCTTTACTAGCGCCACTCTTTTCCTCATTTTAGCTCTTCTCTTTTTCGCTAAAAGTTCATAGTAGATTTTACCACTACAAAGGGGCTATTCTCTCCACCTTTTCAGCATTTATCAGAGTATCATCTATCAGAGTTTGGAACTCTCCATTTTGCCATTTCTTCAATTCCAGAAACTACTTTTGGATGCCTCAACAAGGATTTCGAGTCATTACTACTAAAAAGGCTTTCTGAAATGGCTGTTTCATTTTGTCTTCTAAGCAAATGGAAATAATTGGCCAGTGTGGTGCAGTTTGCCACAAAAATATTTTCATTAGCACAAAGCGTAAAGGAATCTTTCAATCTCGCGGAAGAGTGCTCTGCGCCCTGCCCTTCCATTCCGTGAGGAAGCAGCATCACAAGTCCGTTTTGGATTTTCCATTTTTCTTCTGCTGCTACTAAATATTGGTCTATGATAATCTACGCTCCATTGGCAAAAATCCCCGAACTGCGCCTCCCAAATCGTAAGTGTTTTTCGGAGAAGCAAGGGCGTAGCCATAGTCAAAAACCAAGAACGCCATATTCGGAAAGATGGGAATTATAGATATCAAATCTGCTGTCAGAAACATTTTTAAATAAATATATTCTTCCTCTATATCTTCCGTTTTTCAAAAACAGCATGACGGTGAGAAAAAAGTCCCACGCTCCACATCCTCGCCCTGAAATACGGATATTATAGCCCTCTTTCAGCAGAGGAGCATACGCTAGCAACTCTCCTAATGCCCAGTCCAGCTCGTTGGTTTCCTGAACCATTTTTAGTCGCTGCTGGAAAAAGACGAATAATTTTATTAATAAATTTTTATCGCTTGGAAGCTCAAAAAGTTTTTGTGCTAATTCTTTTAATTCATGCTAAATCAAACTCTGGTATCCACCTTTTTCCAAGGTTTTTCCCACAGCTGATTTTGAAAAATCACGCCAATCTTCCTCCATGAAAAATGGTCATTTGATTTCGTTCTATTTTCCTTCGCTGCCTCAAAATTTTTCATCCAAAAGGAGCTTAAACTCCTGCTCCATTTCTGCGATGATTTCATCGAAACAATGCCTTCCTGAAGCAGTTTTTGTTTATAAATTTTTCCTTGGGTTTAGGATGATTTGCGATTATATCATATAGTTTAGGCTGGGTAAATCTTGGTTCATCACCCTTCGTTATGCCCATATTTTCGGTAACCTAAAAGGTCTATATATACATCTTTGTGAAACTTGGCTCTATAATCCGCCGCAAAACGAATGGCATGCACCACAGCCTCCACATCATCAGCATTGACATGCATCACAGGGAGAATCCGTAACTTTCGCTATATCAGTACAATAAGTAGAAGAACGAGCATCAAGGTGAGTTGGTAGTAAAAGCCCACCTGATTATTTGACCACGATATGCACCGTTCCGCCTGTTTTATAGCCGTCGAGTGTCATCATCTGGGCGATTTCATAGAACAATTCCCTGCCCTGCGATGGCAGCGTCTCCATGGATGACAATCGGTAAAACTTTGGTGTAATCTCCTTTGTATTGGTCTATTTTTAGCTCTACAAATTCCTTGAACCAAAGCTCCACGGTTTCCAAGTGAGATGGGTTAGGAACGAGATTGATTCTAACCTCTTCGCCAGAAGCCGTTGTCACTCTTTTAGATGCACGAGATGGTATTTCACATCGCCAGAGAACATCTTCATCGAATTCCTTTCCTTCGAAATTCAGAAAGAATTTCTTTATATGATTTTTGGAAAATATTACTCAGAACATTCAGCCTTCCACGGTGAGCCATTCCCAGAACTACCTCATCCACACCATGCTGTGAAGAATAGCTAATAAGCTGATCCACTGCTGGGATAAGGGACTCGCCACCTTCCAGGAAAAAACCTTTTCTGCCCGACAAATTTAGGTATGAAGAAAATCGCTCAAAAAGCGATAGCTTAGTTTAGTTTATGCAAAAATCTGGCGTTTTTCCTCCACGGAAAGAATCGGATGATTTTCGTTTTTCTGAAATCCATTTTTCTGATGAAATTTTTCTCCTCCACATTTTTGATATGAATATATTCCACCCCGATAGAGTCACAATATATCTGCTCTAGATGCTTTATAATATCCTCCAAAGTAGCTGGAGCAGCCATTCCGACTTATGTAGCACAGTCAAATTTTCTTACCTAAATCAGCCCTTTAGTGAGACCAAAATTCTCAATATCAAGAGTCGTCGAATACTCTCTACGCTTCCTTACAGGATTGGTCTTGGTAAAGAGATGCCCTCTGGTACGATAAGCCTCAATGAGATTGATAACCTTAAATTCTGTGAGGATATCCTCTGGCACAGCACCTGTATTTATAGCCGTCTGCACCCACTTGAGGGAACTTCCTGCACTGATTCTCCATAATTCTCTAATGCAAAATCAAAGCCCTGAAAAAACGACTTCCACGAAGGCTCTATACTATCAGGACTCTGAAGATATTGTTGATACATACTGTCTATCAACTCTATGTGCGCTGTGTTTAAAAATGAAAACCTATCCATTACATTTTTAATTCTCCTACTTTTTGAGTTACAAATTTATAAATTTTAGTATTAATTTTTAATAAACTGGGAATGATAATTTCAGTACCACCTCATTCTCATTATACGGAGCCTCTACAAATAGTTCTTCCAGCTTTCCGTTTTGAAGAAGGTCTTTCCTTATCTTATCCAAAAAGTTTGGCTATAGCTTTTGGTTCGTTGTTCGTATCTTCCTTTATAATAAACGCTATAATATTTTTGATTTTTAATGGTTCTAAAAGCAAAATTATTATCCGAAAACATTCACTTTTTGGGACAATGGAACGCCATAGAAATATGAAAACTTCTTTGTTTTTAAGCTCTCCTGCCTCCGTGAAAAGCACTGGCTCTCAAACTCATCTTCCCGTTTTGAGAGGTCTTTGGTCACATAGCTGAAAACCCTGTTGTGGTTGATGACTATATTTTTAAACAAAGCTCCTTTTTATTAGATGTACTCACATTCACGCCCAGAAACAGCCTTTCGTCCTGCTCCTCTATCATGATGCTGTCATACTTTTATCTGACTGAACATCACCTCTTTATCCACTTTTCCCTGAAAGCAGATTGGTAAGGTTTTTGACACTTACATTCACATTATTCGTCAGGTAGCTTTTTCCATCTCAGCACCTGATGCCTTAAATCCTAAGCAGCAAGAGGATATTTAGGCGTATTCACTCGCCATACGACCTTGGTTTTCTCTCCTTTTTGGATACAAAAACTCTACATCTATCTTGTACGGAACTTTTTTCGTTCCTGATATAGTTCATAGCTGATGCTCTTGTTTTTCTTTTACTTTTCTGATGAAAAACCTCTCCATATTTACTTTTTGTCTTTCGTGTGGTTGTAGCTCATGGAACTTCCTCTCCTTCATACGGCAGGAAATAGCGATAGCGATAATCTTTATCTGACGAAAAATAATCATTCCATCTTGTAAAGTTCTGCAAATCATCAAATTGAGGAAAAAAACCTTTATCCACAGGAAAACTCAATTTCCTTTTTCCACCACAAAAGAATTTTTCTCCTCAAAAATAATACATCACAGCCATATAGCCCGATGCCAATAAAGACTAATAAAAAACAAAAATAATCCTAAACCAGCGCACTAAAAAAATATTTTAAGCAAATATATAATATTTCCGCATTTTTACAGAACAATTTGTGCAGATAAATTCACTCTTTCATTCTTTCACCAAAGCCATAAAGACAAAAATAAAAATTTTCTTACCTTTTGTCTCATGCAAAAATCTTAATAGTAGAAGACGAAAAAAAGTATCTCTAACATCTTGGAAAACATACTTTCTGACGAGATACAAGGCTCTGAAATTACCATCACCGAAAATGGTCTGGATGCCTATAAATTAATAGAAAAATGACTTTGACCTGATTATTTTCAGACATCAAAATGCCCTAAACTATCAGGGAACTGAGCTCCTCAGCCAGAGTCTTTCAATAAAGCCCGAAAGCGTTTTTCTAATGATTTCGGGACATGCAGATATAGAAACCGCTGTAACCTGCCTGAAAAACTGGCGCGTATGATTTCATATCCAAGCCTATTGATATCAACAGGCTGATTACGAGTGTAAAAACGCTTTGGAAAAAGAAGCATTTACAAAATACTAAAAATTCGCTCATCAGAAAACACCCAGCTGAAAAAAGAAAAGTCAGCAAAAAATACCAAATGATTGGCGAATCTCCTGCTCTGAAAAAACATTCAGAAAGTATGATAGAAAAAGTAGCTCCATCTGATGCTAGAGTCCTAATCACTGGTTCCAATGGTTCTGGGAAAGAGCTGGTTGCACACGCCATCCATTCCCTCAGCGAACGCAGCAAAAACCCTATCGTAGAGGTGAAACTGCGCCGCTATCCCTTCTGGAACTAATTGAAAGTGAACTCTTTGGACATGTAAAAGGTTCTTTCCTGGCGCTATCAAAGGACAAACAAGGAAAAATTCGAGACAAGCCAACGGCGGCACTCTTTTCCTAGATGAAATCGGTGATATGAGCCTCGTAGCCCAAGCCAAAGTCCTTCGTGCTTTGCAGGAAAATAAAGTCTCGCCTGTGGGAAGCGACAAGGAAATAAAAGTGGATGTGCGTGTGCTGGCAGCGACCAACAAAGATTTGAAAAAAAGAAATAGAAAGCAGGAAAATTCCGTGAAGACCTCTACCACAGACTTTCCGTGATAGAAATCCATGTTCCTTCTCTAGATGAAAGAAAGGACGATATTCCTATTTTTAGTGAAACATTTCGCCAAAACTCATCTCGGAGGAGCAAGGGGAACTTCGAGTAAAAGAATTCGATGACAAAGCCATAAAAACCCTCCAAAATCTTCTCATGGACGGGAAATATCCGAGAACTTAGAAATGTAGTAGAAAGGCTGATTATATTAGGTTCAAACCCTGTAACAGCAGAAGATGTAACTAATTTTGTAAGAAAAATAATTTTATGCTTTTTCCCTTAATCTTAAATATACCCGAGAATGTTTTTAAACTTGCTCTCCCTGTGATGCTTACACAGCTGGGGCAGGTTTCCGTGAATTTGTTTTGATAATATGATGGTGGGAAACATGCTAGGGCGCCAACGCACTGGCTTCCACGGCATTAGCAAACTCAGTTTTTATTTCTGTTTTTTTATTTTTTTGGAGTTGGGTTTCATTTTGCCATTCCACCATTAGTCTCTGAGGCTCAGGCACAGAAAAGACCATGACAGAATCAATAGTGTTTTTCGCCACGGAGCAGTGATAAATATCATATCGGAACGATTTTGACTATTTCATCCTGATTAGCCATAGCGCCATTATTACACTACGCCAAACAGCCAGAGAAATCATCCCTGATGCTATTTTTATATCTTTCTATCATTTCGCTGAGTGTGATTCCCGTAATGAAATTTCAGACCCTGAGAGGGTTTCCGAAGGGCTGTCCTACACCATCGGCGTAACGATAGCCACTGTTTCCGCGAACCTCATCAATGTAATTCTGAATTATGTTTTTCATGAAAGGACTTTTCGGGCTGGAACCGATGGGCGTGGCTGGAGCAGCCTATGCTACGCTGATTGCAGAATTTTCTCCGTTATTTTCCTGTACATCGTGATGAAAAGAAATTCCATCACAAGAAGATACATTAACGAGACTGAGTTTCAAGGTTTCTCTTTTCAAAAAGGGAAATGTTCCAAAACTCTACTGAAATTAGGTCTTCCTACGGCTATGCAGTTGTTTTTGAGGTGACAGCCTTTGCTTTGGCGGCCTTTATCTGTGGTATGGTAAGTACCACGGACATCGCTGCCCACCAAGTTACCATAAGTATGGCTTCCTTTACCTTTAATCTTTGTGCTGGTTTTTGGTGTGGCTTCTACGATTATGATTGGGAAAAAAACGCGGAGAAAAAGATTTCGTAGCCGTGAGGGAAATAGGAATTAACAACATGAAAATAGTTTTCCTATTCATGCTTATAAAGCTGTCTGACCTTTACCATTGGTAAAAATGTCCTGCCTACATTCTTTACAAAAGAAACATGAAACAGCCGTGATTGCTCTGGCTTCGCAGCTGCTGGTTCTCGCTTCCTTTTCAGCTTTCGGATGGATTACAGCTGGTTTCTTTGGCGTGTCTGCGTGGATTACAAGATGTAAAAAATACCGAGTGTCATTACATTCATCGCCTACTGGGTGGTAACGCTTCCATTAGGGTTTTTCCTCTGTATAACCATGGAAATGGGTGCTTATGGTATGTGGGTAGCCTTTGGGATAGGTCTTACCATTTCCGCTACACTGCTTGCTGTCCGATTTTTAAAAATCAGTTCTCAAAATAAAAAATCAGCATTAAAAACACTTGCTTCCTATATATCTAAAATTTGTATATTTATGCTTGACATATGTTTAACAAAAAGCGTTAACTATAATTATCAACCTGCAGGAATCTAGTAAATCCTAAAAATGGTATTGGGTAGATGAGTTGAACGTTCTCACTATAATAGTGTAGGGCTTTTTATTTATTACCATGAGGTTTTACCTAGAACCTCTGAGGGATAGAAGAGAGTTAAGTCACGCTTTTATAATAGGATAATTATCACTTTCGAGGACATGAGTCGACACAAATAGTAAATATCACTTTTATAACACTATAGTAATTATTACAGGATTTTCATCTACTGCAAAAGCTCAGTATTCTAACTATAACTCTACTAGCCATTATAATAATGGATATAGTTCTTACAGTCTTATAATAGTTCTGAGGTAATACATCTGTAAGCACTCTTAGAAACTATAATTATGGTGGAGGTTACAATTCTGTCTACAAATGTATATAGCATGGAAATTTAAGCTACACTCAGCAGCTATCGAAATCCATATGGAGGACAACTCGTAAGTACAATCACAATACTCGTAAAACTACTTATAGATATAGTAGGTAATAAAACTATTTTATTATCATTATAGACAGAGGTAGTTGTATTCTTTTTTATTAAAAATAAAAACCTCCCTTTTAAAAGGAGGTTTTTATTTTTGCTTTAAATTTATAATATTTTTAGGGAATTTCGCTGGGATTGCTTTTCATGGAAAAGGTCATAAACTTTTTCTACAATATCTTCCACAGACGGCTTAGAGAAATAGTCCCCATCCGATGCGTAAGCTGGTCGGTGGTTTTTAGCAGCTATGGTCAGCAGCTTGCTGTCTAAAGTATCTAAACGCTCCTTGTTTCTCCAAAAATCTGCTGCATGATATACGCCGAAGCTCCACCCTCTACATCTTCATCTATTACAGCAAGGCGATTGGTTTTTCTTCACGCTTTCGCTGATTTCTTCTGACAAGTCAAAACGGCAAGAGCGACTGAACATCTATTACCTCAACATCTATGCCAGTTTTGCTAATTCTTCTACAGCTTCTGTTACGATTTTCCAGTAGAACCGTAGGTAACCAGCGTAATGTCCTTCCTGCTCTGGTGATTTCCACCTTTCAACAGGCACGGTAAATTCACCGATGTTGTCTGGTTGTTTTTCTTTCAATCGGTATCCGTTCAGCGGTTCTATGATAAGCGCCGTGTCATCAGACTTTCAGCATCGTATTATAGAATCCAGCCGCTTGGGTAAGGTTTCTCGGTACTAAAACCATCATTCCTCTTACCAAAGTTCAGAATCCCTGCCATGGGCGAGCCCCGAATGCCATACACCTTCAAACGGTGCCCGCGGGTTCTCACGATAACAGTGCTTTTGACCGCCTTTGGTTCTGTATTGTAAAGTTGCCAAATCATCGCTCATTCCCTTGCAGACAATATAAAACATAATCCAAATACTGGATTTCTGCAATCGGTCTTAAACCTCTCATTGCCAGACCAACCCCTTGCCCTAAAATAGTCGCTTCACGGATTCCTGTATCTGCAATTCTGGTTTCGCCGTATTTTTCCTGCATTCCTTCAAGTCCTTGGTTCACATCACCGATGCTTCCTGTATCTTCACCAAAGATTAATGTTTCTGGATATTTCTCAAAAATCTTGTCAAAATTATTACGGATCACTACTCTTCCATCCAAAATCTGAGAATCTTCGCTGAAAAACTGGTTTTATTTCTGGAATATTTACAGCCTTTCCACTCTGATTCGCTGTATAGATGGGATGAATAATTATCAGCCTCTTTCTCTGAAATTCTTTCATAAACCTGCACTAGATTTTGTCTATCGCTGGTATTTTGCTCTCTCGTAGCCCAAAGCACCTTTTCTCACCAATGCAAAAATATCCTTTTGCCCACTGTAACTAATGCTGAAAACTTCTCCAATAATGCAGCAACTTCTGGCTGATTTTTCAAACTGTTTTACCAATGGTAAAACTTGATTTTTGGATATGGTCTATTGAGGCTCTATATTCCGCCCAAGCCTTCTTCTGCTGTTCTCTCACAAAGGCTTTTCGCTTCTTTTTCTATCTCATCCAGCTCTTCCACAGAAGAAAGCGTCTGCTCTTCGCCATCTATTTGGATAGAATAATTTAAAATCCATTCTCTAAATTTATTAAGACAATCAAACTCCGTCTCAAAGTTCATTCTCTCCTCATCCTTATCTCTCATGAGAACCAGATGTAGAGTGTCCCTGCGGCTGTGTAACCTCTATAATATGCAAAAATCACGAATGCTTTCCTCCCTTGCCAGGCTGCTCTGCACGGGCATAAGCCTCCAAAAAGCATCGGATAATCCCACGCTCTTACTTGGATAACCTCGCACCCTTGCTTGTCGCCTTCTTTTCTTTGGAAAACCAGCCAAATATTTCAGATAAATCTTCCTTTTGCTCTTTGGTTGTGCGTAGGAACAGAAATTCCGTAGCCGTCATCCCAAATAGACATAATCATCGGCACCTGCAAAGCACACGCCGCATTGATAGTTTCCCAAAAATGTCCCTTCTGCCGTAGATGCATCTCCGATTGTCCCAAAAAGCCACTTCCTGCCCATTGTGGGAGAATTTTTCAGAGCCTTGGAATTTTTACTTCTTTATAAACATTAGACGCCAAAGCCAGTCCAAGAAGTCTCGGCATCTGCCCTGCTGTAGGCGATATATCGGATGAAATATTTTTAATCTGTGTCAAATCCTTCCAGCTTCCATCTTCATTTAAAGAACGAGTCGCAAAATGGCACGGCATCTGTCTCCCTGCCGAAGCGGGTTCGCGCTCCACATCAGTATCTGCATAGAGCTGAGCAAAAACGCATCCACACTCAAAACGCCCACTGCCATCGCAAATGTCTGGTCACGGTAATATCCCTGATCGCTAGATCTCCCTCGCGGAAAACCTTTGCCATTGCTAACTGCGGAAGTTCCTTCCCATCTCCTACAATCCCAAATTTTTGCCTTTTCCTGTAAGAACCTCTTTTCTCGTTAAATAACTTGCCTCACGGGAAATTCTTCCCAAGCGATAATCATCTAAAACTTGCTTTCTAAAAATCCTGAAATGAAACCTGTTCTGTTTCTATGTAATTAGACATAATTATTTATTTTGTTATTTGTCTTTATCTTTGTTAAACTTTATTTTCTTATCTCAAAAACTCCTCCAAACCTATTGTTTTCTGCTCTCCGCTGTCCAAGTTTTTCACGGTAACCTGCTGGTTTTTAATCTCATCTCTCCGTAAAAAAACAATCTCTGGAATTCCCTTTCTTCTCAGCGTAGGTAAATTGTTTTTCAGTTTGGCGTTTTCTGGGTACAGCTCTGCTGAAACTCCTTTGGCTCTTAGTTTTTGGATTACTTTCATCGCTTCAGTCTGCCTCCTCATCGCCATAATTCGCAAAAGGTATTCTATTTTTAGGCGTTTTATTCTCAGCGAAAAGTCCCAATTCCTCCATAACAAAAGGTAAATTCTATCTAATCCAGATGAAATCCCAATCCCCGAAATTCCTTTCACACGAAAACCTCCGTAAGATTGTCATACCTTCCGCCACCACCGATAGACCCCCATCTGAACACCCTGAGCCTTTACTTCAAAAATCGCTCCTGTGTAGTAATCCAAACCACGGGCAAGGGTAATATCAAAAAAACCAAAACCTCTTCATTTACACCAAGTTCCAGCGCTTTATTTAAAACAAATTCCAGCTCTTCTATTCCCTTTTCGCCAACTTCTATTCCTTTAAAATTTTTCTTTCAGCAGGGCAAAGTGTATCCTTCGTGGAAAGCCCTTCAGAATAGGAAATTCAGCTTTTCTACGGCTTCTTGTGAAATTCCTTTTCCAGCATTTCCTTAACTACGCCATCTTTCCCAATTTTTATCGAGTTTATCCAAAAGCAACCGTAAAGTCTATCAACTGCTCCGATATATCCGCATATTCCGCCAAACCAGAGAGTATTTTTTTCGGTTGTTGATGCAGATTTTTCACAGGATTCCCAGCTCTGCAAAACTCTTTCAGATACAACTGCACCAGCTCCACTTCCTGCCATAGACTTTCTGAACCTACCACATCCGCATCACATTGGTAAAAACTCTCTAAATCTTCCCTTTCTGCGGGCGGTCTGCTCTCCAAACAGGCTGAATCTGATACCTCTTAAACGGGAATGAAAGTTTTCCGTGATTCATCGCTACAAACCTCGCAAAATGGCACGGTCAAATCATATCAGAGTGCCTTGTCAGAAATCTGTGGAGTTAGTTTTTTTGAAATCCTTATTCTGCCAAGTTTCCTCATCCACATCAGAAGTAAAAATTTCCCTGAGTTCAGTATCTTGAAAAATCAGTCTATCTCCCTCTTCTCCGTATTTTCCCAGTAAGTGTAGAAAGATTTCTCAAAACTCAGCGTCTCAAAGGCTGAAAACCAAACAGCTCAAAAATTCTGCTGCAAAACACCGATAATGTATCTTCTATTGTAAATTTCCTGTGCCTTAAAATCCCGAGTTCCTTTTTGCTAAACTTGGCGCTGATGACATAATATTTCTATTTTTAATAAAAAGACAAAAAGTAAAAATAAACCTTATAAATCGGATTTATTTAATAAATTTGCCTTTATACAAATTCTCTTCATTATGAAAACTTTTTATTTCTTATTCTTTCGCTATTTGCATTGACCGCAAATGCACAGCAGAATACTATGAATTTGGGTGGAATAACCAATACGGCATCGTGGATAAAGATGGAAACGAAAACCCTGCCGCCATCCTACCAATGGGTATCTCGTTTGATTGATAATGAGTCGCCTTTCATCGTTCTAAATGGAAACAAAGGCGCTGTAATCACAAATAAACAGACTGGGAAAATGGAAAAATAGACTATCTCATTGATACTTATCTCATTAGCATTGATAAAAAGATTATATGTATGCTCATTCTAGTGGAAATGGCTTTCTTCTGAATAATCTGGATTTGGAGAGCAGAATAAAACTTCCAAAAAGATACATCAAAGTCAGAGATGAAGGAGATTATCTGACTGGTTTTACGAGTCAGAAAACGATTGATTTCATTTCTAAAAAGATTTTGAAATAAAGAAAAATCCTCGCTCCAGAGGAAATCCAAAGTTATCCAACAAAGCAGGGAACAGAGTCTATATCATCAGTGAGAAAAAATTCTACACTTTTTCTAGATGACAATCTGAATAAAATCGCCTCTACGAATACTATTTTCAAAGGATTTGATAATCTGAAAGAATATTTAGAAAAGCTAAATATCAGCATTACAGACCCAAATGAGTCAATTGTAGGCGCTGCCGATTCTGCAGCAAACTATCCTTTTATTTTTCCAAAAAGAAATGGCGACTATGCCATATACAACATTCATTATTCCAAAGAAGAATCTATTCCGTTTTTCAATTCAAAAGAACAGGTTTTTAGCATTTCCAATTCCCTGCTATGAAAAACAGCGTAACACTGTGGAACAATGATGATAATATGTATCTCTTTTTCTACACTGATGTCCGTTCTAAAACCATACTCCTGCCCAAAAATATTGGAAAAGTATAGATTTACAGCTTATTTCTCCTTAAAAACAAAAATGGTATTTTCATAAAAGAAAATACCATTTTTAAATCTAACTATCTCTGAAACAATACATTACTGCGGATAGTTTAGATTTTTCATCTTTTTAAGTTAGAAGCACTTCTTCCAAGTATTTTTGCTTCGTATCTTGCCATCAGAAGGTTGTTGCAGTAGACATTTCCGCACTCCACCTCAGATGCGCCAGGGATATCGCCCTCAAACTCACTGATGAATTTAAACATTCTGGTCATCAGCTCTACAATATCCTTTGACTCATAATCTCCAGCCAAAATAAGGTAATTCCCTGTCATACAGCCCATTGGCCCCAGTAGATAACTTTTGTCTTTCCCAATCGCTATTTCTGAGCCATGTAGCCGCCAGATGCTCCATCGTGTGTATCTGCAATCCCCTAAAACATGGCTCTTTGTATGGTCTTTTTCATTCTGATATCAAACGAAGTAAGCACTTCATTTCCGACACTAGATCTTTACGAGAAACGAAAATCCTCTCTGCATTTTCAGATGATCCACGGTAAAAACTTGCTATTCTTTCCATAAAATTGATTTTTAGAACAACAAAAATAAGATTTATATTCATTATTTTGCCTTGATTCCGAAAAACTTTTGAACAATATTTCTAATAAAATAAATATTTTCTTTACCTTTGTGCTGTTTTCAGATTAAAAAATGAGATTTAAAAACACATCATAGAAGAACATGAGTAACTCAGTTTTTCATCCGAGGTGAATTTTTATTTTTAAAGCTGAAAAAAACTAATTTCCGAATATTTATTACTAATTTTTAAATTTCATTAAAAAAATGAAAAATTTCGTAGAAGAACTGCGTTGGCGTGGTATGATTCAGGATATTATGCCCGAAACTGAGGAACATCTTTTTAGAAGGACTGCGTTCGGCTTATGTAGGAATCGACCCTACAGCCGACTCTTTACACATAGGACATTTTGGTGGGCGTGATGATGCTTCGCCATTTCCAAAACTGCGGACATAAGCCTTATGCGCTGGTAGGTGGAGCGACAGGAATGATAGGCGACCCGTCTGGAAAAATCCGTAGAAAGAAACCTGCTTACCGAGGAAACTTTGGCTCACAATATAGAAGGAATAAAAAACAATTAGCCAAATTCCTTGATTTTTGAGAGCGATAGCCCTAACAAAGCGGAGCTTATCAATAACTATGACTGGATGAAAAATTTTTCATTCCTTTCTTTCATCAGAGATATCGGAAAGCACATCACCGTAAATTATATGATGGCGAAAGACTCTGTGAAAAAGCGTTTTTGACCCTAAAATGAAAAACACAGACGGAATGTCTTTCACAGAGTTCTCTTATCAGCTTCTACAAGGGTATGATTTCTTGCATTTATACCAAGAAAAAAGCCTTACGCTACAGATGGGAGGGTCTGACCAATGGGGAAATATCACCACTGGAACGGAGCTTATCCGCCGTATCGCAGGAGGAAAAAGCCTATGCGCTTACTTGCCCGCTAATCACGAAAGCTGATGGAACTAAATTCGGAAAATCCGAAGGTGGAAATGTCTGGCTCGACCCAGAAAAAAACTTCGCCTTACAAATTTTATCAATACTGGATCAACACTTCTGATGCCGATGCAGAGCGATATATCAAGATTTTCACGATGCTTCCAAAAAGAAGAAATTGAACAGCTGACAGCTCAGCATAGCGAGGCACCGCATTTAAGAGTTTTACAAAATAAATTAGCCGAAGAACTTACTATTTTGGTTCACGGAAAAAGCAGAATTGGACAAAGCTATTCAGGCTTCAAAAATTCTTTTCGGAAATTCTACTTCGGATGATTTTGCAAAAACTTGACGAGCAGACTTTCCTTGAAATTTTTGACGGCGTTCCACAAAAAGAAGTCAGCAAACAGGGAAATCATCGGTGCGGATATCGTGAGTCTGCTTTCAGAAAAAACTGGTTTCCTTTCCTCAAAAAGGTGAAGCCAAGAGAGAACTTGCAGGAAACTCTATCTCGGTGAACAAAACCAAAGTAAATGAAAGCTTCATCACGAGCGAAAAAACCTCATCAATGGGAAATTCCTTCTTCTTCAAAAAGGAAAGAAAAAAACTATTTCGTAGTGAAAGTTATTTAACCCCAAATATTTATTCTACAAAAAAGAAACCACTGAACTAATTCAGTGGTTTTTATTAAAATTTAAACTCTAATTTCGCATTGAAAAACGCCCTGTCAATCGCACGAGGAACAGGATAATAATAGCCTGTCTCTATGTCATTTATCCATTGATTAGCAACGGTATTATGAATATTAAATGCATTAAAAAACCTGAACACCAAAGGGCTTAATTCCTTGAATTTAGACCAAAAAAACACTCTTTTGGCTTATGGTCTTTCTGATCTATAAAAAAATCTTAGTAAGCCCTATATCCACACGCTTATACGAGGTCAATATTTTTGGAAATGATATGCTGTATCAAAATTAGGCGTGCCATCTGCATTAAATAATATCGGCGTTCCCGTAGGAAGCCCGCTCGCATAGACCAAAAGTAAGATTTACCCTCATACTTGGGAATTTTGGCATGTAGTCTTGATAAAACATAGACACACGAAAACGCTGGTCGGTAGGGGCGAGGGATAAAACCTTTATTATCAATGTTTTTCGTAAATTCTGGAATATCCCACAGAAATCCAAGAATCCACCCCAGGAACGAACTCCCCGAACAACTTCGCATCCACACCGTACGCATAGCCTTTCGCATTATTTTTTTCCCTGAGTATCTTATGCGCATATTGTCCATATAATAAGGCATCAGGCTGCTCATTTTTCTTGTAATAAAAGCTCTGTAGTCAGCTTAAACGGACGGTCTTTCCATGCAAATTCATAATCATTGGCAAGGACAAAAGTGCAAAGACTTTTGAGCCTTGATAGAACTATCCAAACTTCCATCAAGCGATTTGATTTCTCTATAATAAGGCGCCTGATAATAGACCCCTGCCGCGAAACAGAAACAGCATATCTGTTTCCCAGTCAGGCTTACAGCCAGCTGAAATCTTGGAGAAAACAGAAATTCTTTATTAAAACTCCAGTTCTGCACCCTCGCGCCTGCATTCACAAACATTTTATGCCCGTCCCAGAGGAATTTTTGGAATATTGAGCAAAAGCTGAAAAACCTCGTAGCATTCACATCGTTCATTCCGCTAATGCTGTAGTTTAAGTCCAGAGGAGCAGAATTTAAAACCCCAAATGGAAAATTTTGGATAGGAAAACTATATCCGCTATAAGACACGAATCGCCATTCGTTAGTAGCATCTTGCAGTTTTTCAGATTCTATCTTTGCTCCCACTTCTATTTTGGTATTGACGGAAGGAGAAAATTTTCACTTTTAAACTGAGACCCAAAAAGTCCTGAGCAAAACATCATTCCTCGCGTGGTCTGTCTGCCCTCCTATATCATAAGATGCTGTATAATAGCCTGTAGAAGCGTTCGGCACAAACAATCTAAATGCCGATGAAATGGTATAATATTCTCGCTCTCTGTTTTTGATAGGCGAAATTATCCCAAGTAAAACGCCCATTTTTCATTTGGAGTAAAATTGAGGCGAAATCGTTTCCCATCATATTTTTTATACTTGTCTTCCTCCTTTCCGTCATAATAGACATCCAGCGTAATAGGATTTTGCAAAGTCCCAAAATCTATACTCCTTTCCTTTGGGCGCATTTCATAGATATTATTCATCCAATAGCCCAGAAAGGACAAATTCCATTTCGGATTAAATTTATAATTTATATAAGTCTGAAAAATCAAAAATATTTCGGATTAAAATCGGTATTTTTCGTTCAGCGTGTTTAAAACCAAATTCGTGTTTCTGTACCTCGCACCGAATAGAGCCGAAAGTTTTTGGTCTTTGGAAGCCATTCCCAAAAGTCAGCCTGCCGCCAATGAGTGATGCCTCGCCAGAAAGTTCAAAAACCCCTCGGCTGACGGTAATAAATATTAAGCACCGAAGACATTTTGTCGCCATATTTCGCCTCAAAAGCCTCCCGCAGAAAAATTAACCGTAGAGACCATATCAGGATTGATGATACTCATCCCCTCCTGCTGACTGTTTCTGATGAGAAGCGGCCTGAGGATTTCCACATCATTGATATAAGTAAGATTTTTCATCAAAATTCCACGCGCACCATATATTGAGAGCTCAGCTCTGCATTTGAGTTTACCGAAGGCAGGGTTTTTCAGCAGGGTTTCCACTCCCCGAAACCGTAGCCCGCTCCCTTTTACCTCCTCCGAGGAAATCTGTACATTGGTAAGGTCTGTGGTTTGGTTTTTCTGAAAAACCACCTCTTCTATCTGTTTTTCCTTTGATTCCTCTTCTTCCGTCTGAGAATATCCCAAAACAGGAAAAAGCCGATCAGCCCCAATAGAATAATTCTTCTCATCAAAAAATATTTTTACAAAAATATAAAAAATCCAACATTGATTTGCTCAATATTGGATTTTTAAATCATTTTAAAAGCGGCATAAAGTTCAAGCCCATTTGTTTTTCTTGTTCTTTATAAAACCCTGAATCTAGTTTTTTTCTTTCAATGCTGCGAAAGCGTCTAGAGTTTCGTTGATTTCTGCATCGGTATGAGAAGCCGTAGGAATCAGCCTTAGCAAGATATTTCCTTTCGGAATTACTGGATAAACCACCACTGAAGTGAAAATTCCGTAATTCTCTCTCAGGTCTTTTTACCAATAGTGTCGCTTCCACTGGCGAACCTTGAATAAATACTGGCGTTACACAAGTATTCGTTTCTCCTAAATTAAATCCTCTTTCTCTAAGTCCGTTTTGTAATTTTGCGAACATTTTTCCCAAAGTTTGTAGCCTAATTTCTGGTCTGCTTCTCAAAAGTTCCAATCTCTTCAATCCTCCGATAACCATCGGCATTGTCAAAGATTTAGCAAAAAATCTGAGAACGAAGGTTAAACTTAAGGTATCTTACAATCTGCTTATCTCCTGCCACGAAAGCCCCGAAACCAGCCATTGATTTAGCAAAAGTAGAAATACACATCGATTTGGTCTTGGCATCCTTGCTCTTCACCTGCTCCAGCTCCTCTTTCTCCTAATGTCCGAAACCATGAGCATCATCCACCAACAATCTGAAATTAAATTTCTTTTTCAAATCGCAGATTTCCTTTAATTTACCCTGCTGACCTCTCATTCCAAAAACTCCTCTGTAATTACTAAAATTCCTCCGCCGTTTTTCTTCTGCTACTTTCGTAGCTCTTTCAAGGTTTTTCTCAAACTCTCCATATCATTGTGTTTTGTAAGTAAAACTTGTTCCGAAATGTAGTCTTACCCCGTCAATGATACATGCGTGAGGAATCAGCATCATATACGATAACATCTCTTCTCGTTACCAAAGCATCTATAATAGACACCATCCCTGATAACCGAGAGTTCAGCAAATAAGCCGCTTCTTTCTCCACAAACTCAGCCAATTCTCTCTCCAGCTGCAGGTGCTTCTGTCTCTCCAGACATCGCTCTGGCTCCCATTGGATAGAACATTCCGTATTCTGCTGCTGCTTTTGGCATCTGCTTCCAAAACTTCTGGGTGGTTACAAAGCTCCCAAATAGTCATTGGCAGACCAGAAAAACTACTTCTTTCCCTTGAAATTTCATTCTTGGCTCCCGATTTTTCCTTCTAATCTTGGGAAAAATAAAATATCCTTCACCATAATCCGCAAACTGACCCAATGGCCCTGGATTTTGTTTAATTCTTTTCAAAAAAATATCCATAATTTTTTTCTAATTTATTAGTAATCAAATTTTTATATTATAATAGCTTCTTTATATTTAGCCCATATCACTGTGAATAAAGCCCATTTCCGCCATCCACTCATCGCTGTATACTTTTTGTCATGTATTTAGAGCCGTGGTCTGGGAAAAATAAGCACCACCAAATCATCCCTTTGTAAAGGTGTGATTTTGAGCATATTGCTTAAACGCTTTGCATCACAGCACCTGTGGTATATCCCCCATAATAGCCTCTTTTATGGCTATTTCGCGAGTCATGTAGGCACTGTCTTTTCATCATTTACTCTTACAAATTCATCTATTTTATCAAAAAGAAGCGTGTCTGGAATTAAATTTTTGCCCAAACCTTCTATTTGATAAGAGTGAATTTCATCTTTATTGATTTTCCCTGTTTCGTAGTAAGTTTTCAGAATAGAGCCATCTGCATCCACTCCGATGATTTTTCACATCAGGGTTTTTGCTCTTTTTATGTATTTAGCTGAACCTGAGGCGTTCCGCCTGTTCCTGTACATCCAAAAAGATGGGTGATTTTTCCTTCCGTTTGCTCCCCAAATTTCTTTTCCTGTAGTCAAATAATGCGCTTCTACATTTAACTCATTGAAATACTGATTGATATATACCGAATTAGGCGTTTCTGCGGTAATTCTTTTGGCTACTTCAGTAGTAAGAACGAGGGTCATCAGCAGGAACACTGCAGGACATACATGACAGTCGCACCCAGTGATTTTTAGGAAAGCTATTTTTCTCTGGTTTTGTTTTATCACTTACCGCCAGAATACACTTGTACCCGCGTAATGCGCTTATCATCGCCACCGAAAATCCTGTATTCCCAGAAGTAGTCTCTACGATGGTAGCTCCTTTGGTCAAAAATTCCTTTTTTTCTCAGCGGTTTCTATAATGTGCAGAGCTATCCTGTCTTTCACAGAATGCCCTGGGTTATAAGATTCTAATTTCGCAAAAAACCTTTTGCAGGATTGTCCTCTACCACTTTATTAAGCCTTACCATAGGAGTATTCCCTATAAGACCTAAAAATATTATCATATACATTATTCATCTAAAAAATATCTCTGAAAATTTTTTTACAAAAATAAAAAAATCCAAGAATTATCTTGAATTCTTAATATTGTTCTTACTATTTTCTTTTCTCTATATAAGACAAAGTTCCCTCAGAAAGAAAGCACCCAAAAACTGCTCCCCAGCATATCTGCGCACAGGTCATAGAAATCCATCGTACGCCCCATATTCATCAGTCCCTGCGCGACCTCCGTGAAAAAGCCCATACACAAACATCACCACCACAAAAAGCCATTTTTCTGTCTAAAAAGCCACCCTTTATAACAAAAGCCTAAGACAACAAAAATAAGGAAATGCACAATTTTGTCTAGGTTATGAAACTCAAACCAATGTTTCTCCCTATTAACCCTCACCAGAGTCTAAGAAGCATATAAGTAAGAAATGCCCAATAAATGGGCAATATCTTATACCTAAATAAACGACTAATCTTATCCAATCACTTCGTTATATTGTTCTGCAGAAAGAAGTTCTGACTGATCTGCTCCTGATGCTATTTCTAATTTTATAATCCATCCTCTTCCATAAGGATCTGTATTCACTAGCTCAGGCCCACCTTCTAGCTCTTCATTAAACTCCACCACTTTCCCAGAAATAGGGAAGATATAGGTCAGATACTGTCTTTACAGCTTCTACACTTCGAAAACATCTCCTGCATTTAGCTCATCGCCTACGCTGTCAATATCTACGAAAACGATGTCTCTAACTCACCTTGTGCGAAAATCCGTGATTCCCACCACAGCGATGTTTCCTTCTATTCTTACCCATTCATGGTCTTTTGTGTACTTTAGTTCTGCTGGTATACTCATTTTATTTAAAATTTTTCTTCAAATTTAAACTAAAAATCAGCAGAAAAACAAAATTTATTTTATGAAATTCATCATATTATTTTTAGTGTTTTCATAAAAATTGCCTTACCTTTGTAGAAAACCTTTTTGGTTTAACTATAATTGAAAAAGAGATGCAAAAAGCCCTTTAATGCAAAGCAAATTCACATTCTGAATGTAGCCGAAGAACTTATTGCTCAGAATGGTTTTGAGAATACCTCAGTAAGAGAAATTTCAAAAACGCCAATATCAATGTAGCAATGATTTTCGTACTATTTTCGGCTCAAAAGAGAAGATGATGACTTGTCTGTATGAATACCGTATACAGAGAAGTAAGGAGAAATTTCTCTGAACTTACCCAGATACTGGGTAACATAAAACCAGAAATACAGATAAAAGAAATTATCAATTTCGTGGTAGGAGAAGTTCTAAAATACACTCATTTTTCACGGATTTGTCACTCAGGAAATGAAAAATTCCGAAAGGGTCAAAAATCTCCTTACTGATTTTCTACATCATCTGCACCAATGTCATAGAAAAAAATCATAGAAAAAGGCATGGCTACGGGAGTTTTCAAAAACCAGCGAAGGCGGAGGACATCATCTCCACTATCGTCGGGACTGTACTATTTACCATCAGAAATAGACCTTTTTATGAAAAAATCCTAAACTGCACCTCCTAGGATTTACCTTCAGAATAGAGAAAAAGGTAATAGGACATCTGCACAACTCTGTTTTTTTGCTATTTTAGGCTTTGATGAAAAATAATTTTTCTAAATAAAAATGATAATTTTTGTTAAATCAATTCTTTTTGGCAAAAATTATATTTTTGTGGTTTGAATTTATTTTTAGTCAAAATTTATGAAAAAAATATCTTGTTATTGCTTTTAGCTTCATTGAGCATTATTTCGTGTAATAGACAACTTACCACTGCACTAAAAGTAGTGATAAAGACCTTATTCTCAGTACAGCTAATCAATTTTATGCACAAAAAATGGTCTAATGCCATCGCACTATATGACAAACTTCCTAACCTAGTCGCAGGAACTGATGATGCACCAGAAGTGGTTTTCAAACTAGCGTATGCTAACTATTATGACAAAAACTACAGATTGGCAGGACACCAGTTCAGAAACTTCGAAAACACTTTTCCTAACGACCCAAGAGAGAAGAAGCTGCATATACAGCCGCAATATGCTACTACCAAGATGCTGCGGAATACAACCTAGACCAAACAAGCACAGAGTCTGCTATCAATATAGCTTCAGGATTTCTTAAACAATTATCCTAACTCTGATAAAGAAAGAGCAGAAGATGCGAACAAAAATAGATGAAAGCTTACCCAAAGGCTAGAAACTAAATACTACGAACAAGCTCGAAGATACTTCAAAATGGCGGATTACAGAGCTGCTGTTACAGCATTTGAAAATCTACTGGAAGACTATCCAAGCACAAAACTAAGACAAAAAGTTTTGAGCACATCATGAAAAGCCAAATATGAGCTCAGGGATGCACTCTATCTATGATTTGAAAAAGATCGTTTAGAAAGTGCCATCGCTTTTTCAAAGGATGTAGAAAGAGATTACCTAATAGCAATTCCTCAAAAGAAGCAGTTTCTATGAGAGAAAAGTTATTAAAAAGAATTGGATAGACACCTAAAAGTAATCGAAGAAAAACGAAAAAGAAAGGCTGAATTCCTAGAAAAGCAAAGAGAGGAAGAACTGAAAAAGAGAGAAAAGGAAGAAGAGGAGAAATAAAGTTTTTGAATTTATTTTTATTTACTAAATTTGCGGAATAATTTTTGTAAAGATGAGAAACATTAAAGATATCAAAGCTGAAGTTAATACCATTACTTACGACAAAAGACAAAATAGAGGAAAAAGTAGGAAGTATCTACGAAGCTATTGTAATCATGGGAAAAAGAGCAGAAAGCAAATCAACTCTGAAATAAGAACCAGAGCTGCATAATAAGCTTGATGAATTTGCTGTGCGCGATGCTTCTTTGGAAGAAGTTTTTCGAAAAATAGAGAACAGATAGAAATCTCTAAATACTACGAAAAATTACCAAAAACCTACATCTATCGCCATCAAAGAATGGTTGGATGGTGAGATTTATTTCAGAAAGACTGATAAATAATCTTTTTATTTTTATATTTATTTTATCAAAAAGTTGTAATTTCGTGTGAGTTACAACTTTTTGTTTTTATTTACTTAAATTTATTCCAAATTTTAAAACCTCATGGATTTATCAGGAAAAATACTAATCGCAATCACGGGCGGTATCGCTGCCTATAAAAATCAATACGCTCGTAAAGGGATTTTCATCAAAAACGGAGCAGAAGTACAAGTTATCCTAACGCCGTCTGCAAAAGAATTTGTAAGCCCTCTTACCCTATCCACCTTATCTAAAAAGAAAAGGTATTCAGTGAGTTTTTCTTCACAAGATGGAGAATGGAACAGCCATGTAGATTTGGCCTTGTGGGCAGATGTAATGCTGGTAGCTCCATGCACTGCCAACACTCTAGCAAAGATGGTGAATGGCATCTGTGACAACTAATGATAGCCACCTATCTTTCGGCAAAAATGTCCTGTGTTTATAGCTCCTGCGATGGACCTGGATATGTACATCCACCCTTCTACCGAGCGAAATCTAAAAACTTGCCGAAGAATATGGGAACATCATCATTCCTGCAGAAGAAGGCGAACTGGCGAGCGGACTGATGGGCAAAGGGCGAATGGCAGAAACAGAAACTATTTATAAAACTATTGCTAATTTCTTTAATTCAGAACAAAAATCTTTAGCTGGAAAAAACAGTTCTTGTAACGGCAGGCCCAACCTACGAAGCCATTGACCCTAGTGCGGTTTATCGGAAATCATTCCTCTGGGGAAAATGGGATTTGCCATCGCGGAAGAAGCCGAAAAAGAGGAGCCAAGGTAATTCTCATTTCAGGGTCGACTGCACTAAGCACTAACAAAAACATATCATTAGAAAAAGTAAATTCAGCAAAGAAATGTATAATACTGTATTTCAACACTTTGACAATACAGATATTGCGATAATGAGTGCTGCAGTGGCGGACTATGCTCCAAAAAGAAATTGCCCAAGAGAAAAATCAAAAAGAATGATGAGAAATGACCATCACATTAGTCAAAAACCCTGATATTCTAAAAACTATGGGCGAGAAAAAGAAAAATCAATTTTTGGTTGGTTTCGCTTTAGAAACTCAGAACGAAGAAGAAAACGCAAAGGAAAAAACTGGTGCGAAAAAACCTAGATATGATAGTCCTAAACTCACTAAAAGACAGTGGCGTAGAGTTTAAAAACGATACCAATAAAATCAAAATCATCACACCTTCGAGCAGAAAGATTTTACTCTAAAATCCAAAGAAGATGTCAAAAGATATTTTGGATTTTGTAGAAGAACAATTACAACATACTTAAAAAGTATGTGGCTATTATAATTTATTGGCGTTTCGTACTATTTCTGCTCTATTGGCATCTTCCCATTGGTAAAATTATCCAGTTCTTTTTGTCAGTTTGGAAAGCGCAATAGCAAAAAGTCCCAAATCATCCAAAATACCGATAAAAGGAATAAAATCTGGAATAAAATCCAAAGGTGACAGCATATAGATAAATATAAGCGCGAGGATAATTACCGATGATTTGTCCATCTTATATTCTCCTCTAAATGAAGACTTTATCATTCTAAAAATATCAGAATTTTAGTAAAAACTTCTGTTTCTATAAACTTGATAAGCCATCTTAATCATTTTTATAAATATTTTTGATAATAAAAAGCAGCAAAACTCTTGCCAAAGATTATAGTTTCTCTATAAAACTATGAACTGCCTGACTATTCCAGTCAGCTGTCTCTTCATCTTTTTGAGTATCTGCCCATCTTTCCCAAGGATAAAAGTCGTAGGAAAAAAACATCTATACTAAACTTCTCGCTAAGCGGCTCTTTTCAGTAGATAAATAGGCGTAGTATAGCCATTTTTCTTGATAAAAATCCCTCACTTTCTGTTCCTCATCCTGCATGGCAATGAGGACAAATTCTATTTTCCCTTTTTACCTTCGTAAAGGCTCTGGATAGTAGGAAATTCGGCTCTACAGAGGAGGGCACCAGCTTCCCCAAAAGTTGAGAAAAATAGGTTTTCCTTTGAAGTCAGACAAATTGGCATCTGGAACATTTATTCCCTTTAATTCTACATTATATTCTGATTCTGTGAGCGTTCCTATACTCTGCGACTCCTCCAACGAAGGTTTTCATCAAGAAAGGTCTTTGGATAAATTCACGAACACCTGGCGCAAAGAAAAATACCAGTATAAATACGCCAAATAGAATGTTACTCCATTGTTTTTAAAAAGTTTTTCATTTTTTTGATAATTTCTAATAATTTTTCTAATTCTTCCTGTGTGTAGTCATATTTTTATCCAATGGATATTTTTCCAGTTTTTCTAAGCCATATAAGCTGTCTTTTGGCATATCTTCGCGAATTTTTCTTTATTTCTGAAATCGCAAAATCCAGCTCCCACTCGCCTGAAAAATATTTGAATAATTCTGTATAACCCACTGTCTGCAAAGGCTGTTTTGTCTTTATATGGAATAAGATTTTTGCTTCTTCCAAAAGCCCATTCTGCACCATCAAATCCACTCTTCGGTTAATTCTGTCATAGATAATCTCTCTGTCCGCAGAAATCCCTATTCTACAACCTCAAAATCTCTTTTAACCAGCGGATTTTCAATGTTTTTCCGTGTATGTTTTTCCTGTCTGCCAGATAATATCCAAAGCCCTCATCAGTCTGCGTGGATTTTTCTTTGTCAACTATCTGATAATAAGCACTATCCGATTCTTTTCAAAAGTTTTTGTAAAAGCCTCTATTCCGCCCTCGCTAAGAGCTGTTCTAATCGTTTCTGATTCTCTAGGGTTTGATTCTGGAAGATTGTTCAATCCCTCTGCAACTGCCTTTTCATACATTCCCGAACCGCCCACCAGCACTACATTGTCATACTTTTTGGGAAGAGCTGTTCTAATTTTTCCAAGGCATCTTTTTCATACTGCCCAATGGAATATTCATCCACCACACTGAGGTTTCCTATGAAATGGTGTTTCACTTGGGCAAGTTCATCTTCTGTCGGTGCAGCCAGTGCCAATGGGCATTTCGGCAAAAACTGAGCGCGCATCGCAGGATACAATTTCGGTTCCAAAATATTTCGCCACCGCGATTGCTAGTTTCGTTTTACCAATTCCGTAGGCCTACCACAGAAAAAGTCTTTTCTTCATTTAATTTTAAAAATAGGCCTCAAGATATGGATTTTGACTCATTTTGAGAATAAAAATATTTTCTATGATGCCATTTGTTTTCTATGGCTAAAAAAGCTATATATTTGTAACATTAAAACCAAAATTTTAACATGAAAAAGTAATGAAATTATTTCCCACAATAGAAGAAGTTTTTAGCAATCCATTGCCCATTTACAAAACTATATTTTTCCCACTGGTTACCATAGATTTGGGAGAAGACATGGACAAAAAAAGAAGGTAAGGTGCATTTTATTTCAGTTTTTGGGTGATGCTTATCCTTATCTCATCAAAAATGGCGAGAGATTCGAATGGGATTTCATTAGATTTGACTGGGATGGTACTCATTATCAATTTGATAATTCCGTAATCAATATGGAAGAAACAGCTCCACTTTTTAGAATGGTACGCCTCCATAGAAGAAGACTACAACAAGCATAAATCCGAGTATCTAAAAGAACCACTCATGGGAAGAAGCAAGGGATAGCCCATTGGAAAATGAGAATAAAAACGAAGAAAAATCTCCATGACCTCTATAGTATGCTGATATGCTACTGAGCTACTGGATCACCCGTGATAAATATCTCGAAACCGGTCTTTTTCATCCGTGATTATGGATACTATGGACTCAATGACCAAGTGAATAAGCCTGTAATCAGCCTTAGTAAAACTGGCATAACTAACCGAAGCGATGAATTGGTCGGAAAAGTCTGTGGATACAACTATTTAACATATGGTGAAGATGAAATAAAACTCTCCATCGATCGTAAGAAACAACAAATTATCCAAAAATTCTATTGGAGCTAAATCCTCTTTAATATTTTTGTTTCTTGCATAATATGGCGTTTTTATTTTAACTTTGCACAAACCCTAAACAAATGTCTAAAACAATACCAAATACATCTTCGTAACAGGAGTGTAACATCATCATTAGGAAAAGGAATCGTTTCCGCTTCCCTCGGTATGCTACTGAAAGCCAGAGGATTTAAAGTCACGATACAGAAACTTGACCCTTATATCAACATCGACCCAGGGACACTGAACCCGTACGAACACGGCAGAATGCTATGTGACAGAAGACGGCGCTGAAACAGACCTTGACTTGGGGACACTATGAGAGATTTCTGGATACCAATACCAGCCAAAATAATAATGTAACCACAGGAAGAATCTACCAAACCGTAATTGAAAAAGAGCGAAAAGGTGATTTCCTAGGAAAAACCGTGCAGGTAATTCCACACATTACCAATGAGATAAAGAGAAGAATAAAAATTCTTTCTAATGAGAGGCTATGATATCATCATCACTGAAATAGGTGGAACGGTGGGAGACATAGAGTCTTTTGCCTTACATAGAGTCTGTTCGTCAGCTGAAATGGGAGCTGGGAGAAAAACTCTATCGTGATTCACCTTACTTTGCTGCCTTATCTGGCTTCAAGTGGCGAATTAAAAAGCCAAGCCTTCTCAACACTCTGTAAAAGCATTGATGGAAAGCGGCGTTCAAGCCGATGTTTTAGTATGTAGAACCGAACACACCATCACCAAAGACATCAGGGTCTAGACTTGCTCCAGTTCTGTAATAGTAGCCATAGAAAATGTAGTGGGAATGTAAGGATGTAGACACTATATACAGCGTTCCTATAGAACTGCATCAGCAGAATTTTGACCAAGTGGTTCTTAAAGGATTAGGGGCTTCACTTGACAAAGAACCTAATCTCAAAAACTGGCAAAATTTCCTTAAAAATATAAAAACCCTAAGAAACCATAGAAATAGGGCTTGTCGGTAAATATGTTTCTTTGCCTGATTCAGTACAAATCCATAGCCGAGGCTTTCATCCACGCTAGGAGCATCAGAGGAAATAGATGTGAAGCTAAAAATGGATCTACAGCGGTGACCTAGAAAACGGAAATGCAGAAGATTATCTAAAAATTTAGATGGTATTCTCATCGCACCTGGTTTTGGCGACAGAGGAATAGAAGGAAAAATAACCGCTACCAAATACGCCCTGAGAAAACAAAAATTCCATTATTAGGAATTTGCCTCGGAATCGAGATTGTCACAATAAATTTTGCGAAGAAATGTATTAGGGTTTGAAAAAGGCGAATAGTATGGAGTTTGATGACAACTCGCCTTACCCTGTTATCAGCCTGATGGAGGAGCAAAAGATGTAATAGACAAAGGCGGAACTATGCGTCTTGGCGCTTGGAAATGCGAACTAAAACCAAACACCAAAATCGCTGAAATCTACAATGCAGAGCTGATTTCGGAAAGACATAGACACCGATATGAATTTAACAATGACTACATGAGGGATTATGAGAAAAAGGACTTATCCCTTCTGGATTCAACCCAGAAACCCACCTCGTAGAAGTAGTGGAACTCAAAGACCATCCTTTCTATGTAGGGCGTGCAGTACCACCCAGAGTACAAAAGTGCGGTGGCATCTCCACACCCTTTGTTCATCGCTTTCATAAAAGCATCTGCAAAACCATAAAAATAATTTTGTTGTCAATAGCCCTTTTAACCTACGAGTTAAAAGGGTTTATTCATCTTATTATTTCTAATAAAAATCACAACTTATTTTTCTGATGAAATAAATCTTTTCACTAATTTTTGTTTATCTTTTGTCGGCAATAATTTTTAAACTAAAAATGCAGAATAGTAACAGAGGATTTGAAAGAAGCCAGTTTATCAATATGGTTGTCTTTGCTGGATTTATTTTAGCGGTATCGTTTTTCAGTATTCTAATAAAAATGACAAGAAAAAGAGGCTGAACAACAGGTAAAAACCGAGACAAACTGAAAAATCGTAAAAGCAGTTGCTTCTCATAATGGAGAAAAATCCGTTCTCAAAAATGACGAGCTTACATTGGAAATTTCTAACCTTGGAGGGCGAGATTTCTTCAGTAAGAATGAACCAGTATAACTCTTATGACAGAACAGACAAAAATAAACCTCTGTATTTATTTCAATAACGAGAACTCAAACTACGGATTTACTTTTTAAAGACAAAGCTGGCAAATTAGTAAGTACCAAAGATTTGACCTTTACTCCGTCAGTAAGTGGTAATGTGGTAACTCTACAAGCACAGCTGGAATCTGCTACGATTCAGTTCATCTATACTTTACAAAAACTATACCGTTGATTTCCAAAGTAAAAACAGAAGGACTTTCTAAAGTAACTAATGATAACAAAGCCGAGTTTTCTTGGGATTACCAAGCTTTGACAACAGAAAAAGGTAGAACTCAGCAGCAGAGGCTACACGGAGTTCGTTTATTCATTTGACAACTATTCCAGCTATGATTATGATGGAAGAGGAGAAATGGAGGAAACCGAAGAAACACTAGACTGGATCGGTGTGAAAAAGCCAGTTCTTCACGACTGTTTTTGAGGCTAAAAACGGACTTACACAGTCTACAGGAAGCCAAGAACCAATAGACAAAGGTATTATCTAAAAACTTTCAACTATAAAGCTGAAAGTAAATCTCTCTGGAAACAAGGAGTTTAACGAAAGTTTCTCTTGGTATTTCATGCCGCTAGATTTGGATTTACTTAAAAGCTATGATAAAAACTTTGATAGAATCTTGCCGCTCGGCTGGTCATTCATCAGAACTATCAATGTTTGGTTCTTTATCCCTATTTATGAATTTATTCAAAATCATTTTAGGACTTACGGCTGGTTGGGCTATTTTGGTGCTGACTATCATGGTTAAACTTATCCTATCGCCTATCATGTTCAAACAGCACAAACTAAGTGCGATGATGAGAGTAATCCGACCTGAAGTAGATGCTGTAAATGAAAAATACAAAGATGCTGACCCACTGAAAAAACAACAGGAAGTATTGGCGGTGTATAGAAATGCGGGGAGTCAATCAACTAGCGGGATGTATCCCAGCCCTTATGCAGGTGCCTATTTTCTATGCGTTATTCCGTTTCTTCCCGAATTATATCGATTTCCGAGGCAAGAGCTTCTGGTTCGTAGAGGATTTATCTTCATATGATGATATCATCAAGATTCCATCTAACTTCCTAGGAATAGACCATTTGAGTATTTTTGCGGTGGCGTGTACGGTGGTTATTTTAATCTACACTATCATGACTTCTGGAAACATGCAGGCGCCAAGACAAGAAGGAATGCCAGACATGAGACCTCTGATGTACATTTTCCCTGTTACATTTATGTTCTTCCTGAACTCCGCTGCATCTGGGCTTTCTTGGTACTATTTTGTATCAAATGCTCTGAACATCGTGATTGTACTTGTCATCAAACACTTTATCATCGATGAAAAGAAAATTCACGCTCAGATTCAGGAAAATAAAAGCTAAAACCTGCTAAAGAAGGGCGATTCCAAAGAAAAATACGTGAGCTGATGGAACAAGCACACAGAACAGAAGAAGGAACAGCAGAAAGAGCAGCAAAAACAACAGAAAAACAACAAAAAATAATTCTAATTATTTATAAAAACAGCCTTCAGCATTACTTTAAAAAGAAAATGTTGAAGGTTTTTCTTTTTGAATTATGAAAAAGTAATCATCATCGGAGGTGGCGCTTCTGGATTTTTACCGCTGCAAATATTGATACTAAACTATACGATGTGCACTATTTTAGAACAAAAATTCTGATGTCCTGCAAAAAGTAAAAATCTCAGGCGGCGGCAGATGCAATGTTTCCCACGCCTGTTTTGACCCCAAGAGAACTCGTGAATTCCTACCCTCGCGGTCACAAAGAACTCCTCAGCGTGTTTACAAAATTCCAGCCTGGAGACACCATGAACTGGTACTGAAGAACACGGCATGGCTCTCAAAAATAGAAGATGACAACCGTATTTTCCTGAAAGCAACTCATCACAAAGCATCATAGACTGCCTTGTGAATGAATGCAGAAAGAAAAATGTAAAAATACTTACCAAACAGACCGTTACCGAGATTCTGCCGCAGGAAAACGGATATAAAAATCCATACCACAGACCAAAAATTATTTCGCGGATTATGTGGTATTTCAGCACCGGAAGTTCGCCGAAAAGCATTTTAAAATACTAGAAAAACTGGGGCATCAGATTATTACGCCCGTTCCGTCTTTTATTTACATTTAACATTAAAAATGAAATACTGAAAGACCTCATGGGAACGAGTTTTTCAGTATGTAGATATTGAAATCCCCAAATTAAATTTAGAAGAGTCTGGCTCTCTGCTCATTTACCCACTGGGGACTGAGCGGCCCTGCAATCCTAAAAACTATCGGCATGGGGGAGCAAGAGAGCTTGCGGCACTAAAAATACCAGTTTGAAATCATCGTCAATTTCATCGGAACAGCTTCAGAAGATGCTTTGGAAATATTTAAAAAATTCAAAGAAAATGAACCGAAAAATCCATCGGTCAAGCTAAGATTTTTGATATTACCAATCGTTTTTGGCAGAGAATTTTATTCGTTTCTGGAATTGATACAACTAAACAATTAGCCAATATCAACAACAAAAGAAAATGCAGAAAATCATAGAAAATCTGTGCCGCTGTCAGAATGAATGTGACAGGAAAAAAAGCACTTTCAAAGAGGAGTTCGTCACGGCGGGCGGTGTGGATCTGAAGGAGATGGATTTCAAAACCATGAAAAGCAAAAACTACCCAATTTCTACATCTCTGGCGAGGTTCTCAACATCGATGCGGTTACTGGCGGGTTCAACTTCCAAGCGTGCTGGAGCGAAGGCTGGCTGATTGCTCAGGACTTAAACGCTGTAAACTAAGTTTTTGTTTTTGATTTGAAAGAACAAAAATCAACACCATGTTTAATATTATCAAATAAAAACCGATTCTCAGCTGGTTAATATTTTCTATAATTTCCAAAAATAAAAACCACACCACTGAACCTAACAACAAAACTATGTTAATAATAGACAAAGTCCTTATTAACATAGTTTTTATTAAATATTGAACCTATGAACATTAATATTACTAAAAATAATACAAGCGGATAACATATAAAAGGAGAAAAGCTCAAAATCCTCTATCATGTCCGTTTCAAAATTAAAAAATAAACCGCTTCATAGAGTTATACACTATACCCTGATTATCCAGAATAGGCACTAGTTTAGAAGTGTTTGGCTTTCTTCCAAAGTGTCCAATACAAGAGTGTCTGATTGGGCTTCTGTATTATTCTGTACTGAAATAGCCGTTTCAGCCACGACTTCTGATTTCTTCTCCACGCCAGAACACATCTTTAAAAACAGCAGGAAGAAAATCAAAAAGTTGAGTGAAATTAAACCTCTCAGTTTTTATTATATTGTTGATTTTATGGTTTAAAAATCCTTTTCTTGGAAGGTTTTTGCACCTTATCTTTTTCAGATAAAATAATATCTGACATTGGAAGTTTCCAGTCTATACCGAGCTCTGCATCATTCCAAATGATACCACCTTCGAGTTCTTTATTATAAAAATTATCACATTTGTAGGCAAAAAACTGCAGTCGGGCTCAGCACCGAAAATCCGTGGGCAAAAACCTCTCGGAATGTAGAACTGCAACCTGTTTTTCAGCGCTAAGTTCCACACCGAACCAGCGCCCAAAAGTAGGCGAATCTTCCCGCAAATCTACCGCAACATCCCAGACTCTTCCCTCCAAGCAAGACACCAGCTTTGCCTGAGCCATATCTCCTTTCTGCAAATGCAGTCCGCGAAGAACTCCGTAAGAGGATTTGGAAACATTATCCTGTACGAAATGCCCATTCATTCCTGTCAGTTGCTGGAATTTTTGTTCATTAAATTTTTTTCATAAAAATACCCTCTGTCATCCTCAAAAACAGTAGGTTCTATGATATAGCAGTTTTTAAGTGGCGTTGATTTTACTTTCATAACATGTTCTCAATTACATTTTTATTCTCTCCAAATCTTCAGTTGTCAAATTAGACCCAGAAGGCAGGCCAAAGCCCATTATTAAATAAATTTTCGGCTACATTTCCTCCATAATATGGAGCATCAGCAAAAGACAGGCTGTAAATGCATCGACTTCCAAAGCGGGCGGCTTTCTATATTTTCTTCTTGTAGTTTCAGACGAAGTTGCTCTCTGTCAAAACCCTGTTTTCTGCGCATCTATTGTAATAGCAGAAAGCCAGTGATTAGAGAAAAAGTCTGAATTTGGCTCTGTAAACAGCTCAATTCCGTCTATATTCTTAAATATTTCTTGATAGAAATCATGATTTTTACGGCGCTGAGAAATCCTCAAATCCAAAAACTTCCATCTGCCCACGCCCTATTCCCTTTGAGATATTGCTCATTCTATAGTTATAGCCTATCTGAATGCTGATAATGAGGCGCATTGTCTCTTGCCTGAGTGGAAAGAAAAAAACCGCTTTTATCCTTGTGCTCCTGCGTTTTACATACCAGCGCTCCTCCTCCAGAAGTGGTTATTATTTTGTTTCCATTAAAACTTAAAAAGATATTTCTCCAAAAGTTCCGCACTTTTTCCCTTTGTATGAACTTCCAAGAGCCTCCGCTGCATCTTCTACCACTGGGATTTCATATCGGCTGTAGCTTCTATGATTTCATCCATTTTTGCAGGCATTCCATACAGATGAACCACTATAACGGCTTTTTGGCTTTTTCCTTTGGCTATTCTATCTTTAATTGCTGTTTCCAAAGCCACAGGACACATATTCCATGTTTCTGGCTCTGAATCTACAAAAACAGGCGTAGCTCCTTGATAAACAATAGGATTCGCTGATGCTGCAAATGTAAAACTCTGGCAAATAACCTCATCTCCTGCCTTTACTCCTAAAAATAACAAGCGCCAAATGCAGAGCCGCCGTTCCTGCCGAAACCGCTGCAACTTTCACATTTTGAGAAAGATATTGTTCTAAATCAGTTTCAAAAATTATTCACATTCGGCCCCAGAGGCGCTACCCAGTTTTGGTCAAATGCTTCATTGATGTATTTTAGTTCGCTTCCGCCCATATGAGGAGAGGAAAGCCATATTTTTAGGTTTCATAACTATCTATTTTACTAATTATTATACTTTATTATTCTTGCTGGACTGCCCACAACTACTGCAAAATCAGGAACATCCTTTATGACCACTGCTCCTGCTCCTATCGTAGCCCATTTCCCTATCTTAATGCCCTGAATAACAGAGGCTCCGATTCCCACATGTGTTCCCTCTCCCACTTCTACATTTCCTGCCAAAGCTGCATTGGGCGAAATGTGTGCAAAATCGAAATTTTTACAATCATGTTCCAAAACTGCGCCAGTATTGATGATGCAGTGTTTGCCTATCTCTACACTTGGATTAACCGCTACATTTGCCATGACAACTGTCCCTTCTCCTATTTTTGGAATGAACCGAAATGGCAGCTGTCTTATGAACGGCGATTTGATACTGAAATTTATATTTCTCAGAAATCTATTGGTATTGTTTCCCACAGAAATGATGGCTGCTTTATTTTCTCCTATCTGACTGCTGTGCTCCACACCGATACCAAAAATATTATCTATTCTGGGATTGTCATCATATATTTTTCTCCACCTGCACGCCATTTCCCTCCAAAATATCTATAATTACTTTTGCGTGTCCGCTTGCTCCAAATAATATCATCTCGTATTTCCTTTAAATTCCTCTGATGTAGCCTGTCCTTGTTCGTTGATTCCTCTGACTTCACAACCTTTAACACCGTCATTATCAGTATTTTAATATCCAATAAAAAAACTTACATTATCTACATACCAAACATCGTATTCAAATTTCTTTTTCCCAGCTTATGCTGTTACGCCCATTGACCTGAGCCCATCCTGCTGATGCCTGGTTTGACCTCATTTTCTTCGGCGCTGAAAATCATTATAAAGCTCCAAATACTGCGGTAAAAGCGGTCTTGGCCCCTACAAGAGCCATATCTCCCTTGATGACATTCAGCAGCTGCGGAATTTCATCCAAAGAAGTCTTACGGACAAAAACTGCCTATCTTGGTAAGTCTGTCTGCATCTGGCAGAAGGTTTCCGTTTTCATCCTTTTTGTCAGTCATGGTTTTTAAATTTGATGATTTTAAAAATCTTCCCATCTTTCCCTGGACGAAGCTGAAAAAAGAACGGTTTCCCATCATTTGCAAAAACAAACCTATCGTAACCAGCACAAAAACAGGACTTAAAAATAAAAATCCCACAAAGTGCAAGCACAAAAATCTATGGCTGGTTTAATAAAATTTTTATACATATCTAAAACTGACTTTAAACACTTTGTAACAGACCTTCATACTCCTCCAAAAGGGCATTCCAAACCACAGACTGCTCATATCTACTTTCTATCATTCTGCGGCTGTTTCCCTTTAGTTTAGCATATAAATTTTTGTCTTTTTGCCAAAGTTAGCATTTTTCTTTTAATTTTTCTACATTTTTAGGCGGAATGATAAGTCCATTTTCTCCTTCTACAATGATTTCATTACAGCCATTGATATCAGAAACGATGCTCGAGCAGCCCCATAGCTCCTGCCTGCATCACCACATTAGGAAATCCTCGCGGTAGCTCGGAAAAACGAGTGCATCAGCAATGGCAAAAAGGAACGGACATCCTGCTGAAAGCCCACAGAAATGATATCTTTATTTTTGGTTTTATTTCAGCCAAAGTTTTAGGGTTTAAAAGGGTCTAAATCATTCTCCAAACCTCCTACCAAAAGAGTTTTTATGCCTGTTGGTTCATTATTTTCTACTGCCTGAAGCTGGGAAAATGCTTTTTATCAGTTCGTTTATTCCTTTTGTCACTGACTATTCTTCCCACAAACACAAATACAAAATCATCAAGCTGAATGTTTCAATTTCTCTCTAAGCGTAACCCTTTCTAATTCAGTTACTTGGTCTGGACTAAAAAATGTAGTGTCTATACCATTGGAAGAACCATTAGCAATGATTTTTCAGCTTGTTACTTTTAGGTAAAATTATTTTTGCAAAAATAAAATCATATAAGCCTTTGGAATTGGGATAAACCCTTGTAGCAGAGCTGTATGTGAGCTTTTTCTACAAAATTTAGAATTTTTCTTTTTAATTCCTGTTGCCTCCATCAAAGGCAGTCCCGCCACGGTATAGCAGACGATGTGGCACTCCTGCTAATCTCGCTGCCAGCATTCCTATAATTCCTGCTTTGGGCGTATGGGTGTGGACTATCTGTGGTTTTTCTTTTTCTCAAAAATTCCACATTTCCCAGAGCGATTTCAAATCCTGAAACGGCGTTATCTTACGAGACATAGTGATAGCTTCCACTGCAATTCCTTCATTTTTCATGAACTTCCCTTAGCTCCTCTCCTTCGGAAGAAACTCCTTTTACATCAAATCCATTAGAAGCCATAAACCGCAACTGCCCTTTTTAAAAGTACTTTTTAAAGAAAGCGGCACGGTGGTTATACGAATGAGTTTTTTCAAAAATATTTTTATTTCTTATTTGGTTGCTAAATATGTGTTTTTATACCACTTTTTGGAAACAGTAAAAGTCCAGATTTTTAAAGGAATTATCCTCCACAGAATTCAGGTGGTTGAGAACTATTTTTCTTAATATTCTGAATATCAAATATATCCTGCTCTTCAAGGAATTTATCATCTATATAGCTCAAAGCTCACTTCTCATCCCTTGTCTAAGCCAGTCTCCGACAGGAAACTCCGAAAGCCTTTTTAGATTTTTCTAAAAAAACTGTTCTGCAAATTCGTTTTCAAAAGCTTTTTCAGAATCATTTTCTTGTTATTTCCTTTCAGCAGATACTCATCTGGAAGGCTCAGGGTGTAATTCAAATCTCTCTGGTCAAAAAAACGGAGCCCTGCATTCCATAGATGCCAGCATACTCGTTCTATCCACTTTTACAATCATATCCCCTTCTAAAGCTTATCATCTTATCTACATTTCTAAAATCTGAGATTTTTAGGATTTGGGATTCTTTGCTGATAATACGCCAAAAGAATTTTTGTCTCTGTCTTTTTCATTGAGATAAATGGACATTTCCTTGTCCGTGAAAACCTAATTTTATAATGTTATAAAAAAAGAATCATCATAATCTATTGAGTTTAAAGCTTTTCTAACTTTAAATTTCAGTCCGCGTTCATCTCCTTTTTGTTTGGTCAAAGCGTTTTGCTACTTTCAGCACACTTTGGTGTAAAAATCTGAGAACCAGACTTGTATATTTTGGTTAATCCCTCCGATTAAATATTTATTATACCCTCCGAAAACCTCATCGCCTCCATCCCCTGTAAGGCAACTTTCACATAATCAGCTGTTTTAGAAGCGACTATATAACTCGGAAGAGCTGATGAATCTGCAAAGGCTCATCAAAATTCAGCAGAATCTCATTCAAATGAGATGTCAAATCCTTCTCGGAAATCACGAATTCATGGTGGTTACTGCCGATAAGATTCGCCACAAGCCTTGATTTATCGGTTTCATCAAAGATTTTTATCAAAACCAATGGAAAAAGTATCTATTTTACTATCGGATTGCTTTGATAGACAAAGACTTATAATAGAAGAATCCACTCCTCCCGATAGAAATGCCCCCAGCGAAACATCCGAAAACACTGCGAGAACTCACGCTTTCTTCAACTAATTTTCTGACATTTTTCTTAGCTTCATCGAAACTAATTTGCTGTTTTTCAATCTTTTCCGAATGAATTTCATGAATTTTAAAGAGTATTAGCATTTACATCATATTGTATGAAACTATTGGACTCTAACTTACTGATTCCCTTATATATATAGTAAAAGGCGCAAGGGATATAGGTCAGCTGAAAATAGAGATTCAGCCCCATGTTGTCTATTTCTGGTTTTTATCCAAAACGGAAATAATGGATTTCAGTTCTGATGCCCAGATTAGACCTTTTTTTCAGAATGCTGGTAATGCAGTGGTTTTGTCACCGAAAAAAATCTCGAGCGATGAAAATTTTGCCCAAAAATTTTATCATAAATAGAAAAAAGCAAACACACCGTCAAGCATCTTAAAAAGCCTCTAAACCAAAACATTCATAGAGTTTTAGCACCACTTCCGCAGGAGAGAAGTATGAAAAAGCGAAACCTTTCTGAACGAGTGTTTTTCAGTTCTTCGGAATTGTAAATCTGACCATTAAAAACAATGACCTTGTTCTTATCTTCGGTAAAAATCAGGTTTGTTTCCCCGTGGATAAATCAACGATAGAAAAGCCTTCTCATGGCGAAAGCTATCGTTTTGTCTTCAAATGTTCCACGAAAAACCATCTTCATCAGGCCCGCGATGAATGATTTTTGGTTCATTTTACCTATAATACTCTGAACATCTGTGTTTTCTGCATTTTTATACACCAGCCCATTGATACCGCACATAATCTATATATTGTTTTTAATAGTTCTACATATTTTTGCCCAAACTTGGTAAGAATAGCTCTCTTCGGCTCTTTTTCTCCCTGCTTGTCCCATTTTTGGCGAAGTTCAAAACTCTCCAGCAGAAGGGATAATTTCTCATACCATTCGTCCTCGCTCTCCGCTGTGAAAACCTACATCACTGGTCACAATGTCCCTATTCACAGGCAGTGGAGATGCCACCACAGGAATACCACTCGCCATATATTGGATAAGTTTGAAACCGCATTTTCCCATTTTCCCAATAGCTGTTTTTCCAAAGGGCATGATGCCTATGGTACTCTCTGCCAAGTCTTTATTTTTCTGTTTGAGCACTCCAGTCCTCAAATTTAGTTTTAATTCTTTTTATCCAGCTCTACTTTTCCACCGATAACTTTTAGGGTAAAATCATATTTTTCAGGAAAGCCTTCCGAGGGCTTTGTCCACCAGTTTGAAATGCTTTGTCGTAGAAGGAGAACCCATCCAGACTATTTCCTTGGCATCGTTTTCTTTTTGAAGACTGTAGAGGATATTTATCTAAATCTATTACCGTCGGAAGATAAATGAGTTTTCCCTGAAATTCAGAAATATACCAATGATTTCCCACGGTGACAAATTTCGCTTAATTTCATCAGCTCTGGGATTTTTGTTCTGTAAACTCGTTCCTGCATAATTTGCAGAAATATTATCATCAAAAATCAAGGCTGAAAGATTTTTATTTTTCTTTAAAAGAACAATTCCAAACCTAATGGAAGTTTTTGGGAAAAGCTCATATTCTATGACCACATGGTCGTATTTCTTTGCATGAAAAACAGATAAAAACCCTTTTTACCATACACCAGAGCGCCACCAGGTTTTTCATCAAAACATTACCATGCAGGTATCTGAAATACAAGTCATTAAACAACGGCGAATAGACAGCCTCCACACCCTCTTTCTCAAACCATTTTTGTAATTATAAGAACGATAGCGAGACTGGCACCTTTGCGCGTGTATTTAGTCAGGAATAGAATTTTCATAGAATGATTTTCTGCTTTTTACGATAAAAAAATAAAATTAAGAAAAATGGGGAATATCATTATTTTCTGTCTCATCGAAATCCCAAAGTTAGCAAGTGTATAAGCCAAAGGAAGTGTACATGCCAATATGATTCCTATATAGCTCCACAAGATATAATTTTGTCTTAATTTTTATCAAATAACAATCCTTTAATTATGATGAAAAAGATGTACAGCCAAACTAAATTTTCCAAAGCAGAAATCAAAAACATTGGATCTCAGGCTTCAAAAAAACAAAAGGTCTGAACATGTAGCTGAACCATTTTACGACTAAATTACTGTCTTTCAGGTCTATTCCCGCCCTCCTTCTACATTGGCATTCATAGAACTCTGTAGTTTTCCTTCTATATCGCTGATGTTGGTAACTGCTATTTCCTTTAAAAAGAAAGGAATAAGAAACAGCAAAGCTCCTAAAACAAGCCCAGCAAAAACGAATTTGGTCTGTGTTTTTATCTTTTTATTGGTAAAAACATAGCTGACCCCTCCTCCCACTAATACAAAAATAAGAACATGAAGCCTAATAAACCGATCAATATCAATGGCAAAAATATAATGACTCTTTGGTTTATCAAAATAAATATTATAACACAAGCAGCACATAGCATAGAACATGAGGGCATCTTTCCCAAGAGAAACTGTCCAAAAATGAACACCTATAAGTAATAAGAAAAAAATACCAACCATTGTAGTCTTTATGAGTAATATTAATAATAATTTTAAATAATTTCAAGTAGCCTAAATAGGAAATGAAAGAAAAGACCAAAAACATCCCAAAAATGATAACTGAAGCCACTGAACCAGCATGTAATTCAAAAAGACAATAAAAGATGTTCCATTAGAAAGATAAGACAATCCCCAATCTGTTATATATGTGGATTCCCAGTAGTAATATTTAGCATCTGCAGAACCACTTATCACAAAAACTATATGAGAATAAATGTCACGAAAAATGCATAAGTCCCATCAAAAGGGAAAAATCCTATTTTTCGGTCTATTTTTGATGTAAATAGAAAATTGTCTCAATATAAATAAGACATAAATAAATGTTAATACTAAATCTAGTAAGTTAGTCTGACTATATAATTCACTATGTATAGATGGTGTTTTTCATTTTTGTTTTGTAATCTTAAAATCAAGAAAAACCAGCATCTGTATAGAACACTACAAACCATATACCTCCCCATTCCCAAAAAGGAATAATAAGTAAAAAACTACCCTATACCACTGCTAATCACCAGATTTTTAACCAATATATTTACTTCGTTTTTCTTCAAATACCCCAATGTAACCATATTCACAAAAACTGCTAATACAGAAACTACAAGGTGAAATAGCATAAACTATATCCAAATCCGTTTCGCCATGCCAAATCAGCATATAAACACAAAGAGCAACCGCCAGCCCCACTCCATAAAGCACCAAAAAGCCATTTGTATTTATCCAAAACCGCTATCAGCCCTTCCCTGCTTTCTATAATCAAATACGGTGCGTACAAAAAGGACAACGAAACCAAAAACTCCTGAAAACCAGCTCTAGGGAATTTGGATAAAAATAAAATCTGCTGAATATCCTGTCCTGCAATCCCAAAAACACCAATAAAAACAGCTCAAGTGAAATGATGATTTGGTCTATTTTAAACAAACTAAAAATTCAATATCTGCTGGATTCCTAAACTAAACGGAACTTCTAACTCCATCAGCTCTATGTCTTCTGTTTTCTTCTGTTTTCATGATGAAAATCCATGAAAGCAAAAACCTCAGAAAAATACATGCCACATATAGCGCTATCATTTGCTCATAGCTGTATTCAAAGAAAAAGCGAACTGACAAGAAGAACTCCAAAAAGAGGATAAGCCGCTATATTCGCAAAAACGCATAGTTATAGTGCTTCATCACATTCATCTGGACAATAGCCACCACACTATAAACATCGAATACTATCAGTGCAGAGAATAACAATGCATAGGTATAATCATACATTACTGCATAAACACCTGCACACACAGAATGGATAATAGAATTCCTTTTTGATGTATTCCAGTGGGTCATACACGCTATTGGAATCTCCTATCATCTTTTGCAAAAACCAAACTATCCAGCCCGTATTTGGAAATCGTAATTCCTATTATCTGAAACTGAATAAAAAGCAATATCTTGACAGACAGCTCATTAGATATATAATCAAATTTCCCTGAAGACAGCAGTACAAACCCCAACGAGTAAGCAATCCCGACCCTAGTAATTTGACTATTACAGGGAAATATTGTTTATACTTATCTATTATCGCTATTGTACGCCGATACATAAGCTGTCATTTACCACCTTCTACTTCTAGTTATGATATGCTTTATTTTTGTTTTTAAGCCTGTCAAACCAAGTTTTTCCCTCGGTATAATAGCCATAGCCATACTTGTTTTCTATATCCAAAATTGCTCTTCTCACATCATTAAGAACGAGATCCCACATTTTTGATTTTTCCTTCTCTGATATTCTTATTCATCAAAGTCTATCAATGCTTTTTCCGAATATTCAGAACGCATGATATAGATGGTAGCATCTGCTAAATTAGCAAGCAATAGCGTATCTGTCACAGCATCAATGGTGCTGTGTCTATGACAATATAGTCGTATTTCTTTTTCAGTTCAGCCAATAGAAGTTCGTATCTTCCATTCGTTAGAAGGTCGGCTGGATTTGGTGGAATACTTCAGAATAAATCACATCTAAATACGAATCAGAATCATATTTATGTATGATGCTTTCTATGGTTGTTTCATCATTATACAAGAATTCTGTAACCCTGCCACACCTTTTCTTGCTTTTTTTGTTATACCTCTGAAGCTGTGGGTTTTCTAATGTCGGAACCTATCAAAATCACCTTTCCTTGGCGTGGACAATGTCTTGGCTAAATTAACAGAAGTAAAGGTTTTCCCTTCGCCATTTACCGTAGAGGTCACAAAAACCACCTTTCCTTCGTCTTTTTAGGAAGTATAAAGTTCATATTGGTAACCAATAATCAGAAGGCTTCCGCAATCAAGGGACGAATCGTTCATTCCTACCAGCTCGGACTGGCCTTTTTCTACTTTCGGCAACTCCGCTAAAACAGGCGTAGAAGAAAGTCTTTCTACATCTTGTTTTGTCTTTTATCTTGATATTTAAAAGTTCTTTGATGTAAATAAAAAGCAAACGGAATGATCAAACCTAAAAAGCAGCGCTCCCATCAATATTATAGGCTTTTTAGGGAGATACTGGCACATCAGAAGAATACGCCTCATCTATCACTCTTGCTTTTATCGCCTGTGATAGCTAGTGAAATGGCAGATTCCTCTCTTTTTGTAGTAATAGTAGATACAGCTGCTCTTTAATCTGCTGTTGTCTTTCCTATATTTCTGAATAGCTTTTCTATATTCGGCAGCTTAGAAATTTTTCCCGTTTGCTCGGTTTTTGCTCCATTTTGAAGCTCAGAGCTTGCTATTTTTCAAGCTCATTTTAGTCTTTTTGTAGACTCTGCATAATGGAAGCTTTCAGCTCATTAAGCTGCTGAGAGAGATTAACTACCGCAGGGTGATTTTTCCGTAGCTGATGCCAATAATCTATCTCTTTCTAAAACCAAACGGTTATAAGATTCTATCCCGCAGAAGCCGTAGGGGTCTGTGGTCCTACTGCTGACGGCAGCACCTGATACGCTCCTCTCTTATTAAGATAGCCTATCATACCATCCACCATCACGCGCCTCGGCGTCTATATCAAGCTGTTTAGCTCTGGACTGGGCGCTAGTTTCCAAATTAAGTTTGGCTTCTACGCCTATGTCTGTCAGCTGGTTCTTTTTCCTTAAACCTTTCCTTCTCATTTTCAACACTTTGAAGCTCACTGGATATCACCTCGATACGCCCTTCGATGAACTTCATTGTTTCTTTTGACTGAGAGTTTTTATCACTGATTGCATCTTGGTTGTACGCCACCACCAGATTATTGATGATGTCTTTGGCTTTATCCACATTAGGATAGTTCATGAACAGCCCCACTATAGTAGCATCCTTATTAAGCAGACCTACGCTCAGCATTTTTCTGCAACTGAACGACACGAGCTTCTTTTGACAAGATGAAAGCGACAATTCCCCTAAAGCACCAGCTTTTATAGGGTCAAAATCTTTATTTTTAGTAATGATAATATTAGCATACAGCAGGCTTATCAGCTTATTAAACCCTCCTGTGACTTCGTTGTCTAACTCACTAGAAGACAATGTAATCACATCGCCATCTATCTCTATTTTTACATTTTCTTGAGGAAATACTGCGTTCTCATTAACTACATTTTACAAAAATGGGGCCGTATCTCCATAAAAGCTCTTTACTCTTAAATTTATCACTAGAATAAACTGCCACTTGTAGATTTTTGCCTTCTACAACGGCATTCATCAGTTTTTGGATTTAAAAATTTCTATCTCATTGTCTATACTATTAGAACTCATCCCTCCCAGCTTTTGATAAATCCATAAGCAAATCTGCATCTACACTAGAGCTTGATGAGGTTTTTGCTTCTTTTACCAGCACGGAAGACTGTATCTGATAAACATAAGTTTCTGTTCTAAGATATAGCAATGCCGCTACCAAAAGCGAATAAAGCAGAGAACAAAAACCATTTCCAATTCTGTGTATATGGTTTTATCAGTTCTATGATATCTACTTGGTGCTTATCTGCATTGGGATTAGAATATTTTTGATGAATTTTTATTACCCATTTCTGATGTTTAATTATTTAAGAACCAATGCCAAAAATTGTCACGATGATAGACGCTATCGATATATAAATCGTCGTCTGAGGGACCAAATGAAGCGGAATTTTTCTTGGCATTATTAGGGTTACATAGACCACATCATTTTTGTTTCAAATGATAGTAAGGAGAGTTGATAAAATTAGCATCTGTAAGGTTGATATAGGCTTGTGTTCTTACTCCATCCTGCTCTCTTACTACTAAAATATTATCTCTTTTTCCCATAAATGGTCAAATCTCCTGCCAGCCCCAAAAGCTCCAAGCAAGGTCGTTTTTCCATCTGGGATAAGATATTCCCCAGGTTTATTCACTTCCCCAAGCACCGTTACACGATAATTAGCAAAACGAACGCTCACCGTAGGGTCTATGATATATTTTTCAGTTTCTTGGTCAGTTCATCTTTCAAGGCTTCCACTGTTTTTCCAGTAGTACTTATTCTACCCAAAACAGGGAACTCTATGTATCCATCTGAATAAACAGTATAAGTAACGCCTGATACAGAGGTCTGACCAGAAGCCGGGCATATTAGTATTAGGCTGAGAATAGTTCACTTGTGATTTATTGATATCTGTCGCCACACCTTGGTTGAAAGGCGCTGTAATGCTCATATCCTTTGCTGTCACATATATCAAAAGCTGGTCATTAGGCTGTATGGTAGACTGCACATTTTTCTGAGATGCCTCTTTTTGCTATCTGCTCTATATTCTGCATATAGGCTATTTCTTTTTGATTTTTACAAGAAGTTAAAGCTAAAAGTGCGGTTATTACCAAAAATATCTTCGTTTTCATCTCTGTCAATATATAATTATTGCAAATATACCCTTTTTATTACAATTAAGACTAATCTAACTGCTGGTAAATAGAATTATTACTCTTAAACTCTTTTCACGATCTCCTTCAGAGTTCTAACTACTTCTATCTTATTGCTTTCTTTTGGCAAGATCGTATATTTTCTGGGGTTAGTGTATTTATTTTCTCAAACTCCATAGTCTCATCCTTGGAAATCATTATTTTCTCGTGATGTGTCGGCAGTGTTTTCGTTCCATCGCTCAGTAGTTCTTCATAAAGTTTTTCCCCTGGACGAAGCCCTGTATATACTATTTTTAATGTCTATATCTGACTCAAAAAACCAGAGAGTCTTATCATTCTCTCTGCCAAATCCACTATTTTTTCACAGGCTCTCCCATATCGAAGACAAAAATCTCTCCTCCCACGCCCATAGTTCCTGCTTGAAGAACCAGCTCGCACGCCTCTGGAATAGTCATAAAATATCTCACAATATCTGGGTGGGTAATCGTGATCGGTCCGCCTTTCTCTATTTGTTTTTGAAATATGGGATAACTGAACCATTAGACCCCAGAACATTTCCGAAACGAGTAGTCACAAACTTAGTCGTATTCCTGGTTGGTTTTGAAGTGCCTGTACGAACAATTCAGCTACGCTCTCTTGGACGCTCCCATTACATTGGTAGGATTTACCGCCTTGTCCGTAGAAACCATCACAAAGGTATCCACTTTGTATTTACTTGCGAGAAGAGCCAAGTTTTTACTTCCTTGGATATTCACTCAAAACTCCCTCGTGTGGATTTTCCTCCACCAGCGGAACATGTTTATAGGCTGCAGCATGATAGACTACAGAGAATTTTATATTCTTCAAATACACTTTCGAGTCTATTGATATTAGAAATATCCGCTAAAACAAATTTAAAATTAACATTTGGGAAACTTTCCTTTAATTCCAATTCTATGGCATACAGCGGTGTTTCTGCTTGGTCTAAAACCACCACCAGAGCAGGTTGGACATTGCCACCTGTCTCACTATCTCACTACCGATAGAGCCTGCGCCTCCCGTTATCAGAACATTTTTGTTATAATGCCTGCTTTTGACTTCCTCATTTTTCTATGCTGATCGGCTTCCTATTGAGCAAGTCTTCTATCTGAATGTTTTGTATTTTTGAAATAATCTCCGCCTTCTTTTATCTCCTCTAAAACAGGCGCTTTATACATCTGAATACCTTTTCTCTAAGAAGAAATTCACCCACTCCTGCATCGCCTCCTTAGTCAGCCCGTTTCGGTTGATAAGAACACCGTCTATATCTAGTGTTTTCTGATACTCCTCTATATCATGTTTAGTATAGATTTTTCTATTTAGCAGACTCGCTTGTTTAGAATCCGTTCTCTCTGTAATAAAAACCAACCAAATAGTACGGAATAGAAGAATTGTCAGCTATTATTTTTCGCCAAAAGAAATAGAAACCTCATCTATTCCCAAAACCAAAAATTCTCTTTTTTTGGAAATTCTTTCTATATTCTCTTATAAAAATTAAAAAATTCCTTTACAAAAAGACGATAAATAAACAACAATACAAAGGAAACTCCTGCATAAACAAGCAACAACGAAGTCTTGAACAGCTTATAGTCCATCTTCCAATACACCAGCGCATTAAGGATAACCAAAACAAATATAGTGTATACTATGGATAGGAATATTTTAGAAAGGTCTATAAAAGTAGAATGTCTGACAATACCTGAATAAGTACGGAAAACTATCATAAAAACACATTCACCCCAATGATAGAGAACATTTTTTTATAAAAATCTATTATCCCTGTAAAAATAGACACCTATCTGTTCTATAATTAACAATGAAAACAACAAAATACATACATCTATAAATAAAACGCCCCACCTTGGAAGGTACCTCATTTCAGACACATCTACCATATCATTGTCTCCATCATATATCTTACTACTTATCTTGGATAAAGTTTTTCATTACTCATTCTTTTTAAAAATAAAAACTTCATGTTAAAGGTCGCTACAACACTTCCTTGTCCCCATTACATTAATCTTAACAAATCTTATCAAAATCAAACCAAGCAGGAAAAATATCCCCATAAAGAACGTTGCAAAACGCATTCCCGCCGCCGACGGCAATGCTATCATCCACTTGGGCAAAACATTCCTTTATCACATCATATTTATCGATAATAAACGAAAATATGAGCGTTCCCACCATTATGGCCATTTTTTTCCAACACATCATAAAAAACTAAAAATGTAGTATTATCCATACTATCCTCTGGCAAAAGTCTGCTATATGTAGAGACGGGACATCGCCTGTAATCCTCCCATTACGAGCCCCACCAAACCAGCAACGGCATAGAAATGATACTCCACATTAGGATTGGCTTTATTAAGAACATACGCCCACACACAGACCCACTATCCAAAGGGAAAACCGTGATACTGATTACATTTTTATTTCCTATAGATAATCTTGAGAAATATCACGCGCCTATAATCGCCTCTATCTGAATGATTAACAGCGTCCCTATCAGTTTTTCCTTCTTCTAAGTTTATTTTCACTTTTTCCAAACAAAGTCGCCATATGAAAATCGTCTGCATCCCTACGCTGTAGAAAAGAAACTTGACAAGAAATACTTTCAGATTCGGCGTCTTAAAGAGTTCTTTCCTATTTTGTAAAGTTCCTTGAAACTCTCTTTTTACTATTTCTATATAAAATTTGATATTGCCTTTTACCACCTGAAACCATCCTCCGTGTTCTTCGTGAGATTTAAAAATATTTTTAAAATTCAATAATACCAAATCCTTTGGTAGCTGGTCTTTGACCTCACCAAACTTAGGCAAATGTCTAAATGTATATTGTGAAAAACCAAAACCACCAAGCCCCAGTCAATAAGAAACTTACCCTCGTGTAAAGCAGTGCCTGTTTAGCATCTCGCAGCCACTACCTGAATGAGTATCAAGCTAGATAATCACCAGCACCACAGAGCCTATATATCCATACACATAGCCTTTCGCAGACAATGCATCCTGCTTGTCCTTCGTGGCAATATCAGGTAAAAACGAATTATAAAAACCAAACTTCCCCAAAAACCAATACTCGCGGTAACGCTGAAAAAAGCAAACCTAAATACACCGTTTTCTATATTCACAAAGAGCGCCAATCCCATACAAGATGTCGCGCCAAGGTAACAGAAAAACTGCAGAAAAGATTTTTATTTCCAATAATATCCGCCAAAAGAAGACAAAATAGGCGTAAGGATAACCACTATAAAGAAAGATAATGTCAAAAGAATATCCATAGACCGCATCTGGCTCATACTGCTTCCCAAAAACGAAATCATATTTCCTTTGAGGCACTTTTATCCATTTTCCTGTTTCTTCTACAAATTCATTTTTCTCATAAGCCGTCGTCAGAATAGAATAATAAATAGGAAAAATGGTGGATGTAATTACTAGCGAATATACTGAATTCGCCCAGTCATACATCGCCCACGCACGCATTATCTTAGGGTTATTTTTATCTGTTTCATTATTTTTCTCATTTAGAATCTGCTCCTTTCGGATTTTAATTCCTCCGCAATGGGCAAATTTACGAAATTTTCAAGAAATAATATACCACTGCCCTGAACTCTCGCCAAAACTTCCCGCATATGATTTCGGTAAAAACTCTCATTTTTGTAACATCCCGCGCATCAAATCCCTAAAGCATTCATCCCGTGATTTCTCGCAAAAACAAAGCTCTGAGGTTATGATAGCCCTGCGACACGATAATCACATTAGATTCCTTAAAAACATTTTTACACCGAAGAATACTCTCCGCAGTAGCTAAATCCTTCAAAAATCCTCCGTTATCACATTTTCTGGAACTCCTTCATAGCTTACCAGATAACTCTTCATCGCCTCTGGCTCGTTATAATAAGGGCTTTTCTCTCCACTTACGATGATTTTTCTTATTTTTCCCGTGGTGATACAAGAGTTGCCGCAGCCTTCATTCTTGAGATAAAATATGGATTTGCCTTGCAGATTTCATCTTTGGAGAAGTTCCCAAAACCAAGGCGCATGCCTGAGGAGGCACCTGCCTCACTTGGCTGAATGTCCTTCCATTGGTCAGATGAAAAACCCATACATTCGCCCAGAGCATGAGTAGCACCATTATTTCTATCATGACAATAGATATTTTTCAAAATCTTCCTTAACCTCCTCAAAAATATGGCGTAACTTTTTATCTAATTTTTCGTGTTTTGCTGCAACTTCTTTTTATTTAAATTTGCCGAGCTGTTAAAAACCAGCATCCAGAAGCCCTAACGCAAATTTAGTCAATTCTTTTCTAAATTCTGAATAAGAATACTAAAAATTGATAGTTTTTGGGTTTTTAGGAATTTATAACAAATAATAATTTAAATAATAATTTTTCAGAATGAAAAATCATCGCTGTATTAACAGTTTTAGCTTTTAGCAAGCTGCAACAAAAGAGAAACGAACATCCAGACGGAAGAGAATAACCCTGTAGAAATCACTGAAGCACAAAGAGGCCAGAGCTCTCCACCTGCTCAAAGAAATGAGACCAAGAACAAATTTCTGAAGTGCTCACGCCTAAGAAAAATGACACCATCTATGTTACCAATTTTTTCGCTACTTGGTGCAGACCATGCATGGAAGAAATGCCTCATTTTCAGGAGAAAATGGCGGAAATGAAAAACGAAAAAGTGAAATTCACCTTCATAAATTTAGACGAACCGCAGAATTGGACAGAAGTTGCTGATTTCGCAGAAAGATCTGGATTAAAGAATAATATAATTCTATTCAATTTTTGGAAACCTTTCCCAAGATTTTTCAGCAAAAACTTTCGAAACATGGGATGGTAATGCTATACCTTTCACCCTGATTACCAAAGGAGAAAAACGAGAAGAAACAATAGGCTCTTTTTCCTTCCAAAGAAGCGCTCACAGAGAAAATCAATTCTTTGAGAATAACATTGTAAAAATCTAATGGACAATGGTCTCAAAAATAAAATCACCTTGAGACCATTTCTTATTTTTCAGTTTTTCCTTTCAGAATGTTTAGAAATTTTTGATTCTTTTATGCCGTATTATTATGCTTGATATTATGGTTTCTCTGGTCATCAATCTCAATACTGGATTTTCTGACCTAAGTTTTTCTGATTTTTGGAGTCAAGAAAAATTTTCATCAGGAAATCATAAGCATAAAGAGCCAATAGAACTTTAGCCGTGCTGCTGGCGGGAATTTCTATTCCTACAAGCGGTTTTTCTGTTATAGGAATACTTTAAGAACCCGCATTGGCTGGGCCTTCTGTGTTTAGGGAATTTCTTCCGCAGGCGAGTTTGTCCGTAGCTTTCTACATTTTGGCTTCCAGAGATTTTATCATTCCTGAATTTATCCAGCACAGCCCTAATCAGCATTTTTCGCTATCTGTGGAAGCATTATTCTGCTGATTTTTCGCTGATGTTTTTCTAAAAAATTTCAAAAGATTCTTCCCTACATCATTATTTTGGATTTTTGGTGTCTGCTCTGGCCGGAGCTGTCATCAGTATTTTACAATTTTATGCCGAAAAACAGAGTCCCTGAAAAGCTACATTCTATGGTCTTTTGGTGGGAATAACCAAGTTAGTTTTTCACAAAACTTGGTATTAGTAGCCCTTGTTTCGTAGGGTCTAATCATCACTTTCAAAGCCATAAAACCACTGATAGGGAACAGGCCTTTCGGAGGACTACGCCAGAACTTTCGAGTGAATCTCCCAGCTGAAATTCACCATCATCATCGCTTCATCTCTGCTATCAGCCTCTGTCACGGCGTTTTAGGGACCCGTTCTGTTCATCAGCGTGATTGTTCCTACTTTTGTAGAATGATTTGAATCCTGCCCAGCTATGGCATCAGTGGATACTCAACATCCTCATCGGCGCCCTAACAATGGAGCTTTTTCCATTATTTCCGAAATTTGGCAAATGCCTCTCAATATCATCAGTTCGCTATTCGGAATTCCTGTGATTTTTCCTGATGATGATGAAAAACGATAAATTTCACAAATTTTTAATCAACAATAAAAATTATTTTTATTTTTAAAAATTTTAATTCTAAAACAAATGAAACTCATCAGTTATAATGTAAACGGCATCCATGCTGCCTTTGGGAAAGATTTTTATCTTGGCTAAAATCAGCAAATCCTGATATTTTGTGCATCCAGAAAGCAAAAGCCCAGCCCGAGCAGATTGACCAAATCAGTTTCGCAGAGCTTGGCTACCAAAGTTACTGGTATTCAGCAGAAAAGAAAGGATACAGCGGCGTAGGAATCGTCACCAAACACGAACCCAAACATATAGAATACGGATGCGGAATAGAGCTGATAGATGCCGAAGGGAGAATCATCAGAGCTGATTTTGAGGACTTTTTCCGTGATTTCGGTTTATGTGCCGTCTGCCACGAATATTGACCGATTGGATTTCAAAATGCAGTTTTGCTATGATTTCCCTAGTTACATCAAAAGAATTAAAAAGAAAATCCTAAACCTCATCATTTCTGGAGATTTTAATATCATGTCATCAGGCGATAGACATCCACGATCCTGTCCGACTTGCCAACACCTCTGGATTCCTTCCCATAGAGCGCGAATGGCTCAGCAAATTCATCGATGAATGCGGACTGATAGACAGTTTCCGATATTTCAACCAAGAGCCGAACCAATACTCATGGTGGAGCTACCGAGCGAACGCCAGAGCGAATAACAAGGGCTGGAGATTGGATTATAATTTCGTGAGCCAATCGATGAAAAACCAGCTAAAAAGAGCGGTCATCCTAAAAGAAGCTGTACACTCTGACCACTGCCCTGTGATGGTGGAATTTTTAATCAAAATATTACTATCTTTGTTATGTAATTGGGTTTTTAAAAATGAAATCAATTTTTAGATATTTACTCATCATAGCTGTTGTGGTTTTCTTTCTTGGGAGTTTTACCTGTAATTTATCCGCCGTCTTTCTTTTATAATCAGTACCTATTGCTGCTTTTGCTTTTTATTTAGGATTAGATATTAAAGATTGTAACAGAAATGATGACTAAACTTCTCCAAAAGAAAACCTTGAACAATTCATTTTAGCTCTACAAAAATATATTAACAAAGAAAAATATCTTTGCTCTGTAATTGAGTTTTAAAAATGAAACATCAAAAAAATCGCTTTTTGGGCAGCCCTTATTTTAGAGTTTGTTTTTCTTTCCTGCTCATATGATTATGATAGGCATATTTTTAGTCTTAGTTGCTATGGCGATTGGATTTATTTCTATTACTCTTAAAACAAACGATGAAATCAATTCTTATATTTCAGTGATGATGCTTTTTATGGCGTATTACCTATTAGAAAAAGAAAGAAAAAGAGGAAAATAAATCTTAAAAACTTTTTAAAACCGCTATCCCCTTCGGTAGAAAAATGCATATTTTTATTATCTTTGCCAAAATAAATTTTATGCTTTGTTATCGGTATCGCTGGAGGAACCGGCTCTGGAAAAACTACAGTAGTTTCTAAAATTCTAAAAAGTCTTGACCCTGAGAAAGTTAATGTTCTCTCACAGGACAATTATTATCATGATAATTCCCATCTTTCGCTTCAGGAAAGAGAGAGCCTGAACTATGACCACCCTAAATCTATTGATTTTGATTTATTGGTAAAAAGCATGTTCTGTGCTCTGAAAAAGGGGCAAAAGTATAGAACAGCCTATTTATTCGTTCGTGGCACATACCAGAACTGGGAAATTACACCGTGGTAGAACCTCGCGATGTATTGATTATAGAAGGAATTTTAGTTTTAACAAAGCAAAAGAACTCTTGAAGGAATTTGACCTAAAAAGTTTTTGTCCATAGCTGACAATGACGAAGGCTCATCCGCCGTATCCGAAGAGATACCCAAGAAAGAGGCAGGGATCTAGAAGAGGTTTTGCACCGCTACCAGACTACCCTGAAGCCGATGCATGACGAATTCATAGAACCATCTAAATCTCATGCAGATATCATCATCCCGAATATGAAACCGAACACCGTAGCGATAGATTTTTCTTTCTACCGTGGTAGAAACTCGCTAAATACACCTAATAATGACACAAACTGAAGATAACACACCAAAGACAAACAATAAAAATAGGGCTTGTTAAAAATTATTTATGAATAAATATGACAGGCGTAGGTTTTATTCTTTGGATGATTTTCATTGATAATACTTCTTGGCTCGTGGTCAGAAATCTAAACCAAGAAATCAACAAATACGAGGAGCAACTGGCTTTCTATAAAGGAGAATACGAAAAACGAGGCTTTCTACAAAAAACTTATGCAGAATAAGGACGAAAAAGAGAAATACGCCCGCGAAAAACTACTTTATGAAAAGAAAAACGAAGAAATCTTCATCCTTGTAGTGGATAGTGCTGCACTAGACCATCCAAAGCCCTAAATCCAAATAACACATGCGTTTTTCAGAAAATAACGGCTCCAGAAGTACAAAAAGTACATCAGTGAAAATCTGAACTCTGACCTTACCAAACTACTTCTGAAAAATCGCCTTTTTCCAGAGGTTTCCATGCAGGAAATCGCCCAGCAGATAAAGGAAAACAAATCGCCGCAAAGAAATTTCCTTTCCTATTAAAAGGAAAAATATAGTCTTCCGCCGCATCTTAATTTAGAACAGGCTTCCTCAGAAAGCACAGCAAAGAAAAAGCCGAAAACCTCAGCGGAAAGGATTTTCTAGACCTTACCTGTGGTTTCGGGATTGATGCTTATTTTCTCTCGCAGAATTTCAGTGAAGTTATACTTTTGGAGCAAAACAAAGATTTGCTGGAAATCGTACAGCACAACTGGAAAAACTCTCGGCAGAGAAGCGAACTTTATCAATGAAAAATTTAGAGCAGTTTTTAGAGATTAATGAAAATCAATTTGATTTAATCTATTTAGACCCAGCAAGAAGGGACAAAGACCACCGAAAAAGTTCCTGCTTTCTGACCTTTCACCAAATATTTTGGAAATTCAGGATAAACTTTTATCGATTTCCAAAAACAATGATAAAAACTCGCCGCTCATTGATTTGAAATATCTTCAAACCGTTGTAAAATCCATCAATGAGATAGAAATCATCGCTGTAAAAACGAAGTAAAAGAGATCGTCCTCCACCTCATCCCAAACACTGAGAACAAACTGAAAAATCACCACCAAAAAAACCTCAGCACAGAAGAACCGAATTTCAGTTTTTCGCCAGAGGAAGAATCTGCTGTAACGCCTGAGTTTTCAGACATTTTGGAATATCTCTACATTCCGAACAATGCCGTTCTAAAATCGGGAGCTTTTAACCTGATTTCTAAAAATTTGGCTTAAAAACTGCATCCAAACACGCATCTTTACACTTCGGACAAAGCTGTAGATTTCTGCGGAAGAGTTTTTAAAAGTAAAGGAAATCAGCGCCAAAGAGATAAAAGGCGATGTGTTTAACATTATTTCTAAAAACCATCCTCTATCGCCAGAGCAGATAAAAACCAAATACAAACTGAAAAAGCAGCGGAGAGCATTACCTTATTTTTCACGCAGTCTGCAAAAAGGAAAAAGTAATTTTACAAACTTTGTAAAAATCCGCCTTATTTTTGCCAAAATCATCCAAATTGTTTTAACTTTTTGGTATTCATTTATAAATTTAACCAATGAGTACTACTTTATCTTACATTCAAGAAAAATAAGCAACGATTTTTAGACGAATTAATCGATTTATTAAAAATAGCTTCTATCAGTGCTGACCCAGCCTACAACCAAGATGTGCTGCAGTGTGCAGATGCCGTAGCAAAACACCTAAAAATGCTGGCGCAGACAATGTAGAAATCTGCGAAACAAAAGGCTATCCTGTGGTTTTCGAGAGAAAATTTTAGACAAAAACCTGCTGACTGTTTTGGTTTATGGGCATTACGATGTACAGCCTGCTGACCCTATTGAGCTTTTGGGAAAGCGGCCCTTTTGAGCCTGTGGTGAAAAACTGAAATCCACCCAGAAGGAGCTGTTTTTCGCAAGAGGAGCTGCTGATGACAAAGGGCAGTTTTTTTCATGCATTTAAAAGGCTTTTTGAAGCAATGATGAAAACCAACTCACTGCCTTGTAATGTGAAATTCATCATCGAAGGAGAGGAAGAAGTAGGCTCAGCAAGTTTAGCTGATTTCTTGGAATCCAATAAAGAAAAACTGGCTTGTGATGTTATTCTAGTTTCAGACACGAGTCTTTACTCTATGGAGCAGCCAACGGTTACGACTGGACTTCGTGGCTTGAGCTATGTAGAAGTGAAATCGAAGGTCCAAACAGAGACTTACACTCTGGACTTTTACGGAGGAGCTGTTCCTAATCCTATCAATGTTTTATCAAAAATGATTGGCAGTTTGATTGATGAAAACGGAGTAATCACCGTGGAAGGATTCTACGACAATGTAAATATAGTTTCGCCAGAGGAAAGAGCCGAATGAGACAAACTGAAAGATGACCCAGAAGCTTTTCAAAAAGAAATCGGTCTGAAAAGGCGTAGAAGGCGAAAAAGGCTATACGACACTAGAAAGAACCTCTATCCGCTCTACTCTGGATGTGAACGGAATCTGGGAGGCTACACAGGAGAAGGAGCAAAAACGGTAATCCCTTCCAAAGCTTTCGCAAAAAATCTCTATGAGACTAGTACCAAACCAAACTCCAGAGGAAATCACTGAAAAATTCACTAAACATTTTGAAAAAATCGCTCCAGACAGTGTGAAAGTAACCGTTACGCCACACCACGGAGGTATGCCTATGTACTGGAAAGCAACACGAAAGAGTTCTTGGCAGCGAAAAAAAGCTATGGAACAGGCTTTCGGAAGAGAGGTTCTTCCGTTCCGCAGTGGTGGAAGTATTCTTATCACGGCGCTTTTCGAGCAGATTTTAGGAGTAAAATCAGTTCTGATGGGATTCGGACTAAGCACTGATGCTATCCACTCTCCTAACGAGCATTTTTGGGCTTTATAATTTCTACAAAGGAATAGAAAGCATCCCCTTTTTCTTTGAATATTACACAAAGGGATAAATTTTCCATATTAATAAAAACAAAAGGCCTTTAAGTTTTTAAAGGCTTTTTATCTTTGTACCTTAAAAATAAAATATGTGTTTTAAAAATAAAAGAAAGTTTTTGATACTGTTCTTAAAAAATATTTTTCCGAGCCTTACACTTTGGATTCTGTACAACCTATGCATGAGCTTTTCCAAAGTCTAAAACGAACCAATTTCTGAAGTTTTTGGCTTATCTAAAATAATGAAGAGATAAAGAACAATTTCCGAGACTATTTATTTCTTCTTTTTTTCAAATAAATCTTTTTCAAAAAGCTCTCACAGAGGCTAATATTTTTATCCGAAAATGCCTTCTTCCCAGAGCTGAAGAAAAGAATTTCATCAAGTTTCTTCCTCCTGTAGAGGACGAAAATACCGTTTCGTACATTATTTCAAGGTTTTGTTCAATCCTAAAATCTGATTCGGACTACATAAAAACATCAAACCAGAGGATGGAGTGAGTTTTTCAAACTAATGGAAATAGAAAAAATCAGCACACTGCCGAAAGTAAAAAAAGAACTGCTCATCTCTGCTAACATATTAGCACTGAGAAGCGTAGGAAACGCGTTAGAAGCTGGAATCACAAAAATGGTTCCCGAATATAAAAACTTTGACAATCCATTTGTGGCGCTTCAAAGCGAATTGGACTCTCTCATCGGTCGTTTCAAAAAAGATAAAGACCTGCAAATAGACTCTAAAGATGTTGATTACAAACAAATTAAGATCTACCTTCAGCAGTGTTTGGATTTCGTAGATAAAGCTTTTAAAAACGCTTCTAAATTCGGTATTTCTAGTAAAATCAACCAATCCCTGCTCAAAATCCGCCAGCAGTTAAAAGAGAATTCAGGATATTATTCCTATCCTAGTGGTTGATACCGAGGAAGATATACTAAATCAACTCTAAAAATCTGGTTTCCAATACATTAAAAATACAACTCTCACTGAAACAATGTCCGTGAACTCATCGATGACAGCACGAGACTCATCTCTCACCTCATCACTTCACACGGCAGAAACGGGAACTCACTACATCGCTACCTCATCCAAAGAATATCTGAAAAATGTTCTGGAAAGCAGAGCGGCGGCGGGATTATTGTAGGGTTTTCTATGTATTTTCAAAATGATGATGAGCTACAGCCACGGAAGCGAATTTTCCTATGCGGTGCTGTATTCACTAAACTACGCTTTTTGGGTTTATCATCATTTATCTGCTTGGGTTTACTTTGCTACGAAAACAACCAGCGATGACCGCTGCCACGATGGCAAAAGTTCTCCATGATGAAAGCAGTTCAGAGAAAAACTATAAGGAATTTGCCAACCTCGTTTGCTAAACTTTCGCGAACGCAGTTCATCGCTTTCGTGGGGAATGTTCTTTGGTCTTTCCCTGTGGCGCTGGCTATCATCTACGGAATGGACTGGTTTTTAGATAAAAACTATGCTACTCTGAAGGCGGATAAACTTCTGAAAGACCTCAACCCCTATCGAATCCAAGGCGATTCTTCACGCTTGTATCGCTGGGTTTTTCTTGTTTATTTCTGGGATTATTTCTGGAAATATCAGACAGCTCTATTTTCAACCAAATTCCTGAAAGAATATCCCAAAGCCCTTTCCTAAACCAAGTCATCGGAGCAAAAAAATTCCAAGAAACTCTCCGATTTCTACACAAAACACTGGGCTGGAATTATTTCCAATTTTTGGTTTGGTATTTTTCCTTGGGGTTATCGCACCTCTGGGAGTTTTCCTTGGTTTAGATTTAGACATTCGCCACATCACTTTCTCGGCTGGGAATTTTGCACTGGCTCTTTACGGAAAAAGGCTTTGATATTGATACTTACACTTTTGTGATTTCATTGGTTACCATTTTTCCTGATTGGCGCTTTCAACTTCATCGTAAGTTTCGGGCTGTCCATGTTATTAGCTTTCCGTTCGAGAAAAAGTAAATTTCGGGAACTAACGATCATTTATAAAACCATTTTAAAAATATTTCATCAAAAATCCGCTGCGGTTCTTCATTCCACTAAAAATCAGAACTGGATGAAGCTTCAAAAGATTTGATACAAGACAACAAAACTCATCATTAAACAAAAACTGCCCTTTTGGGTAGTTTTTCATTTAATACTTTTTATTCATTTTTATTTTGTATATTTACACTCATTTATAACAAAAACTTATTATTTATGAAAAAGATTACATCCATTATGCTGCTTTCTTCTTTGGGAGCAGGAACGGTTTCAACAATGAATGCACAAGACAAAACATTAAAAGTAACGCCAGATTTAAAGGGAAATCCTTTCCTTACGAAAAGTCCGCTGCAATATCAGGCGCCGCAGTTTGATAAAATAAAGACAGAGCATTTTCAAACCTGCCTTTTGAATACGGATTGAAAGTCCATGAGGCAGAAATAGAAAAATCGCTAATAATAAGAAACAGCCGACTTTTGAAAAACACGGTTCTGGCATTAGAAAAAGCGAGAAGTTCTTAAAAAGAGCCCAGACTATTTTCTACAACCTTATGGGCTCTATGTCCAATCCAGAGATGCAGAAAATCCAAAAAGGAATTTGCGCCTATTTTTCTCTGCACATACTGATAAAATTCATCTTAATTCTAAATTATACGAAAGAATCAAAAAGTTCCCGTTGCCAATTTAGATGCAGAAAGCCGCCGTTTAGTGGAATATTACAGACAAGTTTTTGAGCTTTCTGGAGCCAATCTGTCTGAAGCAAAGAAAGAAGAGCTAAAATCCATCAATTCCCAATTAGCAGGACTCTTCCACAGAGTTTTCTTCTAAACTATTGGAAGCTAGAAAAACAATGGACTTCTTATAGAAAATGTAAAAGGAACTGGATGGGCTGACAGCTGACCAAATAAAAGCTGCCGCTGATGCTGCCAAAAGCATCGGAAAAGATGGGAAATACCTCATCGTACTGCACAACACTACACAACATCCGCTTCTGCCGAAGCCTTCACAACCGTGCTACGAGAGAAAAACTCTTCAAAGCTTCATGGACGAGAGCAGAGAAAAAACGACTCTGCTGACACAAGAAGTATCATCGAAAAAGATGGCGGCTCTTAACCTGAAAAAGCTCAGCTTTTAGGTAAAAAAATCATTTGCGGAATGGAAACTCCAAGACCAAAATGGCAAAAACACCTGAAGCAGCTCAGAAAAATCCTTGCTGATTTAGGAAGACCAGCAGTAGAAAAAAAGCCAAAGAAGAAGCCAAAGAAATCAAAACTCATCGATGAGCAAAAAGGCGGATTTACCCTAGAACCATGGGACTGGGCATATTACGCAGAGCAAGTGCGCAAGGCTAAATATGACCTAGATGAAAACGAAATCAAGCCTTATTTTGAGGTAAAAACTGTTTTAGAAAAAAAGGGATTTTCTTCGCGGCTGAAAAATTCTACGGAATCACGGCTAAAAAAGAAGAACAGACCTGCCTGTATATCACCCAGATGTATTGGTTTATGAAATCTTTGACAATGACGGCAAATCTATGGCGCTTTACTATGTGATTTCTTCTCCAGAGACAGCAAAAAAGAGGTGGCGCATGGATGAACAGCTTTGTGAAACAATCTAAACTATTCGGGCAAAAACCTGTAATCGTAAAATGTGCTGAACAACCCAAAACCAGCCGATGGAAAACCAGCGCTTGTCAGCTTTGATGAGGCTTCTACGATGTTCCACGAGTTTGGGCACACCCTGCACGGATTGTTTGCTCAATCAGCAGTACGCTACTCTTTCGGGAACGAGCGTAGCTAGGGACTTCGTGAGTTTCCTTCTCAAATCAACGAATTTTTCGCCCTTGAGCCTGAAATCTTGAAAAAACTACGCTATTCACTACCAAACAAAAGAACCTATCCCACAGGCTCTAGTAGAAAAATGAAAAAAAGCGGCTACTTTTAACAATGGATTTGCTTCTACGGAAATCCTTGCATCAGCAGCAGTGGATATGGCATGGCACAGCATTACCGATGAAAACCAGCTGAAACCAGCCACAGAGTTTGAAACAGAGGCACTGAAAAAAATATGGTCTATACCTGCCACAGGTGCCACCGAGATACCACTCTCCTTACTTTGCGCACATCTGGGGCGGAGGCTACGCTTCTGGCTACTATGCCTACACATGGAGTGATATGCTGACTTCTGATGCCTGGGACTGGATTACCCAGCACGGCGGAATGACCAGAGCCAATGGCGACCACTTCCGTAAATATATCCTTTCCGTAGGGAACACTCTCCCTTATGACAAAGCTTATTTTAATTTTTGCAGGAAGAAAACCAAACCTGAAAGCATTGCTAAAAGATAAAGGCTTCACGAAATAATTTAAATACAAATAAAAAGTCCTTTCTGATGTTAGAAAGGACTTTTTATTGATTGGTATTGCCCAGCATTGGGACAAATTTATACGCTCCGAATTCTTCTTTTTTTCTATGTGATTTTCAGAGACTTTTGTGAATTTGGTAAGAATCTGTTCTTCTAACTTTCCGAGCGGAATAATCATGAATCCACCGACTCTTAATTGTCTCAAAAGCTCCAAAGGCAATTCCTCCGCGCCACAGGTAACCAAGATTTTTATCAAACGAAGCAAACTCAGGAAGTCCTGCAAACCCATCACCAAAAACCTGATATACAGGCTGATGATGAATTTTGGCTAAAATTTTTGTAGAAAAATCATACAAATCTTTCTGCCGCTCTATGGTGTACACTTCTGCTCCCATATTTACCAAAATAGCCGTCTGATAGCCGCTTCCCGTTCCTATTTCCAAGATTTTTCACCTGGTTTTACTTGGAGTAACTCCGTCTGTTTCGCAACCGTGGAAGGATGGGAAATAGTCTGATTGGCAGCGATAGGAAAAGCCCTGTCTTCATAGGCAAACTCTCCAAAAACACTTTCTAAAAAAAGAGATGACGAGGCACGGAATTCATAGCCTCCAAAGTCCTTGTATCCTGAATTTTCATCAGAATCCGAAGATATTCCACCATCAGTTTCCTTTTCCTCTATGTACAAAGCTGTCTTTCATTCACTTATAATTATTAAAAATGTTTTTGTTGGTATCCAAAAGTAAAAATTACAAGTATAATAAAAAAATTTCATGAAAGAAAAATTTTTAAAACTTGATTTAAAGTAAAAATAATGTTTATATCCCTTATTTCTCAAAAATAAAAATCCGCAAAAAACAGGAAAATGGTCAGAATAGCTAATTTCTCGATTCACGAAATAATTCCTCGCTTTCTAGAGATTTTTGAAGAAAAACATAATCTATTCTTATAGGGAATTTATAATCGTGAAAAACTCGTCGCACTTCCGTTTCCCGCCTCTACGAAAGCATCTGTGAGGCTTTTCAGAAATTTGATAATATTCATAAGAGCTAGATAGCATTAAAATCTCCTCCTAAAAACAACTGGATATGGAGATTCTGTGATGAGTTTTTAATCTCCTGAATTTGGTTTTGGTGGATTTTAAAAACAGGAAGAAATTTTTCTCAGCAAAAGCACTGAATTTATTCTCATTTTCAGCGAGTTCATAGGTTGGCTTTTATCATGTCTTTGGTCAGCTGGAAAGGCTCCAAATACACCGTAATGAAGCGGATAACTTTGTCCCTCACCGCTATATCTGCGCAGAGTGCGTGCCCTATGCTGCTAGTAGAAACATGCTTTTGGCTGAGAATAGGAAATTTAGAATAAATACTGACTATTTCCGAATTTGCACGATGTTTAAAAATTAGAAAGTTCATACCTTTTCCCCTCTCCCCAGCCGCTTTCCTGCAATAGCAGAACATCCAATCTGCTGCTGATTTAGAAATTCTGCTTTCTCTGGCTCTATGGTTTTGGTGTTGTAGGTCATCACTTTTTACATCTACTTTTTCGCTTGATGAAGAAGTATAGTTCAACCACCTTTGCACAGGAGAAATCAAGAAAAATAGAACCAATCAAAAAGACAAAAGCCCTATTCCGTCTGCTGATCAACCAAAACAAAGTAAAAACAGCATGCACAATCAGCAAAATAGGAAAAAAATAAGCGACAACAAATTGAGAAACGCAAACTTACTCGGAGGAATATAAGCATTAAGACTTGCCCCTAAAAAGAAGAAAGCAAGACCAATATATGCCCTATGAACAAAAAGCTTCCTAAAAACGCCCATTTTACCTGATGTTTCGGTTTGCTTTCCAGGTTCTAATCATAAGCCAGCCCACCAAAAGCGCCGCCAATATGAGCAAAGTGCGCCACATTATCCCATTCAAACTGTCTTATCCCCAGATAAGCTGAAATAAGTATCACTATAGGCAGCAGGTATTTAGCTTTTTATAGGATATGGGATGAACATCGACTTATCTTCGAATCAGGAAACAATGTCCCAAAACCTGCCACTGCCCCCAAAAATAGCCCCAGAAGCGCCCAGCATAGGCATTGAAAAGATAATCCAGCAACGAATGCGCCTCTTTAGATTCTATCAAAGATTTCTCAACGAAAGGTTTCCCACATTTAGATAAATTTCCCGAACATCTACTCCTGCTGTAACAAAGCCTGAGTCAAGTCATAAACTTGATAATAATTCCAAAAATTAAATAAAATAAATGACCCCAGCCCCGATAAGAAATAAAGAATCGCAAATGTCTTCCGCCCAGCGCCTGCTCCAAAAATACTCCCAAAACTCCACAAAAGTAAGCATATTAAAAAGCAAATGCATCAGAGTGCGTGCATAAACATATGGGTAAATATCTGCCACGAATGAAATAGCGGCGATGTAGGTATATAGGCCGCCAGCTGATATTTCAGGTCAGGGGTATAATAACTTCGTAACGGCATACAAAAGAACATTTATAATAATGATATTTCTAGTAACTGGTATTGCGTTTATTGGGTTCATTTGTCAGTTTTATGATTATTTTTATTAAAATTTATTTTTCAGCTCCTCCAAAGGCAGCTCCAGATAACATCTTCGCCCATCTGGAAGATACTGCGAAAAACCTATCTGTATATATTCCTTGATAAGTTCTTCTACATCGGTCTTGTAAAAGGAAATTACAGCTAAAACCTTGTCTGCACCTTTTATCCATTGTTCCTCATAGTGGTTCATAAAATCCTCCTCCGTTTTGTAGTCCAATATCTCAAAAATTCTTTTCCAAAAATTCCATCACTTTGGTTTCCATTCAGCCCAACTGGAATAGCACTGATTTTCAAAAACATTATCCCTATCTAAAAACAATATCAAACCCCAGCTCTGAAGAGTATTTTTGATGGAAGAGTATTTTTATTTTTTTCCATCTCATTGAGGTGGTATTCCAGCGAAAAAGAAGCGTCTGCCTTGCTTTTTCTTTTGGGAACTTGTTTCTTCTTATCCGCCAAAACCAAAGCATAAATACGCTCCATGTTCAGCATCAAAGTCTTGTCCCCACGGTTATAAAGCCAATATCCATTAGGCAGCCTCATCAGCTCTTCATCAAAATCATCATCTTCAAAAAGTGACATTGAGTTTAGAAGGCTCCGCCTGTATGTTGCCTTGGTAGATTTCTCTAAATTAACCATTTTCACATCTGTATCAGACTGAAAAGGATTATAATTTCTATCTACTTTAATATCAGTAAATTGCGGCGAAGTATTCACTTTGGAGGAAATTCCTGCAAAAATATCTTTCTGCGGATCTCGGTCAAAATCCAGCGAAGGTGCGATGTTATAAATCCCCAAAGAACGCTTAACAGTGGAGACGAATCAAGGCGTAAATAAGGTGCTCATCCTCAATTTCACTTCCGTTTTCTGTGGGTGGATATTGACATCTCATTTTTCTGGGTCAAGCTCCAGATATAGGAAAAAAATGTCGGAATATAAGCAGGCACCAGTAGCCCTCGAAAGCCTCCTGAACAGCACGATTAAAATAAGCACTCTGAAAAACCTTCCATTGACAAAAGAAAAACTGCTTCGCCTCTGGTTTTCTTCGCGCCTTCTGGTTTTTGCGACAAATCCGTCCAATTTCACCCAGCCCAAATCTTCTTTCACTGGAAACCAGCAGCGGCTGGAGTTTTTCGCCCAAAAATATCTACTATTCTCTGGGACAAATTCGCTTTTTCTGAGCTTAAATATCTCTTCATCATTATGATAAAGTGAAAATTCTATCTGCTCATGCGCCAGAGCCACACGATGAAATTCATCTATATTATGCCGAAATTCTACATTGTCCTTTTTCAAGAATTTTCTTCTTGCAGGCACATTGTCAGAACAAATTTTTTCACCAAAAATTAGAGCCCCTCAGCAGTCTGAATAGGCTCTGAAATTCTAGCTCTCCCTTCTATGTAGATATTTGTTCCTATTTCAGCACCTTGTAGTCCTCAGTTCCACCTTTGCGCCACCGCCGCTATGGATGCCAAAGCCTCTCCCCAAATCCTTTGCTCGATATCTTAAAAATATCTTCCGTGGTACGGATTTTGAAGTTGCATGCCTTTCAAAGGCCATTCTGGCATCAGTTTCGGACATTCCCTATGCCGTCATCTACTACCTGTATCAGATTTTTCCAGCGTCCCTTTATGATAAGTTCCACCTTACTAGCCTTCGCATCTATGGCATTTTCCAGCAGTTCTTTTACTACGGAAGCTGGTCTCTGTACCACTTCTCCCGCCGCAATCTGGTTGGCAACATAGTCTGGCAAAAGCTGAATAATATCTGACATATTTTTAGAAAGGTTTTACTTTATTTATTTTATCTTTTCTGATGTCTTTGTTTTCTACTCCTAATTTATAGTAAACCCCACACCTAAAACCTGTTTCATTTGGATTTTCTGACTTGGTCGTGGTCGTAGACCAAATCGATATTAAATGTAGTGGTTATGAATTTATTAAATTTCAAACTCAATGTCCCTGTGTATGCGATATCCACTCTTTCAGGGGTGAGAAGTATAGCTGCTGAACAAATTCAGCTGATTGGTAAAATAAATATCCTTATAAATTTTCCAACGATGAATCACATTGAGCATTGCTCCCATTTCGCTTCTTATACTCTGTCCATCATATTCTAGTCCGTATTTCCTTGTTTCTGAAGGTGTTTATCCAGCACGAAAGTCAGTTTAGCATTGATAGGTCTGAGTATCACTTGGAAATTCTCCTTTGGATTATACAAAAACCCCAAGACCGACATTCAAATACCCAGGCGCCATAAATCGCGAAATTCTATCCTCAAATTTCACTTTCTTCCCGAAGAATAATAGTATCCTAGCGAAAACTGAGACAAGAACTGGAAACCTGTGGAAAGATAATACTGGCTACCTAAATCATAGCCATAGTCAGAGGAAACATTGAGGGTAATCTTCCGTTTTTCTGAGTCTCTTTTTTCTGTCAGAAACCATTCCATAGCCCATCTTCACATGAGTGTCCCAAAAATGCTTTCCATTTTTATAAATCAACGAATAATCTATCCTACAATAATACTGATACTGTTATCCCCCTGTGTTCCAGTTGGAATAAGAAGACTGATTGAAAAAATCAAATTGTTCTGTCCATAGAAAAACCAAGACCTCTCACGATAAGTGTTCATAAGTAGATACGGCGTCACAGGAAGCTCTCCCTGCTGGTTTTCCTGATTTCTAAAGATGATGGTATCCTTCTTTTTATGTCCAGTTTTACCAATTTGGGAGTATTCAGACTATCCAAATTAACTGCTGTAGAATCCCATTTTTTTCTGATTGATAGAGTCAATCTTGTATTTCAACGGATTTATCTGAGCAAATCCCATTACTGAAAATACCAAATAATACAGAAACGAGTATACCATAGTTGCAAAAGTATAAGTTTTTATGTTAGGACAAAAATTATTGCAAAATTATATCTATCTTGTCTGAAAAAAATATTATATTTGCCAGAAAATGACATCTTACATAATCATAAAAATATAAACATTCAAGAATCATGAAAAACAATCTACATTTTACCCCCTATACAAAAATCTGATATCACAAGAAAAATAAACTTTTTAAAAAATCATCAACCACAGATAGAAGGTATCCACCTTTTTGTCTGTGGTTTTTGTGCTGAATAAATTTAAAATGACAATATCATGAGTGTAAATAATCTAAAACAACCACCACCTCTGCAGAACCAGAAATTAATGCTATCCTAAATGCCCTTAATGATTTGGAACGCGCAATGGAGCTGATAAATATCAACCTGACTCCCGAAGACCGCAATAAATACGGCAGGGTAGATGAACAGAATAAGCTTTTCATCAACAAGGTTCATGATTTTTGCTACACAGCAAACTAATCTGCGAACAATGGATGTGGACTGGGATGAGTTTGAAAAGGATTTCAAAAAGCCGCGCAGTGCTGGAAAAACATCATCTCCAGACTAAACAACCTCTCTATCCGTGCCAATAATTCCAAAATTTTCCATGATTTCGATAATTATCAGGATGCCCTTGCGGATTATGCCTATACGCAGTTTAGAGCGAACTCCAAGATGGTAGGATTTGAGGACAAATACAATGAATTACGCCAGTTTTTGCAAAAAGCAAGAGAAAACAAGATAAAAACCAGTAAAACACCTTTCGGAAAAACCTTTTAAATGATAATTATCACTTCCAAAGTCATAAAAAACCATCTCCAAGGTCATAATTATGACCAAAAAAAGGTCTTCCAAACCACCTATAAGGTTATAATTATAACTAAATAGGTCTTCTGAACCATTAAAAAGGTAGAAATAATCCTTAAAACAATAGTCTATAAGACAAATATTACTATCCGAAGGGTGAAAAATACTATAAAAGCGGAATCCGAAAAAGCTAAAAGAGTAGGAATTTTTCAATAAATAAAAAATGAATGAAACGACTAGCTTTTAATGTTCCTTTACAATAATATTATTTAGTTGTAATAAAGGACAAGAAAAACGAACAAAAACAAGAGGACAATAAAAGAGTTTAAACCTCTAGTTGATAGCACCATAGCTGATACAGGAGACGCTACTATGGATAATGGAAGAGTTTTTACAGTAGAGTATCATGAAAGATATAAACAACGAAGAAGACTACTCATATGAAGAAGCTATACGAAATCATTATACTGCAGGTTTTTCAGATAAATATAAAGTGTTTCAAAACGAAGAGATGTTTGAGGACTACCTAGCTGGTCTGGTGATGAAGAAAATAAGAGAAACTATGACAAAGGCTACTATGCTTTTTAGATTTTTGGACAAAAACCTAATTATACAGGATATATGAACAACTATATTATCCTGAGTAAGATTAAAATGAACCATGCTAGAACAACAGAAGTAGTAGCTTTACTTGATATTACTACAGGCGAACAACAATTTTTAAGTGTAGATAAAAATATGGAGATTCTAACCCCTAGAAATTGTAAATTCAGATTGCTGGTATCTTCTAGATCTTACATTAGATAAATTCGAAGTAGGACAGGTTATAAATTTAGTTTCTAAACCTCAAAAAATAAGTGAAGGAAAAATATGTTAATTCCTGATATCCAGTTCTATAAAAATTAAAGGAGGAAGAAGATGCTTGGTATCAAAACTACCATAGACAACAAACTAATCCAGATGGAGAAGAATTAGAATGGGATAACGATTTATAAACAGCATAAAGATATGAACATTATGAAAACAATTATTTTTTAACATTTAGTATAGTAATATTTATTTTAACAAGCTGCCAAGAAAAATCCGATACCAAGCCCTATGGAAACCAAGATAGAGGATGGCTATAAATATACAGGATATAAAAATGATTCTATTCCAGAGGGCAATATAATGAATATCCCAAGAAAAAGACAATACAGAATTTGCAGAGTTTAGACTGATAGGAGTTTGGAAAGAAGAAAAGACAGGGGAAATAACAAATGTTATATATCAGGATATAATCACAGGACATTCTTATAATACAGGATCATCTGTAAGTAGTTTCTTAAGCAATAACTTAGCTGCCTTCTGGAATCAATATGAACCTGGGGATATTGTAAAAAATACCTGCTATAAGAACTGAAATATATGAGAAGAAGCGTTTGACATAGATTTAACAAGAATAATAAAAGAAAAATAAGTAAAATATAAAAACAAAGTATTATGAGACATTTAGTTTTTAACACTAGTAAGTGTATTTTTATTTGATAGTTGTGGTAACAATAAATCCATTACCGAAACCGACCCTGAAAACTGGTTATAAATATGAACGACTGAAAGAAGAATACAATAAACCTGATGAAAGAATTGGGTATTTTGTATTTCGGCTTAGAGAATTAATTGATGAAGAAAAAGATTAGGAGGTGGTATTATTGAAGATTCTGAATTAGCTGGAATCATCAAATACGAAGATACAGTCTGGGGGCTTCCAGAAATACCATTTAGAGTAACTAGCAAGACATTTAATAAAGAGGGAGAGCTTGCTTTTATAGATATTCAAAATGTAATAACAGGAGAGGAATTAACTTTTCAGAAGAAAAACCCTAATATGGAACTAAAAGCCTAAATATGTAAAAAGTAATGTTGCTGCATTTGAGAATAAAGATGTAGGGTGAAATAGTATACATGAAAACAGCCATATACCCACGAAGTTATTCTGTTTATTTTCCAGTTACTGAGGATTTATATCTAGAAATGGTTAAAAGAGCTTTATAACAACCATAAAAAGAATATATTTCTTTAAACATAGACAGTATTATATCTGATCATGTTCCTCCTTTCAATCTTAATTTTTGAAAGGAGGATTTTTAATATATTTACTTTATCTTTATTTATTTCATCAAAAATTCTATTAAATTCGTCAAATCATATTTTATTATGAAAAATTCAAC
>BNJT01002669.1_pt1 | contig 131851 bp, 184 predicted proteins | sample 8540491 | NCBI WGS metagenome assembly BNJT01 (sample SAMD00202455, study PRJDB9452) | human saliva metagenome | host: Homo sapiens | reverse complement strand
AAAGCTTAATCTAGCTTAACCAATAGAATGAGACTTGTCCATTGGGCAGGTCTTTTTTTAATTTAATTTTTTTATAGAGTTGTGAGAATAAATGTATAGTGGATTGAATCTAGAACAGTACACTGTTAATTCTAAAAAAATGCTAGAAATTGACTTAACTGTTCTGGTAAATTTGTCCAGATTTTTATTTCATTTCACTATAAATCAAAGATGTTGATAAACAATACTCAATGAAAAATCAAAAGAGCAAACTAGGAAGCTAGCCGTAAGCTGTACTTGAGTACGGTAAGGCGACGCTGACGTGGTTTGAATTTGATTTTCGAAAGAGTACAAGTCTTTAAAATCAGAGAAACGCATATTATCAGGTGGTGAAAACCTTGATAATATACGTTTCATTTTGGGAATATTCACTAACTTATATGGTAGATTTAATTTTTTTATCTAAGATACTTCATATGACTAACAAAGTCAACTTGAAGAACTGCCTTAAATTTTTATATAAAAACTGATAAAGTCAGTAACCTAGTTACATCAAGGATGCATCGACCTAATTTGAATCATATTTTTTTATCAGATATATAGTGTAATGAAATAAAATCTGAACAAATTGACTAGGAAAAATCAAATCAATTTCTAGTAATATTTTTAGAAGCCAGACTGTACTATTGTTTATTCAACACACTATAAAATTGAAGTGTCAATAGAAAAATGCTAGATAAAAAGTCTAGCATTTTATTCTTCTAAAGTTTCTAAGATGAGGTTAATAGCATCAAGTAGTTTTTTTCGTTTTGAAATGGGTAGTTCAGAAATCAGTTCAAATGTTTTTTTGTCGTCTCAAAATCAGCTTCTTGATTAAAAAAAGTTAAAAAAATTCAGCTTCAGTGACTTCCAAAGCAATGATAATTTTTCTCTAACGTTTCTAATTTTATATTTAAATTTTTTTATTTTCAATATTATAGATATAATTAATACCTAGATTGGCTTTCTCACTCAACTCCCACTGTGTCATTTTTTTCTGCTTTCTTAAATGTCGGATTCGAAGAGAGATATGTTTTTGTAATGTGTATTTGTTCATATAATCCCCTAATTTCTCTATTGTAACTCTTAAATTATCACTATAAATCCCATCTATAGAGTTAAAATTATACTTAAATCACTTTACAAAAATAGGTATTTTGTATTAAACTAATGGAAGAACGACTTATAAGGAGTGAAATATGGATAAACGCACAAAATGGAGTTTAGCAGCAGCTGCACTTGTTACAGCTAGCCTAGCAAAGGTTGAAGATGTCAATGCTAAGGAATTAACTGAACAAGGACTTTCTTCTCAAGTAGTCACTGAGCAAACATCCACCAAAAACTGTAGAAATTACAAAAGAACAAGTCAATCAAGCACAAGAAAACGTGAAACAGGCTGAACAAACAGTTGAAAAAGGCACGTACCGAGAATGACAACGCAAATCAAACAGTAAAAAGAACTTGAAAAACAGGTATCTGTAGCCAAACAAAATGTAAAAAGATGCAGAAGATAATCAAAACGCATCTGATAAAGCAATTACAAAAAGCGGAAGATCAACTAACTCATGCGGATGAACAGGTTAATAATGCAACAATGCAACATTCAGTATCTGCTAATCAAGTAACGCATGCTAATCAAACCGTTGAAGATGAAACAACAAAACTCAAACAAGCAACTGAACAAGTAAATGAACAAGAACATATCGTTCAATTAGCACAAGACCATGTTCAAGAAATTGAAGAATCTATTAGTCATACAAATGAACATGAACTAACTGATGCACTTACACAAGCAAAAAAATAGTTGTAGAGCAGTCAAAAAGAAGCAGTTACCCAAGCTGAACACCAAGTAGAAGTTGTAAAAGAAGCCGATGAAAAAAACGTAATGAAACCATCAATATCTTAGACGAAAAAAGTTACACAAGCAACAACTAACAATGTGATCGCAAATAATACAGTAACAAACAAAGAAACAGAGGTTAAGGTAGCAGAACAACGAGTTCAAGAAGCACAACAACTGCTAAATGAAGCTACCACAACACTAAAAACATTAACAACGAATCAAGTCGTAAATACATTAACTCTTAGTGAAGAATATATTAAAGCACTAAAAGAAGATGACGAAGTAACCTTGAAACGTATTAATGAAAGTGTAAATCTTAAAAATGAATACAAGTCAAACGAAGTTGATAAAACCCGAAATATCGATATTCGAAATTTAACATACGATCAGCAATTAGAATTGACACAATTTGCAGCTGATTTAATTAATCAAGTACGTAAACAATATGGTTCACCATTTGTTACAATCACCAAAAGACTCTCTTAAATTTGCAAACACAGTTGTACGTAAAGATGAAGCAAATGGATATCAAATGGATGATGGGCATGATGTTAAGGTCATTAATGAGGTGGCACGTGAATTTGGTTTAACAACTGGTGGAAAACTTCAATTTTATGAAAACCTATTTTCATATGGATTTAATGATGATGAGTATGAAAATGAATACAAACACCTAGGGTGTTAATGCTGATCAGTTTTATACAAAAACAATGGATGAAGCTAAATCTACCATTTATAAATCACTTACTGCATTTTTAATGAATGGATATGAATGGCAACATGCTAGAAGTATCGTTGGTTATAGAAATGAGCCTGCATATTTTGGTCTTGCGATTGGTCATGGATTAGCAGTAGGTAAAGTACACTTTGAATTAGTTCGACCAGATTATATTGATGATCCATCAAAATTCGATACTACTGAAATTAAAGTTGCGTCACCTATTGAACGTATTGAACAAGCAAAAGCTGAAGTATCTAATCTTGAACTTAAACTTTCTACAGTCAAGACTGAATTAGAAGATAAACAAGCAGAATTAACCAATGCAAAAGAACAAGCTCAAGAAACAGGTATCATTCTTACACAGGGCAAAAAGAAGCACTTAACGAAGTGAAGGAATCTAAAGAACAAACTCCTGATGCAGTAACAAAACTAGAATTAGCCAAAGAAAACCTTCGTAAAGCTGAACTTGAAAAAGAAATTGCTGAAGAAAAATTTAAATCTCTTTTCTAAGACAAAAAGAAGAAAAAAAGAAAAAGATTTACTTACAGCTAAAGAAAAAGTCAAGTCAAGATGAGAAAGAATTAAAAATCTCGTAAAGATAATCTTTCAGCTATTGAAAAAAACGTTATAATGAAGCCGTTAAACAATTGACTGACGCTAAAGAAAAACTTTAATATCACATTAAACGTATTAACTGAAGCAACACAAGAACTTAAGACTGCACAAGATAAAGTTGAGGCATTGAAAAATGCACCTAAACGAGTAGAAGATGCTAAACGTGCGCTTTATCAACTTACACAAGAGTATGAAAAAAGCTCTAGACTTACAACATACAAGTGAGCTAGAATTGAAAAAGGCAATTAATGAGCTGACTAACGCAACTCGTGAATATCAAGTACTCAAAAGCTCAATATGACGCATACCAAGCAAGCCTAAAACCATCAACAGATATTAAACCATCAGTAGATGTGAAAGATAGTAAAGATCAAAAATCTGAAAGGGAAAAAAAGAGACTCAAAAGTGCGAATCAGGTTGTTAGCTATAGCCGTGTAGCTAGAAATAAAGAATTGCCAAAAACTGGTAGTGCAAGCTCTGTTTTTAACCTTGATTGGCCTAGGTGCACTTAGCTTACTTGGAGTAACACCTTCAAAACGTAAAAAAGAGGATAGATAATGAAAAGAGTCAATATATTTGTTTCATTGATATTCTTACTTGTTTTGTTAACAGGTTGTAGTAAGAACCTTAACGGTATTTATGAAGGGAAAAAAATGGGATAGTTTCATATCGCTTGGAGATTAAAGATAAAGTAGCATCTTTGAGAATGAATGCCTTGGTTTTTGAGGATAATGTGGATCTGTCTGTTGATTCTAAAAATAAGGAGTTAACTGGAACATATAGGGATGACGAAGTAAGCTTATCTTATGAAATGAAGGAGGAGGCTCTTACTTTAACACCGAAAAATTCAGGAGCTTTAAAGATTACATCAGACTCAGTTGTAATGAAAAAAATAACCGGAAATGGTCAAAAAGAATCAGAAAAGCAATCTTCTTCAACTCGGAGTGAAGACGCTGGAACGTCAACAAAATCATCGACTAACAGCAACTCGCAAAACACTAGTTCTAAAGAAAAAAGGGTCTCGAAGTCTTTGGATGTGACTGCTATCCAGTCAGGAGAGTTTTTCTAGTCTAGTTGGAACCTGGCAGAATGCTAACGGAAAAGTCTTGAAATTTGATCGACAAGGTCTTGTCGAGCCACAAAGATACGCGCTTGAATACAAATCGTTCTACTCTTGAAGGAGGGATTTTTAAAGGCTAGTTTACAGCATGGATTTACTGGTTCAATGATTTACTTGGCGTCCCAGTGGAACAGTTTTTTTCCAGATGGAGTAGATGGGAAACATGATGCTTCTGATAGTTCAAAAGATAGAATCTGGACTGGACAACAAGGGATATTTTCAGATGCAAATGAGTTTTACTACAAGATGAGCTCGGAGCTTTTAGATACGACGGGAACTACTGTGAAACGTAGTGGAGATGATGCACGTAAACGGCGTAATACTGGTGTTTGGTTGAGTGGTGGACAGTCATCTATTGATTATGCAAATGAAAAGCTAGGTTTTAAAGAGCGTGAAGTATTTGCAGGAAACTACGGTATGACAGATGAAATCCCCTATAACGCAGTTCATAGTACAGATGGATCTGTAGTTTGGGTCTATCAAAACGGGGTAATCTTACAAGAAGACGGACAAATTCTTTATGAACCGTGAGTGGGAATTAGTAGAAAGAAAAGGAAATGGAAATGACGAGAGAGGAAATTTTACAATACTTACAAGATAAACGTGAGTTGACAGCTCCAGTAGCAGTAACTTTGAAAAATTTACAAGAAAAACAAGCTAAGTTAACGAAAGCTAAGCAGTTCTTAGGTAAAACTATTATTGGAATGTTTGTACTTACCTTACTAATTTTGATTACTGATAGTGGTAGAGGTTTGGAACGTTTTGTGTTTTTGATGATAGGAATTGTATTATTTGGTGGTCGTCGGTTATTTTTGATACAACCAGCAGAAGCTGAACTGGAACAGGCTCAGAAATTACATAATACAGAAATTAGTCAACCAGGCTACATTAATGGGAAAAAGAATTTTCCAGAGAAATTTTATAATTATAGTGATACCTACCGTCTTTATAAACTGGTTGAAGAAGGACGTGCTTTGACATTGCAAGAGGCGTATAATCTTTTAGAAACACAACAATTTCAAGAAAATCAACTTTCTATTCAAGAAGAAACTCGAGCTTTGCAGCATGATATTGCTAGTTCAGCACGTGTTGCAGCTGTCGGCTCTGTTATTTCAGCTTTTAATACTAGAAAGTAATAAACGATTTCTCTCAGTGTTTCAATAGAAGGAAATGAAAAGAAAAATATTGTCAATTTCTGACTGTTAAAATTATTTCAGAGAATGACTACTTATCATACCCTCATTAAGGTGTAGAAACTCTGCACCCTAGTCAATTAAAAATCAATGTCCTATCTGTCTACAAAAATCTTTTAATGTTTTGTAAATAAATTGATTAAAAAAATATGATGAATTATAAGAATCAATAAGTGGTAAACTTCTCCCCAGAATCCATGTTTTTAAAGTAACTATACAAATGAGGTCGGGACAAAAAAATCTCAGCTTCCTTTTTAGAAATGAGACTTTTTCTTATCATTTTAGTTTCTATATCCATAATATTCAATAAACCAGTAGGTCCTTGAAAGCTCTAGGGGTTAGGATTACGAAAAACGCAATATGATCAATAGTTTTCTGTATTGATGACTAAGATAATCTTTCAACAGTTTAAAAGTGATATTTCATTTTCAGAAGACATTAAATTGACAAGTAATGCAAAATGATGTACAATTACAGTACAAATCTTAAGTGAGGTGATAAGAATGGGAAAAACAGCAACAATTAATGTTCGAGTTGATGCATTAGATAAAAAATCAGCTGAACAGGTTCTGAAGCAACTTGGGATGCCAATGTCAACATTAGTTACACTATTATTGAAGCAAGTATCATTAACGAAGAAAATTCCTTTTTGATATTACATTGCCAGAAGCACCATCATCAGTTAGTGTAGAGGGAATGACAGCTGAACGATTTGGACAAATGATGGTTGAAGCTTATCATGAAGCAGAAAAACGGTCAGGTTCGATCGGCCAATGAGTTCTTTTTAAAGAATTTAAGGAACGGAATGTATGACTAAAATAACCATTAATATTTTAAAAAGAGCTGAAAGCGATATAGAAGATATTTATCATTATATTGCAGATGAACTTCAATCGCCGGAAACTGCTATGAATCACTTTGAAGCTATTGTAGAAGGGATTCAAAGCTTAGAAATATTTCCTGAAAGATGTGCTCTTGTAGAAGAATTGCTCAGTTTAGATATTAAAGTTAGGCGACTGATAGTAAAAAAATTATTCAGTGTTTTATCGTTTTTGATAAGGATACAGTTACCATCTTGAGAGTGTTACATCAATCAAGTAGTTTGCGTAGATTATTATTTGAAATCGGGAACAAATCTGATTGACATATATTTATTGAGCCAGATTGCATTTCGTTTTATGTGACTTTAAATAAAAATCATAGTTAAAGCTTTTTAAAAAAATATGTGACACTGTTCATTATGATTCAGAAAGTAAAAGCTTAATCTAGCTTAACTATACAAAACAGAAACCTGCCCATTGGGTGGGTTTTTGGCGTTTTAAGGAAACTATTAAATCAGAATTTCTGATTCAAAAGTATTATTTTAAGAGAGAAATCTCTAATTTCATAATCTATAAGCAAACGCTTGCATTCCGCTTTTTATTGGACTATAATAGGTTGGTATAAAGCCTTCTGTAATAATAAAATGTAGAAGGTGTAGAAAGTAAGGATTTAGAATATTTGTAGTCAAAAACACAATGTTGCTATTCCTTGCGATAGGGAGATAGATATGGCAATGATAGAAGTGGAACATCTTCAGAAGAATTTTGTGAAGACTGTTAAGGAACCCGGGCTTGAAGGGAGCTTTGCGCTCCTTTATTCATCCTGAAAAGCAGACCTTTGAAGCGGTCAAGGATTTGACCTTTGAGGTTCCCAAGGGGCAGATTTTAGGATTTATCGGGGCAATGGTGCTGGGAAGTCGACAACCATCAAAATGCTGACAGGAATTTTAAAGCCGACATCGGGCTATTGTCGGATCAATGGCAAGATTCCGCAAGACAATCGCCAAGACTATGTCAAGGATATTGGGGTGGTCTTTGGACAACGCACCCAGCTATGGTGGGATCTGGCCCTGCAAGAAACCTACACGGTTTTGAAAGAGATTTACGATGTTCCAGACTCGCTCTTTCATAAGCGTATGGACTTTTTGAATGAAGTTTTGGATTTGAAGGAATTTATCAAGGATCCTGTGCGGACTCTTTCATTGGGTCAACGGATGCGGGCGGACATTGCAGCTTCCTTGCTTCACAATCCCAAGGTTCTCTTTTTAGATGAGCCGACTATTGGTTTGGATGTGTCTGTCAAGGATAACATTCGTCGGGCTATCACCCAGATCAATCAGGAGGAAGAGACAACTATTCTCTTGACCACTCACGACTTGAGCGATATTGAGCAACTCTGTGATCGGATTTTTATGATTGATAAGGGGCAAGAGATTTTTGATGGAACGGTGAGCCAGCTCAAGGAGACCTTTGGCAAGATGAAGACTCTCTCCTTTGAACTGGTGCCAGGTCAAAGTCATCTGGTCTCCCACTATGAAGGTTTTTCGGATATGGCCATTGATAGACAAGGGAATAGTCTCAACATTGAATTCGATAGTTCACGCTATCAGTCAGCTGACATTATCAAGCAAACCTTATCTGATTTTGAGGTCCGTGATTTGAAGATGCTGGATACAGATATTGAGGATATTATCCGTCGCTTCTACCGAAAGGAGCTCTAAGATGGTCAAATTGTGGAGACGTTATAAACCCTTTATCAATGCAGGGATTCAGGAGTTGATTAGCTATCGAGTCAACTTTATTCTTTATCGGATTGGCGATGTCATGGGTGCTTTTGTGGCCTTTTATCTCTGGAAGGCTGTCTTTGATTCCTCCCAGGAGCCTTTGATTCAGGGCTTCAGTATGGCGGATATCACCCTCTACATCATCATGAGTTTTGTGACTAATCTTCTGACTAGGTCGGATTCTTCCTTTATGATTGGTGATGAGGTCAAGGATGGTTCCATTATCATGCGCTTGTTGCGACCAGTGCATTTTGCGGCTTCTTACCTCTTTACGGAGCTTGGTTCCAAGTGGTTGATTTTTATCTCTGTTGGACTGCCATTTTTAAGTGTCATTGTTTTGATGAAAATCTTATCTGGGCAAGGGATTGTAGAAGTGCTGGGACTAACTACCCTTTATCTTTTTAGCTTAACGCTGGCCTATCTGATTAACTTTTTCTTTAATATCTGCTTTGGATTTTCAGCCTTTGTATTTAAAAATCTTTGGGGTTCCAATCTACTTAAGACTTCCATAGTGGCCTTTATGTCTGGGAGTTTGATTCCCTTGGCTTTCTTTCCAAAGGTCGTTTCAGATATTCTCTCCTTCCTGCCTTTCTCATCCTTGATCTACACTCCAGTCATGATTATTGTTGGGAAATACGATGCCAGTCAGATTTTTCAGGCACTCGCTTTGCAGTTTTTCTGGCTCTTAGTGATGGTGGGATTATCTCAGTTGATTTGGAAACGAGTCCAGTCATTCATTACCATTCAGGGAGGTTAGTATGAAAAAATATCAACGCATGCATCTGATTTTTATCAGACAATACATCAAACAAATCATGGAATACAAGGTTGATTTTGTGGTTGGTGTCCTGGGAGTTTTTCTGACTCAAGGCCTGAACCTCTTGTTTCTCAATGTCATCTTTCAACACATCCCATCCCTAGAAGGTTGGACCTTTCAAGACATCGCCTTTATCTATGGATTTTCTTTGATTCCCAAGGGACTAGATCATCTCTTTTTTGACAATCTCTGGGCGTTAGGACAACGCTTGGTTAGAAAAGGCGAGTTTGACAAGTATCTGACTCGTCCCATCAATCCTCTCTTTCATATCCTAGTTGAGACTTTTCAGATTGATGCCTTGGGCGAACTATTGGTCGGTGGAATCTTACTAGCGACAACGGTATCAAGCATTGCTTGGACTCTTCCAAAATTCTTGCTTTTCCTAGTCTGCATACCATTTGCGACCTTGATTTATACTTCTTTGAAAATCGCGACAGCCAGCATCGCTTTTTGGACCAAGCAGTCAGGAGCTATGATTTACATTTTTTATATGTTTAATGACTTTGCCAAGTATCCAATTTCCATTTACAATTCGCTTCTTCGTTGGTTGATCAGCTTTATCGTGCCTTTTGCCTTTACGGCCTACTATCCTGCCAGCTATTTCTTGCAGGATAAGGATGTAATCTTTAATATTGGTGGTTTGATTTTGATTTCCCTTGTTTTCTTTGTCATTTCCCTTAAACTTTGGGATAGGGGCTTGGATGCCTACGAAAGTGCGGGTTCGTAAATAATAGAATATCAAAGCCTTGTCTCAGGACAGGCTTTTTCTAATAGAAATGAAAATTCCTTGACATCTATTCTCAGATCGCTATATTGTAAGTGTAATCGCCGATTTAGCTTATACTCTTCGAAAATCTCTTCAAACCACGTCAGCTTCCATCTGCAACCTCAAAACAGTGTTTTGAGCTGACTTCGTCAGTTCTATCTACAACCTAAAAGCAGTGCTTTTAGCAACCTGCGGCTAGCTTCCTAGTTTGTTCTTTGATTTTCATTGAGTATTAGTTGCTAGAGCAAGACACTCGTAAAGCCTAGGTCACAGGTGAAGATAGGACTGAGGATTTGAAAAATTAGATATGTAGAAAATAACCGTTAAGCCTTGTTCTTAGCGGTTATTTATTTTGTTTAATAGTATTGTTATTGCATCAATTATGTCTGTTTTTGAGATGTTGCTAGTGCTCTAGGTTGATTCCTACTATTCTTGATGGTGTAAATGTGCTTATAATGTATTCCAGTTAACCACGAAAGCTTTTGGATTTTTATAAAAATTAAGGTACGTTAAAAAAATAAATTAACAGACGTTAATTTTTCTTGACTTAAAAATTTTTAATTGATATACTATTTTTCAGAGAGCTAACAATTATATATAAATGTACTACTCTATTTCCTAGATAATACTTAGTAAAACTTTTTATAACAAAGGCTAGCAAAGTTAAAGTTTTCTATCTATTGGAATTTAAATAAATATGTAAGGAATTAAAATGAAAAAAAGTACAGTATTGTCATTAACTGCAGCTGCAGTTATTTTAGCAGCATATGTCCCTAATGAGGTAGTTTTAGCAGACACATCTAGCTCTGAAGATGCTTTAAATATCTCTGATAAAGAAAAAGTAGTAGTAGATAAGGAAGCAGAAAAATAAAGAAAAAAACATGAAGATATTCATAAGGATATGGAAACTTCAGAGGATTTTAAAGAGAAGAAAACAACGATTATTGAGGAAAAAGAAGTTGTTAGTAAGGAATCTGTGATAGACAATAAAACTAACAACGAAAAAGCAACAAGTAAAAAAGAAGATTCCAATCAATCCCAAAGAGATAATGCAGACTCGTCTGCAAGTAAAGACACAGAAAATCCCCAAAAAGAAGATAAACTTATCTATATTGCTGAATTTAAAGATAAAGAATTTGGAGAAAAAGCAATTAAGGAACTATCAAATCTTAAGAATACAAAAGTTTTATACACTTATGATAGAATTTTTAACGGTAGTGCTATTGAAACAACTCCAGATAACTTGGACAAAATTAAACAAATAGAAGGTATTTCATCGGTTGAAAGAGCACAAAAAGTCCAACCCATGATGAATCATGCTAGAAAGGAAATTGGAGTTGAGGAAGCTATTGATTACCTAAAGTCTATCAATGCTCCATTTGGTAAAAATTTTGATGGTAGAGGTATGGTCATTTCAAATATCGATACCGGGACAGATTATAGGCATAAGGCCATGAGGATCGATGATGATGCCAAAGACTCAATGAGATTTAAAAAAGAAGACTTAAAAGGTACTGATAAAAATTTCTGGTTGAGTGATAAAATTCCTCATGCTTTCAATTATTATAATGGTGGGAAAATTACAGTAGAAAAAGCTGATGATGGTGGCGATTATTTTGATCCACATGGGATGCATATTGCAGGGATTCTTGCTGGAAATGATACTGAAAAAGACATCAAAAACTTTAACGGAATAGATGGAATTGCGCCTAATGCACAGATTTTCTCTTATAAAATGTACTCTGACGCAGGATCTGGCTTTGCTGGAGATGAAACAATGTTTCATGCTATTGAAGATTCAATCAAACACAATGTCGATGTTGTTTCGGTATCCTCTGGCTTTACAGGAACGGGCCTTGTAGGTGAGAAATATTGGCAAGCTATTAGGGCGTTAAGAAAAGCAGGAATTCCAATGGTTGTAGCTACGGGTAACTATGCAACTTCTGCTTCAAGTTCTTCATGGGATTTGGTGGCAAATAATAATCTGAAAATGACCGACACTGGAAATGTAACGCGAACTGCAGCACATGAAGATGCGATAGCGGTCGCTTCTGCTAAAAATCAGACAGTTGAGTTTGATAAAGTTAACATAGGTGGAGAAAATTTTAAATACAGAAATATAGGGGCCTTTTTCGATAAGAATAAAATCACAACAAATGAAGACGGTTCAAAAGCTCCTAGTAAATTAAAATTTGTATATATAGGCAAAGGTCAAGACCAAGATTTGATAGGATTGGATCTTAAGGGCAAAATTGCAGTAATGGATCGAATTTATACCAAGGATTTAAAAGATGCTTTTAAAAGAGCAACGGATAAGGGCGCACGAGCCATTATGGTTGTAAATACTGTCAATTACTACAATAGAGATAATTGGACAGAGCTTCCAGCCATGGGATATGAAGCGGATGAAGGGACTAAAAGTCAAGTATTTTCAATTTCAGGAGATGATGGTGTAAAGCTATGGAACATGATTAATCCTGATAAAAAAACTGAAGTTAAAAGGAATAATAAAGAAGATTTCAAAGATAAATTGGAGCAATACTATCCAATTGATATGGCCAGCTATAATTCTAATAAACCGAATGTAGGTGACGAAAAAGAGATTGACTTTAAGTTTGCACCTGACACAGACAAAGAATTGTATAAAGAAGATGTCATAGTTCCAGCAGGATCCACATCTTGGGGACCGAGAACAGATTTGCTTTTAAAACCTGATGTCTCAGCACCAGGTAAAAATATTAAATCTACTCTCAATGTCATTAATGGGAAATCAACTTATGGTTATATGTCAGGGACTAGTATGGCAACTCCAATCGTAGCAGCTTCTACTGTTTTGATTAGACCCAAGTTAAAGGAAATGCTTGAAAGACCTGCCTTGAAAAATCTTAAGGGAGATGACAAAATAGACCTTACAAGTCTTACAAAAATTGCCCTACAAAATACTGCACGTCCTATGATGGATGCAACGTCTTGGAAAGAAAAAAGTCAATACTTTGCATCACCTAGACAACAGGGAGCAGGTCTAATTAATGTTGCCAATGCTTTGAGAAATGAAGTTGTAGCGACTTTCAAAAACACAGATTCTAAAGGTTTGGTAAACTCTTATGGTTCTATTTCTCTTAAAGAAATAAAAGGAGATAAAAAATACTTTACAATTAAGCTTCACAATACATCAAACAGACCTTTAACCTTTAAAGTTTCAGCATCAGCGGTAACTACAGATGCTTTAACTGATAGACTAAAACTGGATGAAACATACAAAGACGAAAAATCACCAGATGGGAAGCAAATTGTTCCAGAAATCCATCCAGAAAAAATCAAAGGAGCAAATATCACATTTGAGCATGATACTTTCACCATAAGCCCAAATTCTAGCTTTGATTTAAATGCGGTTATAAATGTTGGGGAGGCTAAAAACAAAAATAAATTTGTAGAATCATTTATTCATTTTGAGTCAGTGGAAGAAATGGAAGCTCTAAACTCCAACGGGAAGAAAATAAATTTCCAACCTTCTTTATCGATGCCTCTAATGGGATTTGCTGGGGATTGGAACAAAGAGCCAATTCTTGATAAATGGGCCTGGGAAGAGGGTTCAAAAATCAAAAAACAATGGAAGGTTATGATGATGATGGTAAACCAAAAATTCCAGGAACCTTAAATAAGGGAATTGGTGGAGAACATGGTATAGATAAATTTAATCCAGCAGGAGTTATACAAAATAGAAAAGATAAAAATACAACATCCCTAGATCAAAATCCAGAATTATTTGCTTTCAATAACGAAGGTATCAACGCACCATCATCAAGTGGTTCTAATATTGCTAAAATTTATCCTTTAGATTCAAATGGAAATCCTCAAGATGCTCAACTTGAGAGAGGATTAACACCTTCTCCACTTGTATTAAGAAGTGCAGAAGAAGGAATGATTTCAATAGTAAATACAAATAAAGAGGGAGAAAATCAAATTGACTTAAAAGTCATTTCGAGAGAACACTTTGTTAAAGGAATTTTAAACTCTAAAAGAAATGATGCAAAGGGAATCAAATCTTCTAAGCTAAAAGTTTGGGGCGACTTGAAATGGGATGGACTCATCTATAATCCTAGAGGGAAAGAAGAAAATGCACCAGAAAGCAAGGATACCAAAGATCCAGCTACTAGGATAAGAGGTCAATTTGAACCGATTGCGGAAGGTCAATATTTCTATAAATTTAAATATAGATTAACTAAAGATTACCCATGGCAGGTTTCCTATATTCCTGTAAAAATTGATAACACAGCCCCTAAGATTGTTTCGGTTGATTTTTCAAATCCTGAAAAAATTAAGCTGATCACAAAGGATACTTATCACAAGGTAAAAGATCAATACAAGAATGAAACTCTATTTGCTAGAGATCAAAAAGAACATCCTGAAAAATTTGATGAGATTGCCAACGAAGTTTGGTATGCAGGAGCTGCTCTTGTTAATGAAGATGGAGATGTTGAGAAAAATCTTGAAGTAACTTATGCAGGTGAGGGTCAAGGAAGAAATAGAAAACTTGACAAAGACGGAAATACCATTTATGAAATTAATGGTGCAGGAGATTTAAGAGGAAAAATCATTGAAGTCATTGCACTAGATGGCTCTAGCAATTTCACAAAGATTCATAGAATTAAATTTGCTGATCATGCTGATGAAAAGGGGATGATTTCCTATTATCTAGTAGATCCTGATCAAGATTCATCTAAATACCAAAAACTTGGAGAGATTTCCGAATCTAAATTTAAAAATTTAGAAAATAGAAAAGAGGATAGTCTTAAAAAAGATGCAACTGAAGTAGAACATCATCAAGAAAATGAAGAGTCTATCGAAGAAAAATCTAGCTTGACTATCAATAAAGCCATTTCAACAATTAGAGATTTTGAAAGTAAAGACTTGAAGAAACTCATTAAAAAGAAATTTAGAGAAGTTGATGACTTTACAAGTGAAACTGGTAAGAGGACAGAAGAATACGATTATAAATACGATGATAAGGGAAATATCATTGCTTATGACGATGGTAGTGCCTTAGAATATGAAACTGAAAAACTTGACGAAATCAAATCAAAAATTTATGGTGTTCTAAGCCCATCTAAAGATGGACACTTTGAAATTCTTGGAAAGATAAGTAATGTTTCTAAAAATGCCAAGGTATATTATGGCAATAACTATAAATCTATAGAAATCAAAACGACTAAGTATGACTCACACTCAAAAACGATGACATTTGATTTATACGCTAATATTAATGATATTGTGGATGGATTAGCTTTTGCAGGAGATATGAGATTCTTTGTTAAAGATGATGATCAGATAAAAGCTGAAACTAAAATTAGAATGCCTGAAAAAAATAAGGAAACTAAAACAGAATATCCCTATGCATCAAGTTATGGGAATGTAATAGAATTAGGAGAAGGAGATCTTTCAAAAAACAAACCAAATAATTTAACGGAAATGGAATCTGGTAAAATCTATTCTGATTCAGAAAAACAACAATATCTGTTAAAAGATAACATTATTCTAAGAAAAGGCTATGCACTAAAAGTGACTACCTATAATCCTGGAAAAACGGATATGTTAGAAGGAAATGGAGTCTATAACAAGGAAGATATAGCAAAAATCCAAAAAGACCAATCCTAATCTAAGAGTCCTTTCAGAAAAAATTAATTTATGCTGATAGTAGAAATGTTGAAGATGGAAGAAGTACTCAATCCGTATTAATGTCGGCTTTAGACGGCTTTAACATTGTAAAATATCAAGTGTTTACCTTTAAAATGAACGATAAAGGGGAGGCAATCGATAAAGATGGAAATCTTGTAACAGATCCTTCTAAACTGGTATTATTTGGTAAGGATGGAAAAGAGTACACTGGAGAGGATAAGTCCAATGTAGAAGCTATAAAAGAAGATGGCTCTACCTTATTTATTGATGCAAAACCAGTAAATCTTTCAATGGACAAGAACTACTTTAATCCATCTAAATCTAATAAAATTTATGTACGAAATCCAGAATTTTTATTTAAGAGGTAAGATTTCTGATAAGGGTGGTTTTCAACTGGGAGTTGAGAGTTAATGAATCTGTTGTAGATAATTATTTAATCTACGGAGATTTACACATTGATAACACTAGAGATTTTTAACATTAAGCTTTAATGTTAAAGACGGTGACATCATGGACTGGGGGATGAAAGACTATAAAGCAAATGGATTTCCAGATAAGGTAACAGATATGGATGGAAATGTTTATCTTCAAACTGGCTATAGCGATTTGAATGCGAAAGCGGTTGGAGTACACTATCAATTTTTATATGATAATGTTAAACCAGAAGTAAACATTGATCCTAAGGGAAATACTAGTATTGAATATGCTAAGGGAAAATCTGTAGTCTTTAATATCAATGATAAAAGAAATAATGGATTCGATGGTGAGATTCAAGAACAACATATTTATGTAAATGGAAAAGAATACAAATCATTTGATGATATTAAACAAATAGCAGATAAGACACTAAACATTAAAATTGTTGTAAAAGATTTTGCAAGAAATACAACCGTAAAAGAATTCATTTTAAACAAAGATACGGGAGAGGTAAGCGAACTAAAACCTCATACAGTAACTGTGACCATTCAAAATGGAAAAGAAATGAGTTCAACGATAGTGGCGGAAGAAGATTTCATTTTACCTGTCTATGAGGGTGAATTAGAAAAAGGATACCAATTTGATGGCTGGGAAATTTCTGGTTTCGAAGGGAAGAAAGAAGCTGGCTATGTTATTAATGTATCAAAAGATACCCTTATAAAACCTGTATTCAAGAAAATAGAGGAGAAAAAGGAGGAGGAAAATAAACCTACTTTTGATGTATCCAAAAAGAAAGAAAAAACACAATCTGATTCAACTAATGATGTAAGCAGTATTGTTTCTGATGAAAATGATAAAAACTTTGAAATTAACAAGAAAGTTTATCTTAATGAACCAGAGAACATAGCTAATAAACATACCGATATCGATAGTAAATCGGATACTAACAATTCTGATAGATTGCCAAAAACCGGAACAGTTAGCGAAGTTCTTACACCATTCATTGCGGGAATATTGTTTTATAGTAGGAGCGCTTCTTGGATTGAAGAAAAAAAGATCAAGATTAAGACAAAAAGCTATAGAAAAAAATAGTTTATGTACTGAGATTAGATGGTGAGGTGATGACATAGTTTTTGTGAAAATTACTATTTACTATTTAATACTTAATTATTAAATTTACATTGATAATTATACTCTTTTAGAATGTATTAATGGACTTAGTTTAGGTAAGTAATGAATTGATTGAAAGGGTTAGTATTGACAAATATGGATCACGTTGATTAGAAAAATAGAGTCTACCAAAATTTAAAGACTACTTTATTTAATAGAGGTGATGAGACAATTTCAGTGAAGGAATTAAGTAACGTTTGGTTACTTGATTCCTTTTTCTTTATAAAATTTCCGACCACTTAGTCAAGGAAGGTGACCACATAGGCAAAAACTATTGTTGACTATTTTTATTTTTGCTATAGTAGTTGGTGTAAAGGGAAAGAAACCCCAAGAAAAAAATAGAAAAGGAGGTCGCATCATGAAAAAAAGTATTAGGTATCAGTTTTTTTAGTAGTTGCAGTAGCAGTCTTGTATTTTGGATTTTGTTGGATGGCCAAGTTTGGATGTTAACATCTGGGCACTCTTTTCCAGTAGGTCTATTTCTTATTCTTTACTCTTGAGAATTTAGTGAAAAAGATTATAAAGGCCAGTCTCATGAGCTTGATTATTGCCTTTATCATTGCAAATTCAATTTTTGATTTACTTCCTATTTCGAATGGCTTGGTTATTGGTTCAGGAGTACTTGCCTGTATTGGCTTAAGTTTTCTATTTCCAGATCAAAAAACATGATCTAGGGTAAGAAAAAGAGAGTGGGGCAGAAATCGGTAATTCGTTAGAATTCGATTTCGTCGTCCCACTCCGCACAGTTGAGTAGGGGCTGTAAAAGCTGATGAAATCAGCGTAGTAGAACCACTCAACCACTGCGTCTTGCTCGACAATCCAAAAACAATTGAGAGGCTAGGACTTTTTGTCCCAGCCTCTTTTTGGCTTATTGACCAGCGTAATATTTTTGGATACCTTTAACAATACCTGCCACCAATTTATCTTGATAGGCTTCATTACGGATACGTTGGCTTTTCGTCAAAATTATCCATATAACCTAATTCGAGTAAGACTGCTGGTTTATCAGTTTCACGTAGGACTGCAAAGCTTCTCTGTAGAAGCCCAGCATTTTTAGCACCTGTCTCAGCTAGAGAGAGGAATGGATATTTGCAGCAAGGCGATTGCTTTCACTGATACGGTCAGGGTGGTTATGCCAGTATGGATTGATCTTAGCACGATAGCCACTGTCTTCTTCGTAAGAGTAAGTTTGAATACCAGATCTCCCTGAAGCAGGATTCCCGCTTGCATTGAAGTGAATACTGATGAACATGTCTGAGTCCGTTTTGTTAACCATTTTTGAACGTTCAGTGACAAAGTCGACATAGACATCACTATCTCTTGAAGTAAGAACGGTATAACCAAGACCCTGGAGTTCCTTACGTAGTTTTTGATAAATTTGCATGGTTAGGTCTTTTTCCTGAGTGTTATAATAAACAGCACCAGGATCTTTTCCACCGTGTCCTGGATCTAAGAAAACAGTTTTCGTGTATTTTCCTTTTTCAAATCCACGACTTTCTGGAATTTCAGCAGTCCATTTTCCGTTGCTCTGGAAAATATGAGTTTCGCCGTTAATTTTACGGGTTCCTGTAACATAGATTCCATTTTCATCGACATAGTAGCGAGCATTATAGTAGCTGTCCTCAATCCATTCGCTCTTAGCCATATAACCACCAGACTTGAGGTAGTAGGAGCCAATCCATTCACGGCTAGCATAATTTCCACCAGATTTTAGGTAGAACCAACTATTATAGCTTTTATCAAAAATCCATTCTCTTTCAGCCATAGCTCCACTATCCTTGAGATAGTAGCTACCTAACCATTGCTTGCTTGCCATTGTGGCATCTTTGTTAAAATAGTACCAAGAACTTCCAACTTTTTCCCATTTATCATGTGAAGGACGACCAGATGCTTGGGCAAAGTACCATTTTTCATCTAACTTGACCCATGATCTTTCAGCCATAGCACCACTGCTTGAAAAGAGATAACCATTGAAGAGCCGGCTGCTCAGCATAGTCCCGTCTTTGTCGAAGTAGTACCAAGAACCACCAATCTTTTCCCATTTTTCCTGAGAAATCTTCCCTGAGGCATTAGCATAGAACCATTTTTCATCTAATTTGGCCCAACCTTGGCTAACCATAGCACCGCTCTTAGAAAAGAGATAGCCATCCCAAATGGTGTTACTAAGCATAATACCGTCTTTGTCAAAGTAGTACCATACACCACTGATTTTTTCCCATTTCTGCTGGGAAATCTTACCAGATGAATTTGTATAATACCATTTATCTTCTAGTTTGCTCCAACCACCACTAGCCATGACACCATCTTTTATCAAAGACATAGCCGTCAAAAGTAGTATTACTCAGACGATTGCCGTTTTGGTCAAAGAAGTACCATTTGCCTTGGATTTGTTTCCAATTGATCACAGGCTTATTATTTTTCATAGAAGCGCCATTGGTTTTCTTCTTCTGACCATCCGTCTTTTTTTGATTTCTGGGGCAGGTGATTCCTCTTTTTGGAGCTGAACTTGGACTAACTTCAGTAGCACTTATCTCCTCTTTTTAGGAAGCCTACTATCTTCGACCTTGTCTTTAGTTCCTTGGTTAGCAGTGGTTTCTGCAGTGGCAGGCTGGGCTTTGTTTTCTTCAGCGTAGCTTGGACTTGTTGTAAATCCTAAAATTGAAAGTGTGATGGCACTAGCCATGAGTGTCTTTTTCACTTGATTATTCTCCTATTTATTTCTTTATAATAATTCCTGTTTTTCATTTTCATTAAAAAAAGCACCTCAAAGTTTCATAGTTCTTGCCAAACTTAAGAGGTGCTGGCTAATTTTTGTTTTTTCTATTAAAGTTTATTTCATCAAAAAGATTTGAACAATCATAATGATATAGAGAAGCAAAGTTAGTAGAAAACCAGCCCTCCAAAAAGAATTTGATAAACTTTGGATAGTAAAAACTACGTTTCTTTGTAAGAAAGAAAAAAATACTAAAATGATGGCAAGTAGTGATAATGCCGTTCCCAATACGGGAAGGTAGTTATGAGTAAATACCTTGGCCGTAATCAAATAATATTCAAATATTAAACAAGGGAAAGCCAAATCAGCAAAGTTGATGCCTTTCTTCTTTAGTTTAAAAAGTTTGCTGATGATAACCGCCAAAGCTAAGGTTAATACCAAAAGCAAAATTGAAGCTAATTTTATTAAAATCATGTCATTATTGTATCATAAAGTATCGATAAATGGAAGGTAAATCCCTGGTTTAACTCTGATTTATAAAATAATAGTCATCTATAGACAGGATTGATTCCATTATTTGTGGTGAATTTCTGTAGATCTAAGAAAGGCGGTGGGACAGAAATCAGTGGACAAAGTCTCGATTTCGAAATCTAGCGGATAGAAAAAAATGAAATGTTTCACCAAAAAAATCCAATCATCTACGGCGTCATAGTTTGATTGCTAATAAACAGGGAGTCTGGAATCACTTGTCCCTTCTCGTAATCTTTATTCAATTCCAAAATTTGGGTCTTTGAGACTTTGCACACTAGCATTAATCACTGCACCGATAATCAATATCTTAGCAATCAGAATGAACCAGAACATCATGACGACTACGATAATAGAACTGAAAAAACGGACGTCTACTAAGTAGTTGACATAATTATTGAAATAGACTGAAAAGATATTTAATAAACTGACGATAGTTAAGACTACAAAAGCACTTCCTGGTAGAATGTAACGAATACGAGTTACTTTAACATTGGGAAGGAAGTAATAGAGCATGATCAAGATTGCAAAAAGGAGAGCATAGATGAGTGGACCCGTAAAGTCCTGAAGATAACTCAATATTGAGCCTTCAACTTGCCAGTGGCTTTTAAGAAAGTCCAATAACATATGGCCAAACATACTTAGGAATAAGGCAAGTGCAAAGAGAATTTGAAGGCCAAAGCTAACCAAGAGGCTCATCAATTGATGAGAGATGATTCCTCTGTTTTTTGCTACGCCATAAGCCTTATTAAAGGCTTTTTGAAGAAAATCCATGGATTTTGAAAAGGTCCAGAGGGCTGATAAGATAGCAAAACTCAGTAAACCAGTTGATGGCTGAGTCAGAACTTCTCTGGCAATCTTCGCGACTACTTCATAGATAGTATCAGGGAGAAATTCCTTGATAGTCAGTAGAAAGTTGGAGATAGGAATTTGAAAGTAGGGCAAGATATTGACCACTATCATGAGTAAGGGGAAGATAGAAATCAACCAATAGTAGGCAACAGCAACGCTGGTTAACTCACTATCAGAGGCTTGATAGTAGTGCAAAAAAGCTTTTAATAAGGGGCTATCAGTTAGCTGTTTCCACAACTTTTTCATTTCACAATCCTCCATAGTCAAGTTTTGGTTTAACTATACCTTATTTTCTACGTACCAGCTCCATCATATCGTAAGGTAGGGTATTGGCCGCTTCTTTCAAGGAATAAGTTTCTAAATTATTCACATTTTGTCGCAGTTTTTTGGCATATTGAGCTGAGATAAGTTTTTGAGCCTCGTACTCAAAGATAGACTTACGCTCTAGGTAATAGCCTCTAAGCATTTCATCGATGTTGTTGGGCTTGATACGATTGATAACCCGTTCAACAAAGGCTCCACTAGTGATATTTCCAGTTTCGCGAAGACGAGATTCTTGCATAAAGCTAATCAGAGAGCTCTTATAAATCCCTTTTAGGTTTTCTAAACTTTCGATGATGATTTCAGTGTTGGCTAGGTAGAGCTCTGCAATCTGGTCATAGTCAATAGCCTGAAGTCTTTGTTTTTCCTTGTCTTTCCATGAACGGAAGGTTTTCCCAAATGTGAGCAATTCATGAAGGAGAAAACGCACAATCCGGATAGAAACAAGGAAGTAGTAGGTTAGGCGAGAAGCAAAGTTACGATTGATGCCTTGCTCCATATTTTTCAAGTAGCGTTGGTAGACACGGTAGCCTCTTTCTCCAATCTTACCTTCTTCGTAAGCCTGCTCTAAACTATCACTCTCAATACTAAGAATCAGCAATTTAAGAGCTTCCCAGTCTTCCTGAATTTCCTTGTTTTCTTGACTCAGAATAAGATTTTCAATCCGACCATGGTAGTTGTCAATAGCCGCATAGAGTGGTACCTTATTTTTGGTCTTGTCCAGGTCCTTCTCTAACTCCATGGCGACATCGTTTAGGATGGCAATGTGCATGAGTTGATCCTTAGATGGTTCTTGCTCCTCAGAGAGATGAGGTAAGACTAGCAAACCTGTAAGGAAACTTACCAGAGTTACACCAGCTACAAGGAAGAGGAGAAGCGAGTATTCCTGTTCTAAGTTAGACGGTATCAAGAGGATGGTTGCAATGGAAACTGTACCCTTAACTCCTGAAAAAGTCAGAAGGAGCATGTCTTTGACGTACTTGTCAAAACTTTTATGAAGCTTCTTAATCCGAAAAGCGTAAAATCCATAGATCATGACAAAGCGAATGGCAAAAAGCAGGAAGGTCAAGAGGAAAACGCTGAGTAAGAGAAGTACTTTGTTGTAGAAAGCACTCTTAAGAATTGGTTCCTCGATCATTTCCAGTTCCATTCCAAGAATGACAAAGACTGAACCATTGAGCATAAAGGTTACAGTGTGCCAAACAGTCTCAGTAACTGTATCAACCTGGGCTTCAAGCAGATTGATTTTTTTGAAACGACTGGCTTTCAAAATCCCAGCAACAACAACGGCGATGATGCCTGAAACATGAATCTCTTCGGCTATGAAAAAAGTTAAGAGAGGTAAACTAAGTTCCAATAAGAGCTCACTTGCGATATCTGTTGCGCGGACACTAAGTAAAAAGGTATGGAGGAAGCGATTGATTAGGGCTGTTATAAGTCCGACTGCAAATCCTCCAACGATGGAAATGGCTAATGAAGTTCCGGCTTGGGTAAGGGAGAATGTTCCTGTTGTCCAAGCGATGAGAGCCATTCGAAAGGCTACTAGTCCAGAAGCATCATTCAGAAGACCTTCCCCTTTTAGGATATTAGAGACCCGCTTTGGGAAGGAAAAGCGTTGAGAAAGGGATGCGAAGGCGACTAGGTCAGTAGGACCCAAGGCAGCACCAACTGCTACGCAGGCGGCTAATGGTAGGCTAGCCCAAAGGACATGAGCGACTCCTCCCATGCTCAGAGCTGAGATAAAGATAACTGGAAAAATCAAGTAGAGGACAATCCGCCAGTGTTTTAGGATAGAAGTAATGTCTGCTTCTTGAGCCTCTCGGAATAGTAGCGGGCCAATGACTAAAGCTAGGAATAACTCAGTATCTAAATGATATTGGTTGTTGGGTAAACAAAGTCCAATTCCAATCCCTAACAAAATTTGAATCAGAGGCATGGGTAAAAAGGGCAGAAGCTTATTGGTCGTACTAGAAACGATGAGAACTAGTAAAAATACCAAGAGATAAAAAAGTAAATTCATTTTCCACCTCCCTATTTTTGTTTACGACAGTTTTCAAAAAGTTCCTTTTGTTCTTGGATTTTTTGATCAATCTTTGAGCAGTCCTTATGTTCGATTTTTTTCTGACAACGCTCCATTTCAAGAGTAATCAGTTTTTTCTTGATTTTCAACATTTTCTTGCTCATGCGAGCTTCGTCTAGAATCCCGACTGCACGTTCGTGTTGAGTAGATTCAACAAAGTTGTGACGCATGGCTTCTATTTTATCTTTTAGGTACTGTTTATCCATGTCGATACCTTTCTAATTTTTCAATCATGACCAAAAATGGTGGATTGTTAATTTGGTTGAGAGTGCGATAGATCGTAGCAGTATATTCTTGTTGTGGTAAGTGACTGACAAAATCCATGACTGCATCCCGTTCAATATCTCCGCCTTCATGCCCGTAATAAATCATGATGGCTATTCGTCCGCCTTTAATGAGCATTTGGCAAAGTTTATCAAGTGATTCAATGGTTGTCTGAGGTTGGGTAATAATGCTTTTATCAGCTGAAGGAAGATAACCTAGATTAAAGATGGCCGCCTTGACTTCTATCACAAATTGATCCACAGTTTCGTGGCCTTGTAGGATTAAGTCTACATTGGTCAAACCAGCTTCTTGTAGACGTTGACTTGTTTTTTCTAGAGCTTGTTCCTGTATATCGAAAGCATAGACTTGTTTAGCTAACTTAGCTAGAAAAAGGGTATCATGGCCATTTCCCATGGTCGCATCAACGACAATATCCTCTTGGGTGATGACTTGGGCAAGAAAATCATGCGCCATTTCAAGTGGTTTTTCATTATAAACTCCTGTTTTACAGCCTTGCATCCTTGGACACTACCTCGACGTCTCATTTCAGCCTCAATGCTATTTAGAACTTCCCATTTATTGAGACTCCACATAGGACCAATCAACATATCTCTAGGCGCATCACCCGTAATCCGATGGATAACGATATGTTTGGGAATAATTTCTAGTTGGTCACAGATAACTTTTACATAGTCATCTTGACTCATCAGCTGCAAACGACCCTCATGATAATCACGTTGCATCCGAGTGTTGGTCATGAGGTGAAGTAGGTGAAGTTTAATCCCTTGGATATCATTATCAGTCACACAGCGACGAACATTTTCCACCATCATGTCATGAGTTTCACCTGGTAAACCATTAATCAAATGAGCAACAATCTCAATCTTTGGATATTTTCTCAAGCGTTTAACCGTCTCCACGTAGAGTTCATAGGAGTGGGCACGGTTAATCAATTCAGAAGTTTCTTCATATGTTGTTTGTAAACCTAACTCTACGGTAACATGCATTCGCTCTGATAATTCTGCCAAGTATTCGATAGTCTCATCAGGTAAGCAATCTGGTCGTGTACCGATATTGATTCCAACAACACCGGGTTCATTAATAGCTTGTTCATAGCGTTCGCGAATGACTTCGAGCTTTTCATGAGTATTGGTAAAGTTTTGGAAATAGACTAGATATTTTTTAACTTCAGGCCACTTACGATGCATAAAGTCAATTTCCTTATAGAATTGCTCGCGGATAGGTGCATCAGGAGCAACGATTGCATCTCCAGAACCAGAAACAGTACAGAAAGTACAGCCTCCATGAGCTACAGTACCATCACGATTGGGACAATCAAAGCCAGCATCAATAGGGACTTTAAAAGTTTTTTCTCCGAATAAATTTCGATAATAATCATTCAAGGTATTATAGGATTTCATAGCTAATATTATAACAGAAAATCGCTAGTAAACTCAAAAAACAGCTAGTATATAAAAAGTTTTGAAAATCTCTTTGAATTAAAAAAATTCAATTTTTTTTATAAAAGCCTTTACAAAAAAATAAAAAGTGGTAAAATTAAAACATAAACACGCGCAAACGTTTTCGTAAAACGTTTGCCGAATAAATATAAAGGAGATTTGAATGATGAAAGATACATTCAAAAATGTCTTGTCTTTCGAGTTTTGGCAGAAATTCGGTAAGGCTCTAATGGTGGTTATCGCCGTTATGCCAGCGGCTGGATTGATGATTTCAATCGGTAAGTCACTTGCAATGATTGACCCAAACCTTGCTCCCCTAGTTATTACTGGTGGCGTACTAGAGCAAATTGGTTGGGGGGTTATCGGTAACCTTCATATTTTGTTTGCCCTCGCTATTGGAGGAAGCTGGGCTAAGGAACGTGCAGGAGGTGCGTTTGCAGCAGGTCTTGCCTTTATCTTAATCAACCGTATCACTGGTACAATCTTCGGTGTATCAGGGGATATGTTGAAAGATCCTAACGCTATGGTTTCAACAATCTTTGGTGGATCAATCAAAGTTTCTGATTACTTTATTAGTGTTATGGAAGCTCCAGCACTTAACATGGGTGTCTTCGTAGGGATTATCTCTGGTTTTGTGGGGGCAACTGCCTTTAACAAATACTACAACTTCCGTAAACTTCCTGATGCACTTTCATTCTTTAACGGGAAACGTTTTGTACCATTTGTAGTTATTCTTCGCTCAGCAATCGCTGCAATTCTTCTTTCAGCTTTCTGGCCAGTTGTTCAAACAGGTATCAACAACTTTGGTATTTGGATTGCTAACTCTCAAGAAACAGCTCCAGTTCTAGCACCATTCTTATATGGAACTTTGGAACGCTTGCTCTTGCCATTTGGACTTCACCACATGTTGACTATCCCAATGAACTATACAGCTCTTGGTGGTACTTATGATATTTTAACTGGTGCAGCAAAAGGCACTCAAGTATTTGGACAAGATCCACTTTGGCTTGCATGGGTAACTGACCTTGTAAACCTTAAAGGTACTGACGCAGGTCAATACCAACACTTGTTAGATACAGTACATCCAGCACGTTTCAAAGTTGGACAAATGATTGGTTCATTCGGTATTTTGATGGGTGTGGCTGCTGCGATTTACCGTAATGTTGAAGCAGACAAGAAACACCAATACAAAGGAATGATGATTGCGACAGCTCTTGCAACTTTCTTGACTGGTGTTACTGAGCCGATTGAATATATGTTCATGTTCGTTGCAACACCTCTTTACCTTGTCTACTCTGTGGTTCAAGGTGCTGCCTTTGCAATGGCTGATATTGTGAACCTTCGTGTGCACTCATTCGGTTCAATCGAATTCTTGACTCGTACTCCACTAGCTATCAATGCTGGTCTTGGAATGGATATCATTAACTTTATCTGGGTAACAGTCACTATTTGCAGTTATCATGTACTTTCATCGCTAACTTTCATGATTCAAAAAAATTCAACTATGCTACTCCAGGACGTAACGGAAACTACGAAACTGCTGAAGGATCAAGCGAGGACGCTGCTAAAGGTGAAGGAAAAGTAGCTGCAGCTTCTCAAGCTGTAAATATTATTAACCTTCTTGGTGGACGTGCTAATATCGTCGATGTTGACGCTTGTATGACTCGTCTACGTGTTACTGTACAAGATGCTGAAAAAGTTGGAACTGAAGCACAATGGAAAGCAGAAGGAGCTATGGGGCTTGTCATGAAAGGACAAGGAGTTCAAGCTATCTACGGACCAAAAGCTGACGTTCTTAAATCAGATATCCAAGATATTCTTGATTCAGGTCAAGTTATTCCTGAAACTCTTCCAAGTCAAATGGCAGCAGCTCAAAAAGATGCTGTTGTATACAAAGGAGTGACTGAAGAAGTTTACTCAGTTGCTGACGGTCAAGTTATTGAATTGGAACAAGTTAAGGATCCAGTCTTTTCTCAAAAAAATGATGGGTGATGGATTTGCAGTAGAACCATCGAATGGAAACATTGTATCTCCAGTTTCAGGTACTGTATCAAGTATCTTCCCAACTAAGCATGCTCTTGGTCTTGTGACTGCAGCTGGACTTGAAGTTCTTGTTCACATCGGACTTGATACTGTAAGTCTTGAAGGAAAACCATTTGAAGTGAAGGTATCAGAAGGTCAAACAGTTGCTGCTGGTGATCTCTTAGTCAAAGCTGACCTTGGTGCTATTCAGGCAGCAGGTCGTGAAACTACAACTGTAGTTGTCTTTACAAATGGAGACGCAATCAAGTCAGTTAAATTGGAACAAACAGGTTCTCTTGCAGCTAACACACCAGTTGCAAAAGTAGAATTGTAATATACTCAGAGGTTGGAAGCTGTTTTCCAACCTCTTGTTTATAGGAGAAAAGCATGAAGTTTTTAACACTCAATACCCATAGTTGGATGGAAAAAAAGATCCCTGAAGCAAAAGTTTCAACTTTTGCTTTCAGGATATACTTGAAAAATAGCTATGATCTTGATTTGTTTTCAAGAAATCAATCAAGAAATCACTTCAGCACAGAGCAGAGCGTCAATCATTTTTATCAAGCTTTACCATCTGCTGAACCCGATTCATCAAGACCACTATGTGCGACTTTTGGTAGAGAAGTTGGCTGAGCAAGGTCTAAAACTATTATTGGACTTGGGCCTACAATCATATCGGTTATGATCGTTACCATGAAGGTGTTGCAATCCTATCTAAAACACCAATTGAAGCGCGTGAAATTTTGGTTTCAGATGTAGATGATCCAACAGATTATCATACTCGTCGCGTTGCTCTGGCTGAGACTGTAGTAGATGGTAAGGAGCTTGCAGTTGCAAGTGTCCATCTTTCATGGTGGGATAAAGGCTTCCAAGAAGAATGGGCACGATTTGAAGCAGTTTTAAGAGAATTAAACAAGCCTCTATTACTAGCGGGAGATTTTAACAATCCTGCAGGTCAAGAAGGTTATCAGGCTATTTAGCTAGTCCATTAGATTTACAGGATGCATTTGAAGTTGCTAAGAAAGAAGTGGTAGCTACACTGTTCCACCTGAAATAGATGGTTGGAAGGGAAATACAGAACCGCTTCGAATTGATTACGTCTTTACGACAAAAGATCTTCAGGTAGAAAAACTTACAGGTGGTTTTTTTGATGGTAGCAATAGTCCACAGGTTAGTGATCACTATGGTCTTCAAGCAGAACTTTCTTGGAAGAATTGATATAACTAGTTTTTACTAAAATAAAACTAGGCTCCCTTCTAATTTAGAAGGGAGTTTCATGTGCTAAAAAGGTTAATATAGTCAAAGTTTTCAGTTGAATAACTTGTAAAATGAAATAAAATCCTTTAAAATAAAAAGTGTTGGAGGAATTTATGAATGTAAATCAAATTGTGCGTATGATCCCGACGCTAAAGATAAATAATAGAAGATTAAATGAATTGTTTTATATCCAGACCTTAGGGTATGAAACCCTTGATTAGAAGAGTCAGCTTTCCTATCACTAGGAGACCAGTCAGGCATTGAAAAATTGGTTTTAGAAGAATCGCCAAGTATGAGAAGCCGTAAGGTTGAAGGGATCAAAAAATTAGCTAGATTAATTGTAAAAGTAGCGAATCCATCCGAGGTTGAAGCACTGCTAGCTAGAATGGAAAAACTTCCTCAACTCTATAAAGGAAACAAGGGATATGCTTTTGAAATCCTTTCTCCAGAAGGGGATCTTGTCCTAATCCATGCGGAAGATGACATCAAAGATTTGAGAAAGTTTGATGAAACTGTCACTTTTTCCCAAAAAGATGAGAACAGTGCAATATTTGACAGCATTTGATATTTCAGCAGAAATTAACTTGCCTGCTGAAACGACGAGCCTGCTTGAAAAAGAGGAAATCGAAACTAGCATAACTTTTAAGCAAGCTCAAGGTAGTGATTTGCTTGTTGAAAATAATGTAACTTGGGATTTGTCTATGTTAAAATTCCAAGTAAAAAAACTTGAATTAGCTAGTCTGCGTCAACGTTTTGAAACTGCAGGTTACTTTATTCCTAAGTCTGAGAAGTTTTTCCTAACCAAGGATGCCAACAATATCGAATTGTGGTTTGAAGAAGTATGAAACAAGAAATCATTCAAAAAATAGAGCAACAAATTGAGGCAGGGATTTATCCTGGTGCCTCTTTTGCGTATTATCGGGATGGTGAATGGTCTGATTGCTACCTCGGAGAAGCAAATCCAGAAATTGGAGAGCAGACTCGTCGAGGGCTTAGTCTATGATTTGGCTAGTGTCAGTAAAGTCCTTGGAGTAGGGAACTGTCCTTAGCTTTTTTGTGGAGTGAAGGGAAGATTAGAGTTGGACCAATCGATAAAGGTTTATCTTCCAGAGACGGATTATCCAGACATCACTATTCGACAACTCCTAACGCATGCGACGGATTTGGATCCTTTTATCCCAAATAGGGATCAGCTTTCATCCGACCAGCTAAGAGAAGCCATGTTTCATTTGAATCGACGAGAGAAAAGAGCTTTTCTCTACTCAGATGTGCATTTCTCTTATTGGGATTTTTGGCTGGAGAGCTATTATAAAAAAGGATTTAGACAAAATTCTACAAGAGCAGGTTTTTGAACCATGGGAGATGAAAGAAACTCATTTTGGATCTGTTTCTAGAGCTGTTCCTACCGTTCGTGGACAGAAAGCAGGAGTGGTCCATGATCCCAAAGCTCGTTTGCTTGGGAAACACGCAGGTAGTGCAGGTTTATTTTTCAACTGTCAAGGATTTAAAGATTTTTCTGGAGCATTATTTACAGGATGATTTTGCTGCAGATTTGAGCCAGAATTTCTCAGATTTAGATGATAAGGAGCGTTCGCTTGCTTGGAACCTAGAAGGTGAGTGGTTGGACCATACAGGCTATACTGGGACCTTTATCATGTGGAATCGTAAAAAAACAGGAGGCTGCTATTTTTTTCTATCCAATCGAACTTATGAGAAAGACGAGCGTGCCCAGTGGATATTGGATCGTAATCAGGTTATGGACTTGATTAGAGAGACAGACTAGGGAGGAAATATGTCAAAAAGCTTTTTAAAGGAACTCTTTTTACAGTCATTGCAGGTATTGCCTGGGGCTTGTCTGACACCAGTGGTCAGTACTTGATGGCTCACGGGATATCTGCCCTCGTTCTGACCAATATCCGTTTGATAATTGCTGGTTTGCTATTGGTTCTTCTAGCCTATACGAAATCAAAGGATAAATTTCTAGCCTTTTTAAAAGGATCGTTCAAGTCTGCTTTTCCCTCTTGCTATTTTTCTTTATTTGGCCTCTTTATAAATCAGTTGGCTTATCTATCAGCCATTCAGGAGACAAATGCTGGTACAGCGACGGTACTTCAGTATGTCTGTCCAGTTGGAATTCTTGCTTACACTTGTATCAAGGATAAGGTTGCTCCTACGGTTGCTGAAATCATTTCTATGATTTTGGCTATAGGTGGAACCTTCTTGATTGCCACTCATGGACAATTTGATCAACTCTCGATTACTCCGGCTGGTCTTTTTTGGGGCTTGTTCTCAGCCCTGATCTATGCGCTTTATATCATCTTACCGATTAAATTGATTCAAAAATGGGGAAGTAGTCTAGTCATCGGTGTCGGAATGACCCTATCTGGTTTTGTGGCAGTACCCTTTACTGGGATTATTGGAGCTAGTATTCCCTTTTCTTTTGATATCTTTCTTGCGTTTGCAGGAATCATCCTTATTGGAACTGTATTTGCCTATACAGCCTTTCTTAAGGGAGCAAGTATGATTGGCCCAGTCAAGTCTAGCCTCTTGGCCTCTATTGAACCTATCTCTGCGGTATTTTTTGCCTTCATGATTATGGGAGATATTTTCTATCCGATTGACTTTGTTGGAATGGCTATGATTTTATTAGCTGTGACCATTATTTCACTGAAAGATTTAATGCTAGAAAAAGAAACACCACTCCAGTTTAATTTGCTAGAACAGTCTTTTCAGAAGGCTGTTTTTTTTTCCAACAAATTGGTTCATATAATTTTTTTTTATAATCAATCCATATTATTAAAAGATTAAGGAGGGAATATGAAGTTTCTACAGAGTATTCATCCTGCTAAACCTTGAAAATACTTAAAATGGTTCGATATCCTCATCATTACTGTTTTAATGTTTGGAGAGTTTTTCATTCGTTCTACTCAACAATTTATGGAGAGTCTATCACCTTCAACTGTTACTAGTGTTGCGGAAACTACAACAAATGTAGCAAGTGATGGGGCAGCCTATTCTAGTAATTTTACTTTTTATTATATTATATTAGGGATTACCTTACTTTATCTCTTGATTGCTAGGGGAACTTAAGCAAAAAATCCACTCGGGTGAGTGGATTTTTTTATGAATGTATTTAGTCTTTATTTTCGTATGGCAAGATCAAGTTCAAAAGGATACCTGTCATTGCTGATAGGGCAGTACCTGAAAGTGTAACTGGACCAAGTTTAAGGATTGCTCCACCAAGTCCAAGTACCAACATTGCACTTGCGATGATAAGGTTACGCATTTGGCCGAAGTCTACGCGTTCTTTGATCAAGACTTTCAAACCGTTACTTGCGATAACCCCGTAAAGAAGGATAGACATACCACCAAGTACAGCGTTTGGAATTGTTGAAATCAAGGCAGTGAATTTTCCAAGGAAGCTTAGTGAAATTGCGATAAAGGCTGCGTTACGGATAACTGAGACAGAAGCGATACGAGTCATACCGATCACCCCTGTATTTTCACCGTAGGTAGTATTAGCAGGACCACCAAGGAAGGCAGATACAGATGTTGCGATACCGTCACCAAGAAGGGTACGGTGAAGACCAGGTTCTTTCAAGAATTGACGGCCACAGATTTGGCTCAAGACCGTGTGGTCTCCAATGTGTTCTGAGATTGTTACGATCGCGATTGGTAAGATTGCAATTGTTTCAGGACCGAAGTATAGGTTGTATTCTTTGAAGGCACCACCTGTGCTAAATGGTAGGTAGAAGCCTGGAATTTCGAACCAGTTAGCTTGAAGAACAGGTGTGAAGTCTACTAGACCAAGAAAGACTGCAAAGATATATCCACCGATAATGGCAAAGAGGAAAGGAATGATACGAAGGAATCCTTTTCCTTTTGTATTGATAAAGGCAGCAATGAGGAAGGTGACAACAGCTACAAGAGCATTTTTCCAGTTGCCATCAGCAACAAGACCAGCATTTGTTACCGCTGAACCTGCAAGACCAAGACCAATTACGATAATCATAGGTCCGATAACGATTGGTGGTAAAAGTTTATCAATCCATTTTGTACCAGCAAAGCGGATACTAGTTGAAACAAGAACGTAGATTAAACCAGTCAAGATAACTCCTGTTTGAGCGGCAGAAACATCGCCACCCATTTCCTTCATAGCAAGAGACATTGCAGTGATGAAGGCAAAAGAAGAACCGAGATAGACTGGAACTTTAAATCCAGTAGAGATCATGTAAATGAGTGTTCCTACACCTGATGCAAAAAGGGCAACAGATACAGGCATTCCCAAAATCAATGGTATCAAGATGGTTGCACCAAACATGGCAAACACGTGCTGGAAGCTGAGAAGGATTCCTTTTCCAGCCGAAGGACGTTGGTCAACGTCAAGTAACAAATCAACAGATGATTCTTGTTTCATAAATACCTCACTTTTTGGGCATCAAAAAAGAGCCCATTATTTTACAGCAATAGGCTCTCAGAGTAAGACTTCTTCAAAACTTGGTTACCCCAATATTAAAGAATTTCATATATTTCTGCGTCTTCGTCACCTCACGGGATGACATTAAAAAAACCTTTGCTTAGGATAGTATAGCAGAAAAAATGATTTTGTAAATCATTTTTTTCCCGAGCCTTAAAAATAAAAAAAGCGAGGTTTGATTTTGTAAATCATTTTTTTCCCGAGCTTGGAAATAAAAAAGTGAGGTTTCTTTTGTAAACAACTTTTTAAAAAATGTTTTAAAGTGGTCGTTTGTTAGGCATACCTGCTTTTCTTGGATATTTGTTAGGAGTTTCCTTTTTCTTCTCAACAATAGTAATGTAGCGAGGGTCTCCGTTAGGAAGAGTGTAACTGAGGTTTTCTTCAACCTTACTAAAGAGAAGATTGAGGGCATTTTTTTAGCTTCAGTTAATTCCTCTGGAGCATTACTAGCCTTAAGAGCTAGCAATGTTCCACCGACTTTTAAGTAGGGAATAGTCAACTCGGATAAGACCTGCATACGGGCAACAGCACGAGCTGTAACAATATCAAACTGAGCACGGAAGTTCTTATCTTGGGCGAAGTCTTCAGCACGTCCATGATAGAAGTGAACATTTTCTAAACCTAGTTCTTGGGCTAATAGATTCAGAAAGTTGATACGTTTATTGAGAGAATCAATAATGGTTACATCTAGATGAGGATAGAGGATCTTCATAGGAAGGCTAGGAAAACCTGCTCCAGCACCGATGTCTAAGAGTTTAATGGGCTGGTTTTCAATCAATCCCTGTAAAAATAGGAGCGATGGAATCATAGAAGTGTTTGAGATAGACTTCTTCTTTTTCTGTAATAGCAGTCAGGTTGATTTTTTCGTTCCATTCGACTAAGAGTTCAAAATAACGCTCAAATTGAACTTTTTGCTGGTCAGAAAGATGAATCTTGTGTTCAGCTAGCAAGTTATAAAATGTTTCTGGTTTCATAGTAGTTTCCTTCTTTAGTATCATCTTATTTTTACCACAAAAAGATAGAAATTTGATATACTGGTATTAATCTAAAAAAACAGAAAGGAGATATCAGATGAATTGGATTATTCTTGGAGTTCTTGTTCTTATTGGTATCTTTGTGATTATTACCTATAATGGATTGGTTAAAAATCGCATGCAAACTAAGGAGGCATGGAGTCAGATTGATGTTCAGTTGAAACGTCGTAACGATCTCTTGCCAAACTTGATTGAGACTGTAAAGGGATATGCAAAGTATGAAGGTTCAACACTTGAAAGAGTTGCAGAGCTTCGCAATCAAGTAGCCGCTGCAACATCACCGGCAGAAGCTATGAGAGCTAGTGATGCCCTTTCACGCCAAGTATCAGGAATTTTTGCTGTTGCAGAAAATTATCCAGACCTAAAAGCGAGTGGCAACTTTGCACAATTGCAAGAAGAGCTGACCAATACTGAAAATAAAATCTCATACTCTCGCCAACTTTATAATAGTGTTGTTAGCAATTATAATGTCAAATTGGAAACTTTCCCAAGTAACCTAGTTGCTGGACTCTTTGGTTTTAAAGTGGCTGACTTCCTTCAAACTCCTGAAGAGGAAAAGGCAGTACCTAAAGTCGATTTTAGTGGTTTAGGTGACTAGGATGTTGTATGATCAAATCGCTAGTAATAAGCGAAGAACTTGGATTTTACTACTAGTATTCTTTTTTTACTTTTTGGCTTTGGTTGGATATGCAGTTGGTTACCTCTTTATGCGGTCTGGTCTTGGTGGCTTAGTTATCGCTTTGATTATCGGCTTTATCTATGCCTTATCCATGATTTTTCAATCAACAGAGATAGTCATGAGCATGAATGGTGCGCGTGAGGTGAATGAGCAGACCGCACCAACTCTTTATCATGTTGTTGAAGATATGGCTATGGTGGCACAAATCCCCATGCCACGTGTCTTTATCATCGAAGATGCTAGCTTAAATGCCTTTGCAACAGGTTCAAATCCCCAAAATGCAGCGGTAGCAGCAACGTCAGGACTCTTAGCGATAATGAATCGTGAAGAGTTAGAAGCGGTTATAGGCCATGAAGTCAGTCACATTCGTAACTATGATATTCGTATTTCTACTATTGCGGTTGCCCTTGCCAGTGCGATTACACTTTTATCAAGTATGGCTGGACGCATGATGTGGTGGGGAGGTGCAGGTCGTGGTCGTAGAAGTGATGACCGTGATAGTGGTGGACTTGAAATTATTATGCTAGTCGTTTCTCTCCTAGCGATTGTTTTAGCTCCCTTAGCAGCAACCTTGGTACAACTAGCCATCTCTCGTCAGAGAGAATTTTTAGCAGATGCTTCAAGTGTGGAGTTAACTCGTAATCCTCAAGGGATGATCAATGCCCTTCGTAAGCTGGACAATAGTCAGCCAATGAGCCGTCATGTGGATGATGCTAGCAGTGCTCTCTATATCAATGATCCTCAAAAACGAGGTGGTTTGCAAAAACTCTTCTATACCCATCCGCCAATCTCAGAACGAATTGAGCGTTTGAAACATATGTAAAAGAATCCAGAGCTTTTCCTCTGGATTTTTGCATCTATCAACTCACTTGTGACTTGTCCTATCACAAAAAAGTAGTATAATATATGTAATTAAATATTAGTGAGGTGAATCATGTATAAGCGCTGGATGACCTTTTTCTTGATTTTGATTTTCACGCCAATACATTTGAGTATAGCTGACAAAGTCATGCGGACAAATTCATTAGCCCTATCAATCATTTTTACACTTGTTGAGCTTGCAATATTTTTTTATGTAGGAAGAAAGTATGACCTGTTTCACATTCGAAAAATCAGCCTAAAAGATATGTTGAAGTGGCTTCTCTCCTACGCCTTGCTTGTCTTATTTTATATGTTGGTCAATTTTTTAGGACCTACCCAATCAGACACTACTCAATCAATTCAAAGTTTATCACTTTCATTGCCTGTGCTCTTTCTAGATCTCTGTATTTTAGCACCAGTCACGGAAGAAATTTTTATGCGAGGAATGTTACAAGGGACAGTATTTAAGAATACATATATTGGCTTGGTTGCCACATCGGTTTTCTTTGCTTATCTACATGGACCCTATACGATTCCTAGTTTTATCACCTATTTAGGTATGGGTGTGGCGTTTGGTATAAGGTATAAGACTTCCGACAATCTTTGGAATTCCATTCTCTTGCATGCCCTCAATAATCTAGTTGCATTTTGCTTTATGTATTTGCTATAATCGACAAATTAGAATGCTTCGATTTTTAAACAGAGGTAAAAAGTTATTTATCTTATACAACCGAAACAATAGCCAGTCATGAGGGTGTCTTGTAGAGTATGTAGCAAAACCTTCTATAGCAAGGTTACTCAAAAACTCTTCTATACTAAACCCTTAATATCAGAACAAATTGAGCACATCCAACGAGTCTGGGCAAAAAGTCTTTAAAATCAAAAAACGCATCATATCAGGTGTTGAAACCCTTGATAGTATGCGTTTTTATTGTGGGAAAGATTTACTTGATTTTCTGCTGAAATTTAGTTTTTTTGCCCAACCTCTTGCTATTTTTTTACATTTATAAATCTTGTAAATCAACTATTTCTAAACCATTTTTTTGTCAAACGATAGATGCTCGTACAGACTTCTTTTTAAAAAAACGCCTGTCATGTGAAACAGTGATCAGACCACCAGGATAAGAGGCAAAAGAGTTTTTCTGATTTCAGGTTGCGAAGTTGGAGAAAAAAATTTCGTGTGGGTTCATCCAAAAGGAGAAAGTTTGGTTTTCGCAGCACTAAATTCAAAAGAAGGAGCTTACCTTGTTGGCCACCAGATAAAGAGTGAATCTTGTGGTGCATCTCTGGATAACTGAAATTGAGACTGGCTAGGAAGGATTGGATTTTTCTGTACTTCCTCTTTGTGTCCAGTTTGGCTGAGAAATTTTACTGGAGATAGCTCTAATTGCAATGTTTCTTGGTAATCTTGTGGCATATAACCAAGCAAAAATCTCTCTTTTATCATTAAGAAGTTGCTGTAACTTGGCTAACAGAGTTGATTTTCCAACACCATTTGGCCCGATGATACCAATTTTTTCTTGACCACGGACAGTTAATTGTAGACCTTGAGCTAAAAAACACGCTCACCAATGGATAAAGTATCATTTTCCAGTCGAAGTAAGACTTTAGAAGCTGCTAATGGCTCTATATCTGAGAAGAAGAGTTGGATTTCTTCTTCTTCAAGTGGTTTCTGGGTCATGGACTGAGCTGCTTTTTCGTAGCGTTTTTCTTGAGAAAGAACATTTTTCATTTTCTTAGCCAGTAGTCGTCCGGCAGTACTATCTTTGGTATTGCGAAGTGCAGTTTCTACCTTTTGCTTGACTCGACGATGCTTTTCTATGGCTTTATCATAGGATCGTTGGTCGTTGTCAGCTTGCTGGCTCTGTCTGGCAAAGATAGCCTTCCTTTGGGTACTATAGCGATCATAGTCTAAGTGCTCGACTAGGGTTTCAGCTTCCTTTCGATGCTTGACCAGTCGTAAGTGGATAATGGTGTCTGCCGTTTGAGAGAGGAAGTCTTCATCATGAGAAATGAAAAATAACGGTCTGCCCAATCTTCTGAACTTGCTTTTTTTAGCCAATCAACTGTCTCAAGGTCTAGGTCATTTGAAGGTTCATCTAAAAATAGAATCTCAAAGGGTTTGGATAATTCATGGATGAGCTGAATTTTCAAAGCTTCGCCACCCGAGAGGCTACCAATCTCTTGGTCACTAGCAAAACGACTGCTATCAAAGTGCAATTCCTCAGCTAAACGATAGAGAATACTGTAGTCCAAATCAGCAGACTCTAAAAAAGAAGTAGTCCTGTAGAGATTTTTTTCTTCAGTTTTTTTCAGGGAGATGTTGGGGAATGTAAGCCAGTGACTGATAGTCAGACTGAATGTCGCCCCTGATAGTGAAATCCTCTAATCTTTCGCTCATTAAAGTTTTTAAGTAAGGTTGATTTTTCCATTTCCTTCTTCGCCGATAATAGCGACCTTTTCCCCGTCTTGGATAGTAATATTTAAATCGGAAATAAGGTCTCGTAAATCTTTGTTTTGAGTGATAGTTAGATGGTTAATTTTTATCATATTAATGCCCTTTCTAGAATGTCTATATTGCATAACAAAAGCTCTACTTTACCTAGTAGAGCCAATTGTCTATGTCAAAAAAATCCTCTTTTAAAAAGGGCTGAAAAAAAGCAGCAGAAAAAAAGAGCACAAAAAAAGAGACAAGAACAAGATCTACTAAATAAAGGTTCTTTATTTGATAGACTTAGTTGTTCATGTCTCCCTTACCTCCGAAAAATACTATGTTTATTTTATACCTTTTGGAACACTTTGTCAAAAGAAATGAAAAATTCAAGTCTTTCTAGAAACCAAAAACAGGTCCATAGAGAGTCAGTACGTGTTTGACTTGATCGTAGTGGAATTTGTCATAGTTTCTCCAAGCTGTGCGAGCTTCTTCATTGAGTTTAAAGGGTCTAAAGTCCAATCAAGAGACTGGTATGTTGGTAAAATTTCTCCAGATCAATTAAGATAGAGTTATCGAGTTTCTCTGTCTTTTTAAGTTGATTGAGTAGCTCGTCGATATTTTGCTGTAAGCGCAGATCATCAGGCAATCCTTGTTTGCAAGTTTGGTAAGCTTTGTTTAACTCGGAAATGAGTTGATAAGCTTCTAAGATTAGTTCTTTGTCTTCCATATGAGCGTCCTCCTTTGCTCAAGTATTGATGCCTATAGTATAGCACAAAAAGAAAAAAATTGTCATAATAAATATATCAAAAAAATAGTGAAAAAAATATTTAAAATGTTTAGATACCTTGTTTGAACTTTTTTTCATGGTATAATCAAGTGAGTAAATCTTTATGGAGGAAGTATGAAATTAAATATTCAAGAAATTCGTAAGCAGCCTGAAGGCTTACACTTTGAGAAAAACCTTAGATTTAGTGTCAGAATTACGTGACCGTAATCAAGAAATTTTTAGATGTAAAAGATATCCTTGCTATTGGGAAAGTTCAGTACGAAGACCTTATGTTTTTCCTAGATTATCAGTTGTCATATACAATCGTCTTAGCCTCTAGCCGTAGTATGGAGCCTGTAGAATTGAAAGAGTCTTATCCTGTAACGGAAGTCTTTATGGAGGGGGCGACCAATCAACTAGATCAGGAAGTTTTAGATGATGACTTGGTCTTACCTATCGAAAATGGAGAAATTGACCTAGCTGAAAGTGTTTCGGACAATATCTTGCTCAACATTCCAATCAAAGTCTTAACGGCAGAAGAAGAAGCTGGTCAGGGATTTGTTTCAGGAAAAGACTGGCAAATCATGACAGAGGAAGAGTACCAAGCGCAACAAGCAGTCAAGAAGGAAGAAAACAGTCCTTTTGCAGGCTTACAAGGGCTTTTTGATGGAGACGAATAGATGGTCCTGTCCAAAAAACGAGCACGTAAGGTGCTAGAAGAGATTATTGCTCTCTTTCCAGATGCCAAGCCAAGCCTAGATTTTACCAACCATTTTGAACTTTTGGTTGCTGTGATGTTGTCAGCCCAGACGACAGATGCAGCAGTAAATAAAGCAACTCCGGCTCTTTTTCAAGCCTTCCCTACACCTCAAGCTATGGCAGACGCAAGTGAGAGTGACATTGCTAAACATATTTCTCGTTTAGGACTTTATCGCAATAAAGCTAAGTTCCTTAAAAAATGTGCCCAACAGTTACTAGACGATTTTGATGGTCAAGTACCTCAGACACGTGAGGAATTGGAGAGTCTGGCAGGTGTTGGTCGTAAGACAGCTAATGTTGTGATGAGCGTGGGCTTTGGGATTCCTGCCTTCGCTGTGGATACTCATGTGGAGCGCATCTGTAAGCATCATGATATTGTCAAAAAATCTGCGACACCCCTCGAAGTCGAAAAACGAGTTATGGATATCCTGCCACCTGAAAAGTGGTTGGCAGCCCATCAGGCTATGATTTACTTCGGTCGAGCTATTTGTCATCCGAAAAATCCAGAATGCGATCAGTATCCGCAATTATACGATTTTAGTTCGTTATAAGATGGAATTTTCATGTTTTTTTCTTGCATTGATTCCTAGTTTGTGTTATAGTAGTACCAATCAAATATTCCTTTAATCCTGTCCCGTGAGGCAGGCAAGGAGCTGGATTAAGTAGAAGGGTGGAGTCTATACTGTTTTTGGTAGGGCTAGCTTAACTATATATTCTGAAGTCTCCTTGTTTAAGGAGACTTTTCTTTTTGGAGGTTTGTCATGAAGACAAAAGAAGTAGTTGACGAATTGACCGTCAAGCGAGCGATTACTCGAATTACCTACGAGATTATCGAGCGAAACAAAGACTTGAACAAGATTGTATTGGCAGGGATAAAAACACGAGGTGTCTTTATTGCCCGCCGCATTCAAGAACGATTGGAACAGTTGGAGTCAATCTCAGTACCAATCGTTGAGTTAGATACAAAACCATTCCGTGACGATGTTAAAAGTGGGGAAGATACTTCTGTCATTTCTGTTGATGTAACGGATAGAGAAGTGATTTTAGTGGATGATGTACTCTATACAGGTCGTACCATCCGAGCAGCCATTGACAACATCGTTAGCCATGGCCGTCCTGCTCGTGTGAGTTTAGCAGTTCTAGTAGACCGAGGACATAGAGAATTACCAATTCGTCCAGACTACGTTGGTAAAAACATCCCAACCAGTCGTTCAGAAGAAATCATCGTAGAGATGACTGAACTTGATGGACAAGATCGTGTTCTTATTACTGAAGAAGCCTAGATAGCAAAAAGGAGTTAGCCATGTCAGAAAAATCAACAAAGCCATTCAACACGTAGTTTCTATGGAAGACCTTACTGTAGAGCAAGTCATGAAATTGATCAAACGCGGAATCGAATTTAAAAACGGAGCAAAGGCTTCTTACGAAGACCAACATATCGTTTCTAATCTTTTCTTTGAGAGTTCGACTCGTACCCACAAATCTTTTGAAGTAGCAGAGATTAAACTGGGACTTCACCTATTGGACTTCGATGTGAAAACAAGTTCAGTCAACAAGGGTGAAACACTCTACGATACCATTTTTGACTTTGTCCGCCTTGGGGAGTGGATGCCTGTGTCATCCGACATCCAGAGTAGACTACTACAGAGAGTTGATCGAAAAGTCCTACCATTACGACCTCCATTATCAATGGTGGAGATGGTTCGGGTCAACACCCAAGCCAGAGCTTGCTTGATTTAATGACGATCTATGAAGAATTTGGACACTTCGAAGGTCTTAAGGTGGCCATTGCTGGAGACCTTGACCATTCACGTGTGCCAAATCCAATATGCAAATCTTAAAAACGTTTGGGAGCAGAACTCTATTTTGCTGGTCCAGAAGAATGGAGAAGTCAAGAATTTGCGGACTATGGAAAGTTTGTAAATATTGATGAAATCATTGACCAAGTTGATGTGATGATGTTCCTTCGTGTTCAACATGAACGCCATGATAGTGAAACAGGATTTTCGAAAGAAGGTTATCACACTCAACATGGTTTAACTCAAGAACGCTATGATCGCTTGAAAGAAAAGGCTATTCTGATGCACCCTGCTCCAGTCAACCGCGATGTTGAAATTGCTGATCACTTAGTTGAAGCTCCAAAAATCACGAATTGTTCAACAGATGACCAATGGTGTCTTTGTCAGAATGGCAATCTTGGAATCCGTATTGGCATACAGAAAAGCAAAATAAGACACAAAACGTTAAAAGATGCCTGAGAGCATCCACGAGAGGTGAATTTATGACAAAACGACTTCTAGTATTAGAAGATGGTACAATTTTTGAAGGAAAAGCTTTTGGGGCTGAAATTGACGTCACGGGTGAGATCGTCTTTAATACTGGGATGACTGGTTACCAAGAATCGATTACAGACCAGTCTTATAATGGACAAATTCTGACCTTTACCTATCCTTTGGTTGGAAATTATGGGATTAACCGTGATGACTATGAATCCATCAGTCCAACCTGCAAAGGTGTAGTAGTATTTGAAGAAGCACGTAGAGCCAGTAACTGGCGCAACCAGATGACACTGGATGAATTTTTGAAGTCTAAGAAAATCCCTGGTATTTCAGGTATTGATACACGGGCTTTGACAAAAATCATTCGCAAACATGGGACTATGAGAGCGACTCTGACACATGTGGGAGATAGTATCGATCATATCACAGATCAGCTTCAAGCGACCGTTCTACCGATTGATAATATCAAGCAAGTTTCTACCAAAACTGCTTATCCAGCTCCAGGGGTAGGTTTGAGCGTGGTGCTTGTTGACTTTGGGCTCAAGCATTCGATTTTGAGAGAATTGTCTAAGAGAGACTGTAATGTAACGGTCGTTCCTTATACAACAACTGCTGAGGAAATTCTTCACTTGAATCCGGATGGTGTTATGCTATCAAATGGTCCAGGAAATCCTGAGGATGTACCAGAGGCACTAGAGATGATTCGTGGAGTTCAAGGTAAAATTCCGATTTTTGGGATTTGTATGGGGCATCAGCTCTTCTCAATGGCTAATGGTGCAAAAACCTATAAGATGAAGTTTGGTCACCGTGGATTTAACCATGCAGTCCGTGAAATTGCAACAGGGCGCGTGGATTTCACTAGTCAAAACCACGGTTATGCAGTGAGCCGAGAAGATTTTCCAGAGCACTTGATGATTACTCATGAGGAAATCAATGACAAATCTGTAGAAGGGGTACGACATAGATATCAACCTGCCTTCTCCGTACAATTCCATCCAGACGCTGCACCTGGCCCACATGATGCAAGCTACCTTTTTGACGAGTTTATCGAAATGATGGAAGCTTTTAAAACAAGTAATCGTTAAAACTAACAACTTCCCGTATGAGATTTTTTATAGTAAAGCATCGTTTCGCTAAAAATCGTCGGAGAATTTATTTAATGTCGCTCAGTGAGGCGACGAATAGAAAGGCAGGTCGTTTCTTTTAGTCGCTATATGGCGAACTAAAAACTCCCTGCACTAGATTTTTTATCGAAAAAGATCGTTCCTCTAAAAAATCGTCGGAGAATTTATTTAATGGCAACCAGAGAGTTGCCGAATAGAAAGGAGAAGGGTGTTCCGTATTTGCTAAACTGAATACGGGCTACGGACGGTGCTAAAAAGATAGTTATTCCTAGAACTGATGGTTCTTCGTCATAACTCCTATTTTAGCTTTGTCCGCTTGACGCCCTTAATATCTTGTAAATGCCTAAACGTACTGATATTCAAAAAATTATGGTGATTGGTTCTGGTCCGATTATTATTGGTCAGGCTGCTGAGTTTGACTATGCTGGAACCCAGGCCTGCTTGTCTTTGAAAGAAGAGGGGTATGAGGTTGTCTTGGTTAACTCAAATCCTGCAACCATCATGACGGATAAAGAGATTGCAGATAAGGTCTACATCGAACCGATTACACTTGAGTTTGTGACACGTATTCTTCGTAAGGAACGTCCAGATGCCTTGCTTCCAACACTTGGAGGTCAAACAGGGCTTAATATGGCAATGGAGTTGTCTAAAAATGGTATCTTAGATGAGCTTGGTGTTGAACTGCTCGGGACTAAATTGTCTGCCATCGACCAAGCTGAAGACCGCGATCTCTTTAAACAATTGATGGAAGAATTGAATCAACCGATTCCAGAATCTGAAATTGTTAACACAGTGGAAGAAGCCGTTTCCTTTGCAGCGACAATTGGCTACCCAGTGATCGTCCGTCCAGCCTTTACCCTTGGTGGTACTGGTGGTGGTATGTGTGCCAACGAGGAAGAATTGCGTGAAATCGCTGAAAACGGGTTGAAATTGTCACCTGTTACCCAATGTTTGATTGAGCGTTCAATCGCAGGCTTCAAGGAAATCGAATACGAAGTCATGCGTGACTCAGCTGACAATGCCCTTGTGGTTTGTAACATGGAAAACTTTGACCCAGTTGGGATTCATACAGGGGATTCCATTGTATTTGCCCCAGCGCAGACTATGTCAGATTATGAAAACCAAATGCTTCGTGATGCAAGTTTGAGCATCATTCGTGCTCTCAAAATTGAAGGTGGATGTAACGTTCAGCTAGCCCTTGATCCACACAGTTTCAAGTATTATGTCATCGAAGTAAATCCTCGTGTATCTCGTTCTTCTGCCCTTGCTTCTAAGGCCACAGGTTACCCAATCGCTAAATTGGCTGCTAAGATTGCCGTAGGATTGACCTTGGATGAGGTTATTAACCCTGTTACAGGATCAACCTATGCTATGTTTGAACCAGCCCTTGACTACGTTGTTGCCAAGATTCCACGTTTCCCATTTGATAAGTTTGAAAAGGGTGAACGTCGTCTCGGTACCCAGATGAAGGCGACTGGAGAAGTTATGGCCATCGGTCGTAACATTGAGGAGTCACTTCTTAAAGCTTGTCGTTCACTTGAAATTGGGGTCCACCACAATGAAATGCCTGAACTTGCAGATGTTTCAGATGATGCCTTGATTGAAAAAGTTGTCAAGGCCCAAGATGACCGCCTCTTCTACGTATCAGAGGCCATTCGCCGTGGTTACACACCAGAAGAAATTGCTGAGCTGACAAAAAAATCGATATCTTTTATCTGGATAAACTCTTACATATCTTTGAAATTGAGCAAGAATTAGGGCTCACATCCACAAGATCTTGAAGTTTTGAAAAACTGCAAAAATTGAATGGTTTTTCAGACCGTAAGATTGCTGAACTCTGGAATACTACAGCTGATCAAGTTCGCCAACTTCGTTTGGAAAACAAGATTGTTCCAGTTTACAAGATGGTTGATACTTGTGCGGCAGAGTTTGAATCAGAAACTCCATACTTCTATTCAACCTATGGTTGGGAAAATGAGTCCATCAAGTCTGATAAGGAATCTGTACTTGTCCTAGGTTCTGGTCCAATCCGTATTGGTCAAGGGGTTGAGTTTGACTATGCGACTGTCCACTCTGTTAAGGCAATTCAAGCTGCTGGCTATGAAGCCATCATCATGAACTCAAATCCAGAGACCGTTTCAACGGACTTCTCAGTATCTGACAAGCTATACTTTGAACCATTGACATTCGAAGATGTTATGAATGTTATTGACCTTGAGCAACCAAAAGGTGTTATCGTTCAGTTTGGTGGTCAAACAGCTATCAACCTTGCGGAGCCTTTAGCAAAAGCTGGGGTGACTATCCTTGGTACTCAGGTTGCTGACCTAGACCGTGCCGAAGACCGTGACCTCTTCGAACAAGCCCTCAAAGACTTGGATATTCCACAGCCTCCTGGACAGACTGCAACCAACGAAGAAGAAGCAGTGCTTGCAGCTCGCAAGATTGGTTTCCCAGTCTTAGTTCGCCCTTCCTATGTTTTAGGTGGACGTGCCATGGAAATCGTTGAGAATGAAGATGATCTCCGTTCTTACATGCGTACAGCTGTTAAGGCAAGTCCAGACCATCCAGTGCTCGTAGACTCTTATATTGTCGGTCAAGAATGTGAAGTTGATGCCATCTCAGACGGACAAAATGTTCTCATTCCAGGTATCATGGAGCATATCGAACGTGCTGGTGTCCACTCAGGTGACTCCATGGCTGTTTATCCTCCACAAACCTTGTCGCAAAAGGTGCAAGAAACTATCGCAGACTATACCAAACGTCTTGCAATCGGCCTTAACTGTCTTGGTATGATGAACATTCAGTTTGTCATCAAGGATGAAAAAGTCTACGTTATTGAGGTCAATCCACGTGCCAGCCGTACTGTTCCATTCCTATCAAAAGTAACCAATATCCCAATGGCCCAGGTAGCGACTAAGTTGATTCTCGGTCAAAGTCTCGAAGAGCTTGGTTACCAAGATGGGCTTTACCCAGAAAGCAGTCGTGTTCATATCAAGGCGCCCGTCTTCTCCTTTACCAAGCTAGCTAAGGTAGACAGCCTGCTTGGTCCTGAGATGAAGTCAACAGGGGAAGTTATGGGTTCTGATACGACTCTTGAAAAAGCCCTCTACAAGGCCTTTGAAGCTTCTTATCTTCACTTGCCAACCTTTGGAAATGTTGTCTTTACTATCGCTGATGATGCCAAGGAAGAAGCTTTGGATTTGGCTCGTCGTTTCCAAAAATATTGGTTATGGTATCCTTGCGACTCAAGGAACAGTAGCCTTCTTTGCCAGTCATGGATTGCAAGCCCAACCTGTTGGTAAGATTGGTGATGACGATAAGGATATTCCAAGCTTTGTTCGTAAAGGAAGAATTCAAGCTATCATTAACACAGTAGGAACCAAACGAACTGCTGACGAAGATGGTGAGCAAATCCGTCGTTCAGCCATTGAACACGGTGTGCCACTCTTCACAGCCCTAGATACAGCTAATGCCATGCTTAAGGTACTTGAAAGCCGTAGTTTTTGTTACAGAAGCCATTTAGGCTCTGCTTTATTTGAGAATAAATTATTAACCAGCGTCAAAAGCGCTGGTTTTTACTTTTTATAGAGAAATCGAGTAGAAAAAAATAGTTACAGTTCACCATTAAATGTCAAAGTTTATTAATAGATTTATCATTAACGTTAAGTGACTAGACTTATTCTGACTTTCCCTAAAATTTTGTTGAATTTCATGATATAATAGGGGCAAATTGAGAAAATGAGCAAGTATTTTCATAAGTCCTTTCAAAAAGTATCTTAGCTTTAGGATGTAAACATGTAAGCTCTGCTTCTCAAGAATAGAATAGTAGGAAAAAGACAAGATTAGAAAGAGGTAAGTATCTATGTCATCTCATAAAAAGGTTTCACTTTCTGAGATTAATCAGTCCATCGAGACTCCCAATAATAATCATTTCTGGCAAAATTTAAAGGCCTTTTTTTAGGCCCGGGTGCTCTTGTAGCAGTTGGTTATATGGATCCAGAAAACTGGATTACCAGTGTAGTCGGTGGGGCTTCCTATAAGTATAGTCTCTTGTTTGTTATCTTGATTTCATCTTTCATTGCCATGCAACTACAGCAGATGTCAGGAAAGCTTGGGATTGTAACCCAGATGGACCGGGCTCAAGCAACGGCTCATCATTCACCTAAATGGCTTCGTTATAGCTTATAGGTGATTTTGGAGTTGGTCCTGATGGCGACAGACCTGGCAGAAGTACTAGGTTCTGCAATTGCCCTCAATCTTCTATTTAAGATTCCGATTATGATAACCATCCTCTTGACGGTTTTTAGATGTCTTTCTCTTGTTGCTTCTGATGAAATTTGGCTTTAAGAAAATCGAAGCGATCGTTACAACACTCATTTTAACCATTCTAGCAATCTTTACCTATCTAGTAGCTTTGTCACATCCAAGCTTCCAAGGAATCGTTGAAGGTTATCTGCCAACTGCAACCTTATTTGAGAGTCCTTTGCCTGGGCATGAAAGTCAATTAACATTAGCACTGGGGATTGTAGGTGCGACGGTTATGCCCCATAACCTCTATTTGCATTCTTCCTTATCTCAAACTCGGAAAAATCAATCACAAGGACAAGGATGATGTTCGAAAAAGCCGTGCGCTTTATGACCTGGGATTCTAATCTCCAGTTATCCTTGGCCTTTGTGGTTAACTCCCTTCTTTTGATCTTAGGGGCGGCTCTCTTTTTCGGACATGCATCTGAGATTTCTGCCTTTTCACAAATGTATAACGCCTTGCAGGATTCAACTATTGCGGGAGCTATAGCTAGCTCAAACTTATCAACCTTGTTTGCCTTGGCCCTATTAGCAAGTGGTCAGAATTCGACTATCACAGAATGCTTTGACAGGGCAAATCGTTATGGAAGGTTTCTTTCATATGCGATTGCCTCAGTGGTTCATTCGTTTGGCGACTCGTCTCTTTGCCTTGTTGTCTGTCATGATTGTAGCGGTTCTGTTTGGTCATCAGGAAAAAACCTTGGATCAGTTATTGGTTTATTCACAGGTCTTTCTTTCAATCGCTCTTCCATTTTCAATCTTCCCTTTGATTTATCTAACCTCGAAAAAATCACTGATGGGAGAATTTACCAATGCCAAGTGGAATACTATCCTTGGTTATATTATTTCCATTATCTTAACTATTCTCAATCTGAAATTGCTGTTTGATATTTTTTTAAGAGCATCTGAGATGAAGTAGAAAAAATCACCTGAGAGTTGAATTCACTGGATTTCAAAAAAGTTAGACAAAGAATATACAAAAGGGATTTCGTCCTGTGCTGTACAGGGAAAGTCCTTTTTAAATGTTAAAAATTGTGATTTTATGATAATATAGGTAGAGAGTTTGTATTTGTAAGTAATTTTTATATCTTAGGAAATTTTTATTTTCCTCACTGTTTTTTTACAAAATAATAAAAGCAAATTTATTGATATAAAAATATAAATTAAAAATTTGAATTGGTTTCATAGTATTCTTCTCTTAAAGTATGGGAGTATTTTTACAGGAATATTAAAGTTATTTATTTTCTCATGAAATATGCAAACAGTCTACATTTTTTTACCAATCAAGACATTATAAAAAAACCATTGAAGATTTACAACAATTTAGTTTCCATAGTTTTGATAAGATAAGAGTAATAGAAGGAGGCTGAATATGAAAGAATATATTTTACATCAAGGAAGAGCCGTAGTGAAAGTTCCACTTTCTAAAATTTATTATGTCACAACGCATCCAACAAAAAGCTCATACTGTTCTGTTTTGTAACAGCAGAAGGCAATTTTTGAAGCTTCAACCTCACTAGCTAAAAATCGAAGAGGAAAGTTCGGAAGAACTTATTAGATGCCATAGAAAGTTTCTTGTGAATAAAGATAAAAATAGCAGGATTTAATCATGAGACAAGAACGATTATGTTTCTGGATGATAGAGTATCAGACATCGCTTGTTCTAGAAGACACTTTACAATATTAAAAAAATCAGTGGAAAAAAATATAGGAGTGAAGTAGTGAATATTTTTATACTAGAAGATAATTTTTTTACAACAGACTAGAATTGAAAAATATTGTCAAAAAAATTTTTGGTGGATAATAAGGTTGAGTATAGGCATTTTGAGGTTTATGGAAAACCTCAACAGCTTTTAGAGGACATTTCAGAGAGAGGAAATCATCAATTATTTTTACTTGATATTGAAATAAAAGATGATGACAAAAGAGGATTAGACGTTGCTAGAGAAATTAGAAAACTTGATTCTCAAGCAGTGATTGCTTTTGTAACATCTCATTCTGAGTTTATGCCTGTATCTTTTGAATATTTAGTATCAGCTATTGATTTCATTGATAAAGAATTACCTGAACCATTATTTATCAAACGAATTGAAAAATGTTATTTCAAGTGTTAGCGATAATCAAAGAAGAACAGTATCTGAGGACTCTTTTATATTTACAGGATCCAAAGCTCAAATTCAAGTTCCTTTTAAAGATTTATTGTATATTGAAACATCAACAATTGCTCATAAGTTGACTCTCTATTCCAAACGAGACATAGTTGAATTTTATGGACAATTGTCAGATATTCTTAAACAGGAACCACGTTTATTTCAATGTCATAGATCATTTATCGTAAATCCTTATAATATATCTTTAATTGATAAAGAAAAATCGATTAGTTCATTTTCAGAACGAGTCCTCTTGTATTGTCTCTAGATTAAAAAAATTCGTCCACTTATGAAAGCTATCGAAAGACTTCATGACTAAGGAGATTTAGATGATATTTTTTTCTAAATATTATAGGTGTTTTTTTCTATTGTTATGTATCCATACTAAGGTTGTAGGTGAGAAATTAAATCTAAAAAAAGTAGTAATGTCCATTATTCTGTTCCATCTTTTTATCATTCCTATTTATTGTTTTATTTAAATCAACTGGATTTTACTTTCTTGGGTCATTATTGCTTTTATCCCACCTTTTTATCCTATATACTTTGTCTATTAGTAAATTAAGAAGTAAGGTTTCTTTATTACTTTTTTTACTCATTATTTCCACTTGGATTTTGGGATGTCATCAGAAATTTTTTTAGGTTACTTTATAATTTTTAAGATTCCAATATTGTATAGACTATATGAAACTAATCTAGGAACAATGATTTTTCTCTTTATTAGCTGAAATTATTGTGTTTTTTTCTTATTAGTCTCTTTCGATATAATTTTAGTCATTTAAAAAAATAAAGAACTTGGATAGAAAGACAAAATTTATTTTAATTACTGCGGATATTTTAATGCTAGCCTATTTTATCTTACCATCTTATATAAACTACAGTGATAAAAGTAAGTTGGGATAGAATGTTGGATTATAAAGAATTATTGACAGCAGTTTACTTTTTATTGTTTATTTGTTTTGTTAATCTCTTGGATAGAAGATTACTTCAAGAACTACAGGAGAAAGTCGTTCTACAAAAAAAGAAATTCAATTGCAAAAATCTTAGTAATTATAGTCAACAAGTTGAGGGGCTGTATCAAGAAATTAGAAGCTTTTAGACATGATTATGCTAATATTTTTATCGAGCTTAAAAAAATAGGTATAGATCAAAAAGATATTAATCTGGTTTCTCAAGTCTATGATAGTGTTTTTGAAAAAAATTCTGGTGAAAAAAATTAAAAGGTAAGCGTTTTGATGTAGCACATCTAAGAAATATCAATGATTTGGCGCTAAAGAGTTTACTATTATCTAAGTTATCGGAGGCCCAAAACTTATCCGTTCCAGTTTCCCTGGAGATTGGTGAACAGTTCTCTATAAAAAATATGGAACAAATTGACTTCTTAACAATTACTTCTATCTTGTTAGATAATGCTATTGAGTCCGCAGCAGAAGGAGGAATAGCAGTTTGTTTCCTTGAGGATACAGAATGGAATAAATTAGTCATGATTGTAAAAAAATTCTACTTTAGAAAGAGAGATAGAATTGAGAGATATATTCAAGCGTGACAATTCTTCAAAAAAGGCGTAGGTCGGGGGTCTAGGATTGGCCAATGTTCGGAGAATTTTAAAATCTTATCCAAATGTATGTCTGAAAACCACAAGTAAAAATTATGTCTTTACACAGATTTTGGAAATAGAACTTTAAAAGAGTGACCACTCTTAGGATATTCTATTGAATATTTTAAGGGAGGTCTTTTTATTGTATTCCTATTATTGTTATGTACGAGAAGGAACTATTCACTATTGGCTTGAGTTCAAAAAGTTAGATTTTCTCTGTCTAATTTTTTTGGTATATGGGTGCAGGTACTTTGCTTTGATTTGTTGTAAACGATTAGAAAAATCATAAAAAAATGGCATTTTTGTGATGAAATTACTACCTTTCAAGATTTTTGAAAGGAAAATATTTTTAGCATGTTATACTAAATTTGTGAGGGTTATAAGGATAAAAAAATATAAAAATATGAGGAAAAATTTAAAGACAATGGAACAAAGCAATAATCTTCATGCTTTTGGGTTGATCATCCAGTAGCTAGAGGAGTTCCCTTTAAAGTTAACGAGTATTTATTATCCAAATACTTCTGATAGGTTTTGCTTGTTATGGTTCTTGTCAATCATGTTATAGAAATGGGGGTATAATTTAGTAATGAAAAAAAGCAAGAGATTTTTAAAAATTTATTGATAAGCTATTATTTTTCCGACGAAGTTTCTCATGATGAACAATTAAAAAGAAATATTCATGAATGGACGAACTTCAATAGAAAATGATGAATTTGGAGCAATAGGTGGATTAAGTAATGACTTGTCTATGTATTTGATGACTCATCAATATCTAGCTCCTGAAAATGTAATAGAATTTGCTAGTTTAATCGCAAAGATACCTCATCAAGAGCGAGGTAAAGGAGCATTCTTAAATATGCTCGCTATGACACTTGCTAATTTAAAGTGAGTTAAAGAATCTATCTGCTATCCGGAATCGAATATAGTTTATTTACTATCAAAGGTGTAGATTCAAATAAACAATATTACATAGGAGGTATTTATCATGAATACAAAGTAATAGAAGAATTCAGAGTGTTTAATCTAAAAGTAGAAGAAAAGGATTTTTATAAGTCTGTTGCGTACTATTTTGATATTTACAGAAAAATAGTAAACACGACTTGCAATTAAATTGGAATTCTGGAAATAGAATTTGTAGGAACTGATGTTACATCACGATGGCTGTTATAAGAGTAGCTGGTGGTGCTTATGGATTTAGATAGTAATGAAAGTGTATTAAGATGAATCAACAATTTAGAAATCAATGTTTAGATGCAATCGTAAGATTTGAATCTAGTTTTAAAGAAATGAACTTACCTCAACAACAATACTCCCACGCTTATAGTCTGGTTAGTAAAATAGTCTCTGAACTGAAATTAGAAGGGGTTGCCTTTGCCCAAGCTTTCAGATATTTTTTTATGAATTTTTTTAGCCGTGAGTTATTTCCAGGTGGAGTTGTTTTTATCCGGAGCAAGCTCGTAAAGATTTTAGTAGAGTATCAGACTTGGCGAATTCTGCGGAACTATTAAGAACAATCCATAGTCCTATTAAAAATATTTTTGGTAAATAGAAAATGTATTATAATGACATGAATTGCAGCTTGATTTTAAATTAGCTATTTACTAAACGTTTCAAAGTTAGATGATGATCATAGAAAACGCATAATATCAAGTGTTCACAAACATTGATACTATGCGTTTTTTAATGCAGAGATTTACTGGATTATTTCCTTGTGGTGAGTTTTAGCCAAGTATCTTTTTCAATCCTCATCTTAGACGAAAAATCCATTATAAAAAGCTGCATGAAGATGCAGCTACACTATAGCAACGGAAGACATGGGATTCGAACCCACGCACGCTTTCACACGCCTACCGCGTTTCCAACACGGCCTCTTAAGCCTCTTGAGTAATCTTCCAATACTTACTAAAATAGTTTATCATAAAGGGATTTATCTTGCAAATAAAAATTCAAACAATTGGCAAAATGATAGAAAATGAAAGAAAGTGATAAAAAGTGCTTGACTTTGATTTTTTTTTGTGGTAGAATGATTATTGTAATCGTTAACAGGAGGTGAGTAAGTGCTAAAAACCGAGAGAAAAAAATTGATTTTAGAGGAGCTGGGCAAACATAAAGTCGTTTCTCTAGAGAAATTAGTAGGTTTGTTAGACACGTCAGAATCAACGGTTAGACGAGATTTAGATGAATTGGAATCGGAAAATAAACTTCGCCGAGTTCATGGAGGAGCAGAGTTGCCTCACTCCTTGCAAGAAGAAGAAACCATTCAAGAGAAATCTGTCAAAAACCTTCAAGAGAAAAAATTGATTGCGCAAAAAGCAGCTTCCCTCATCAAAGAAAAAGATGTTATCTTTGTGGATGCAGGAAGTACAACAGCCTTTCTCATTAAGGAATTGGAGCGAAAAGACATTACTGTTGTGACTAACTCCATTCACCATGCGGTTCAATTAGTGGATAAGCAAATCCCGACAGTTATCATTGGTGGTGGGGTTAAAATGACGACTGATGCCAGCATCGGTGGTGTCGCGCTTAATCAGATTAACCAATTACACTTTGATCGTGCCTTTATCGGAATGAACGGTGTAGATGAAGGTTATTATACAACTCCAGATATGGAGGAGGGAGCTGTTAAGCGTGCTATTCTAGAAAAATGCCAAACAAACCTATGTCTTGGCAGATTCATCCAAGATTGGCCAGTCTTGTTTTGCTAAGGTAGCTCCTATAAAACGTGCTATTGTCATTACAAGCAAGGGTCACGAGCTCTTGTCAGCTATCAAAGAAAAAACGGAGGTTATCGAAGTATGATTTATACAGTCACGCTAAATCCATCTATTGACTATATTGTCCGTCTGGATAAAGTGGAAGTTGGTAGTGTTAATCGTATGGATAGTGATGATAAGTTTGCTGGTGGTAAGGGAATCAATGTTAGCCGTGTCTTGAAACGCTTGGATATTCCTAATACAGCGACTGGATTTATCGGAGGTTTTACTGGTAAATTTATCACAGATACTTTAGCTGAAGAACAAATTGAAACCCGATTTGTTCAAGTAGCAGAAGATACGCGTATCAACGTCAAGATTAAAGCGGATCAAGAAACTGAAATCAACGGAACTGGTCCTACTGTTGAGCCTGAGCAATTGGAAGAATTAAAAGCTATTCTTTCAAGTCTAACAGCAGAAGATACAGTGGTATTTGCTGGTTCGAGTGCAAAAAAACTTAGGGCAATGTCATCTATAAGGATTTGATTGCCTTGACTCGTCAAACAGGGTGCTCAAGTAGTCTGTGACTTTTGAAGGTCAAACCTTGATTGATAGTTTGGATTATCAACCTCTTCTAGTTAAACCGAACAATCATGAACTTGGAGCTATCTTTGGAGTCAAGCTCGAAAGTTTAGATGAGATTGAAAAATACGCTCGTGAGTTGCTGGCTAAAGGTGCTCAAAACGTTATTATCTCTATGGCTGGAGATGGAGTCCCTTCTTGTCACATCTGAGGGAGCATACTTTGCTAAACCAATCAAAGGGACAGTCAAAAAAATTCAGTTGGGGCTGGTGATTCTATGGTTGCTGGATTCACAGGTGAATTTGTCAAATCAAAAGACGCAGTAGAAGCCTTTAAATGGGGAGTGGCTTGTGGAACAGCAACCACCTTCTCAGATGATTTGGCAACAGCAGAATTTATTAAAAGAAACATATGAAAAAAAGTTGAGGTAGAAAAAAACGATGAAAAATTCAAGATTTATTGAGAAAAGATGTCATGTTGCTTGATTTGCAAGCAACTGAAAAAACAGCAGCTATCGAAGAAATGATTCATAGCTTGGTAGAGCACGGATATGTGTCAGATTTTGAAACTTTCAAAGAAGGTATTTTTGGCGCGTGAAGCTTTGACTTCTACAGGTTTGGGTGATGGTATTGCAATGCCACACAGCAAAAAAACGCTGCTGTTAAGGAAGCGACTGTTCTCTTTGCTAAGTCAAACAAGGGTGTTGACTACGAGAGTTTAGATGGACAACCAACTGACCTCTTCTTTATGATTGCTGCTCCAGAAGGTGCCAATGATACTCACTTGGCTGCCTTGGCAGAATTGTCTCAATACTTGATGAAAGACGGATTTGCTGACAAACTTCGTCAAGCGACATCAGCTGATCAAGTCATCGAACTCTTTGACCAAGCTTCAGAAAAAGCTCAAGAACCAGTTCAAGCTCCTGCAAATGAATCTGGTGACTTTATCGTAGCAGTTACAGCTTGTACAACAGGAATTGCCCACACATACATGGCCCAAGAAGCTCTTCAAAAAGTGGCTGCTGAAATGGGGGTTGGTATCAAGGTTGAAACCAACGGTGCAAGTGGTGTTGGCAACAAATTGACAACAGAAGATATCCGCAATGCCAAAGCTGTTATCATCGCTGCAGATAAAGCAGTTGAGATGGATCGTTTCGATGGTAAACCATTGGTCAATCGTCCAGTTGCAGATGGTATCCGTAAGACAGAAGAGTTGATCAACTTGGCTCTTTCTGGGAATGCTGAAGTATATCGTGCTGCTAATGGAGCGCAAGCTTCAACAGCGTCTAACGAAAAACAAAGTCTAGGTGGTGCCTTCTACAAACACTTGATGAGTGGTGTATCACAAATGTTGCCATTCGTTATCGGTGGTGGTATCATGATTGCCCTTGCCTTCTTGATTGATGGTGCTTTGGGTGTGCCTAATGAGAGTCTTGGAAATCTTGGTTCTTACCATGAGCTAGCTTCTATGTTCATGAAAATTGGTGGATCAGCCTTTGGTTTGATGCTTCCAGTATTTGCAGGATATGTTGCCTACTCAATCGCTGAAAAACCAGGTTTGGTAGCAGGTTTCGTAGCTGGTGCTATCGCCAAAGAAGGTTTTGCCTTTGGTAAAATCCCTTACGCTCAAGGTGGTGAAGCAACTTCAGCTCTTGCAGGTGTCTCATCAGGTTTCCTAGGAGCTCTTGTTGGTGGATTTATCGCAGGTGCTTTGGTACTCTTAGTTAAAGAAAATACGTGAAGGTTCCTCGTTCACTTGAAGGTGCTAAATCAATCCTTCTCTTGCCACTATTTGGAACAATCTTGACAGGATTCGTCATGTTAGCTGTTAACATTCCAATGGCAGCAATCAACACTGGTATGAATAACTTCCTTGCTGGTCTTAGTGGAGGCTCTGCTGTTCTTCTTGGTCTTGTCCTTGGAGGAATGATGGCTGTTGATATGGGTGGACCTGTTAATAAAGCAGCTTATGTCTTTGGTACAGGTACTCTTGCAGCAACAGTGTCAACAGGTGGTTCAGTAGCTATGGCAGCAGTTATGGCTGGAGGAATGGTTCCGCCGCTAGCAGTATTCATTGCGACTCTTCTTTTCAAGGATAAATTTACCAAAGAAGAACGTAACTCTGGTTTGACAAATATCGTAATGGGCTTGTCATTCATCACTGAAGGAGCTATTCCATTTGGTGCTGCTGACCCAGCTCGCGCTATCCCTAGCTTTATGGTTGGTTCAGCTTTAGCAGGTGGACTGGTTGGTCTGGCAGGTATCAAACTGATGGCACCTCACGGGGGGATCTTTGTTATCGCTCTTACAACAAATGCCTTCCTTTTCCTTGTCTTTGTCTTGGTAGGTTCTCTTGTAAGTGGAGCTTTGTTTGGTTACCTTCGTAAACCATTAGAAAAATAATCACAAATACTCAAATGACTGAACACGAAAGTGGGCAGTCATTTTTTTGATAATGGAGTTAGGGAAGACAGTTCTTTAAAGTGATATAATAGAGGTAAAATCTTAGAGAATTTAAATGATAGAATACTGAAGTTCTACAAATACCTTAGAGGAGATAAGTGTCATGAGTGATTCTAGAAAAGAAGGAATCGACAAACTAGAAAAAGGAACAGTTCGGTCGCAAAAAGTCTTACAAAAAGAAGTGTTACAAGGGATCTATGCCAGCTTGGTGGAGGAAGATTTTTCCTGATTCTAAACGAATTCATTTTATAGCTGATTTAGGTAGGAGTCCCAGAAATTGCCTTTCATTTTGAACTCATTTGTAAAGATTGGGAGGAAGGAACTGACCTGAATTTTGAAGCCAGTTTTGACCAGCATGGGCAGGAGGGATAGACTATCTGTTGGAAACTCTCAATCAAGAGGAAGTGGAGAGTCAACGCATTTTTGATTGTTTATTTCCTAGCGAAAAATCCTTTCTAAAAGTAAGACATAGAGATTTTTTTATGCGTCTTCTTGCAAGCAACTATTTCCTGTTCTAATCTCTCTTTTACCTAGTTCAGAAGCTTCGAATCGTAGAAAGCTAATCATTGCCCTAGGTTGGATTGGTTCAATAGGTGAGATAGAAATCTTAGGACAACATCTCTTGACTGACCAAGATGCTCTTTGTCGTGCCTGGTCTGCCAGTAGTCTAATGCAATTATCTTTTTCATCAAGTAAAAAAAGAAATCTTAATGGAGAAAAAAACGAAGGATTTGTTTTGTGAAGCAATTACAGAAGAAAAGGACTTTGCAAGCTTGCGCTCTGATGATAGAAGCAGCCCAGGTATTGTTTGGGAAAAAAGATGGATCCTACATCTGCTGTAGAGAAGTTGGAAATCGAAAAGATTGAGAAAGCAAGAAAATCAGCGATCAGGTTTTTTTGAAAGAAGCAGTGATCTCAAGTTGTTGAAAAAAATCATACAGAAAAGAAACTGCAGAAATATTAACGAAAGATGCTTGTGTCTTGTAGATGCAGTCATTTTTCACTTCAAACAAAGTTTCTGAAAGTGTGTTATAATAGAAATATGGCAAACAAGAATACAAGTAAAACAAGACGGAGACCGTCAAAAGCTGAATTAGAAAGAAAGCAAGCTATTCAACGGATGTTAATTTCCTTAGTCATAGCTTTTTGCTTAATGTTCGCTGCTCTTAGATTAGGAGCAGTGGGACTCACGCTCTATAACCTTATTCGGTTACTAGTAGGAAGTCTAGCCTATCTGATCATCTTTGTCGTTCTAGTCTATCTTTTTTTCTTCAAATGGATTCGGAAGCAAGAAGGTCTGATCTCAGGTTTTCTTTGCATTTTTTCAGGCTTATTACTGATTTTTGAAGCTTATCTAGTATGGAAATATGGCTTAGAGCAGGCTGTCTTAAAGGGGACTTTGGCCCAAGTGTTGACAGATTTGACAGGCTTTCGTGTGACTAGCTTTGCTGGAGGAGGGCTTCTAGGTGTTGCTCTCTACATTCCAGTCGCCTTTCTCTTTTCAAATATTGGTACTTATTTTATTGGAGCCATCTTAATCTTAATCGGTGCTCTTCTAGTTAGTCCTTGGTCTGTCTATGATGTCGCTGATTTTCTTGGAGCACGTTTTTGCACTTTGGATGGAGCGACGTGAGCAGAGGAAACAAGAACGCTTCATCAAACGGGAAGAAGAAAAAAAGCTCGTAAGGAAGTAGAGGAGCAGGAAAGACTAGAAAAAGAACAGGCAGAAAAAGCCTTGTTGGATATCCCTCCTGTTGATATGGAAACTGGCGAGATTTTAGAAGCTTCCCCTGGTCACTTTGATGATTTACCACCCCTTCCAGAGGAAGAATGGATAGAACCTGAAATTATTCTCCCTCAAGCTGATTTTGAATATCCTGAGGAAGCGGATATTCCAGAGGAAGAGAGTTTTCTCTGAAGAAGATGATGATGACGAAGAGGTAGAAGTAGATTTTTCTGCTAAAAAAGCTTTGGAATACAAACTTCCAAGCTTGCAACTCTTTGCACCCTGATAAAGCCAAAAGACCAGTCCAAGGAAAAGAAAAATCGTTCGAGAAAATATCAAGATTTTGGAAGAGACCTTTCGCAAGTTTTGGTATTAAAGTGACTGTTGAAAGAGCTGAAATCGGTCCGTCGGTGACCAAGTATGAGGTTAAACCTGCAGTTGGTGTCCGTGTCAACCGTATTTCCAATCTAGCAGACGACTTGGCTTTGGCTTTGGCTGCTAAAGATGTCCGTATCGAAGCTCCAATTCCTGGAAAATCCTTAGTCGGGATTGAAGTGCCTAACTCAGAGATTGCGACAGTCTCTTTCCGAGAACTCTGGGAACAATCGCAAACTAAACCTGAAAATCTGCTAGAAATTCCCCTTGGGAAAGCTGTCAATGGTACAGCTCGTAGTTTTGATTTGGCTAAAATGCCTCACTTGCTTGTAGCTGGTTCTACTGGTTCTGGTAAATCTGTTGCAGTCAATGGTATCATTGCAAGTATTCTTATGAAGGCACGTCCAGACCAAGTCAAGTTTATGATGGTGGATCCTAAGATGGTTGAGTTGTCAGTCTATAATGATATTCCTCATCTTTTGATTCCGGTCGTAACCAACCCTCGTAAGGCCAGTAAGGCCCTTCAAAAAGTCGTAGATGAGATGGAAAATCGCTATGAACTCTTTGCTAAAGTCGGAGTTCGGAATATCGCTGGTTTTCAATGCTAAAGGTTGAGGAATTCAACGCTCAATCTGAGTACAAACAAGTACCTCTTCCTTTGATTGTCGTGATTGTCGATGAGTTAGCAGACCTGATGATGGTGGCCAGCAAGGAAGTAGAAGATGCAATTATCCGTCTTGGACAGAAGGCGCGTGCGGCTGGTATTCATATGATTCTCGCGACCCAGCGTCCTTCAGTGGATGTTATTTCTGGTCTGATTAAGGCCAATGTACCATCTCGTGTAGCCTTTGCTGTATCTTCTGGAACGGATTCTCGAACTATCTTAGATGAAAATGGTGCTGAGAAATTGCTTGGTCGAGGGGACATGCTCTTTAAACCAATCGATGAAAACCACCCGGTTCGCTTGCAAGGCTCCTTTATCTCGGATGATGATGTTGAGCGTATTGTTAGCTTTATCAAGGCTCAAGCAGATGCTGATTATGATGACAGTTTTGATCCCGGAGAGGTTTCTGAGACAGAAGGTGAGTCTGGCACAGGAGATGAAGGTGGAGATCCACTATTTGAAGAAGCCAAGGCTTTGGTCATTGAAACTCAAAAAGCGAGCGCATCCATGATTCAACGTAGATTATCAGTTGGTTTTAACCGAGCAACTCGCTTGATGGAAGAATTAGAGATGGCTGGGAGTTATTGGACCTGCAGAAGGAACCAAAACCACGAAAAGTTTTACAACAATAAAAAAACGTAAAAAAACAGTATAAAAATGCATGGAAACTTTATTGAAAAGTTAGACGAAGTTAGTTTAACTTTTCTGATGAAGTTTCTTTTTTGTGACGAAATGGCTAGAAATAAGGCCTTCTGAAATTCTATTCAGAATAGTCAGGAAATTGGATTATACTTTTACTAGTTTTACCTGTTAAAGTATTGATTTTTTTAAACTGTTTTTTTGATATATTAAATTGGTATAGAAAAAAATTATATGTTTATCTAGTGGCGTTAAAAAAATTGAGGAGGATATTTTTTTAAACAAAAATGCAAACGCTTACTTTGTAAACTGAAAGGAACAAAAAAACCGATGGATAAAAGATTATTTGAAAAAAACGTTGCAAATATAGTATTCGGAAATTTTTCATTAGGGGTTGCTTCTGTCATGATTGGTGCAGCTTTCTTTGGAACTAGCACTGTTCTTGCAGATTCTCCGCAAACAGGTTCAACAGCAAATATGCCAGCAGATTTGGCTGCAGCTCTTGCTAACGCAAAAAAAGATGACGGACGTGATTTTGAGGCGCCAAAACCTGGTGAAGACCAAGGTTCTCCTGAAGTAACTGACGGACCAAAAACAGAAGAAGAATTACTGGAGAAAGAAAAAGAAGCTGCAGCAACTTCAGCAACTGAAAATGAACTTCCTAAAGATTTACGTGAAAAAAACTCGATAAGGCTGAAGATAGTGGACATTCTACCTCAAAAAGATGATTTAGCAAAAAAGAAGATAAAAAGTTTAGTTCCAGAAGATGTCGCTAAAAACAAAAAAATGGTGAATTAAACTATGGTGCAACAGTAAAAATTCAAAGTGCAGCTGGTGTTGGTAGCGGTATTGTCATCGGTGAAAATCTAGTTTTATCTGTTTCTCATAACTTTATCAAAGATGTTCCAGACGGAAACAATCGTAAGGTAGCTGATAATATTGAAAGTGATGGCGATGTTTATTCAGTTTCTTACGAAGGAGCACCTGATGTTAAATTCAGTAAGAATGATGTTAAACACTGGGACCGTGAAGGATTCCTAAAAGGTTATAAAAATGACTTGGCCATCGTTAAGCTTCGTTCTCCTCTTGCAAACGCTCCTGTTGAAGTGACTGACAAACCTGCAACTACTAAGGTTGGAGATAAGGTACACGTGTTTGGTTATCCAACTGGAAAACTTTCTCCAATCCTCAATACGACAGTTGAAGATATCAATAATCATGGTGAAGGTGTTCGTGGCATCAGCTATCAAGGAAGTGAACCAGGTGCTAGTGGTGGCGGTATTTTCGATGAAAATGGGAAATTGATTGGTATCCACCAAAATGGTGTATCTGGTAAACGTAGTGGAGGTATTCTCTTCTCACCTGCTCAGCTAGAGTGGATTCAAAAACTACATCAAGGGTATTGAAACAACGAAAACCAGCTGGTCTAGATGCTCTCGATAAACAAGTTGAGGACAAGGAAGAAAAAACCAAAAGAGGATAAACCTAAGGAAGAAAAAAACCAAAAGAGGATAAACCTAAGGAAGAAAAACCAAAAGAGGATAAACCTAAGGAAGATAAGCCAAAAGAAGAAACACCAGCAGAAAAATAAACCAGCAGAAAAACAAACCAGCAGAAAAACAAGCCAGCAGAAAACAAGCCAGCAGAAAATAAGCCAGCTGAGAATAAACCGGCTGAAAGAAAAGAAGTCAAACCGGAATGGAAAAACTGTCGAAAATAAAGAACAACAGGGAACTGTAACGATTCGTGAAGAAAATGGAGTTCGTTACAACCAACTAGCGTCAACTGCTCAAAATGACAATGGTAAAAAACCAGCCTTGTTTGAGAAGGAAGGTTTGACTGTTGATGAAAATGGAAATGCTACAGTTGATTTGACCTTCAAAGAAGAGTCTGAAACAGGTAAATCACGCTTTGGTGTCTTTATGAAATTTAAAGATACCGACAACAACGTTTTTGTAGGGTATGACCAAGGCGGATGGTTCTGGGAATACAAGACAAACGGTAGTGGGCTTTGGTACCAAGGTGGTCGTGTTGCAGCTCCAGTAAATGGTTCTGTCAACCACTTGACTATCAGCCTCAAATCAGATGGACAACTCAACGCAACTAATAATGATGTCAAACTCTTCGACACACTTACCTTGCCATCTGCAGTTAATGACAAACTCAAAGATGAGAAGAAAATCGTTCTTAAGGCTGGCAGCTATGGTAGTGAGAGAACCATTGTAAATGTTAAAACAGATGACCAAGAAGGCGTGAAAAACAACCAAGAGACTGCTGAAAAAGAAAAAGGTGATACAGTAGACGATAGCAAAGTTAAATACGACACTATCGAATCTACAGTATTGAAAGCAGTCATTGACCAAGCCTTCCCACGTATTAAAGAATACGTCCTAAACGGCAACAAGCTTCCAGGTCAAGTTCAACAAATAAATAAAGTCCTCATCAATAAGCATGCAGTTACTCCTGAAGTTACTTATAAGAAGATCAATGCAACAACTGCCGAGTATGAAATGAAACTCCGTGATGAGGAAAATCTTATCAATGCAGATATGACCGTTCGTTTGCAAGTGGTGGACAATCAACTTCACTTTGATGTGACTAAGATTGTCAACCATAACCAAGTAACACCAGGACAAAAGATTGATGATGAACGTAAACTACTTTCTTCAATCAGCTTCCTAGGAAATGCCTTGGTATCTGTATCAAGCGATCAAGCAGGAGCTAAGTTTGATGGGGCAACCATGTCAAACAATACACACGTAAGTGGTGACGACCATATCGAAGTAACCAATCCAATGAAAGAATTGGCAAAAGGTTACATGTATGGATTTGTTTCAACAGATAAACTTGCTGCTGGTGTATGGAGTAACTCGCAAAATAGCTACGGTGGTGGTTCTTACGACTGGACACGTTTGACAGCTTACAAGAATACTGTTGGTAATGCCAACTACGTTGAAATTCATAGCTCTGAATGGCAGTGGGAAAAAGCTCACAATGGTATTGTCTTCCCAGCATATACTAAGGAACTTCCAAGTGCTAAAGTTGTCATCACAGAAGATGCCAATGCTGATAATAAAGTAGACTGGCAAGATGGTGCGATTGCATACCGTAGCATTATGAACAACCCTCAAGGTTGGGAAAAAGTAAAAAATATTACAGCCTATCGTATCGCCATGAACTTTGGTTCACAAGCACAAAACCCATTCCTTATGACCTTGGATGGTATCAAGAAGATCAACCTCCATACAGATGGTCTTGGTCAAGGTGTACTTCTTAAGGGATACGGAAGTGAAGGACATGACTCTGGACACTTGAACTATGCAGACATCGGTAAACGTATCGGTGGTGTTGAAGACTTTAAAGCTCTTATTGAAAAAGCTAAGAAATATGGTGCCCACCTGGGTATCCACGTCAATGCTTCAGAAACCTATCCTGAATCAAAATACTTCAATGAAAATATTCTTCGTAAAAATGCAGATGGTAGCTATAGCTACGGTTGGAACTGGCTTGACCAAGGTATCAACATCGATGCAGCCTATGACTTGGCTCATGGACGTTTAGCACGTTGGGAAGAATTGAAGAAAGAATTGGGTGAAGGTCTAGACTTCATTTATGTCGACGTTTGGGGGTAACGGCCAATCAGGTGACAACGGTGCTTGGGCAACTCACGTTCTTGCGAAAGAAATCAACAAACAAGGTTGGCGTTTTGCAATTGAGTGGGGCCATGGTGGTGAGTATGACTCTACCTTCCATCACTGGGCAGCTGACTTGACTTATGGTGGCTATACCAATAAAGGTATCAACAGTGCCATTACTCGCTTTATCCGTAACCACCAAAAAGATGCTTGGGTTGGTGATTACAGAAGCTACGGAGGTGCGGCAAACTACCCACTTCTAGGCGGATACAGCATGAAAGACTTTCGAAGGTTGGCAAGGTCGTAGCGACTACAACGGTTATGTAACCAACTTGTTTGCCCACGACGTTATGACCAAGTACTTCCAACACTTCACTGTTAGCAAATGGGAAGATGGTAAACCAGTAACCATGACTGACAATGGTGGTACTTATAAGTGGACACCTGAAATGAAGGTTGAATTGGTCGACGAGGAAAACAACAAAGTAGTTGTTACTCGTAAATCGAATGATGTTAATAGCCCACAATACCGTGAACGCACAGTTACTCTCAACGGTCGTGTCATTCAAGATGGTTCAGCCTACTTGACACCTTGGAATTGGGATGCAAATGGTAACAAGCTAACTGGCGACAAAGAAAAAGATGTACTACTTTCAATACTGAAAAAAAGGTGCAACAACTTGGACACTTCCTAGCGACTGGGCAAACGGCAAAGTTTACCTTTACAAACTAACAGACCAAGGTAAGACTGAAGAACAAGAAGTGGCTGTCAAAGATGGTAAGATTACACTTGACCTTCTAGCAAATCAACCTTATGTTCTTTATCGTTCTAAACAAACAAATCCTGAAATGGCATGGAGTGAAGGAATGCACATCTATGACCAAGGATTTAACAGTGAATCTTTGGATCATTGGAAGATTACAGGTGATGCATCTAAGGCTGAAATCGTGAAGTCTCAAGGTGCCAACCAAATGCTTCGCATCCAAGGCAATAAAGAAAAAGTTAGTCTCACTCAAAAATTGACTGGCTTGAAACCAAATACTAAATATGCAGTCTATGTCGGTGTGGATAACCGAAGCGATGCTAAAGCAAGTATTACAGTTAATACTGGTGAGAAAGAAGTGACCAACTACACTAACAAGTCACTAGCACTTAACTATGTAAAAGCCTATGCTCACAATACTCGTCGTGACAACGCAACTGTTAATGATACAAGTTACTTCCAAAATATGTATGCCTTCTTCACAACAGGTTCAGATGTATCAAATGTAACCTTGACCTTGAGTCGTGAAGCAGGAGATGAAGCAACTTACTTCGATGAAATCCGTACTTTCGAAAATGATTCAAACATGTACGGTGATGGTCATGATACTGCAAAAGGCGTCTTCAAACAAGACTTTGAAAATGTCGGACAAGGTATCTTCCCATTTGTCATCGGTGGAATCGAAGGTGTTGAAGATAACCGTACTCACTTGTCTGAAAAACATGGTCCATACACACAACGTGATTGGAATGGCAAGAAAGTTGACGACGTTATCGAAGGAAATTGGTCACTCAAGACAAATGGTCTAGTTAGCCGTCGTAACTTGGTTTACCAAACAATTCCACAAAACTTCCGCTTCGAAGCAGGTAAGACCTACCGTATCACATTTGACTACGAAGCTGGTTCAGATAGTACTTACGCATTTGTAGTAGGTAAGGGAGAATTCCAATCTGGTCGTCGTGGCAGTCAAGCAAGCGATCTCGAAATGCATGAATTACCAAACTCATGGACAGATTCTCCAAAAGCGAAAACGTGCAACCTTCCTAGTGACAGGTGCTGAAACTGGCGATACTTGGATCGGTATCTACTCAACAGGTAACGCAAGTAATACTCGTGGAGATTCTGGTGGTAATGCTAACTTCCGTGGTTACAATGACTTCATCATGGATAGACTTCAAATCGAAGAGATTGTCTTGACTGGAAAGATGATGACAGAAAATGCAGTCAAGAACTATCTTCCAACTGTAGCCATGACTAATTACACCCAAGAATCTATGGATGCTTTGAAAGAAGCAGTCTTCAACCTCAGCCAAGCAGACGATGATATCAGTGTAGAAGAGGCTAAAGCAGAAATCGCTAAAGTTAATGCTTTGAAAGACGCTTTAGTTTTGAAGAAAGTAGCTCTTGTGGCAGATGACTTTGCAAGTCTTTCAGCTCCTGCTCAGGTTGGTGAAGGTATTGAAAATGCCTTTGACGGTAACTTGTCTAGCCTATGGCATACATCATGGGGCGGAGGAGATGTTGGCAAGCCAGCAACAATGGTCTTGAAAGAACCAACTGAAATTACAGGCTTCCGTTATGTTCCACGTGGTTCAGGTTCAAATGGTAACTTGAGAGATGTGACTCTTGTGGTTACTGATGAAACAGGTAAGGAACATACCTTCAATGCAACCAATTGGGCTGACAACAATAAACCAAAAGATATCGACTTCGGTAAAACTATCAAAGCTAAGAAGATTGTCCTAACAGGAACAAGAACTTACGGAGATGGTGGTAACCAATATCAATCAGCTGCAGAGCTTATCTTTGCTCGTCCACAAGTTGCTGAAGCAGGTCTTGATACATCAGCATATGAAGCTGCATTGGCCAAGGCTCAAAAATTGACTAATAAGAGCAATCAAGAAGAAGTGGCAGGTGTTGTTGCTAGCATGAAATACGCAACTGATAATCACCTATTGACTAATAGAATGCTTAAATACTTTGCAGATTATCTCGATCAATTGAAAAGATGAAACACCTACTCCAACTCCAGATCCAGAACCGACACCAGATCCACAGCCAACTCCAGATCCAGAGCCAACTCCGAACCCAGAACCAACTCCAGATCCTAAACCAGAAACTCCAACATCAAGCAAGGGAGACGAAGCAGCACCAGTAGTTGAAGTTCCGGAATTCACAGGTGGTGTAAATGGTACTGAAGCAGCTATTCATGAAGTTCCAGAATACACAGACCCAATCGGTACATCAGGGGATGAGCCAGCACCGGTTGTAGAGCTTCCAGAATACACAGGGGTTCTAGGTACAGCAGGTGATGAGCCAGCACCAGTTGTAGAACTTCCAGAATATACAGGGGTTCTAGGTACAGTAGGCGATGAGCCAGCACCGGTTGTAGAACTTCCAGAATATACAGGGGTTCTAGGTACAGCAGGTGATGAGCCAGCACCAGTTGTAGAAGTTCCAGAGTATACAGGACTAGTTGGAACGGCAGGAGAAGAAGTAGCTGTAAACGAAGTTCCAGAATTCAAGGGTGGAGTTAACGCAGCAGAAGCAACTGTGAGCCAAGCACCAGAATTTACAGGTGGTGTAAATGGAGCTGAAGCAACGGTTCATGAAGTACCAGAGTTTACCGGCGGTGTGAATGGAAGTGATGGCGCAATCCATGAAGTTCCAGAATACAAAGGCCAAATTGGTACAGTAGGTAACCAACCTGCGCCTGTAGTGGAAAAACCAGAGTATCGAGAAGATTCAAAACTTTCAGTAGAGAATAAAGATACATCTAAAGAGGTGAAATTCAAATGCTCTTCCAAATACGGGTGAACATAACTCTGAAACAGCTCTCTTCATTGCAAGTGTTAGCATGGCAGTTTCAGCAGCACTCTTAGCTGTCAAAAGAAAAGAAGATTAAAATATAAGAGAGTTTTCGTCTAACGATGGCTCGAACTCCTTACTTATTGTAGTGGAGAAAAACAAAACCCGGAGAGGACCTCTAGGTCCTCTTCTTTTTCTAAAGGGGAATGAGAACGCTTACTCTTGAAGCGTATGAAAGGAAACAGGAGAAAAATGGGAAAACACTTATTTGAGAAACGGTGTCATTACAGTATTCGTAAATTTACGATTGGTGCAGCTTCTGTCATGATTGGTGCCAGTATCTTTGGTGCAGGAATGGTTCAAGCAGCAGAAAAAGAAGTTCCTGTAGAAACTGAGGGAGCAGTAACACAGGTTCAACCACTGGAAAAGTTACCAGCAGATTTAGCATCAGCTATTGATAAAGCTGAAGCAAATGCTGGTGCCGTCGAAAATAAAGCCACTGAGGTGGCAACTCAGCCAAATGTAGAAGAAACTCCGAAGAAAGAAGTAGAAACTCCGACAGTTGCTCCTCAAGCTGAAACAAAACCAGTTGCTAAGGATTTAGTTGAAACAGCAGATGTCAATCATCTAGAAAAGGCGACTGCAACAGCTTCAAACCATGAAGCCAACACACCATTTACAGCAGAAAAGGCAATTGATGGCAAACCTGATACTCGTTGGGCTACTGACCAAAACGTTGAGAAACCAACAGTCGAATTTACACTTGAAAAGACAACTGTAATTAAGCATGTGGAAATTGATTGGGATCGCCGTCTTCGTGGTCAACAAAACGATCCAAATATCAAATCTTGGAATCTCTACTACGCTGGGCAAGATGATGTAAATGGTTCAGGTAACAAAGAATGGAAGTTGGCTCATCAAAGAACAGGAACACCTGTACTTGATGAAAAGGTTGACTTAAAAGAAGCTATCCATGCTAAGTACCTTAAACTTGAAATCACAGACTATCAAGCTGGTACTATGAACTGGAAATGTTGGTATCCAAGAGATTCGCGCTTATTCAAATATCCCTGAAGCCAGCACACCGACAGACATTCGCCAAGTTACAGAACTAACAGTTGCTGAAGACGGTAAGTCACTTGTTTTACCGAGCTTGCCAGGAAAAGTTAGCTTGATTGGTAGCAACAAACAGGGAGTTATTGATCTTAATAACAAAATCTACAAACCCTTAACAGACCAAACTGTTAAGGTAATGGTCCAACAAATCAAGGATACTCATACCTTCACAAAAGAATTTGAAGTCCTTATTAAAGGGTTACATGCAGACGAAGGTGTTGGAACCAAACCAGCAGTTGCTCCAGCAGTTCAACAATGGTATGGAACTGAAGGAAAATCTTCAATTACAGCTGATACCGTGATTTCAGTTGGCGATTCTGGATTTGGTCAAGAAGCTAAATTCTATCAGACTGACCTTGAAAGTCGTGGGCTAGAAATCGCTACTAGGTGATCAAACAGCTCAGAAAACGGATTGAATTTAAAAAAAGGTTGAAGATAAGGGTTATGGTAAAGAAGGCTATGGTATCACTGTCAAAAAGATGGTGTTATCACTGTAGAAGCTGCAACCAACAGCAGGTGCCTTCTATGCAACCTCGTACTCTCCTTCAGATGGGAGAAAAAGACTTACAGAATGGTGAAATCCGTGATTTCCCAAGCTTTAGTCACCGTGGCTTTATGCTAGATACAGGTCGTAAGTTTATTCCTTATGATACTCTCGTGGATATCATGCTTAACATGGCCTACTACAAGATGAACGACTTGCAGTTGCACTTGAATGACAACTATATCTTCTTAAAAGATCATTTAGCAGGGAAAAATCTTACTCCTCAAGAGGAACTGGATTATGTCCTAAAAAATGCTAAGACTGGCTTCCGTGTAGAAACAGATGTTGTTGGTGACAATGGTGAAAAATTAACATCAGACGAGCATTATACTAAGGAAGAAATGCAACAGATCATCAAGTTGGGCTAAAAGCTTTGCATATCAACCTTGTTCCCTGAGATTGACACGCCAGGTCACGCTTAGTCCTTTGTTAAAGTTCGTCCAGACCTTATGTATAAAGGTAGTCTGAGCGATTATAGAGGTAAGCACAATGTAGAACGTGTTGCTATGTTGGACTTGGATAACAAGTATGAAGAAACTCTTGCTTTTGTTAAATCAGTCTATGATAAATTGCTCGATGGAGAAAATGCACCCACTTCATGGTGTCTCAACAGTTCATATCGGTACAGATGAGTACTACGGAAATCCGGAAAGTTATCGTCGCTTTGTAAACGATATGATTCAGTACATCAAAGGTAAAGGGCTTAACACCACGTATTTGGGGTTCACTTAGTGCTAAACCAGGTTCAACGCCAGTTGATTGGAAAGATGTAGAAGTTGATATCTGGAGTATCGGATGGCAACGTCCAGCTGATGCTATTGCTCAAGGTGCTAAGATTATCAATATCACAGATATTCCAACCTATAGTGTTCCTAGTGGAAGCAATAGTCAAGGTGGTTACGGAGACTATGCAAGCTATGAGCGTCAATACAATAGTTGGACTCCAAATGACTTTACAACAGGTGGAGGACCTCGATTAGAAGCATCTAATCCAAACATTATCGGTGGTGGTCACGCTGTATGGAATGACAATATTGACCTTCACGAAACTGGACTTACTTCTTACGATATCTTTAAACGTTTCTTCAAGAGCATGCAGACGACTGCAGAACGTACTTGGGGATCTGATCGTGCAGGCAAGACTTTTGCAGAGCGTACCTTGCCAACAAGTGTTTATGCACCACAATCGAATCCTGATAAGACAGTATTCGAAAGCGACTTGTTCAAGATCAATCCAGAAACCATCAAAGATTATCTTGCTAAGAAAGTACAGAAGACTGAAGCAGGTTTGAACTTCGAAAAAGATAGCACTATCGAAGGTCTTGTTGGTGATGTTGGTCCGAGTCATGTCTTGAAATTGGATGTCACTGTAACTGGTGATGGGCAACAAACCTTCTCAACTAGCGGAGACAACCAACTTTATCTTGCGGATAAGGATGGCTACCTCGCTTATAAATTTGAACAATTCCATATCCAATTTAACAAAAAACTTGAAAAGAACAAACGTTATCAAATTTCTGTTGTAACCAAGCCTCAAGTGACTGAAGTTTATGTAGATGGCGAAAAAGTTGAACGTATTGCAAATCCAGCTTACCCTCGCTTTGCTCATAATAGTTTGGTTCTACCTCTTGAAACAATCGGTGGCTTCAAAGGAATCTTGCATAGTGCTGAGTTGTCAAATGAACCATTCGTAAATCCACGTTTGATTCCAAATGATAAATTTACAGTTTCTGCAACAAGTCAGGAATTGCCAGGAACCAATGCTGAAGGTCCAGTAGAAAAAGCCTTCGACAATGATCCGAATACCTTCTGGCATTCAAAATGGTTTGGAGATCAGGCTCCATTCACTGTTGCAATGAACTTGAAAACAGCAGAAAAAGTAAATGGTCTGACCTACCTTCCACGTCCAGGTGGAGGCAATGGTGTCGTAACCTCTTATGAAATCTATGCTCAAAAAGATGGTCAGATGGTTAAAGTTGCTTCTGGAACTTGGGAAAATAATGCCAAAGAAAAGACAGTTAACTTTGAGGCTATTGAAACAGATAAGATAGAGTTTAAAGTTCTAGAGGGTGTGCGTGGATTTGGTAGTGCAGCAGAGATTCAACTTCTTAAGCCACTTTCTGATAGCAAACCAGAAGAGCCAGTTAGTCCAGAAAAACCTGTGACTCCAGAAAAACCTGTCACTCCTGAGAAACCTGTCACTCCAGAAAAACCTAAAGTTGAAGAAGTAAGCGATGGTACAACTGAACTTGCTGATAGCTTTGTAGCTAGCAAACCAGCTAGTGACGACGTAGTTGCTGCAGCAGCACAAAGTCAAGACTATCTCAAGAAAGAATATAAGGTATTCCCAACACCACAAAAAGTAACTTATGGTGAAGGCATTACGAAACTCCATAAACAAGTAAATCTTGTTATGGGCGATCAGTTAGATATCTATACTCGTAATCGTTTGAAGAGTGTTCTACAAGATCATCAAATTTCATACACAAGCAGCCAAACACCTGTAGCAGGTGCAACAAATATCTATCTTGGTGTTCATGGTCAACATTCACAGGCTGAAAAAGAAGTGTCAGGAATTTCTCAAGGATTCTTTGATAAGATTGATGCTTACGCTTTGTCAATTAAGAACAATACAATCTCTATCGTCGGTAAAGGATACAGATGCTGTCTTCTATGGTTTGACAACTCTCAAACACATGCTTAATGAAAGTGAAGCTCCAGTCTTTCGTAATGTAACTGTTGAAGACTTCGCTGAAATTAAGAACCGTGGTTTTATCGAAGGTTACTATGGAAATCCATGGAGCAATGCTGATCGTGCTGAATTGATGCGCTATGGTGGTGACTTGAAGTTGACTCAATACTTCTTTGCACCAAAAGACGATCCATACCACAACAAGAAATGGCGTGAACTTTATCCAGAAGAAAAATTAGCTGAAATTCGTGAATTGGCACGTGTCGGAAACCAAAACAAGACTCGTTATGTTTGGACCATCCACCCATTCATGAACAACCGTATCCGATTCGGAAACGATGCTGACTACCAAAAAGACTTGGAAACCATTAAGGCTAAGTTCACTCAATTGATGGATGTCGGTGTCCGTGAGTTCGGTATTCTAGCCGATGATGCTCCAAGTCCAGTTGGTGGCTACAATAGCTATAACCGCTTAATGAAGGACATGACAGATTGGTTGACTGAAAAACAAGCAACTTATGTTGGTCTTCGTAAGGAAATGATCTTCGTTCCAGGTCAATATTGGGGTAATGGACGTGAAGATGAGTTGAAATCACTTAACGAAAATCTTCCAAGTTCAGCATCAATGACCCTTACTGGTGGTAAGATTTGGGGTGAAGTGTCTGAAAGCTTCCTCTCTAACCTTAAGAATAACCTGACTGCAGGAGGTAAGACCTACCGACCCAGTTTCTCTATGGGTAAACTGGCCTGTTACAGATAACTCTAAACAACACTTGATCTTGGGTGGTGGTGAGAAATTCCTTCATCCGAATGTAGACCCTAGTCTCCTATCAGGTATCATGTTGAACCCAATGCAACAATCTGAACCTTCTAAGATTGCCCTCTTCTCTGCAGCTCAATATGCATGGAAACAATGGAAGTCAGAAGAAGAAGCTAAGAAAGTAAATGACATCGCCTTCAACTTTGTTGAAAACGGTAAGTTTACAGATAGCGAAGCATCAGTTGCCTTCCGTGAGCTTGGTAAACATATGATCAACCAAAAACATGGATGGTCGTGTTGTGAAATTGGAAGAGTCTGTTGAACTTGCACCGAAATTGGCGACCTTCATGTCTAAGTTGAAAGCTGGTCAAGATGTTAGTGCAGAGCGTCAAGAATTGCGTGCAGAATTTGCTAAACTAAAAGCAGCAGCTCAACTTTATAAAGCATCTGGTGATGAAAAGATGCGTGCTCAAATCCACTACTGGTTGGATAATACTATTGACCAAATGGACGCATTGAGTGCTCTTCTTGATGGTACAGAAGCTATCGAAAAGAATGATTCTGCAAAACTTTGGGATAGTTACTATAAGGGCTTGAAACTTTATGAACAGTCTCAAACTTATACCTTCCACTATGTAGACCATGATGAAAGAGCTGAGTTGGGTGTTCAACATATCCGTCCATTCTTGCTTGGCCTTCGTGAAATCCTTGCAACAGAAGTCCAAAAAGCCTTGCATCCTGACCAAGTCATTAGTACCTTTATCACAAACCGTACTGGTGTCGAAGGTGGACTTGCTGAAGTGACTGACGGTGATTTAGGAACACATGCTTTGATCAAATCACCAAACAGTATCAAGACTGGTGATTACATTGGTTTGAAATTTAACAAGGCTGTTCCAGTTCAAAACTTGACCTTTGCAATGGGAACTCAAGCAAATCCTCGTGATACCTTCAACAACGCTAAGGTTGAATATCTCAATGAAAATGATGAGTGGGTAACACTTTCAGAACCAAGCTACACTGGTAATGAACCACTGCTTAAATTTGAAAATCTCAATATCAACGCTAAAGCTGTTCGTATGATTGCGACTTCAGATCGTGATAATACTTGGTTTGCTGTACGAGAAATTGCTGTTAACCGCCCTGTAGAAGTTACTCGTAGCTAAACAGTCAGCTACTGTGACTATCAGTCCAAATCTTATGTACAAGTACAACACAACAGTTGGTCAGATTACAGACGGACGTGATAATACTGAAGCCATGCTTGCAAATGCTGATAGAACAGACACAACTCCAGTCAATGGTTGGGTACAACTTGACTTGGGTGAAGTTAAACCTGTGACCAAGGTTCGTTTGGTTCAAGGATCAGGAGATAAATTGGCAGAAGGTGTTCTTGAATATTCTGCAGATGGTAGCTCATGGCAAGAGTTGGATCGCTTGACTGGTGAACAAACCAAAGAAATCGAAACTCCAATTTCAGCTCGCTACGTTCGTGTTCGCAATACTAAGAACATCAACCTATGGTGGCGTATCGCTGACTTCTCAGTTGAAACACGTGCAGGCAATAGCGAATTGACTGATACAAACGTTGAAAGCTTGAAGTCAACTCCAGTTTATGACAGCCTAGGCCGTTATGACCTGCAAATTCCAAGCGGAACTAAGCTTCCAGCTAATAGCTACTTGGGTATGAAACTTGATCGTCTACACCAAGCTGAAAGCATTCAAGCACTTGGTACAGAAAAATCCATCTCTCAACTTGGAATACTCTCCAAATGCTCAAGAATGGTATCCAGCTGATCAAGTGACTGATAAGTCCTTGGTACGTTATGTTCGTCTGGTTAATAAGACTGATCAAGAACAAGCAGTGACAGCAACCTCTCTACTTGTTAAGACAAAAGAAGTTCAACCAACGACACTTGATTCTACATCAATGGGAATTCACCCAACATACGGTCGAAATGATGTTCGCAAAATCAAGAATTTGGATCAGTTGTTCGATGGTGTTTACAATAACTTTGTAGAGTTTTCAGACTATGCTCGTAAAGATGGTCATATCACCTTGAAACTTGGTAGCCAACGTGAAATCAAGAAGATTCGAGCTTACATCCAAGACGGCACTCAAAACTATCTCCGTGATGGTAAGATTCAAGTTAGTCAAGATGGTAAGACTTGGACAGATGTTGTCACTGTTGGTGACGGCGTTGCCAATGAAACTCGTGATGATTCCTTGACAGACGGCTGGACACATGATTCTAAGATGCCAGGAAATCGCTATATCGAGGGTGAACTTTCAAGCCCAGTTAAAGCCAACTACCTCCGTGTTCTATATACAGCAGACTATGATGCTCGCTTTGTAGGCTTCACTGAGTTGGTGATCAATGATGGTGAATTCGTAAAACCAATCAATGACCCAACTGTAGAAGGAAACAGCGGTGAAAGCCAAGGCAACCTTTACACTAATATTGTTGATGGTAAAGTCTTGACAAGCTACAAGGCTGAGAAAGAACAAGGTGAGCTTGTCTACCACTTGTCAGAACCGACAGATGCTAACCATATCCGACTTGTTTCAAGTCTTCCTCAAGGAGTGAAAGCTCGTGTGCTTGCTCGTACTCTGAAAGAAGATAAAGCAGACGCTTGGTCAGAACTAGGTGAAATTACCTCAAGCTTCCAAACATTTGCTGTCAGAGATAAGTCTCCATTATTGGATGTCAAACTTGTTTGGGAAGGTGGCAAACCTGAGTTCTACGAAATGACGACATTCCACCAAGAACTTCCGGAAGAACCAGAGAAACCAGCTCCAACTACAAGTAAGGGTGACGAACCAGCACCAGTAGTAGAAGTCCCAGAATTTACTGGTGGCGTAAATGGTGTCGAAGCAGCTGTTCATGAAGCTCCAGAATACACTGAAGCTATTGGCACAGCAGGCGATGAAGCAGCACCAGTAGTAGAAGTCCCAGAATTCAAGGGTGGCGTTAACGCAGTCGAAGCAGCTGCTCATGAAGTTCCAGAATACACAGGAGCTATTGGTACAGCAGGTGACGCAGCAGAACCAGTAGTAGAAGTCCCAGAATTCAAGGGTGGAGTTAACGCAGTCGAAGCAGCTGTTCATGAAGTTCCAGAATACACAGGAGCAATTGGTACAGCAGGTGAAGCAGCTATTCAGTGAAGTTCCCAGAGTTTACTGGCGGAGTGAATGGTGACGCAGCAGCTGTTCAGGAAGTAAGTCCAGAATACACAGGCAGTGTTAATGGAGCAGAGGCCGCTATTCATGAAGTTCCAGAGTTTACAGGTGGAGTGAATGGTGTCGAAGCAGCTGTTCAGGAAGTAAGCCAGAATACACAGGTGGTGTCAATGGAGCAGAAGGAGCAATCCATGAGGTTCCAGAATACAAAGATGAGCAGTCTCTTGTAGCTCTTACTATGTCACAAGATAAGACTTATCAAGCACCTGCAAGTCATCCATACAAACTCCCAGAGACAGGCACTAAAGAAAATGCTGGCCTTGCAGCCGTAGGTCTTGTAGGAGCACTTCTTGGTATGTTTGCTATGGGAAAGAAAAAAGACGACGAATAAGATGATGTAAAAGCATCCAAGTCATAGAGATTGGATCAAGAGACTAATCTCGATTATAAAAAGCGGACAAAACTAGTTTTCTGATGAACAGAATCTGGTCTTGTTCGCTTTTTGTCTCTCTGTCAACTGTAGTGGGTTGAATAAAAAGCTAACATCTGGAGAGGACAATCGTTGTCCTCTCCATTTTTATATTCAAAGCGATGAAAAATTCGTTTCTTAAAGTTGTCAAAGTTCCTAAAACCAAAAAGCATTTCGTTTGATAAGTTTAACGAGATTATTGGTCGCTTCCAATTTGGCGTTGGAATAGGGTAGTTGAAGGGCGTTGACAATCTTCTCTTTATCCTTTAGAAAGGTTTTAAAGACAGTCTGAAAAAGAGGATGAACCTGCTTTATATTGTCCTCAATAAGTCCGAAGAATTTTTCAGGTTCCTTGTTCTGAAAGTGAAAAAAAGAAAGAGTTGATATAGATTGTAGTGATGTTTCAACTCTTCTGAATAGCTCAAAAGCTTGTCTAGAATCTCTTTATTCGTTAAGTGCATACGAAAAGTAGGGCGATAAAATCGTTTATCACTCAGTTTACGACTATCCTGTTGAATGAGTTTCCAGTAGCGTTTGATGGCCTTGTATTCATGGGATTTTCGCTCAAATTGATTCATGATTTGGACACGGACACGACTCATAGCACGGCTGAGATGTTGGACAATGTGAAAGCGGTCGAGAACGATTTTAGCGTTAGGAAAAAGTTTACTGGCAATATCGTAGTAAGGGCTAAACATATCCATCGTAATGATTTTCACCTGACAACGAACAGCTCGCTCGTAGCGCAGAAAGTGATTTCGGATGATAGCCTGTGTTCTGCCCTCAAGAACAGTGATGATGTTGAGATTGTCAAAATCTTGTGCAATGAAACTCATTTTTCCCTTGGTAAAAGAATACTCGTCCCAAGACATAATCTCAGGAAGTCGGCTAAAGTCATGTTTAAAACGGAAGTCATTGAGCTTGCGAACAACAGTTGAAGTTGAAATGGAAAGCTGATGGGCAATATCAGTCATAGAAGTCTTTTCAATCAATTTTTGCGCAATTTTTTGATTGATAATACGAGGAATTTGGTGATTTTTCTTGACGAGAGAGGACTCGGTGACCATCATTTTCGAGCACTGATAGCACTTGAAACGGCGTTTTCTAAGGAGGATTCTAGTAGGCATACCAGTCGTTTCGAGGTAAGGAATTTTCGACGGTTTTTGGAAGTCATATTTCTTCATTTGACTTCCGCAATCAGGACAAGATGGAGCCTCATAATCCAGTTTAGCGATGATTTCTTTGTGAGTATCCATGTTGATGATATCTAGAATCTGGATATTAGGGTCTTTAATATCGAGTAGTTTTGTGATAAAATGTAATTGTTCCATATGATTCTTTCTAATGAGAGTTTGGTCGCTTTTCATTATAGATCTTATGGAACTTTTTCTCTACAACAAAATAGGCTCCATAATATCTATAGGGGATTTACCCACTACAAATATTATAGAGCCCGCTTTTTTATAGGCTCGATATTGAATTATGTAAAAAACCAGTGCTACAACAATCACTGGTTTTTGGTTATTTTTTTAGGAAGCCCCACTTGTAGCTGTAGTAGCTGTATCTGTTGCTTGTGTACTAGAAGGAGTGTCAGTTTGCTCTTTTTTACTTGTCGACTCTTCTTTCTTACTTTCTGCACTGCTACTAGATTGAGTTGTTGTTTCTTCTTGTGTGTTTTCTTTTGTAGAAGTATTGTCCTTGTTTGGAGTAGTATTCTCTCGAGGGATTCCTTTTGAATCTCTTTTTATGACTGTTGTCTGGGTTGTCGTAGTTTCTTTTTTTAGAGTTATTGTTGTTATTATTATTCATAGCATTCATGATGGTGATACTTGCAGTAATCAGCCCCAGAATACTACCGATAGTAGCTATCGTCTTTTTGAAAAAAACAGTAAATCCTTTTTTTGATGTGTTCTGTTTTGGGTTTTGATGTTCTACGATAATTAGACATAATATCTCTCCTTTACTAAAAATTCATTATACCGAAAAATCTTTAAAAAAACTTAAATGAACCTGAATTGCCTTTCTTGTCGCCTGAACTGTTTCGTGATACAATAGAAGGAGTGATTTTAGAAAGCGTGAGAAACCATGATTTACTTTGATAATTCGGCAACGACCAAGCCATACCCTGAAGCCTTAGAGACTTATATGCAGGTTGCTTCAAAGATTATAGGAAATCCTTCAAGTCTCCATCGTTTGGGGAGACCAATCTAGCAGAATTTTAGAAGCTTCTCGTCAGCAGATTGCGGATTTAATTGGCAAGAAAAAGCGAAGAAATCTTCTTTACCTCTGGTGGGACTGAAGGGGATAATTGGGTTATCAAAGGGGTTGCATTTGAAAAAGCGCATTTTGGTAAGCACATTATTGTGTCATCTATTGAACACCCAGCAGTCAAGGAGTCAGCCCTCTGGCTCAAGACTCAAGGTTTTGAAGTGGATTTTGCACCAGTTGATAAAAAAGGATTTGTAGATGTAGAGGCCTTGGCAGGCCTACTTCGTCCTGATACAACTCTTGTCTCTGTTATGGCAGTCAACAATGAAATTGGCTCCATCCAGCCCATCCAAGCTATTTCAGAACTATTAGCTGATAAGCCAACGATTTCCTTCCACGTTGATGCTGTTCAAGCCTTGGCTAAAATACCAACAGAAAAGTATTTGACAGACCGAGTGGATTTTGCGACCTTCTCTAGTCATAAATTCCACGGAGTTCGTGGTGTTGGATTTGTCTATATCAAGTCTGGCAAGAAAATTACACCGCTTTTAACTGGTGGTGGCCAAGAGCGTGACTATCGTTCAACAACCGAAAATGTAGCAGGGATAGCTGCGACTGCCAAGGCACTGCGTCTAGCTATGGAAAGATTGGAATTGTTTTCTAACAAAACGAGTCAGATGAAGGAAGTCATCCGTCAGGCTCTTCTTGATTATCCAGATATTTTTGTGTTTTCAGGTGAGGAAGACTTTGCTTCTCATATTCTGACCTTTGGGATTAAGGGAGTTCGTGGGGAAGTCATTGTTCATGCATTTGAAGATTATGATATTTTCATTTCTACAACATCAGCTTGCTCGTCCAAGGCTGGGAAACCTGCTGGGACCCTGATTGCCATGGGGATTGAAAAGGATAAAGCCCAGTCAGCAGTACGCCTCAGCCTAGACCTAGAAAATGACATGAGTCAAGTTGAGCAATTTTTGACTAAACTAAAATTAATTTACAATCAAACTAAAAAAGTAAGATAGGAGTATTCATGCAGTATTCAGAAATTATGATTCGCTACGGAGAGCTTTCAACCAAGGGTAAAAACCGGATGCGTTTCATCAATAAACTACGTAATAATATCTCAGACGTTTTGTCCATTTATCCTCAAGTCAAAGTGACAGCAGACCGCGATCGTGCCCATGCTTATCTAAATGAGTGCTGACTATACAGCAGTTGCCGAGTCACTCAAGCAAGTTTTCGGAATTCAAAACTTTTCGCCAGTATACAAGGTTGAAAAATCTGTAGGAGTTTTGAAATCTGCTGTACAAGAGATTATGAAGGAGATTTACAAGGAAGGTATGACCTTTAAAATCTCTAGTAGACGCAGCGACCACAACTTTGAACTCGATAGTCGTGAACTCAATCAAACGCTTGGTGGAGCAGTTTTTGAAGCTATTCCAAACGTTCAAGCCCAGATGAAACATCCGGATATTAACCTTCAAGTGGAGATTCGTGAGGAAGCAGCCTACCTTTCATATGAAACCATTCGTGGAGCGGGAGGTTTGCCTGTAGGAACTTCTGGTAAAGGCATGCTCATGTTGTCAGGTGGGATTGACTCCCCTGTTGCTGGTTATCTAGCTCTAAAACGTGGTGTAGATATTGAGGCTGTTCACTTTGCTAGCCCTCCATACACAAGTCCAGGTGCCCTCAAGAAAGCGCAAGATTTGACCCGTAAATTGACTAAATTTGGTGGCAATATCCAGTTTATCGAAGTACCTTTCACGGAGATTCAAGAAGAGATTAAAGCCAAAGCTCCAGAAGCCTATCTCATGACTTTGACACGTCGCTTTATGATGCGGATTACCGACCGTATTCGTGAAGTGAGAAAATGGTTTGGTCATTATCAATGGTGAAAGTCTTGGTCAGGTGGCAAGTCAAACACTTGAAAGTATGCAGGCTATCAATGCGGTGACCAATACACCAATCATTCGTCCAGTTGTGACCATGGATAAGTTAGAAATCATTGATATTGCTCAGGAAATTGACACCTTTGAAATTTCTATCCAACCTTTTGAAGATTGTTGTACTATTTTTGCACCCGATCGTCCGAAGACAAATCCAAAGATTAAGAATGCAGAGCAGTATGAAACACGTATGGATGTCGAAGGTCTGGTTGAACGATGCAGTAGCAGGAATTATGATTACAGAAATTACACCTCAAGCTGAGAAGGATGCAGTTGATGAGCTAATTGACGATCTCCTCTAATTAGAAAAATCCAGAAGAATAGAGAAAAGAAGTAGAAAAAAAGTTAGTTTTTTTGTTCTAAATTTAGACGGAAACTGACTTTTTTTCTATTTTTAGTGCTATAATAAGATAAAAATTTTTGAATATAGAGAGTTTTCTGACAATGAATCAATCATATTTTTACCTGAAAATGCGAGAGCATAAATTAGTGGTTCCCTACACAGGTAAGGAGCGCCGGGTTCGTGTTCTCCTCCCAAAAAACTATGAAAAAGACACGGATAGAAGCTATCCAGTGGTGTATTTCCATGATGGACAAAATGTCTTTTATAGTAAGGAATCTTACGTTGGACATTCATGGAAGATTATTCCTACCATTAAACGTAATCCAGATATCAGCCGTATGATTGTGGTAGCCATTGATAATGATGGCCTAGGACGTATGAATGAGTACGCGGCATGGAAATTCCAAGAGTCTAACATTCCCGGTCAACAATTCGGTGGTAAAGGTGTCGAGTATGCTGAGTTTGTCATGGAAGTGGTTAAACCCTTTATCGATGAAAACTATCGCACAAAATCAGACCGTAAACACACTGCTATGGTTGGTTCTTCTCTGGGAGGTAATATTACCCAGTTTATTGGCTTGGAGTATCAAGATCAAATTGGGTGCTTGGGAGTTTTCTCATCAGCTAACTGGCTTCACCAAGAGGCCTTTGATCGCTATATCGAGCGTAAAAAACTCTTGCCTGACCAGCGAGTCTTTATCTATGTTGGAACGGAAGAGGCAGATGACACAGATAAGACCCTCATGGCAGGTAATATCAAGCAGGCCTATATTGATTCTTCTCTTCGTTATTATCATGATTTGATAGCGGGAGGAGTGCAGTTGGAAAATCTCTCTCTCAAGGTTCAGGCTGGAGCCATTCACCATGAAGTGCCATGGTCAGAAAATCTTCCAGCTTGTCTACGTTTTTTTGCAGAAAATTGGTAAACAGTATAAAGGAGACAGGATATGAATATTGAACATCTTAGCCACTGGAGTGGCCATCTAAATCGTGAAATGTATGTCAACCGATACGGACACGCAGGTATCCCAGTTGTTGTCTTTGCATCCTCAGGTGGTAGCCATAATGAGTACTATGATTTTGGCATGATTGATGCTTGTGCATCCTTTATTGAAGAAGGTCGAGTACAGTTCTTTACCCTTTCAAGTGTAGACAATGAGAGCTGGCTTGCGACTTGGAAAAATGGTCATGATCAAGCTGAGATGCACCGTGCCTATGAACGATATGTCATTGAAGAAGCCATTCCTTTTATCAAACATAAGACAGGATGGTTTGATGGTATGATGGCGACAGGTTGCTCCATGGGAGCTTACCATGCTCTCAACTTCTTCCTACAACATCCAGATGTCTTCACGAAAGTGATTGCCCTTAGTGGAGTTTACGATGCACGATTCTTTGTCGGTGATTACTACAATGACGATGCCATCTATCAAAATTCACCAGTAGACTATATCTGGAATCAAAATGATGGTTGGTTTATCGACCGTTATCGTCAAGCTGAAATTGTTATCTGTACAGGCCTAGGTGCTTGGGAACATGATGGGCTCCCTTCTTACTACAAGCTAAAAGAAGCCTTCGATCAAAAACAAATTCCTGCCTGGTTTGCAGAATGGGGGCACGATGTCGCCCATGACTGGGAATGGTGGCGCAAACAAATGCCTTATTTTCTCGGTCACATGAGTCTATAAAAGGAGTCGCTTATGAATTATCTTGTAATTTCACCCTATTACCCACAAAATTTCCAACAATTTAGTATTGAACTAGCCAATAAAGGAATTACCGTTCTAGGGATTGGGCAAGAACCCTACGAACAACTAGATGAACCATTGCGCAATAGCTTGACTGAGTATTTCCGAGTTGATAATCTTGAAAATATCGATGAAGTAAAACGTGCAGTCGCCTTTCTTTTCTATAAGCATGGTCCTATTGATCGCATCGAGTCTCACAATGAATACTGGCTAGAGTTGGACGCTGCTCTTCGTGAACAATTCAATGTTTTTAGTGCCAAACCAGAAGACCTCAAGAAGACCAAGTTCAAGTCTGAAATGAAAAAACTCTTCAAAAAAGCTGGAGTTCCAGTTGTGCCAGGTGCTGTCATTGAAACAGAAGCAGATGTTGACAAAGCTGTGAAAGAAATCGGCCTTCCCATGATTGCCAAACCTGACAATGGAGTGGGAGTGGCAGCTACCTATAAGCTAGAAAGTCAGGAAGATGTGGATAAGTTCAAGCAAGAGTGGGACCACTCAACCGTTTATTTCTTTGAAAAATTTGTCACCTCTAGTGAGATCTGTACCTTCGATGGTTTGGTCGATAGAGATGGAAATATCGTATTTTCGACAACATTTGACTATGCCCATACACCGCTTGATCTCATGATTTACAAGATGGATAATTCTTACTATATTCTTAAGGATATGGATCCAAAACTTCGCAAGTACGGCGAAGCTATCGTCAAGGAATTTGGCATGAAAGAACGTTTCTTCCATATCGAGTTCTTCCGTGAAGGTGATAATTATATTGCCATTGAGTACAATAACCGTCCAGCGGGTGGCTTCACCATTGATGTTTATAACTATGCCCATTCTTTTGATTTGTACAAGGGCTATGCAGCTATCGTTGCAGGTGAAGCATTCCCAGAGTCTCCGTTTGAAACCCAGTATTGCTTGGCAACATCTCGTCGTGCCAATGCTAACTATGTTTATTCAGAGGAAGACTTGCTTGCCAAATACGGTCATCAATTCAAGGTCAAAAAAATCATGCCAGCGGCCTTCGCGGAACTTCAAGGAGATTACCTTTATATGCTGACAACTCCGAGTCGACGAGAAATGGATCAGATGATTAAGGACTTTGGTCAGCGTCAGGCTTTAAGAGACTATCGGATTAAGGAAATTCACTCCCTTAATCCTTTTGTTTTGTCTGATAAAAAAATAAGAGCATCCTAATAAGGTAGCTATCATAAGATTCGTTTGGAAATTATAGTGAACTGAATCTGAAGTAATAGTCACATAATTATAAGACTGATAGTATTAATTTCACTATCAGCCTTACAGGTTATTTAACGTTTCAGAAAAACTATAATGTCAAGATTAACTAAACAGTATCTAATTCCTTCAAATAGTTTTCTACCTTCATCAACATTAAAGGATTGTTATAAATCTTACATAACTCTCTTGCTTCTATATAATAATTTTTGACTTGTTCTTTGTCTCAGAAATTTTGACTCCAGCATTTCCTACAAGAATAAGTAGGGGAGTCAGTTGGTAGCTTGTCTGTCTTTGTTTACAGAGTTCAATCGTCTCAAGAGCTTCTTGGATGGCTTCATTATATTTTTCCTTTGATACTAGGTAGTGAGCGTAGTTGTAACGAACTCTGATGTAGCCAAATAAAAACTCTTGATACTCAAAATTTTTTGTTTTATATAACTCCATCAAATGAGAGTAGTTTGCCTCATATTCTTGTTCACGACCCACTAAGGAATAGAAATTAGATAGAGTATTCAACGCCTTTAAATAAATCAGAGTATTTGAGGAGACTTTTAATAATATATTTTCCAATGAAGAAATTGCATCACACTTACTGTCATATTGATAGAAGTCAATTATAGCTTTAATCCATTCAAGGTAAGTTCGGTCTTCTAGTGTTAGAAAAGTGCTTCGTTCAGCCTCTATTTTATAAAGATATTCTAAATCGTCATAATTCCTATCATCTAATAAGCTAGCAGATAATTGCTTAAAGTTAGAGAGGTTAGACTTAACTTCGATTTGTTCATTGAAAAAGTAATCCAAAGGAACTTCAAGTCGTTGAGAGAGTTTGAATAACAAGTCTGCGGAGGGAATAAAATGACCTCTTTCAATTTTACTAATCTGACTTTGTTCACAAATTCCTTCTGCAAGAGTTTGTTGGGAGAGACCTAACTCTTTTCTCTTTACTCTGAATTTCTCAGCGAGTATATTCATAAAAAAATATTATTCCTTTCTATTTAACTTAATTATATTTCTTTTAGTTAAAAATAGCAAATCTGGAATAAAAAAATGTTTATTTGTAATAATATAAAAAGTCAAATTGAACATAAAAAAACTTGACTGATTTTCATATGTGTGTTAGAATTAAGCAGAAAGAAAGGAGGTTCAAAATATAAGATGAGGAGAAATCGTGGAATTAAAAAAATAGTTATATTTGTATTACTAAGTGTTCTTGCATTTGGTAATACAATTTCCTATCGACAGTTTGTTCAGAAGAATAGATAAATGGTAAGGTTTATAACTTCTCCTCATATGGTGTGTTAATTTAATATTGGAGGTATATATAAATGAAACTTTTAAAAAAAACTATGCAAGTTGGACTGACAGTATTTTTCTTTGGTTTGCTAGCGACAAGTGCAGTATTGGCGGATGATGCTGATTCAGAAGGTTGGAAATTTGTCCAAGAAAATGGTAGAACCTATTACAAGAAGGGTGACATCAAAGAAACCTACTGGCGAGTGATTGATGGCAAGACCTATTATTTTGATTATAATGGCGAAATGGTTGTTGGTTGGCAGTACATTCCAATGCCAGTTAAAGGATATACAATTGGTCCTTACCCTAATGGTATCAGATTAGAAGGTTCCCCAATGCCAGAATGGTACTACTTTGACGAAAATGGAGTGCTACAAGAGTTTGTTGGTTGGCAAGAATTAGAGCTAAAATATTCCTTAACCGTTGGGAAAAAACATGGTGAAGGCTGGGAAGGTCCCGAAGTTCTTAAATTAGCATACTACTACTTTGATCAAGATCATTCTTTAAAGACAGGTTGGCTTTTATGATCAATCTAACTGGTATTACCCTAGCAAAAAAACAGGAAATTCTGGGAATAAGAATCTTGGTGGTGAAAGACGTGTAGGTTGGATAAATGATGGTTCAGCTTGGTACTATCTAGATTCAGAAACTGGTATCATGCAAACTGGTTGGAAGCAAATTGGCAATAAGTGGTACTACCTCCGTTCATCAGGAGCTATGACAACTGGCTGGTATCAGGAAGGCTCAACTTGGTACTATTTAGATGCTGAAAATGGCGATATGAAAACTGGTTGGCAAAACCTTAGTAACAAGTGGTACTATCTCCGTTCATCAGGAGCAATGGCAACTGGTTGGTATCAAGATGGTTCAATTTGGTACTACCTAAATGCAAGTAATGGAGATATGAAGACAGGCTGGTTCCAGGTCAATGGCAAATGGTACTATGCTTATAGCTCAGGTGCTTTGGCAGTGAATACGACCGTAGATGGTTACTACGTCAACTATAATGGTGAGTGGGTTAAGTAACGAATGCTAATCGTAACTTTAGTTGATACTTAACTTAGTAAAAAGGGATTTTTTCTACCATTTGTCAACTCTATCAATTTTTAATAATTAAATGAGTCAAGACAGTAGCCATTCAGTATGTTTATCTACTGTAGTAGGTTGAAGAAAAGCTAATAGTCACATAATAAAACCGCTTTCTCATATATTCTTTTAGAAAATCTGTTGCTAAAAGCCTTAAAAATTGATAGAATAGGGATTGTCTAAAAAATAATAAGGAGAATCTATCAATGGATTTCACATGGGCTATTAAATATGCCACAGAATTTTTGGGAACAGCTATCTTGATCGTTTTGGGAAATGGTGCTGTTGCTAACGTTGAACTTAAAGGTACGAAAGGTCACCAAAGTGGCTGGCTCGTTATCGCTGTTGGTTACGGTATGGGGGTTATGATCCCAGCCTTGATGTTTGGTAATGTTTCTGGTAACCACATCAACCCAGCCTTCACTCTTGGACTTGCAGTTAGCGGTCTTTTCCCTTGGGCTCAAGTTGCGCCTTACATCATTATGCAAGTTTTGGGAGCAATCTTTGGACAAGCCTTAGTTGTTGCAACTCACCGTCCATACTACTTGCAAACTGAAAAAGCAAACAACATCTTGGGGTCTTTCTCAACTATTTCTAGCTTGGATCATGGTACAAAAGAATCACGCTATGCAGCAACAGTTAACGGATTTATCAACGAGTTCGTCGGTTCATTTGTTCTTTTCTTTGCAGCACTTGGTTTGACAAAGAACTTCTTTGGGGCTGAAGTCCTTCAATTTATGAAGCAAGCTGCAACTAAAGCTGGACAAACTGTTGACTTCTCTGACTTGGCGATTAAAGCTCAAACAGCACCACATACAACAGCAGGTGTTGCAGTAGGTCACATGGCACTTGGTTTCTTGGTAATGGCTTTGGTTACTTCACTTGGAGGACCTTCAGGACCTGGTTTGAACCCAGCTCGTGACTTTGGACCACGTCTTCTTCACGCCTTTCTTCCAAAATCAATCCTTGGTCAACACAAGGGTGATTCAAAATGGTGGTATGCATGGGTACCAGTAGTTGCACCGATTCTTGCAGCGATTGCAGCAGTAGCACTCTTTAAATTCCTTTACCTATAATCATTAAAAACTGGGGTTATCCCAGTTTTTCTTTTTTAGGAAAATTTTTTTTATTAGATTGTCAGATTTTTATTCTTTTTTTTATCGGAAATGTGAAAAATATCTAGAAAAATATGGTAGAAATAGAGTATTAAGAAATCGTTGAAAAAAAGGAAAGATTATGCGTAAAGAAATTGCACCTGAATTATACAATTACAATAAATTCCCTGGTCCGGAATTTCATCTGAATGATACTAAGGTTGAAGCTGAAGGTTTTTCTTTTATCTTGGTTGAAAATAGCAAAGATGCTTTTGATGCAACGGCTTTTACTCAACGTTTTTCCGAAGTTTTAAACAAGTATGATTATATAGTAGGGGACTGGAGTAATGAACAGTTGCGCTTGCGTGGATTTTATAAAAATGAACGAGCTGAAGAATCTTTAGAAAAAATCAGTCGTTTGCAGGATTATCTACTTGAGTACTGTAGTTATGGTTGTGCCTATTTCGTTTTAGAAAACCAGGCGCCTAAACGAGCATCTTTCGACCAGAAGATTCGCAAAAAAGAGGAAGAAAAAGACTCTCGAAGAGGCAAGAAACCTTCCCAAAACAAGAAAAAAAATCATACAGAAAAGAAAAATAGACGTCGTCGAAAAGAGCAAAAACCTCAAAAAGAAGCTAAGGAAGAGCGTCATTTCGTTATTCGTCAGAAATGAGCGAATACTAAGGAGATAACATGAAACCATCAATTTATAGTTTAACCCGCCAAGGTATGCAAGAATGGGTCTTAGAGCAAGGGAGAAAAAGAAATTCCGAGCTGATCAGATTTGGGAGTGGCTATACCGTAAACGTGTTCAGACATTTTGAAGAAATGACTAACTTGTCTAAAGGATTTGATTGCCAAACTCAACGAGCAGTTTGTGGTTAATCCTTTGAAACAACGTATTGTTCAAGAGTCAGCCGATGGTACTGTGAAGTACCTCTTTGAGTTGCCTGATGGGTATGTTGATTGAGACTGTACTGATGCGCCAGCACTACGGTTTGTCAGTTTGTGTAACCACTCAGGTAGGTCGCAATATTGGTTGTACCTTCTGTGCATCAGGCTTTGATCAAGAAGCAACGTGACCTCAATAACGGGAGAAATCGTGGCTCAAATCATGTTGGTTCAGAAAATATTTTCGACGAACGTGGACAAGATGAACGTGTTAGTCATATCGTAGTTATGGGGTATTGGAGAACCATTTGATAATTACAATAATGTCTTGAACTTCATCCGTACTATCAATGATGATAAGGGAATGGCAATCGGCGCTCGTCATATCACCGTATCAACTTCTGGCTTGGCTCACAAGATTCGTGAGTTTTGCCAATGAAGGTGTGCAGGTCAACCTTGCTGTTTCTCTTCATGCTCCAAACAATGAACTGCGTTCAAGCATTATGAAGATTAACCGTGCCTTTTCCGATTGAAAAAAACTCTTTGCTGCTGATTGAGTACTACATCGAAACAACCAACCGCCGTGTAACTTTTGAGTATATCATGCTAAATGAAGTCAATGACGGAGTCGAACAAGCACTTGAGTTGGCAGAATTGCTGAAAGAAACATTAAGAAATTGTCATATGTCAATTTGATTCCTTACAACCCAGTTAGTGAGCGACGACCAATACAGTCGTAGTCCGAAAGAGCGTGTCATGGCCTTCTATGATACGCTTAAGAAAAAAGGAATCAACTGTGTTGTTCGTCAGGAACACGGTACAGATATCGATGCCGCATGCGGACAATTGCGTTCAAATACCATGAAACGTGATCGCCAAAAAGCAGTAGCTGAAGTAAATCCATAAGATGAATCGAAAAAAATTACTAAGTCTGGGAATCGTGTTATACAGTCTTTTGTATCGTCTGTTTTTTTGTTTTACTCCCCAGCCTCAACTTCCTACAGGAGTGGAAACTCCAGGTATTCAAACTATTGGACGCCTGGTTTTTCTTTTTGACGCCTTTTCAACTCTTTGTGGAACCTGGGAGAAGTAACCAGCCCTATACAACTGTTTTGGATTTTTTTGCAAAACGCTTTAAATGTCCTCTTGCTCTTCCCTTTAATTTTCCAGCTTCTCTATCTCAATCCTAGATTAAGAAAAACGAAGAGAGTGATTTTGTTAAGCTTTTTTTATTGAGCTTAAGCATCGAGTGTACACAGCTAGTTTTAGACTTTTTCTTTGATTTCAATCGGGTCTTTGAGATTGATGATTTATGGACCAATACTTTAGGTGGCTACCTAGCTTGGGTCCTCTATAAAACTACTACATGAAAAACAAGATAAGGAATTAGAAATGAGTATCTTTAGAAGTTAAAAATTTGAGTCACGGTTTTTGGTGACCGTGCGATTTTTTTGAAGACGTATCCTTCCGTCTCCTCAAAGGGTGAACACATCGGACTAGTTGGTGCTAACGGTGAAGGGAAATCAACCTTTCATGAGCATTGTAACTGGTAAAATGTTACCTGATGAAGGTAAAGGTGGAATGGTCTAAATATGTAACAGCTGGTTATCTGGATCAGCACGCTGTGTTAAAAGAAGGCCAAACCGTGCGTGATGTCCTTCGTACTGCTTTTGATGAGTTATTTAAGGCAGAAGCACGTATCAATGAACTCTACATGGAAATGGCAGAAGAGGGAGCTGATATCGAGGCATTGATGGAAGAAGTTGGCGAACTTCAAGACCGTTTGGAAAGCCGTGATTTCTATACCTTGGATGCCAAGATTGATGAAGTAGCGCGTGCTCTTGGTGTCATGGACTATGGTATGGATACAGACGTAACAGCCTTGTCTGGTGGACAAAGAACCAAGGTACTTTTAGCCAAACTTCTTCTTGAAAAGCCAGATATCTTGCTTTTGGATGAGCCAACCAACTATTTGGATGCGGAGCATATTGACTGGCTCAAGCGTTATCTGCAGAACTATGAAAATGCCTTTGTTCTTATCTCTCACGATATTCCCTTCCTAAATGATGTGATCAATATCGTCTATCATGTAGAAAACCAACAGTTGACACGCTACTCTGGAGATTACTATCAGTTCCAAGAAGTCTATGCCATGAAGAAATCACAGCTAGAAGCAGCCTATGAACGTCAACAGAAGGAAATTGCTGATCTCAAGGATTTTCGTAGCTCGTAATAAGGCGCGTGTCGCAACTCGTAACATGGCCATGTCTCGTCAGAAGAAATTGGATAAGATGGACATTATCGAACTTCAAAGTGAGAAACCAAAGCCGTCCTTTGATTTTAAACCAGCTCGTACACCTGGACGCTTTATCTTCCAAGCCAAAGACTTACAGATTGGTTACGACCGCCCACTTACAAAACCCTTAAATCTTACCTTTGAGCGCAATCAGAAAGGTTGCCATCATCGGTGCCAATGGTATCGGGAAAAACAACCCTCTTGAAAGTCTCTTTTGGGTATTATCCCACCAATTGCTGGGGAAGTTGAACGTGGTGACTATCTAGAACTTGGCTACTTTGAACAAGAAGTGGAAGGTGGAAATCGTCAGACACCTTTAGAAGCAGTTTGGAATGCTTTTCCGGCCCTCAATCAAGCTGAAGTCCGTGCAAGCCCTTGCTCGCTGTGGTTTGACAACGAAGCACATCGAAAGCCAAATTCAAGTCTTATCAGGTGGGGAACAAGCCAAGGTTCGTTTCTGTCTCTTGATGAATCGTGAGAACAATGTCCTTGTTCTAGATGAGCCTACCAACCACTTGGATGTGGATGCTAAGGATGAACTTAAACGAGCTCTAAAAGAGTATAAGGGTTCTATCCTTATGGTTTGCCACGAACCAGACTTCTATGAAGGATGGATGGATCAGATTTGGGATTTCAATAATTTGACTTAAATAAAAAAAGATAGGTCTCATGACCTATCTTTTTAATAATTCTGATATTGTTCAATTTCAGATTTTTGAATTTCTTTTCCGTAGTGACAAATCGGGCAAGAAACGAAATAAGTTTTACCGTAAGGAAAGAGGGGAATCCAGTAAAGAGTAAACTTGCGTCCGGTTTCTGTGATTTCCCAAGTCCCAACATTGTTACAATGGCCACATTCGATAGCAGTTTGTGTATGTCCCAACACTTTTTGGTAACCTTTTGACCCCCAAAATAGAATCATTTTATAATCTCCTTAAAATAAATGATGTTATTGTTTGCTAAAATCGTAGTCTTTCACAATTTCAATACTATCGATAGTGATAGCAGTTGTTGGTTTATCTTTTTCGTCTTTTTCAACCTTTGCGATTTTATCTACTACGTCCATACCATCAATCACTTGACCAAAGACTGGGTGTTTACCATCAAGAGTTGGATTTCCCCCTTCTTTGTAGGCTTCGATAATTTTCTTAGGATAGATATTAGTAGGAAGTTTAGCTGAATAGTCTGTGGTACTTTGGTTGATGAAGAATTGGCTACCATTTGAGCTTGGTTGACCAGTATTGGCCATAGATAGGGAACCACGGATATTATAAAGGTATGGAGAGATTTCATTTTTAAAACCGGTCCCCTTGTCCTTGGTTTTGTCCTTATCGTGCCAGATAGATTCACCACCTGTACCATCCCCTTTTGGATCTCCGGTTTGTACCATAAATCCGTCAATCACACGGTGGAAAGTAACCCCATTGTAGTAGCCTTCCTTAGCGTGAGTAAGGAAGTTTTCAACCGCAAGTGGAACTAACTTTGGAAAGAGCTTGATACGGATATCCCCTTGGCTAGTGTGGAGAATAGCTTCAGCCTCGTCTTCAGCGACTTCCTTAGAAAGTTGAGGGAAGTTCGCATTTTCGTTGGTTAAAGCGTCTTTCAAATCTTTTTCTGCTTGGGAAGCAGCCTTGGAACTCTCCTCAGCAGCAATCTTAGAATCCACGTAATCATCACCACGAAGTGCACGTTGGATACTTGTACATCCACCGAGAGCAAAAGTCGAAATGAGTAGTAGTGTAGCTAGTTTTTTCATGTTAGTCCTTTCAAAAATCATTTCTACCATTGTACCCTAAAAAGAAGTGGATTTCAAATATTAGTCACAAGGTAGTTTAAGAGGAAATCAACTAAAAAGTAGTTTGATTAGAGATTTTTCTTTGGATGACGGTCGAAAATGTCCTGGTATTGTTCCAGTATCCGCTCTCCCTTTGGCTTCAATTCCTAATTAATCAATGAACTTAATACTAGTTCTTAAAAAGAATTATGCTTCCTCTTTCTGTCTTAGTTCAAAGAGGTCTTCTACTTTCAGATTAAAAACTTGAGCAATTTTAAGAGCCATTTCCAGCGAAGGATTGTAACGGTTATTTTCCAAGTGCAGAATTGTCTCGCGTCGCATGCCGATGAGGTCGGCTAACTCCTGCTGGGTCATGCCTGTGGACTCACGAACAGATTTGAGATTAGTAATAATATTGCTTTCTTTGGCCATGCTTATCCTCTACGTTCTAAGATAAGATAGACAACTGCAAAGATGCAAATCAAAGCAGCTATGCTGATAAAGATCTGGCCCATGTAAAGAGTGAGAGACCCCATATACCCAATGATAACTGCTAGGATCATCAGTGCGCCTAGTATAAAAACAGACATCAAGCCAGCTGCTTTTGCTAAATTCGCATAAAAGCGTTCGTCCGGAGTTTCCTTGACATTTTTCAAACAGAAAAAGCCAAATACAATCACTTCAATAACGAGGCCAATTCCTAAAATCCATTCTTTAATACCAGAACTTACGCTTGGGGTCGCAAGCCAAATCCCTACTGTATAAAAAATGCTAGCTGCAAAAATAAGTATCGAGTAAAGCTTTGCAGACAAGTCAAAAATAATCTTCCCCTTATCTTTCTGACTCTTATGAGGCCGTGGTTTCATATGTAGCCAGCTCCAAATAGCTATAATTTGGCCTGACGCTGAAATACCAACAATAACTAACTTGGGTTCCCAACTAAGATTAGAACCAAATAAAACAATAAAATCAATAAAGAGAGCTACGGCAATCATTGCAATGAGGCCACGCATTTTTTGACTTTTTTTCATGATAGACTCCTTTTTGTGTTATAAATATATAACATTTAAATGTTATGTTATAAATATATCACACTTAAATTTAGAAAGCAAGAATTTTATGTGTCAAGGTGGCAATTATTTGAAAAAATTTTTTAATTAAAGACCTCGCTAGTCAAACAACTAAAGAATTCTTTGAAGCAATGCATCGGATTTGGTTTGGATAGTTTCGTTAATAGTATTTGATGATAAAGAATTTTTTTGGAAAATCTAGATACTGTATGAATCTCTACTTTTTTTTCTTAGACAGTTATAAAGTCGATCAGAGTAAGCTTTTGTAGGTGTAGAAGTTAATTTTTTCTTTCTAATTTATCCCTATTAGTCTAAAAAATTTAAAAATATTTAAACTCTGTCAAGTTTTTTTCTTGACACCATCCAGAAATCTGCTATAATAGAACATGTGCTAAATAGCTAAGCTATTTCACCGAAATAAAAAATAAAAAGAAAAGAGATATTAAAAATGGCAGTTAAAATCCGTTTGACTCGTATGGGTTCTAAGAAAAAACCTTTCTACCGTATTAACGTTGCAGATTCACGTTCACCACGTGATGGACGTTTCATCGAAACAGTTGGGACTTACAACCCACTTGTTGAAGAAAACCAAGTAACTTTGAAAGAAGACCGTATTCTTGCATGGTTGGCTGATGGAGCTCAACCTTCAGATACAGTTCGCAACATCCTTTCAAAAGAAGGTGTATTGAAGAAATTCCACGATTCTAAATTCTCAAAATAAGTTTAAAGTAGGTTGACAGATGGATACGATTGAAAATCTCATTATTGCAATTGTGAAACCTTTGATTTCACAACCAGATGCCCTAACTATCAAGATTGAAGATACACCAGAATTTTTGGAGTATCATTTGGATCTTGACCAAAGCGATGTGGGTCGTGTAATCGGTCGTAAGGGTCGCACTATTTCTGCGATAAGAACGATTGTCTACTCTGTCCCAACTGAAGACAAAAAAGTAAGAATCGTTATTGACGAAAAATAAGAAAAGCGGGACGAGGTCTCGCTTTTTTTTTGCAAGGAGAAGGAATGAGAGATTTAACAGTTTAGACAACTAGAGGACTACTTACTTGACCATTATCAACAATCTAGGACAGAAGAAGGACTCTTTATCAAAACTAGTTGAAGAAGTTGGAGAAGTCGCTGAGGTTTTAAATGGACGGTCTGGGACGACAAAGTCAGGGAGTTCAAGATTCCAAATGATGAGCTAGCTAGAGAACTTGCTGATATCATTCACTATACAGTTGCAATCGCAGCTGATTAATGACATTGACTCTGACAAGAACCATCTTTTGAAAAAAAGACAAGAAAGCTGCCATCAAGTACCACCATGAACGATTTGGAAAATTTTTTTTTGAGAATTCTAAGAAATAGAAATGATTTTTTTACTAATAGAAGATTTTTAGAAAATCCATCATAAAGCCATAGTAACTATTCATCTAAATAAGTCTAACAGTTAGGCTATAGATTTTATAACTAAAGGGAGTTAAGATTTATGAACGAAAAAACAAAAGCCTATTTGGCTGCCTTAGCTTTTTCTACAATTATCGGTTTTTCTTTTTTATTTACCAAGGTTGCCTTGGGATTTGCTAGTCCCCTAACCAATTTAGCTCACCGCTATACAGTCGCAGCTATTGTGCTATTTATGTTGCAACAAAGCAAGCTGATTCAGGTAAAACTTTCAAAAGAGGACATTCTTTCTATTCTACCAATGAGCCTCTTTTATCCCCTCCTCTTTTTCATGTTCCAATCTTTTGCTCTCCAGTATATCTCATCCTCCGAAGCTGGAATTTTTCAAGCCCTAGTCCCGATCTTTTACCCTCATTTTGGCATCTATCTTTTTCTCAAAGGAAAAAGACACGATGGTTCAAAAGTTCTTTTCTATTTTCTTTATCTGTTGCAGGGAGTAGTTTATCATTTTTCCTTAGTAAAGGGAGCTAGCTTTTGGTAGCAGAGACAGCTATCTTTGGCTATGTCTTGATGCTTGGGATCTGTTTCTCTCAAATGCAATAATAATATCCTCAGCAAGTACAAAGGGAGGCCAGCTATCGAGGTTATGGACCTGACTGCTAGTTGTGATATCTAGTTGGCTTTATCACTTTTTAATAGTGTAAGTCTCTCCTCTCACATCTCTAGTGGCAATCATATGGGCTACTTTTGAACCCCTTGGTCATGCTGGCTATCTGCTTTCTATCCTCTATTTGGGAATTCTAGCCTCTATCGTAACTGGTAGTCTTTATCTATCTATGCTATTGTTCGACTAGGAGCATCAACAGTCAGTGTCTTTTGGAAATCTAGGAACAGTTTTGACCATTCTAGCAGGAGCTCGTAATCCTCCACGAACCAATTTATAGTTATCACTGTGATCGGATGCATCCATGATTATTGCTGGAATTTTTAGGCATGAATCTGATGAGAAAGAAAAGTAAAGATTGCTGAGCAGTCTTTTTCTTTATCTAAAATGATGCAGAAAATTCAAAAATTTTTAATGAAAATTAAGTTTGGGAAACGATGATTTTAATATAGCATGATAAAAATAGATAAAAAAAGAATGATACTAGGATAAAGAGGAGAGAGTGTAATAATGAAGCAAAATGATATAGCTGAAGCTATTGCTTTTTATAACAGAGAACCTGAGATGTTGAAACGTCATCTTATACCAGTCGTAGATTGTGATTTGGTTGTTTATCATCGTCCTGGAAACGCAAGTAAAGGCCACATTATTTTCTATCATGGAGCTTGTGGCCGTAGTCAGATGTGGGCCCACCAGTATGATGCTTTTGATGGATTTGACCTTTACTTTGTCAATGTTCGAGGACAGGGTGAATCACCTATGAAAGTTGGCCTTCCCGACTTGGAAGGCGCTGTTCAAGATGTAGATGCTATTTTGTCCTATTTCCAGTTGGATAAGGTGATATTGGTTGGTCATTCTTGGGGAGGAAATCCACTTCAAGAGTACACCTATCGCCATCCAGAAAGAGTCCTAGCCTTGGTCATGGTGGATAGTTGGGGACAGCACCGTTACCTATCAGATAAAGAAAGAAGTCGAATCAAATATAGTTCTCTTATGTATAAAACGATTCCTTGGAAGGTGATTGCAGATAAGAACTCAAAAATGTGTACTGATAACCCTATCACAAGAGAATTGGTCAAGACGGCCATTATAGAAACTGGGCGAGATGTTTTCTTGAATCTTGGAATCACAGGTTTCTTGGCAGTCCATGAGATAGAAGGTTATCAAGGAAATCCTCCTATGCTTTTAGTAAGAGGAGAAAAGGATTTTTCCCAAACACCTAAAAAAATGATCTACGATGGTATCATTGCCTTAAATCCCAATGCGCGTCAAGTAACGATTTCAGATAGTAAACACCAGCCGATGAATGACCATCCTAAAGAGTTTAATCAGATAGTTGGTGATTTTTTTGAAGAAGTAGTAGCTCTGTAAGATGAGATTTATCCAACTTGTGAAAATCCCTGGAACGTGATAAAATAAAGGATAAGGATTTTTTTAATAATTCATTATATAGAATGAGTGGATTTCTTTATGAAGAGGATTGAAGTATCTACAGAAAATTGGTAGTCTCTCTGTTACTTATCAAAAAGCAAAAGAAAATGCTTGTTTGTCTAAATGGAGCAGGTTTGATACCAAGTTATGAAAAATTTTTTTCACTTATACTTGAAAAAAACTTCCTCCCACAATTGGTTATTTGACAATTGATTTTCCAAACACAGGTAGGAGTTCGATTCAGAACCTAGCTGGAAAAAATCTGGATAATCTTGCAGATGCGGTTTATGAAGTACTTGAAGAATTAGGGATTTCTGAATATATACTTTGTGTACATAGTTTGAGTGGAATTTTTAGCTTGTAAATTGCTCAACAAACCAATTAAATGTCAGGTTTTAGTAGCAATTGAACCGACAACTAAAAAAAGTCATGTTTGCTGATTTTTTTCAAAGAATCCTTATCCAGAAATGGAAAAAGCAAATGAGACTGATTGAAGAATTCGGTCCTGAACTTTATTTTTAAGAACTTAACTCAAACCACCTTTAGCCCTGAAATTAATAAAAAAGATATGGGAATTAATGCAAGAAAAAAAGGCTCAGAGTTGGAATCTCAAGTTCCAGGGCTTTCAGGTATCTGTTGAGATCACCAAGGAAGATTTTTGAGGATGTGTCAATAACAGATCGTATCCCTGTATTTATTTTTTTGTCAGGCTTATAGAGAAAAAAGAGTACAGAGAATCAGAATATTGGACTTCTAAGACTAGACTTATTCTAGGTGGAAGTCATCATTATTTACAGTGGTCTGAATCAGAAAAAAATTGTAGATATTATTAAAAAAATTGTAAGAAGAAAATGGAGATAAGGAAATTACAGGAGATCAAATGAACTATTTTAACGTTGGAAAAATCGTCAATACGCAAGGTTTGCAAGGTGAGATGAGAGTCTTATCTGTGACGGATTTTTCGGAAGAACGCTTTAAAAAAGGTGCAGAACTGGCCTTGTTTGATGAGAAGGATCAATTTGTTAGAACAGTGACTGTCGCAAGTCACCGTAAGCATAAAAATTTTTGACATCATCAAATTTAAGGATATGTATCACATCAATGATATCGAAAAAAATACAAGGGCTACAGTTTGAAGGTTGCGGAAGAAAACCTTAATGACCTAGATGAGGGTGAATTTTACTATCACGAGATTATTGGACTAGAGGTCTACGAGGGTGATAACTTGATTGGAACTATTAAGGAAATTCTTCAACCAGGGGCCAATGATGTTTGGGTAGTTAAGCGTAAGGGAAAACGTGATCTGCTTTTACCATATATCCCACCGGTTGTCCTCAATGTTGATATTCCAAATAAGCGTGTGGATGTAGAACTCTTAGAAGGGTTAGACGATGAAGATTGATATTTTAACCCTCTTTCCAGAGATGTTCTCGCCTCTAGAACATTCCATCGTTGGGAAAGCTCGTGAAAAAAAGGGCTTTTAGATATCCAGTATCATAATTTTTCGTGAATATGCTGAAAAAGGCCCGTCATGTCGATGATGAACCCTACGGTGGCGGTCAAGGAATGTTGCTACGAGCGCAACCGATTTTTGATGCCTTTGATGCTATTGAAAAGAAGAATCCGCGCGTAATTCTTTTTGGATCCTGCTGGTAAGCAGTTTGATCAAGCCTATGCTGAAGATTTAGCCCAAGAAGAGGAACTCATCTTTATCTGTGGTCACTATGAGGGTTATGATGAACGCATTAAGACCTTAGTAACAGATGAAATTTCCCTAGGTGATTATGTTCTAACTGGTGGTGAACTAGCAGCAATGACCATGATTGATGCGACGGTTCGCTTGATACCAGAAGTGATTGGGAAAGAAACCAGTCACCAAGATGATAGCTTTTCATCTGGGCTCCTTGAATATCCTCAGTACACACGTCCTTATGATTATCGTGGCATGGTGGTTCCAGAAGTACTTATGAGTGGGCATCATGAGAAGATTCGTCAATGGCGTCTCTATGAAAGTCTCAAAAAAACTTATGAGCGTAGACCAGATTTGTTGGAACATTACGAATTAACAGCAGAAGAAGCCAAAATGTTAGCGGACATTAAAGAAAATACAAATTAAAAGGAGAAGCCTATGCAAGTCATTAAACGTGATGGACAAGTTGCCGACTTTGATCCAGATAAAATCTATCAAGCCATTCTCAAAGCTGCTCAAACAGTTTATGTTTTGACCGATGATTTACGTCAAAATCTAGCTCAGGTAACTAAGAAGGTTGTCTTGGATCTAGAAGAAGCAAAAGTGGAGCGTGCCACTATCAGCATGATTCAATCAATGGTTGAGCATCGCTTGCTTGGTGCAGGCTACATTACCATCGCTGAACACTATATTTCTTACCGTTTGCAACGTGATTTAGAGAGAAGTGGTTACGGAGAACACATTGCTGTTCACCTTCATTTTGAACAAATTCGTTAATAGAAAAGAGTGAGATGAAGCAAACTCATCTCACTCTTTCTTAAATCTATTTTTTTGGGCTGTTTGGACAGTCGAGGGAACAAAACTCACTTTCTGAATATCTGGTATTCGAATAATGCGGGTCACATTTTTTTTGCAAAAATTTTTTTAACGATAATTTGCTGGCGGTCCTTATCATATTTAATGATATCGCCTGTAAAACTCGTATCGGAAAAAAATAATGTGGACAGCAGTTTTTTTTAGAAGCGCCTCTTTAATGGCACTTGTCAGGGAGTCAGCTTTGAAATGATCTGGTTCTTCTCGTCCGTCGAGAAAGCTTTGGAATTTTGTTGAATGTGTTTAAATAAATCTTTCATCGGAGCCTCCCTTCTTTTTACCATTATTATATACAATTTTAAAAAAATCTACAAGATTTTACGAATAATCAAGTGAAGACAATTAAAAGGAGAATACAATGGCAGAATTTACATTTGAAATCGAAGAACACTTACTTACGCTCTCAGAGAATGAAAAAGGTTGGACCAAAGAAATCAATCGTGTCAGCTTTAACGGAGCACCAGCAAAGTTTGACATTCGTGCTTGGAGTCCAGACCACACTAAGATGGGGAAAGGAATCACCCTCTCAAACGAGGAGTTTCAAGTGATGGTCGATGCCTTTAAGAATCAATAAGCAATCATGTAAGAATAATCCAAAAGAAGCTGGGCAAAACCCGGCCTCTTTTTATTTGCTTGAAAAATAGGATTGAGTACGGAGACGTTGAAGGAGTGGTCGTCCGATAAAACTAATGGCAATAATTTTTGCAAGATCAGGAATGATAAAGGGAATGACACCGACAGCTAGTGCTTTATCAAAAGGCATGCCAGCAAGGAAGTGGAGGCTGAGAATACCACCAACAAAGACAAGGGAATCTCCCAAGAGATTTGCAAGAAAGATACGAATATAGCCACTTTTCTTATGGATAAGATAGGACGTAAGCCCAGCATAGACAAGGTCAAACCAAAGATAGCCAGCGCTTGGACCTACCAAAACATGAAAACCAGCTCCCCCACTGGCAAAGACAGGAATACCGATAGCACCCAGCAAGAGATAGAGACCAACAGAAAGAACGGCTTCCCTTGGTCTAAAAACAGTAGCAATGAGTCCGATAGCAAAGTTTTGTAGAGTAAATGGTACTGGTCCAATTGGGATACTGATTTGGGCTAATACTGCAATCAGAGCAGCCCCGATAGCTGGAATAGCGTAAATGTATGCTTTTTTCATAATAGTTAACCTCTTTTTTAATTTATAGTAACTATTATACTGGAAAGGAGATGATTGTCAACCTATTTTTAAAAAAATAAAGGTTACAAATCTGTAACGGCCGATTTTTAAGGAATCAGACCACCATCAATATAGGCTATGCTCGCGTTTCTACCCACAAGCAAGACCTGGGCTTGGAGGTGCAAATCGAGGCTCTCAAGCACTGCGACCAGCTCTTTATTGAACGTGAATCTGCTTCAAACAATGCACGTCCAGAACTCGAAAAAGCCTTAAAATTGGCTTCGGACCTTTCGCAGGATGGTAAGCAGGTCATTTTCACTATCTATAAGTTAGATCGCCTGACTCTCTCTATGTTTAAATTGCTAGAACTGATTGAACAATTTAATGATTCTGATATTCAGCTAGTCACTTTGCATGAAAAAAACTGGAAACCGACTCGCTCATTGGTAGGTTACTTTGCGTCATTTTGGGATTTGTGGCAGAAAGTGAACTGGAAAATCTGCGATTTCGTACCCGTGAAGGACTTCGTAAAGCCAAGGAAAATGGTGTCAAACTAGGTGCCAAGCGAATGTCAAGAGATAAGGAAGAGAGAATTATTGAGCAGTATTTGGCAGGGGAATCAAGCATCGGAACAATAGCAAAAAAACAGAACGAATTTCGACCTCAACCATCTATAAAGTGTTGGAACGAAACAAGGTGACCATCAATCGTAAAAAAATGTTTCGCAAAAATTCTTGCTAAAAAAACAAGACAAAATGCTACAATGAGGGCGTAAATATGTTTCGATTAACGACCGTTTAGCGAAACATTCAAAAATAACAATATGAATATTTCAAAAAATACGAATTTAACAAGGTTTTGAGCCTGTGTTGAGATTTTCGTATTTGTTATTTTGAAAGTGTATCGTTTAAACGGTCGTTACACGATACACCAAAAACCCTTGTCGCTCAAGTGGTTGAGGTTTTTTTTCGAAACACTAAAAATCAAAAAAATTAGGTTTTTGTAGTATTTACACACCTTCAAAAAGTAATCTACATTCCTAAGGAGGAAATTATGAAAACAAATAAACTTGTTAAACTCGGTATCGCAACCTTTGCGGTTGCGGTGTTGAGTGTAGTGCCAGCTTTTACAGCTCAGGCAGATACACATGTGGCAGAACAGCCAAATACAGCTTCAAAAACCAGTAGAAAATGGCAAACCAAGTGATTCAGAAAAACCAGAGGTTAAACCGACTGAAGAAGTTAGTCCTGAATCTGCGTCAGAAACAAATCCAGCAGAGTCTCAACCATCTGATGCCCCAAGGGAAGATGCAACCTTAAAAAGAAGAAAAACATCTTCCTATCCGATATGTAATCGAACTACATTTTAAACATATAGGTATTGCGGGGGAAGTAGAACCTACTAAAACGTTGACAGGAACTGTTAACTTTGGTGAAGATTTAACAATTGATGCTCCAAGATTTGAAGGATATAGGCTTGAAAGAGCTTACCCCAAAATACTGAATATTAGTTATGATAATCTAAATAATTTTGGGAAGACAGCTGGATCTGAAGTTTATGAAATAGATGAGACATCTAAAGATAGGGAGTATACTCTCACAAAAGAAGGCGATACAATTATAGCACATCGTCGGCTTCAATATGAGACACTTCCGCTAGAGAAGCCTAATAGGAGCGAACGGACTCTTCATATTAACTTCAGCTATACTGAAACTCCTAAAAATTTGGCCCGATGGTACACTCCCTCTTCGTCGCAAGTATCATTCCATTGATGATGGAAAACGAGGCATAACAGTCACTATTAAGCCAGGTGAGAGTTTTACTTTACCTAAGGGTGAGATAGATGGCTATATTTTGGAAGATATAACGGATTCTAGACACGAAGAGGGAAGATGGGGAGCAACTACTGGTAATCATTATAAACCTGGAGAAACTGTACCTTACGAGAAATTCAACTTTTTATCCTGCTGTTGTTGACGGTGTAGAAAGCGATCATATTTCAGTTAGTTATAGTTATTATCGACCAGAAAAAACCATCTCAACCTACGGAGAAACCAGCACCAAAAGCTGACGAAAATCAAGAGCCCATCAAATATCGTATTGATTATTTCGATGCAGATACGGGAGAGAGGCTATCTCGAGAAATCGGAGTTTTAAACCCTGGTGAAACTATCAATATCCATAAAAATATTGATGGCTATGAGGTAGTTACGAATCGTCGTTGGATGTCTGGTTATAATGTGGACTACCGGTTAATGGATAGATATTTTGGGTCTTTTTCTGGATATCGATACATTATTCTAGAATATAAGAAGGTAAATGCGGATGCTAAGCCTTCAGAGACTCCGAAACCAGAAGTGAAACCGGAAACGAAGCCTTCAGAGACACCAAAACCAGAAGTTAAACCAGAACCAGCGCCAAAAGCTGACGAAAATCAAGAGCCCATCAACTATCGTATCGAATATTTCGATGCAGAAACGGGAGAGAGGATATCTCGAAAAATTGGAGTTTTAAACCCTGGTGAAACTGTTAATATCCATAAAAATATTGATGGCTATGAGGTAGTTTCGAATGATAGCTGGATGCCTGGATATATTGTGGACTACAGGATAATGAATAGATATTTTGGTGGTCAAACGTTTGAACGTTACATGTTTCTAGATTATAAGAAGGTAAATGCGGATGCCAAGCCTTCAAAAAAACACCAAAACCAGCGCCAAAAAGATGAAGAAAAAGCAGGAGCCCTCAAATACCGTATCGATTATTTCGATGCAGATACGGGAAAGGAGATATCTCGAGAATACGGAGTTTTTAAACCCTGGAGAGACCATCAATATTTATAAAGATATTGAGGGGCTATGAGGTAGTTTCGGATGCTAGCTGGATGCCTGGTTATAAAGTGGACTACAGGATAATGAGTACATATTCTGGTGGTACTACGTTTGAACATTACATGTATCTAGATTATAAGAAGGTAAATGCGGATGCCAAACCTTCTGATACTTCAAAACCAGAAGTTAAGCCGGAAACTAAGCCTTCTGATACTCCAAAACCAGAAGTAAAAACCAGAAACTAAACCATCAGAGACACCAAAACCAGAAGTTAAGCCGAACCTAAGCCTTCAGAGACACCGAAACCAGAGGTTAAGCCAGAACCTAAGCCATCAGAGACACCGAAACCAGAGGTTAAGCCGAAACTAAACCTTCTGATACTTCAAAACCAGAAGTAAAACCAGAAACTAAACCTTCAGAGACTCCGAAAGCCAGAAGTAAAAGCCGAACGAAACCATCTGAAACTCCGAAACCAGAAGTTAAGCTCAACCCTAAACCATCAGAGACACCAAAACCAGAAGTAGAACCGAAACAAAACCTTCAGAGACTCCAAAACCAGAAGTAAAACCGAAACTAAACCATCAGAGACACCGAAACCAGAAGTAAAACCGGAAACGAAACCATCTGAAACTCCGAAACCAGAAGTAAAACCGAAACTAAACCTTCAGAGACACCAAAACCAGAAGTAAAACCGGGAACCCTAAACCATCAGAGACACCGAAACCAGTTACACCAGCTGTTCCAGAGCAACCACAACCTGCTAAGCCAGAGAAACCAGTAACTCCAAGCACTAGCCGAATCCTTGCGAATGAAATTGAAGTGTTCAAGTACGTGCTTCAGAGGAAACACTCAAAAACGTCAGCTACATCAAGGTAGAAGAAACTAAGTCAAATTCACTTGAGGCGAAAAACTACAAGGCCTACGATATTCGTCTATACGACGCAAATGGTAAGGCTGTCCAGCCAAATGGCATGGTTCTAGTGAGCCTTTCTGCAGAAAAAGCCAGTTGAAAAATGTCTACTATGTTTCCCCAGATGGCGCTTTTGCAAGCATTAGACTTCAAGCAAGATGCGGATAAGGTAACTTTCGAAACCAATCACTTTAGTATCTATGCTATGACTTTTAAAAAAATATGTCAGTAAATCACAATGGCGGTAGTATCCAAACGCCAGTTGCAGGTAGTGAAAAACCCAACAACCCCCTACGCAAAAACAGCAATGGTGCAGATGGGACACAAACACAATCCAAAACCATTGAAAAACTAAGGGAGAAGGTGGAGAGAAAACAACTAAAAACTTTACCCAATACTGGTGAAAAATAGCTCAATTCTCACTACACTATTTGGAGTATTGACTCTAAATGCTGGATTGTTTAGCTATCGCAAGAAAGAAAAAAATAATTACAACTTATAGTCTATCAACTAAATAAGCTCCTCGATCGAGGGGCTTTTTGAAAAAAATGGTGTATAATGTTATAGTTTCAAGGTTCTCCACTGTATTATTCCTTTTTAAAAATATCCGAGTTTCCCCAGATTTTTATACGATTATCAAGATATCTTATGTCATTTATCCAAAAATAAAAAGAGACTAAGATAGTCTCTCAGAACTAAAAACTATAAGGGTAATTTAAAAATTACCCTTATGGTGGTTAGCTACTATATGGTGAAAACACTTATACTCTTCGAAAATCTCTTAAAACCACGTCAGCTTCGCCTTGGATTATATATGTGACTGACTTCGTCAGTCTTATCTACAACCTCAAAGCAGTGCTTTGAGCAACCTGTGAGGTCGCTTCCTAGTTTACTCTTTGATTTTCATTGAGTATTAGAAATCTGATGGCATGCTATTATAAGAGTTCTTTCATTTGATCTAGTAAAAGAAAAAGATTGAAGAAAATTATCCAAAAATAGATTTTTTTTCTTCAATCTGAATGACCGATATGGTCTCTTTTAATTTATTAACGCATGGTCACAAATTCTTCTGATCCTGTTGGATGGATAGCAACTGTAACATCAAAATCAGCTTTTGTAGCTCCCATCTTGATTGCTACAGCAAAACCTTGAATCATTTCATCAACACCGTAGCCGATTCCATGAAGGCCCACTACCTTTTCGTCTGCACCAGCTGTAACTAGCTTGAAGCGGGCTTCTTGACGGTGGCTAGTGACTGCAGAATACATAGATGCAAATTTTGAAGTATAGACTTTAATGTTGTCTTGGCCGTACTCTTTGATTGCTTCTTCCTCGGTTAGACCGACAGTTCCGATAGCTGGGTGTGAGAAGACAACAGTTGGAATAGTCGTGTAGTCCATCTTAGCATTGGTTTTACCGTTGAAAAGTCTCTCGGATAGGGTACGACCAGCCTTGATAGCGACTGGAGTTAGTTCCTTTTCACCCGTGACATCTCCAAGTGCATAGATACCATCAACGACAGTGTTTTGGTATTCGTCAACTTGAATGAAACCACGTTCATTGAGAGTAACGCCTGCTTTTTCAAGTTGAAGTCCTTCAACGTTTGGACGGCGACCAGTTGCCCAGATAACCTGACTGGCAGTGTGGCTGCTACCATCTTCAAAATGAATCCTAATACCTTCTTCGGTTTTTTCAAGTTTTGCTGGAACCTTATGGGTGTGGAGGTTTAATCCAGTATTTTCCATTTCTTGAACCAAGCTCTCAACAATATAGCTATCAAATCCACGAAGTGGACGCTCACGACGGACGAATAAATCAGTCTGTACACCAAGGGTATGGAGCACGCCAGCTAATTCGACAGCAATGTAACCAGCACCTAAAATGGCTACAGATTCAGGCAATTCTTCCCAGGCAAAGACATCATCAGAACTACCACCTAGTTCAGCACCAGGAATGGCAGGGATATGAGGATGGGCCCCAGTTGCAATCACGATGTGCTTAGCACGGATCAACTCACCATTGACACTGACTGTATGAGCATCAACAAACTCGGCACGTCCTTCAATCAAATCAACTCCGTTACGCTTAAAGCTTCCACCATAAGAAGAACGAGCACGGTCAATATAGGCTTCACGATTCTTACGAAGCGTTGCGTAATCAAATTGATTCCCAGTACTTGTAAAACCATAGTCAGGTCCATATTTGTGGATACTCTCTGCGATTTGAGCACCGTACCACATGATTTTCTTGGGAACACAGCCCAAATTTACACAAGTTCCACCTAATTTCTTTTCCTCAATGACTGCAGCTTTTGCCCCGTGTTCACCAGCACGATTCATGGTAGCAATTCCCCCGCTACCTCCTCCAATGGCGATAATATCATATTCTCTCATAGAAAGCTCCTTTACTTGTTTTCTAGTCATATTCTATCTTTTTTTGGGAGTCAATGCAAAAATCTGCTACGCTTAAAAATTTTAAGAAAATGCTTGCAAAAATAAAAAAGAAAGTGTATTATATAACTAATACAACAATAAAAGGATCTTACAAATAAATTTGGATTGTTAGAAATAAATTGTCCATTTTTGGGACTTGTGCTATAATCTTAATATATATTTGTAAAGAAGGAGTTCTTATGAAAAGAAAGAAAACCGCCAAGAAATGGCCTTTATATACCGCTATCGGAGTTGCAACAGCCCTCGTAATTGGTGCAGGGGCTATTCTCTTATTTAGACAACCAAACCAAAGTGCAGCAATTGACGAATCTGCTAAAATCGCTGTAGCAAAAGAGGGAACGGTTGCTTCATCGGTTCTTCTATCGGGTAGTATAACTGCTCAAAAAGAACAATATGTTTATTTTGATGGTAGCAAGGGAGATTTGGATGAGGTTCTAGTTTCAGTTGGTGACAAGGTAAGCGAAGGACAGGCCTTCGTCAAGTATAGTAGCACAGAAGCTCAGGCTGCCTATGATGCTGCCAGTCGTGCAGTTGCTAAAGCTGACCGTCATATCAATGAACTGAATGAGTCTCGAAATACCGCTGCAGCAACACCTAGCCTTCCGCAAGCAGGTCTAGAAGGAGCAACTGGACAAGCACCAGCTCAGTCATCCGGTTCTGCCACAGCCGCTATTGATTCTCAAATCAGCGATGCTCGTGATGTGCGTGCAGATGCAGAAGCGCAACTCGAAAAAGCTCAAGCCCAGTTGAATGCTGCTACGGTATTGAGTACGGTAGAGGGAACAGTTGTTGAAGTGAATCGTAATGTTTCAAAATCTCCAACAGGAAATAGTCAAGTTTTGGTTCATATCGTAAGTAACGATAACTTGCAGGTCAAGGGAGAGCTTTCTGAGTACAACCTTGCCAATCTATCTGTAGGCCAAGAAGTCACTTTACTTCCAAGGTTTACCCAGATAAAACTTGGAATGGTAAGATTAGCTATATTTCAAATTATCCAAAAAATAACAGTGAAGCAAGTAGTAGCTTAGCTGCTTCCAACACAGGTTCTAAATATCCATATACAGTCGATGTAACTAGTGAAATCGGTGATTTGAAACAGGGCTTTACAGTCAGTGTTGAAGTGAAAAGCACTAGCAAAGCATTGATTGTTCCGATCACCAGCGTAGTCATGGAAGAAGATAAAAACTATGTTTGGATCCTTGATGAAAATCAAAAGGCCAAAAAAGTTGAAGTTGGATTGGGCAATGCAGATGCAGAAAATCAAGAAATCACATCTGGTCTGACAGATGGAGCAAAAGTCATCAGTAATCCGACAGCTTCCTTGCAAGAAGGAAAAGAGGTGAAGACTGATGAAGCAACTAATTAGCCTCAAAAATATCTGTCGTAGCTATCGCAATGGTGATCAAGAACTTCAAGTCCTTAAAAACATTAATCTAGAAGTTCATGAGGGAGAATTCGTAGCTATCATGGGACCATCGGGTTCTGGTAAGTCCACCCTCATGAATACCATTGGTATGTTAGATACACCTACAAGTGGTCAGTATTTTCTAGACGGAAAAGAAGTAGCTGGTTTGGGTGAAAAACAATTAGCCAAGGTTCGAAATCAAGAAATCGGCTTTGTCTTTCAACAATTCTTTCTCTTGTCCAAAATGAATGCTCTACAAAATGTAGAACTTCCTTTGATTTATGCAGGAGTTTCAGCTTCAAAACGTCGCAAATTAGCAGAAGAGTATCTGGAAAAGGTTGAGTTGACAGAGCGTAGTCATCACTTACCTTCGGAGTTGTCAGGTGGTCAGAAGCAAAGGGTTGCCATTGCGCGTGCTTTAGTCAACAATCCTTCTATCATTCTAGCAGACGAACCGACTGGGGCGCTGGATACCAAAACTGGAAATCAGATCATGCAACTCTTAGTTGAATTAAACAAAGAAGGAAAAACCATCATTATGGTTACGCATGAGCCTGAAATCGCTGCTTACGCTAAGCGTCAGATTGTCATTCGTGATGGCGTCATTTCATCTGATAGTGGTCTCGTAGAAAAGGAGGAAAACTAAGATGCAGAATCTGAAATTTGCCTTTTCATCCATTATGGCCCACAAGATGCGGTCTTTCTTGACCATGATCGGGATTATCATCGGTGTATCATCGGTTGTAGTGATCATGGCCTTGGGTGATTCCATGTCTCGTCAGGTCAATAAAAACATGACCAAGTCCCAGAAAGATATCCATGTTTTTTTCTCACCTACAAAGAGTAAGGATGGTTCCTTTACCCAGAAGCAATCTGCTCTAACCCTTTCCGGTAAAGAGGAAGATGTTTTTGTTGAACCACCAAAACCTCAAGAAGCCTGGGTCAAGGAAGCTGCTAAGCTCAAGGGAGTGGATAGCTACTATGTGACCAACTCAGCCAATGTGACCTTGACTTATAAGGATAAAAAGGTCGAACACGCTAACATGACGGGTGGGAATGCCACCTATATGGATGCGGTCGAAAATGAAATCGTTGCAGGTCGTGGCCTTAGAGCGCAAGATTATAAGGATTTCGCAAGTGTGATTATCCTAGATGAAGAACTAGCCAATAGCCTTTTTGGTTCATCACAAGAAGCTCTCAACCAAATTGTTGAAGTAAATGAAATCAGTTACCGTGTTATTGGTGTTTATGCAAGTAAAGAGGCTAAGGCTGCGAAAACATTTGGAGTCGGAGGACTACCAATCACGACCAATATTTCCTTAGCAGCTAATTTTAACACAGATGAGATTTCAAATATTGTCTTTCGCGTTAACGATACGAGCTTAACCCAGACTTTAGGACCAGAGTTGGCAAGAAGAATGACAGAGATTGCAGGTCTTCAACAAGGGGAATATCAAGTTGCAGATGCGTCTGCTGCCTTCCAAGAAGTTCAACAACTCTTTGGCTTCATAACAACGATTATTAGTGCTATTGCGGGGATTTCCCTTTTTGTCGGTGGTACTGGTGTTATGAACATTATGCTCGTCTCAGTGACAGAGCGTACTCGTGAGATTGGTCTACGAAAAGCACTGGGAGCTACACGGGCGAATATTCTGGTTCAGTTTCTTTGATTGAATCCATGATTTTAACCTTATTAGGTGGGGTCATCGGTCTTGTGCTGGCTGCAGGGGTGACCATGCTTGCAGGTGTTCTTCTTCAAAACATGATTGCAGGAATCGAAGTTGGCGTATCCATCCCAATCGCTCTCTTTAGTTTAGCTGTCTCAGCTGGCATCGGTATGATATTCGGTGTTCTACCAGCCAATAAAGCCTCTAAACTTGATCCGATTGAAGCTCTTCGCTATGAATAAGATAATCAACAGGAAAAACAAGATGGACATTAGTCTGTCTTGTTTTTGTATGGATTTCCTTATCGAAAATCACTAAAAATGTGATATAATGAAGTGTTAGAAAAACAGGTTTCATTTGCCTGGAAAGGAAATATTATGTCTGAAAAGAATTTTTATATTACAACACCGATTTACTATCCATCTGGTAAACTTCATATCGGTTCTGCCTACACTACCATCGCTTGTGATGTCCTAGCTCGCTACAAACGCCTCATGGGCTACGATGTCTTTTATTTGACAGGTCTTGATGAGCATGGTCAAAAGATTCAACAAAAAGCAGAAGAAGCTGGCATCACACCACAAGCCTATGTTGACGGGATGGCAGTTGGAGTTAAAGAACTCTGGAACTTGCTTGATATCTCATACGATAAATTCATCCGTACCACAGATGACTACCATGAAAAAGTAGTGGCTCAAGTCTTTTGAACGCTTGCTTGCTCAAGATGATATCTACTTGGGTGAATACTCTGGTTGGTATTCAGTTTCAGATGAGGAATTCTTTACAGAAAGTCAACTTGCGGAAGTTTTCCGTGATGAAGCTGGAAATGTAACTGGTGGTATCGCTCCATCAGGCCACGAAGTGGAATGGGTATCTGAAGAATCTTATTTCCTTCGCCTCAGCAAATACCAAGATCGTTTGGTCGATTTTTTCAAATCACATCCTGACTTCATCACTCCTGATGGCCGTCTCAATGAAATGTTGAAAAACTTTATCGAGCCTGGTTTGGAAGACTTGGCGGTATCTCGTACAACCTTTACCTGGGGTGTACCAGTCCCATCAAATCCTAAACACGTAGTCTACGTTTGGATTGATGCCCTTCTCAATTATGCGACAGCTCTTGGTTATGGTCAAGAGGATCATGCTAACTACGATAAATTCTGGAATGGAACAGTCTTCCATATGGTCGGAAAAAGACATCCTTCGTTTTCCACTCAATCTACTGGCCAATCCTTCTTATGATGTTGGATATCAAATTACCTGACCGTTTGATTGCCCACGGTTGGTTTGTCATGAAAGATGGCAAGATGTCTAAGTCTAAAGGGAATGTCGTTTATCCTGAAATGTTGGTAGAGCGCTACGGCCTAGATCCACTTCGTTACTACCTCATGCGAAGCCTTCCAGTTGGTTCAGACGGGACCTTTACTCCAGAAGACTATGTAGGTCGTATCAACTATGAATTAGCAAATGACCTCGGAAACCTCCTCAACCGTACGGTTTCAATGATTAACAAGTATTTTGATGGACAAATTCCAGCCTATGTAGAAGGGTGTGACAGACTTTGACAATGCACTTGCTGACGTTGCAGAACAATCAATCGCTGACTACCATACCTACATGGAAGCAGTTGACTATCCGCGTGCGCTTGAAGCAGTCTGGACTCTTATCTCACGTACCAACAAATACATCGATGAGACAGCCCCATGGGTCTTGGCTAAGGATGAAGCCCTTCGTGACCAATTGGCAAGTGTTATGAGCCATTTGGCAGCCAGCCTTCGTGTCGTAGCTCACATGATTGAACCATTTATGATGGAAACCAGTCGTGCAGTCTTGACTCAACTTGGTCTAGCAGAAGTTTCTAGCCTTGAAAATTTGAGTTTATCTGATTTCCCTGCAGGAGTAACAGTAGTTGCCAAAGGAACACCAATCTTCCCACGTCTGGATATGGAAGAAGAAATCGCCTATATCAAGGAACAAATGGAAGGCAACAAACCAGCAGTTGAAAAAGAATGGAATCCAGATGAAGTTGAACTCAAACTCAACAAGGATGAAATCAAGTTTGAAGACTTTGACAAGGTTGAAATTCGTGTTGCTGAAGTCAAAGAAGTTTATAAAGTGGAAGGTTCTGATAAGTTGCTTCAATTCCGCTTGGATGCTGGTGACGGTGAAGACCGTCAAATCCTTTTCTGGTATTGCAAAAATTCTATCCAAATGAACAAGAATTGGTCGGTAAGAAAGTACAAATCGTTGCCAACCTCAAACCACGTAAGATGATGAAAAAATATGTCAGCCAAGGGATGATTCTCTCAGCTGAACATGATGGCAAATTAACCCTTCTCACAGTTGATCCAGCTGTACCAAACGGAAGTGTGATTGGCTAAAATCTATAGATAAAAAAACAGTTTTCTATTTTTTTAACATAGAAAAAACTGTTTTTTTACTAAAATAAATATTATTTTGGAGATTGGGAATGAAGAAAAATGCTATTCTTTATATAGGAGTTGTTTTAATACTTGCTATTTTTTTCTTTTTGCTTTCGATATTTATAAATCGTAAAGAAAGTAAACCTCAAGAGGTACGATCAACTACTACTGATGTCATAAAAATCAGATTTTTGAGGATATTTCAGGTGATTATATTTCTTCTACAGGTGAGAAAAGCTACTGTTGCTAAGAATGATCAAAAATTGGAGAATTTCATATAATACAGACGAAGGTAATGTATTTGGAGACTTTTCTACGGATTGGAAAGAAGATGGCAACAATAGGTCTTCTGTTACAGAATTTAATAAGTCAGACGGAAATAAGGATTTTAAAATATCTATTTCAGTTAATAACGTAGATGATTCGTCTAAAATTTTAAAGGTAATCACCTTATCTGATGGAAATAAGAATCATGAAATGGTATTTGCTAGTAGTAGTGATTATTTTAAAAATAGTAAGGATAATATTCTTCAAGGAGATTTAAGTGCTTTTGAAGGGACTTATTCTAATGATTATTTAGAAAAAGCAATAGCAGAATCTAAATTTTACTTTGTATGGGTATAAAAGAGAAGATTACTATAAAGGCATAACTTCTGTTTTTCCAAGATTATCCTATCAAGATGGATATTGGATCTTTTGGAGTGGTTCTATGCATGCTCAATTCAAGTTAGATAAAAGTAAAACACCGAAGAAAAACAATGGTTATTATGAAGTATATTTTGTAGGGGATAATAGAAATGCCATTATTGGGCAAGAATTGGTGTTAACATTTATCCCTGCTAATGAAACTGGACCAGATAATGAAAAAACTCAAGAGAACAGAATTCTTTATGGGAAAAGTTATCTTAGACCATATAGAGTGGAGTTGGTGGGAACTTTATCAACATAACTCACTTTCAGAGGTTGATTTAGATATTGAAGCGATTGAAAATGGTGATATTTCAACACTTGTTGGAACATGGAGGAATGGTCGTGGAAATGAATTGATAATTAATTCTGATGGAACAACCGGGGATGGAAATAGGATTAAAGTAATTAAAGATTCATCTAAGATAAGTAGTGTTCCATATGTTAGTTTACAAAGTGGTCATACGAGTGCTGCTATTGGATTGTTTAAAATAGGTTTTAAAAATCCAATGGGTGATCAATCAGATAGCTCACGGCCGCGCTTAATTATTTCTCAATCAGCCGGAAATTATGATGAAGATTTTTATTATTATAGAGTAGAGGCAAGTGATTCTCAATAGTAGTTAAAATGTTCAGCATTATGAAGAAAAAAACGGAGGAAAAAAGCCATGAAATACATTCCATTTGGTCAAGAGAAAAGAGAATTGTCAGAAATTGTGCTCGGTATGATGCGAATCAGTGACAAGTCGGTCAAAAGAAGTTGAAGAGCTGGTAGAAACAGCCCTATCTGTGGGAATCAACGCCTTTGACTTGGCAGATATCTATGGTCGTGGTCGGTGCGAAGAATTACTGGGTCAAGTGTTAAACAATCGTCCTGACCTGCGAGAAAAGATGTGGATCCAGTCCAAGTGTGGCATTCGCATAGAAGAATTTACCTATTTTGATTTTTCAAAAGATTATATTTTAGAATCAGTAGACGGGATTCTAAAAAGATTGCAGGTTGATTATCTAGATAGCTTGCTTCTCCATCGTCCAGATGCTTTGATGGAAGCTGATCAAGTGGCTCAAGCCTTTGAAATTCTACACAAATCAGGTAAAGTTCGAGACTTCGGTGTGTCCAATCAAAATCCTATGATGATGGAATTACTGAAGAAAGAGGTCAAACAACCTCTATCTATCAATCAATTACAACTAAGCGCAGCTTTCACGCCAGGATTTGAATCAGGTTTCCATGTCAATATGGAAGGTGACAAGGCAGCTTTGCGAGATGGTAGCGTCTTTGAATACTGCAAATTAAACGACATGGTTATTCAGGCCTGGTCAGTCTTGCAGTTTGGCTATTTTCAAAGGGAATTTTGTCGGCAATGAGAAGTTCCAACAACTAAACCAAGTCCTAAATCGATTAGCCTTAAAATACGGTGTAAGCCCATCAGCTATTGCTATCGCTTGGGTGTTACGCTATCCAGCTAAGATGCAGGCAGTAGTAGGAACAACTAACCCTAAACATTTGATAGAAGCAAGCCAATCATGTAATGTCAACCTGACTCGAAAAAGAATGGTATGAGATTTACATAGCAGCTGGGAATGATTTGCCGTAGAGGTGAATTACATTTAAAGAAATCACAGTCAAAAAAAGCCGTTGAAAAACGGTTTTTTTGTTATAATGAAATTAAGATTTCATAGATAACAAAGGAGAACATCATGACTTTTGAAGAAATTTTGCCTGGACTAAAAGGCTAAGAAAAAAATATGTACGAACTGGCTGGGGTGGAGCTGAAAACTATGTCCAACTTTTTGATACTATCGAGCAAAATGGCGTCGCCCTTGAAGTGACACCCTATTTCCTCATCAACGTATCTGGTGAAGGAGAAGGTTTTTCTATGTGGAGTCCAACTCCTTGTGATGTCTTAGCGACGGATTGGGTGGAAGTCCATGACTAAATGTGTCCTTGTTACAGGGGTTAGCTCAGGGATTGGTCTGGCTCAAGCTCGACTCTTTTTAAAAAGGTTGTCAGGTTTTTGGAGTGGATCAGGGTGAAAATCCTGATTTACAGGGTGACTTTCACTTTTTACAACGTGATTTAACCCTTGATTTGGAACCAATTTTTGATTGGTGTCCTCGAGTTGATGTTCTCTGCAATACTGCTGGAGTTTTAGATGGCTACAAGCCTTTACTAGAACAATCTGCTCAGGAAATCCAAGAGATTTTTGAAATCAACTATGTGACTCCAGTAGAGTTGACCCGCTATTATTTGATGAACATGTTGGAAAATAAGCGAGGGATCATCATCAATATGTGCTCCATTGCTTCAAGTCTGGCAGGCGGAGGTGGACACGCCTATACCTCGTCTAAACACGCCTTGGCTGGATTTACCAAGCAGTTGGCTCTAGACTATGCAGAAGCTGGGATTCAGGTCTTTGGAATTGCTCCTGGTGCAGTCAAGACGGGTATGACGGCAGCTGACTTTGAACCAGGTGGTTTGGCGGACTGGGTTGCTAGTGAAACACCTATCAAACGCTGGATTGAGCCAGAAGAAGTGGCTGAAGTTAGTCTCTTTTTGGCCAGTGGAAAGGCATCTGCCATGCAAGGGCAAATTGTGACAATTGACGGTGGATGGTCTTTGAAGTAGCATAGTTGCTATTCTATAAATATGTGGAGGTAAGCTATGAAAAGAGATGAGTTTGGATTTGTCTTGCCCAATCTCTACTATCAGTTTTTATCGGACTGGAAAGAGATTGACCCCTATGAAATTGGAGATACAGGTATCTGTTTGTATGCCAAGGAGGATCTAGAGGAGCGTAATGAGATTTATCAGATTGAGGAAGTAGAGCCAGATTACTTTATGATTGGACAGGAAGGAGATTTGGCCTACTTTATCAAGAAAAATGCAGATGATTGCATTTATGAAAATGACTTGGGTGCTTTAGGCTCCTTAGAAATGCAAAAAGTAGCTACAAACGTCTATGACTTTATTGATAAGGTATTGGAAGAAGAATTGTAAAAAAGGAAGAAATTAATCATGTTTAGAGTACTAGATGCAGATTCACCGATTTCAAAAGAAGATTTTTTACAATTTGAGGAGATTCTTGGGAAGAAATTACCGGAAGCTATGAAAAATTTTTATCTCAAGAACAACGGTGGTCAGCCCCAAGTAAGGGGTATTCACGATGACCGTCATTTATTTCCTTTCAATTCCTTTAATTCACTTGAGGAGATGAAGAAGTCTCTTACATGGTTTGACAATGAGGCTGTGCCTGAGGGATTTAAGGGCGCAGATCTTCTCCATTTTGCCTATGATCCTGGATCTGGCAATTATGCTCTTTCACTAAGGGAAGAGGACTTTGGCAAGGTGTATTTCTATGTTCTAGAAGAAACAGCTGAAGTGTATGGTCAATGGCTGTCTTTTGAAGAATTTTTGAATTCTTTTGTTGAAGAGTGAGACTAAAAAGGAGAAGAGATGCGGAAACACCAAGAACTTTCACTAGAGCAGATTATTGAGAAGGTGCGCGTGAACGAGTATTATTCAGATGATTTTTGCCTCTATGGCAAGGAGGATGGAGAACTGGCACTAGATAGGCTCTATTGGGTGTCAGATTATCCGGATGTCGTGGAAGACTGTGATGTCTATCCGATGGATGTAGCGAAGCAAGATCTCCAGCTAGTCTACTATGGAGAACAGTTGCTTGATGTTCTCTCGGTTGCACTTGAGGAAAACCAGATGCAAGTCCCCAAAACTTGGTCGAGGCTTTGAAATATTACCATCAGCATGATAGTTTTATGCCCTTTGAACCCTAGTTACAAAGCTAGAATGTTGCAGTTCCATTGATAATAAAAAAAGGAGTTAAGAAATGATAGATTACGAAAACATAAATGAAAAAATTGCCCCTTTTAGCCTGCTTGTATATGATGAGGATCCTAAAAATGTTCGAGGGTCGCTTATTTATTACCCTGATGGAGAATACAGACAGGAAGTGTTTGACACTCGAGAAGAGGAGGGATTTGAAGGAAATGGCTACGATTGGGCATCCCTAGCTTTGGTATTTTTGGAGAAAAAAATGCCGGAATTAAGCGATGCTATCGACTTTGATCCTGAAGGAAGTATGTTTTGTGCCTATTCTTCCAAGGTAGACGCCTTGGCTAGATTTGCTCTTGGCTTTAAAGAGCTTTGTGATGATATCAACACTATGAAAGACTTGTTCAGTCGAGCAGAGTTGGATTAATTGACTAAAATTGTTTTAAATTATTGGGAAGATAATAGAAAGGATTTCAGATGAAGTTACCAGAAGTAATTGAGCTAGTGGAAAATCATCCAGACCTACATCTCTATTTAGATAAAATTTTAAAAAAGAATAAGAAGACCCAAGTTAGTTATCTCGAATCACTGAATCATCTGGCCTATTTACTTTATCTGGATGGTCAAGAGGAAATGGCTAAGGAATTATTAGATCGTATCATACAAATTCCATTTGAAGGGAATTATAACACCTGGACCTTTGTTGAGAGCTCTCTGGTTTTATTGGCCTATCTGGAAAGAGAAAAAGAAAATCAGGTACTCGTCTATAAAAAACTCCTTTTATCTCCATTAGAACAAGGGGAGGAATCAACTCAAAAAATAAGAAGGAGAGTTCATCAGAGATTTTTGAATGGTGATAGCTTGGAGCAAAAGCTTGCAAAAATCGAGCAAGCTTCAAGTCCTGAATCGGAAATGGAACGCCGTTTGCTATACTTGACAGATTTATTGAAGATTCACCTTTTTATTGCTGAGTCAACGTGTGAAGAGACAGATATCCAAGTAAAAATCGAAGAGAATATGGAGATACTAAAGAAGTATATCAAGGAGCATGAGATCTATAGCCTCTTTCCTTTTAAGGGATAAGGTGTTCTAGCAATCTTGGACTTTTAGAAAAGAGTAGAATATGGAAATCAAAAAACACTTTGGTGTCTATGGCGTTTGCTATGAGAATGGGAAATTGCTTTGCATTGAGAAAACGAGAGGGCCTTATCAGCATCGTTTTGACCTACCAGGTGGTAGCCAGGAAGTAGGGGAGGGACTGACTGAAACCCTCAAGAGAGAAGTTCTGGAAGAGACGGGCTATACGCTTAGCCAGTATTCAAATCCTAGGATTTATGACGTGCTGGTTCAAGAAGAGGGGCAAGACTTCGCAGTACATCATATCATGGTCTTTTATGATATAGTACTTGATTTAGAAGGCTCTCAAAAATCCCTTCCTCATGAAGTTCTTGATGGAAGTAACGATTCAGCAAATGCCATTTGGCTTCCTCTTGAGCAGATGACCGAAGAAAATGCCTCACCCTTAGTATTAAAGGCTAAGGCAGAGTTACGAGGATTTCCTGAATTAGAATTGACAAGATATAGAAATTGGAAGGTAAAGATGGGGGATAATGGAACTATTTAAAACATGGAAGAAAAATATGGTTCTCTATGGTCTTAAATCTCAAATTGGAACTGTATACCGAAACAGTGATGGGACAACAAGTTTTTATGATATTGGGAATTTTCTATACCTAGCAGGGGAGCTAAATTCTAGATTTTGGGAAGATTTTGTTAGGCAATATGGTTTAGATTATAAGATTATTATTTCAGAAGACACTAAGTGGCAAGATTTTCTACATCAGAAAGTGGAGCTAATTTCTTTTACTCGCTATTCTTTTAAGGATAAGGCAAATTTTCAAGTTGAATTTCTAAATGATCTAGTTACTCATATAGAGGAAGGTTACAATATTGTACCTATTGATAATCATATTTATAACTGCTTTTCTGAGGAAGAATGGTCAAAAGATTTAAAGGGAGATTTTGACTCCTATCAGGATTTTTCTTTAAAAGGTGGATTTGGCTTTGTGGTTCTTAAAAATAAAGAACTGATTGCTGGGATTTCCTCAGGGTTAGTTTACCGTGGAGCAGTTGAAGTGGAAGTTGCAACTAGACCAAACGAACAAGGAAATGGCTTTGCTAAAAAGCTTGGTGCTGCAATGATTCTAGAGAGTTTAAATAGAGATATGTTTCCTCTTTGGGATGCTCATAACGAGGCCTCCAAAAAAGTAGCAGAATTTTTAGGATATGAGTTAGTTGAACCTTATGAAGCTTTTGAACTAGATGAAAGCGTCATATAATGATATCTGATATTGTATCTTTTAAGACGAGGTGAATGGACATGCAAAATCAACTGGCTCTAAGTGGCGAAAGAATTGTTGAAAAAGTTTACCCACAACTATTTCATCATGTTGGTATGATTCGTGGCGAATACTTGTTGAGAGAGCTCAATCAAAATATACTATTACCAAGTTGTCAGCAATTTGTAAAAGATTATCTAGACACTATTTGCCATTTGTACCCAGATGAAGAAGTCTGGTATCGCTTTTCAGAGTTAACAAATGCAGAAGCAAATAGTCTAGACGGGACAAAAGAGTATTTTGATGAACGCCACCCCTTATTTGGATATAGAGGGACTAGGCGTTTACTAGCGTGTTTGGATGAATTTCAGGCTGAGGCACATGTCGTTACAGAAGTTTATCAAACCAATCCCAATCTGTCTGTTATTTTTCCTTTTGTCAATGATGCTGAACAGTTAAAACAAGCTATTAGAGTATTGCGTCAGCATGGTTTTACCGGGAAAGTCGGCACGATGATTGAATTACCGTCAGCTTATTTTGACTTAGACAGGATACTGGAAACGGGTATTTCAAAGATTGTAGTGGGAATGAATGATTTGACTTCATTTATTTTTGCGACTGTAAGAAACAGTCAATGGCATGATATGGAAAGTCCCATTATGTTAGAAATGCTGAGACAGATGCAGGATAAAGCAAGGATGAAAAAGATAGATTTCGCTGTAGCAGGCTATCTGAATCCTTCTTTCATACAAAAAATGAATCAGATGGGGATTGAGTGCATTATCCACTACAGTTCTATTCCGGAGATTTTTAATTTAGAGATTGACCATCCAGATCATCTCAAACGTGTAAAAGAAGAAAGTAAAAAAATACAAAGGAGCAACCCATGACACCTCAAGAAATGTGGAATGCCTACAAGCAAATCAACCCCTCTATCGGTGATGAGATAGATGCCTGGGCTTTTGGAGTGGAGGCCGATCTCTTGGCAGACTTGGTTTTAAAAGGCGAAAAGACAGCAACAGCGTCAGCCTACGACCTTTACGCACTAGAAGGCGAACTTCTTCCGCAAGAAGGCACCTTTGACATCATTTTAGATGGCCAAGATCGGGCTGTCTGCATTGTCGAAATTACAAAGGTTTCCGTTCAGCCTTTTCATCAAGTTTCAGCTGACCATGCCTACAAGGAAGGTGAGGGAGACAAATCTTTAGCCTATTGGCGTCAGGTTCATGAAGACTTTTTCAAAGACTGGTTAGGAGAAGCAGGTCTGACTTTTACACCTGACAGCAAGGTTGTTTTGGAAGAATTTCGCAAGGTCTACCCTCTGTAGACTACTAGTAAGGAAGAAAGTTTTGGAAATCACTGTCCAAAGCTTTTTTCTGACTTAAAATATGATAAAATAGGTATGTTTGAACTAGAGCATATGCTCATAAATTTAGAATAGGAGAATATGATGCAAGCAGTAGAACATTATATCGAAAAATTTGTTCCTGAACATTATGATTTGTTTTTAGACTTGAGTCGTGAGACCAAGACGTTTTCAGGAAAAGTAACCATTACCGGTCAAGCTCAAAGTGACCGAATTTCCCTTCACCAAAAGGACTTAGAAATCGCTTCTGTTGAAGTAGCAGGTCAAGCTTGCCCATTTCACAGTTGATAACGAAAACGAAGCTCTTCATATCGAACTTACAGAAGCAGGTTCAGTTGAATTGGTTATTGCTTTTTCAGGTAAAATCACAGACAACATGACAGGAATCTACCCATCATACTACACAGTTGATGGTGTTAAGAAAGAAGTTTTGTCAACTCAGTTTGAAAGTCACTTTGCTCGCGAAGCCTTCCCATGTGTGGATGAGCCAGAAGCCAAAGCAACCTTTGACCTAGCTCTTCGATTTGACCAAGCAGAAGGTGAGTTGGCCTTGTCTAACATGCCAGAAATTGACGTTGAAAACCGCAAGGAAACTGGTATCTGGAAATTTGAGACAACTCCACGTATGTCTTCTTACTTGCTAGCTTTCGTTGCTGGTGATTTACAAGGGGTAACTGCTAAAACTAAAAATGGTACTTTGGTAGGTGTATACTCAACCAAGGCACATCCACTTTCAAACCTTGATTTCTCACTAGACATCGCTGTCCGTTCTATCGAATTTTACGAAGACTACTACGGAGTCAAGTACCCAATCCCTCAATCTCTTCACATCGCCCTTCCTGACTTCTCAGCAGGTGCTATGGAAAACTGGGGTCTGGTAACTTACCGTGAAGTCTACTTGGTTGTGGATGAGAACTCTACCTTTGCCAGCCGTCAACAGGTCGCTCTTGTCATTGCTCACGAACTTGCTCACCAATGGTTCGGTAACCTTGTGACTATGAAGTGGTGGGATGACCTCTGGCTCAATGAAAGCTTCGCGAACATGATGGAATACGTCTGTGTGGATGCCATCGAGCCAAGTTGGAATATCTTTGAAGATTTCCAAACAGGTGGAGTACCTCTTGCTCTTGAACGCGATGCGACGGATGGCGTTCAATCTGTTCACGTTGAAGTCAAACATCCAGATGAAATCAATACGCTCTTTGATGGTGCTATCGTTTATGCCAAAGGTAGCCGTCTCATGCACATGCTTCGTCGTTGGCTAGGAGATGCTGATTTTGCTAAAGGCTTGCATGCTTACTTTGAAAAACATCAATACGGAAATACCATTGGTCGTGACCTTTGGAATGCTCTCGGACAAGCATCTGGTCGTGATGTAGCAGCCTTCATGGATTCTTGGTTGGAGCAACCTGGTTATCCAGTCCTTACTGCCACAGTTGAAAATGATGTATTGAAGATTTCGCAAAAACAATTCTTTATCGGTGAACACGAAGATAAGAACCGACTTTGGGTAGTGCCACTCAATAGCAACTGGAAAGGTTTGCCTGATACACTTGAAACTGAAAGTATCGAAATCCCTGGCTATGCAGCACTTCTTGCTGAAAATGAAGGAGCACTTCGTCTCAACACTGAAAATACAGCCCACTACATTACAGACTATCAAGGTCAATTACTTGATGCTGTGCTTGCAGACCTAGTAGAACTTGATAACACAAGTAAACTTCAAATCGTCCAAGAACGTCGTTTGCTTGCTGAAGCAGGGCACATTTCGTACGCAGACTTGCTTCCAGTAGTGGATCAATTGGCTAAAGAAGAATCTTATCTCGTTGTTTCAGCAGTTTCACAAGTTATCGGAGCGCTTGATCGCTTTATCGATGAAGGAACTGAGACAGAAAAAGCCTTTAAAGCCCTTATTGCTAAACTGGCTCGTTACAACTATGACCGTCTTGGCTTTGAAGCTAAAGAGGGTGAATCTGATGAAGATGAATTGGTTCGTCAATTGACAATTTCTATGATGATTCGTTCAAATGATGAAGAAGCTAGTCAGGTAGCAAGTCAAATCTTTGCAGCCCATAAAGAAAAACTTGCAGGACTTCCAGCAGCCATTCGTTCTCAAGTCCTTATCAATGAGATTAAACATCACGAAACTAAGGAATTGGTGGCGACTTATCTGGATCTATACACTCATGCAACAGATGCAGTTTTCAAACGTCAATTAGCAGCTGCGCTTGCCTACAGTACAGATGCAGAAAACATCCAAACTCTTCTTGCAACTTGGAAGGACAAATTTGTCGTGAAACCACAAGATTTGTCTGCATGGTATTATCAGTTCTTAGGTCATCAAGCAACCCAGGAAACAGCGTGGTCTTGGGCGCGTGAAAACTGGGCTTGGATTAAGGCGGCCCTTGGAGGAGATATGAGCTTTGATAGCTTTGTTATCCTTCCTGCCCATGTATTCAAGACAGAGCAACGCTTGACAGAATACAAGGCCTTCTTTGAGCCACAACTTTCTGACCTAGCTCTTAGCCGTAACATCGGTATGGGAATCAAGGAAATCGCAGCACGCGTTGAATTGATCAAGCGTGAAAAAGCAGCAGTTGAAGCAGTTGTTGCTCAATATGGAAATGCTTAAAATTCAAAGGTTATAAAAGCTATAAAAACTCAACTTTCTCTTGAAAAAACAAGGGAAGTTGAGTTTTTTTTAAGATATTTTTGCTATAATAGGTGTAATAAGGAGGAATTTTTGATGATCAAGATTCTATTAGTGGAAGATGACCTAGGCCTGTCAAATTCAGTCTTTGACTTTCTGGATGATTTTGCGGATGTCATGCAGGTTTGATGGTGAAGAAGGTCTCTATGAGGCTGAAAGTGGCGTTTATGATTTGATTCTGCTTGATTTGATGTTGCCTGAAAAAAATGGTTTCCAAGTCTTAAAAGAATTACGTGAAAAAGGCGTTTCGACACCAGTTCTTATCATGACAGCCAAGGAAAGTCTCGATGACAAAGGTCATGGATTTGAGCTTGGGGCAGATGATTATCTAACAAAACCATTCTATCTAGAAGAACTCAAGATGCGTATTCAGGCGCTGCTCAAACGTTCTGGTAAGTTCAACGAAAACACTCTTTTCTTATGGTGATTTGACTGTCAATCTATCTACCAATGAGGTTAAAGTCAATGATACTGTTGTGGAATTATTGGGTAAAGAATTTGATCTTTTGGTTTATTTCCTCCAAAATCAAAATGTTATCTTACCAAAAACACAGATTTTTGACCGTTTGTGGGGATTTGACAGTGACACAACCATCTCCGTGGTAGAAGTCTATGTATCAAAAGTTCGTAAGAAATTAAAAGGCTCAGTCTTTGCTGAAAACCTCCAAACCTTGCGTAGTGTTGGGTATATTTTAAAACATGTTTAAAAAAATTAAAAAGAATTGGTATGAGGAGGATTTTAGTTACTTTATTCGTAACTTTGGAGTATTTACTCTGATTTTCTCCGCTATGACCTTGATTATCTTGCAGGTTATGCATTCGAGTCTTTATACCTCAGTTGATGAGAAGCTCTTGTCACTCAGTGCTAATCCTCAGGATGTTATCCAGTTGGCTGTCAACCGTGCAACAGAAGATGTAAAAGATTTGAATAGTGAATCGGTAGGGCCGCCTTCAAATAGCAAACCTACAGTCAGTTCTAATACGGAAGTAATTTTATTGGACTCTAGTTTAAATCAACTAGTAGCTGGAAATCGCTTTTTAGGTCTTGATAGGGTTACATTTAATAAAAAGGATTTGAATCACATTAGACAGCTTCATGTCCAGAATAGCTATGGGCAGGATGAGATTTATCGAGTGATTCTGACTGAGATGAATATTGAATCTGTCTCGACCAATATTAAGTATGCAGCTGTTTTGATTAATACCAGTCAGCTGGAACAAATCAGTCAAAACCATGAGCAATTAATCGTAGTCGTTATGGCCAGCTTCTGGATTATATCCATTCTTGCCAGTCTTTATCTTGCTCGCGTTAGTGTCAAACCCTTGCTTGAAAGTATGCAGAAGCAGCAGAGTTTTGTCGAAAATGCCAGTCATGAGCTACGTACTCCACTTGCTGTTCTTCAAAATCGCTTGGAAACTCTTTTTCGAAAACCGGAAGCTACAATTATGGAATCTAGCGAGAGTATTGCTTCTAGTTTAGAAGAAGTTCGAAACATGCGCTTTTTAACAACCAATCTCCTAAATTTAGCCCGTCGTGATGATGGTATCAATCCTGAACTAGGAGAAGTACAGCCAGACTTCTTTAACACAACCTTTACCAACTATGAGATGATCGCATCTGAAAATAACCGCGTTTTTCATTTTGAAATCGTATTCATCGGACCATCATAACAGACAAGCTTCTTCTTAAGCAACTGATGACTATCTTGTTTGACAATGCTGTCAAGTATACTGAAGAAGAAGGAGTTATTCATTTTGTAATCGCTGCGACAGAGCGTAATCTCTATTTGTCAGTGGCTGATGATGGAATCGGTATTTCTGCAGTAGATAAAAAGAAAATTTTTGATCGCTTTTACAGGGTTGATAAGGCTCGTACTCGCCAAAAAGGTGGTTTTGGGTTAGGCTTATCTTTAGCCAAACAGATTGTCGATGCTCTTAAAGGAACCATCAGTGTCAAAGATAATAAACCTCATGGTACTATTTTTGAAGTAAAAATCGCCATCCAAACACCATCCAAACGAAAAAGTAAATAAGAAAAGGCGGTGAATTAGAAAGTAGTAAACCAAGTATCGCTTTTCTAGTCACAGCCATGTAGTTATCGTGTTAAATAAAAATAGGTCGGGATTTATTTATCCCGACCTATTTGAGTCTAATAAAATTTCTTCTTAATCATAGAACGTTGGAACTTTAGAGCTACCAAACTCAAAGGCAATGGCTAGACTAAAAAGCCAGAACTGTGTTGAACTTGAGGGCTAAAAAAAGATAAAAGCTAAACAAGGCTAAAAAGACGCAAAAACAAGCAATGTTTACAAAGAAAAAGAACTTCCTTCAAACTAGCAACGGAAGTGGTTTCTGGGACATAGTCTTGATAAAGCGCTGTTTGAGTTTCCTCTTCTTCAAACTCATACGGTTGATATTTTCTTACGGGCATGATTCTCTCCTTAACAGTACTCTTTCATTTTACCATTTTTTTCAAGAAAAAAATTATTACAGTAAGGTTACAAAAAAAGAATAAAGTCTGTTTTCATATGATGAAACAATTTTCTTGACACTCTTCCACAAAGGTGATAGGATGAGTAAACCGTTTAAACTTTATTATTTTTTTCTCTTATTTTCAATGAGGAGAAATTTGATGGTTGAAACGAATAAAAAAATCATACACAGATGCAAATAAATTCAATTTTTGAAGTAAGGACAGGATTCTTTTAAATTGATTCTAGTTGTTCATGACGAGATAGTTTTCTATCTTTAGTGCTATGGTAAAGAGGAGATTTGTTCCCTCGACAACAGAATACTTAAAGGAGATTGGCATGTATCTTGCTATCAAAGAAATTTTACAGAATAAACTGCGTTACAGTTTAATTCTAACAACCATTTTTCTCATTGCTTTTATGGTCTTTTTTATGACCAGTTTGGCTTTAGGACTCGTTCGAAATAACAGGGCTGCTATCGATAATTGGCAAGCAACAGGAGTTGTTCTATCCGATTATGCAAATGATAATTTGACTGCATCCTTTATACCTGAAAAAGACTACAAAGATAAAGTTTCTGAGGATGCTGTTCCCCTAAGCTATATGTTTGCGGTGACAAACCTTGTCGATAGTAGTGACAAGATGAATGTCTCTATTTTTGGTCAAGAGTGGGACAGTTTTATCTCTCCGTCCTTGATTGAAGGGCATTATCCAGAAAATGACCAAGAAGTTGTAGTGGATCAGTCTTTTGAAAATTATGGCATCAAACTTGGGGACGCAATTCAACTCAACGGAAGTGAAACAAGTTTTAAGATTGTAGGTTTGACCAGAGAAAATAAATTCTTCACAGAACCTGTTGTCTTTACGAGCTTAACAACGTATTGGAATTTACAAGGAACAACAAAAGGCAATCGTTCGATCTCTGCATTGGTATTGCAAAATGATGTAGAAGTGACTGGCGATGGTTTGAAGCAGATTTCTATTCAAAAAATGATTTCAAAAATTCCTGGCTATACCCCTCAGGTCAATGTATTCTCAGGAATGATTCTAGCTATGATTGTCATTACAGGTCTGATTGTAGGAATTTTTATCTACATCATTACTATTCAAAAATTAGGCCTCTATGGAATTATGCGAGCACAAGGGATTCAGATAAAATCCATCGTATGGTCCCTTTTCTGTCAGATTTTTCTTCTATCTGGTTTGGGTATTGGATTGGCTTTATTAGCTATTTGGGCTGTCATTTTAGTCTTACCTGCAACATTCTTTTTCTACCCTAGTTGGCTGGCATACTTTGTGTTAAGCCTGGTCATCTGCTTTGATGGCTCTTCTAGGAGGCGTCATTTCGCTTCCGCGTCTACTTAAAAGTAGATCCAATTACAGCGATTGCAGAATGATAAGGAGAATGATATGACACCATTGATAGAAATGAAGCAAGTGACGAAAAGTTACGGAGAAGGAAAGATGAAAGTCGTTGCTCTACACGAGACGAACTTTCAACTAAATGCAGGTGAATTCGTTGCCATAGTTGGTCCTTCTGGATCTGGTAAAACAACCTTTTTGACCACCTTAGGGCAGTTGCAGGAGCCTTCAAGTGGAAAGATTCTAGTAAAGGGAACAGAAACTGGTGATTTGACTGAAAAAGAGAAAAACAGATCTTCGGTTTAAGGAATTTGGTTTTTATTTTTACAGGCTTCAAATCTGATTCCATTTTTTTAACGGTTAAGGAGCAATTAGATTTAATTGACCGTTTGGATAAAAAGAAATCTATAAAAAGTGACCGACAAGAGTTATTTAGTTTGTTGGATTTGGAAAAGGTTCAAAATCACTATCCGAAAGCTCTCTCTGGTGGTGAACGCCAACGAGCTGCAATTGCTAGAGCCCTTTATAATAATCCTAGTATCGTGCTTGCAGATGAGCCGACAGCTAGCTTGGATACACAACGTGCTTACCAGGTTACGGATATGCTGGCTTCAATTGCCCATGAGCAAGGCAGGGGTGTTGTCATGATTACACATGATACTCGCTTGCTAGATAAGGTTGACCGTATTTATGTTATGAATGACGGACGACTAGCTGAAAAAACACAAGCATAAATCTAAAAAGTGAACTACCATTGATGCGGTTCACTTTTTTTGAAATTTCCAGTAACAAGACACACTTTTTCTATATAGCTGATTTTTCAGAAATGTGGTATAATTTTTCTCTATGGAAAAAGATTATCATTACAGCAACTGCTGAAAGTATTGAACAAGTAAAACAGCTACTTGAAGCTGGTGTCGACCGCATTTATGTCGGTGAGAAAGATTTTTGGTCTTCGTTTGCCAACTACCTTTAGTCATGAAGAATTGCGTGAAATCGCAAAAAAATCTGTTCATGATGCCGGTAAGGAATTAATCGTTGCGGTCAATGCTCTTATGCATCAAGACATGATGGACCGTATCAAAGCCCTTCTTGGACTTTTTTAGAAGAAATCAAAACGGACTATATCACAGTTGGGAGACGCAGGTGTCTTTTTATGTGGTTAACCGTGATAAACTATTCTTTTCAAAACGATTTACGATGCCTCAACCATGGTCACAAGCAGTCGTCAGATTAACTTTCTGGGGACAAAAAGCAGGAGCGTCAGAAGCAGTTTTGGCGCGTGAAATCCCATCTGCAGAACTCTTTCAAAAATGCCTGAAATTTTAGAAATTCCTGCTGAGGTCTTTGGTATACGGTGCTAGTGTCATCCACCACTCTAAGCGTCCACTCTTGCAAAACTACTATAATTTTCACACAGATTGATGATGAAAAATCTCGTCAACGTGACTTGTTCTTGGCTGAGCCAAGTGACCCAGAGAGCCATTATTCTATTTTTGAAGACAATCATGGAACTCATATCTTTGCTAACAATGACCTTGATTTGATGACCAAATTGACAGAGTTGGTAGAGCATGGTTTCACTCATTGGAAACTAGAAGGACTTTATACTCCAGGTCAAGATTTTGTTGAGATTGCAAAACTCTTCATCCAAGCCCGTAGCTTGATTCAAGAGGGAAGCTTTACGCATGACCAAGCCTTCTTGTTGGACGAGCAAGTCCGTAAACTCCATCCCAAAAATCGTTTCCTTGACACAGGATTTTATGACTACGATCCTGACATGGTTAAATAAGAATCAGAAACCCGAAATAAAATGTTCGGGTTTTTCTAGTGCAAGGATGAATTTAAAGCGTATTCATGTTATAATAAAAGTAGCTTTTTGTTTGGAGGTGTTTAAGTGGAAAATCTGAAAAAAATAGCAGGGCATCAAGGCTGCTGAGTTCGTAACCGATGGAATGGTTGTAGGACTTGGAACAGGCTCGACTGCCTATTATTTCGTAGAGGAGATTGGTCGTAGAATCAAGGAGGAAGGACTTCAAATTACAGCCGTAACGACTTCGAGTGTAACGACGAATCAGGCACAAGGATTGAATATACCGCTTAAGTCTATTGATGAGGTGGATGAAGTTGATGTGACTGTTGATGGAGCTGATGAGGTGGATCGTCAGTTTAATGGTATCAAAGGAGGCGGTGGCGCACTTCTAATGGAAAAAGTAGTTGCGACACCAACTAAACAGTATATCTGGGTGGTAGATGAGAGCAAGATGGTTGAGAAACTGGGCGCTTTCAAACTACCTGTCGAAGTTGTCCAATACGGAGCAGAACAGGTTTTCCGTCGTTTTGAAAAAGCTGGTTATAAGCCAAGTTTTCGTGAAAAAAATGGCCAACGCTTTGTGACGGATATGAAAAATTTCATCATTGACCTTGATTTAGGTGTTATTGAAGATCCGATAGCTTTTGGTCGTCAATTGGATCTTCAGGTTGGTGTTGTTGAGCATGGTTTATTTAATCAAATGGTTGATAAAGTGATCGTTGCAGGACAAGCTGGCGTTCAGGTTTTAACTTCAACAAAAGGGAAATAAAGGAGGCAAATGATGTCAAAATTTAAACGTATTCACTTGGTGGTACTAGATTCTGTAGGAATCGGTGCAGCACCAGATGCTAATAACTTTGTCAATGCAGGGGTTCCAGATGGAGCATCTGATACATTAGGACACATCTCTAATCAGTTGGTTTGAATGTACCGAATATGGCTAAGATTGGTCTTGGGAACATTGAACGTGAGACAGCACTTAAAACCGTTCCCGCAGAAGAAAATCCTAGCGGTTACTACACTAAACTTGAGGAAGTGTCACTAGGGAAAGACACTATGACAGGTCACTGGGAAATCATGGGGCTTAATATCACTGAACCTTTCGATACTTTCTGGAATGGATTCCCAGAAGAAATCCTTACTAAAATCGAAGAATTTTCAGGACGTAAGGTTATTCGTGAAGCCAACAAACCATACTCAGGAACTGCTGTCATCGATGACTTTGGACCACGTCAAATGGAAACTGGCGAGTTGATTATCTATACATCAGCTGACCCAGTTCTTCAAATCGCAGCTCATGAAGATATCATTCCTTTGGATGAACTTTACCGTATCTGTGAATACGCTCGTTCTATTACTTTAGAGCGTCCAGCTCTTCTCGGACGTATTATTGCTCGTCCGTATGTTGGGGAGCCTGGAAACTTCACACGTACTGCAAATCGTCGTGACTTGGCTGTATCTCCATTTGCTCCAACTGTTTTAGACAAATTGAACGAAGCAGGTATCGATACTTACTCAGTTGGTAAGATCAGCGATATCTTCAACGGTGCAGGTATCAACCATGATATGGGTCACAATAAGTCAAATAGCCACGGTATTGACACGCTTTTGACAACGATGGGACTTGCTGAGTTTGAAAAAGGATTCTCATTCACTAACTTGGTCGACTTTGATGCACTTTACGGTCACCGCCGTGATCCACATGGTTACCGCGATTGCTTGCACGAGTTTGATGAACGTTTGCCAGAGCTTATCGCTGCTATGAGAGAAGATGATCTACTCATGATTACTGCTGACCATGGTAATGATCCTACTTATGCAGGTACAGACCATACTCGTGAATACATTCCACTTTTGGTCTACAGCCCATCACTAAAAGGAAATGGACACTTACCAATCGGACATTTTGCAGATATTTCGGCAACAATTGCTGATAACTTTGGCGTAGATAAGGCTATGATTGGTGAAAGTTTCTTAGATAAATTGGTTTAAGATGATTCGCTTTGCATTACTGGTTAGAGGTATCAATGTCGGTGGAAAGAATAAAGGTGGTCATGGCTCAGCTTCGTCAAGAATTGACAGAGTTGGGATTAGAAAATGTTGAAACCTACATCAATAGTGGGCAATATTTTCTTTGATACTAGTATGCCTAGAACTCAGTTGGTTGAGAGTCTACAGGGTTTTCTTTAAAGAACATTATCCATTTATCCAACATTTTTCCTTGTTAAGTCAAGAAGACTACGAAGAGGAGCTTAGAACTCTTCCGGAATGGTGGTTCCAAGAAATGGCTCGAAAGGATGTCCTCTTTTATACTGAGGGACTGGATAACAAGCAAGTCATCGAGAAAGTCGAAAGTATGGAACTGGTAGATGAAGTGCTTCATTTCGGGAAACTGGGAATCTTCTGGGGCAAATTCTCAGAAGAAACCTATAGCAAAACAGCCTATCACAAGTACCTGCTTAAAGATGCCTTTCTATCGTAATATTACGATTCGAAATGCTAAAAACCTTTGACAAAAATCGGTCAATTTTTAAAAAGATTATGAAGGAGACAGACTAATGACATTATTAGCAAAAAAATCAATGAAACAGCTGCTTTTTTAAAAGAAAAGGGAGTAGAAGCACCAGAGTTCGGCTTGATTCTTGGATCAGGACTTGGCGAACTTGCTGAAGAAATTGAAAATCCAGTTGTGGTAGACTATGCTGAGATTCCAAACTGGGGACGTTCTACTGTTGTTGGACACGCTGGAAAATTGGTGTACGGTGAGCTTGCAGGACGTAAAGTTTTAGCACTTCAAGGACGCTTCCATTTCTATGAAGGAAATCCGCTTGAAGTCGTGACTTTCCCAGTTCGTGTCATGAAAGTTTTGGGCTGTGAAGGTGTGATTGTAACCAACGCTGCTGGAGGTATCGGCTTTGGTCCTGGTACTTTGATGGCTATCACTGACCACATCAATATGACAGGCCAAAACCCTCTAATTGGTGAAAACTTGGATGACTTCGGTCCACGTTTCCCAGATATGTCAAAAGCCTACACTCCAGAATATCGTGCTACAGCTCATGCAGTTGCTGAAAAACTTGGTGTTAAACTTGATGATGGTGTTTATATCGGTGTAACTGGTCCAACGTATGAAACTCCAGCTGAAATCCGTGCCTATAAGACACTAGGTGCAGATGCAGTTGGAATGTCAACGGTTCCAGAAGTCATCATTGCAGCGCATTCTGGCTTGAAGGTTCTTGGTATTTCATGTATTACCAACTTTGCTGCTGGTTTCCAAGAAGAACTCAACCACGAAGAAGTAGTAGAAGTGACCAGAACGTGTCAAAGGCGACTTCAAAGGCTTGCTGAAAAGCGATTCTTGCTGAATTGTAAGACTAT